>WNFU01000048.1_pt1 | contig 123046 bp, 112 predicted proteins | sample 5400121 | NCBI WGS metagenome assembly WNFU01 (sample SAMN13153360, study PRJNA577476) | soil metagenome | isolation source: 100 cm soil or saprolite under grassland replicate 1 | place: USA:California | collected 2016-06-15 | reverse complement strand
GTGGGTAGGTCACCTTCTTCACCCGGTTGAACTCGTCGTAGTCGAAGGTCGTGACCTTGCCGCGGGCGTCGGTGATGAACTTCAGGTTCGACATCAGGTCGTAATCATACGTCGTCACGCTGCTCGGAGGGTCGGTCGCGGTGGGTTTCGTCTTCACCGTTTGCAAGCGCCCGTACGGATCATAGCCGTACTCGGTTAAGCGGCCCAAGGGGTCCGTCACCGTCTTCCGCCGGCCGGCCTTGTCGTACGTGAAGTCCGTGTGCGTGGAATCGGGATTGATGATGCTCGTGATGTGGACTCCGTCGCCGTAGACCGTGGTCGTCGGAGGGTTCAGGGGGTCTTTGACGCTCGTCCTCCGCCCCAGGGCGTCATAGCCGAAGGTCCAGACCTTGCTTCGAGGGTTGGTGACGGTGGTCAGGTCCCCGAAGGAGTCGTATCCCAGCGTGGTCGTCTTGCTGCGGGGGTCCTGGATGGTGCAGAGCTTTCCCGGAGGGGGGGTGGGGGGCGTTTTGCAGGCGCCCTGCGGGGAGTAAGTCAGGGTCGTGGTTCGATTCTGCGTCGCGGTGACTGACTCGGTGATCGTCAACGGGCCCGCCGGGCCGTAGGTATAGCTCGTCACGCCGGTGTCCGGGCGCTGGATCGTTTGCACGCGGCCGTCGGGGTAATAGTGGTATAGGGTCTGCGCGCTCTCCGGGGGTGGGGTGGTCTCGGTCAAGAGATCGCCGGTGGCTGGGTCGTACGTGTATGTCCATGTATGATTGCTGCCGTCCGTGTAACTCGTGATGTTCCCGGCGTCGTCGTAGGTCCACGTCCCCACGGTACTCTGCCCACAACCCGAGCAGGAGCCCGTGGTCTGCGTGACGCGAGCGACCCCACCACCGGCCGTCGACGTGCTGTGGGTGGTCACGTTACCCAGCGCGTCCGTGACCGTGTTTGTTTGAGTCGTGTAGGAGTATTGGTATCCGTTGCCCGGGTCCACCGTCACTAGCTGGGGTGTGCCGTACACGAATGTGAGCTTTTCGACGCCGTCCCCGATTTCCGAGGTCCATGCCCGGCCGGAGGAATCGTAGGTGTGCGCTTCGATCTTCTTGTTCTCCCAATCGAGCACCGATGCCATCAGCGGAGGCTGCGAGGTGTCGGGGAAGTACTGGTAGCCGCTGCCGTCCGCGTACGTGACCGTGGACAGGAATTGGCCGGTGTAGGTGTAGGTCGCCAACACGGGCCCCGAGAGGTCGCCGGCATGCAGGCGCCAGGGGTAGGTCGAGCCGCCCGAGTATTCGATGGCGATGCTTCGATTGAGACGGCTCACGGAGAGAAGGCGCCCAAGGACCTGCGAGACGACCTCGTAGGTGTACGTTGTCACGACTCCCGCTGCATCAGTGACCGACACCAACTTCGCCAAACCGGTCTCCTGAGGAGTCGGACCCCAAAACGTCTCGGAGCCGCCCGCCCGGAAGGAGCGCTGATAGCAGCCGACGCTGGGGTTGGGAGGAAGGCCGGGTGGACAGGTGATCTGCGTAATCTGCGATTCCGCGGACCGGGGTATCACGGCGTTCAGCACGCCAGTTCCGCTCGAGTCCCGGTAGTACTGCGGGTTGCCGTCGGCGTTCCTGACCGCGATCTCTGCGGCCGTGTGGTACTCGAGTCGAACCTCGACGCTCGCATTCCAGCCCGGACCAAATGCCCCGTAGGTATTCGAATACCCAGTCCAGTTGGTTCGACGGCTATTGTACGTGCGCGAGAAGACGAGATCGCCCACGATGGCGTCGGTGTGTGTAAAGAACACCGCCCCGGTCGTCAGGCTCACGGGTTCGCCCATCCCCGACGGCGGTGCGTTAGATGTGGGGCTGAAGCTCGTGTTAGGAGGGGCACCCGCGGGAGCCTCACGCCTGCAGGATACCTCGATGGGCTGGACCGCTGGGGGACAGGGGTGGTCCCTTTGCTCAACGACAAAGCACGCGAGCCCACATCCGCAGATCGGAGAGGGACCGGGATCGCACACGGTCCCTCCATACCCCAGGTCGCAATACTGGTAGAAGAGGTTGCCCTGAGCACACTGGCAAACCTGGTAACCCTGTCCCGTGCGACCGTTGACTGTCCAGGTGACCACGGGGTCGCAGGTGCCGCTTCCGCTAATCGCGCACTCCGTCTGTTTGCATTCGCCTGTGGGCCAATTGTTTGGACAGCTGTATTGCTGAGCGGCACCCTGATTCGGGCAGAGAAGCGTGAGAAGCAGCCCCGCCGCGGTGAAGGTGACAGTCGAAAGACGGCGCCCGAGCGCCATGACGGAGAATCGATCTCGAGTCAAAGCACCCTCCTCACGCAGAGCAGATCGGCGCTGCCGCGTTCACGCTGTTTAACCGCCAGCCGCTCGGCACGGGCACTCTCTCGGCCGATTCAACCCGAATCATGCCTCCGCGCGATACGTTTCACATGCCTTCCGTGTGATGAACACTACTGCCATGGCTCGATTCGCGTCAAGAACTGCTTTCAACGACACACCTGTTTCCAACGAGAACACTCGACAGATCTGTGTAAGGTCAAAAAACGACTACTTCATGATCAGTCGCCGCTCCCCAACCCGGTGGTGGGCCCCAGGTGCTGCCGCGAACCAGCTCGCGGCGGTCCAGAAGTTCCGTACCGACGGGTCTACGCCCTGGAACAACACCTTGACGGGGCCCACCACCCTGGCCATCGCGACCTTCAGTATGGTGAACGGGACGATCACCGTGAGCTTGGCCTACGTCACGGCCGTGCGGCCCTGATCGGGCCTCCTGTGCTAGTCTCCGGCCACTGAAAGCAGTCCGTTCACCCAAGGAGGCCTCATGCAGCTCACTCCGCTAGACTGGGCCGCCATCGCCGCCTATTTCCTGGCCAACATCCTCATCGGCCTCTACTACCGGCGGCGGGCGACCGGCTCCACCGAGGACTACTTCGTGAGCGGGCGCAACGTTAGCTGGTGGCTGGCGGGCACCTCCATGGTGGCTACCACCTTCGCCGCCGACACCCCCCTCGCCGTCACCGGAATGGTGGCCGCCTACGGCATCGCCGGGAACTGGCTCTGGTGGAACCTGCTGATGAGCGGCATGCTCACGGTCTTCTTCTACGCGCGCTTGTGGCGCCGCGCGGGGGTCCTGACCGACGTGGAGTTCGCGGAGATCCGCTACGGCGGCCGCCCGGCCGCCTTCCTGCGGGGCTTCCGCGCCCTCTACCTCGGCCTGCCCGTCAACTGCATCGTCATGGGCTGGGTCAACCTGGCCATGGTGAAGATCCTGGGGATCGTCTTCGGAATCGACAAGGTCCCGGCGTTGCTCATCGTCTTCGGGATGATGCTGATCACCGCCATGATCTCCACTCTCTCCGGCCTGTGGGGGGTCCTGGTCATGGACCTCTTCCAGTTCGTCCTGAAGATGGGGATGGTGATCGTGCTGGCGGTCTGCGCGGTGCGTGCGGTGGGGGGGATGGACGCGCTCAAAGAGAAGCTGCACGCGCTCGACGTGGCGCGCGCGGCCGCGGGCGGGGGGCAGGGCTCGATCCTCGCCTTCACCCCCGAGGTGGGCTCGCCCTGGATGCCCATGATCGCGTTCTTCGTCATGGTGGCCGTGCAGTGGTGGGCGACCTGGTACCCGGGGGCGGAGCCCGGCGGAGGCGGCTACATCGCCCAGCGGATCTTCTGCGCCAAGGACGAGAAGCACTCGCTGCTCGCCACCCTCTGGTTCAACATCGCCCACTACGCGGTGCGCCCCTGGCCCTGGATCCTCACCGCCCTCTGCTCGCTGGTGCTCTACCCGGACCTGAAAGACAAAGAGTCCGGCTTCGTCAAGGCCTTCGTCGATCCCGGCGTCTTCCCGGTGGCGCTGCGCGGGGTGATGATCGCCGCCTTCGCCGCCGCCGCCATGTCGACCATCGGAACCCAGCTCAACTGGGGAGCTTCCTACCTGGTCAACGACTTCTACAAACGCTTCTGGAAGCCCGGACGAGACGAGAAGCACTACGTCAAAGTCTCCCAGGCGGTCACCTTGCTGATCATGCTGGCTTCGTGCGTGGTGACTTTCTACCTGGACTCGATAGCCGGCGCCTGGAGGCTGCTGATCGCGATTGGCGCGGGTACGGGCAGCGTGTTCATCCTGCGCTGGTTCTGGTGGCGCATCAACGCCTGGACGGAAGTATCGGCCATGTCGGCTTCGTTCGTGGTCTCTCTGGTTCTGCAATACGGTTACAAGTTCGACAGCGACAAGCCGCGGGACTTCGCCTGGCAGATCCTGATCACCGTGGCCTGCACGACCGTCACCTGGCTGGCGGTGACGCTGCTGACCGCGCCGGAGAGCGAGAGCACGCTCCTGGCCTTCTACCGGCGGGTCCGGCCGGGGGCGGCCCTCTGGGGGCCGGTCGCGGCGCGCGCCACCGACGTGGTGCCCACCCGGGACGGCCTCAACAACCTGCTCGACTGGGCGGCGGGCTGCGTGCTCGTTTATTCCACGCTCTTCGGGGTGGGCGACATCCTCTTCGGCCGGACCCAGGCGGGGCTCGGGCTCCTCGCGCTCGCGGTCGCCGCGGGCTGCGTCATCTACGTCGACCTCAACCGCCGCGGCTGGAAGACGGTGATGGAGTAGCCCCTCCTGCTCAGGCGGCGACGGAGGCGGGCTCCTTCGTGGGGGGCGCGGGGAACTGCCCTTCCCACCGGGCCACGACCACGGTGGCGAGGCAGTTCCCGATGACGTTGACCGAAGTGCGAGCCATGTCCATGAGCTCGTCGATCCCGAGGATCGCGAGGATCGGCCACTCCGGCAGGCCGAACGAGGCGGCGGTCCCGAGCAGGATCACGAGGGTCGCGCGGGGGACGCCGGCCACGCCCTTGCTGGTCAGCATGAGGCTGAAAACGACGAGGAGCTGCTGGCCGAGGCCCAGGTGGATCCCCGCCGCCTGGGCGACGAAGATCGAGGCCAGGGCGAGGTAGAGGGCCGAGCCGTCGAGGTTGAAGCTGTATCCCGTCGGCATCACGAAGGCCACGGTGGAGCGCGGCACCCCCAGCTCCTCCATCCGCTCCATGGCGAGGGGAAGCGCCGCTTCGGAGCTGGTGGTGGCGAAAGCGATGGAGACGGGCTCCGCGATGGCCGCGAGGAACCGCTTCCACGGAACGCGGGCGAGCACCGCCACCGGCAGCAGAACCAGGAGCAGGAAAGCCGCCAGGGCGAGGTAGAGGGTGGCCAGGAGCTTGAAGAGGTTGGCGAGGATCCCGAGCCCCATGTGCCCGACGGTGTAGGCGATGGCGGCGCCCACCCCCACCGGGGCGAAGTACATGACGATGTTCGTGAACTTGAACATGGTCTCGGAGAGGCTCTGGGCGAAGGCGAGCATGGGCCGGCGCTTGTCGTCCCCCAGGCGGGCGAGGGAGATTCCGAAGAGCACGCTGAAGACCACCACCTGGAGGACGTGCCCTTCCACCACCGACTTCGCCACGTTCTCGGGGAAGACGTGCAGCAGGACCTCGGCGAAGGTCTGTTTCTGCCCCTGGACGTCCGGGGGGGCGAGCGCGGCCGGCGGCTCCACCCCCACCCCGGCCTGGGTCAGGTTGATGGCGAGGAGGCCGATGAAGAGGGCCAGGGTGGTGATGACCTCGAAGTAGACGAGGGCCTTCACCCCCATCCTCCCCACCTGCTTCAGGTCGGCGTGGCCGGCGATGCCGACCACCAGGGTGCCGAAGAGCAGGGGGGCGATGATCGTCTTGATCATCCTCAGGAAGATCTGGCTCAGGACGCGCAGCGACACCGCCACCTCGGGCCAGTCGTGGCCGATCTCGGCCCCCACGATCATCGAGACGAGGATCCACGTGGTCAGGGAGCGCCGGCGGACGGCATGCACGCAAAGGCCGGCTATCGCGATCCATCGACCGGCGAAGCCGATCGTCCCCGCACCCGTGAGGGCGCCGGCCGCGGCCAGCAGCAGGCCGGCGCCCAGGACGAGCCAGCCGGCCAGCGCCCCACCGCCAAGACGCGCCGGCCTCGTCACGGGCGCTGCGGCAGGCTCGTCCTCGCGCATTGGAGCGGGAGTATATCGCGGCCCAGCCTTCGCTGGTCCCGTCTTCCTCCCTGGGGTTGATCCACAAGGCGCGCGGAGGCTAAGCTGCCGCCAGCATGGCCGACCGGAGGACGGGGACGATCAGCCACTGGCGTCAGCTCTCGCCGCTGCTCGCGGTCTTCCGCCTGCAGCCCGCCCCGGGCCGCCCCTTCCCGGACTACAAGGGGGGCCAGTACATCGCCTTGCGGCGGGACGATTGCCGGCTCACCCGGAAGGTGGTGGACGACCACGGGCAGGTCCGCTACCTGCCGGAGCTGGACGAGATGGGTCGGCAGAAGCGCGGCCCGGTCACGCACTCCTACTCGATCTCCTCCGCCCCCTTCGAGACCCGGCGCGACGGCCACCTCGAGTTCTACGTCGTGCTCGAGGTCGACTCCACGAGCGGGCTCGGCCGCCTGACCGAGGCCCTCTTCGCCCTCCACCAACGCGACGGCGCGCCGCTCGACTACGTGGACCGCATCGCGGGCGACTTCACGCTCGACAAGCGGGCGGCCGGCTTCGAGAGCGTGCTGCTGGTCGGCACGGGGACCGGCCTCGCTCCCTTCGCTTCCATGGTGAAGCAGCTCGACCACGAAGCCGCCGAGGGCAAGCGGCCCCCCTTCCGGCTCACCCTGCTCCACGCCAACCGGACACGGCAGGAGCTCGCCTACCACGAGGAACTCTGCGCGATCGAGGGCTCGCGCCGCTTCGATTTCGTCTACCTGCCCTCCCTGAGCCGCGTCGGAGGGGGAGGGCCGCTCGCGGACGGCCTCGCCACCGGAAGGGCCAACAACCTGCTGCGTCTCGTCTTCGAGATGCCGCTGAGGGAGGAAGAGGACGGGGACGGCGCGGCCCTCGCCCGGGTCGTGCGGCCCGCGCTGCCGCGCGGGCTCTCGCGCGAGCCGCTGCGGAAGCGGCTCGATCCGGCGAAGACGGTGGTCCTCACCTGCGGAAACGCCTCCTCCATGGCGGACATCAAGCGCATCGCCGAGGCCCTGGAAATGCGCTTCGAGAAGGAGGATTGGAAGCCCGCCTCCCGGGCGGAGCAGGTCGGCCGTGAGTAGATCGGACGTTGACATCGACCGATCGCGGCGCTATCGTGCAACGAACACACCAGGAAGACAGGTCCAGGCAGGCGCGTCCGCCGCGGTGGGCCTCGGGACCGATGAAGCTCGTTGACACGATCAGTTCCGTCTTGAGACACAAGGGCCGCGAGATCTGGTCCCTGAGCCCCGAGGCCTCCGTCTACGAGGCCATCGAGATGATGGCCGACAAGCAGGTCGGGGCCCTGCTGGTCGTCTCCGGGGGCAAGCTGGTCGGCATCGTCTCCGAGCGCGATTACGCCCGCAAGGTCATCCTCAAGGGCAAGGCCTCCAAGCAGACCCAGGTCAGGGAGATCATGACCAGCCCCGTGATCTTCGTGGGGCCGAAGCACACCGTCGACGAATGCATGAGCATCATGACGAACAATCGCATACGCCATCTTCCGGTCCTCGAGGGCGACCGGGTGATGGCCGTGGTCTCCATCGGCGACCTGGTGAAGTGGATCATCACCGAGCAGGAGGAGACCATCCAGCACCTGGAGAACTACATCACCAACAAGTACCCCGGGTAAGCCCCTCCCCCTCCGCTCCCTACGACTTCAAGGCCACGATGAGGGTGTTGACCGTGTCCTTGGCGTCCCCGAACAGCATCATGCACTTCGGGTTGTAGTAGAGCTCGTTGTCCACGCCCGAGAAGCCCGGACGAAGGCTGCGCTTGAGGACGACCACCGACTTGGCGCGGTCGACCTCGAGGATCGGCATCCCGTAGAGGGGGCTCGCCCGGTTGTGCCGGGCCGCCGGGTTCGTGACGTCGTTGGCTCCCACGATGAGGGCCATGTCCGCCTCGGCGAAGTAGGGGTTGATCTGGTCCATCTGGTAGAGCTGGTCATAGGGAACGTTGGCCTCGGCCAGCAACACGTTCATGTGCCCGGGCATGCGCCCGGCCACGGGATGGATGGCGTACTTCACGTCGATGCCCCGCTTGATCAGCACCTTCGCCAGCTCGGCGACGCCGTGCTGGGCCTGGGCGACCGCCAGGCCGTACCCGGGAACGATGATGACGGACCGCACGCTGTCGAGCAGGACCCCCATCTCCTCGGGGGCGATGCGGCGCACCGTGCCCTTCGCCCCCGCCGCCGTCCCTTCGGCCTCTTTCTCGATCTTGCCGAAGGCGCCGAACAGCACGTTCACGGCCGAGCGGTTCATGGCCCGGCACATGAGCAAGGAGAGGAGGAAGCCCGAGGTCCCGTCCAGGGAGCCGGTGATGATCTGGATCTTGTTCATCAGCACGAAGCCCATGGCGGCGTCGGCGAGGCCGGCGTAGGAGTTCAGCAGGGAGATGACCACCGGCATGTCCGCGGCACCGATGGGGATCACGAGCAGGAACCCGAAGAGCAGGGCCAGGCCGACCATGAGCGGGAACACCGACCCGGCCGAGGGCGTCACGATGAGGCAGACCAGGCTGCCCACCATGACCGCGAGCAGCGCGAAGTTCGTGGCGTTCTGCCCAGGGTAGGTGACGGGCGCTCCGGGGAGGAGCCCCTGTAGCTTGGCCGCCGCCATGAGGCTGCCGGTGAAGGTGAGGCCGCCGATCACCACCTCCAGGCCGATGGTCGTCATCAGGACCTGGCCGAGCGCGTCCCCGTGCCGGATGTACTCGGAGATCCCGATCAGGGTAGCCGCCAGGGCCCCCAGGGAATGGGAGAGGGCCGTCCGCTGCGGCACCGCCGTCATCGGGATCCAGAGCCCCATGCTCGCCCCGACGACGGAGCCGAGGATGAGCCCGACGATGATCCATCGGTAGGCCACGATGTCGGGATGGAAGAGAGTGCCGATGACGGCCATCGCCATCCCGAGTTCGGCCAGGAACATGCCCTGGCGGGCGTGCCGGGGCGAGCTCAAGCCCTTGAGCCCGAGGATGAAGAGGGCGGCCGAGAGGATGTAGGAGAAACGGAGCGCCTGGGTGAGGTCGGCGCCGCGCAGAAGCGGCCGCAGCTCCTCCCGCCAGCGGAGAAGGGCGAGCACGCCCGCGAGGAGGCCGGCCGCGGCCAGCCACGCCCCCCGCCCGAGCTCTCTCTTGGCCAACCGGTCCTGATCGCGCCTGAACATCCTGAGCATGCGGTCCGTGATCAGGAAGCCCCCCACCACGTTGGTGGTGGAGCACGTGACCGCCACGAACCCGAAGGCGGTGCTCAGGGGGCTGTAGGCGGCACCCGCGACCACGAGGGACCCCACGAGCGAGATCCCCGACATCGCGTTGGTGGCGGACATGAGCGGGGTGTGAAGCAGGGGCGGCACCCGCGAGATCAGGTGGTACCCGAGGAAGCCGGCGAGCATGAAGATGTAGAGCCCGATCTCGAGTTCAATCGTCATTGGTCTTGCGTCCTCGCTTCGGCCCGGACTTCATCTAGCGCCTCGCGTGGAGTGAATCCACGCTCGGCGGTCGGGAAAGGCCTTCAGAGCGTGGCCTTGACCGCCTCGTGAACGATCTCCCCCTGGTGCGTCACGAGAGGACCGCGCGTGAGCTCGTCCGACAGATCGAGATCGAGCCGCCCGTCCTTGACGAGGTGCGCGAGGAGATTCGTGACCGTCGTCGCGTACATCTCGCTGGCGTGGAGGGGCATCGTGCCAGGGAGGTTCGTGGGGCCGAGGATGACGACGCCGTCGCTGACGACCTCCCGGTCCGGCTGGGTGAGGGCGCAGTTGCCGCCCTGTTCGGCGGCGAGGTCGACGACGACGGAGCCCGGCCGCATGGCCCGAACCATCTCCTCGGTGATGAGGAGGGGAGCGCGCTGGCCGGGGATGAGGGCGGTGGTGATCACGACGTCCGCGGCCGCCACCGCTCGGAGCATCATCTGCTGCTGCTTCCGGTAGAACTCTTCCGACTGCGCCTTGGCGTACCCGCTCTTCTCCTCGGCGTCGGCCGTCTCCAGGGCGAGCTCCACGAACCTGGCTCCCAGGCTCTCCACCTGCTCCTTCACCGCGGGGCGCGTGTCGTAGGCTTCCACGAGGGCCCCCAGCCGCCGGGCCGTGCCGATGGCCTCCAGGCCGGCCACCCCCGCGCCCACGATGAAGACGCGCGCGGGCGTCATCGTCCCCGCGGCCGTCATGAGCAGCGGGAAGAACCGGGGGACGCGGCCCGCCGCGAGCAAGACGGCCTTGTAGCCGGCCACCGTGCTCATGGCGCTCAAGGCATCCATCGACTGGGCCCGCGCCAGACGCGGCATGAGCTCCATCGAGAAGGCGGTGACCTTGCGGGCGGCGAGGGCCCGGATCCCCGCGCCGTTGGCGTAGGGCTGGAGGAAGCCGATGAGGGCTGCGCCCTCCTTCATTCGCGCGATCTCGTCGGTCGCCGGCGGTCGCACCTTCAGGACCACGTCGGCCTCCGCGAACACTTCCGGTCCGACCCGGGCGCCTTTCTCGAGGTAGGCGGAGTCCGGAAGCGCGGCCGCCGCACCCGCCCCGGACTGCAAGAGGACGTCCAGGCCCGCTTGTCTCAGCCTGGGAACGAGGGCGGGAACGAGCGCCACGCGGCACTCCCCGGGGACGGTTTCCTTCGGTACGCCCACGAGCATGAGAGTTCCGACCCCAGGCTAAACCAGCGGTGGGTTACGCGGAGGCTACGCCGCCTGGCCGGCCCGGTCAAGACGAGGGTGGACAGGGTGGGAGGTCTTGATTGAGCAAGGGGGGCCTGCGTCGGCCCCCCTTGAACCCCCGCTCCCCTTTGCGTCGCGTCAGATGTCGATGGTCGTGCCCTTGCTCTTGGGCTCCTTGCGCATCTCGCTCTCGACCTGCACCTGGTTGTCCACGCTGAAAGCCAGGGTCTGGTTGGCGATCGAGCCGAGCACTGCCTGTTCGACCTTGCTGTTCACCACCCCCGTGAGGGTCACCTTGCCGTTCTCCACCACGATCCGGATCGGCGGGTTCACGAAGTTGGCGTAGCGCACGAAGAGGTCGTTGCCGTAGATCCGGCGGTAGAGCTGAGCGCGCAGGCGGTCGTCGAAGATCGAGGTGGGCTGGACGCGGATCTCGTTCTTGATCCCGCGCACCCCCTCCACCCGGGCCACCCGCCCCTCGAGCTCGTCCTTGCGCCAGGGCTGGTACACCGAGCCGACGAGGGTCACGACCCCGTCGTCCACCCCCACACCCACGCTGTCGAAGACCCCGTAATAGACGTAGCCCAGGATGGTGTCGGCGACCACCTTCTGGACCTCCGGGTCGGTCTTCTTCTCCGCGGGCACCACGCGGAGCCGGTTCTCCACCGTCTTGGTTTCCTTGCGGGCCGCCTTCTCCGCGGCCCGCTGCGCGTCCACGGTGAGGGTGAACCCGGAGAGGACGGCCGCGCCGCCCTTGACCTCGACCTCGACGTTGCCTCGCTCGAGCAGGTGGGCCTTGGCCAGCCGCGCCTCGATGCGCTCGCGCACCGCGGCGTCGTCGGCGAGGGCGGGAGTGATGAAGAGCAGGGACGCGAAGAGAGCCGCCCCGCCTGTGCGAAGGACGTCACGGCTGTCAAGACTTGTCATGCTTTCTCCATCGTTCGTCAAGCCCGCGCCCCCCGCCGGGCTCCACTCCTTCCTACGAAGCAAGCCCCCTGCCAGTTGGTCATCGGGCTCACAAGCGAAGCAATCAGCGCGGGTTGCGGAATCCGGGCCCCGTCGCCGGGGCGGGGACCGCCTGGAAACGGGGGACGCCGCGTCCCTCGCAGGGGACGCTCTCGAGTTCGCGCTTGACCCCGCTTCGCCAGTTCTTTTAGATTTCAACGATCATGAGCCTGCGGGGACGGCGCGCCCTGGTGACGGGGGGCGGCCGCGGGATCGGCCGCGCCACCGCCCTGGCCCTCGCCGGGGCGGGGGTGGAGGTGGCGGTCGCGGCCCGCACGAAGGCCGAGGTGGAGGCGGTGGCCCGGGAAGTGCGCGGTCTCGGGGTGCGCGGGGTGGCGCTCACCGCCGACGTCGGGCGGGCCGAGGGCGTGCGGGCCCTCTTCCGGGCCGCCCGGGAGGCGCTGGGGGGGATCGACATCCTGGTCGCCAACGCCGGGATCGCGCCTTCGGCTCCCCTGGTCAAGACCACGGACGAGACGTGGTCACAGGTTCTGGCGGTGAACCTCTCCGGCCCCTTCTACTGCCTGCGGGAGGCGCTGCCCGAGATGGCCGGCCGCGGCTGGGGCCGGGCGGTGGTGGTGGCCTCGATCGCCGGCAAGTCGGCCATGCCCTACATCGCGGCCTACGCCGCCAGCAAGCACGGCCTGATGGGCCTCACCAAGGTCGCGGCCCTCGAGATGGCCGGCCAGGGGGTGACCGTCAACGCGGTCTGCCCCGGCTACGTCGACACCCCGATGACGGACGGCGGGGTCGCGCGGATCGCCGGCAAGACCGGGGCCGAGCCCGCCGCGGTCCGCCGGAAGCTCGAGGAGCTCTCGCCCCAGAAGCGGCTGGTGACGGCCCAGGAGGTGGCCGCGCTGGTCCTCTACCTGTGCGGCGAGGAGGCGCGGGGCATCACGGGCCAGGGGCTGAACGTCGACGGGGGAACCCTGATGTGAGCGCGGTGGCCATCTCGGTCTGGTTCCGGCTCCTCCGGGTGCACGGCCTACTGCTGCGGCAGGTGCGGCGGAGCGTCCCCGACCACCTCACCCTGCCCCGGTTCGACGTGATGGCCCAGCTCCATCGGCGCGCGGAAGGAATGACCCCCGGCGAGCTGACCCGGGCGCTCCTGGTCACCGCGGGCAACGTCACCGGGATCGTGGACCGCCTGGTGCGCGAGGGCCTGGCCGAGCGCCGTCCGCTTCCGGGTGACCGCCGCACCCTCCTCGTCCGCCTCACTCCCCGCGGCCGGCGGACCATGGAGCGGGCCATCCCCCGCCACCGCCGCGATGTGCAGGCCGTGCTGGCCGCGGTCCCCCGTGCCGAGCTGCGGCGCCTCCGCCAGGCCCTGGGCTGCGCGATGCGTGCGCTGGAGTTACGAGGCCCGCGTCCGGGCCAGGTCATGAGAGGATCGACGGCGGACCGCCTCCACACCGGGGCGGTCCTCAAGGAGAGGAAGTGATGGGACGGATCGTGGACCTGTGCGGCGAGGTGGCGGCGGCGGCCGACGAGGGCCCGGAGGGTCTCATCCTCCCCCCGGAAGCCTGGGACCGCTTGCGGGCCGACTGGGAGGACGAGGACATCGAGGACGCGATGGGCTTCGTCCACGACTCGCTGCTGCAGGGCGAGCTGGTGGACGCCGCGGAAAGCATCTCCTCGCGCCTCCTGGAGCTGTTGGGGACGTTCGGGGACGCCGGGGCGTTCGAGCAGGCAGTGGCGGGGCGCGCGGAGATCGGGATCGACGTCATCCGGCAGCTCGCCCATCGCGTGGAGCGGCTGGAGGACATCCTGGAGTCGTACCGCGAAGGGCGCGGGCCCGAGCGGGCGGGCTTCGACGCCCTCCAACGCCGGCTCCTCGACCAGGGGATCGAGGGAGAGATGGGCCACGACGAGGAGGAATAGAGGCGGACCCGATACGACCGGTCCGTCTGTAAACTTGGGGCTCATGAGACTGAACCTGCCCGTCGTGGCCTTCGCCGCCCTCCTGCCCCTCACCGCCTCCGCCGACAACAACTTCGAGGTCGCGGGCTACCTGGGGACGTCGTTCCCCTTCTACTCGCAGAGCTTCACCTACGGCCCGGGCCCGGTGAGCTTTCCCATCCCCCAGGTCACCATCACCCAGCAAGGCGTCTTCCAGATGGAGGGCAGCGGCGGGCTGGTGGTGAGCGGCGGTGTGACCTACTACCTCGGCGGCGTGATCGGCATCGAGGGGCGGCTCGACACCGTGAAGGTGAACATCGACACGACGGGGGCGCGTTACGACGTCAAGCTGAACCTCCCCGGAGTCCCGCTGCCCTTCAGCGCCAGCCTGGACCTCGGCCCCGGCACCGTCGAACTCGCCACCCTCAAGCCCTGGTCGCTGAACCTGAAGCTGCGCACGCCGGGACCGGTGCGCCTCTTCGTTTCCGGAGGGGTGAGCCGCCTGCCGGCTCTGGACTTCACGGTCAACCAGAATATCGGCCTGGGCGCGACCGCCCTGAACGTGATCACCTCCAAGCTCGACGTCTCCACGGTCAGGCTGAAGGGAGCGCTCGTGCCCCAGGAGGGGGAGAGCCGCTGGGGCGTGAACGCGGGGGGCGGCCTGCAGCTCAAGCTGGGGCCGAACGTCGCCCTGGTGGCGGAGGGGCGCTACTTCTATTTCGGCGAACGGACCTACGACTGGACCGCCGTTCCCACCGACCGCTTCCTTTCGGGCCTCGAGGAGACGCTCCTGGATGCCACGAGGCAGAGGCTCCCCGCGATCAAGTTCAAGCCCCAGTTCTTCCAGGCCACGGGGGGGGTGGCGATCAGCTTCTGACCCGCAGACCCGATCCCTCGAAACCGCGGGTGTAGAATCGGCGACGCATGCGCTGGCGCACCTCGCTTGCCGCCCTCGCGGGCCTCGCCCTCCTGGCCGCGTGGCACGCGAGGGTCCGCGGGGAGGCGCCGCCGCCCACGCCGGCCCTGCCCCGCCTCGAAGCACCCTCCCCGCTGCCCCCGCTGCCCGCGGTCTCGCCCCGCATCGCCAACTACACGATCGAGGCCCGCCTGGACCCGGACAAGCATACGATCGAAGGGACGCTGGTCCTCGACTGGCGCAACTCCAGCGCGGTCACGCTCCAGGACTTCCCGTTCCACCTCTACTGGAACGCGTTCCGGAACAACCTATCGAGCTCGGCCCGCGGGGCCGGGCGGCGGGCCCCGCGCCTGCGCGACGAGCGCGACTACGGCTGGATCCTCGTCCGCGCCTTCCGTCGGTTGGGCGAGTCCGAGGAGGACCTGCTGCCGACCCTCCACTACGTCACCTCCGACAATCCCGACGACCGGACGGTGGCCGAGGTGCGGACGAGCCGGCCGGTCGCTCCCGGAGCGACCGCGCGCTTCCGCATCGATTGGTCCGCCCGCCTCCCCTACGGCCGCATCGGCCGGGCGGGCTGGGTCCACGACTACCACTTCGTCGTGCAGTGGTTCCCGAAGATCGGCGTCTTCTGGAAGGGCGCCTGGAACTGCCATCCTTTCTACGCGAACACCGAGTTCTTCGCCGACTTCGGGGGGTACGACGTGAGCCTCACCCTGCCCCGGGGCTTCGTGGTGGGGGCGACCGGACGGCGGACGGAGACGCGCGAGAACCCCGACGGCACCGAGACCCTCCGCTTCGTGCAGGAGGACGTGCACGACTTCGCGTGGACGGCCAGCCGCCGCTTCCTGGAGCGGCGGTCGCGCTTCGACGACCCCGGCTATCCGCCGGTCGAGATCCGCCTGCTGCTCCAGCCCGAGCACGCGCACCTCGCGGAGCGGTACCTCGAGGCCACGAAGATCGCCCTCCGGAGCTACGGCGCCTGGGCCGCCCCGTATCCCTACCCGAGCATTACCGTGGTGGACCCGGCCTGGGGCTCGTCCTCGGGCGGCATGGAGTACCCGACCCTCTTCACGGGCGGGGCGAACGTCATAGCGCCCCCCGCCCTGCAGAGCCCGGAGGGGGTCACGATCCACGAGGCGGGGCACCAGTTCTGGTACGGCCTGGTGGCCAACAACGAGTTCGAGGAGGCCTGGCTGGACGAGGGCTTCAACAGCTACCACACCGAGAAGGCCGCTTTCGTCGCCCTCGGCCCGAAGGGCTGGGGCCGCCGCTACTTCGGTCCCGCGCTGGGCCGCGGCGCGCGGAGCGGGATCCCGGTGGTGGCGCCGGGGGTTTGGCTGGGCCGCGGTGAGGACGACCGCGAGGGGCTGCGAAAGGACGGCCGCACGGATGTGATGGCGCGCAGGGCCTGGGAGTACCGCACCCCGGAGGCCTACCGCGTGAACTCCTACGGCAAGCCCGCCCTCACCCTGCAGACCCTCGAAGGGCTGGTGGGCGACGAGACCATGACCCGGATCATGCGCACCTACGCGCGCCGCTTCCGGTTCGCCCACCCCACCACGGAGGACTTCATCGCCACCGTCAACGAGGTCACCGGAAAGGACTGGCGGTGGTTCTTCGAGGAGACCTTCTTCTCCAGCAACCTCTGCGACTACGCGATCTCCGCGGAGAACAAGGAAGCCCGCGCCCTCGAGGGTTTCGCCGAGAAGGGCGGCCGGCTGGAATGGCATGCCCCCCCGCGCGACCGGAAGAAGGGGGCCCCTTCCTGGGAGTCCGAAGTCACCGTGCTGCGCCTCGGCGAGGTGCGGCTGCCGGTGGACGTGCTGGTCGAGTTCGCGGACGGGACGACGAAGACCGAGACCTGGGACGGCGGGGACCGCTGGACGCGTTTCCGCTACGCGGGCGGAGCCAAGGTGGTGCGGGCCACCGTCGATCCCGAGGGCAAGATCGCCCTCGACGTCAAGCCCGCGAACAACACCTGGATCGACGAGGCCGGCCCCGCCCGCCGCGCGGCGACCAAGTGGGCCGGCCGCTTCCTCTTCTGGCTCCAGAACCTGCTGGAGCTGCACCTGCTGCTCGGGTGAGCCCGATGCTGGGCGCCCTGGGCCACGGATTCGCGGCGGTCTGGCGGAACCGGGGCCTCGCCGTGCTGGTCCTCCTCGTGAGCCTGGGCTTCGCGGCCCTCCTCGCGGCGCCCCTCGCGGTCTCCCTCGACCGCGACCTCGAGCACACGGGCGCCTCCGTCGTCATGATGTACGGCTTCGACCACGGCTGGTGGAAGGAGTGGTCGGAGCGGCAGACGGGCCCCTCGGGCAGCCTCGGCCCCGACCTGCTGGGAGCGGGCTTCGCCGCCAAGAACCTCGACCTCCTGCTGCGGGGCCATCTGCCCCTCGGGCTCTTCCCGGGCCCACGCGACGGGGCCGACCCGGGCGGGGAGCTCGCGCCGGGCGTCGACCCGGTGATCCTCGGGCTGGGGGCCCTCTACCTGCTGGTGCAGACGTTACTCACCGGAGGGCTCCTGGGCGTGTTCCGAGAGCCCTCGGGCGGGTGGACCTTCCGTGGCCTCGTGCACGGCTCGGGCTTCTACGCCGGGCGCCTGCTGCGAGTGATGCTCCTGGCGACGCTCGGCGCCTGGATCGTCTTCGCCCTCCATGCCCCGGTCGCCCGCTGGGCGAACGCGCGCGCCCGGGAGGCGCTGTCGGAGACGGCCGCCCTCGCCTGGTCCCTGGGCCACTACGCTCTCCTGCTGCTCGCGCTGGTCGTCGTCCACATGGTCTCGTCCTTCGCAAAGGTCATCGTGGTGGTCGAGGAGCGCTCGAGCGCGGTCCTGGCCCTCCTCTCGAGCCTGGGCTTCTGCGGTCGCCACTTCGGACGCGCCCTCGGCCAGTACGTGGTCGTGACCGCCCTCGGCGCCCTCCTGCTGCTGGCCTGGGGCGCCCTCGATCGGCGTTTCGCGGTGACCGGCTACAAGACCCAGCTCGTGTTCCTGGCTCTCGCCCAGGCCCTCGTCCTGGCACGGGTCGGCCTGCGCCTCGGCCTCTTGGCCGGCCAGGTCGCGCTCTACCGCCGGCCCGACCGGGCCGCCTGAGGGGCGGCGTACTTTTGTGCCTCGCGGCGGGATGCGGTAAAAGATCCAGGTGATGGCCGTCGACGCCCTCACCTTCCGCCAGGCGCTCGGACAATTCGCGAGCGGAATCACGGTGGTGATCACGCGCGACGCCGCGGGCCGCCCCGCGGGCCTCACCGCGAGCGCGTTCTGCTCGGTCAGCCTCGATCCCCCCCTGATCCTGGTGTGCGTGGACCATCGCTCCGAGGTGAACCGGGCCCTGCAAGCCTCGGGCCTCTTCGGAGTGAGCGTGCTCCACGAGGGCCAGGAGTCCTGGTCGCGCCGCTTCGCCTCCGGGGGGCCCGAGAAGGTCAGGGACGCCGAGCTGCTCACCGGGGTCCAGGGGACCCTGCTGGTGCCGGACGCCCTCGCCCACCTCGAATGCCGGGTGAAGGCGGGCCACCCCGAGGGGGACCACACGATCTGGGTGGGCGAGGTGCTGGAGCTCAGGGTCGCGCCGGGCCGGCCCCTGCTCTATCACGGGAGCGCCTACCGCCGGCTGGACGAAGGCGCGGCGGAGACTGGCGCGCGCGCTCCCGATCGAGTATAAAGACCGGGAACCGGAGTTACCGCCTCCAACCCCAGAGATCAGAAAGAGGAGAAAGGAGCGAAGGAAGACGCTTCCTTCGAGGACCATGGCCGACAACGTGTTGATGTCCGAGATGACCTGGACCGAGGTGGACCAGGCGATGAAGGATCGCCCCGTGGCCCTGCTGCCGGTCGGCGCCACCGAAGCCCACGGCCCCCACCTCCCGGTCTCCACCGACTCCGTGATCGCCACTGAGATGGCGCGGCGCGGGGCGCTCAAGCTGAAGGAACGCGGGATCGCCGCCCTGATCCTCCCCCCGGTCACCTTCACGGTGGCCGAGTTCGGCGCCGACTTCCCCGGCACGATCAGCCTCCCCGCGGATACGGCGCAGGTGCTGGTGCGGGACCTCTGCCTGACCCTCGCCAAGAAGTTCCGCGCGGTGGCCCTGGTGAACATCCACCTGGAGCCCCAGCACATGGAGGCGCTGAAGAAGGCGGTCGAGGAGGCGAAGAAGGCGGGGACCAGCGTCTGCTTCACCGACGTCACGAAGAAGCGCTGGGCGGAGACGCTGGGCGAGGCCTTCCTGGCCGGCGACCACGCGGGGGCCTTCGAGACCTCGCTCATGATGGCCGCCGCCCCCGAGATGGTGCGCGAGAAGACCCGCATCAGCCTTCCTCCGATAGACGGGCTCATGCCCGCGCTCAAGAAGGGGGCGAAGACCTTCACGGAGGCGGGGGGCGAAGACGCTTACTTCGGCGACCCCACCGCGGCCAGCGCCGAGGAGGGCGAGACCCTGTTCGAGGCCCTCTCGGAGATCCTGACCCTCTCCGTGATGGAGCACCTGGGGAGCAAGGCATAGGGGAGAGCTCGACGTTCACCACCAGCATCCTCGTTCGCTTCGGCGACCTCGACGCCGCGGGGATCGCCTACTACCCGAACCTGGTCAACTTCCTGCACGAGGCGCTCGAGGACTTTTTCGTGGGGCACGTGGGCCGCAGCTATCCCGAGGTCTTCGGGGGCGGCCTGGGCTCCCCCACGGTCAAGGTCGAGATGGAGTTCCTCTGGCCGGTGCGCTACGGCGACCACGTAGGGATCGGGGTGGTGGTGGAGCACGTCGGCCGGACGTCGCTGCGAGTGCGCTACGAGGGGAGCGTGGACGGGCGGCCCGTGTTCCGGGCCCGCAACACCATGGTCATCGTGGACATGAGGACGTTCCGCCCGACCCCCATCCCGGACTGGCTCCGCGCGCGGTTCGAGGCGGCCTTGGAGGTCTAATACAGCTTGAGGTTCAAGTTGTCGGCCGCGATGTCGCTCAGGTCGACGATGGCGGCCGCGTTCACCCCGATGGCGATGGCGATGGATTCCGAGATCTCCTCCCGGCTGGCCCCGAACTTCATGGCCTTCTTGATGTGCCCCTCGAGGCAGCCCTGGCACCGGGCGGCCAGGCTGGCCGCGATCGCGATCAGCTCCTTGGTCTTGCGGTCGAGCACCGAGGGCTTGTAGGTCTCCTTGTAGAACTGGAAGTAGATCTCCCGGAAGCGAGGCTCCACCATCGTATAGGAGGTGGGCTGGGGCTTGGCCTCGCCGTTGTCCTCCTCCGGAAACGGGACGTGGTGCTTCTTGTGGTCCTGCTCGCTCACGGGTCTACTCCCCGGGGTCCTTTCGGCGAGACCCCGCGCGTGCGACGGGAAAGGCAAGTCCCGGTCATCGGGCGGCGACCTGCGTGGCCCCCGCGAACGCCTGGGCGGCGTCCAGGACGCTGGCCACCGCGGTCGAGTACGCGGCGGTGCCGTCGCGCCAGGCCCCGCCGTGGCTCTTGCCGGGGACGACCAGAACCTCGGCCTTGGCCCCGGCCGCCTTCTGGAGGTCAAAGGCGATCTCCTTGGGCATCCGGCGGTCCTCGGAGTTGGCCACGAACAGGGCCGGGCGGCCGTTGAGCAGGGCCGCGGCCCCCCGCACGTCCACCGCCGCCGGGTCGAAGCCGCCGCGCTGGCCCATCCAGAAGAGCACCTGGTCGGTCAGGGGCCAGGGCGGCACGATCTTCAGCCACCAACGGAACGAGCGAAAGAGCGCCACGTGGTGGCGCACGGTGTCCGGCAGGTCGCGGTAGCTGCTGTCGCAGATCACGCCCGCGACCTTGGGATCCTGGGCGGCCGCCATCACCACCGAGGCCCCGCCGAGGGACACGCCCCAGAGAACGACCGGCCCCGGAGAGCGGCGGCGGGCCTCCGCAATCGAGGCCCGCACGTCCTCCTTCTCCTTGAAGCCGAACGTGGTGGCGCCGCCCCCGCTCTCCCCGTGGTGCCGCAGGTCGAAGATCAAGGCGTTCCAGCCGTGCTCGTGCACGAACGGAGCCTTGCGGACCATCTCGATCCGCGACCGGTTCAGGCCGTGGACCAGGACCACGGTGCCGTGCGCGCTCTCGGCAGGCACCCACCAGCCCTTCAACTCGACCCCGTCGGACGCCCGGAAGTCGGCGGACTCGTAGGCGAGGCCGAGGGCCTTCGGGTCGAGGCTGGCGTTCTCCTTGTCGGGGAACTGGAAGCGGCGGGTGGTCGCGATCCCGGCCAGGAAGTACGGGGCCCAGCCGAACACGAAGAACAGAAGGCCCGCCAGGAGGAGCCCGGCGGCTCCCTTGAGCCAACTGCGAACCCTCACCGACCGCGCACCGCGCGAAGCATGGGAACCGCGATCATAGCAGCCTCCGCGCGGGCTTTCACAGACTGTGGGGCCGGGGGACCGGTCGGAGCGAGACGTGGCGCCGGACACAACGGCCGCGCTGATGGGGCCTCTCTGGGGGCACCCGATCAGCCCCGGCGCGCCGTCACCACGTCGCGGCGCCACGCCTCCTCCGTCCTGACCCTTAGTACGGAAGGGCGGGCTCGAGGTTTCATCGGCAAACGTCAAAGGATGTCACGGACGGGGTTGGAGTTACTTGCAGGGAACGGGCTCTGTCGCCGCGACCTCGTCCCGGTAGACCAGGGGCGTCCAGGAGTGGCTGACGGGACGGCCGGCCAGGGCGGGGATCCAGAGGCCGGCCGACCCGGGCTCGATGCAGACCGTCTCCCAGGGCCCGGTCTCCGCGGAGAGGCGAGCGATCACGGCCTGCTCCGCCGGTCCGGGACGCAGCTCGTTCCTCCGGCCGAGCCAATCGAAGACGGAGCTGCCGACCGCCGCCAGGCCCAGCCCAGCCAGACCGAGGACGGCCCACCTTCGGGGCGGCCACAGCCGGCGGGCCAGCCATGGGACGGCCGCGGCCACGAACAGCGCCGCCAGCGGCGGCGCGACCTGTCGCGCACCCGGCACCGCAGCCTCGGTCTCGGCCAACGACAGTGCCTCCGCCAGGCGCAGCAGGAACGGCGCGGCGAGCGCGATCGCGAGGGCGGCCGCGAGCCCGAGCCGGACCCTGACGTCCCTCACGTCCCCGTCGCGCCACGGCCGGAGCCGCAGGCCGAGGGCCACGAGGGCGGCGAGAGCCAGGGCCGGCTGGGCCAGGGCCGACGCGCCCAGGAACAGGCCCGCCGCCACGGCGGCCGAGCGACGGCCGGTCGGCCGCAGCCACGCCGCCGCCGCCATCGCAAAGGCCAACGCGAAGACCGGACCTCCGTCGCCGAAGATCGAGAAGGCCGCCGGCACGCGCGCCAGCGCCACCGCGAGGACCGCGCCGAGCGCGGCCACGGGTGGGGCCCCCGGTGGCGCCAGCCGGACCAGGAATGCGTGGAGGGCCACGATCAGCAGGCCCACGGCGGCCTGGTGGGCGAGCAGGACTGCTTTCGCCGGCGCCAGGCCCGAGAGCAGCGACACGTCGGCGGCCAAGGCGGGCAGGGCGGGCGCGTGGGCCCCGAAGGGGCGCAGGGAGACGAGCGGCTCGTAGGTGAGCGGCAAGCCGTCGCGCCAGACGAGCAGCCGCGCGCCGAGGGAGTGGAAGCTCATCTCGGCTCCCGGGCACAAGGGCCAGCAGAAGAAGGCCAGCAGGGGAAGCGCGGCCGCGGCGAGCACCAGCACGGTCGACCCCCGGGGGGCCCGCAAGCCGAGCGGCTTCAGCAGGCGCAGCAGAGCGAGCAGCAGGAAGCCCGGGAGGGCCGCGTGGAGGAAGCGCTGGCGGCTCGCTCCGAACAGCCAACCCCACGACAACGCCCAGAACGAGAGGGACAGGAACGGGACCGCGGGCCAGGGCGCGCGGACCACGAGCAGGCCGGGCAGGAGCAGCAGCACGACGAACGCGAGCAGGCCGCAGAGGCTCGCGCCGAGAGAGACGTCGGTGCCCGCGATGCCGGGATCCATCGGCCGGGCATTCTACGCCCGCGTTTCGCGGTAGGATTCGGCCGCGGTGACCGAACTCTCGCCCTGGCTCCTCATCGCCCTCGGCGGCGGCGCCGGCCTCCTGGGCGCCCTGCTCGGCCTGGGCGGGGGGATCTTCCTCGTCCCCTTGCTGACCCTGGCCCTGGGCGTGCCCATCCGGGCCGCGATCGCGGCCAGCCTCATCTCGGTGATCGCCACCGCCTCCGCCTCGTCCACGGTGAACCTCGACCGCGGCCTCGTGAACCTGCGCCTGGGCATGGTGCTCGAGGTGGCGACCTCCATCGGCGGCCTGGCCGGGGGCGTCACCGCGGCCCTGCTCTCACCGCGCCAGCTCTTCCTGCTCTTCGGGCTGACCCTGGCCGGGATGGGCGTGATCATGGCGCGGCGGTCGGGACGGCGGAACGTGATCGCCGACACGGGCGTCGATCCGGGCCGCCTGGGCGGCCGGATCCTCGAGGGCGAGACCCCCTACGTCTACCGGGTCCGGCGTCTCCCCCTGGCTCTGGGAGCGTCCCTGGTGGCGGGAGCGATCTCGGGGCTGCTCGGCCTGGGGGGCGGGATCATCAAGGTGCCGATCCTGAACGCCTTCTGCGGGATCCCGATCCGGGTGGCGGCCGCCACCAGCGCCTTCATGATCGGCGTCACCGCCGCCACCTCGTCGTTCCTCTACTTCGGCCGCGGGGACGTGGCCCTCCCCCTGTCCGCCGCGGTCGCCCTCGGCGCGCTGCCGGGAAGCCTGCTGGGCGCGAGCCTGACGCACCGGGTGCAGGCGCGCTCCCTCAAGGTCATCATGGCGGTGGTGCTCCTGATCGTGGGGGCCCAGATGGCGCTGAAGACCCTGTGAGCGGTCGCGGTGTGAGGGCAGAGCGGGGGGTCAGGATCGAGCGGGTCATCGAAGGAGCCCTCACCGTAGGCCTGCTGTTGAGCAGCGCCCTCTTCATCCTGGGGCTGGCCCTGGGGACGAGCGGCCCCCTCAAGTGGGGGATCCTCCTGCTGATGCTGACCCCGGTGGCCCGGGTGGTGATCCTGACCGTGGGGCTGCTCCACGAGCGCGACTTCCTGTTCGGACTGGTCTCGCTGTTCGTGCTGGGGGTGCTGCTCTCGGGCATCGTCGTCTCGGGCCGCCTGGCCCCGCGTCAGGCCCCCGCGGGGCGGGCGCCCGAGCGGATCCCGTGACCCCGCTCCGGCTCCGCGCCGTCCTCTTCGATTGGGATGGCACCCTCGTGAACTCGGCCGAGAAGACCTACCGGTGCTACGTCCAGGTCTTCGCGGGTTTCGGGATCCGCTTCGACCACCCGCGGTTCGAGGAGACCTACTCGCCGGACTGGCACCAGACCTACCGAGCGGTGGGCCTGCCCCGCGAGAGCTGGCCGCTGGCGGACGAGCGGTGGATCGACTGCTATCAGCGCTCCGGGAGCGCGCTCATCCCCGGAACGCCCGAGGCCCTCGCCCGGATCCGCGAGCGGGGCCTGGCCCAGGGGATCGTGTCGAGCGGTGACGGCGGCCGCGTGCGGCGCGAGCTCGAGGCCCTGGGCCTGGCCGGTCTCTTCGGGGCGGTCGTGTGCGGGGGCGACACCGTGCGGCGCAAGCCCGACCCGGAGCCGCTCAACGTGGCCCTGCAGCGCCTCACCCTCGGGCCCACCGAAGCCGTCTACGTGGGCGACAGCCCCGAGGACGTGCACATGGCCCGGGCGGCGGGCGTTTTCTCGGTCGGCATCCCCGGCGGGTTCCCGAACCGGGAGGCCCTGGTGGCCTCGGCCCCCGGGCTCCTGGCCCCGAGCCTCGAGGCCGCGCTCGAGCGTCTGCTTGCATGAGACCCGTTGGCGAGCCGGTTTGGCGTCGCGGGCGAGCCCACGCGAGAATGGCGGAGCCCGTCGTGCTCCAGCGTTCCCCTCCCCCTACGTGGGGAGGGATAGGGTGGGGGGTCGATGAATGAAGGGCGGAGCTAGGGTGGGGGGTCGATGAACGACACCCGCGCCGTGCCGATGTTGGACCTCCGGGCCCAGCTCCAGCGCATCCGTCCCGAAGTGGACGAGGCGGTGGAGCGGGTGATCGCGAGCACCCAGTTCATCCAGGGCGAGGACTGCCGGCGGCTCGAGGAGGAGTTCGCGGCCTACTGCGGGGCGAGCCACGCCTGCGCGGTGGCGAACGGCACGGACGCCCTGATCCTGGCCCTGCGGGCCTACGGGGTGGGCCCCGGCGACGAGGTGGTGACGGTCGCCAACACCTTCATCGCCACCGGAGAGGCAATCCTGCTGAATGGCGCGACCCCTGTCTTCGTGGACGTGGACCCCGCAACGTTCACGATGGACGCGAGCCAGGTGGAGAAGGCGATCACGCCCCGGACCCGGGTCGTCCTCCCCGTCCACATCTACGGCCATCCCGCCGACATGGACGCGATCAACGCCCTCGCGGGCCGCCACGGCCTGCCGGTCCTGGAGGACGCGGCCCAGGCCCACGGGGCCGAGCTGCGCGGCCGCCGCACGGGCAGCCTCGGCCACGCCGCCTGCTTCAGCTTCTACCCCAGCAAGAACCTCGGGGCCTACGGCGACGCGGGCATGGTCACCGCTTCCGACCCCGACTTCGTGGCCCGGGTGCGGCAGCTCGCGAACCACGGGGGGGGCACGAGCAAGTACGACAACGTCGTGCTCGGGACCAACAGCCGCCTCGACAGCCTGCAGGCGGCGATCCTGCGCGTGAAGCTCCGCCACCTCGACCAGTGGAACGAGGAACGGCGCGAGCGCGTGCGGGCCTATCGGGAGGCCCTCGCCGACGTGCCCGGAGTCGTCCTACCTTCCGAGCGGGCCGGGGCACGCTCGGCCTGGCACCTCTTCACGATCCGGGCGAGAGACCGCGACGCGCTGGCCGCCCATCTGAAAGCCCGGGGGATCGCCACCGCCATCCACTACCCGCGGCCGATCCACCTGCAGCCAGCCATGGCCGCGGCCGGGGGCCGGCCCGGCGACCTCCCGGTCTCCGAGCAGCTCTGCCGCGAGGTGCTCTGCCTGCCCCTCTACCCCGAGCTGCCCCTGGAGGATCTAGAGCGCATCGCCGCCGAGGTCCGCGCCTTCTGCACCGCCGCCGTGGCCCGCGCGTGAGCCCGGCCCGCGCGGGGCGCGTGGCCATCGTCCTCGTCCTGGCGAGCCTGCCCTCTCGCCTCCGCGGGCAAGAGGTCGAGCTGTTCCCCGAGGTCACGGTCCAAATGATGGCCGCGCGCTACGCGCCCACCGAGGACGCGTTCGTCTGGGACGGCTGGATCGGGGCGGGGGCGGGCCTCCTGCGGGTCGGGAGAGCCACCGCCTACTTCACCGCGGACGTGGAGACGATCATCGGACGCGAGAAGCGGACCTTCGACGCGAACCAGGCCGCCTACCACCTGGAAGCGGGAGCGCGGATCCGCTTCGGACGTCACCTGCTCGACCCGTTCTTCCACCACGTGTCCCGCCACCTCGTGGACCGGCCCAAGGTCGATGCCGTCGACTGGAACATCGTGGGCCTGCGCGTCGCGGGGCCGCTGCCCGGCGCCACCGGCCGCTACGCAGCCAGCGTCGGCCACACGGTTCAATGGTCGAAAGTCAGCTACCACTGGGAGCTGACCGTGCTCCTGGAAATGGACGTCGTGAGCCGGCCCTGGGGGGCCGCCTACCTCCTGGCGAGCGCGCGCGCGGTGTCCGTGAAGGACCCACCGGTGCTGGCCCGGGGCAACTTCGTGGACGTCACCGGCGAAGGGGGACTGCGCTTCCCGCGGGGAGGACGGAACCTGGCGTTTTTCGTCGCCTATGAGCACCGGAACGACGTGTACGTCGAGGTCCCCGGGGTGAGGAACCGGGCCCTGATCGGCCTGCACGTCGGCCTCGCCGCGGGGGGGAGCGCGGGACCGAACCTCCCTACTTCCTGGCCTGGGCCTCCCCGATGATCCGGAGCTGCGCGCTGGCCGCCTTCCTCACCTCGATGTGGCGGCTCGCGTCGCGCACCCGTTCGAGGTAGGCCACGTCCGCGGCCCGCGTCATCTGCCGCACGAGGATCTGGCCGATGTGGCGGTCCTCCGCGAAGGTCTTCAGCACCTCTGGGTCGCGGATCTTCTTGGCCGCCTCCTGCCGGATGAAGAAGTGGCGGTCGCTGCGCACCACCTCCATCAGGGTCTCGTCCTGCCCGTGGTCCTCGTCGCCCAGGGCCTCGATCTGGTAGAGCAGGTCGTCGTCGCTCAAGGAGAGCCAGCCCCCGGTCCCGAGCAGCGAGCCGAGCGCCTTCGCGGTCCGGCGCCGGTCCGGGCCATCCTGTGTCATCGGGATTCTTTTAGGCGAGCTGGGCGGCCCGGCGGTGGAACTCGTCCACCACCGCCTGGAGGGCCTTCTGGTCCTCGGCCGAGAGACCCTCGAAGGTCAGGCCGAAATCGTGGCCGTCCCGGACGGCCGCCTTGGTCCACTTGACGACCGCGGGAAGGCGGGAGTGGGCGACTCGCTTGCCGATCCGCACCTCGAGGGTGACGAGCGTCCCCGGGTTCGGCGGGCTGCCGTCGCAGCGGACGCGGCCGCCCCCCAGGCTCAGGTCGGTGATGTAGGCGGACAGCCGGTGCATACCCACGACGATCCGGCAGGGCACCACGTACGGCTGCAGCCGCGGCGTCCGGCGCTGCTCGCGCGTCAATGGCCGGCTCTATTTGTCATCGACCCCCCACCCTGTCCCTCCGATACATCGGAATGCGTCGGAGCTGGCCTTGACTCGATCGGCACTGCTTCATTCCGATGCATCGCCCCACGGAGGGGGAGGGAACCTCAGCCGGCGAGGGCCGCGGCGATCCGGCCGTGGACCTCCCCCAGCAGGCGCAAACGATCCTCGTAACTGTACGATGCCGCGTCCACCGGGTCCAGGACCCGGACCCGGACGGCGCCGGGCTGGATGAGGAACCGGCCCCTGGGCATGAGGCGCTCGGCGCCCTGGACCGCGACGGGGACGACCCGGCTCCTTGCCGCGATCGCCACCACGAACCCCCCTTTCTTGAAATCGCCCAGCTCTCCCGTCCGGCTCCTGGTCCCCTCCGGGAAGATGATGAAGCAGTTCCCTGCCTGGAGCGAGGCCACGGCCCGGGCGATGGCAGCCTTGGACCGGCCGGGGTCGCGTCGGTCCACTTCGATGAAGCCCGCGTAGCGGAGGCAATAGTGGACGAAGGGAAACTTGTACAGCTCCGTCTTCACGACCGCTTTGAACGGCACCGGGACCAGGCCGAAGAGGATCGCGGCGTCGAGGTGGCTCACGTGGTTGGGCATCACCACGACGTTCCGGTGGTCGCGGAGGTTCTCGAGGCCCTCGAACGTCACCCGGACCCCGGCCAGGCGGCACGCAGTCCGGGCCCCGAACTGGCCCAGCGCGTACAAGAGGGTGGGCGAGCCGAGCGCGCGGGCGATCGGGTAGCCGAGCAGGCTGGCCAGGATCGAGTAGGGAAGAAGGAAGAGGACGACGAGTGCGGTCCGCATCAAGCTCATGCGGACGGCCCCGTGATGGTGGGCCGGTGAGGGGTCAGCTCTCGGAGGCGGGGGTCGAAGCGGGCGCCTCTTCGGCGGGCGGCGTGCCGTTCAGCAGCGCCTTCAACTCCTTGCCCATCTTGAAGTACGGGATCTTCTTCGGGGGGACGTCCACCTTCTCCCCGGTCTTCGGGTTCCGGCCCTTGCGCGGCGCACGGTTCCGGAACCGGAAGCTTCCGAAGCCGCGGATCTCGACCTCCTGCCCGCTCTGGAGCGCGGAGACGATGCTCCGGAGGGCCGCCTCGACGATGATGCCGGACTGCACCTGGGTGATGTCCAGGCGCTTGGCCACGATGCTGATGAGATCCGCCTTGGTCATCGCGTTTCTCGACGGCTCGGACATGCTAGCGGGGCTCCCGTCCATCCCGGGTCCTTTCGCGCGGCGCGACCTAGTGGTGTGAAAATCGGCGGATTCTAGTCCGAGAATCCGCCGAAGTCAAGGAACCCTCTAGAGATCCGGCCCCTAGGCGTCGGAGGTGCGGCGGGGGCCCACCGGCTTCTGAGCCGGCCGCGCACCGATCCCGAAGGTCTTCGCGAGGGCCTTGTCGACCTTCTCCTCGATCGCGGTGCGGGGCTTGTCCTCCACCTCCGCGATCTCGCTGACCAGCAGGAACTTGGCGCGCTCGAGCATGCGCTTCTCGCGGAAGGAGAGGGCCTTCTTCCGGGACAGGTAGGTGAGTCCCTTCAGGACGACGGCCACCTCGTAGAGGCTGCCCGTCCGCATCTTGTCGGAATTCTCCTTGAAGCGGCCCTTCCAGTTGGACGGCTGCTCGACGGTGCCGTCGCCCAGGAGGTTGAAGATCTTGCGCACGTCGGACGCGCTGATCACGGGGCGGAGGCCGACGCCGTCGGCGTTCTGTTGGGGCACCCAGACCCGCGAATCGTTCGACAGGATCCGGAGCTGGTAGAGGCTGATCTTGCCCGCCGGGGTGGGTCGGGTCTGGATGCTCTCCACGATCCCGATGCCGTGATTCGGGTAGATGACCTTCTCACCGACCTGGAAAACCACGCTGACCTCCTCGTATTTCTTTTTGACGCTCGGGCGGCCTGTGGGGAAAGGAAGTGAACCGATGCACGTCCAGTGTAACAAAGGCCCGGAGCCCGGGCAACTGGGATCAGCCCCCCAGGGTCTGGCGGTAGGCCTTGAGCGCCTCCACGCAGGCGTCCACCTCCGACTCGCGGTTGTAGAAGTGGGTGGCGATGCGCAAGCCGTCGGGCTTGTCGCTCACGTGCACGCCCTTCTGGGCCAGGAAGGCGCGCGCCCGGGCCGGCTCCGCGACCTGCACGAGGGTCTGCCCCGAGCGGTGCTCGCCGCCCGGCGACAGCACCTCGAACCCCTCGCGGCCGAGGCGGAAGGTGAGGTACATGTTGAGGGCGAGCACCCGTTCCGCGACCGCCGCGATGCCGAGCCCGCCCAGGTAGTCCACTGCGGCGCCCAGGGCGAAGATCGGACCGAAGGATGGACAGCCCAGCTCGTGGCGCGCGTTCGACCGCTTGAGGCGGCAGCGCCGGTTGTCGAAGGCGAACGGGTCCTCCCCGCTCATCCAGCCGATGGCCCGCGGCGGCCGCTTCTCCAGGAGCTCGCGGCTCACGTAGACGAAGCCCGCTCCGTAGCCCGCGCAGAGCCACTTGTGCCCGGCGGTGGCGAGGGCGTCGACGCGGCTCCGGCGCACGTCCATCGGAAAGGCTCCCACCGACTGGCTCCCGCTGACCACCAGGCGGCGAGTGTCCTTGACCGCCCCGAAGGCGTCCAGGTCCTGGCGGCAGCCATTGGAGTACTGCACGTGGCTGATGCAGATGGTGGCCGCGCGGGGCGCCTGCTCCGCCGCGAAGGACTCGATCCGCAGGATGCCCTCCACCGCCGGCATGAAATGCACGGTGACCCCGCGGTGGATCCAAGGCAGGGTCACGGTCGGGAACTCGATCTCGCCGGAGAGCACCGGGCCCTCGGTCTCGAGCATGTCCACGACCAGGTTGATCCCGGCCGAGGTGTTGGGGACGAACGCGATCTCGTCGGCTTCCGCCCCCACGAAGCGCGCCACCTTGGCCCGCACCGCCTCGCGGCGGGCCATCCACTCATCCCAGGGCCCGTCGCCCTCTTCCTCGATCTGGCGATAGAAGCGCTCGACCGCCTCCCGCACGGGGCGCGGGGTGGGCGACGTGGCGGCGGCGTTCAGGTAGACCTTGCCCTCGAGGCCGGGGAAGTCGCGTCGAACTTCGTCCCAGAGCACCGCCATGGCGTCTCAGGATACTCCAGGTGGAAGCGACCACCTCGGACACCGGGCCGGGTTAGACTCGCATAGGCTGGGGGGGCGATATGGAAAGCCTGATCATGACGCTGATCGCGGGCGGGATCGTGGGCTGGCTGGCCAGCATGGTCATGAAGACGAACGCCCAGATGGGCGTGATCGCCAACATCGTGGTCGGCATCGTGGGCGCCGCGATCGGCGGCTGGATCTTCGGGATCTTCGGCCTCGCGGCCTACGGCGTGGTGGGCCGGCTCATCATGTACGTGGCGGGGGCCGCCGTCCTCATCGCCATCCTGAAGGCGCTCAAGGTCTACAGGTAAACGGCGGGCCGGGCACCGCCCGGCCGCTGGCATCCGGCTCCCCCGTCCCGTAGACTGGCCTTCGTCACGCCTCTGGCCGCCGGAGTGGCGAAACTGGCAGACGCGCGGGACTCAAAATCCCGAGGGCTTCACGGCCCGTGTGGGTTCGACTCCCACCTCCGGCACCAAGCAACAATGACTTAGCGCGCCGACGGTCAGCGTCATGATTCAACGTCGCCGTCTCCGCCTGAATGCTCTGGCAGGAGGTGGTATATTAGTCAGTATGAGAGTCAAGACATCGGTTACGATTGACGAACGTGTCCTCCGAGCCATCGACAAGGCCACGAGCCGCCATCGAAGCCGTTCCCGGGTCATCGAAGAGGCGGCGCGCGAGTTCCTGGGGCGACGCGCCCGGGCAGCCCGGGAAGCCCGTGACCTGGCCATCCTCAACGAGACCGCGGACGCCCTGAACCGCGAGATGGAGGACGTTCTGTCGTATCAGGCCGACGTTTGAAGCGGGGTGACCTCTTCCGGGTGCGTCGGCCGCGGGCCGGAGATCCCAAGAGCTCGCGCGTCTTTGTCGTGGTCAGTCGACAGGCGCTGATCGATTCCCTGTTCTCGACGGTCGTCTGCGCCCCGGTCTACACCCGTCGTGACGGCCTGGCCACCCAGGTCGACGTCGGTCCCGAAGACGGCCTCAAGCACGACTCGAGCATCCATTGCGATGCACTCGTCAGCCTGCCGAAGCCGTTCCTGACCGACTACATCGGCGGCCTCAAAACCGCCCGCCTGCGCGCGCTTGATCAGGCCCTTCGCGTGGCGCTGGCCCTGGCGTGAAATCGGGACTGGGTCGTCCTCCGGCGTTCAGACTCTCTGGATCTCGCCGAGACGACCGGCACGGTAGTCACTGATCGCCTGCCTGATCTCGGTCTCGGTGTTCATCACGAACGGCCCGTACCGGGCCACGGGCTCGCCCAGCGGCTGACCGGCGAGAAGCAGAAGGCGCGCCCCCTCGCGGGCGCCCGCCGGGACCGCGAGGCGCGCCGCACCGCCGGAACCGAGAAGGCCGATCTGCCCATCGGTCAAGGGCCTCTGGCCGCTGCCGATCTCCGCGATTCCCTCGAAGACGTAGACGAACGCGTTGTGGCCCTCGGCGATCGGCTGCTCGACCACGGCGCCCGGACGCAGGCTCCAGTCCTGGTAGACGATCGCGGTGCGCGTGTCGATCACGGCACGCACTCCGAGCGCTTCTCCCGCGATCACGCGGACGCGCGCCAGTCCATCGGGGCTCTTGGCCTCGGGGATGCCCGCCGAGGGCACTTCCTGGTACCGCGGCGCGATCATCTTGTCGCGCGCCGGCAGGTTCACCCACACCTGGAAGCCGTGAACCCGGCCCCCCTTTTCGCGGATCGACCGCGTCGGCATCTCGGAGTGCACGACCCCGCGGCCGGCCGTCATCCATTGCACGTCGCCCGCCGCGATGGTGCCGCGATTCCCCGCGGAGTCCTCGTGCTCGAACGCACCCTCGAGCATGTAGGTCACCGTCTCGAACCCGCGGTGCGGATGGTCGGGCGCTCCGACGGCCTCGCCCGGGCCGTAGTCGGCGGGGCCCATCTCGTCGAGGAGGAGGAAGGGATCGACGAGATCCAGTCTCCCGGTCGGGAACGGACGGCGAACCACGAAGCCGCCCCCTTCGAGCTGCCGGTGGGCGGTGATCACCTCTTCGACTCTGCGGGTCATGTCCTGGCTTCCTTCCTTCTCTGTTCACGCCGGAGCCCGGTGGCGAGGGCGCCCCGTCCCCGGGACCGAGGCTATCCTATCGGTAGCGACTTTCCTTACGATATCAATCTAGGCCCTTGAGTATCGGTTGTCAAGTTGCTTCCCTCTGGATAGCGGATCGTCTACAATCCCAGGCGACTCATGGCGAAGGCCCTCGATCCCCACTGCCGAGCGTTCCAGAGCGCCATCGACCTGCTGGCGCGGCCCTGGACCGGTCTCATTCTCGGCCTGCTGCAGGCGGGTCCGCTCCGCTTCAGCGAGCTCGAAGAACGCACCCAGGGTGTGGGGGCCAAGACCCTCTCGGCGCGCCTCAAGGAGCTCGAGGCCCGCAATGTCGTCGCGCGGCGCGTCGAGACGGGCCCCCCGGTGCGCGTCAGCTACGCCCTCACCCCCAGGGGCCAGGCTTTTGAAGGCGTCGCCGCGGCGATCGAACGCTGGGGTCGGGTCCTCGTCGCCGAAGAAACCGCGACGCCCGGCCCCCGCGCGAAGACCCCATAGGGAGAGGGGCTCAGGGCAGCAGGAGCACCTTTCCCGTCGTCTTTCGCCCCTCCAGAGCGCGGTGGGCTTCGGCCGCTTCCGCGAGGGGGAACGTCCGTTCGATGCGGACGGTGAGCCGGCCGGAGGCCGCGGCGCCCAGGACGGCCCCCGCCCGGGCCTCGAGGCTCGCGCGGTCGGCGATGTAGTGAAAGAGGGTCGGGCGGGTCAGGAAGAGCGAGCCCTTGGCGGCGAGGAGGCTCGGGTTGAAGGAGGGGACCGGCCCGCTCGACTGGCCGAAGAGCACGAGGATGCCCCGAGGGGCCAGGCAGTCGAGGCTCTTGTCGAAAGTGGCCTGGCCCACGGAGTCGTAGACGACCTGCACGCCCCGCCCCTCGGTGAGCCGCTTCACCTCGGCCAGGAAGTCCGCTTTGGTGTACCGGATCACCTCGTCGGCCCCCGCCCCGCGAGCGAGCGCCGCCTTCTCGTCGGTCGAGACGGTGCCGAAGACGCGCGCGCCGCGCCGCTTCGCCATCTGGACGAGCAGGAGGCCGACGCCGCCCGCGGCCGCGTGAACCAGGCAGGTGTCGCCGGCCTTCAGCGGGTAGGTCGACTCGCTCAGGTAATGGGCCGTCATCCCCTGGAGGATGAGCGCGGCCGCCGTGCGGGTGTCGACGCCCGAGGGGACCGGAACGAGATGGGCCGCGGGCACCAGGACCTGCTCCGCGTACGACCCGAGGCCGCTCGCCCAGGCCACGCGGTCGCCCGGACGGAAGCCCGATACCCCGGGGCCGAGCGCGGCCACCGCACCTGCGCCTTCAGGCCCAGGGGTGAAGGGCAGCGGGTTCGCGTAGAGGCCCGTGCGGTGGTAGACGTCGATGAAGTTCAGGCCGGCCGCCTCGACCTTGACCAGCACCTCCCCCGGCCCCGGCGCCGGGATCGGGACGTCCTCGAGCCGCAGCACCTCCGGCCCGCCGAAGCTCGTGACGCGGATCGCCTTCATGGCCTGCCTCCGAAGGCGGCAGGGGAGCGCCGCCCCGCCTCTCGCCCGTGAGTATATGCCCCGTCCTTCGCGGCCCGCGGCGCGTCCAAAGGACCAGCGTGTCCAGGCTCGGGGCGCCTCGTGCTAATCTGCCCGTGGGCATGAAGGTCAGCCGGTGAAGCCGCGCGAGAAGCGCCTGGTCATCGTGCTGGGTGCCGTCGCCGTGGCCGCCCTCCTGACCTGGTGGCTTCGGCACAAGGGTCCGGCGGCGGTTTCCACCAGGAGCGCCGCCGTCGACCCGGCCCCGGAGCCGGTGCCACTCATCGACCTCGAACGCCTGCCCCACGAGCGCCCGAAGCTCCGGATCGGCCTCCGCGACATCTTCGCCTTCGGCCCGCCCCCCACTCTCCCGCCGACGGCTCGGCCGGCGAATCCGCCGCCCACCCCGGATCCCCAGGAGGCGCTCATTCCGACCCCGCCTCCCGGCCCCCGCCTCCCCCCGCTGACCTTGAAGTACATCGGCTCGGTGGAAAACGGCCGGGGCGCTCGCGTGGCCGTGCTGCTGACCGATCGGAACGAGCTGCTCACCGGCCAGGCCGGCGAGGTGGTGGCGAACCGCTACAAGATCGCCAAGATCGGCCTGGAGTCGGTGGACATCGAGGAGGTCGGCACCGGCCAAGTGAAGCGAATCCCGCTCAGGAACTAGCTAGACCTCGATCGTCCCCTCGAGGTATTTCGCGGCCCGGCCCGCGATGCGCACCCGGTCGCCCCGGTCCTCGCAGACGAGCTCCCCGCCCCGAGGCGAGGCCTGGAATGCGCGGAGGCGCGTCTTGCCCAGGCGCCGCGACCAGTAGGGGATCAGCGTGCAGTGCGCCGAGCCGGTGACCGGGTCTTCCGGGATACCCTGGGCGGGAGCGAAGAAGCGCGAGACGAAATCGTGCTCGCGGCCGGGGGCGGTGACGATGATCGCGAAGTGCTGGAGGGCCGCCACCCGCTCCATGTCCGGCCGGAGCGCGCGCACGTCGTTCTCGTGGTCGTAGACCGCCATGTAGTCCCGGGCGGAAAAGGCCTCGCGGGGAGCGCGGCCCAGAGCGGCGGTCAGGGCGGGCAGGGCCTCGCTCGCCGGCTCGGGCGGGCGCGACGGGAAATCGAGGGCGAGGAGCGGGCCGTCCCGCGTAACGGTGAGCGGCCCGCTCTTCGAGTCGAAGGTCACCGCGCTTCCCTCGGGCTCGAGAACGTTGAACACCACCCATCCCGAGGCCAGGGTGGCGTGGCCGCAGAGGTCCACTTCGGTTGTCGGGGTCATCCATCGGATCTGGTAGCGGCCCCGGCCGCCCACGATGAACGCCGTCTCCGAGAGGTTGTTCTCGGCCGCGATGGCCTGCAGCCTATCGTCCGGTAGCCAGTCTTCGAGGGGAACCACCGCCGCGGGGTTTCCTGAGAAGACGGCGGCCGTGAACGCATCCACGTGATAGAGGCGAAGCTTGGTATTCATCGACCCCCCACCCTATCCCTCCCCACGTAGGGGGAGGGGAACGCCGCTGCCAGATCTGCCCCTCCATTGTCCCTTGATCGAGGCGAGAATGGTCGGTATGCCCGAGCCCGCGACCCCCGGTCCCGCCTTCGCCCGCTTCGTCGAGCTGATCGCCCGCCTGCGCGCCCCGGGCGGCTGTCCCTGGGACCGCGAGCAGACCCACGAGAGCGTGAAGCCCATGACGATCGAGGAGGCCTACGAGGTGGCCGAGGCCATCGACGAGGGCGACGACCACGAGCTGGCCGCGGAGCTGGGCGACCTGCTCCTGCAGGTCGTCTTCCATGCCGACATCGCCCGAGAGCGCGGGGCCTTCGGCATAGAGCAGGTGATCGGGCGCGTCTCGGACAAGATGGTTCGACGCCACCCGCACGTGTTCGCGGGGGAAACCGCGGAGACGGCGGGAGAGGTGCTCCGCAACTGGGAGGCCATCAAGCAGGCCGAGCGCGCGGCCAGGGGCCAGGCGGCGGGCGACGGCTCGATGCTCGACAGCGTCTCGAAGCGCCTGCCCGCCACGATGGAGGCGTTCCAGCTCACGACCAAGGCCGCGCGGGTGGGCTTCGACTGGCCCGACGCCGCGGCCGTCCTGGCCAAGCTCGACGAGGAGGTGGCGGAGCTGAAGCAGGCCGTGGCCGAGGGCAAGGACGCGGCAGCGGTAAACGACGAGGTGGGCGACCTGCTGTTCGTGGCCGTCAACGTGGCGCGCCTGCTGGGGGCCGACCCGGAGAGCGCGCTCAAGGCCGCGAACCGGAAGTTCCGCCGGCGATTCCGCCACGTGGAAGCGGGGCTCCGCGCCCAAGGCCGCGCGCCCGCCGAATCGAGCCTCGAGGAGATGGACCGTCTCTGGGACGAGGCGAAGGCGCGCGAGCGGAAGCCCAAGGGCTGACGCCTTTACCACCAAGCCGCACAGGCGTCGAGCTTTACGTTGAGGCTGTGACTGCGGTCACCGCCCCGTCTACGAAAAGCGGGTAACGTCGATCCTGGCCGCGAGGCGCCCGGCGCCTCGAGAGGAGCTGAAGATGGCGGACTGGATCGTCTGTCCCTCCTGCAACCTTCGTCATACGCGAAGAGCCAACGGTCAGTGTCCGCGCTGCAAGCTCGCCGTGGACCACGCGCAGCCGGAGCCCTCGACGACCCCGGTGGCGCCGGGAACCGCGCCGAAGGACGAGCCGGAATCCGAGCCGACGCACATTCCGATCGAGCTCTCGAGCTCCCTCGGGCTCTGCGAGGCCTGCCTCCGCCCTGCCCCCACGAAGCAGGTGGAGTTCTACCAGAACATCGGCGCCCTGGTGATGCGCTTCCACAAGACCCTGAAGGGCAATCTCTGCCGCCAGTGCATCGACAGGTACTTCTGGGAGTACACGCTCTACACCCTGTTCCTGGGCTGGTGGGGAGTCATCTCCTTCATCGTGACCCCGTTCTTCCTGCTGAACAACGTGATCCGGTACCTGGGCTCGCGCTCGCTCGAGCCGGCCTGAGAACAGCGCTCGCGACGGACGCGGGGCGGACTCAGCCGCGGGGCGGCAGCACGCGAACCACCCATCTCCGGATGTCCGCCACCTCTTCCGGGCACACGCTGTGCGGCATCGGATACGCATGCCAGTCCACGTCGTATCCGCGAGCCGCGAGCAACTCGCGCGAGCCCTCGCCCAGCGACAGCGGCACCAGGGGGTCGAACGTGCCATGGGCCATGAAGATCGGGACCGCGGCGTTGGCGGGATGCGCCTCGGCGTCGAGACTCTCGGCGAGCGGCACGTACGTGGAGAGGGCGAGGATGCCGGCCAGGCGCTCCGGAGAGCGCAGGCCCGCGAAGAGAGCGATCGCCCCCCCTTGCGAGAAGCCGGCGAGCACGATGCGGTCGGCGGCGATCCTCCGCTCGCGCTCGCGGGCGACCAGGGCGCACACGTTCCGGGCGGACTCGCGGATGCCAGCCTCGTCCTGGACCGATCGCCGGTCGAGGCCCAGGATGTCGTACCAGGCCCGCATCCGCGTCCCACCGTTGATCGTGACCGGCCGGATGGGCGCGTGGGGGAAGACCCAACGCACCGCGGGCGACTCGAGCAGCCCTAGCTCCGCGGCGAGCGGCTCGAAGTCGTGGCCGTCCGCCCCCAGGCCGTGGAGAAGGATCACGGAGGCGTCGGCTGGGCGCCGGGGCTCGACTTCGACCGTCTCGGGAAGGTTAGTCAAGCCCCCGCCGGTCGATGCTCTCCGCGAGGCGCCGGCGCAGGTCATCGGGCAGCCGCGGCGGCGGGCACTCCCGGCAGAGCCGGGCCAGGGCGGCGAGGTCCTCCTGAAGCTCCGTGCAGGTGTGACACTCCGCGAGGTGGCGCCGCAGCTCCTCGCACAGGTCCTCGGAAAGGGCGCCGTCGCCGAAGTCGGTCAGCCGGAGCAGCAGCTCGTCACACGTCATGTCCGCCCCCCTCGGAAGTGGTCGGCCAGGAGGCCGCGCAGCTTGAGGCGAGCCCGGTGGAGGTGAACGCGCACGGTGGGCTCCGCCGTGCCCAGGATCTTGGCCACCTCGGAGGTGGGCCGGCCCTCCGCTTCCTTGAGCTCGAAGACCGCGCGCTGGAGCGGGGTGAGCCGGGCCAGGGCCTGCTCGAGGGCGGCCCGCGTCTCCTTCCCGCGCAGCACCTCGTCAGGCGGCCGCGCCCAGGAAGGGCCGTGGCCGAGCCGCAGGTCCTCGGCGGTCAGGTTCTCCGGCTCCTGCTCGGGCAGCGGCTCCTCGCGGCGCCGGCGGCGCAGGAGGTCGATCGACTTCGTGAAGACGATGCGGTGGAGCCAGGTGGAGAGGCGGGCTTCACCCCGGAACCCGTCGATGTGGTCGAGGGCGCTCGCGAAGGCTTCCTGCACCGCGTCGGCCGCCAGGTCGGGGTCGCGGGTCACGCGGAAGGCGAGCCCGTAGAGGCGGTCGCCCTCCTCGACCAGGGCCCGCGAGAGGGCCGCCCGTGGGTCCGGGACCTCCGGGACGGCCCCGCCTCGGGCCTCGGCCATCAGACCACGGACCCGGCTCCCGCGGTGGCGAGCTGGCGCTCGATCAGGGAGGCGATCTCCGGCTTCGGGAGCGCGCCCACCCGCTGCTCCACGAGCTGGCCGCCCCGGAACACCAGCAGGGTCGGGATCGAGGAGATCCGGTAGCGCTCCGCCACCCGGGGGTGGTCGTCCACGTTCAGCTTACCCACCTTGGCCCGGCCCTGGAACTCCGCCCCCAGGGCGTCGATGCTAGGGGCGATCATACGGCAAGGCGGGCACCAGGGGGCCCAGAAATCCACGAGAACAGTCTCCGGGGCCTCGAGGACCTCGCGGTCCCAGTTTTCGTCGGTCAGCTCGCGCACGTGCTCGTTCACGGTCGCATCCTCCCGGCCCTTCGACGGGCCCGGCCCCCGATCGTTTACTCGCCGTATACTTACGCCCGGTGACCCGCTGGATCCGCACCCCCGAAGAGCTCGAAGGCCTGGCCGATTCCCTCGAAGGCAGCCGCGCCCTCGCCCTCGACTCCGAATCGGACAGCCTGTACCACCACTTCGAGAAGGTGTGCCTCGTGCAGCTCGCCACCGACCGTGGCGAGGGCTGGCTGATCGACCCCCTGGCGGTGCGGGACCTCACGGCCCTCGGGCCGCTGATGGCCGATCCCGCCGTGGTCAAGGTCCTCCACGGAGCCGACTACGACGTGACCACCCTGAAGCGCGACTTCGGCTTCGCTTTCGCGGGCCTCTTCGATACGATGATCGCCGCCCGCTACCTGGGGATGCCCGAGATCGGCCTGCAAGCGGTGGCGAAGGCCGAGCTGGGCGCGGTCTTGAGCAAGGACAGCCAGAAGGACGACTGGTCGCGCCGCCCCCTCACCCCCAGGCAGGAAGCCTACGCGGCGGCCGACGTGGAGCACCTGCTCGCCCTGCGGGCGCGCCTGGAGGCGAGTCTCCGCGAGAAGGGGCGCCTCGAGTGGGTGCGCGAGGAATGCGATGCGGTGGCCGGCCTGGAGCCCGCACGCCGCCGGAAGGACCCGGACGCCTGGCAGAGGATCAAGGGGGCGCGGCGCCTCAAGCCGCGCGCCCTGGCCGCGCTGCGCGAGCTCCTGGCCTGGCGCGAGGCGCGGGCCGAGGCCACCGACGTCCCCGCCTTCAAGATCCTCGGCAACGAGGCGCTGCTGGCCCTCGCGGAGAAGGGCCCGCGGAACCCGGGCGAGCTCGCCCAGGTGCGCGGCGTTCTCCCCCGCCTGCGGGATCACGCGGGCGCGCTGCTGGACGCAGTGGCGCGGGCCCGCGCGCTGCCGGAACAGGATCTGCCGTCGTTCCCGCCCGCGCCGCGGCCCCCCGTGGTCCCCGAGGCCGTGCGCCTCCGGATCGAGGCGCTCAAGGCCTGGCGGGTTCGGACGGCCCAGTCGCTGGCCCTCGACGTATCCGTGGTGCTCCCCCAGAGGCTCATCGACCGCCTCGCCGAGTCCGCCCCCCGCGGCTTCGCCGACCTCGAAAGGATCGAGGGACTCCGGCTCTGGAGGGCCCGCGCTTTCGGCCAGGAGATCCTGGACACCCTCGACCACGTCTCTTGACCGGCCACATCGGCAAGTTCGAGATCCTGTCCGAGCTCGGCCAGGGCGCGATGGGCAAGGTCTACCGGGCTCGCGACCCGATCCTGGATCGGCTCGTGGCCCTGAAGACCGTCGCCCCGGGCCTTCTCTCGAGCCCGGACGCCGTCGCCCGCTTTCAGCGCGAGGCCCGCGCGGCGGCCCGGCTCCGGCACCCGAACATCGTGACCATCTACGAGCTCGGGGAGGTGGAGGGGACGCACTTCATCGCGATGGAGCTGATCGAGGGGCGCGAGCTCGGCGAGGTGATGGCCGCCTCCGACCGATTCACGGTCCCCCAGAAGGTGCGGATCGTGGCGGACGTCTGCCGCGGCCTCGACTTCGCCCACAAGCAGGGAGTGGTGCACCGCGACGTGAAGCCCGCCAACGTGCGGGTGGGACGCGACGGGGAGGTGAAGATCCTGGACTTCGGGATCGCCCGTCTCACCGACTCCGAGCTCACCCAGGCGGGGACCGTCCTGGGGACCCCGAGCTACATCTCCCCCGAGATCCTGCGGGGCGGAAGTGTGGACCACCGGGCGGACATGTGGGCCACGGGAGTGATCCTCTACGAGATCGTGAGCGGCCGGCGCCCCTTCGAGGCCGCCACCATCACCGGCCTGGTCTACAAGATCGTCCACGAGCCGCCGCCGCCCCTCGACTTCCGGACCCTGGGCGTGCCCGAGGCCCTGGTGGCCACCGCCACCCGCGCCCTCCACAAGGACCCGAGCGCGCGCTTCCCGGACATGGCCGAGATGGGCCGGGCCCTGCTCCTGGCCATCGGCGACGCCCCCGCGGAGCCGTCCCTCGACCCGGTGGCGCGCCGGCGGGCCTACGAGCTGAACCACGAGGAGGCGCGCCGGCGGCTCGAGGCGAACGACCTCTCGGGGGCGCTGGAAGCGGCGCGCCGGGCCCAGTCGCTCGATCCCGGCCAGATCGAGATCGTCGCCCTCGTGGCCGCGATCGAAGGCGAGCTACGCGGGGCGGTGACGGTGAAGCGGCCGCCCCGGCCGGCGGTGGTGCCGGTGGCGCCGGACGAGCCGACGCGGGTGGCCGTTCTCCCGGGCGCGCGGAGCGACGCGCCGCCCAGCGGATCGTCCGGCACCCTGACCGACCTGCGCACGCGCGGGGCCTCGGTCTTTCGCGAGCTGGCCACGTTCGGGGAGCCTCCCGCCATCCAGACGGTCGCGCTCTCGCCGGTGAAGGACGTCATGGCCGCCGCAGGCACGGACGGCGCGATCCGGGTCTGGAACCTGCACACCCGGGCCAAGGAGGTGACCCTGCGCACGGACCTCCACCGGCGCACGGGCCACGACGCGCTGGCCCTCTGCCTCGCGTTCTCGCCGGACGGGACGCTCCTCGCCTCGGGCCACGTGGACGGCAACGCCCATCTGTGGGACCTCGCGAAGGGCGAGGAGGTGCCGGTGCGCCTGCGCCACGAGGGGGTGGTGGGCGCTCTCGGCTTCTCCCCGGACGGCTCGACCCTGGCCTCGGGCTCCACGGACTCGAACTTGCGGCTGTGGGACGTGGGGGCCGCCCTCGCCGGCGAATCGCGCCGCGTGCTCCATCACCAGCCCGCCGGCGTCACCGCCCTCACCTACGCGGGCGGGGGCGACTGGATCCTCACCGGCCACGCCAACCGCATCCTCCGTCTGCTCGACGCGAGCACCGGGCGTCTCCTCGCCACCCTGCGGGGACCGGAGGGGCAGGTGAGCCTCCTCTGCGTCTCCCCCGACGGCCAGCACGTCGCGGTGGCGGGGCACGACCGGGCCATCCGCCTCTTTGACCTGGCGCGCCGCGAGCAGACCGCGGTCTTCAGGAGCCTGCGCCGCCCGGTGACCGCGCTCAGCTTCCTGGGCGACGCGGGGCACCTCGCGAGCGTGTCCCAGGAGAACTCGGTCCAGCTCTGGGACCTCGGGGAAGGGGCGGCCGGGGCGGCGCTTTGGGGCCAGGCGGGCGACAGCTTCGTGGGGATCGGGCTGCTCGCGAGCGGCGACCAGCTCGCGGTGGCGCTGGCCGATGGGCGCATCCGGGTATGGGGGATGTCTTCTTGAGCTGGGGGGTGCTGCGTCGCACCCCCCAGACCCCCCGCTCGCTCCGCCGCAGTGAATGCGGCTCCGCTCGCAGCCCGTCGCCCGGGTCTCTACGCTGCAATCGTGCCCACAGGGCACTCGAGGCGACTTTGGCCAACTCCCTTCAAGCCGGAACGGGCTTCAGCGCTTCCGGCGGGAAGCGGTGGTGGGCCTGCCGGCCGAACGCCGCCGCCTGGACGATCTCGGCCGTGTGCACGAGGCGCGGGCCCGGACGGTTGAAGAAGGCGTTGCCGTCGGACAGGAACACGCGCCCCGCGCGGGCGGCGGCGGTCTCGGTCCAGCCGGGCAGGCGTTCGAGGAGCGGAAGGTCGCGTTCCCCCTGCGCGATCTTGAACCCGCAGGGCGCGATCACCACCACCTCGGGGTCGTAGGCCCGGACCTCGTCCCAGAGGACCGGCCGGTTGATTCCATTCCGCACGCCGAGCCGGTGCTCCCCGCCCGCCGCCTCCACCAGCTCGTGGATCCAGTGCCCGCCCACCATGAGGGGCGCCATCCACTCCACGTGGACCACGCGCGGCCGGCGGCCGGGCGGAGCGGCGGCCGCCGTCGAGGCCAGACGGCTCTTCATCTGCCCGACGAGCTCCCGGCCGCGCTCCTCGACCCCCAGCGTCCGCGCCACGGTCAGCACGCTCTCGAAGACGGCCGGGAGGGAGAGCGGCGAGAGCGAGACCACCTCCACGGGACGCCGCGCGAGACCGGAGACGGCGGCCGTCACCTCTCCCAGCGAGACCGCGCAGACCTCGCACTGGTCTTGGGTCAGCACCAGGTCGGGCTGCACGCGCTCGAGGGCCGCGGTGTCGATCCGGTAGACGGACAGCCCCTGCTCCACCAAGCGGCGCACGTCCCGGTCGATCGCCTCCGTGCCCGCTCCAGGATTCATCTTGGGCGCGGTGAGCGCGGGCAGGGCCAGAAGTCCGCTCGGGAAGTCGCACTCGTGCGAGCGCCCCACCAGCCGTTCCCGAAAGCCCAGGGCGCAGACGATCTCGGTCGCGCTCGGCAGGAGGCTAACGATGCGCATGCGCGGGCGCGAGTCTATCCCGAAAGTGAGCGGATCTCCCCTTCCTTCTTGAAGAGGCCCATGCGGTGGAAGGCGAAGTCGTACTTGACGGGGTCCTGGGGGTCGAAGCGGCGCAGCCGGCGCGTGATGTCGAGGGCCATCCGCCAGCCAGGCGATTTGTACCGCGTCAGCCGCACCCGGCGCGCGATCGCGTAGATGTGGGCGTCGAGGGGCATGACGAGGATCGCCGGGGACACCGCCGTCCAGACGCCGAGGTCCACCCCGTCCTTCCGGACCATCCAGCGCAGGTAGAGGTTCAGCCGCTTGCACGCGCTGCCGTCCTCGGGCGAGGGAAAGAAGTAGCGCACGCCGGCGGCGCCGGGCAAGCGCCGGCCACGGTAGAGCCCGCCGTGGTCGAGGGCCAGGGCACGAGCCGAGAAGGAGGCGAGGGAGGGGCCGACGTCCTCGGCTCCGAGCGCCATCCCCGCCCCGAAGAACGCCTCCACGGATCCGTGCGACTCGAGCATCTGGCGGAGGAGGAACAGCAGGCAGGCCACGTCGCGCCCGTCGCTCCACCGGTGCTTGAAGCCCCGGAGCCGCCGCGCGGCCTCGCCCGGGTCGAGGCGGCGCACCGCCTGGGCGGGACGGGGGCCCAGCACCTCGAGCACGGCCGCGATGCTGTTCTTGATCGTGGCCACGTTCCCGAAGGCGAGGGCGGAGGCCACCATCCCCACCACCTCGCGATCTTCGTCCTCGGTCTGGGCCCGGACGAACTGCAGCGGGTCCGGGTCCACGAAGCGGTGGTCGTACTGCCGGTAGAGCGCGTCGAGGCGCTCCTTCAGCTCGCTTTGCCGCACGGCCGATTCTAGTGCGACCGCGGCCCCCCGAGGCCCACCATGCGCTAACATCAGGGCCCATGTCCGACTCACGCGAGTTCCACGACGGGCGCTCGGACGGCCTGGTCGCCCTGGAGAGCCTCGACCTCGACAAGGTCACCTCCTTCGCCTCCCTCCTCCGCGCGATGGCGAAGACCGCCTTCAGCGGCCGCTCGCTCGGGGAGGCCCTGGACGTGACCCTGGCCATGGTGCGCGACCCCGATTGCAAGGTCGTGCTCACGCTCTCCGGCGCCATGACCATCGCCAAGATGGGCAAGGTCATCTCCAAGATGATCGAGGCCGGGATGGTGCAGGCCGTGGTCTCCACCGGCGCCCTCATGGCCCACGGCCTCTCGGAGGCGGTGGGGATGGTGCACTACCGGCACGACCCGCGGATGAGCGACGAGGAGCTGTTCGAGAAGGGCTACAACCGGGTCTACGACACCCTGGAGATGGAGGCGAACCTCAACTACGTCGAGGAGTTCTCCCAGAAGGCCCTCGACCAGCTCGAGGGGGAGCCCGAGCTGTCGAGCGAGATCGTCTGCCGCGCCCTGGGCAAGGTGCTGGCGGAGGACCCGGGCGGCGCGGGCGTGCTGCGGAGCGCCTACCTCGAGAAGGTCCCCGTCTACGTCCCCGCCTTCACCGATTCCGAGCTGGGCCTCGACCTCTCGACCTGGGCCATGAAGCGCGCCCAGGCCCGCGGGGTCAAGGACGCGATGGCCCTCTTCTCCCACATCCCGCGCTACAACCCCTACCTCGACCTGAACAGCTTCGCCCGCTTCGCCCTCGGCGCACCGCGGCTCGGAATCTTCACGATCGGCGGCGGGGTACCGCGGAACTGGGCGCAGGAGGTCGGTCCCTACGTCGACATCACGAACCATCGCCTGGGGGTGAGCCTCCCTCCGCCGCGCTACCGGTACGCGGTGCGCATCTGTCCCGAGCCCACGCACTGGGGCGGGCTCTCGGGCTGCACCTACTCCGAGGGCGTCTCCTGGGGCAAGTTCGTTCCCGAGAGCGAGGGAGGACGCTTCGCCGAGGTGTACGCCGACGCGACCACGGTGTGGCCGCTGCTCGTCAAGGGCGTGCTCGAGGAGCTGGGCCGGGGCTGATCCGCCGCCCCGACCCCTGGTTCCGGCTACTTCTGCTTCGCGATCACCTTCTCCTTGATCCTGGCGTAGGTGGCCGCGGGGATGATCTTCTTCTGGACCAGCTCGTCCTTCCGCGCGTAGGGCCGGCCGGCGATGATCTTCTTCGAGTAGGCCTCGCCGATGCCCGGGAGCGCGGCCAACCTTCGCGTCACCGCCGGCTCAGGCCTTGCGCGCCGCCTTCCAGGCGCCCCGCGTGAAGTCCGGGAACGCCACGGGCGCGCTGCCTTTCGCCACCGACTCCTCGCTGAGAGGGGCGGGGACGCTCCAGGCCGCGCCGTCGTACACGTTCATGTCGGGCACGAGGCCCTTCCGCAGGCACTCGACGAGACGCCAGCTCATCACGTAGTCCATGCCGCCGTGGCCGCTCTTGCGGGCGACCTTCTTGAGCCGCTTCCAGAGCGGATGCTCGAAGCGCTCCTTCTGGGCCTTGAGGCCCGTCCACTTCTCGTCGCCCGGCTGGCCTTCGAGGAAGAGCCGCGCCGGGTAGTCGCGGAAGATCCCCTTGGTCCCCGCGATCAGGTTGATGCGGTCGTAGACCCGGGGGTTGGCCACGCAGTGTTGGAGCATGATCGTGCGTCCGCGGGTGGTCTTGATGAGGCTCGTGTTCACGTCGCCGCAGTCGTACTTCTCTTGCCATTTCGGGTCGCCCGCCGGCACCCGCCGCTTCCGGTAGTCCGTGAGCCCGGCCTCGGGCGAGCTCATGGAGACGAGGTAGTCGAAGCGGTCGCCCTCGTGGATCCCCATGTACTGCGCCACCGGCCCGAGGCCGTGGGTCGGATACAGGTTGCCGTTGCGGCCGATGTGCTCGGCCCGCCGCCACAGCCCCTCCGACGCGTTCTCGAAGACGATCGCGCGCAGATCGTGGTCGTACGCGCACTCTCCGTGGAGCAGCTCCCCGAACATCCCCGCCCGCACCATGTTGAGGACGAGCATCTCGTTCCAGCCGTAGCAGCAGTTCTCGAGCATGACGCAGTGCCGGCGCGTCCGCTCCGAGGTCTCGACGAGCTTCCAGCACTCCTCCACCGTTCGAACCGCCGGCACCTCGAGGCCCACGTGCTTCCCCGCGTTCATGGCGGCGAGGCTCATGGGCGCGTGCCAGATCCAGGGGGTCGCGATGTACACGAGGTCGAGGTCGTCGCGCCGGACCAGCTCCTCGAAGTGATGGTCGCCCTTGGCGTAGCCCTCGGGGCGGCGCTGGCCCGCCTTCTCGATGAGGGCTTGCGCCTTCGCCACCTGCTCGGGCACGACGTCGCAGACGGCCTTGATCTCGAGCTTCTCGATGCCGACGAGGTCTCCGAGGTGGCTCAGGCCTCGCCGGCCGCAGCCGACAAGACCGACCCGCACGATGTCGCGGGCTTCGAACGGCACGCCCATCATGGTCTGGGTCGACAGGGGGGGAGCCGGGGCCTGGGCGCCCAGGCCGAGCCGCGGAAGCCCGAGGGCCGCGGTGGCGGCCCCGGCGACCTGCAATAGTTCCCGGCGCGAGAGGGAGACGCGTTCGGTCATGCTGTCCTCGCTTTCTCTCTACGGCCCGTCATGGTAGCTCAGGGAGTCACCACGAGCCTTGCGCCTGCGTCGCGCGAGCCACTAGAATGCGCCGGGCATGGCCAGGACCTACGACGCGATCGTCATCGGGGGAGGCCACAACGGGCTGGTGAGCGCGGCCTATCTCGCGCGCGCCGGCAAGAAGGTGCTCGTGCTCGAGCGCCGCCACGTGCTCGGCGGCGCCGCCGTGACCGAGGAGGTCTTCCCCGGCTTCCGCTTCTCGGTGTGCTCCTACGTGGTCTCCCTGCTCCGCCCCGAGATCATCCGCGAGCTGGATCTGCCCCGGCACGGTCTGGAGATCCTGCCCCTCGACGGCACCTTCACCCCCCTGCCGAGCGGCGACTTCCTCTGGCGGATGAACGACCACGCGCGCACCCGCCGCGAGATCTACCGCCACTCGCCCACCGACGCCGAGGCCTACGACGAGTACGCGAAGGCCATGGTGGACATGGCCCGCTTCGTGAAGCCGATCCTCTCCATGGTCCCCCCCGACCCGTTCTCCTTCGATCTCCCCGGCTTCGCGCGCCTCCTGGAGCTGGGCCAGCGCTTCCGCCGACTCCCCCGCCTGAGCCAGCACCGGCTCCTCCAGCTCATGACCATGAGCGCGGCGGACATGCTCGACCAGTGGTTCGAGACGGACGTCCTCAAGGCCACCATGTCGGCGAGCGGGATCATCGGCACCTTCCTGGGCGTGCGCTCCCCCGGCACCGCCTACGTGCTGCTCCACCACTACATGGGCGAGATCGACGGGGCCTTCCGTTCCTGGGGGTTCTCGCGCGGGGGGACGGGCGCGATCAGCCTGGCCATCGCGGCCGCGGCGCGCGAGGCCGGGGTGGAGATCCGGACCGAGGCCCCGGTCGAGCGGATCAAGGCGAAGAACGGGCGCGCCACCGGGGTGGTCCTCGCGGGGGGCGAGGAGGTCGAGGCGACGGTGGTGCTGTCCTCCGCGGACCCGAACGTGACCTTCCTGCGCCTCTGCGAGCCCGGCGCCCTCGGCGCGGAGTTCCTCGGCGAGGTGCGGCGCTACAAGTTCCGCGGCTCCTCGGGCAAGGTGAACCTCGCCTTGGGCGCGCTGCCCGACTTCACCTGCCGCCCGGGTCCGGGCCCCCACCTGCGCGGCGCGATCTCGATCTCCCCCAGCGTCGAGTACATGGAGCGGGCCTACGACGACGCCAAGTACGGCGACTTCTCGCGCCGGCCCTACGTCGACATCGTGATCCCCTCCCTCACGGACCCCTCGGTGGCCCCCCCGGGCAAGCACGTCCTGTCCTGCTTCGTGCAGTACGCGCCCTACCGGCTCCGCGAGGGGACGTGGGACGAGAAGCGCGAGGCCTTCGGCGACACCGTGATCGACACCATCGCCCAGTACGCCCCCAACCTGAAGAAGATCATCCTGCACCGGCAGGTCCTGACCCCCCTCGACCTGGAGCGCGAGTGGAGCCTCACCGAGGGCAACATCTTCCAGGGCGAGCTGTCGCTCGAGCAGCTCTTCTTCCTGCGGCCGGTGCCGGGCTGGGCCCGCTACCGGACGCCCCTCCGCAACCTCTACCTGTGCGGCTCCGCCACCCATCCGGGCGGGGGGATCATGGGCGCGCCGGGCCGCATCGCCGCCCTCGAGGTGCTACGGGACTGGGACCGGGGCAAGGTCGCGTGAGGACCGACGTCCTGGTGATCGGCGGGGGGCCGAACGGCCTCACCGCCGCCGCCCTCCTGGCCAAGGCCGGCCTCAAGGCGGTCGTGCTCGAACGTCGGGAGACCGTGGGCGGGGCGGCGGTGACCGAGGAGTTCCACCCGGGCTTCCGGGCCTCCACGGTCGCCCACACCGCGGGCCCGTTCCGCGCCTCGCTCCTCACCGAGCTCGGCCTCGACCAGGACGGCCTCTTCCTCGAGCCCGAGCCGCGCCTCTTCGCGCCGCTTCCGGACCGCCGCCACCTGAGCCTCTTCGGCGATCCCGCGAAGACGGCCGCGGAGATCCGCCGCTTCTCCTCGAAGGACGCGGAGCGCTGGCCCGAGTTCGACGCCTCTCTGCGCCGGATCGCGGCCGCGCTGGGCGAGGTGCTCGCCCTCACCCCGCCCGACCTCGACCGGCCGCGTGCCCGCGACCTCCTCCCGTTCTTCGGGGTGGGCTGGGCCCTGCGCCGCCTCGGCCGCAAGGACGGCCAGAACCTGCTCCGCTGGGGACCCATGGCGGTGGCCGACTTCGTGGCCGAGTGGTTCGAAACCGACCTGCTGCGGGCCGTGATCGCGGCCCGCGGCATCCAGGGCGCGTTCGCGGGGCCGCGGTCGGCCGGAACCACCGCGAACCTCCTGCTGCAGGCCGCGGCCTCGGGGGGCAGCGGCGCGGGCTCGACCGTGCTGGTCAAGGGCGGGCTGGGCGCCCTCACCCAGGCCCTGGCCGGGGCGGCACGACGCTTCGGCGCGGACGTGCGCACGGGCGCTTCGGTCGAGCGGATCGAGGTGAAGGACGGCCGGGCGACCGGCGTCGTCCTGGCCGGAGGCGAGACGGTCGAGGCGCGCGCGGTCGCTTCGAGCGCGGACCTGCACCGCACCTTCCTGGGGCTGGTCGATCCCGCGGTCCTCGACCCGGACGAGCTGTGGCGCGTCCGCCACTTCCGGCTGCCGGGGATGGCCTCGAAGGTGAACCTCGCGCTCTCTGCGCTGCCGGCCTTCGCGGCTCTCACGGAGAACGATTCCCTGGCGGCCCTGCAGGGCCGCATCCACATCGGCCCCGACCTCGACGCCCTCGAGCGGGCCTTCGACGACGCGAAGTACGGCCGCATCTCGAAGCGGCCGTACCTCGAGGCCACGATCCCGACCCTCACCGACTTGAGCCTCGCTCCCGCAGGCCGGCACGTGATGTCCGTCTACGTGCAGTACACCCCCTACCGGCTCGAGGCCGGGGACTGGACGACGGGGGCGAACGAAGTCGCGGAGACGGTCCTGGGGACGCTCGAGGAGTACGCACCGGAGATTCGCGGCCTCGTCCTGGGCCGGCAGGTCCTGACGCCCAGGGATCTCGAGGCCACGTACGGGCTCACGGGCGGGCACCCGTCGCACGGCGAGCCCTCGCCGGACCAGCTCTTCCTCGCGCGGCCGCTCCTCGGGTGGGGGCGCTACCGCACGCCCGTGAGCGGCCTGTACCTGTGCGGCGCGGGGACGCATCCCGGGGGCGGCGTCACCGGTGGGCCGGGCGCGAACGCGGCGCGGGAGATGCTGAAGGACCTGCGGTAAGCGGGCGGGCGGGGCGCGGCGCCTCGCGGGTGTGTCATCATCGCGGGAGCGATGCGTCTCCTCCCGACCGTGCTGGCTTCGGGCCTTCTCGCGCCTTCGGCGGCAGCGGTCCCCGCTTCCCCCGCCGAGGCCACCGTATTCATCCGGGTCACGGGCGACGTCCTCGAAGAGTACGTCAAGGGTTGGAAGCAGGAGAGCGCCCGGCGGGAGGTCGAGATCGCCACCGGCAGCGGCTTCACGCTGTCCCCTTCGGGCTACGTCCTCACGAACCACCACGTGGTGGCCGGGCGCGAGTACACGGTCCCCTCGCGCCAACCGGACGTGACCGAGGTCCGGGTGCGCCTCGACGTGAAGCGGATCGACGTGGTCGTGGCGGCGGGCACGGGCTCTTCAGAGCGCGTCCTCGAAGCCTCGGTGGTGGCGGCCGACCCCGAGCTGGACCTGGCCCTGCTCTCGGTGGGCGCGTCGGACCTCCCCTCCCTGCCCCTCGGCGATTCCGACGCGTTGGAGCTCGGGCAGCCCGTCACCGCCTGGGGCTTCCCCCTCGGGCACGCGGTCGAGGTGGCGCGGGAGCGCCCTCGCGAAGCCTTGCCCACCGTGGCCGCGAGCCCGGGCTCGGTGGCGGCGCTGCGCACGGACGACGAAGGCGACGCGCGGTACATCCAGACCGACGTCACCCTGAACCCCGGGAACAGCGGGGGCCCCCTGCTGGACGAGGACGGCTACGTCGTGGGGGTCGTCCGCATGAAGCTGGTCAAGGCGGATCGGGTGGGCTTCGCGATCCCGGTGAACCTCGCGAAAGACTTCCTCGAGGCGCACGTCCCGTCCGTCCTTCCTGCCCGCCTGCATCTCGGGCCCATGCAGTCCTTCGACTGGAAGGGCCTGCGGCTGCGCGTCCCCGAGGGGATGCGCGACGACTCGCGAGTCCGCCTGCGCTGGGACGCGGGGGGCGCTCCGGAGGAGGTCACGCTCGTCATCGACCGGGTGGCGTCCCCCTGGAGCCCCACGGACCTGGAAGCCCACCTCCTGGCGGGCGGCTTCGGTGGTCCGCGGACCGTCCCCCGCCCACGGAAGCGGGCGGCGGGCCGCCCGCGTGACCGGTTCGGCTCCGCGCGGGGCGGGGAGGCCGAGCTCGAGTACGCGGTCGTCGATCTCGGGGGCGAGAAGCTGGTCGCCCGCTTCCTCGGTCCGTCGCCCGCGGTGGCTTACAACCGCTCCGTCCTGCGCCGCGCCCTGGAAAGCCTCGAAGCGGAGCGGCTGCTCTCCGCCGACGTCGCGGCCCCCCTCGCGGTGCGGCTCGAGCGGGTGTCGCTCTCCGACCCCCGCGCGCCCGCGGTCGTCCTGCCCGCCGGCTGGACACGCGAGGGAGCTTCCGGCTCGGATCCGCCGGTGTTGGCGGAGGCCGACGCGGGGGCGGCCGCCTCTCCGGAAGGCGACTTCACCGTGGCGTGCCGAGCCCTCTGGTGGCGGACGGCCGCGGTCTCGCCGGAGCAGGCCGCGGGCTTCTATCGCCGGCGCGAGAACCGCCTGGGCATCGTCTACGACATCGACGGCACGTTCCTGCCCCTCGGCGGGGGCCTCCTGCAGCTCGAAGTCCAGGCGCCCGAGGCCAAGAGCCGTTTCGTCGAGAGCGTGCTCCCGACCTGGCGGGAAGCCCTGGCGGCCCGCGGCCGGTAGTCTCCAGGACGAACGCGCTGCGGCTCCCTCCCTGGTTGCACGGATCTGCATATGACGAGGGGCCATCGCCGGCACAGCCTCAGCCTCGGCGCAGTCGATTGAGCCGCCGGGGCTGCACTCCTATGCGCGCGAAGCGCTCCCCACATGAACAGATCTCGATATTGCGGATATCATTGTCTGTATAGACCTGTTAGACGGACGGCTGCAAGCCCCAGTGGATTGGTGATCAGGCCCCGTTCGTCAGGCCGGCCAATTCCAAAATGGAGCATCGGAGACCCTGCGGAGTGTGGTTGTGCTTGACCTGCAAGGTCGATTGAGCTACTAACGAGTTGAGTTGTGCCCACGCAATCTCCCGGTAATCTGAACTACGCCGGGTGAATGCACGAGACACCCAAGGAGGTTGCCAGGATGCTTGAAAATCGGATTAGGGTTGCGCCCAACACAGTAGCGTATGCTGACGAGGAGAACCACAAGCTAGTAGTGGAGTTCGCCATCCCAGGAGCGCCAACGGAGACCATCGATGTGAAGCTCTTGCCAGACAGCGTCCACCTGACAGCGCCAGCAAAGGACATCGAGTACGTTTCAGCTCTGGCTTTAGCCAGGCCGGTGAAACCTGACAAAGCCGAAGCGATCTACGAGAACGGCCTGCTCCGAATCGAGGTGCCGTTCAAAGATCCGATGGAGGATGCTGTGAAGGTCGCCGTCAAGGCACGTGGCGCGGAAACCAAGACCAAGAAGATCAAAGCCTGATCAGGTGACGGCGCGAGGTGCCGTCTAACCAGTTGCAGCAGACGAGCGCGCGACGGCAAGCTGGTGCGCGCTCGCTGCTGAACTGGGTGTTGGGCAGACAAGAGGGCCGGTGGATCAGTTTTCGGCCGGCCGAGTGGATCAGTTTTCGAGCGGCGCCAGCAGGAGGAAACGCGTGGCACTCGTGGTTCTTCTGAGAGGGGTCAACGTCGGCGGTCACAGGACCTTCCGACCTACCACGCTCGCCGAACAACTGAAGCACCTCGATACCGTCAACATCGGCGCGGCGGGCACCTTCGTGATCCGGCGGCCAGTCACCCGGGCGCAACTCCGCGCCGAATTGGCACGCAGGCTTCCCTTTGATGCCGAGATCATGATCTGCCAGGGCCGCGAGATTGTCAGGCTGATGTCTCAGAATCATTTCGCGGACCAGCCCGTGCGACCCGACATCGTCCGCTTCGTGAGCGTCCTGTCCAAACGCCCCCGCGCGGCGCCGTCGACGCCCATGAGCTTTCCTTCCAGCGGCAAGTGGCTGCTGAAGATCCTCGCGAGGGACAACCGGTACGTCTTCGGCGTGTACCGGCGCCACATGAAGGTCATCAGCTACCTCGGCACGTTCGACCGGCTCTTTGGGATCCCGGTCACCACGCGCAACTGGAATACCATCACCGCGATCGCCAGGGTGCTGGGTAACGGAGGGACCTGATGGACCGGCGAGCCGTCACCGGGCATCCAAACGACGTTCTCTCTCCGGAGCACCCGGTGGGTCGCTTCAAGTGATGTCCGGAGATGGTGAGCGCGTCCACTTGGAGGACGTCGGCGGCAGATGGCGCTGGGTCGCCTTCATCGTGGATGATCGGCCACCTGCGCCGGCTACATCGCGCGATGCCCCGCCGTCTGCCGATCCGGTGGTCATCGAAGGCGCCGACGTAGACTAGCTCTCGAAGATCGACGGCGGGAGGCAGCCCAACAAATGGATGCAGCTGACGGGCGCGGCGCCAGCGACGGACGCCCGCAGCTGATCCATGTGTTAGGCGTCACAGGGAGGAGCCGTGGGAGACGAGACACCTCCTACTAGCCAAGCAGAGGCCGTGCGCATCGGCGAGCTCGTAGAGCGCATCGCTCTTCTCAAACGGGTGCTTGAAGCAAGCCCGCCCGACGGTGCTTACGATCCGGTACTCTGGTATCGGTTCCTATCGGTCATCAAGTTGACACAGGGCAACCTGAGCAACGACGTCAGCTTCGTCACGTGCCTCCTCGCAAAGGGATTCCTCGCTGCGCACCACCGTGGTGTCGTTTTTGATGCGGCCGCTAAGGCGCAGGGGGCCCCTGGTCTCGACGTTGACCTTAGGACGCCCGAGGGGGCGCGCATCATCGCCGAGATCAAGACGACCGACCCCTACAAGCCTGACGACTTCGGGTCTCAGCAGAAGACCAAGTTTCGCGAGGACTTCGCAAAGCTCAACAAGCACGTTGCTGACTTCAAGTATCTGTTCGTTACGGAGCAACGCACCTACGACATCCTCCTGCGCAAGTACGCTCCCGAAATCCCCGGAATCCGAATCGTGCTCCTGACAGAGCGAGAGGGAGAGCCGTGACGCCTAGCAAGGCGTTGCAGCTGACGAAGCGCGCCCCACTTGCAGGTGGGCCCGCTTCGCAGGCCATCATCATTAAGTCGCGCTTCGCAGCTGAACGCCGGTGTTAGCCCGACCTCAGCACGTCAGCCAACCGTGAGTTTCTCCGCCCTACAGCGGACGCCGCCGAGGCCGGCGTGACACGCGCACGCGTGCATCCCGTCCTCGTGACGGGAGCCACCGGCCGGGTCGGGCGCGCGGTGGTCGCCCAACTGCTGGGCGTGGGCGTGCCGGTGCGCGCGCTCACGCGCCGACCGGCGGCGGCGGGGCTGCCGGCGGCCGTCGAGGTCGTGGCGGGCGACCTCACCGCGCCCGAGTCGCTCGATGCGGCGCTGCAGGGCGTCCGTGCGGTTTTCCTCCTCTGGACCGCGCCGCCGGGCACTGCTCCTGCCGTCGTCGAGCGTCTCGCGTCGCACACGCGGCGCGTCGTCTTTCTCTCCTCGCCGCACAAGACACCGCACCCGTTCTTCCAGCAGCCGAACCCAATGGCTCGCTTCCACGCCGACGTCGAGCGCCTGATCGCGGCCGCCGGACTCAAGTCGACGATCATCCGGCCCGGGATGTTCGCGTCGAACGCGCAGTTCTGGTGGGCGTCCGCGATCCGCGACGGCGACGTCGTCCGGTGGCCCTACGGTGCGGCCGAGACGGCACCTGTCGACGAGCGCGACATCGCGGCCGTGGCGGGGCGCGCCCTGTGTGAGGACGGGCACACGGGCGGCGATTACGTCCTCACGGGCCCCGAGTCGCTGAGCCAGGCGGAGCAAGTGAGCATGATCGGGGCCGCCCTCGGGCGCCAGATCCGATTCGAGGAGCTGTCGCCCGACGAGTTCCGGCGCGAGACGTCGGGTCGCTGGCCGGGTCCGGTCGTGGACATGCTGCTGGCCGCGTGGGGGGCGACGATCGGACGGCCGGCCTTCGTGACTTCCACCGTGTCCGACGTCGTCGGATCGCCGCCGCGAACCTTTCGCCAATGGGTCGCCGATCACGCCGACGCGTTTCGGGGACGCCCAGCGAGTCACGAAGTCTGAGACGCGATGAGGTTCCTCCTGGGCTGCACCCGATGAAGGCCAGCGCCAGAGCCAATCGGGGGCTCCCGAGGTTCTACGTGGTATGTCCGGAGCGCTGTCGGATGTTCGCATTCGCATCGCATCCGTAAACGTATCTTAAGCGGCCTCGTGGGCCGTCACGGCCCCCCTTCAGTGCTCCGGCAACGGGTGGTCCTGGAAGCGCGCCCGCAGCGCCTTCTTGTCGAACTTGCCCACGCTGGTCTTGGGCACCGCGTCGATGAACACCACGTCGTCGGGGAGCTCCCAGCGCGGGAAGCGCGGGCGCAGGTGCTCGTAGATCTCCTCCTTGGTGATCCGGTCCTTCCACTCCGGCCGGGGGACCACGCAGGCCAGGGGCCGCTCCTGCCACTTCGGGTGGGGCACCGCGATCACCGCCGCCTCGAGCACCTTGGGGTGGCCCATGATCGCGCACTCCAGCTCCAGGGTGGAGATCCACTCCCCCCCGCTCTTCACGAGGTCCTTGGTGCGGTCCACGATCTGCACGAAGCCGTCCGGGTCGACGTTCGCCACGTCCCCCGTGCGGAACCAGCCGTCGACCCACGCCTCCTTGGAGTCCTCCCGATAGTAGGCGCCCGCCACCCAGGGGCCGCGCACCTGCAGCTCGCCGAAAGACCTGCCGTCCCAGGGCAGCTCGCGCCCCGCCTCGTCCACCACCCGGATCTCCACCCCCGGGACCGGCATCCCCTGGCGCGCCCGGCGGGCGAAGCGCTGATCCTCCGGGAGCGCGTCGTGTTCGCGGCGCAGGCGGCTGACCGTCCCCAGGGGCGACGTCTCGGTCATCCCCCACGCGTGCACGACCGTGAGGCGGTGCCGCTTCTCGAAGGCCTCGATCATCGAGCGCGGCGCCGCCGCCCCTCCCACGATCAGGGTCCGCAGGCTCGAGAGGTCGTACTGCTCGCGCTCCAGGAGGCCGAGGAGCCCCAGCCAGAGCGTGGGCACGCCCGCGGTCAGGGTCACGCGCTCGGCCTGGACCAGCTCCGCCAGGTCGCGCGGCTGGAGGTGCGGGCCGGGCAGGACCGTCTTCATCCCGAGCATCGCGCAGGCGAAGGGCGTCCCCCAGGCCATGGCGTGGAACATGGGCACCACCGGCATGAAGGTGTCGCGCTCGCTCAGGCCGAACGAGTCGGCCATGGCCAGCCCGCAGGTGTGGAGGTACAGCGCGCGGTGGGAATAGACGACGCCCTTCGGATGCCCCGTCGTCCCCGACGTGTAGCACATGGCCGCCGCGTGCTGCTCGTCGAGGCGCGGCCAGGGGAGCTCGCCAGGCGCGTCCTTCACCAGGTCCTCGTAGGCGTGCACCGGATGCAGCTTGGTCCCCTCGGGGACGGCCTCCGCCATCACCACGTAGTGCTCGACACTCGTGAGGTGCGGGGCCACCGCCTCCAGCGCGGGCAGCAGCGTGGGGTCCACGAACAGCACCCGGTCCCCCGCGTGGTTCGCGATCCAGGCCACCTGCTCCGCGGCCAGGCGGAGGTTCAGGGGATGCAGCACCGCCCCCATGCAGGGCACCGCCCAGTACAGCTCGAGGTGACGCGCGTCGTTCCAGGCGAAGGTGGCCACCCGGTCGCCCCGGCGCACGCCCAGGCGGTCGAGGGCCCGCGCCAGACGCGCCGCCCGTCTCGCCACGTCGGCGTAGGTGCTGCGGGCGAGGGTGGGCCCGGCCTTGGTCACGATCTCCCGCCGCGGGAAGAGGGTGCGGGCCCGCTCCAGGAACGGCGTGAGGGTCAACGGGTGGTCCATCATCTGGCCGCGCATGGCACCTCCTCCTCGACCGGAACTCGTCAGGCCGAGGGGCCGACCTTCTGGATCAGCTCCCCCACCACGGAGAACCAGCCGCGGAGCTCCGCCGCCGTCGGCGCCAGCTCGTACGCGTGGTGGTGGCAGGCGCGGCTCAAGGCCGACCAGGCGTGGCCGGCGCGGGCCGCGAGCTCTGCGTCTCCCAGGTAGGTCCGCAGGCAGATGAGCTGCGCCCTCATCGAGCAACCCTGGAGATCGAGGGTCCGGCGCTCCCACAGCCGGACCACGCTCGCCTCCAGGGCTTGACGCGCGAGGAGGGCCGAAACCCGCGGCCACAGGCCGGCCGTAGCCGGGTCCGCGCGCCCGAGCAGGCCGTGGGCCATCTCCAGAAGGTCGCGTGGGCCACGGTCGTCTCTCTTCAACCCATCCCCCGGAGCCACGCCGCGAGCTTGCTGGCCCGCCGGACGAGGTCCACCGCGGCGACCGCCGGGGGCTCGCGGGCCTCCTCGTCACATTGCCGGAACGTCTCGGCCACCTCCGCTCCGCCCTCGCGCAGGAGGCGGGGGAGCACGTCCCCGCCGCGCTCGAGGTCGTCGAAGACGGCGAGGGCGAAGAGCCGCGTCAGGCGACCCGCCTCGGTCAGGGCCCGCTCGACCTCCGCATGGGGTTCTCCGCGGGTCAGCCGCCGCCGGCGCACCACTTCCATGCACGCGGCCTCGAGGGCGAGGCGACACAGCCCCGGCACCACCCGGGCGGCCGCCGACGAGGGGAGATCGGCGGTGCCGGCGACCGCGAGGGCGTCCTCGAGGTAGCGTCCGACGGGATCGAGGGCTCGGCGCAGCTCCACCACCGACGCCTCCCGGCGCGTCACCTCGACGATCTCGGCGGCGATGTCGAGGCGGCGCACGGCTTCCGGGAGCCGGTCGTCGTGGGTGAAGACCAGGACCTGGCGGTCCGCGGACGCGCTTTCGAGGACGCGGGCCAGGCCGCCGACCCGGGCCGGATCCATCGACTGCACCGGGTCGTCGATGACGATGAAGCGGAAGGGGCTCTCGGGGAGGGTGGCCCGGGGGACGAAGAGGCTCAGGGCGAGCGAGTGCAGCTCGCCCTGGCTCATGACCCCCAGGGCGGCGCCCTCGACCCCGTCGACGGTGACGTCGAGGGCCACCCGGCGGCGCGTCCCCTCTCCGGTGAGCTGGATGCGCCCCAGCTCCACGTGGCTCTGCTGGCGCAGGTGCTCCCAGATCCGGGCCGCCCTCTCGGCGATGGGCGCGAAGCGGTCGTCGCGGATCCCGGCCGCCGCCTTCTTGAGCCAGGCCTCCGCCGGCTTGAGGCGCTTCAGGTCGCCGGCTCCCCGCGTTGCCTCCCGGGCGCCCGCCAGCCACGCCGCGACCTCGACGGCCACGGGCCGCCACGCATCCTCCTTACGCCCCAGCTCCGCCCTCGCAGCATCGCGCAGGCGGGCGACCGCCTCCCGCAGCGGACCGCTGGCCGCCTCGACGTGGTCGGCGAGGTTCCCGAGGTCGGCGATCGATCCCGCCATGACCCAAGTCCCCAACGCTTCGACCAGCTCGCCCAGGTCCAGGCCCACCTCGGCCGCCCGCTTGAGCACGTCGCCCTTCAGGGTCGCCAGGCCCTCCCACTGGCGCCGGGCGGCTTCGGCCCGTTCGTGGACGGCGTCCGCCTCCTGCGCCGCTTCGCGAAGGCGCGCCGCCGCGGTCCGTTGCCGCGCGCTCCAGGCGCCGTCCAGGGCGCTCTTGCGGCCGCACACCGGGCAGTCGCCGTCGCCGTGGGCGGCGTGGTAGGTGAGAGCGAGGTCGAGGAGCGCCGCCGCGTCGCGCGACCGGGCGGCTGCGCTTCCCAGGGCGGCCTGCAAGGCGGCGGCCGCCGCGCGCATCTCGGCCGCGGCGGACGCGACCCGCGCGGGGTCGGGCGGCTCCAGGCTCGCGATCCCCCGCAGCACGTCGACTTCAGCCGCCGCGACCCCCGAGGACGCGGCCCCTGCGAGAATCTCCTCGACCGCGCCGAGGTTCCATTCCTTGCCTTCGATGGCCGCCACCACCTGCCGCGCCCGCGCGTCGTCGACGGCGCGCAGCCGATCGAGCATTCCGCCCCGCGCGTCGGTGGCGTCCTTGAGGGCCTTCTCGCGGGAGCGTCGGGCCTCTTGAAGGGCGCCCTGGGCCTCCACGAGGTCCTCGAGACCCAGGATCGAGGAGAGGGCGTCGTAGAGCTTCGAGGGCCCCTCATCGAGGAGGGCGCCCAGCTCGTTGTAGGACAGGAAGGGGCGATAAGTGCGCAGGGCCGCGGTCCAGCCGAGGGACGCGAGGTCGGAGGCGGGCTTGCCGTGGAGCTGGACGGCAGCCTCGGCGGCCTCGAACGCCGCGCCCGCCTCCCACCGCCGGGACACCACGCAGGGTCCGCCCTCGCCTTCGACGAGGAAGGTGGCGGTCAGGGACGCCGCGGGATGATGGAGGTTCCGCCAGCCCTCGCGCCAGACGGCCGCGCGCTCCTTCCAGCGCATGCTGTCGCCGGTGAGGAGGACCTCGAGGGCCTCGGCGAGGCTGGACTTGCCCGAGCCGTTTCGCCCGACGAGCAGGGTCAGCCCGGGGCCCGGCCTGAGGTCCAGGGTCTGCGCGGGACCGATCCCCCGGAAGCCCTCGACGGCGATCGATTGAAGAAATGCGCCGGCCGGGGCGGGAGACGCCTGCACCGCGCCCGCGTGCTGCGCGGCCGCGCTCCCCGCCAGCGCCGCCTCGAGCCCGTCGGGGCCTTCGAGGGCCGCGAAGACGAGGGGGACCCATGCCTCGCCGGCGGAGCCGTCGGCTTCGAGCCGCGACGACACGATGCTCCGGATGCCGAGATCCATGCGCCTGCCCCCTGGGGTCGTCATCGCGCTCTCAGGACGAGGGCGGTCAGGTCGTCGCTGCAGCCCGCGCCGCCCGCCCATTCGTCGACGGCCGCGACCAGGCCCGCCAGGATGGCGGACGCGCCGCCCCCGGAAAGCGCGCGCAGCGCCTCGCAGACCCGCTCGTCGCCGAACTCGCGGTCGTCGGGAGAGTTGGCCTCGGTCACGCCGTCCGTGACCATGGCCACCGTGTCCCCCGGCTCGAGCCTCACCTCGCCCACCTCGTAGGACGCCCCGTCCATGAGGCCCAGGGCGAGCCCCCCTTCCATGAGCCGGCTCACCCTCCCGTCCCGGGCGACCCGGTAGGGCGGAATGTGGCCGGCGTTGACGTAGGCGAGCCGGCGTGTTGCCGGGTCGAGCTCGGCGTAGAACAGGGTCACGTACCGGTTGGCCTGGGTGCTCGCGAAGAGGAACCGGTTGAGCCGCTCGAGCACCTGGCCGGGTGCGGCCGTCCCCGCGAGGGCCCGCGTGAAGGCCTGGACCGAGGCCATCAGGAGGCTGGCCGGCGTCCCCTTCCCCGAGACGTCGGCGATGACGAGGGCGAGACGCTCGCCTCCCAGGGGGATCCAGTCGTAGGAGTCGCCGCCCACCTCGTAGCACGAGCGGCTCTCGGCCGCCACCTCGAAGCCCGGGACCTCGGGAGGGTGCGGCGGCAACAGGCCGCGCTGGATCTCGCGGGCGATCTGCAGCTCGTGGTCCCGGCGCTGCTTCTCCAGGCGGAGCCGATGCAGGCGGGCGTTCTCCAGCGCCGCGAGGGCCTGGCGGGCCAGGGTCTGAGCGAAGTCCCGGTCCTCCTCCGAGAACGGCATCCGGGAGGAGCGCTCCCCGATGGCGAGGAGCCCCTCCGCCCGCTCCCCCGCGGCCAGGGGCACGGCGAGGGCCAGCCGGGCCTCCTCCAGCCGCCGACGGAGCGGTCCGTCGGGCAGCTCGGCCACCGCCTTCGGCCCGAGGAAGCCCTGGAGCGCGGCCCGCACGTCGTCGGGGGGGATCGGCGCCATCTCCACCTCGCGCCGCAGCCCGCGCTCGTGGGCGAGGGCGAGTCCTCGCGGCCCGAGGAGGTAGAGGGCGCAACGCGAGACCACGAAGTGGCCCATCACGGTGGTCGTGACGAGGCTCTGGATCGCCTCCTCCTCGAAGCACCCGTTCAGCTCGCGGCTGATGTCGAACAGGTTGTGGAGCTGGAACACCTTGACGGACAGCTTCTGGTTCACCCGTTGCAGCTCGTCGTGGATCAGGGCGTTCTCGATCGGGGTGGCGGCGCAGGCGGCCACGCTGCGCAGGAAGCCGTGCTCCTCGTCGCCGTAGGCGAGCCCTCCCACGCGAGGTCCCAGGCCGAGCATGGCGATCGGGCGCGCGCGGCAAAGGATCGGGCACAGCAGCACCAGGCCGTGGCGAGCCTGGGCCTCGTCCCCGGGACCCAAGGCGGTGAGGGCCTCGGGGGGGTCGAAGCCCAGGGTGGACGGCGCCCCCGGGCGAAGGCCGTGGGAGGCCCGCATCGCAAAGGTGCCGTCCTCGCGCCGCACGAAGAGGCCTCCCCGCGCCGCCTGCACCTCTCCCATGACGACGCGGAGGGCCGCGTTCAGGACCTCGTCGCTGGAAAGGCCCGAGTTGAGGGTCGTCGTGAGGTCGAGGAGCGCGATCAGCTCCGACATGCCCTTGAGGGGCCGGGGCTCCCTGCCCTCCCGCCGGAACTGGTCGAGGGCCTGCTGGTACTGGTGGGCGACGGGGATGGAGGCCGACATGGGTGCTGAGCATCCTACTCCCGCGCCGGGCGGGCGCGCACCGCGAAGGCTTCCCGCTCTCAAGACGATCGAGATTGCCATACCCTTCGGGATAGACGCTCATGTCGGTGGGCGTGTTCCCGTCGAGGATGGGGAACCGCACTTGCGCTTCGGCGGGGGCGGACGCATATTCGAATGGTCGAGCAACGGAGGGCAATCATGGTTTCGGTCAAATGAGAGCGGCCGTCGTCGCCGCCACGAACGCGCGTTGGGAAGTCAAGGACCTGCCGACTCCCCAGCCGGCCCCCAACCAGGTCCTGATCCGCATCCGGGCCAGCGGTCTCTGCTACACCGACGTCCACATCACGAAGGGACACATCCCCACCCAGTTTCCGCGCACACTCGGCCATGAGCCGGTAGGCGAGGTCACCGCCGTGGGGCCCGGCGTCACCACGCGCCGGGTCGGTGACCGGGTCGGGGTGCCCTGGGTGCAGGCCTCCTGCGGGCGGTGCGAGTGGTGCCTGCGCGGCCAGCCCATGTTCTGTGGCGAGCAGGTCGCCACTGGCATCGGCATGCCGGGCAGCCATGCCGAGTACATGGTGGCCTGGGCCGGCGCCACCGTCCTGCTCCCCGAGGGACTGTCCTACGAGCAGGCGGCGCCGATCTTCTGCGCGGGCTATACCGTGTACAGCGGGTTCCGCCTGGCCGAGCCGAAGCCGGCCGATCGCGTGGCCGTCGTGGGCGTCGGCGGCCTCGGGCACCTGGGCGTGCAGTACGCCAAGGTGACGGGCCACCACACGATCGCGGTCACCCATTCGAAGGACAAGGAAGCGCACTTGCGAGAGCTGGGGGCCGACGAGATTGTATCGGACGGCGCGGGGCTAAGAAGGGCCGGCGGGGCCGACGTCATCCTGGCCACCAGCAACTCCTTCGCTGCCGTCACCGACTGCATCCAGGCGCTCCGGCCCGACGGGCGGGTCGTGCTCATGGGGGTGGAGGGCGGCCAATCGCTCTCCTTGCCCACCTCGCTCCTCTGGGTGCGCGGCCGGGTCATCGGCTCGTCCCAGAACGATCCTGAGCACCTCTTCGAAGCGCTCCAGCTCTCGGCGCGCGGGAAGGTCAAGGTGGTGGCCGAGACCTACGGCCTCGACGAGATCGCTCGCGCCTACGAGCGGGTCGAGCAGGGGAAGGTGCGCTACCGGGCGGTGGTCGTTCCGTAGTTAAGCCCACACGAGCCCCCCTTCTCTAGCCCCGGCGACCTTCGCCCAAGAGCTATAGGGTCAATGGCAACGGCGTTCACGACGGGCACGCTCTCGGGCGTCCACGAGGGCTCATGAGCGGCTGTGCGCGTCGTCGAGGTTCATAGCCGGCGGCCAGCCGAACTCGCCGAAGCCCTCGTGCACGTTTGGGCGCCCGGACACCGGGAGGTCAAACCCCCCGCGGCCCCCCCGGACGGTCGCTGGCGAAGAAGAGCCATTGACCGTCGGGAGAGACGATCGCCGGCCTGTCGTTGGAGCCGGAGTTGAGGTTATCCGACACCTTCTGCGGTTCGCCCCAGTCCTCGTCGCGGCTCGGCCGCTGCGCGACCGGATGTCCTCCTTGAGCGTGGTCTGGGGAGGTCGCGTCCCCGCCCTGGAAGTAGAAGCGCAGTCCGTTGTTCGAGATTCTCACTCTTGATTGCTGTCCGTTCGTTCTTCGGCCCAGAATGCGGCTCGGAAGTTGGCCAGGCCGACGATCTGGCCCTTGTCATTGATGCTGCGAGCGAGGCCCACGGGATTGAAGAAGGGACCGGGGGGGAAGGGTAGGAACGTAGGGGCGGTGGCGTCGGGGCCCTCCCAGAGGACGGGTACAGAAACTGGGTATGGCAACCCGAAGGGCAACCCGTCCTGCAAGACTGAGCCGACGATCTGGCCCTTGTCGTTGATGGTGCCGGCGGAGCCGCCACCGGAGCCGAACGGTCCGGGGGGGAGGGAGGGAAAGGGGAGAATCGTGGGGGCGGTGGCGTTGGGGCCCTCCCAGAAGGCTGGTAGGCTGGCGGTCATGTCGCCGATTTGGCCAACGACATAGCCGACAATCTTGCCCTTCTCGTTAATGCTCCCGGCACTACCTTGTGGTGTGAAAGGCCCGGTGGGGACGGGAAGGATCGTGGGGGCGGTCGCGTCGGGGCCCGCCCAGAAGGCGGGTAGGGAACCGGCCGAGCCGACGATCTGGCCCTTCTTATTGATTTGATGCTCCCGGCGAAGCCGCTTGGGCTGTAAGGCCCGGGCGGGACGGGGAGGATTGTGGGGGCAATGGCCTCCGGGCCCGCCCAGAAGGCGGGTAGGTAGGTTGTCACGTCGCCGATTTGGCCGACGACAAAGCCGACAATCTGGCCCTTGTCGTTGATGCTGTTGGCCGCACCGGACGGGCTGAAGGGGCCGGAGGGGACCGGGAGCATCGTGGCGACAGTGGCGTCGGGGCCCTCCCAGAACACAGGTAGGAAGCCGGCTTCGCCTACGGAGCCCCCGACGATCTGGTCCTTGTCGTTGATGCTGTTGGCGACGCCGTAGGCGCGAAGGGGCCCGGGGGGACGGGCAAGACTATGAGGGTGGTAGCGTCGGGCCCCGCCCAGAACGCAGGTAAGTCGCCGTTGTCGCCGACAATCTGGCCCTTCTTGTTGACGCTCGCGGCGTTGCTACCATGGGGTGCAGGTAGTAGCCGAAGCGTAAACTCATCCTGCGCACGCGCTTCCACCGCGCCCCATCCCAAGAGGAGCGCGAGACCGAGCACGAGGGATAGGTAGTAGGGGTTCCTCACGCGAAGACGCTGAGCGCCGACACTCTCGATCTCTTCTCTGAAAATCATCTCTTTGTCTCCAAAGTTACGGCGCCTCCGACTTGGATCTGCACCGCTCCAAGACAGCATCAACTGAACTCCAGAGGTCGCTCTCGGCCCAAGAGAGAGCAAAAGCAATGCCAGGGGCCGTCCGACGCTATCGACGCGTAAGTGCTTCAAGTACGGCGGGGGCAGCGTTCGGCTGGCTCGCAACAGCGCTGCCGCACTTCCATCGGCCGCCCAGACGCTGGGCGATGCTGCCCACGTGCTGGGCGGTTCGCTCCGCACTCCGCCTTCCGAGCGGCCAGACCGGGCTTCGTGGCAGTAGGCTCGGCCGGGACGCTCTATCGTCCCCGCCGCCGACGCGGGCGGCGAGCCCTGGTGGAGCGTCCCTACTCGATCGGCTCGGGCTTCAGCCTCGTGGTGATGCGCACGAAGCGGCCCGGGTCGAAGGGCTCGAGCAGGGCCTGGGCGCGCGGGCTCGCCGTCTCGGCGACGTGCTCGCGCAGCAACGTCGCGACGGTGGCCGCGTCCTCGTCGCCGAGCAGCTCGGCCTGCACGTACTGCCGGTTGAGCCGCTCCTCGTCGGCGTCGAGCAGGTACACGACGCCGCCCGTCATGCCTGAGCCCACGTTGAAGCCGGTGGGCCCCAGGACGAGCGCCACTCCGCCGGTCATGTACTGGAAGGCGTTGGCCTCCACGCCCTCGACCACGATGCGGGGGCCGTCCCCCTCGTAGCTGTTGCGCAGGCAGATCGCGAAGCGGTTCCCGGCGCGGCCCGCGATGTAGGCCCGGCCACGGCGCGCGCCGTAGCCGAATGTGTTGCCGACCACGGTCAAGCTGCCGTCGTTCCCCTCGGGAACGATCACGACCTTGCCGCCGTAGGCCGCGGTGAAGCAGGAGTCCGCCACCAGCCCCTGCATGTGGAACTCCATGCCGGCGAGGCTGTAGGCGGCGTAGAAATGGCCCGCCGCGCCCTTGTGACGCAGGACGAGCTTCCCGGCCGGCAGCCCCGCGTCACCGAACCGACGCGCCACCTCGCCCGCCGCGCCCACCCCCACGCAGCGATCGGCGTTGGTCAGCCGCTGCACGAGCTCGACCGTCTCGCCGCCGAGGGCCCGGGCCACCGCTTCCGCCTCCCGAACACGCGGGGGCGGCGTGTGGAGCTGGCCCTGCCGCGCCAGGTTCCGCTTCTGGGCTCGGCCGGGGGGCGCGCTCGTCAGGCGGCTCACGTCGATGAGGGCCGCCTTGCCCGTGAGATCGTCCCGGGCCTCGAGCAGGTCGCGCCGGCCCACCACGTCGGCCAGACGGCGGATCCCCGCCCCGGCCATGAGCTGGCGCATCTCGCGAGCCACGTGGCGCAGGTAGGTGGTGACGTTCTTGCTGCGGCCGGTGAAGTGAGCCACGTGCACCGGGTCCTGGGTCGCCACCCCCGGCGTGCAGCCGAGGCGTCGCGTTCCGGTGGTGTCGCCGGGCTGCGGCCCCGCCAGATGGCACTGCCGCAGCATCGAGCAGCCCAGGGTCATGAGCAGCGCGGTGCCGAAGCCGATGCGGTCCGCGCCCAGGAGGGCGAGCTTCAAAGCCTGCTGCCCGTTCTGCACGCCGCCGTCGACGCTCACCTCGACGCGATCGCGCACGCCCTCCTCGACCAGCAGGTCCTGGACCATGGGCAGGGCGGAGACCACCGGCACGCCTGCGTGCTTCTGGTCCACCCGCTTGGCGGCGCCGGTCCCCCCGCAGCCGTCCGAGAGATGGAGGCGATTGGCTCCCGCGTTGACGCCGCCCAGACACACCAGCTCCACCCCGTCCGTGGCCACGTACTTGAGGGCCGCGTTGACCTTCGGGTTCAGGTGACGCCAGCTCTCCAGCATGAGCTTGACGTCCTCGATCGAGTAGAGGTTGTGGTTGACGGGAGGCGACACCAGCTCGAAGCCGGCTTGGCAGCCGCGCTGCCGCGCGATGCGCGGGGCCACCTTCTTGCCCGGGAGCTGGCCCCCCTTTCCGGGCTTCGCCCCCTGGGCGAACTTCACCTCGGCCTCCGCGGCCCGGGCCGCGGTCATGGGGGTGATGGTGAAGCGGGCCCCCGCGTATTGCACGCTGCGGTTGCCGTCGCGCCGGCCGATGCGGGATTTGTCGAAGCCGCCCTCCCCGCTGTTCGCCACGGGCCCGATGCCTTCCGGGAGCGGCCGGCCCGCGCCCCGGAAGCGCATCCGGCAGAAGCGGTAGAGCACGTTCATGGCCCGCGCGATCGCGCGGTGGGCGGGCTCGGAGAGCGCGCCTTCGCTCATCCCGGGGGCCATGAAGCGCCAGAGCAGGTCCTCCTCCGGCTCCACCTCTTCGAGCGGAACGGGCGCGCCGTCCTTCACCTTGAGCAGGTCGAGCAGGGTCACCGGCACCCGGTCGGAGACGATCCGGCTGAACTCCTCGTAGGCTTCGGGCGAGCCGGGCGGCAGGTCCTTCTTCTTGTCGGTGTAGCCCGAGGCCAGGTGGATCGAGCGGACCACGTCGGGGGCGTTGAAGTGCGCGCGGCCCTCCTTGCGGTAGCGGAACTCGCCCACGTCCTTCGGCCCCTTGGCCTCGGGCTGGAAGGCCTGCTCGTGGAAGCCCAGCCACTCGGCGTCGAGCAGGTCGGGGCCGATCCCGCCGAGGTGGCAGGCCACCCCGGGGAACTCCGCCTCCACGAACGCGGGGTCGAGCCCCACCGCCTCCACGAGCTTGGCCCCGCAGTAGGCCGAGGCCGGGGTCACGCCCATCATCGACATGGCCTCGACGAAGCCGGTGCGCACGCCCTTGAGGTAGGTCGGCTCTTCCTTGCCCGCGGTCAGCGCCCCGAGCCACGGGGAGACCGCGTCCGCTCCCAGGGCGACGAGGAGCGCGCAGTGGTGGACGTCCCAGACCCCGAAGTCCGCCACCAGCCCGACCTGGTGCCGGAAGCCCGCCTTCACGATCGCGTCGTGGAGGCGGCTCACCACGCGCAGGCCGGGGAGGGCCGCCCGCGCGGCGTCGATCGTCCGGTCGGCGAGGATGAGGACCGCGCACTCCTTCGCCTTCTCGAGCCCTTCCTGCACCGCGCGCGCGACCGCCCGCTCCAGCCCCGCCGCACCCTCCTCCACCGGAAACGCGAGGTCCAGGGTCGCCACCCGGTCCTGGGCACGGAGCCAGCAGAGCTCGCCCGCGGATAGGACCCGGTGCGGGAAGACGTAGTGCGGGCCCGTGGCCTGGTTCCAGAGACCGGAGCGGTCGCCCAGGGCCACGCTCGTCTCGAAGACCCAGGCGTCGCGGATGGGATCGATGGGCGGGCTCGTCTCCTGGGCGAAGCGCAGCTTGAAGTGGTCGTCCAGACGGCGCGGATGCACGTCGAGGAGGGCGGCCGGCGAGGTGTCGTCGCCCATCGAGCCCACCGCGAGCTTGCCGGTAGCGATGAGCGGGGTGAGCACGACCTCCACGTCCTCCTTCGTCATTCCGAAGGCCACCTGCAGGCGGCCGAGGTCGACGGCCGGCGGGGGCGGCGCGCCGCCGCAGGTCTGGCCGTCCACCCGCCCGGCCGGGGTCGGGAAGCGTTGTCCGGAGACGACTTTCCGCACCTCCTCCGTCAGCAGGACCTCGCCGGTGGAGAGCCGCACCACCGCGGTGTCGCCGGGGCCGAAGAGCCGCTGCATCTCCACCTTGCCCAGCGCGTCGAGGGTGCCGGTCAGCTCGCTGGCCGCCACCGCGTACTCGCGGGTGGTCATGATCCACAGCGGCCGCAGGCCGTTGCGGTCGAGGTGGGCCACCGCCTCGTCGCCGTCGCAGGCCACGATCGCGGCCGGCCCGTCGCAGGCCCCGAGGAGGACGCTCATGGCCTCGTGGAAGGCGGCCAGGGTCGCGTTGGCGCGGGCCATGGACGGGGCTTCCGGCAAGAGAGCGATCAGCGACTGCGGCAGCGAGAGCCCGCCCCCGAGCAGCGCGATCAGCATGTCGTCCAGGTTCGCGCTGTCGGAGCCGCCGGCGCAGATGATCGACCGGACGCGGGCGGCGATCCGCTTGAGGCTCGGGTGGCGGTCCCCCAGCCGATTCACGAGGTCCCGGCCGATGGCGTGCATCCAGGCCACGTTGCCGCGGATGGTCGCGATCTCCCCGTTGTGGGCGAGGGCCCAGAAGGGCTGGGCGCGGCGCCAGGCGGTGGTGGTGTTCGTGCAGTAGCGGCTGTGGAAGAGCACGAAGCGCGAGACCACGTGCTCCTCGCGCAGGTCGGGGTAGAGCTCGGCGATGCGGCTGAGCTCGGCCAGGCCCTTGTAGACGACGGTGCGGTTCGAGAGGCTGACCAGGGCGAAGTGGTCGCCCATGGCCTCCGACAGCACCTCGTCGAGGGCCAGCCGGAGCAGATAGCGGCAGGCGAACCAGCCCTCTTCGGAGAGGCCGTCGGGGCGGCGGAAGAGGGCCTGCCGCACCACCGGCGCGGTGCGCCGCGCGGCCGATCCCGCGGGCAGGGCCTCCACGTTGAGGGGCACGTCGGACCAGCCCAGGACGTCGGCCCCCGCCAGGGAGGCCAGCTCCTCGACCATCTCGACGCAGTGGGCCCGCGGGGCCGCGTCGAAGGGGAGGAAGAACACGCCGAGGGCCGCGTCGCGGTTCGCGATGACCCGGGCGTGCTCGGGGAAGCGGTCGAGGAGGAGCGCCCACGGGATGTCGAGGAGGATCCCGGCTCCGTGGCCCGGCGCGCCGCGGTGGTCGAACTGGCGGCAGAGGCCGAGCGCGATGTCGACCAGACGGCGCTCCGCCACTCCCTTGCGCGAGGCCAGGAAGCCGATGCCGCAAGCGTCGTGCTCGCGGGCGGGCCCACGCATGCCCATCAGGCGGCCGCCCCCCGCTCGGCCCAGAACGCCTCGAACTCGGCGAGCTTGCCGTCGATGACGGTGTCGAAGAGCTTCGAGCCTTCGAGCGCCTCGACCGTCTTCAGCCCGTGTCCCGTGATGAGCAGCACGACGGGTCGGCCGTCCGCGAAGGCGCCCCCGGCGGCGAGCCGCTTCGCCGCCGCCACCACCGTCCCCCCCGCGGTCTCGCCGAACAGGCCCTCGGTCTCGGCCAGGAACCGGATCCCCTCCAGCACCTCGGCGTCGGTCGGGTCTTCCGCGCGGCCGCCCGTGCGGCGGATCGTGGCCAGGGCGGCCGGACCGTCGGCGGGATCGCCGATGGCCAGGCTGCGCACGATCGTGTTGGGCTTGACCGGCTTGACCGCCGGCAGCTCCTCCTTGAAGGCCCCCACGATCGGGTTGCAGCCCAGGGGCTGCGCGCCGTGGACCCTGAACGGCGCGGCCTCGACGAGGCCGAGGGTGGCAAGCTCGCCGAACGCCTTCTCGACCTTCCCGATCAGGCTGCCCCCCGCCATGGGCGAGACCACGTGGCCGGGCAGCCTCCATCCGAGCTGCTCCGCCAGCTCGAAGCCGACCGTCTTCGAGCCCTCGCCGTAGTACGTCCGCAGGTTCACGTTCACGAAGCCCCAGCCGTGCTGGTCGGCGATCTGGGCGCAGAGGCGGTTCACCCGGTCGTAGTTGCCGCGCACGCCCACCAGGATGGGCTTGTAGATCGCGGTCCCCGCGATCTTGGCCGCCTCGAGGTCCTCGGGGACCAGGATGACCGCCTTGAGCCCCGCGGCCGCGGCCCCCGCGGCCACCGCGTTGGCGAGGTTGCCGGTGGAGGCGCAGCCCACGGTGTCCATCCCGAACTCCTTGGCTTTCGTCAACGCCACCGCCACCAGCCGGTCCTTGAAGGAGAGCGTCGGGTGACAGGCCGCGTCGTACTTGACCCACAGGTCGCGGATGCCCAGGCGCACGCCGAGGCGGGGAGCGGGGATGAGGGGCGTGAAGCCGGTCCCGCGGCCCACCGTGGGCTCGCCGTCCGTGGGGAGCAGCTCGTGGTAGCGCCAGAGGTCGCGGGGACGCATGGCGATCGACTCGCGGGTGAAGGTGCGGCGGATGCCGTCGAGGTCGTAGATGGGCTCGAGGGCGGCCCAGCACTCCTCGCAGGCCGCCACCGGCTTCTTCTCGAACTCCTTGCCACAACCCTTGCACCGGAGCCCGGTCACGTGACCCATCATCGACCCCCCACCCTATCCCTCCCCACGTAGGGGGAGGGGAACGCTACTACTCGTCCGGCCCCGCGTCTTCGGCTTCACCCAAAAAAGCAAAAGGCCCTCGGCGACCATCACCACCGAGGGCCTCGTCCGGTTGCGCCGGCGGTTGCGGCTAGCGGGCGCGCGAGGGACCCCGGCGGCTGCGAATTCGCATCGCCATGGGGCCCGGGACACGACGGCCCGCGATCGTCACTCGCGTGATCACGGCCGCCTGCGTCATAGCCGCCGATTATCCAGTCGAAGCCGGGCGCTGTCAATGCCTAATTCACGGCGGCGTGTTTGTTCATCGACCCCCCACCCTATCCCTCGTCACTTGAGCTGGGGGACGCTGAGCCGCGTCCCCCAGACCCCCCGCTCGCTCCGCGGAAGTGAATCCCGCTTCGCTCGCCGCCCGTTGCGGGAAGGGAACCGCCGCTGCTCGTCCGGCTCCGCTCTCCGCATCCCACCCCGCGGGCAGGCAGTCGGGCGTCACCACCGTGATCCAGCCCACGTAGCGCGGGTCCTGGCCGGACACGGCAGCGTGAAAGACCCGCTGGATCTCCCGGGTCAAGGGACCGGTCCGGCCCTCCCCGATCGGCCGGAAGTCGATCTCGCGCAGGCCGACCACCTCGGCCGCGGTGCCGCACACGAACACCTCGTCGGCGGCGTAGAGCTGGTCGCGGCTGACCGGGCCCTCCGTGACCTCGTGGCCGAGGTCGCGGGCGATGGTGAGGACCGCGTCGCGGGTGATGCCTTCGAGGACGGTGGCGCTGTCCGGAGTGCGGATCCTCCCGTCCTTCACCAGGAACAGGTTCTCCCCGGTGCACTCGGCCACGAAGCCGTAGGGGTCGAGCATGATCGCCTCGTCGAAGCCGAGGCGCACGGACTCGGTCTTGGCGAGCACGCTGTTGGCGTAGTTCCCCGAGATCTTGGCCTTGGTCATCATCACGTTCGGGTGATGGCGGGTGAAGGACGAAACGTTGGCCCGCACCCCGCGCGCGAACGCCTCCTCGCCCAGGAACTGGGTCCATTCCCAGACCGCGATCCCCACCGCGTGGCGGCCCGTGTCGAGGTTCAGGTTCCAGGCTCCGGAGGCCATGTAGATCACCGGCCGGATGTAGCAAGCCGAGAAGCCGTTCGCGGCCACGGTCTGCGACATGGCGAGGGCCAGGTCGGCGGCGCCGTAGCCGAGGTCGCGAAGACCGAAGATGCGGGCGGAGTCGACGAGCCGCTCCGCGTGCTCGCGGAGGCGGAAGATGCCGGGGCCGCGAGGGGTGGGATAGGCGCGCACGCCCTCGAAGACCGCGAGGCCGTAGTGGATGGCCGGGCTGAGGAAATGGACCGTGGCCTGCTCGAACGGGACCAGCCGGCCGTCCATCCAGACGAAGCGGGACTCCATCAGACGCCCCAGTCCGCGGCGGGCTGCGGCTCCTCCCCCACCTCGGTCCAGCGCGACCAGGCAAGGTGCCGGTGCACCGCGTGGGTGAACTGGGCGGTGGTGCCGGTGCCGCCCACGTCGGGGGTGCGGACCTCGCGCAGGGTGGCCAGGACCGCTCCTTCCACCGCCCGGGCCATATCGGGCCGGGAGAACGCGTGATCGAGCATCAGGGCGACCGAGAGCAGGGCGCCCGTGGGGTTCGCGATGCCGCGGCCGGCGATATCGGGGGCGGCGCCGTGGACCGGCTCGTAGAGGCCGGGGCCGGGGCCGAGGGAGGCCGAGGGCAGGACGCCGATGGAGCCCGCCACCGCGGCCAGCTCGTCGCTCAGGATGTCGCCGAACAGGTTCTCGGTCAGGATCACGTCGAAGTGCTGGGGCGAGCGCAGGACCTCGAAGGCGGCCGCGTCCACGTAGCGGTGCTCGAGGGTCACCTGGGGGTACTCCCGCGCGACCTCGGTGACGACCCGGCGCCAGAGGACCGAGGCCTCGAGGACGTTGGACTTGTCGACCGAGGTCACGAGCTTGCGCCGCTTCCGGGCCTGCTGGAAGGCCACATGGGCCACTCGCCGGACCTCGTCCGCGGTCTGGCGCCAGGTGTTCACGGCCTCGGTGGCGCTGATGCTGCGCGGCGTGCCGAAGTAGACCCCGCTCGACAGCTCGCGCACGACGAGCAGGTTCGCGTGGCGGGCCAGGCCCTCGCGGAGCGGCACCGGCAGGCCGAGGTAGCGGGCGGGCCGGAGGTTGGCGAAGACGCCCAGCGCGCGGCGCAGGCGGAGCAGCCCCTGCTCGGGCCGCGCGGGACCGCCGTCCCACTTGGGGCCGCCCACCGCGCCCAGGAACACGGCCTGGGAGTGCTCGAGCAGATCGAGGGTCGCCGGCGGCAGGGGATCCCCGGTGGCGTCGATCGCGGCCCCCCCGATCAGGCCTTCCCGGACCTCGACCGGCAGGCAGGCCTGCAGGACCGAGAGGGCAGCCGCCGTGACCTCGGGGCCGATCCCGTCGCCGGGGAGAACCGTGACCGTGGGCTTCATGACAACCTCCAGGGAAGGGGACCCGCCGCTCTTTCGTGAGCGGTGATCGCGCCGTCGCGCGAGAGGAGAAAGGCCAGCTCGTCGACGCCGTTCAACAGGCAGTAGCGCGCGAACGGGTCGATGGGAAAGGTCGCTCGCGTGCGGCCTTCGAGCTGGAGGGAGCGCTCGCCGAGGTCGATCGTGACCTCCGCTCCGGGCGCGGCCAGGAGCATCGCGTGGGTGGCCGGGTCCACGGTCACCGGGAGCAGGCCGTTCTTGAGGGCGTTGCTCCGGAAGATGTCGGCGAAGCTCGCGCTGACCACCGCCTGGAAGCCGTAATCGCGCAGCGCCCACACCGCGTGCTCCCGCGAGGACCCGCAGCCGAAGTTCCGACCCGCGACGAGGACGCGCGCTCCCGCCGCCTCGGGCCGGTTGAGGACGAAGTCGGCCTTCGGCTGGCCGCCCGCGCCGTACCGCCAGTCCGCGAACAGGGCCGCCCCCATCCCCGCGCTCGTGGTCGTCACCAGGAAGCGCGCGGGGATGATCTGGTCCGTGTCCACGTTGTCCACGGGCAGGACCACCGTGCGGGAGCGGATCACCCGGATGGGCTCGCTCATCGCAGCAGCTCCCGGGCGTCGGCGATGCGCCCGGCCACGGCGGAGGCGGCCGCGGTCAGGGGGCTGGCCAGGAACGTGCGCCCCCCGGTGCCCTGCCGCCCCTCGAAGTTCCGGTTGCTGGTGGAGACCGCGTACTGGCCGGGCAGGAGCTTGTCGTCGTTCATGGCGATGCACATCGAGCAGCCCGACTCGCGCCACTCCGCCCCCGCCTCGCGGAAGATGCGGTCGAGGCCCTCGGCCTCCGCCTGCTTCTTGACCTGCTGCGAGCCCGGCACCACGAGCGCGCGCACCCCGGGGGCCACCCGGCGTCCGGCGAAGACCCGGGCCGCGTCGCGGAGGTCGGTCAGCCGCGAGTTCGTGCAGCTCCCGATGAAGACCACGTCGATCGGCTGGCCGAGGAGGGGCTGTCCGGGCTTGAGGCCCATGTAACGCAGGGCCTTGTCGACGCTGGGGTCCCCCGCCGGATCGGGGACCACCCCGCGCACGGGAACGCCCATGCCAGGGCTGGTGCCGTAGGTGATCATGGGCTCCAGGCGGGCGGCGTCGAAGCGCTCCACCCGGTCGAAGGCGGCGCCGCCATCGGTGGGAAGCCGACCCCAGCGGGCGAGGGCGGTGTCCCAGTCCGCGCCGGCCGGGGAGAAGGGCCGGCCGTGCAGGTACTGGAACGTCGTGTCGTCCGGGGCGACCATCCCCGCCCGCGCCCCCGCCTCGATCGACATGTTGCAGACCGTCATGCGCTCGTCCATGGAGAGCGCGCGGACGGCGGAGCCGCGATACTCGATGGCGTGGCCGCTGGCGCCCGCGGTGCCGATGCGGGCGATGAGGCCGAGGATCAGGTCCTTGGCGGTGACGCCCTCGGGCAGCCGGCCCTCCACCTCGACCGCGAGCGACTTCGGCTTGCTCTGCAGCAGGCACTGGGTGGCCAGGACGTGGCCGACCTCGCTGGTGCCGATCCCGAAGGCCAGGGTCCCGAACGCCCCGTGGGTCGAGGTGTGGCTGTCGCCGCAGACGACGGTGAGGCCCGGCTGGGTGAGGCCCAGCTCGGGCCCGATCACGTGAACGATGCCCTGGCGGTCGCTGCCCACGGGGAAGAGCCGGATCCCGAAGTCGCGGCAGTTCCGCTCGAGGGCACCGATCTGCTCCGCGGCCGCGCCTAAGGCGGGGGCGCGGCCACCTCCGGAGCCGAGCCGGGTGGGGATCGCGTGGTCCATGGTGGCGAAGGTCCGGTCGGGCCGGCGCACCCCGAGGCCACGCTCGCGCAGCAGGGCGAAGGCCTGGGGCGAGGTGACCTCGTGGATGAGATGGAGGTCGATGTAGAGGACCGCGGGCGCATCCTTGGTGGGAGGCGACACGAGGTGCGCCTCCCAGAGCTTGTCGAGGAGCGTCCGCGGTCCCTGGCTCACGCGGTGGCTTCCACGGGCGCGGCGCGGGCCACGCGCGCCGCCGCCACCGCCGAGATGTAGGCCTTGAGGGTGGCTTCGATGGTGTCGGTGCTGGCCGCCTGGCCGGTTGCCTCCATCCCGTCGTGGAGGACGCGCACGATGACCTCGGCCAGCGCGTCCTTCCCGGCGGTGACCGCCCGGGTCTGCATCTCCAGCAGCTGGAGGTCGAAGCCGAGGGCGGCGTCCGCCGCCTTGAGGGCGGCGTCGAGGGGCCCGTTGCCGATCGCGGAGGCGGTGCGCCGCTGGCCCTCCACCTCCAGCTCGACGGTGGCGGTGGGGAGCATCTGGTTGCCGGCCAGGGCCTGGTAGCGCACGAGGCGCGCTCGCGGCTCGGGGGCGTGCTCGAGCAGGGCGAGCAGGTCCTCGTCGTAGACGAACTTCCGGCGGTCGGCCAGCTCCTTGACCCGGGTCGTGACCTCCTCGACCTCCGCCGGCGACAGGCGGATGCCCAGGTGCTTGAGGCGCGCCTCCACCGCGTGCTTGCCGGAGTGCTTGCCGAGCACGAGGAGGGTCTCCTTCACGCCCACGCTGGCGGGAGTCATGATCTCGTAGGTGAGCGGGTTGGCCAGGATCCCGTGCTGGTGGATCCCCGCCTCGTGGGCGAACGCGTTGCGGCCCACCACCGCCTTGTTGGGCTGCGGCCAGACCCCGGTGACGCCGGAGAGCATGGCGCTGGTGGGCGCGAGCAGCTCGCTCCGGATTCCCGTCTCCGCGCCCAGGGTCTCGCCGCGTACCTTGATCGCCATCACGAGCTCCTCGAGGGAGGCGTTTCCCGCCCGCTCGCCGATGCCGTTGATGGTGCATTCGACCTGCCGGGCCCCCGCCTGCACGGCCGCGATGGAGTTGGCTACCGCGAGGCCGAGGTCGTTGTGGCAGTGGACGGAAATGACCGCTCCCGGGATGTCCTTCACGAGGTTCCCGACCAGCTCCGCGTACTCGTGGGGGAGCGAGTAGCCGACCGTGTCGGGGACGTTCAGGGTCGAGGCCCCGGCCTCGAACACGGCTCTCAGCACCTCCCGGAGGTAGCCGTAGTCGGTGCGCGTGGCGTCCTCGGCCGAGAACTCGACCTCGGGGGCGAGGGACTTCGCGAGCCGCACCGCCTCCACCGCCTGCTTGAGCGCCTCCTCGGGGGTGATCTTGAGCTTCCACTTGAGGTGGATCCCCGAGGTGGCGAGGAAGACGTGGATGACCGGGCGCGCGGCCCCGCGCAGCGCCTTGCCCGCGGCCAGGATGTCCGGCTCCTTGGCCCGGGCGAGGGCGGCGACCTTGGCCCCGCGGACCTCTTCCGCGACGACCCGGACCGACTCGACCTCGCCTGCGGAGGCGATGGGAAAGCCGGCCTCTATGACGTCCGCGCCGAGGCGCTCGAGCTGGCGAGCCAGCTTGAGCTTCTCGGGGGGGTTCATGCTGCAACCCGGGGACTGCTCCCCGTCCCGAAGCGTGGTGTCGAAGATCGTAATTCGAGCGCTCATTTCGCTACCCCTACCGGCTGCGCGGCCGCCACCCGCTTCACGTCGCCTTCCGGGGTGACCGTCACCGCATCGAGGAACGGCATCATGGCCCGGAGCTGCTCGCCCACCTTCTCGATGAGCTGCTCGCGCTCCGCCCGGCGGGTCGCGTTGAACCAGGGCCGGCCCGCCTCGTTCTCCGCGATCCACCTCTTGGCGTAGGTCCCGTTCTGGATCTCCTCCAGCATCCGCTTCATCTCCCGGCGCGTGTCATCGGTCACCAGGCGCGGCCCGCCCGTGTAGTCCCCGTGCTCGGCGGTGTCGGAGACCGAGTAGCGCATGTAGTTCAGGCCGCCGCGATACATGAGGTCCACGATCAGCTTCAGCTCGTGCATGCACTCGAAGTAGGCGATGGCCGGCTGGTAGCCGGCGTCGACCAGGGTCTGGAAGCCCGCCTTCACGAGGGCGGAGACCCCGCCGCAGAGCACGGCCTGCTCCCCGAAGAGGTCGGTCTCGGTCTCCTCCGCGAAGGTGGTCTCGATCACGCCCGCCCGGGTACAGCCGATCCCCTTCGCGTAGGCGAGGGCGGTGGCCTTGGCCCGGCCGGTCGCGTCCTTGTGCACCGCGAGCAGCCCGGGCGTCCCCTGGCCCTCCTTGAAGACCTCCCGCACCCGATGGCCGGGGGCCTTGGGCGCGATCATCGAGACGTCCACCCCTTCGGGGGCCTCGATGGTGCCGAAGCGGATGTTGAAGCCGTGGGCGAACATGAGGGTGTCGCCCGGCTTCAGGTGGGGCCGGATCTCCTCGCGATACAGCTTGGCCTGGCCCGTGTCGGGGGTCAGGATCATCACGATGTCCGCGCGCTTCGCGGCCTCCGCGACCTCGCGGACGGTGAGGCCTTCCGCGTGGGCCTTCGCCCGCGAGCGGCTGCTCCCGGGCAGGCCCACCTCCACCTCGACCCCGCTGTCACGCAGGTTCAGCGCGTGGGCGTGGCCCTGGCTGCCGTAGCCGATGACGGCCACCCGGCGGCCCTTGAGCTCCTTCAGGTCCGCGTCCGCGTCGTAATAGATGCGTGCCATTGTCAATGTCTCCCCTCGATTCCGGCCTGCGCGTGCTGACCGGGATGGCCGTTCCCGTTGGCGGTGCCGCGCACCATCGCCACCTTGCCCGTGCGGACCATCTCCAGGATCCCCCGCGGGCGCAGCAGCTCGAGCAGCCCGTTCACCTTCTCCAGGTCCCCCGTGACCTCCACGATCACGGAGTCCGGGGCCACGTCCACGATCCGCCCCCGGAAGATGTCGACCAGGCTGGCCAGCTCCGCGCGCTCGGCGGGGGCGCAGCCCACGCGGATGAGCGCGAGGTCCCGGTCCACCGTGGGCAGGTGGGTGACGTCCCTCACTTCCACCACGGGGATCAGCTTGCGGAGGTTGGCCTCCACGATGTGGGCGGGGGCCTTGGCGGTGTCGACCACGATCGTCATGCGCGAGACGTCCTTGGTCTCGCTGCCCCCCACGGTGAGGCTGTCGATGTTGAAGGCCCGGCGCCGGAACAGGCTGGCCACCCGGTTCAGCACCCCGGGCTGGTCGGACACCTTGGCGACGAGGGTATGCTTCATTCTCGACCCCCCACCCTATCCCGATCTCTCATCGACCCCCCCTCCTATCGTTCATCGACCCCCCCTCCTATCCTCCCCCACGTAGGGGGGAGGGAACGCTGCATGCGCGGATTGCTCCGCTCTCATCCCTCCACCTCTGCGGGGGTCTCCGCGGGGCGCCGGATCATGGCGCTGAGGTCGCTCCCCGCCGGAACCATCGGGTAGACCGAGTCCTCCTGCTCCACCTGGAACTCGATGAAGACCGGCCCCTCGAACTTGCGGGCCTGCTCCACGGTGGGAATCACGTCGGCCCGGCGGTTGACCCGGTGGGCGCGGATCCCGTAGGCGCTCGCGAGGGTCACGAAGTCGGGGGAGAGCATCGGGGTCGAGGCGTAGCGGCGCTCGTAGAAGAACTCCTGCCACTGCCGGACCATGCCCAGGAAGCCGTTGTTGATCACCGCGATCTTGATGTCGAGCTTCTCCTGCTGGAGGGTGGCCAGCTCGCACTGCGTCATCTGGAACCCGCCGTCGCCCGCCACCACCCAGACCTCCGCCTGGGGGCGCGCCATCTTGGCTCCGATGGCCGCGGGGAGCGCGAAGCCCATGGTGCCGAGGCCGCCCGAGGTGATGAGGGTCCGCGGCTGGTCGTGCTTGTAGTACTGCGCCTCCCACATCTGGTGCTGGCCCACGTCGGTCACCACCACCGCGGTGCCGCCGGTGGCCTCCCAGAGGTCGTGGATCACGTGGGCGGCGAGGAGGCGCCCGCCGTCGGGCTGATGGATGATGTCTCGAGAGTGCGTCTCCTGCCGCCCGGCCCCGATCTCGGCCAGCCAGGCGTCGTGCCGCATCACAGGCACCCGCGGGGTCAAGGCCACGAGGGCCGCGCGCAGGTCGGCGATCAGGGCTGCGTCCACCTGCACGTTCTTCCCGACCTCGGAAGCGTCGATCTCCACGTGGATCTTCTTCGCGTGCGGGGCGTAGGTCTTGAGGTTGCCGGTCACCCGGTCGTCGAAGCGCATGCCGAACGCGAGCAGCAGGTCCGCCCCCTGGATCGCGCGGTTGACGAAGGCCTCGCCGTGCATCCCCATCATCCCCAGGCAGAGCGGATGGCTCTGGGGGAAGCCGCCGATGCCGAGCAGGGTCAGGGCCACCGGGGTCCCCGTCTTCTCCGCGAACTCCTGGAGGACCTGCGAGGAGCCGGAACGGATGACCCCGGCCCCGGCCAGGATCAACGGGCGCTCGGCCTTCTCGATCAGCGCGATGGCCCGCTGGAGGTCCTCCTCCGCGGGAGGCTCGGGCTCGTGCAGGCCGGGGAGGTGGACCGCCTCCGGCCACGTGAACTCGACCTTCTGCTGCTGCGCGTCCTTGCAGATGTCCACCAGCACGGGCCCCGGACGGCCGGACCTCGCGATCACGAAGGCCTCGCGCATGACCTGGGCCAGCTCGCGGGCGTCGGTCACCAGGTAGTTGTGCTTCGTGATGGGAAGCGTGATTCCGGTGACGTCCGTCTCCTGGAAGGCGTCGGTCCCGAGCACCTTCGAGGGGACCTGGCCCGTGATGAACACGGTGGGGATCGAGTCCAGCATCGCGGTGGCGATGCCGGTGGTGAGGTTGGTGGCCCCGGGGCCGGAGGTGGCCACGGCCACCCCGACCTTGCCGCTGGCCCGGGCGTAGCCGTCGGCCATGTGGGCCGCCCCCTGCTCGTGGCGGACCAGCACGTGCCGGATCGGGTAGTCGAGCAGGGCGTCGTAGGCGGGGAGGATCGCGCCCCCGGGGTAGCCGAAGACGGTGTCCACCCCCTCCCGCACCAGGGACTCCCAGATGATCTGCGCGCCGGTCAGCTGCACTCTCGTCTCCTCCCTCGGTCCCGCCGACCCCAAAAACGAAACCCCCGAGGTGTTTCGCCTCGGGGGTCCTGGTTGGTCTCGCTTGGCCTCAGCCTAGATCACCGGACCCCTCGTTCGAATGGAGATCAGCCCCAGCAGTCGCAGGGGCAGTCGTACCGCGACCCTCGCGGGCATGCCCAACCGGGTTCTCGTCGAGGCACTCATCCGACCGTTCGGTAGGTTACGTTCAAGGGGCGGGCTTGTCAAGCGCTCTCTGATGCTCCCTCGCGTTTTCGCTCTTTCTTCGTGGTAGGAGGAAAACCCTAGCCTCCCGCCAGGAAGAGCTCGTAGGCTCCGTTCCCCTCCTCGGGAATGAACGGGTAGCCCAGGCGGTCCAGGAAGCCCTGGAAATCGCTCCGCTGGACGTCCGGCACCTCGAACCCGCAGAGCACGCGTCCGAAGTCCGCCCCGTGGTTGCGGTAATGGAAGAGGCTGATGTTCCAGCGGTCGCCGAGCTTCTGCAGGAACTCCATGAGCGCCCCCGGCCGCTCCGGGAACTCGAAGCGGTAGAGGCGCTCGTCCCTCACCGCGGCCGCTCGCCCCCCCACCATGTGCCGCACGTGGAGCTTGGCCATCTCGTTGTCGGTCAGGTCCTCGGTCGGGTAGCCCTCCCCGCGGAGCCGCTCCGCCACGTCGCGGGCGTCCTCGCGCGAGCGGGTCTTGAGGCCCACGAAGATGTGAGCGGCCTCCCGGCTGGCCAGCCGGTAGTTGAACTCGGTCACCACCCGGGGGCCGATCACCGCGCAGAACGCGCGGAACGCGCCGGGCCGCTCCGGGATCGTGACCCCGAGGAGGGCCTCCCGCGCCTCCCCCACCTCGGCCCGCTCCGCCACGAAGCGCAGCCGGTCAAAGTTCATGTTGGCGCCGGAGAGGATGGCCACCAGCCGCTGGCCCCGCTCCTTGTGCTCTTCCACCCACGCCTTGAGGCCGGCCACCGCGAGGGCCCCCGCCGGCTCCATCACGCTCCGCGTCTCGTCGAAGACGTCCTTGATCGCGGCGCAGATCGCGTCGTTCGTCACCCGCACCACCCCGTCCACGGCCCGCCGCGCCCAGCGGAACGTCTCCTCACCCACCTCCCGTACGGCCACCCCGTCCGCGAAGAGTCCCACCTGCTCGAGCCGCACTCGCTCTCCCGCCTGCAGCGAGCGGTACATCGCGTCCGCCTCGAACGGCTCCACGCCCACCACCAGCACCTGCGGCATCAGGGTCTTGATGTAGCCGGCGATGCCCGCGATGAGCCCGCCTCCCCCCACCGGAACGAAGACCGCGTCCAGCCGGCCGTGGCTTTGACGGAGCACCTCCTCGCCGATCGTTCCCTGGCCCGCGATCACCAGGGGGTCGTCGAAGGGATGGATGAAGGTGAGCTTCCCCTCGGCCACGAGTTCGTCGCAGTGGGCCTGGGCGTCGGAGTAGCTGTCGCCGGCCAGCACCACCTCGGCCCCCAGGCTCTCCACCGCCCCGACCTTGATCTCGGGGGTGGTCTTCGGCATCACGATCACCGCCCGCAAGCCGAGGTGGCGCGCCGAGAAGGCGACCCCCTGGGCGTGGTTGCCCGCGCTGGCCGTGATCACGCCCCGGGCGCGCTCCTCGGGGGAGAGGTGCGCGATGCGGTTGTAGGCCCCGCGGAGCTTGAAGCTGAAGACCGGCTGGAGGTCCTCGCGCTTGAACAAGACCTCGTGGCCCAGGCGGTGGGAGAGGCGGGGCGCGGCCTCCAGCGGAGTCTCGCGGGCCACGTCGTAGACGCGGCTCGTGAGCACGGCGTGGAGGAGCGACCCGCCCATGGTGGTGCGGGAGGCTACGCCGCTCCGCCGGGGGTGTCAACGACTTGGGAAATTTCAGAAGGGGACCACCTTCTCGGCGCACGTCGGCGAGGCCATTCCTTTCGGAGACAAGAAGACCGCGGCCTCCTGAGAATCCGCGTGTCGGCGGTTCGATTCCGTCCCTGGACACCAGACCCGGGACACAGATCCACCGTCACGTCCTCGCGCGTTCTCGGTTCGCAGCGACCTCAGGGATAGTTGGTGGCGCCGATGGCCGTGCAGGCCCCTGCATAGGCGGCCGGTGCCCCCACCACGATGTTGTCGCGGAGGACGACCTCCGAGGTCGGCGGCTGGTTGCAGGCAATGCCCACGTCGGTCGACTTCGTCACCCGATTGTCGACCGCGACCGCCCTGTACTCGGCGCCCGGCGGCCCCCAAAGACGATCCAGTAGGGGCTACGCCGCCCGGCCGGGTGTCAACGACTGGAGAAGGTCCCGGCCGTTCAGCGCTCCGCGTCGGAGCGGACGCTCGCCTGCTTCAGCCGCCGGTAGAGGCCCACGACTTTGCCGTCTGCCGCTCCCGGTTGGCGGTGGTACGGGAGATGCCCATCACCTCGGCGGCCTCTTCCACGCTGAGTCCGCCGAGGAAGCGCAGCTCGACCAGGCGCGCCTGGCTCTCGTCGAAGACGGCGAGCTCCCCGAGCGCGGTGTCCAGGTCGAGCAGGTCGGGGTCGGCGGCGGTGGCCCATGGTTTTGGACGCGGACGTAGCCGTGGAGCCGGCCGTTGCTGGCCACCGCCCGGCCGCCCTCGATGTCGCCGCTCCCTTGCCGCGGCGCTCCGCCTCCGTCCGAGTGAGCCGGACGCCGCGCGTATGTGTAAGATCGTGCGATGACCGGGCCGCCGCGCCGCCCGGCCTATTCCTTCGTCGCCGCCGCCACCGCCCGCATCATCGCCACCATCTCGTCCACCACCTTGCCCCGCGGCGCGCCGCTGCGGAGGGCATCTACGAGGCCCCCCCACGATGCCCGGGGGAGCTGCGCATCGAGGGCGGCCGCTTCCATCCGCACCGCGAGGCCCCTCGACGCTTCGCTCGCGGCCCCGCTGGCCATCATGGCGAGGTGGGACAGGGTGCCCAGCGTGAAGAGGGCTGCGTTGGCCTTCCCGTCCCGCTCGGAAATGTAGACGGCGACCGGATGCGGCTTGACGTCGTAGAGGTATTGCAACGCAATCATCGTGTCGATCTCGGCGCCCTGAACGGCTTTGGCAGGGGGAAGCGTCGTGCCAGCTGCGCCGCGAGCCCGCGTGCGTGGGCGAGCATGTCGTTTCCGTCCTTGTTCTGCGCGGGTATGGTGTCCATCCGATAGACGACGCCGGCAGAGAGGCTCACCCCCAGCTCCCAGATCGTTGACCGGCGCGACTTTGCCGGCTGGGCGAACGACGGCACGGCGATGGCGAGAGACACGATGGCGGAGACCAGCATCGTGCCGTGAAAGGCTGCCGCTGGGACCGGCTGCCGCGCAGCAGCTTGCTGGCTCTGCCCCGCTGCGGGGAAGAGGGCCAAAGCAACTACCCTGGAGCATCGGACACCGCGTGGTCTCATGTCTGTCTCCTTTCCGTGTCTCCGGTTCGACGGCCCTCGAAGACACGAAATCGCACTTCCTGACCAAGACGCGCGGGAAAAAGGCTCACGGGGCTCCTGGAGGGGGGCCCCTCCTCTTTCCAGCCGCGAGGCGGAGTGGAAGAGCGACTCGCCCTTGATCGTGGGGGAGGCAACGCTGGACAGGATGCGGGTGTCAACGGCACATGGCCGGTTTTCAGCCATCGGAGGACGGCAAATGCATGCATTGCTGGGGTTACGGGGTTCGGGTGGCAGGCCTGGATCTTGCGTACCGAGAGGGTGTCGGCGGCGGACGGCGCCGCAGAGGAGGCCAGGTGAGGCGGACCGACGTGATGGACGTCATCCTCGACGGCCCTCGGGTCCAGGTCCCGGTCGAGTGTCTCGCCCGCGAGATCGGCTACACCCAGCCCCTTCCCCCGCCGTGCCTTGAGCCGCTGCAAGCGCCCCTGGAGCTCGAGGACGGCAGCGAGATCTCGCTGGAGGACGACCTCCCCGCCGGGGCGCGGTTCGGCAAAAGCGCGTCCTTGCCCCTGGCCGCGCCGGACGAGCCCCGCTGGGCCTGTCCGGCCCACTGGCTGGTTCCCGCCATGCGCGCCGAGGGGCCGACGATCTGGCTCGATCCCGAGCCGGTGCGTGTGTTCGCCCCGTGGACGATCTGGCTGTCGGCTCGCACGGAGGGCGGCGGGCTCCCCGGTTACTGACCCGCACCCATGCGGCTCCCGCATGGGCTCCAGTACGAGAAAGCATGGGTGGTCCGGCGGAAAGACCTTGACATCGGCCGGGTGCGCCAGTACTTTTGACGTGATGACGCGGCTCGCCATGTGTTGTTGTAGCACGGCCCGGGTTCACCCCGGCCTCGGCGATCGCACCGCGTTCCTCGCTCCCTAGAGCCCAGAACGACAGGCGGATCGAAGGCCCGGGACATCGAGCTCCGGGCCTTTTGATTTTCCGGCCACAGCGCCTCGCGCGGCCGGGGTGGCGGACGTTCGTGTCGGGGGCATGGGAGGACGAGGTTGGTCACGATCGAGGGCGACATAATCGAAGCGGCCGAGCGGCTGGAAGGACAGCCGCCGTCCGAAGTCCTGCGCTGGGCGGCCACGCGGTTCGCGCCCCGCCTCACCTTCGGCACCGGCTTCGGGGCCGAGGGGTGCGTCCTCGTCGACCTGATCGCCCGCCATCGGCTGCCCGTCGACGTCTTCACCCTCGACACCGGCCTGCTGTTCCCCGAGACCTACACGCTCTGGCGGCGGCTCGAGGAGCGGTACGGCCTCGCCATCCGGGCCGTCCGGCCCGCCCAGAGCGTCGAGCAGCAGGCGGCAACCCACGGCGAGCGCCTCTGGGAGCGGGCCCCCGACCGATGCTGCGACCTGCGAAAGCTCGAACCGCTGGGCCAGGCGTTGCGCGGCTTCGACGCCTGGATCACGGCCATCCGCCGCGACCAGACGGCCGACCGGGCGACGGCCCGCCCCGTGGAAGTCGACCCGCGGTTCGGCCTGGTCAAGGTCAATCCCCTCCTGGGATGGACCAGCGCCGACGTCTGGTCCTACATTCGAGCCCATGACGTCCCCGTGAACGCGCTCCACGCGCGGGGCTATCCCAGCATCGGCTGCTGGCCTTGCACGAGCGCCGTGGGTCCCGGTGAAGGGGCCCGCGCCGGTCGCTGGCGCGGCCGAGGCAAGACCGAATGCGGCTTGCACGCCCGCCCCGCCGACCTCGTCCTCGCCTTGAACCTGCAACGACCGTAAGGAGACCCGAGCATGTCCACCCTGACCGCACGCGCGGAAGCCGACCTGGTGAGCCCCCACGCGGGAACCCTCGTCGACCGCATCGTCCCCCGAGCCGAGGCCGCAGCCCTGGAGCGACGGGCCACGGGCCTGCCCTCCCTCACCCTGGACGCGCGCGAGCTGGCCGACCTGGAGCTGATCGCCACCGGAGCGGCGAGCCCGCTCACCGGCTTCCTGGGCGCGGCCGATTACGCGAGCGTGCTCCTGCACCTGAGGCTGGCCGACGGCACGGTCTGGCCGCTGCCCTTCACCCTGGCCGTGGAGGAGGCGGTGGGCGCATCCCTCAAGCCGGGCGACGCGGCCGCGCTGCGCGACCCGGACGGCCGTCTCTGGGGGGTGATCGACGTGCGCGAGATCTTCGAGCGCGACCCGCGGCTCGAGGCGCGCAAGGTCTACCGGACCGAGGACCCGTCGCACCCCGGGGTGGCCTACCTGCTGGCGCGGCCACGCTGGCTGGTGGCCGGTCCAGTTACCGTCCTTCCCCTTCCCGAGGACCTGCCCTTCGCGGCACACCGCCTGACTCCCCGTGCCCTGCGCGCCCGGATCGCGGAGCGCGGGTGGCAGAGGGTGGCGGGGTTCCAGACCCGGAACCCGATCCACCGCGCCCACGAGCACCTGACCAAGCTCGCCCTCGAGTTCGCGGACGGCCTCGTCATCCACCCCCTGGTGGGCGAGACCAAGAACGACGACGTCCCCGCGGCGGTGCGCTTCCGGGCTTACGAGACCCTGGTGGAGACGTACTACCCGCCGGACCGTACCCTGCTCGCCGCCTTCCCCGCCGCCATGCGCTACGCCGGACCGCGGGAGGCCCTCTTCCACGCCCTCGTCCGCAAGAACTACGGGATCACCCACCTCATCGTGGGCCGCGACCACGCCGGGGTGGGCAAGTTCTACGGTCCCTACGAGTCCCAGGAGATCTTCGACGACTTCTCGGCCGACGAGATCGGGGTCACGCCCCTCAAGTTCGAGCCGACCTTCTTCTGCCACGCCTGCGACAGCCTGGCCTCGCCGCGCACCTGCCCCCACGACCAGGCGAGCCGGCTCGAGCTCTCGGGGACGAAGGTGCGGGAGATCCTGCGGGGGGGCGGGCGCCTGCCCCGGAAGTTCACCCGGCCCGAGATCGCGGAGATCCTGCGCGAGCACTACGCGGGCCTTCACCCGGCGCCGCCGGGGGGCCGGCATCCCTCCGGAGGCTTCATCCTCTGGTTCACGGGCCTCTCGGGCGCGGGCAAGAGCACCCTCGCCCAGGCCGTGCGAGAGCGCCTCTCGGGCGAGCGGTCGGTGGAGATCCTCGACGGAGACGAGGTGCGCACCTACCTCTCGAAGGGCCTCGGCTTCTCGAAGGAGGACCGCGACACCAACATCCGGCGCATCGGCTACGTGGCGCGACTCCTGGCCAGGAACGGGGTGGCCGTGATCACCGCCGCCATCTCGCCCTACGCCGCCACCCGCGACGAGGTCCGGCGGCTGGCCGAGGAGGAGGGCATCCCGTTCGTGGAAGCGTACGCCTCGGCCGACCTCGACGCCCTGGTCGCCCGCGACGTCAAGGGGCTCTACAAGAAGGCGCTGGCCGGCGAGGTGCAGCTCTTCACCGGGGTCTCCGATCCCTACGAGCCGCCCTTGACCCCGGAGGTGGTGGTGCAGACGGACCGCGAGAGCGTGGCCGAGAGCCTGGGCCGGGTCCTCGGCGCGCTCGAGGAAAGCGGGCTGCTCGAGGACGAGCGGCGCGCGGCGGGCGCGGCGTGAGCGGGGCGGGCGAGGCCGTTCCCGTCGTCCCCGTCTTTCCCGTCTTCCTGAAGCTCGCCGGACGCAGGGTGCTGCTCGTGGGCGGCGGTCCCGTCGCCTCGGGGAAACTGGCCGGCCTGCTCGGGGCGGGAGCGCACGTGACGGTGGTGGCCCCGAAGATACGCCCCGAGATCGAGGCGGCCGAGGTGACCGTGCTCCCGCGCCCCTTCGAGCCTTCCGACCTGGACGGGGCCTGGCTGGTGGTGGCCGCGGCCACCCCGGAGGTGAACCGGGAGGTGGCGGCCGCCGCCGAGGAACGGCACGTGTTCGTCAACGCGGTGGACGATCCCGGGGCGGCCAGCGCCTACACGGGCGGCGTCTTCCGCCGGGACGGGGTCACGATCGCGGTCTCTACCGGAGGCCGCGCCCCCGCCCTCGCGGGCCTGCTCCGCGAGGCCCTCGAGACGGTGATCCCCGAGGATGTCGGCACCTGGGTGGACGAGGCGCGCCGGCTCCGGGAGCGGCAGAAGGCCGAGGGCATCCCCCTGGCTCGGCGCCGGCCCCTGTTGCTCGATGCCCTGAACCGGCTCTACACGGCGCGAGGGGTCGACTCCCCCGCCGGGGCGGAAGCGCGCGCATGACCGGCCGGGTGTGGCTCGTGGGCGCGGGACCCGGAAGCCCAGACCTGCTGACGATCCGGGCCGCCCGGGTGCTGGCCCGGGCCGACCTCCTGCTCTACGACGCGCTGGTGGCACCCGAAGCGCTGGACCTGGCGCCCCACGCCCAACGCTTCTGCGTGGGCAAGCGCGGGGGCCGGCCGTCCATGGACCAGGAGACGATCCACCGGCTGATGATCCGCGGCGCGCGCCGTGGCAAGAACGTCGTGCGCCTCAAGGGCGGCGACCCCTTCGTCCTGGGCCGTGGCGGCGAGGAGGCCCTGGCCCTCGCCGCGGCCGGGATCCCCTGCGAGGTCGTCCCCGGGGTCTCGAGTGCGCTGGCCGCGCCGGCCCTGGCCGGCATCCCGGTGACGCACCGCGGCCTCTCCTCGGCCTTCCTGGTCGTGTCGGGCCACGCCGAAGCGGCCTACCGCCCCGCGCTCGCCTCGCTCCCGCCCCGGTCGCTCACCCTGGTGGTACTGATGGGGCTTGGCTCGCGCGCCGCGATCGCCCGGCTGCTGTTGGAGCGCGGCTGGCCCGCGGCGACGCCGGTCGCGATCCTGTTCGCCGCGGCCAGCGAGGACGCGCTCGTGTGGCGAGGAACTCTCGACGATCTGGAGGCCGCGGACTTGCCCGAGACCTCGACGAACGCCCCCGGCACGATCGTGATCGGTGAGGTCGTGTCCCTGGCCGATGTGATCGGCACCCCCGCCACCCAAGGCGGAGCCAAGCACGCCCCAGCGTTCCCCTCCCCCTACGTGGGGAGGGATAGGGTGGGGGGTCGATGATGGAAGGAGGCCGTCATGCCGGCAGTGGATGAGGCGAAGACCCTCGGGCGGACGCGTCTCACGTTCGCGGACGAGAAGGACATCGCGGAGTTCGTGGCCACCCTCGAGAGCTACGAGCGGGGCGACCTGACTCCCGATCAGTGGCGGGCTTTCCGGCTGGTGCGCGGCACCTACGGCCAGCGGCAGAGCGGCGACGTCCAGATGCTCCGGGTCAAGATCCCCCAGGGGGTCCTCGACGGTCCGCAGCTCCACGCCCTGGCTGACGTGGCCGACCTCTACTCCCGCGGCTTCGGCCACATCACCACCCGGCAGAACGTCCAGTTCCACTTCCTGAAGCTGCACGACGTCGAGCACGCACTGACCCGGCTGGGCGAGGCCGGCCTCACCACCCGCGAAGCCTGCGGCAACTCGGTCCGCAACATCACCGGCTGCCCGTACGCGGGGGTGGCCCCTGACGAGCCCTTCGACGTGACGCCCTACGCCGAGGCCCTGACCCGCTACCTGTTGCGGCATCCCCTGAGCTCGCGCCTGCCGCGGAAATTCAAGATCGCATTCGAGGGCTGCGCGGAGGACCACGCGGTCACCGCGATCCACGACATCGGCTTCCGGGCGCGGGTCCAGGGTACGAACGGGACCACGCGCCTCGGCTTCCGGGTGACGGCCGGAGGTGGCACTTCGATCCTCCCCACCTCGGGCGGCCTGCTCTACGAGTTCCTGCCCGCGGGGGAGATTCTGGGGGTGGCAGAGGCCATCCTGCGCGTCTACGCCCGCCTGGGCGACTACCCGCACAAGCAGCGCAACCGGATGAAGTTCCTGATCCGGAGCCTCGGCTGGGACGCCTGGCGAGCCAGGTTCGACCAGGCGCTGGCCGAGTTCCGGGCCGAGGGAGGGGCACCCTTTCCCTTCGACCCCGACCGGCCGCCGACGGAAGCTCCGCCGGACTGGAAGCGGGCGACGCCTCCCCTCTCCGCCGAGACCGCCGCCCGCGCAACCGCCGCGACCCTGCGGGGTCCTGGGATCCGGCCCGAGGTGAAGCCCGCGCTGACGGTGCTGGACGACGCGATCCTCGGCTGGGCCCGCACGAACGTACGCCCGCAGAAGCAGGACGGCTACTCGGTGGTCACGGTCACGGTCCCGCTCGGTGACTTGACGAGCGCCCAGCTCCGCGTGCTGGCCGACCTCGCTCGCGCCTACGGCGACGGCGCCGCTCGCATGACGAACGACCAGAACTTCCTCTTCCGCTGGGTCCCCACGCGTCTCGTCCCCGCCCTCTACCGCCAGCTCGCGGCCGCGGGCCTCGGACGCGGCGGGGTGGGCACGATCGCCGACGTCACGAGCTGCCCGGGGGCCGAGGCCTGCCGCCTCGCGGTGACCCAGTCGCGCGGCCTGGGCCGTCTGCTCTCCGACCATCTGGGGGAGCGACCGGACCTCGTGGAAGCGGCAGGCGCGCTCTCCATCAAGATCAGCGGCTGCCCCAACGGTTGTGGGCAGCACCACATCGCGGGAATAGGGTTCCAGGGAAGCGTGCGCAAGCTGGGAGACCGTGCCCTCCCCCAGTACTTCGTGATGGTGGGCGGCGGGGTGGACGAGGGCGGGGCCCGCTTCGGCCGCCTCGCGGCCAAGGTCCCGGCCCGGAGGATGCCCGAGGTCCTGGAGCGCCTGATCGCCCTCTACCGCGCGGAGCGGAGGGAGGACGAAACGGCGGCCGCCTTCTTCGGGCGGGTTCAGGTGGAGCGCGTGAAGGCCCTTCTCGCGGACCTCGAGGCCCTGCGGGCCGAGGATGCCGTCCCCGCGGACTTCGTTGACCTCGGCGAGGAGGGCGAGTACAAGGTGGAGACCATGGCGGGAGAGTGCAGCGCTTGAAGACCATCCTCTTCAACCGTGGGGTGCCGGCCACGGAGTCGTTCGCCATCGAGGACGTGAGCGAGGCGGCCGCGGCGGCGCTCTTGGCTCACGGTCCGACCCTGCTCCAGTACGGCCCCTCGTTGGGCTTCGCGCCCCTCCGCGAGTGGCTGGCCGCCGCGCACGGCGTGCCGGTCGAGCAGGTCATCGTCGGGAACGGCTCCCTGCAGCTCCTGGAGTTCCTCTGCCTGAGCCAGGTCCGCGCGGGCGACGTGGTGCTGACCGAGTCCCCCACCTACGACCGGACGCTCACCCTGCTGCGCCGGCACGGGGCCCGCCCGGTGGGGGTGCCCCTCGAGGACGACGGGCCCGACCTGGCCCGGCTGGAGGCGGTGCTCGCCACCGAGCGGCCGCGGTTCGTGTACCTGATCCCCGACTTCCAGAATCCTTCCGGGGCCACCTGCTCGGGCGAGAAGCGGCGGCAGATCGTCGCCCTCGCGGAGCGCCACGACCTGCTGCTGGTCGAGGACGCGCCCTACCGAGCGCTCCGCTACCGGGGCCAGGAGGAGCCGTCCCTCCTCTCCCTCGCCCCGGGCCGCACGATCCACATGAGCTCCTTCAGCAAGCTCGTGGGACCGGGACCCCGGGTCGGATACATGGTCGGCCCCGCGAAGCTCGTGGCCGCCCTCGCCAAGGTGGCCGAGGACACCTACATCTGCCCGAACAACCTGGCCCACGGCATCACGTACGAATGGTGCCGGAGCAGGAAGCTGCCCGCGCAGATCGAGAAGCTGAAGGCGCTCTACGCGCCGCGCCTCGACGCGTGCCGGGAGGCCCTCGCCGAGCACCTCCCCGAGGTGCGGGTCACGCGCCCCGAGGGCGGCTTCTTCCTCTCCCTGACCCTCGGCGAGGGCGTGACCACCAGGGCGGTGCGGGAGGCCGCGCTCGCGCGCCAGGTGCAGCTCGCCGACGGCGAGGCCTTCTTCCCGAACGGCGGGGGCGAGCGCTTCCTGCGTCTGCCCTTCTGCGCTCTCACCCCCGAGGAGATCCGGGAAGGCGTGCGGCGGGTGGCGGAAGCCGTGCGGGAGGGGCAGCGGGCCGCGGCGACGGCCTGAATCAGGGGCTCAAGCCCAGCGCCCGCACGAAAGACCCCGAAGTTCGTGTCCCACTGGGCGCCCCCGAGGAAGATCACGTGACGCGGGTCCGCCTCGCGAACGGAGGCGACGATGCGCCGGTAGAGAGGCTCCAGGAGCGGGTTGTACTTCTGGACTTCGGGCCAATGGGGGATGGGCTCGTTGAGCAGGTCGTAACCGAGCACCGACGGCTCGTCTCGATAGCGCTCCGCGATCTTCCGCCACACTTCGACCGTGCGCGTCTGGCTCTCCGCGCTCTCGAAGAGGGAGGGCCAGCCCCAGCTGTCGTCGATGTTGGTGCCGGTCTGTCCCCCCGGAGCGCAATGCATGTCCAGGACGACCCCCAGCCCTTCCTCGCGGCACCAGCCGATCACGCGGTCGAGGAGGGCGAAGCCCTCTTCCAGCCAGACCCCGGGCCGGTCCTCCGGGGTGAGCAGGCGGTAGTTGAACGGCACGCGCACGGAGTTGAGGCCGATCTTCTTCAAGTACCGGATGTCCTCGCGCGCGACGTAGGTATCGCGCCAGGACGTCCAGAAGGCGCGCGCCTCGTCCGGGCCCACGCGCGACCAGCTCCTGGATCTGACGGGGAGACTGCGGGCCCTTCTCGAACCGCCACATGTAGCCCTCGGGCACCAGCCAGTTGCCGAGGTTGATCCCGCGGAGCCGCAGGGCCGCGCCGTCCGGGCCCACCAGCTCGTGACCGCGTGTCTGGACGCAGCCCGAGGCCCGGTCCGAGGGGGACGAGCCGCAGGCCGCGCACAGCATCATGAGCGCGACCACCGACACCAGGGCCTTCTCGAGCATGCCGGGCCTAGAAGTACAGCCGGGCCCCGATGCCGGCCTGGAGCCCACCCGCGTCGACCTTGACCGTGCTGGTGTCGGGGGTCGCGAGCCGGGCGGTGGCGGTGCTGAAGCGAAGCTGCACGCCGAGCCCGAAGCGGCGGGAATGACCGAAGCGATAGTCGAGGCGCCCGCCCACGTTGAACCCGGTCGGGTTGTTCTTGACCGCTCGCGGGGGCACCTCGCGCAGGGCCACGCTGTCGTAGGGATACGTCTGGTCGTAGCGGATGCGGTCCACGAGATCGGCCTCGACCCAGAACGCACTGACCCCGGCGAAGAGCGCGTAGTCGATCGCCCCTTTCGCCGTGCCGAAGGCCAGGTCGACGTGGACGGCGCGCTCCCGATAGCCGTAGCCGGCGAGATCGCCCTGGAGGCTGCGCGGACGATCGAGGTAGAGGGGGTGCGGCAGGCTCGCGGAGAAGCTACCCTTCTCGTCGCGGCGGGTGGAAGTGAAGGCCGCGTACAAACCGAGCTTCCGGAAGAGTTGCACCTGCGCCCCGACGTCCGGGCTGAATGCCGACTTCGTCTCGTACTGCGCCTTCACGGTGGCGGTCTCCACGAACTCCGTGTAGGTGATGGTCTGGCTGAAGCTCCGGGTGGCCGGGCTCAGGGCGCTGTTCAGGATCAGGCGCACCCTGTCCTCGGCGTGGAGCAGCGGCGATCCGAGGACCGTGACGAGCAGGGCGGCGCCTGCAAGGCGTTCGCAAGCCCCCTCCGCCCTCCTCCGGCAATTCATGGCTTCCTCCCGAACCGTGGCTGCGACAAGGGACCCGAGCCCAGAGGCTTCCATGCTTCGACCTGAAATGGGCCCTCAGCCGTTGAAGTAGAGGTAGGCGCAGAGGATCAGGAGCAGCACCACCGCGGAGCCGATCACGTCGCGCCGGTCCCAGCTCGCCCGGGTCACTCGCTTCTGCTCCGCCGTCACCGTGGCGTAGGTCAGGCCCCGCAGCCTCTCCTCAGAAGGCGGCTCGGTGAGGTAGCTGACTGCGATCATCACCACCACCGAAACGAGGAAGATGAAGACGCTGTAGTACTGGAAGTAGACGTTGTTGACGATCCAGAGGAAGGAGCCGGGGACATAGCCGCCCTCGTAGCCGGCCAGCTTGAGGGCCACGGGCGTGTCCACCGCCAGGCGGAAGACTCCGAGCACGAAGCCCACGATCAGCGCGGCCAGGCACCCCTTCCCGTTGAGGCGCTTCATGAACACGCCGAAGAAGAAGACCGTGAAGATCGGTGGGGCCAGGTAGCCCTGCACACCCTGCAGGTAGTCGTACAGGCCTTTCGCCCCCTGGATGACCGGAATCCAGAGCAGGCCGATCAGGACCATGACCGTGGTGGCCACCCGACCGATCCACACGAGCTGGTGCTGGGTGGCCGTGGGCCGGAACTTCTGGTAGAGGTCCATCGTGAACAGGGTGGAGCACGCGTTGAAGGCGCCCGCGAGCGAGCTCATGAGCGCCGCCAGCAGCCCGGCAACCACCATCCCCCGGATGCCCACCGGTAGGACGTGTTTCACCATGAGGGGGAACGCCGCCTGGGCCACCTCGGAGATCGCGCGGCCGTTCGCGTCCACCATGGCTCCCAGCTCCGGCACCCGGCCCGTCTTGCCGAGGGCCAGGCTGATCATTCCGGGGATGATGAAGATGAAGACGGGGAGCAGCTTCAAGAAGCCGGCAAAGATGGTCCCTCGCCGCGCCTCGCGCTCGCTGGGCGCGCCCAGGGCGCGCTGGACGATGTACTGGTCCGTGCACCAGTACCAGAGGCCGATGATGGGGGCGCAGAAGAGCATTCCCGGCCAGGGGTAGTTGCCATTGAAGTACCAGGCGATGCGCCCCGCCTCCTTCACGGGCGCCCACGTCCCTTCCATCCCGGCCGGGATGATCGGCTTCCAGAGGTTGAACATGTCCGCGTCGAGGGCGGCTCGAAGCTCGCCCCAGCCACCGAGGCGGGCCAGGCCGTAGACCGTGATCAGGACCGAGCCGACGATCAGGATCAGGGTCTGCAGGGCTTCGGTGTAGGCGACGGCCCGCATCCCGCCGATCACCGTGTAGAGCCCGGTCAGCACCACCACCAGGACCGATCCGACCCAGAAGCTGTCGAAGGTGGCGGAGCCGATCTGCACCTGGAGCTCGGGCAGCAGCACCCCGAAGACCACCCCGCCCGCGAAGATGCCCACTGCGATCTTGGTCAGCACGTAGGCGACCAGGGAGATGATGGAGAGCACCCACCGTGCGGCAGGGGTGAAGCGCCGCTCCAGGAACTCCGGCATGGTGTAGACCATCGACCGGGCATAGAAAGGAACGAACACCCAGCCCAGCACGAGCAGGCACCAGGCGTGCAGCTCGTAATGGGCCAGGGCCACGCCGCTCGTGGCCCCGGAGCCGGCGAGCCCCACCAGGTGCTCCGAGCCGATGTTGGAGGCAAAGATGGACGCCCCTACGATCAGCCAGCCCAGGTCGCGGCTCGCCAGGAAGTAGTCGTCCGCGGTGTCCTTGCCCCGGCGCATGACCCACCAGGTGAGGGCGGCCAGGGAGCCGAAGTACGCGAGGATGATCAACCAGTCGAGAGTTGCCATGGCGGGCGCGAAACTACACCGGCCGCGGAGGGCCGTCAATCAACGGAAGCGTTATATTCGGCCGGTGGCCAGCCTCCCTCCCCCCTCCGTCCTCGACGCCGTACGGGCCGCCCTCGCGCGGGACGGCACGCCAGTGGACCCCAGGGTCCTCGACGAGTTCGTGGGCCACCTGGACCCGGGCTACTTCGCCGAGGAGGCGCCGGAGGACGTGGCGACCCACGTGCGGATGGCCGCCGAGCTGGGCCCGTCCCGGCCGGCCCGCCTCGCGGTGACGGCACGGGAGGCCGGCCGTTACGACGTGGCGGTGGTGGCCTTCGACTACTTCGCGGAGTTCTCGATCCTTTGCGGGCTGCTGGCGGCTCATCGGCTCAGCATCGAGTCCGGGCACGTCCACACGTTCGGCCCCGCGCGCAAGATCGTGGACGTTTTCCGGGTCGTCCCCTGGGGCGGCCGGGGCGGGCCGGACGAGGCGGCCCTCGAGCGTGATCTCCTCGAGATGCAGGGGCTCGTCTCGGACGGGCGGACAGACGAAGCGCGGGAGCGGCTGAACCGCCGGCTAGTGGAGTCGCTGGCCGCGGCCCCGGGGGAGGGCGTGGCCGAGCCCGCCGGCCCCATTGCCGCCGAGGCCCTCGCCCCCCTGGAGATCGCCTTCGACAACCAGGCCTCGGCGCAATGGACCGTCATGGACGTCCAGGGTCGCGACACCCCGGGCTTTCTCTACGCGCTGGCCAACGCGCTCGCGTTGCGCGAGATCTACGTGCACCGGGTCCGCATCGAGAGCGTGGGACGGGAGGCGCGGGACCGCTTCTGGATCGCCCGCCGCGGCGGGCGCAAGATCGAGGACGCAAGCGACCAGCAAGCGCTGCGTCTGGCCGTCGCCCTCATCAAGCAGTTCACCCATCTCCTGCCCTCCGCCCCCGACCCCGCCCTCGCCCTGCGCTATTTCGACCAGTTCCTCGACCGCGCCATGGCCGGGGGCCCCGAGACCCTCGGCCTCCTCGGCAGCCCCGAGGGGCTGCGCGAGCTGGCGCGCCTCCTGGGCTCGAGCGCGTTCCTGTGGGAGGACTTCCTGCGCATGCAGTTCGAGCACCTGCTCCCCGTGCTCGGCGAGTGGCGGAGCCGCCCGTTGCTGGACCGCGAAGCGCTTGGCCACGAGCTTCGGGCGCGGGTGGCGGCCGGGGCGTCCCCCGAGGAAGGGAGGCGGCTGCTGAACGCCTTCAAGGACGAACAGGTGCTGCTCATCGACATGAAGCACCTGCTGGACCCCGCGGTCACCCTCGAGCGGTTCTCCCGGGCGCTGACCGACCTCGCGGAGGCGGTGGTCGGAGAGGCGCTCTTCCTCTGCCGCGCGCGGCTCCTGGAGGAGCACGGACGTCCCCTCGCGGCCGACGGCCACGAGTGCCCGGTCGCGGTCCTGGGCCTGGGCAAGTTCGGGGGACGCGAGATGGGCTACGCCTCGGACATCGAGCTGCTCGTGGTCTACGGGGGCCCCGGGGCAACCGAGAGGAGCGGGATCGAGAACGGCATCTTCTTCGAGGAGCTGGTCCGCGGCCTGACCGACCTCATCGCGGCCCGCGAGGGGGGGATCTTCCATGTGGACCTGCGCCTGCGCCCCCACGGAGGGAAGGGTCCTCTGGCGAGCCCGCTCCCGGCCGTGCGCCACTACTACCGCTCCGACGGGGACGCGGCCCCCTTCGAGCGCCAGGCCCTGATCAAGCTGCGGCGGGTGGCGGGAGACGAGACCCTTGGGCGAGAGGTGGAGGCCCATCGCGACGGGTTCGTCTGGAGCGACGCTCCCTGGGACCGTGCGAACGCCCTGCGCCTCAGGGAGCGCCAGGCTCGGGAGCTGGTCCCCCCCGGGCGCTTCAACGTCAAGTACGGCGAGGGCGCCCTGGTGGAGGTCGAGTACTCGGTCCAGTACCTGCAGATCCAGCACGGGTGCGACCACCCCGAGCTGCGCACGCCCTCGACCCTCGAGGCCCTGGAGCGCCTGCGCTCGCTCGGCTTCCTCGCCGAGGACGAGCACCGCGACCTGCGCGACGCCTACGTCTTCTGGCGGCGGGTGGCGGACGCCCTGCGCATGGTTCGCGGCAACGCCCGTGATCTGCTGCTGCCCGCGGACACCTCCGAGGCCCTGGGTTTCCTGGCCCGGCGCCTCGGCTACCCGGGAGGAAGCTGGCGCGAAGCGGCAGTCAGCCTGGCCGCGGACGTGGCCCGCCACCGGGATCGAGTACGCGCCTTCTTCACCCGGCGCTTTTGCTAACGTCGTGTCCGCGTGACACGACCCTGGACGCCGCGCATGAACCGGCGACCCACATGCTCGCCTTCGAGGGGGACAGCCGCGTCGTGTGGTTCGAGGGGAACTGTCAGGACTACGAAGCGGACCGGCATGGCCGCCTCGGCACCGAGGCTGACCAGCCGCACCGCATCATGTACCGCAAGCTCGCGGCATACGAGTAGGGGATCGAGCTCGCGCCAGATGAGGCCCTCGTTCAGCGCCCCGGCCTGGCGGACGGCCACGCCTTCGATGTCGAGCCAGTCCTTCTCGCGGTCGGCGAACGTCTTGTGCACGATCAGGTCTTCCGCGCTGCACGTGAAGAGGGCGGAACCCTCCTGGATCGGCCAGTGGCTCGCGCGCTCCGCCGCCCGCTCCTCGAACGGCATGGCGCCGAGCGAAACGTCGATCGGGATGGTGGCGGTCTCTCCCGAGCCCGGCGGTCCAAAACGCCGGAAAGTGGCGGTTGGTCTCGCAGGGCAAGGCGATTCCCCGCGGCTCGGCCACGTTCAGCGTGAAGTAGAGGTTTCCCACGGTGGCCGAAGAGTCCACCGCAAAGTACGATCCCACAATGATGGGATACCCCGAATCTGTCATTCGGTCGAGTCGGCAATGAGCCGCGGTGTTGGCCGCTGGACGACAGAAGGGAGAGAAGAACGACTCCGAGCTGCTTCGCGTGGCAGAGCCGTCCCCATTGGTCTGCAACCTGAGCGGCTGTGAAAAACTGCTTGACGTTATTGGCGGGTAACGGCTCGCCCGCGCCCAGGGGGCTCGCATCAATAAAGAAGGAGCGAGAGCATGACCGTGCGGGTCGAAAAGCAGGACCGGGTCTGGACGGTGATCCACAGTCGGCCGGAAGCCAGGAACGCCATGGACCCGGAAAGCGCCGAGGCCCTGGTGGAGGCGTTCGTGGCCTTCGATCGCGACCCGCAGGCCGCGGTGGCGGTCCTCTGGGGCGAGGGCGGTGCATTCTGCGCGGGCTGGGACCTGAAGTACGGGGCCTCGCTGATCGACGACCGGGACCGGCTCGAGGCCGTCGCCTATCCGCTCGACGAGCGCGTTCGCCCGAACGGCCAACTGCCACGCGGTCCGATGGGACCGACGCGCCTCGAGCTGGACAAGCCGGTGATCGCGGCGGTGGCTGGTCCGGCGGTTGCGGGTGGCTTCGAGATCGCTCTCTGGTGCGATCTGCGTGTGATGGAGCAGTCGGCCTACTTCGGCGTGTACTGCCGGCGTTGGGGCGTGCCTTTGATCGACGGCGGCACGGTGCGATTGCCGCGGCTGGTGGGCACCGGGCGCGCCCTCGAGATCATCCTCACCGGCCGCCAGGTCCCGGCCGAGGAGGCGCTCCGGATCGGCGCCTGCGAGCAGGTGGTGCCGGACGGGAAATCACGCGAATACGCCGAGACGATGGCCCGCGAGATCGCACGTTTTCCGCAAGCCTGCGCCCGCGCCGATCGCCGATCCGTCCACATGCAGCACGGACTGTCCCTGCGGGAGGCCATGCGGCGGGAGTGGTACAACGGCCTTCCCGCCTTCGTGGCCGAAGGTGCCGAGGGGGCCAGGCGCTTCGCCTCGGGCAAGGGGCGGCACGGGAGCTTCGACGACATCTGAGTCCCTCCGGCGGATCCGGGCCGAACACCTACCGACAGGACGTTGAATCCGCGGCCACGTTGGCGGAACTCAGCGGTGAGAGGCAGGTGCGCCTTGATCTCGAAACGCCGATTATGGGCTAATGTGTGTTAGGTTTGACGCTCCCGGTTCGTTCGCGTCTTCCGCACCGTGGGAAGCGGCTCACCAGGTGAGGGCGGATGACGCGCTGGACGCATGACATACATGAACCTCTCGAGCGACGCCCCACTCCCCCGTTCCCATTCCGCTCGTCGAGCCTGAGGCGAGGAGGACACGCGGTTGCCATGAGTGCAATCCCCGATGATGCTGCGTTCCATGCCGCCCGCCTCCGCGGGGTGCTGAGCGACCGCGTGGCGGCCGCCCTCGCGGCGGCGCGGAGCTACGTGCTTTCGATCCAGGAGGGCGACGGGCACTGGTGTGGTGAACTGGAGGGGGACACGATCGTCGGGTCGGAGTACCTCATGACCCTGTTCTTCCTGGGCCGGCGTCATGAGACGCGCGTGCGGAAGGCCGCCGAGTACCTCCGGCGGCAGCAGATGCCGCAGGGCGGGTGGGCCGTCTACCCGGGCGGCCCCCCGGAAGTCAGCGCTTCGGTCAAGGCCTACTTTGTCCTCAAGGTGGCCGGGGACCATCCCGACGCTCCGCACATGGCCAAGGCCCGCGAGGTCATCCTGAAGCTGGGCGGCGTCGACGCCTGCAATTCGTTCACGAAAATCTATCTCTCGATCTTCGGACAGTTCGACTGGGCGAAGTGTCCCGCAGTGCCACCCGAGCTCATCCTGCTCCCCGACTGGCTGCCCTTCTTCAACCTCTACCGGATCTCGTACTGGTCGAGGTGCATCGTCGTGCCCCTCTCCGTGATCTGGGCGCGGAAGCCGAGTTGCCCGGTTCCCGGTCACGCGCGAATCGATGAACTGTACGTGAAGGCACCGCAGACGTCGAACCGCCCGAGGCCGCTTCGATATCGCCTGTGGGCGTCCCTCTTCCGAGCCGTGGATCGCCTCCTGAAGGCCATGGAGGCAGCCTCGCTGACCCCCCTGCGTCAAAGATCCCTGAAGAAGGCGGAAGCCTGGATCCTCGAGCGCCTTCCGGAGAGCGATGGGCTGGGCGCGATCCTCCCGCCGATCATCAACACCGTCATCGCTTTCCGCTGTCTCGGCTACTCGCTCGAAGACCCCGTGCTGGCGGGGCAGATCCGAGAGCTCGAAAAGCTCGAGATCGAGGACGAGGAGACGCTGCGCATCCAGCCGTGCTTCTCGGCGGTCTGGGACACGCTCCTCGCCGCGCAAGCGCTCGTGGAGGCGGGCGTGCCTTCCGAACATCCTGCGCTGCAGGGGGCGGCCTCCTGGCTTCTTGCGAAGGAGGCGCGCACGGCCGGCGACTACCGGCGAAGGAGCCCCGGGACGGGGCCGGGTGGGTGGTTCTTCGAATACCGCAACGAGTTCTATCCGGACACGGACGACACCGCGGCCGCCCTCACGACGCTGAGCCGGATCCCCCTGATGCAGTCCATCCCCGACGGCGCGCGGCGGCAGGCCCTCGATCGCGGCATCCGGTGGCAGCTGGCGATGCAGAACGACGACGGCGGCTGGGGCGCCTTCGACAGGGGCTGCTCGAACGAGGTCCTCACGTTCATCCCTTTCGCCGACCACAACGCCATGATCGACCCGAGCTGCGAAGACATCACGGGGCGGAGCCTCGAAGGCCTGCGCCACATGGGCCTGCCGGAGGGTCACCCTGCCATCCGGCGCGCCGTCGCCTTCCTGCGGACGACGCAGGCGCCGGACGGCACGTGGTACGGCCGCTGGGGCTGCAACTACATCTACGGCACCTGGCTGGCCCTGCGTGGGCTCGAGCGAGCCGGTGAGGATCTCGGCGACGAGCGTTACCAGAGGTCCGCGGCGTGGTTCTACGGGGTCCAGAACCCTGACGGCGGCTGGGGTGAGCTCCCTCGCTCCTACGACGATCCGGCGACGAAAGGCATCGGGCCCAGCACCGCGTCGCAGACGGCCTGGGCGCTCTCGGCGCTGTTCGCCCTGGGGCACACGGAGACCGTGGGAGTCAGGCGCGGGCTCGAATACCTCCTCGAGACGCAGCGGCGGGATGGGTCGTGGAAGGACGAGTACTGGACGGGCACGGGCTTTCCCAAGGTCTTCTACCTGCGCTACCACCTCTACGCGTGCTATTTCCCGCTCCTCGCCCTCGGGATGTACCAGCAGAAGGTCGAGGCCGGTGGCCCGGCGGAGGCGCTCGAAGCGGTCGAGCCGGTCGGCGCATGAGGTTCCCGCTTCACATCTCGACCGACATGATCGCGAACCAGGTGCGCAATGCCCTGAAGGGGAACGCGCGCTTCCCCTACGTGCTGATGCTCGAGCCTCTCTACACGTGCAACCTGGCCTGCATCGGATGCGCCATCGAGCGACACACGGGGAAGCTCAAGGACCGGTTGCCGGTCCAGACGTGCCTTGAGGCCGTCGAGCAGTCCCGGGCTCCCGTGGTCTCGATCTGCGGCGGAGAGCCGACGCTCTATCCCGAGCTCCCGGAGCTCGTCGAGGAGATCATCGCCCGGCGCCGCCACATCTATCTCTGCACCAACGGGTTGCTCCTCGACGAGAGCGTCTACGGAGTCATCGAGCCCAACAAGCGGCTGATGATCAACGTCCACCTCGACGGCCTTCGGGAGACCCACGACCGCGTCTGCGCCCGGGAGGGCGTCTTCGACAAGGCGATCGCGATGATCGAGGAGGGGCTGAGGCTCGGTCACCACCTGATGGCGAACATGACGGTCTACAAGGAGACCGACGTGGCCGAGGTCGAGGCGGTCTGCCGGCTGCTGAACGTTCTCGGCGTCGAAGGGATGCTGGTCACTCCGGGATACCACTACGAGTCCGTCGAGCGCGACATCTTCATGACCCGGTCCGAGATCCAGGGGAAGTTCCGCCGAATCTTGGACATCTCGAAGCGGTACCGCCTGACCTCGACGCCGATGTTCCTCGAGTTCGCGGCGGGCCTTCGCGAGTATCGATGCTCGCCCTGGAGCACGGTCACGTTCACGCCTCGCGGCTGGAAGGGTCCGTGCTACCTGATTGGAAAGACGCACACCTTCTCCTGGGAGGAGTTCTGGCGCGGGACGGACTGGGCCTACTGGGAGTCGCGGCAGGACCCGCTCTGCCAGAACTGCGCGATGCACTCCGGCTTCGAGGCCTCGGTGGTTCGTGAGCTCCCCAGGAACCCCGGCGACATGGTCCGACTTGCCGCATGGAACCTCCTCGGATGACGCGGACCGCGACGCGCGCGCGGTAGGCCATGGGCGCGTCATCGACTCCCGTGTTGGTCACCGGAGGCACCGGCTTCGTGGGGGCCCATGTGGTTAGAGCCCTCCTGCGACGCGGGGAGAGGCCCCGCTGCCTCGTGCGCGCCACCAGCACCCTCCGCAACCTCGAGGGCCTTCCGGTCGAGATCGTATTGGGCGACCTGAAGGACCCGCCCTCGCTCGCACGGGCCCTGAAGGGTGTCGCCACCGTCTATCACTGCGCCGCGGACTACCGCCTCTACGCCGGCGACCCGCGGGCGATCTACGCCAACAACGTCGAGGGGACGCGGAACGTGCTGCGCGCCGCGGCGGAAGCCGGCGTGACGAAAGTGGTCTACACGAGCTCGGTCGGGGTCCTCGGCCTTTCCCGCGACGGCCGGCCCGCGGACGAGGAGACACCCTCAGCCCTCGAGGACATGGTCGGTCACTACAAGCGGAGCAAGTATCAGGCCGAGAGAGTCGTCGCGGAGTGGGTGGGCCAGGGATTGCCGGTCGTGGTCGTGAACCCGTCGACCCCGGTCGGCGAGCTCGACGTGAAACCGACACCCACCGGGGAAATGATCGTTCGGTTCCTGCGGCGCCGCATGCCCGCTTACGTGGAGACAGGCCTGAACGTCGTAGACGTCCGGGACGTCGCGGAGGGTCACGTGCTGGCCGCCGAGAAGGGCCGGGTGGGAGAGCGCTACATCCTCGGCGACCGGAACATGACCCTGAGGGAGATCCTTCAGACGCTGGCGGACCTGACCGGCCTCCCGGCGCCGCGCCTGAAGCTGCCGCACTGGATCCCGCTTGCCGTCGCTGCCGTCGACACGGGCATCGCGCGGGTCACGGGGCGGTCGCCGGCGCTTCCCCTCGAAGGCGTGGCGATGTCGCGTCACCGGATGTTCTTCGACGCCCGCAAGGCCGTACGCGACCTGGGTCTTCCCCAGACGCCGGTCGAAGAGGCGCTCGCGAGGGCGGTCGCCTGGTTCCGGGAGAACGGGTATGCCCCTGCGTTCTAGCGCGCGCCGGGCCGAGGAGACGGAAGGGTGGAGCACCGTCTCCGCCGCCTCGCCATCGCAGCCGCTCACCGGCATCGTGACCGCTCTTGCGGAGGAGCTGGAGCCGCTGGTCGCGCGCGCATCGGATCTCGCCTGGGAACGGGCCGCCGGCTCGCCTGTACTAATGGGGCGCCTGGCCGAACGGCGCGTGGCGATGATCCATACGGGCGTCGGGGGGTTGCGGGCGGAGCAGGGCGCCCGGGCGCTGCTCGCCGCGTTTCCCGTCACACGCCTCGTCACCGCCGGTGTGGCGGGCGGTCTTTCCCCGGGGCTCGGCGTGGGCGAGATCGTCGTGGGGCGCGAGGTGAGACGGGGGGGGGCCGCGGTCGGCGCGCCCGACGAAGCGTGGGTCGGGCGGGCGCTCGGCCGCGAGCCCGTCCCCCGTCGCGCCGTCGTCGTCACGGTCGATCGGCTGGTGTGGAACCGCCGGAGCAAGGCGGATCTGTGGCGCTCGCTCTCGGCCGACGGCGCGGTCGTCGTGGACATGGAATCGGCGGCGTGGGCGCGGGTCGCCGGTGAGCGACGAATCCCGTATGTCGTCGTGCGGAGCGTGTTCGACAGAGCCGAGGACGAGTTGCCCGAGTTCCTGGAGCGGTGCTGGGATCCGGAACGAGGGCTGAGCCGTGGCCGGGTCCTCCGCCACGCTCTGTTGCGCCCGCGAGCGATCCCACGCGTCCTCGCCATGGGGGCACGGCTGCGCTCTTGCGCGGCCGGCCTCCCCCACCTGGTCGAGAAGCTGGTGGCGGCGGATCCCGGAACTCGCGCGGAGGGATGATGAGAGTGCTCGACCGGATCGACGACCCTCGAGAGCTGAAGGAGCTCACCTACGACGAGCTGACCCAGCTCGCCGGAGAGTGCCGCGGCGCGATCATCGAGACCATCACGAAGCGGGGCGGGCATCTCGCTTCGAACCTCGGTGTCGTCGAGCTGACGCTCGCGCTCCACCGGGCTTTCGACAGCCCGCGGGACCGGCTCGTCTGGGACACGTCGAACCAGTGCTACACGCACAAGCTGGTCACCGGCCGGCGAGATCGGTTCCCGACCATCCGGACGCCGGGCGGGCTCTCCGGGTTCGCGGAGCCGGCGGAGAGCCCCCACGACGCGTTGGCGGCCGGCCACGCCGGCACCGGACTCTCCTACGCCCTGGGGATGTCGGTGTCCCTCCAGCGGGATCCCGAGGAGCCGTACGTGGTGGCGATCGTCGGTGACGGTGCTCTCACTTCGGGCCCCAGCTACGAGGCGCTCAACAACATCGTTCACATGAGGCCCAAGCGGCTCGTGGTCGTGCTCAACGACAACGGCTGGTCGATCTCGGAGAACGTGGGCTGGCTCGTGCATTGGCGGAACCGCATCGTCCTCGATCACCGCTACCAGAAGCTGACCGCGGTCGGGCAGCGGATGCTGTCGAAGCTGCCCCACGGGGGCGAGGCCTGGCAGCTCGCCCGCAAGATCAAGACCAGCGTGGAGGGCCTCTTCCTGCCGAGCCTGATCTGGGAGGAGCTGGGACTGCGGTACGTGGGCCCGGTCGATGGGCACGACACGCGCCAGCTGGAGAGCGCGCTGGTGTCCGTCAAGAAGATCGCCCGAGACGGCACGCCCGTCGTGCTTCACGCGCTGACCCACAAGGGACGGGGATACGAGCTGGCCGAGGCGAACCCGTGCAAGTTCCATCAGCCCGGGACTCCCTCACCGGCGGCCGGGTCAGGGGAGCGCTTGACGTACTCGCAGGTCTTCTCCCGAACCCTGGTCCGCCTCATGGAGAAGGACGAGAGGATCGTGGCGATCAGCGCGGCGATGCTCGAAGGGACGGCGCTGACGGAGGTGAAGAAGCGCTTCCCGGACCGTGTGTACGACGTGGGAATCGCGGAAGAGCACGCGGTGATCATGGCGGCGGGCATGGCCAAGGCGGGCCTCAAGCCCGTCGTCGCCATCTACTCGACCTTCCTGCAGCGCTCGTTCGACCAGTTGATCCACGACGTCTGCCTCCAGGGCCTTCCGGTCACCCTCTGCATCGACCGCGCGGGGCTCGTGGGCGACGACGGCAAGACGCACCACGGGATCTTCGACATCGCCTACACGCGCGTCGTCCCGAGGATGGTGGTGGCGGCTCCCAAGGACGAGAACGAGCTCCAGCACCTGCTGTACACCGCGCTCCACTCCGGCCGGCCCTTCGCGATCCGTTATCCTCGCGGGCTCGGCACCGGCGCGGCGCTGGATCCGCAGCCCCGCGAGCTCGCGATCGGCCGCGGCGAGGTGCTGCGGGCCGGCGACGATCTGTTGCTGCTGGCCTACGGTTCCATGGTGCCCGTGGCGGCGGAGGCAGCGAAGAACCTGGCCGCGCTCGGCGTCTCGTGCGGCGTCGTGAATGCCCGTTTCGCCAAGCCCCTCGACCTCGACCTCCTCCGCAGCCTGGCGCCACGGCGCACCCTCACCATGGAAGAGCATCTCGCGAGCGGGGGCTTCGGCAGCGCCGTCGCCGAGGCGATCCACGCCGGGGCCGGCGGCGCGACCGCTCTCCGCATCCACGCGATCCCCGATGCGTTCGTGGAGCACGCGCCCCAGGCGGTGCAGCGGGCGATCTTGGGCCTCGACCCTGCGGGCGTCGTCGCCGCGGTCTTCAAGGCGTATCCCGAGCTGGCGGTGCGCAGGCCCGCCACGGCGGGGGGAAACGGCGCGATGGCGCCTCAGACCGAGACGGTGACATGGTGATGGACACGGAGCGGACGGGAACGCGGATCGAGAAGCTGCTGGTGGCGGGCCTGCGGGGCTTCTGTGCCGGGGTCGTCCGCGCGATCGAGGTCGTGGAGAAGGCCCTCGAGGCGTGCGACGCGCCGGTCTACGTCCGCAAGGAGATCATCCACAACCGATACGTGGTGGACCAGCTCCGGCGGAAGGGCGCGCGCTTCGTGCAGGAGCTGGACGAAGGTCCACCGCGTTCGTGGGTCATCTACTCGGCCCACGGCGTCGCGCCCGAGGTTCGCGACGCGGCGCGGGCCAGGAGCCTGCGGACGATCGATGCCACCTGCCCTCTCGTGACCAAGGTACACCTGGAGGCGATCCGGTATGCCCGCCGCGGCTACACGATCCTGCTCATCGGGCACCGCGACCACGACGAGACGATCGGGACCCTGGGTGAGGCTCCCGGCTCCATCCGCCTGATCGGCACCACGGAGGAGGCGTCGGAGCGAGAATGACAATGACCGCGCCTGGCTCGGCTCTCCAGTGGGCCCTGATGCTGCCCGTCTTCGGCGGGTCGCTTTACGGCCTCCTCTGCGTGCTGGCCGTGATCCGGGTGAGGACGAGGGGGCGGCGCCGCCTGCCCGAGGCGCAGTCTTGGCCGCCCGTCACCGTCCTCAAGCCGATCTGCGGCCTGGAGAAGGATCTCGCCCAGAACCTGCACAGCGCCTGCGAGCAGGACTACCCGGAGTTCCACGTCGTGCTCTCGGCCCAGAAGAGCGACGATCCGGCGCTCCCCCTGCTCTACGAGATCCAGCGGGAGTTCGGAGCCGAGAGAGTGGACGTCGTCGTCGACGACCGCCACACCGCGCCCAATGGCAAGATCCGGAACCTGCTGGGGGCCCTCCCCCGCGCGCGGCACGCCGTCCTCGTGATCAGCGACAGCGACGTGCGACTGCGGCCGGACTACCTGAAGACCATCGTTGCTCCCCTCGCGGAGCCGGGCGTCGGCTGCGTCTGCACCTACTACAAGGCCGCGCGCGCCGAGAGCTGGTACGAGGCCCTGGAGCAGCTCACGCTGAACGCCGACTTCGTCCCGAGCCTGGTGTTCGCCTCGGAAACTGGCGCATCCCGCTTCGTCCTGGGCGCCTCCACGGCGCTGTCGCGGTCCGTGCTGGAGGAGATCGGCGGGCTCTCCGGGCTCTCCGATTACCTGGTCGAAGACTTCGAGATGGGACGCCGCATCCTGGCTGCGGGCAAGCGGGTCGTGATCGCTCCCTACTTCGTCGACACGATGGTCGATCTGAAGACGCCGCTCCAGTGGTGGAACCACCAACTCTACTGGGATCAGAACACGAGGGCCGCCAATCCCTGGGGCCTTTTCGCGACGGTCTTCGTGCGCGCGGTCCCCTTCGCCTTGCTCTTCGCCCTCGTTCGGCTCTTCGATCCCCTGGGGCTGGCCGTCCTCATCGGTGCCATCTTCATCCGCCTCGTCACGGCGGGCGCGTTCCTGGGCCTTGGGCTCGGGGACTGGACGAGCGTGCAGAGCCTGGCGTTGCTCCCGCTACGGGACGTGGCCGGCCTCGTCTCGTGGCTGTTTGCCTTCGTGTGGCCGACCGTCATCTGGAGGGGGGAGCAATTCATCCTCACGAGGGACGGACGCATGGTGCCGAAGGAGCCCCTGGCTTGAAGCGGCTCATTGTCACCGGAGACGACTTCGGCCTTGCCGTCCCGGTCAACGAAGCCATCGAGGAGGCCCATCGCGAGGGAATCCTCACCGCGGCGAGCCTGATGGTTTCCGGCCACGCTGCTTCGGACGCGGTGGAGCGCGCCCGCCGGCTGCCGTCGCTGCGCGTCGGCCTGCATGTGGTGCTCGTCGAAGGACGCCCGGCGCTACCCGCCGCCGCGGTCCCAGACCTCGTGGACGATCGCGGCGAGCTCAGTACGCACCTCGTGCGTGCCGGCGTCGCGTTCTTCCTCCGGCCGAGGGTGAGGCGCCAGCTCGCGGCGGAGATCCGTGCGCAGTTCGAGGCCTTTCGCGCCACGGGCTTGCCGCTGGACCACGTGAATGCCCACAACCACATGCAACTGCATCCGACCGTGCTCAGCCTGCTGGTGAAGGTGGGACGCGAGTTCGGCCTGACCGCCGTGCGCGTGCCCTACGAGCCGCCGTTCGCCTCGTGGCGCGCGGCACGCAGGGCGCCCGCGCGGCGTCTCGTCGCGTCGGCGTTCCTCGCGCCGTGGGTTGCCCTGCTGCGACGCCGGCTGGCGCGCGCCGGCCTGAAGTCAAACGAGTTCACTTTCGGGCTCCACGACAGCGGGAACATGCACACCGCGCTGCTCGCGCGATTCCTCGGCCGACTCCCGGAGGGCGTGACGGAGATCTACGTGCACCCGGCGACCCGGCGGTGTCCCGAGATCGACCGCCACATGCCGGATTACCGGCACGAGGCGGAGCTCGAGGCGCTCAAGAGCCGGGCGGTGATGGAAATGCTCCAGGCGAAGGGCGTGCACCGGATCGCTTTCGTGGACATCTGAGGCAGGAGAGCTCGCATGGTGCGAACCTTGAGCGCGATGACCATCGCCTGCGCGGCGGCCGCGGTGGGCCAGATCCTCCTGCGCCACGGCCTGCAGCAGGTGGGCCCCCTCGAGAGCGGGGAGCCCATGGCCCTCGCCTCCTTCCTCGGGCGTGCGATGAGCAACGTTTCCGTGGTCGGGGGGACGATCTTGAATGCGGCTTTCTATCTTATCTTCCTGGTCGTTCTCTCGTGGTCCGAAGTCACGGTGGCGCTTCCCCTGACCGCGCTCGAGTATCTGTTCGCCGCGATCTTGAGCGTGATGATCCTGAAGGAGGCCGTGCCCGGGCTGCGCTGGGCCGGGATCATCCTCGTGATCGGAGGGGTCGTCCTGATCGGGCTGAGTGAGAGGGGGCCGGGCGAGGCCGTGGAACCGGCGGGGAGTCTCGAGAGGAGGGCACCGAATGGGATCTCCCAAAGTTGACGTTGGGGAGACGGTCGGGGGACCCGCGGTGCCCGCCGCGCGGATCCAGTTCCTTCCCGAGGACCGCACCTGGATCGCCGAGCGGATCCAGGAGGTGCTTGCCTCGGGACAGCTCACCCTCGGGCGCTACGGCGCGGAGTTCGAGCGTCGATTCTCGGCCCTGTGCGGTACGAAGCATGCCGTCGCCGTCAACAGCGGCACGAGCGCCCTCGAGATCATTTTGAGGAGCCTCGGTGTCGAGGGGCGCGACGTCCTCGTCCCGACCAACACCTTCTTCGCCACCGCGGCGGCGGTGGTACACGCCGGTGGGCGACCCGTGCTCGTCGACATGGACCCGGACTCGTTCGGTATCTCCCGCGAGGTGGTCGAGCGGCGCCTGACCCCGAAGACCGCCGGCATCGTCGCCGTCCACATCGGCGGCCTCGTTTCGGCGCGCATGCCGGAGCTGCTGGACTTCTCGCGAGGCAAGGGCCTCTGGCTGGTCGAGGACGCGGCGCACGCCCATGGGTCCTCGTACGGCGGCGTCGCCGCGGGCGCCTTCGGGGTCGCGGCTGCGTTCAGCTTCTATCCCACGAAGGTGATGACGTCCGCCGAGGGCGGGATGATCGTCACCAGCGACGACCGCGTCGACCAGGAGGCCCGCATCTACCGTGACCAGGGCAAGGCGAGCTTCACGCAGAACGCGCACGTGCGCATGGGCTACAACTGGCGCCTGTCCGAGCCGCACGCGATCATCGGCTTGCGGCATCTCGAGCGATTGCCCGCGATGATCGCGGACCGGCAGCGCGTCGCCGCCAAGTACGACGAGGGCCTCCGAAATCTTGCCGGCCTCCGGCCACTCACGGTGCCGAGGGCGGGCGTTTGCAACTACTACAAGTACGTGGCGCTGCTCTCCGGGTCGCGGGATCGCGCGGCGCTCAAGCGGGAGCTGAAGGAGCGCTTCTCCGTCTCCCTCGCCGGAGAGGTCTACGAAGCGCCCCTGCACGCGCAGCCCGTGTTCCGGGACTATGCAACGGCGCCGCTCCCGGTGGCCGACGATCTGTGTGGTCGGCACGTCTGTCTTCCCATCTTCTCGGGCATGGACGAGCGCGACGCCGAGCGCGTCCTGGGCGCGCTGCGCGCCACGATCGGCTAGGAGGGGAACCGATGGCGAAGGTTGTGGTCACCGGGGGCAGCGGCTTCATCGGCTCGCACGTCGTGGACGTCCTGATGGAGGCCGGTCACGACGTCACGGTGATCGATCACCGCATCCGTCCCCACCGGAGCGACGCTCGCTTCGAGGACGTGGACCTCATGGACCTGTCCTCCGTGCTGGCGGCCACGCGCGGCGCCGAGCATATCTTCCACCTGGCGGCGGTCTCGAACGTGAACTACGCCTTCAAATATCCCGTCTACACGGCGACCCTGAACGTCGTGGGAACCGCCAACATCCTCGAGGCCGCCCGCCTGAACGGCGCTCAGCGCTTCTACCTGGCCTCGACGGTCTGGGTGTACAACGGCTCTCCGAACGGGCATGGCGTGGACGAGACGGCGCCCTTTTACCTGAACGGCGCCGGGCACATCTACACGTCCACGAAGATGGCGAGCGAGATGGTCTGCCACAACTACGGCGAGCTCTACGGCGTGCCGTTCACGGTGTTGCGCTACGGCATCCCCTACGGCCCGCGGATGCGCGAGGAGCTCCTGATCCCGGTCTTCATCAAGAAGGCTCTCGCCGGAGAGTCCCTGACCGTCACGGGCAAGGGCGATCAGTATCGGAAGTTCGTCTACGTCCGCGACATGGCCGAGGCGCACCTGCTCGCGATGAAAGGCGTGGCCGCGAACCAGACGTACAACCTCGAGGGCCCGCGCAAGGTCACGGTGCTGGAGGTCGCGGAGGGGATCCGTAGCGCGCTGGGAAACGGCGTCCGTATCGAGTTCGTCCCGGCGCGCCCCGGCGACTTCGGGGGCAAGGACGTCTCGGGCGAGAAGGCGCGCCGCGAGCTGGGCTGGGTGCCTCGAGTCGACTTCGAGGAAGGCATCCGCCTGACCGTGGACTGGTTCCGGCAGAGACTCGCAAAGCAGTAGCTCGTCAGCGCGCGGAGCGGCGGCAGACGAGCACGCGGTCGAGGGATCGCGTCAGCTCGATGCCCGACGCCAATCCGAGACCGCCGAGTCGCCCCTCGGGGCTCACCACGCATGCGCGGCCCTCCCCGTTCCAGATCGCCTCGAAGTCGGCCCGCGACAGCACCATTCTCGGCGCATCGGGTTCGCGGAGGCCAGCCGCGAGCGTGGGCGCCCGTCCCTCGACGATCTCGAGCGGGACCGGCGCGTAGAAGCTCATGGAGTTCGCCGTCTCGTAGTCCCCCACCACGACCACGTGGTCCCCTGGACCAAGGCGCAGCGCAGCGAGAGCCACGCCGAACCGCTTCGAGGACACGACGTCCTCGCAGATCCGCAGGCTCGCGTGGCCGAGGAGGCCGAAGGCCGCCATGGCCGACGAGAGGGTGAGGATCGCGCCGACGCGGCGACCGCAGGCGTCCAGCCACCATGCCGCGACGAGTCCGAGGGCCAGCGCGGCGGCCGTGCCGGCCGCCGGCCAGAGGAGCTGGGCCACGACGGGGGCGGGCAGATCGGCGAGGGGCCCGAAGTCGGTCCCGGCCGCCTGCTGCGGAGCGGCGCGAGGGGAAGAAGCGGCGGCGGGCAGTCCTCTGGTCCCGACCCAGAGGGCGCCGCCCACGCCGGCCGCCGCGATCAGCAGGCCGAGCCCGGCCAGGGCCCGGAAGCCCCCGGCCACGACACGCTGGGTTCGCTCGGTCTCCGCGGACAGGGCCAGGCCCGTCAGGAGGGCAAGGGGGGGCAGGGCGGGAAACGCGTAGTGCTCGAGTCGGGCCGACACCGAGAAAAAGACCAGGACCACGGCCGTCCACACCAGACAGAGGCGGACGAGCCGGGAGCGCTCGCTGCCGTCCCCGGCGAACGTTCGATGCAGCGACGCGGCGGCGGGAAGGAAAGCGGTCCACGGGAGGAGCCATACGAGGAGCAGCGCGAGGAAGAGAGGAAGCGGGATCGATTCGAAGTCCTGGGGCTCGCGCCGATCGACGAACCGAAGGAGCTGCTCGTTGAGCACGTAGTGGCGGAAGAAGCCGGGGTTCCGGAGCGAGGCCAGGATGTGCCACGGCATCGCCAGGATCAACGACACCGCCCCGCCGAGCAGTGCCTGCCACGGCGGGAGACGCGGACGCTCCCGGGAGAGCACCAGCACCACCGCCGCGATCAAGGCGGGCAAGGCGATCCCGATCAGACCTTTCGAGAGGAGTCCCCCGGCCACGGCGGCGGAGAAGACGAGGACCCGGGCGGTGGGACGGCGCGGATCCGCGGACCACCGGAAGAAGGCATCCATGGCCAGCACCATGAAGAAGACCATCAGGCCGTCGTGGAGCGTCTCCCTTGTGAAGAGATAAGTGCCCGCGCAGAGCGCGAACGAGAGCCCGGCCGCCAGACCCGCCCGCGAACCCGCGGCCCCCCGGGCGAGTCCTGTCAAGAGCCACGTCGTGGCGACGACGGCCAGGGCGGGAGGCAAGTGCGCCGCGAGCTCCGTGGTCCCGAGGATCCGGTAGAGCCCCGCGAGGAACCAATACAGCAGCGGCGGCTTGTCGAGGAAGCGGACGCCATTGACGTAGGGAGTCACCCAGTCGTGGCGCGCGAGCATCTGCTGCGGAACCTGCACGTAGAGCGCCTCGTCCACGTCCAGGATCGCCCGTCCGGCGGCGCAGGTCAGGTAGAGCGCCGCCGCGCACAAGGCCGGCGTCAGGAGCAAGAGCCGCGGTTTCACCGTGGCCGATACACGTAATAGACGCCGATCCTGGCGCGCCGCACGTAGCTCCGAGCGAGCGCGTCGCGCAGCTCCGGGGTGAAGCGCTCCCAGTCGTCGTCGCTCTCGACCGGTTGCTCGAGAGGCGATTCGGTCACGACCCACGCGGGCTTGCGCTCCTCCACGGCACGGATCAGCGGCGTCGGGTCCCACCTCCCCGTGCGGCTCAGCGACGTGAAGGGGAAGAGTTGCACGTAGATCTCACCCCGGGTGAACAAGCTGAAGCTCCCTTGTTGCGAGATCACGGGCCCCGGCTCTCTCTGCACGAGGGCCCGGATGGACGGAGCCGCTCCGATGCTGGCACGCGCCAAGGGCCCCTCCTCGAGCAGGACGCCCCGCGGGGAAGCCGAACCCGCCGGTCCGAAGCAGGAACAGGACCGTGACCACGAGCATCTCGAGGACGTACTGCCCGTGCGCGCCGACGCGACCCAGGGAGGGGATCGTCGTCAGCACGACGACCACACAATAGAAGTCGATGGGCTCCAGGGCGTTTTCGCGCAGCCGCGACCGGAGCCGGACGGCCCCCAGCCAGAAGAATGCGAAGAAGGGTCCGGCCCAGTGAATCATCACCGGCGCGACCTCCCACGTCCGGTAGGGCAGGAGGTTCATGCCGAAGATGCAGTCGAGGAAGGCGCCGCGCGTGGCGACCTCCAGCCACCCCGCGGCGACGAGGCCGAACAACGCGACGGCGCCGGCGTAGAGCGGAATCCGGGAACGATCGCGCCACACCAGCCACGCCACGAGCGCGAGCGGCAGGATGATCTGCGTCTGTTTGGTGTAGACCGCGAGGAAAGGGCTCAGGAGGTTCGCCACCGCGGGCCGAGGGCTCTCGAACAGCGCGAACGACCATACCGAGAGCGCCACCGCGAGCATCTGCGGGTGCGGACGCGCGCAGTTGTAGAGGAACGCCGGCACGAGCAGCAGGAGGCAGACCGCCCACACGCCGTCGCGGGCTTGGCCGCGCCATCGCCGAGAGAGGACCACGAAAGCCGCCGCCAACGCTCCGGTCGCGACGACGGAGACGAAGCGCGCCGGGTAATAGCTGAGGCCGGTGATCTTCAGCCCGGCGGCGACGAGGGCGAAGTAGAGGGGCGTGTACGGATTCACCACCCACGGCGGCCCATTGATCGGGTGGTAGAGTGCCGCGCCTTGCGCGAGTCGAAAGGCATGGTTCAGAATCTCCGGATCCGCGTCGTCCCAGGAATGGTCGGCGTGCAGGACGAGGGGGCTCCAGAGCAGCAGCGTGACCAACGCCATCCCGGGCACGAGGCGCGCAAGCCGAGCCTCGAGGGCGGCCGGTGGCAGACACATCGCGCCCTGATCCTGCGTCAGGACTTCCCGAGACGATGGAGGGCGTCGCGAGCGGCTCGACGGTCGCGGTCGAGCTGGAGCGCCGAGCGATACTCGTCGGCCGCCGCGTCGATCCGACCCTGGCGCTCGTAGAGCTGTCCCAGCCACTCTCGAGCGGCGGCCTTCGAGGGCAGGTCGCTGCGGGCCGGCACGGTGTCGAGATACCCTCGCAGCAGCCGCTCGGCGTCGGCGTCGCGGCCTCCCGTCAGGATCGCCGCCACTCCTCGGGAGTAGAAAAGCTGGGGATTCTGCGGATCGATGGCGGCCGCGGCCTCGACGGCTTCCTCCATGCGCAGCGCGTCGCGCCGTTCTTCGTAGAAGTCGGCCACCTCGATGTAGGGACCGGCTCGCTCCGGCCGCGCCGCGATGACGGCGCGGTAGTCCGCGTCGGCGGGATCGGGCTTCTTCTGGTAGGCCCACATCCCGGCCCGCGCCAGGTGGCCCTCGGTGGCATCGATCGCCGCCAGCGCTTCCACCTGTCGCCACGCCTTCTCGTCTCCTCCGCCCACGATTCCCGGAGCCTGGCGGTAGAACTCGATCAGGTCGCGTTGTGCCCTGATGTTGCGAGGGTCCAGGCGCACGGCCGTTTCGAACTCCGCGCACACCTTCCGGGCGAGGGAGAAGCCGGAGATCCAACCCGCCCGCTCCGCGCGCCGGCCCAGCGCTCGACCCAGCCACTGGTGGTACTCCGAGTTGTCGGGATCGAGCGCGACCGCCCGGCGGGCGCTCTTTTCCGCCTCGTCGTAGTGGCTCAGCTCGTATTGGCTGCGAGCGAGCCAGTAATGAAGAGACGCATCGTGGGCGTCTCGGGCGATCGCCGCGTCGAGCAGGGCCACCGCTCCCGCGTATTCCCCTGCGGAGAAACTTCGCCTCGCTTCTGCGGCAGCGTCCTCACCGGCTCCCGCCATCGCAGATGCGGGAAGGCTCAGCAGGAGCACCACCACGACCTGTCGCGGGAAGGGCATGGACGCAGCGTACTCCAGGGGCGACCTCGTTGCATTATGATGCTGAGGCCGTGAACGATTCGTCTATCCGGAGAGGCGGGGGCGCCGCGACACGAGCCAGCGCCCAGCGGCGCTGGCGCTCGATGGCCATCGTCGTGCTCTCGGTGGCCCTTGGTGTCGCGGTGCTGGCCTCGGCGCGCGGGCAGCGGGTCCCCGTGCGGCTCGCCCGCGCGACCCGGTCGCGCCTGGTCGTGCCCGTGCTCTGCCCGGGCACGCTGCAGCCGCCCCCGGGGGGGGAGCTGCGCGCCGCCGAGGGAGGCTTCGTCGCCGCGATCCTGGCCAAGGAGGGCGAGCGGGTCCGTAAGGGATTCCCTCTGCTGACAATCGATGCCCCCGAGCTCGTCGCGAGAGCGATGACCGCGCGCGAAGAGCTGCAGCAGCTCCGGGAGGCGCGGGTGGTCGCCGAAGCCCAGGTCGAGGCGGAGAAGGGCGAGGCCGCCTACCGCCGTCAGGTGGTGGAAGCGGACACGAGGCTGCTCGAGAAGGCGGCGATCTCGCGATCGGCGTACGAGGCTGACGAGCTGGCGGCTCGACAGGCGGAGGCACGGCTGCGGGGGGCCGAGGCTCACCTCGAGTCGATCGGCGGCGGCTCCCGCGGGTCGACTTCGCGCCTCGGCCTCGCCGCTGCGCGAGCCCGCGACCTCGGCGGACGCATCGAAGGGCTGACGGTGCGGGCGCCCGCCGATGGCGTCGCTTACGGGCTCCCCCACCGCGTGGGCGAGGCGGTGACGCCCGGGCAGGTGGTGGCGAATGTCACCGATCCGGAACGGCCTCACGTGAGGCTGCGCGTCGATCCCCCGGATCTGCCGCGCGTCACCGTGGGCCAGAGCTTCATCGTCACGTTCGACGGCCTGCCGGACCGCCAGTGGGACGGGCAGATCGAGGCGGTCGGCCCGGGGCTGCGCGAGGCTTCGGGCCGCGAAGTCGGCGAGGTGTTGGGCGTTATCTCCGGCTCGGGCCAGGCGCTGCCGTTCGGCGCTTCGGTCAACGCGAGGATCGTGGTGGGCGAGAGGCCTTCCGCGCTCGTCGTCCCGAGGGCCGCGCTGTATCGGGATGGCGAGCGGCGGTTCGTGTACGTGGAGCACGACCGGCGCGCACAGCGGCGCGAGGTCTCGGTGGGACTCATCGGCCTCACCGAGGTCGAGGTGACGGCGGGGCTCGCAGAGAGCGAGGCGGTGATGCTCCCGGGCGACGTGCCCCTCTCTGAAGGCCTCCGAATCGACCCCGCGCCGTAGGTCTCCATGAACCGTCCGGAGCCCCTCGAGACCGCGCTGCTGCGCTTCCGTACCCATCCGTTCCAGACCGCGCTGACCCTGGCCGGTCTCATCGTCGGCACCGCCTCGATCATCCTCACGATCTCGTTGGGCCTGACGGGGCGCCGCTTCGTGATGTCGCAGATCGAGGGCGTGGGCTCGCGCCTCATCTGGGCGATCTACAACGGGAGCGTGAGCTCGGGGATCGCCCGCGATCTCGAGGACCGCATCAACGACGGCGATGTCGCGGCTCTCCAGGAGCGGCGCGACCTGTTCTCCGGCGTCACGCCCCTGCTGGTCCTTCGCGGGCAGACCTCGGCGCTCTCCCGCTCCGTGGACCTCACCCTCCTGGGCACTGCCGCGAACTACCCGCAGGTGCGGAAGAATCTACGTGTGCTCCGCGGGCGCTTTCTCGACGAGGACGACCTGCGGACCAGGGCGAAGGTGTGCGTGGTCAATCGGCACCTATACGAAGAGCTGTTCCCGGACGACGAATCCTCGGAGAAGACCGTCCGCACCCTGGGCATGACCTTCGTCGTCATCGGCGAGTTCGAGGAGCCCGTCGACACCCTCGGCCAGGGCGACGTCACGCCCGAGACCATCTTCATTCCGATCACGACCGCCTGGCTGTTCACGCCCAGCCGCTGGATCACCACCCTCTTCGCGGAGGTCCGCGACTTCAACGACATCCCGCGCGCCACGGAGGCGACCCTCGAGATCCTCCGCGAGCGGCACCGAAACGGCTCGCGGTACGAGGTCACCAGCATGACCACCGTGATCCGTGTGGCCAACGCGATCTCCGGGGGCCTCATGGTCGTCTTCGTGCTCGTGGCCGCGGTCTCCGTGGTGGTGGGCGGCATGGGCATCACGAACGTACTCCTCGTGTCTGTGGAGCAGCGGACGCGGGAGATCGGCCTCAGGAAGTCCGTGGGCGCCCGCCGCCGCGATATCCTCGGCCAGTTCCTCCTCGAGGCGTTGATGCTCGGTGGCTTCGGCTCGGCGGTGGGCGCCGTGATCGGGCTGGGCATCCCGCTCCTCGCACGAGTCTTCCTGCCGGGCGTCCCCATCTCCGTATCCGTGCTCTCGGCCTTCTTGGCTTGCGTGTTTTCGTGCGCCGTCACCGTCGGGTTCGCCGTCGTTCCCGCCCGGCGCGCCGCAACCTTCGACCCCGTGGAGGCTCTCCGTCATGACTGACCGCCACCCGTCGTTCCGCCGCTCCGGGCTCCTGGCGCTGGGGCTTCTCGCTACGGGGCTCGAGCCACCGGCTCGCGCCGACGCCCCCGAGCCGCTCTCGGTGGCGCGCGCCGTGGAGCTCGGGCTCGCCCACGCTCCCGACCTGGCCGTGGCTTTCGCGACCGACGCCGAGGCCTCGGCTTCTGCTCGTCTGGCGGCGGACGCCTCCCATCCCGAGGCGTGGCTGATCACGACCCCAGGTTACTCGCAGGGTCTTCCCGGAGCGGTCGCCGGGCGTTTGCCGGCGGTCGCGGGTGTTGAGGTGCGCCAAAACCTCTACGATCCCGCGCGCCGCGCGGACGCGTTGGAGGCGCGGGCACGGCGATCGCTTTCGCGAGCGGGCGTCGAGACGGCGAAGAGCGCGACCGCGCAGGCGGTCGTCCTGGCCTATGCTCGTTGTTGGGCGGACGAGAGTCTTCTTGCCGGTGCCGAGCGACGCCTGGAGAGGTCGGTCGTGATGCGCGAGCGAACGGATGCGCTTCGAGGCGAGGGACGGGCGACCCAACTCGAGGTGGAGAAAGCCGCCCTGCACGAAGCGCAGGCGCGCCAGGCGCGGCTCGATCGACTCTCGGACCGCGACCTCGACCAGCTCGAGCTGCGGCGGCTGATCGGCTGGGCGCCGAGCGTGCCTTTGGTGTTGACGGATGACCCACTCGCTAGCCTGCCGGACGTCGGGCCCGGGGACGGCCTCTCTCTGGCCCGTGCATCCGACCCGAACACACGCGGACTGGACGAGGCGGTCGAGGCTTACGAGGGGGCCGAAGCGCTACGCAGCCGGTCGTGGGCCCCCGTCGTGGACGTCGATGCTCAGTACTCCAGGCTCGTACGCTACCGGGGGTATGACGAGTTCTACAGAGCCTTCAAGGCCGACAACTGGAGCGTCGGGCTGTCGGTCGTCGTGCCGCTCTGGACCGGCGGCCGCACCGCAGACGCCCTGGCCCGGTGGCGTGCCTCTCGCGAACGCCTCGTCGCGCAGCGTCGCTCGCGGGAAGCGCAGCTCGAGCTGCTGATGAGGCGAACCGAGGCCAGCCTCGGGCGCGCGGTCGCGCGCCTGAGCCTCTTGCGGCGCGCCGAGGGAGTTGCGGAGGAAGAGCTCCGCGTCGCCCGCGCGCTCGCCGAGGAGGGCAAGGTCGGACTCGCCGAGGTGGACGCCCGAGACCTTGCGCTCGCCGACGCACGGGACGAGGTCGTCCGCGCGGCGGGCGAGCTGCTGGCTGCCCGCGTCCAGCTCATGAGCCTCCGTGGAGAATTGGTTTCGGCCGTGCTTCACCCGTTGCCGGCCGCGGCCCAGACGAGTCAGGTCCCCCTCCCCCACGCCGGCGGACCCTCTCCCTTCCCTCAACCGTAGGAGCGCTCCCGGTGCGTCTCGAACCCAACCCGGCTCGAACGATCTGGCGCCGCAAGATAATGGGCGTGACCCACGCCCTGCGCTCCGTGTCCACTCCGCGATACTGGCGGTCGCTCCCGACCTCCGCGCGTCCCTCGAAGACGTAGACGAATGCGTGGTGGCCCTCGGCGAGCAGGCGCTTCCCTCAGCGTCGGTCGTGGCGCACCGCGACCGTCGCCGGACCTTCGCGCCCAACTCGCGGTACCGCGGCGCTTCTTGGCTGGCTCCTCTTCAACCTTGCCCTCTCCCGGCTCCTCCGCGGCGCGATCTCCGCGCACCCGATTGGCATAGTAGCTGTAGAAGAGCGTGCGATGTTTCCCCGGATCCGGGATGTGATCCGCCATTCTCGCCAGCTATTCCAGCGGGTCCATCGTTTCGAAGTTCCGTCCGAGAGTCGGAATGTGCTTGAGGCGCCGCGTGGGCTGGAGTACCACCATGAGGAGCGGTGGCACGACGTCAACGGGCACTCCCACGTGCGGGCCAGCCTCCTCGGCCCCTCCGTGACGGTGCCCTTCGCGGACGGCCGCCTACTGCTCGGGACCTGGCAGCAGATCGTGCTCGTGGACTTCGACAACCGCCCGCCGCGCCGCGAGGTCGTGGTGCAGCTCTCGGGGGAGAAGCGCTGGGCGAGCGGGCTCTGCTTCCTCGTGATTGACGCGCGGCCCGGCAGGGGGTAGTCTCTCCGTCAACGTAGACAGAACAATAAGCGGGGAAGGAGAAGAAGATGCGGATCGCTTCAATTGTCGTCGCGGTGCTACTCGGTGTGGCCGCCTATGCCCAAGAGGCTCCGCCGCCACCGTCACCAGACGCCCAAGTCGCACCCGCACCGGCGCCCGTGCCTGTGCCACGCATCCCCGGAACTGTCTTCGTCGCATCGGACGAGACGGTAGACAGTTCGAACTCCAAGGACAAGGCGAAGCATAGCGACTTCGGCGTCGCACTCCGCGCGGCCCTCGTCAAGAAGAACGTTCCCGTCAAGGTCCTGACGGATCCAGCGAAGGCTGCGTTCACGATCAGAAGCACGTCCTCTCACCGTGAGGACAGTACCGGCACGAAGATCGCCAAGATCTTGGTCTTTGGCGGCGGCAGCTTCGGCCATTTTGAGGGGAGCATCGAGGTTATCGACAACGAGTCCAGCACCGTTGTATTCGCCTACAACGTGAAGAAGGGCAACTATCAGTCAGCGGCGGAAGCGTTCGCAAAGCACTACAAGGACGACTACCTTGAAAAGAGCAGACCCTGAAGCGACCTCAATGAGGCCGAGTTGTGCGTCGACTGCTGGGAGGAGGTCGGCGTCTGCCTTGCCGTCGAGTGCGTCCGGAACCAGACCGACCTGGTGCGGGCGACCACCCACGCGGAGCGCGCCGCAATCATGGCGAGGCCCGGTCCCATCGGGGCCACGAAAACGCGACGCCAGCTCCACTGAAGGGCGAATGCGAGCAGCCTTCCACTCCAGTGCGAGGTTATTCAGTCCTTGGCGGTACATTGAGCACAAGAAGGTACCATTTCGAATCCGGCACTCGTTGCCAGGAGAAGTCGTACCGGCCGGTCAGCACGAGCGCTAACGGCATGATGTTTCGGGACCGCTCAGCATGGAGCGGTGTCCCTGGTCGATAGACCAGCCCGTTGTGAGTGCTGAAATTGGCCGAATCGCCAGTCGCAGGGCGGACGTACGCCTCCTCATCGGTTAGCCACACGAAGAGCCCTCGCGAATACTTGCCACTTCCGACGTACCGCTCGAGCTTATAGAGATCGAAGAACGCAGCCTTCCGGTTGTCCGGGACCGCGCCGTCGCTTCGGAGCTTGAACTTGCCCTCGACGGCGATCTGCTCCGCTTCGCGACACCCGACCAGGTCGATCTTCCAGCCATCGAACGGCACTTCCAAGTCAACCTTGATGTCGGGCGATGCAGTGGCGAGTTCCTGCTTCACGCGACGGAAGACTAGGCTCTCCTTGCTGCGCCCAGAGAACTCGGCCACGCGGCCGCTTGCGATGTGGGATGCGGTAAGGTTCCACGCCGCTAGGATTGCAGTTGGAGCTGCTTGCTGACTCATTTGATCTTCCCACGGGCTAAACACCGGGGATGAGCAGCGAATGGTGTCTTCAGCTCAGCCAGGACGCCGTGCAGCTTCCGTTTCATGCGGAGGTTGCCCCTTCCCGCCTAGTGCTACTCGTGCCGTCGTTGAAGCTTCCACCGACCAGAGTCTCTGCGAGCCAGCGGATTAGCCCGACATCCCGACTGAATCGCCGGAAGTCCCTCCACCGATCGGGCTTCACCATGGGCTCGTCCCACACGTGAACGGCGGCGTTTCGCCCCCAATGTTGCAGGTAATCGGAGAATGGCTGGCCCTCGGCTCTGATAGCGTCAACCAGTCTGGAATCGTGGTGCTTGGGTGCGTTTTCGTTGATCCACGCCTGGCGTTCTTTGGGATCGTTGATCGCCGACTCGAGGATCTTCCAGTAGCCAAGAAAGCGATAGTACACGCTGTTTGCGCCCTCGGCCTCGCGCCACAGTGCCAAGAGCTCCCACGTCCCAGTCGGAAGGTGCGTTGGAAACTGCTTCTCGGGTTCGTAAACCGCGATGTTGGCGTAGCCAGCACGAGTCATTGAGATCCAAGGCAACGGCCGACGAGCGCCAGTATAGACGTCCTCGATGCGGATCGGGGAGCGGTGCTGCCATGTTAAGAGGCTGAGGAGTCGGCCGACCAAGTCATGCTCTGCTTCCGGGTTGTCTTGATCATCGCAGCCGATGGTGAGCAGCGCCCGGTTCTCTGGCGTCGGATTAATCCACCGGACCGTGCGACCCTCGAACTGGAAGTAGCACTCGGGTTCGCCGCCAAGGAGGAGGCGGGCATCGAGGGCATAGTCGATCTGCAGCCGGTAGTTCGCTTCCAGCCCGAGGGGTCGCGCGCTAAAGTCGTTCACTCGTTCCCCCCAGACGTCGTGGTCGAGGTCATCAATGAGGCGTGCGACGAGCGACTGGGCAAGCCACTGGTCATCTGCGTGGTTGCTCTCGGGACGCCAGCGCACGGAGCGTACTCGGTCAAGAAAGCGGAACGCCCAGCGGCCCGCGAACACGTCGCCGTCTAGATACAAGCCAAAGCGCAACGCACGGGGGTAATCGCGGCCTCTTTCGGCGAAGTCGTCGGCGAGTGCAAAGAGGCTGAAAAGCCGCAAGAAGTGCCTCGCTTGGCCGAAGGGCTGGCCTAAGGAGCCAATCAAATGATTCTTTCGAGTAGCGGCAAGCTCCCTGTCCGCCAGGTCGGAGAAGTACCTAGCCTCCGTTTCCCATCCGCTCATGGTGTCAATGTTTCGGGTGATGAAATCCGAACTCGTAGTCCACGCACTCGGCGCAGGCCTCTCTAGCATGAGGTGCAGAAGCTCGATTGCCAAGGGGTAGACGCCAGCCGTGTCCTGGCCATCTCGGAAACTCCGTAGGAGTCCCAGGATCACTTTATCCCACGTCGCAGCAGGGTGGATTGCGGAGGCTCCGCCGATCTGCCCCCAACGAATCCGTTTGGAGCAAAGGGTGTCGAGCAAACCCGGATCACTGCGTAGGGCGTCACAGATCTCGGCCGCGACCTCGTGGATGTTGTTAGGCGGAAAGACTGCGTACCCGGCCGGGCCCCACCGTACGAAGGGGCTCACCGTCGGGTCGGCGTATTCGTGCCGAATGTCCAATCAGTCCTCCACTCGCACAGCAAGGCGAGCAGCGATAGGGCGACAGCCAGATCAGAAGACGCCTCTCACACCCTGCGCGATGGTGTGATGGGATCGCTCGGGAGGCCCAGCCTCCACGCTAGCTGCTGCCACTCGCGCCGGATCGCCCGCTCTTTACTGAGCAGGACTAGGGTCGCAAGTAGCGTCAGCTTCTCCAGGGTCGCAATCCACAGGATCCACCGACCCACAGCATCCACAGGCGTGTCCTCCTGCCGGGGCGGCGACGGTGAGTCTACACCCGCCGCCTTGGTCCTAGCCCTGACCCCCAAAACGACTCCCGGGCCTCCTCCGGGTCGTGCGCAACCTCGGCTAGGGCGACGAGGGCGCGCCTCCAGCGCTTGCCCGCGACAGCGGATGGGTGGACACGCAGCAGCTCGCGCCGGATTCTACATTCCCAGCGCGCTCTCTAGAACCCGCGCCAGTCATGGTCGAAACAAGCCCCTGTGCTTGAAGTGTGCTCGTTGGTGTGATGGACCTGGCGTGCCCGTGGGCGCTGCCCGCTCGTGGGGTGCCCCTGTGGCACGCCTGGTGACGCCTAGGGCGTGCTCCGCCTGGAGCCTTACAGGCGAGACTGCTTTCTCCTTGTGCTCTGAAAAGGCCAGCGAAGGTTGAAGTCTTCGAGGGTCAGGTTTTGGTCGTCCAATGGCACCTGCGGCGGCAGGCTCACCCACCTCCCACGTGGTGGCCATATCCTAACCGTCGCCCTTTCCCACACTGCGGACCCGCCTGGGAGATCCGGTTCGCCAATAGGTTCCTCTGGAGGGCGGCGCACGATCAAGACCTGCGTGGCGAATGCGCCAGCTGAGATGGTGGCCACGTGACCCCGGACCACAACCTGCTCCCGTTCCAGGCCAACCTCCCAGACGCTAACTAACTCGCTTTTGCTTATCCGCTTGTTTCAGCACGGCGCTATGGGTAGGGTGATGCGTGCCCAGACCGCCCTTTCCCACGAGCCTTCAGCACTTTCAGGCGCAGTTCGCCACCGAAGAAGGGTGTGCGGAGTACCTCGCTGCGTGCCG
>WNFU01001861.1_pt1 | contig 123171 bp, 104 predicted proteins | sample 5400121 | NCBI WGS metagenome assembly WNFU01 (sample SAMN13153360, study PRJNA577476) | soil metagenome | isolation source: 100 cm soil or saprolite under grassland replicate 1 | place: USA:California | collected 2016-06-15 | reverse complement strand
AGTTATTACGAACTTTGGGCGTCAACCCCGAGAAGCCGTAATCCCCTCCGAGGTCGTTGAGGAGGTTCTTCCACTCGTAGTTGATGCGCACGAGCGTGCGTGTTGCGCCGTCGAAACCGGGCCCGGTGATCGCCACGGGTAAATTGTTGGAATCGTAGTAGAACTGAACGATTCGCCCCAGCGTGTCGTAAATTTTGTCAATTTGAGGGCCGTTGAGATTGCGGTATGAGACGTATACGGTGTTGCCGTTCCTGTCATAGAAAATCGTCGCGTAAACGGTGTTGTTTGCCGGATTGCCGTAAAACACCTCCGTCCCGTTGGGAAGGTAAGCATAAACGGATTGTGGCGCTCCGCCGTTAGCAGGGGGATCGCCAAATACTATGTAATCGATGAAAGAACCGTCAGTGGTTTTGCAGACAGCTTTCTGTTCTGTCTGGTAGAAAGTCATTGTACAGGTATACGGGCGGCGCGTGCCGTCCGGTTCGATTATCATATATCCGTTCTGACTACCCATTCCGACGATCTTACCGAAACTCATTGACCATCCCGGCCCGGGCCAATCATTGTCGATATTAAAGGTCATCTCGGAGTTGGCCTTATGCCAGACGCGCGAGTTGTAAGACAGACCAAAATTTAGATCTTGGCCGCGCCCGTCGAGCGACAACACCGGGGCGGCGAATTGAAAACTGCTTGAGCCTGCCCCTCCGTCAGGCGCATGACCTAGCGGTTCGCCGCGCTCCTTACCCGGATCATCCGCCGTCAAGTAGTTGCCGTCGTTCCAACCAAACTCGTCACTTATGAGCGGCAGGAGGCGAGGCATGGCCCTGGTCCCACCGGAGGAATACTTGGTAGCGAACTTGCCGGGCGCGTTCTTCGCGATGCGATTTTTCGTGGGAGGCAGGGATAAACTGGACCGAGACGGTTGCGGCAAGTCGCGAGATGAAACAGTCCTGGTTCCAATCGGTTGTTGACCGGACAAATATTTCAAGCCTTTTACTTTCACTTTAGCGGAGGCTTCAAGCCCGCCAAACCTCGCCTTGACCCGATAGTTTCCCTCCTTCGACGAAGAAAACCTTCCATTCACCGAAGAATACTTCCCCCTCTCCTTGACGCTCACCCTTTCCCCGGTGTCCTCATTCTCTTTGTCCCAATCGAACGAGACGCCGCCGACCGGCGAATTGTTGGCGTCGTAAGCGACGGCGATAAAATAGATCTCCTGGCTGGCGGCGATTGTCGCCTCACGGGGAGAGATCTCCACGCGCGTCACCCGCCCGTTGCGCTCCTCTTGCGTCTCCTGCGGTTCGGGTTTCGGCACGGCCCGCTGCTGGGCGCCCTTGCCGTCCCGGATTCGCTGCAGAAATCGCTCGGACCAAGCCGCCCAACCGCTCGCATGCCACCAGTGACGCGCGTCCTGCGCGGAGTTGACCGCCGTCGCCGAGACGGCCTTGACCGTCGCGTGTGAGACCTCGGGCGGGAACAGCGCGAACTGGACGAACATCACCGCGACCATCAGCAGGCATGCGAAGCGGCGGAACCCGGAATACGCAAACCGCGCTCCCACAGGGCGCGGACGATGACGTACTGCGCGGAGCCGCCGGGCGAAACGGACCGGCGGCAGCGCGACGAATAGGGCGCAAGTCAAAGCCCATGAGCGGGCGCGAAAAGAGATAGCGCGAAGCGTCGTCATGACGGGTTTCTCCTGTTCAGTCGGAATTTTCTGACCACATCGCTTGGGGGCCTCTGAGACTGCGCTTGTCGCAGTCCTCGGCGCTGCGCCTATTAGCGGCGCGTTCGGCAGGCAATTGGGGTTAAACCAGGTGAGATGGGCGCCGGCGTCTCCGGTATACTCCGCGAACTCAAACCTGATCTCATGAGCGCCTGCAGAGAGCGCCACGTCAGCCGTGTAGATGTTCGACTGCGCCGCTGCCCACTGGTCAATTTTCAATTGCCCATCAACATAGAGCGGCGCCCAGTTATCTATCGTGGCGATGAAGCGGTATATGCCCGCCGCAAAATTGACCGTCCGCTCCCAGGCGGAATCGAATCGACAAATAGATTTCAGGACATTGCCAAAGACAACCTCACGATAGCTCGCGCCCGAAATCTTTGTATATAACCAAAACGACTATTCGTTGCCCTAAACGACTATTCGTCGCACAAAATGACTACCGGCCCGACGGCGCGTCGTTCTCTTCTTTCTCTTCGGATGACTGTTGGTGGAGCTTTCGGTATTGAGTGGGCGTCATGCCGCAAACCTTCTTGAAGGCGCGCACGAAATAACTGTTGCTTTCGAAGCCCAGGTCCATCGCGATCCTGGTCACGCGATTGTATGAATTCCTGAGCCTTTTCGCGGCTTCCTTCATCTTCCGTCTTATGACGTATTGGATTGGCGGGAGGCCGACTTTGGATTTGAAGAGGGCGCGCATCCTTGATTCGGACAGGTTGACCTTAAATGCCATCTCTTCGAGGGACATTTTCAGTTCTTGCTTGTCGTCGCTTTCGCCAGTTGCGGCATGCGAATTGAGGGTAGGGTGTTTAAGCGCCTGTTTACGCAGCATTTGCATTACCTTGTGGACTCTGGGATCCATAGTTTTTCCTCCGCGCAGGAATGAACCATCCTGACTGATGATCGTCTTTTCAAGGATTGATGATCACAAACCGGCCTGAATATGGCATGTGGAGGCTTGGGCGCTTTGCCGACCGTTGAGGAAATCAAGGGGGAGTTTGAGCGTTCTGCTTCGCTTTGGCTATCGCGCTCTCTAGCCTGGCTAGCGTTAGCTATTGATAAACTGGTTTCAGGCCGTTGAGCTAAAAATCCGGCCAATAGCATTTCTACTTCCACCTATTAGTCCGAAAAAGAGCAGAAACATGTCGCATTTTTTTTGGTAGGGATATCTTTTTTACGACACTCGGAAGAAGTATCGGTCGATCTCTTCACTTCATCCGTCAAGTAATGGCGGTCAGAGGAGGCGCGGGCGTAGGTAAGACATATTTCGTCGCATCGACGGCCGACGCCGGCCTAGGTCGCCTTTGCATCATCGACATGCAATCCCGCGCCAATCGCCCCGCAACCGCCCGCCGCCAACTGCTCTTCACAAACCTGCGCGTCGAGGCGTTCGTCAAACGCGAATCAGATGGGCGATCCGCCTATAAAGCTTCGCGCTCATCCCCCGCACGATGACGATGTCCTGCGGGCGCTTGAACGGGCCGTGCTTGCGGCGATGCTCGACGATGCTCGAGGCGATGGCGGGGCCGACGCCCGGCAATCGCCGCAATTCTTCGACCGAGGCGGTGTTGATGTCGATGCGCTCTTCGTTCTGAGGACGGGAGATTGAAGCCGCCGCGGACGGCGTCATTAAGCTGAGGGCAAGGCCGAAGAAGAAGCCCGCGATGATCTCGCGCAGGTAAGGTTCATGTAGCCTGTGCAAGACAAGTGGGCCGCAGAAATTAAGGGTATGTGGTATCGTCGTTTCGGCCATAGTGAACGATTCGAGAAATCATCGATCCGGATTTTCCTATCCTACATTTTCCTGTTTCGGTTTTGCCGACAGGAAAATGTAAGAGAGGAAGATACGAGTGGATAATTTCTGAGGTTTCGACCCATGGCCGAAACGACGATCAATGCTCCTTTAGCAAATCACGATTCGTGGCCCGCCGATTCTTTACTCCTCAACTTGGTAGACCTTCCCTTTCCACACGACCACGACGCGCTGACCGAGCGCGAAGCATTCTGCGAGTTTCGGCTCTTGGCCAGTCAGGTTGAAGTATTCGTCGCTGGCGAATTTCAGCTTAACGACGGGCAGTTTGGCCTCGGCTTTGAATTCGCTGTCGGTCCAGACCCCGTCGCGCAGGTAGAAGGTCTTGCCCGCGACCTGGCGAATCTGACCCGCTGAATCCGAAGACCGGGCCACAGTGGAGAGTTTTTCGGCTTTGCGCAACTCTTCTTTATCTTTGCTGAAAGCCACTGCGTCACTGCCCGCGACACCTGACGGGACGGGCATCGGGGGTGGTGGCGGGGGTGGTTCCGAGGTAGGTTGCCGGCCATTCACGGGCCGTTTGGCTGCTTCGCGCTTAGATCCTGAACTCGCTCCGAAGATCTCCTCAGGGCCAAAACGGCTCAACTGTTGGCGCCTCTCCCCCGGTTCCAGAACGAGGTACGATGTGTAGGGCGTGACGATCCCGTAGCGCGTCCCGAGTTCGACGATCTCGTCGCGCAATTCTTTCGATTCGCCGTTCACACGAATCTGATCGAGCAGATGTCCGACGCGCCGCATCGCCCACAGGTGCGGCAGGAATTCGTTGTCGCTCTGCTTTTCGGGGAACTGGAGGTCGTCGTACATGAAGCGGCGCTCGCGGCCATTGACCTTGCCGGTGAGCGTCATGCGGATTGCGGAGGAGCGCGGGCGATAACGCCCCATCAGAACGAGCTGCGACCCGTGAAAGACGTCCGGCGTCGCCCGCGGATAGACCAGGTCGGTCTCGACCCCGCCCCAATCGATCTTCACGTCGCTCAAGACCGGATTGTTGACCTTGGCGAAGAAGTTCGAGACTTTGACCTCGATGTCTTCTTTCGGTTCGATGTAGGCCACCGCCCCGCGATTTTCGTTAGCCAGGCCGTCGAGCAATACGGTGTTGACGTCGTAACCGACGCCGAAGGTGAACAATCGCGTGTTGGACTTATTGGCCTGTTTGACGTTCGCCAGGATGCCGCCGGCCTTGGTCTCGCCGACGGTCGGCTGGCCGTCTGTGATGAGCACGATCAATTGCGGGCGGTCGCCGGATTGGACCTGTTTGAACGCGGCCATCAGGGCGTCGTTGATGTTCGTGCCCCCAGTCGCTCGCATTCTTTCGATGAATTCGCGCGCCTGCTTCTTGCCCTCGTCGTCGGCGGTTATGAGGCTCTCGCTCATCAAACGCTCTTCGCCGGCGAACGAAATGACGTTGAACCGGTCGCGCGGATTGAGCGAGCCGACGCCGTGACGCAAAGCGGCCTTGGCCTTGTCCATCTTGCCCTCTTCGGCCATCGAGCCGGAAGTGTCCAATACGAAGATCACGTCCTTCGCAGAGACCTCGCGGTCGTCAAGCTCGGCCTTCGGCGAAACGAGCAGCAGGAAGAAACCGTCCTTGCCGGGATCGCGATAGGTCAGCAGAGAGAGTCCGAAGTCCTGATTCGAGAGAGTGTAGAAAAGCTGGAAATCGGTTTGGGCGCCGCCGCGCGACTCAAAACTCAAACGCGCCTTGCGCTCGCCGTCCCGCTTCACGTCGATATCGTGCGAAGGCGAATAGATCCCCTTGATCGCCGCCTTCGTAGAGATTTCGACGACGGCGGAAATCTGTCCGTGCGAAGAGCCGTCGCCTGGCCGCGCCTGCCGGTTCTCCGGCTCAGACTCTCTTCGCGGCCACGGCCCCGGGAAGGGCCTCGGCGGCTGAACCCAGAATCCCTGCGACTGCCAGCCCGTTCCGAGCGGATAGCGATAGGCAACCGTCCCGCCCTCGTTACGCAAGACCTGACTGTAGGTCAATTCGATCTTCTTATCGCTGTGCGGTTGAATCGGGAAGACGCTGGCCTGAAAAAGATTCTTGCCGGCGTATTCGAGCAGCGCTGGATCGCGCCGCGACCGCACGATGTCGTTGTAAATCCGCCTCGCCTCGTCACGCGATCGGACCTCGCCGACCAGCCGCTTGTCGCCGTCCCACATCGCGAACTCGGTGATCGACACGTTGTCGGGCAGCGGGAAGAAGTAGACGCCTTCGAGCAGGTAAGGCGTGTCGTTTTCAAAGACCTGCTCGACCTGCGTGACCGCAACCTGATCCGTGATTTTGGCGGTGAACCGGATGCTTTTGACCTTGAGCGGACGTTGCGGGACTTCCGTAGGCGGCGGGCAACGGACTTCAGGGCGTGGGCACGGACGCGGAATGATGATTCCCTGCGCCTGCGCCGCCAGAGTGAACAAGAACACGCCGATCAAAGCCGTAAACAAATGACCTACCTTCATAGTTTTCCTCCTCGGAGATGAATAGGACTTATGGGACTTATAGGACTCATGGATTCATAAGTCCCATGAGTCCTATAACGGGCACTGGCCCCGGGCGCTGGCGGAAGTTTATAGTCTCCGTTAGCCGTAAACTTCTTGAATGGAAGAATTTTCCATGACCAATTGAGAAGCTATGTAATATATGCGCTCAGACAAAAAATCAACTGTATTCTTTTGAGATACTAAGCCGCTCGAAACTCTTTATGCGGGCGGTCAATCAATTATGTAACCCGTTGCGAATCTATTACATCGCCGGCGAGCTGTGACCTTTCCAATCGCTGGTATAAGTCTTGCACATAATGCTGCCGCAATGGGGAGTATTCACCAATGTGTTTGACTGGAATTAACTACGCCGAGAGGAGAATTTTAATGAATAGGAATTTGATTGGTTTACTATTGTTGTTCGGTCTGGCGCTCGGTCTGAGCCTGCCCGCCGCCGCGCAGGAGACCGCTAACGCGCAGAGCGATTCGAGCCGCTTGAGCCGCGTTCCCGCCGGGCAAAAGCAAAGGCTCAGAGGCGTCATCGTCAAACGTGAAGCCGACAGTTTCATTCTTCGCGATCTGACTGGTTCCGAGGTTCAGGTCAACCTGAGCAACATCACCAAAGTCGAAGAGAAAAAGGGCAACCCGTTCCGCCGCGCCAAAGATTACGGCACGACCTCGCTGTTGCGAGGACTGTCGGTTGAAGTCGAAGGCCGTGGCGAGGCTTCGGGCGCGCTGCTCGCCGACAAGGTCAGGATGAGAGATTACGAATTGGTGGCGGCGCAAACCACCAACGCCCTCGTGGTGCCTGTCGAAGGACGCGTCGGCGAGGCCGAGAATCGACTCTCGCAGGCCGAGGCTAACGCCCAGCGGCTGTCGGGCCAACTCGAAGAACTGTCCGCCGTCGCCAACACGGCCCGCGGCGGCGCGAAGGCCGCTCAGGAGACGGCTGACCAGGCCGTCGCCGCCGTCGCAACGACCAACAAGCGCATCGACGGCATCCTTACGGGCCTCGACGAATATGAGGCGAAGCGCGGCGTCACCGTCAACTTCAACGCCGGCAGCTTCAAACTCTCGCCCGAAGCGATGGCGAGCCTCGACGAGATAGCCGTTCAGGCCAAGAGCGAAAAAGCCTACGTCATTGAGATCACCGGCTACGCTTCGGCCGAAGGCGGGCAGGAATTTAACAAGCGTCTGAGCCAGCAGCGCGCCGACGCCGTGGTTCGTTACCTGGCTGACAACCACATGATCCCGCTGCGCCGCATCGTCACTCCGCATGGTTACGGCACGCTCAATCCGGTGGCCGACAACACGACGCGCGATGGCCGCAAGGAGAATCGCCGGGTCGAAGTCAAGATTCTGGTCAACCGTAGCCTGTCGGGCAGTCCGAATTCGACCGGCGCGGGACAATAAGTCGCCACGCTTCAATGAATCGGCAATATAAGCGACGAGTGGTAAGCTCCGATGACGGACTTACCACTCGTTGTCGTTTCGGGCCGATTCGGCTATTGTTTTCCTCTGGCGGGATCCCTCTAAAATTAACGGACGGCAAAGAAAGCAGGCGGATAGACTTATGAATTGGATTCGAAATTTCAGGCGTTTGAAATCTCTGGCTGTTTTTTCGATCGCTTCCGGCCTCATACTCGCGATGACTGCGGCCGGACAATCTGCGCGCGAGCGGCGAATCGATGGCGAGCCTCAAAAACAGCAGCCGGAGAAGCCTAAACAGGAGCAACCCAAACAGGACCCGCAGAAACCTCCTGAGAAGAAACCGGCGCCCGACCCCGAACCGGAGATAATTCGCATCAACACCAATCTGGTCGCCGTTCCAGTCTCGGTCACGGACGCCCAGGGTAATCCGGTTCGCAACCTGACGGTTGAAGATTTTCAGATCGAAGAAGAGGGGGTTAAACAAACAATTCAGTCTCTGGGCGAGCCGGGCAAGTCTCCGATCGAATTGGCGCTGCTCTTCGACGTTTCGCGCAGCATTCGCAACCGCTTCGATTTCGAGCGCGAGACGGCGGGCAGATTTCTCAAAGAGATTCTCAAACCCGGCGACGCCGTCAGCGTCTTTTCAATAGGTACGACGCCAAAACTCTCCGTCCAGCGCACCAGCAACGCCGAGAGCGCCGTCGCCGCCACGGCCGCCATTCAACCGACCGAAGAGGCCACGGCCTTTTTCGACACCGTGGTCAAGGCTTCGCATTATCTGAACGACAGCTCCAATCCCGGCGTCCGCCGCGTCATGATAGTTCTCTCCGACGGCGAAGATACCTTTAGCGAACGCTTTCGGCTGGGCGACGCCTCGCGCGAATTGCAGCGCGCCGACACCCTCTTTTACGCCATCAATCCGAGCGGCCCCTCGATCCACCTCAACAAGATCAGCTCAAAAGGGCACGACGGAATGATCACGTTGGCGAAAGAGACCGGCGGGGAGGCGTTCCTCCCCGACAAGATCGAAGACTTGACCAAGGTCTTCAGCCAGATCGCGGCCGAGCTGCAAGCGCAATACCTGCTTGGTTACGACTCCTCCAATGAGACCAACGACGGCAAATTCCGCCGCATCACTGTCCAAACCCCTAAACACCCCGAACTCCGCATCCGCGCCAGGAAGGGCTACTACGCCCCCAAAGACTGAGGAGGGTAGTGGGTAGTGGGTAGTGGGTAGTGGGTAGTGGGTAGTGGGTAGTGGGTAGTGGGTAGTGGGTAGTGGGCAGTTTTGATCTATTCACTATTCACTATACTATCCACTATCCACTATCCACTATCCACTATCCACTATCCACTATCCACTATCCACTATCCACTATCCACTATCCACTATCCACTATCCACTATCCACTATCCACTATCCACTATCCACTCCCCATTCCCCACCGTACCCGTCACTTTCTCGCCAGGTAAAACATCCTGCCGTCACTGATGGTGAAGCCGAACTCGCGCCGCGCGTCGTAAGTCTTGACGCGGTTGAAACCGCATTCGGCCAGAGCCGCGACCACTTCATCCGTGGAGTGATAACGCTGGAACAGGGTCAGGTCGGAGCGCCGCCAGGACGCGTCTTCCAGCCTGAACATAGTCAAATCGTAACGCTTCAACTTCTCTTCAGGTTTGTAGCTCGCGCGCACCACGCAGACGTGGTCGTCTTCGATCATGTCCAGCGAACCGGCCAGCATCTCCGATTCGTCTTCCAGATTCAGGTCGAAGAGAAATAATCCGTCATCCTCCATCACGGCGTAAACATTGCGGAAGACCGCCTTCAATTCTTTAAGCTCCATGACGTGATTGAGGCTGTCGAAGGCCGAGATGACGGCATGGAATTTATCAGGCAGGCTAAAATCCCGCGCGTCGGCCCGAATGAATTCGACGCCTGGCGCGTTTGCGCGGGCAAATCCCAACATCGCTTCGGAACCGTCAACGCCGGTGACCCGGTAGCCCCGCTCAGCCAGGCCATTCGCAATCTGCCCGGCGCCGCAGCACAGGTCGAGAATGCGGCAGCCGTCAGGCAAATGCGGAAAGAGAATGATGTTGTAGATGGCCAGCGCCGGGCGGCTGTATTCCCCGCCCCAGTATTTGTTATAGAACCACGCGAAGCGGTCGTATTCGGAGTAGATTTTTTCCGGCGACATCTCCGTGAGTTTACCGGGGAATCAGGCCAGAACAAAATCACCCTGCCGCGCGCTGTATTTGCGATTCACCATGATTACCGCAAAGGTCGGGGAAGTATTCCGCGCCGGCGCCGAGGCCCATTGTTTACTCGCGCATGTTTCCTAGTCTGAGAAAGCTACAAACAGGGCGATTAAACAAATCGCCCCACACCGTACACGCATTTGCAAACCGCCATAGTTTGAAAAAGCGCCGCCAGAATAAACAACAGGCGGAAAAAACATCCGTCAGAATCCGTCGCGTCCGCGTCATCCGTGTTCCATCCGGGTCAGTACCGCGAGCGGTAGCGAGCGTCACTTCAGCCAGCTTCACGCTCGCTACCGCTCGCGGTACTGATAATCTTCGGCTAAACTGCGCTCGGATTTCGCATCATCAGGGAGGGCGCCATGAATTTGCAAGATAAAGTCGTAGTTGTCACAGGCGGCGCGAACGGCATAGGCCGCGCGCTGTGCAGACGCTTCGCGGCCGAGGGCGCGCGCGGCGTCGTGGTTTCAGACATCGATTTCGACGCGGCCCGGAAAGTCGCGGATGAAATCAACGGCCTCGCGGTCAAAACCGACGTCGCCAGCGAGGCCGACGTCATAGCCTTGGTCGCAAAGGCCAAAGAAGCCTTCGGCCCCATTGACCTCTTCTGCTCGAACGCTGGCATCGGAGGCGTTCCGGGTTTCGAAGAGGTCTCGAACGAGGACTGGCGGCGGATTTGGGAAATCAACGTGATGGCGCACATCTACGCCGCGCGCGCCGCTCTGCCTCAGATGCTCGAACGCGGATCGGGCTACTTGCTCAACACCGCGTCGGCGGCCGGCCTGTTAACGCAGATCGGGTCGGCTCCCTATTCGGTGACTAAACATGCCGCCGTATCCTTCGCCGAATGGCTGGCGATCACCTACGGCGACCGCGGGATCAAGGTCTCCTGCCTCTGTCCGCAAGGCGTGAAGACCAATTTGCTGACGGCCGGCGCGCTCGCAGGCTCCGCCGGGTTCCTGCTCGCGGGCGCGATCGAGCCGGAGGACGCCGCCGAAGCCGTCGTGCGCGGTTTGGCCGAAGAGAAGTTCCTGATCCTTCCGCACCCGGAGGTCGCCGAATATTTCCGGCGCAAAGCGAACGATTACGACCGATGGCTGCGCGGCATGCGGCGGTTGCAGGATCAAGTTAATTCAACAAAGGAGATAGAAGATCGAGGATAGAAGATCGAGGATAGAAGATCGAGGATAGAAGATCGAGGATAGAAGATCGAGGATAGAAGATTGCGTCATCCGTTCGATCCTCGATCCTCGATCCTCGATCCTCGATCCTCGATCCTCAATAATCAAAGATGGGATACCTTGTTTTAATCCGGCACGGGCAGGCCCGCTCGTTCGAAAAGGACGGCGACCGGCTTTCGCCTTTAGGCGAAGAACAGTCGCGAGCGCTCGCCGGATATTGGATCCGGCAGGGCGTGAATTTCGATGAGGTCTATTCAGGTGAACTCGCCCGGCAGCGGCGCACGGCGGAAATCGCCGAAGAATGTTTCGTCCAATCGGGTTTGGCCTGGCCTCGGCTCCAAACCATGCCGGAATTGAATGAATACGACGCGATAGGGATCCTCAATAACCTGGTCCCTTCACTGGCCGAACGCGACGCCGCGTTTCGGGCGTTGGCCGAGACGTTCGAGCGGAACAAGGACGCGCCGGAACGCAATCGCCATTTCCAGAAGATGTTCGAGGCCGTGACCTCGGTTTGGCTAGGCGGGGAGTTCGAGGTCGAAGGCGTCGAGCCATGGCGATCGTTTCAATCGCGGGTTCGCGCGGCCATCAAACGGATCACCTCGGCCGAGGGGCGCGGCCGCCGCGTGGCCGTCTTCACTTCGGGCGGGGTGATCGGGCTGGCCGTGCAGAATGTCTTGAACGCGCCGGAGCGTTCGGCGTTAGAAATAAACTGGCGGGTGCGCAACTGCTCGCTGACCGAATTCATGTTCAGTCGCGACCGTATGTCCCTCGATTCGTTCAACGCGATCCCGCATCTGGAGGATCCGGCTTTGTGGACCTATCGGTAAGGTTTTAAGGCGCCGCGCGCGTAGGGGCGGGTATTCCCCGCCCAGCCGCCTCGATCACGGACGCGGGCGGGGAATACCCGCCCCTACGCGCGCGGTAATGTACGCTCCGCCCAGAATTATTGCCGTTCGCAGTGGCGCGGCTGGCGCCGATAAGATCGGGATGGTTATAATCGGCTCTGTAAATTCCCCCTGAAGGAGATCGGTTATGGTAGCTTCAAGCAAATCCAGAAATACCAGCTATGGGGTCGGCGATGAGGTCTCTTACGCCTTCGGCTCCGGGATCGCGTACGGCGAGGTCGTGCGGTTGCTGGAAGGCGGCGCGGCGGTCGAAATACTTTTTGAAGACGGGCGGCGCGAAATCAAAAAATCGAGAGACGGAGCGTTGAGGCTCCTCCGCCGCGCTTCGGGCGCAAGCGAGTTGGAAGAGAGACGTTCAGACCGCGAGAAGCTGCGCGACCAAGAGGTCAGCGAAGTCTTTCGCAGCGACCAGAAGAAACGCTGGTAGCGATGAAGATATAGAACAAACTCTCTGGTTTGCTGTTGTCCCACAATCGGCCGATCAAAGAGATCAGAGCAAAGTGTCTATTTGCTCTACATTTTCTTAGGAGGCAAATGATGAAAAGACTGCTCTCAATCGCATTATTAGCCGCGATGCTCATCAGTCTCGGCGTTATCGCGAACGCTCAGGACGGGAATAAGAGTTCCGAGGAAACCAAAACCCCGGATAACGTCACTATTCCCGAGGGCAAGCTGGCTAAGCTTTCACTCCAAACCCGGCTCAGCTCGAAACTCAGCGAAGTCAACGATGAGGTCACGGCCGTGCTGTATGAGCCAGTGCGGGTGGAGGACGGGCGTGTGGTCATCGAGCGCGGGACTGAATTCATCGGGCGCGTCACACAGGTGCAGGCCGCGAAGCGACCGCAAAAAGAGGCCACGATGACCGTCGTCTTCGACACGATGCGGATGCCGTACGGAACCGAGAAGGTTTCAGTCACCATCGTCGCCATTGACGACTACGTCAACGACGCCAAGCTGAAATCTAAGGACGAAGAGGGTAAAGTCGGCGGCGGACATTCAGGCGAACGCACGGGGAGGAACGCGGGGATCGGCGGCGGGCTTGGCTCGCTCGGCGGAATTATCGCGGCCAGGGCTGGCGCCGGGCTTGGCGGCCTCGCGGGCGGCATCGGAGGGGGCGTGCTCGGCGGCGTGATGGTGACCAAAGGCAACGACATCAAGCTCGAGCCCGGCACGATCCTGAGAATCAAATTCGAACGCGCGGTCACGCTCCCGGCCTTTGAAATCGAACGCTGATATGCGAATCGCGCTTGACGCCATTCCATTGGCCGCGGCAAAAACAGGAGTCGGGCATTATACGGACGCGCTGGCTGAAGGGCTGGCGCGCGCCTATCCCAACCATCAATACGACCTGCTCTCACCGTTCGAATTCGATCTCGATTATAACGGCGACAGGCCGAAGAACCTGAACAGACAATTCATCCCGGTCCGCTCGATTTTTCGCAAATGGTGGCTGGTGGGACTGCCCTCGCTGCTCAGGATTTATCATGTGGACGTTTTTCACGGCACGAACTATTGCGTTCCGGTCCTCGCGCCCTGCCCGACGGTCGTCACGATTCATGACATGTCGCTCTACACGCAATCGCACACGCACGAGAAGGCGAATGTCAAACGAGGCAAACTCCGGATGCCGATCATGGCGCGCCGGGCGAGCCTGATCATCGCGCCGAGCGAATGGACGAGGCGGGAGATCGTTGAACAGTTGCACGTCAGCCCCGAAAAGATTCGGGTGGTTTACGAGGCGGCGCGGGAAGGAATGAAACCCATGCCGGGGCCCCTCTGTCAGGACGCCCTCGACAAATATCAGATACGCCGCCCATATCTGCTTTACGTCGGAACGATCGAGCCTCGGAAGAACTTGCTGACGCTCATCCGCGCCTACGACGAATTGCTGCGAACGACGACGCGCCGCCCGCAACTGGCCCTGTGCGGCGGGCGCGGGTGGCTGTGCGACGATGTCTTTAAGCTGGTCGAAGATTTAAAGTTGCAGGATCAGATACGCTTCACCGGCTACGTCGATGACGCCGACCTGCCCGCGCTCTATTCCGCCGCCGAAGCCTTCGTCTACCCGTCGTTTTATGAAGGATTCGGACTGCCTCCCCTCGAAGCGATGGCCTGCGGGGCGCCTGTGATCACAAGCGACGTTTCGAGCCTGCCCGAAGTGGTGGGCAACGCCGGACTGGCTCACGCCCCAAATGACGCCGGCGCGCTGACTGAGGCGATGGCTAAATTGCTCGAGGACGAAACGGCGCGCGAACATTTCAGACGCGAGGGGATGAAACAGGCCGCGAAATTTTCGTGGGAGCGGGCCGCGCGCGAAACACAATCAATCTATTATGAGGTTTTGAAGAAAGGGTGACGGGCGGTTGGCGCCTGGCGACTAGATGGTTGGCGTCTCAGGAGTAAACCAACCACCTGGGCGCCAACCGCCTGGTCGCCAGCGCGCGCTCGATCGAAGGCCTGTTGGTCGGATGCGCGCCTTACTCGTTCGCGCAATACGATCGCAAGACTCCCATCGACCAACACAACCGCGAATACGCTCCTTACGAGGTCGGAGTGGCGCTGGCGGCCGCGGGCTTCGCTGTCGTGGGGCTTGAAACTGAGGACGTGTGGATGCGCTCTAACCCGGCGATCATCGAACTGCTCAAAGAGGTCAACCTGCCGACCGAAAATCGCGGAGACAACATATTCGCGCTGGCGCGCAAAACCGGCGCGCCGATCGAGCGCTACCCTAAGGAACTCTACGTTGACTGATAAGAAAGATAGAGAGCGGGAGAGCGGGAGAGCGGGGGAGCAGGAGAAGGGAGGAGACACACGACCACTTCCCATTGAGTGGGAGGACGATGAGATTGCAAGCAGTGAGCTAGTATCTCTCCCTCTCCCGCTCCCTCCCTCTCCCGCTCTCCCGCTCTCCCCCTCCCCCTCCCCCGCTCTCCCCCTCTCGGTTCCCGTCGAGGCCGAGAATCAGCGCCTCGACCTCTTCCTCGCCTCGCGCTTCAGCGAGACGAGCCGGTCGGCGATTCAGCGCGCGATCAGCGGCGGCGACATCACTGTCAACGGCAAAACGGTCAAGCCCAGCCACCGCCTCAGGGCCGGCGAAGAGATAACCGGCGAAATTCCGGCCGCCCCGGTCATCGACGCGGTTCCCGAAGACATTCCGCTCGACATCGTTTACGAAGACGAAGAGATTATTGTCGTCAACAAACCCGCCGGAATGGTCACGCACCCGGGCGCGGGCGCGGCCTCGGGGACGCTGGCCAACGGGCTGGTCTATTACCTCAATCGGATCGGACGCCAACCGCCGCGACGCGGAGGGGCGTCACGACCAGGCATAGTGCACCGCCTGGACGTGGGCACGTCGGGATTGATCGTTGTGGCGAAAACGGACCGCGCGCATCTCAACCTCGCTGAACAGTTCGAATCGCGATCGGTTATGAAGGCCTATACTGCGATGGTCTATGGGGTAGTGAGGGAGGATTCCGGAAAGATCGAAGCGCCGATCGGCCGCGCCCCTCGCAACCGCGTGAAGATGGCTGTCACGCGAGATGGACGGCAGGCGACGACTCTCTACCGCGTGGTCGAACGCTTCGATGAATTCACGCTGCTCGATGTAGAGATCAAGACCGGCCGCACTCATCAAATCCGCGTCCATCTGGCCCACATCAAACATCCCGTCGTGTCCGATTCGACTTACGACGCGGGCCGGGCGAATTCAATTAAAAGCGCGAAGTTGCGCGCGGCGGTGGCGCGACTGGACCGACCTTTTCTGCATGCGGCGCGACTCGGATTCACGCATCCGGCGACGGGAGAGGGGATGGAATTCACCGCCCCGCTCCCCACTGAGTTGCGCGCCTTCCTGGAGCAGGTCTCAGCCACAGTACCGCGTCCGTGATCAACGCGGGCGGGGAATACCCGCCCCTACGCGCGCGGTACTGTGGCAGGTCTCAACGGCTTGTTGACGGCGATAGTGGGACAGACTTTAGTCTGTCCGTCCACGATTCACACGACGGACAGGCTAAAGTCTGTCCCACTATCGCTCAGACGGTTTTGATCTCGGTCACTTTCAGGCCGCGCTGCTTAGCTTCTTCCAGAAAATGCCTGGTGACGTCCTCTTCGCCGCGCGCCTGGCCGTTCCACACGACCACCGCCGACAATTGCTCTCCGGTCTCTTCGGCCAAATCTTCAGCCTGATCCAGAATGTCGTGGTTCGCGGCGAAATACGACTCTTCATCTTCGTCGTAATCGTCCACGATCAGGTCGCCCTTCTCATCCACCTCGGCCATGATGCGGTCGTAACGCTCGCCCCAATCGCCGGGGCGGTCAATGACCGACGCATGTTTGAACGTCACTTTATCGTAAGGCAGAACGACGCGACGGCGAATGCCCAATTCACCCGCGGCTTCCAGGGCCAGAATGTCAGCGCCGCAAGCCGCGGCGCTGACCAGCGTGGTCGCCTTCTCGGCCCGCAGGAACTCGCGGATTCGCTCTTTGACACTCTCAGCGTTCTCGGGTGAAAAACGTTTTTCTTTTGATTCCGGCGCGTCAACGCGACGGCCGGCTAATGCGACAATCATCCCGTTATCCTTTTTATTTTTAGAACATAGTCGATCGAAGCCTGATTATCTCAACGAACCGGGAAAGATTCCACAAGCAAATATCAAATTTTTTTTCTGATTCTTCGCTCCACTTCTATGTCGTCAGGCGCTGCAGGCGACGCAAACAATCCGCCTTCGAATTGCGGCGCGATCTCGACACGGCCGAGCAGAATTCGTCGAATCCTCCCTGGCAGGACATAACGCGCAGCTCTTTCGACACGGCCGACCAGCGCGGCCAGATCGCTTCCGCCGTCCCAATGCTCACGCAAAATCTCCTCATTTGTCCGGCTCAACAATCTCAAGACGACCAGCGAGACCAGATAGAGATCATCAACCTGGCCGATGAACGGAAACAGGTCGGGGATGAAATCGAGTGGGGAGATGACGTAGATGATCGTCCCGGCGAGCAGGGCCTTCTCAGCCAACGGCGCGCGGGGGTCTTTAAACAGCCGATAAAGCAGTTTGAGAAAATTGGGGATGAGCGTCGCCGCCTCTCTCAAGACGCCACGCCTATGTTTAGGATTTTTCAGGTCAATTTCCATGAGGATCAGGGATTGAGGATCGAGGATCGAGGATCGCGCCATCGCTCACAAGGCGATTCTCGATCCTCAATCTTTGATCTTCAATCTTCAGGGTTTACTGCGCGCCGCCTTCGATGTTTAAATGTCTCGCAGGCGACAGAGCATTTAAACACTCATTGTAAATTGATTCAATCTAGTTATGGCTCAAGAACGCGATTTCAGCGAAGCTTTTCCGCAATCTTTAGAATTGACCGACGACGATTCGGTCTTGCAGATCGTGTGGGACGACGGCCACACCAGCCGCCTCCGGCTCGACGCCTTGCGCGCGGCTTGTTCGTGCGCGGTTTGCCGGGGGCATCATCCGTCGCAGAGTTTGAATTTAAAACCCGAACAGTTTCCAGACATCCACATCGCCGACATCGCGCCCGTGGGTCGTTACGCCTATCACATCGTCTGGAGCGACGGCCACGATACGGGCATATACACGCTGAAGATGCTGCGCGAGATGGAAAATTCGGCCTGATCGTCAACGTCTACTCTCTGAACCTCACCTGCGCGCGATACCTGGCCAGCAGCTCTTCGAGGAACCCCTCGTAATTGAAGGTCGCAGGGTCGTAATAAGGCCGTATCTTTTCGAGCAGCGGCATCGCGATGCGCCACGCCAGCCACATCCTGGGGTGTTCGGGGATGTCGTAGCGACGGCGGAGGAAGCTTTCGACGGCCAGGATTTCCGAGGAGGTTACGGCGCGCACGTCGCCCTGGAAATCCACATGCGGGGCGACGCGACGCATCGCCGTGTCCGGCGCCTCGCCCTCGAAGACCTCGTCGAATTTCGGCGCCTCAGCCGCGCGCTCTTTGACGACGACAGTATTCGCCACGTAATCGCCCAGCCGCTTCGCGCGCGCGCTGGCGAAGACCGAGACGATCCCAACCGAATAGAACGGCGGAACGATCATGTCCGCGAATCGGATCAGGTTGCGCGCGAGCGCGGCGAAAAAATTGATCGGGCGTCCGTCTTCCTGAATCACGCGCAGTTTGAGCCACCGCTTACCCGGCGTCTGACCGCTCCAAACCGTCTCGAAAAAGATGAAATATCCGAAGAAGATTAAGAAGCTGGCGATTATCGTCCCGGCCACGACCCAGAGGCTGATCTCCCTCTCGGCGCTGAAGACCGCGCCCTCGGCGGAGCGCAGTCCGGGGCTCAAACTACGCGCGATGACATAAACGATCACGGATGAACCCACCTGAATGACATGGTCAACTGCGCAGGCGAGAAAGCGGTTGCCGATCGTCGCTAGCGCGAATTGCAATTCAACATGTTCCGGCGTCTCGATGACTAGAGTCTCGTCAGTCATATCATCTCATTACTCTGTTTGCTTCTCTGGCGCGCCCTGCTCAGTTTTCTTCTCTGGCGCGGGCGAAGAACAACAAGGACAGTTACAGTTACAAGTCTTCTTCTCCGGCTTCCCCTGCTCCGTTGGCTTCTCGGGCGCTACCAGCTCTGTCGGCTTCTCCGGCGCTACCAGTTCTGTTGGCTTCTCCGGCTTCCCCTGATCTGCCGGCTTCTCCGGCGCGCCCTGCTCCGTAGGCTTCTCCGGCTTCTCCTGCTCCGTAGGCTTCTCCGGCGGCGCCTTCTCCGCCGGCTTCTCCGGCGCGCTCTGCTCTGTTTGTTTCTCTGGCGCGCCCTGCTCTGCCGGTTTCTCTGGCGCGCCGGCCATGGCCTTTGCGACAGCGCCGTTCAAAGCGCTGCTCATCTGGGGGCTGTAACCAACCATACGCCAGATGAGCCTCCCGTCAGAGCCGAAAACCAGAGTATAGGGGATGCGAGCGGCCGCCATGCCACTGAAAAACTGGTAAATCGCATGCTGGGCGAAGACGTTCTGATAATCCATTCTATATCTTTTCACGAAACTCTTGACCGCCTGCTGGTCTTCCGCCGGGTTCTCGAGGTTCATTCCGATGACTACCAGCCCGTCCTTGCCATACTTTCGGTGTAGCTCACCCAGGTGCGGAATCACCATGCGGCACGGGCCACACCAGGTGGCCCAGAAATCGATCAAGACCGGCTTACCCTCGCCGAGCAGCGTGTTGAGACTGACGCTCTCGCCGTCGAGCGTCTTGACGGTGAAGTCCTTCGCCTTGAGCTGATCGAGGGTCGGCCCCGGCGAAGGTCGAGAAGGATATTGTTTAGCAAATGAATGCGTGGTGTGAGTGAATGCGAATAACGTGACCGTGAAGACGGACACCAGTAAGAGGATTGTCTTTCTCAAAGCTTAGCCTTTCTCTGTTTCGTGTTTTGATTGAATTGCGGGATCGCAGGGCCTGCGCCCGCTTCGATGACGCCCTTTCGCTCATCCGCGATCAGGACGGCAAGGACTTTGTTGCGGAACCTGGCGCTCTTTCCGACCGCCAGGTGTTCGACCAGCGTCAGCATCCGGTACCATGAAGATTCCAGGTCGTCGGCCAGCCGCGAGACCTGCGTGATGTCGTAAGGCGTTGCGACCTCGGCCACGCCGAGTCGCGCGAAGACCGACAGGTACCGCGCCATGGCCAGATCGGGACACAACAAACGTCGCTTCCCGATCTTCAATTCGACGCCGAGCAGCGTGTGCATAATCTCGACGTCGGTCTTCTTCACCGGGGCGTCGAGCCGGTAACTGCGCGTGCGGATCGCGCGGACCCGGTCGCGATAGATGACCGAAATCAGTTGATCGCCCAACTGGCGTTTGACTTCGGCGGCTATCTCTTCGACGCGAATGGCGCGCGACTGCGGTTTGGGCGTCGGGACTTTGATCATAATCGAACGCACGAGATGGCGCGGACGCTTAGCCTTTTTACATTTAAGATTCGATCTGGGAGGAGAGTTTTACCACAGAGACGCGAGTGGCGGGAAGGCGCCTCGTTCGGCGTTCTGACAGGTAGGGCGCATGGACCGGTTACGCGCGCTAACGACCGCGCGGTACGGTACAGGGAGCGGTAGCGACCTGGTTGCATCGTGAGGCGCGCACTCGGAGACGACAAGATCGCTACCGCTCCCTGTACCGTACCGCCGCGTGTCTCAATGTTGTGCGTTCCGACTTAGCTTCAATCGTGCCCCCCGGTTAGAATGTCAGCCTCGCGGCGAATTGGAAGGCGCGCGGCCCGCCAGTGCCGAAGACTTGTCCGACGCGCGTGCTCGGCTGCCCGAATCGCCCCGTGGTCAGGTTGCTTTCGTAACCGCCGAGGTTCGCGACGTTGAACAGATTGAAGACCTCGCCGATCAGCGTCAGCTTATATTTTTCGTTGAACTGGACGAAGCGCGACAGGCGCACGTCCTGAGCGAAGAAGTCGTCGCCGCTGTCGAACTTATCCGGCAGGACGATCGGATTGAGTATCTGGTCTTTTGACGTGCGCGGACGAACCGCGCGCGGAGTGCCGTCCGGGTTTCTCTCGATGCCCACGTTGTAGGCCGCCACCAACTCACGCAACTTTTCTGCGCTGACGCTCCGCCCAAAGCTCCTGAAGTAAGTCCCCGGCAGCGGCGTAGTGTCAATGCCGTCACCGTCGAGGTCGGCCGCGACATTGGCGTTGAGTGGAGGCTTGCTGACCATTTGCGAGATCAGCGAAACTTGCCAGGTGTTCGTAAGTCCCCTCAGAAAGCGTGAACCGCCCTTGTAGCTCGGCAGTTCCAATAAGCCGCTGAAGGTGAAGCGGTGTGTCCGGTCAGACTCGATGTAACCATCACCGGCGAACAGGTTATTGGCGTCAATTACCTCGTTGAAGCCAGTGAAGCGCGAGAATGCATACGAGCCTGTGAACTGGTAACGTTCAGCGAACCTCTTGTCCACCTTGACGAGCAGCCCCGTGTAGCGAAAGTTGGCGCTGCTTTCCGTTACCCTGATGACTCCTTGCGAACAGATCGCCTTCGGATTGAGCGCCTGTGCGGTCGAAGTACAAAGCGGAATGACCGGATCGCGCACACTGGTCACCGCCCCGGTAGTCGGATTGGTAGAGATCACGCGCCGGCGCTCGAACCGGTTGCGATCATAGACGAAAAGCTCATTCAGGCCGCCGAAATGGATCGAGCGGCGCATGACGAAATCGGCCGTCACTACCAAATTTGGCTTCAACTCGCGCTGGACGCCGATCGTCGTGTTGGCGGCGTAGCCGATGACCGTGTTGGGATCGAACAGCCCGTTCGCCTGCTTGAAGACCTCGATGCCGCGCACCGCCAGATTCGTCCCGTCGCCTAACTGCGATTGGAGGCCGGCGCGGATGGTCGGCAACTGCGTCAACAGGGCCTGACCTGAGAACGGCGCTGGGTTCGGAAAATCCAACCCGACCAGTGAGCCGGGAATCTGGCCGCGCCCGTTGCCCGACGGACCCGTCAGGAAGCGTTCCTGCAACCGGACGTAAAAGACGTTCGAGTCGTGGTAAATGCCCGCGCCGCCGCGAATCACCGTTTTACCATTGTTTTTCACGTCCCAGGCGAAGCCTAGGCTCGGATCGAAATTGTTCTTATCTTTCTTCGGCGCGCTAAGGTCACCGTTCAAGAGCGCGCTAACAAGCGGCGGGCGATCCAGATCGTGGTTGAGCAGCTTGTTCTCGTAAACGTAGGCGACGCCGTATGTGAATGTGAAGTTCGGCTTGACGCGCCAGCCGTCGGTGACGAAGAAGCGTAGGCGGTCGTTGCGCGACACGTCGTCGCGGTTGAAAGGCTGCGGCTGTCCGGGATCGCCGATTCCGGTGGTGAATGAACGCAATGGCAGCCTCAAGATGTCTGCCACTGTTGGCAGTAAGCCGGGACTGCTAGGGACAAACGTCTTGTTGACGTCGTTAGAGATCACTTTCAAGCTTGCCGGCAGCGCGTTGTAGATGGCCAGCGAGGTTGCATCGCTTTTGGGGTCCGGCGTGAGGCCGCCATTTGGGAAAGCGCGCCTGTAGATGTCGACGGGATCGTGCAGCGTGATTGTCGCCGGTTCATCGAACGCCCAACTGCCGATGGAGTATAAATGCTCCCATTCGCCGCCGAAGCGCAGCCGGTGGGAGCCTTTCTGCCAGCTCAGCGTATCGGTCAGTTGATAAGTGCGCAGGATGCGGTTCTGCGGCGTCTGGTCGTTGGCGCCGATGCGGAAACCGCCGCCCGCGCGGATCTGCGGCCCGCCCAACCCCAGACAGAAAACCGGATTGCGGCAATCGTCAGTCGTCGGATTATTGAGGCGTCCGCTGTAGAAGCCGTAAGAGTAGCGGAGGTCGTTGACCAGATGTGACGTAAAGACCGAGGTCAAGCCGCCTTGCGCTTGCGCCGCGACGTTCTTGGTAACGACCCAGTTCGAAGGCATGCGCACCCCGGAATTTGGATTGTAATTGTCGTTGTTATCCGTGCTCAGCCGGATGAAGGCGCTGTGCTTGTCGTTCACCTTCCAGTCGAACTTGGCGTTGGCCTGCTTGGCGGAGAGCGGGTTCGGCGCGACGTGGTCGTATTGCGAGAAGATCGCGTGGTTGTTGTTAACGGTGAAGACTCCGTCCTGATTGTTGTTCTCGAAGTTGAAAAACCAGAAGAGCTTGTCTTTCTTGATCGGGCCGCCCAGACTGCCTCCCGCCTGCCGCCGCGCGAAGAACGGGTCGTTCAATTTCGGGTCTTGAAATCGGTTTGGGTCGCGTCCGAAGCCCGGGAAGGCGGCGACGTTGTGATCGCGGTAATAAATGAACGCGCTACCGTGAAGGTCGTTCGATCCGCTGCGCGAGACGAAGTTGATCGAGCCGACGCTGGTAACGCTGGTCGAGAGATCAAAGTTGAAGGTTGAGATCTGGAACTCCTGCACTGACTCCTGCGAGAAGTTCTGCGCCGTGCCGCCGGTGATGCGGTCGTTGATCGTCGCCCCGTCCACCGAGATGCGCGTCATGGTTTGATTGGCGCCGGCGATGGAGACGCGGAAGAAATTGTTGGGGCTCGTCCCGGGGTTGGCGACCGCAACAACGTCCACGCCGGGTTCGAGCATCGCAAGTTGCAAAAAGCTCCGGCCATTCAAGGGCAGGTTCTCGATCTGCTGGCGATTGACCACGCCGTCAATCTTGAAATCGCTGGTGTTGACAGCCGGAGTGTCACTGGTGACGACAACCGTTTCGGAAGTCGCGCCGATTTCAAGCTTGAAATCGATATTGACGTTCTCGCCGACCTGCACCGTCACCGGCGCCAAGCCGCTCTTGAACCCGTTGGCCCCGACTTTCACCTCATACTCGCCGGGCGGCAAGTTGCCGATTTGATACTGGCCGTCAGATTTGGTCGTGAAATGGCGCTCGGCGCCGGTGTCTTTGCTGACGACCGTCACGCGCGCGCCGGAGATGACAGAATCCGATTGATCTTTGACCGCGCCGCGCACGCCGCCTGTAGGAGTCTGCGCCAAAGACGCGGCGGTCAGGGCGAAGACCGCGAGCACCCCTGAAAGAATGTAGCAAAGACTCCTGACGCCACATAGCAAGTTATTTGGGAAGAAAGGAAGCATAGACAGCTTCAATAACCGCACACGCATGTTCAACCTCCAAAGTGTCCTGATGGACAGGTGGAAAAAGGCCCTCATGGCCTATTGATGGAGAAACCGTGGCGACGGGATATCGTCCGGACGATCCAGCCACGTCTGGTAGCGAACGTCTCAGGTTTACGTTAAGCCTTCGTTCTCCTAGCCTGTTATCCCAGCTTGTTTCTGTTTATTTAAGGAATGCTCTTAAGTCGGTACGGCACAGGGAGAGGTAGCGACATGCCGCCGCGTAAAGGGTATGCCCCGGAGGCGCCAGGTCGCCGCCGCTCCCTGTACCGTACCAACTGCGCTATAAAAATTGCGTGATACGACGATAGGAAAGTAGACACCTGACCGGCTTACCGAACGGTCAGGCAAGGCGCATTTTATCCTCACCCGTGGAATTTTGACAGTAAATTGAAAGTTAAATTTGACGGTGGGACTGAGAGAGAACGGTAGCGACCCCGTCGCATCAGGGCGCGCGCGCCACGAGACGACCGGATCGCTACCACTTCAAGCGCCACACCGGCTCGAATCAGAACTTGATTCGTCCGCCGATCTGGAAAACACGCGGGCCGCCGAGTCCGAAAGTGGGACTGGCCTTATCGGTCGCCTGGCCGAAGCCGCTGTCGAGATCTCCTCTGAATCTGAGCTTGTTCGAGGTGTTGAAGAGATTGAAAACCTCTCCGGTTAATTCCAGCTTGAGTCGCTCCGTGACGACGTTGAACTCTTTGGAGAGGCGGACCTCAGTTGACTGGAACGAATCGCCGAGGTCGAAGTTCGACGGCAGGGCGAGCCGTGGGAAGAATAGGTTGCTGCCGCGCAGCGCGGGCTTGCCCGCAAACTGCGTGTTGTACTGATCCACAAGGCGGCTCAGGTCTGACGCGCTGATGTCGCGGTTGACCGTGTTGAAGCCTGTCCCCGGCAGGAGGTCATTGCTCGTGCCGTCGCCGTTGAGGTCGCTGTTAAGGGCAGTGACGCCCGGAATCTTGACTGTCATCGGCGCGCCGCTTTCGAAGCTCATAATCAGGCCGGCCCTGAAACCCAGGGGCAGGTCAGCCACTCCGCTGAAAGAGAAGATGTGCGGGCGATCCGCGCTGCCGAATCCGGAGAACCGGAACGGATTGTTGAGGTCAAGGTCGTAATCGAAGCCGCGCAGCCGCGAGTACGCATATGAGGCGGTGAACTGATACCGGCTCGTGAAACGCCTTTCGAGCTTGAGGAGCAACCCCTTGTAATCTTCGCGCCCGCTGCCTTCGAGAACCTCAAACGGGCCGTTCAGACAGCGCACGGCAGGGTTGGTGGCTTGAGCGCCAATACAGGCCGGGATGATCGGGCCTCCCAACGACGCCGCGCGATTAAACAGCGCGCGATCACGCTGGAAGAAAGTGTGCAGGTAACGCCGGAAAACGAAATCTGCGTTGATCGCCATATTCCAGGGCAACTCTCGTTGAACACCGATGCTAAACGACTCCGAGTAAGGGAGCTTGATGTCGGGATCGATCAGCACCGAGTTCCCGGTGGCGGTCTTGAAGAAGTCCGTCCCGGTCACGCCGGCATTGCCGAGTTGATTGAGCTGCCCCTGGATCGCCGATCCCTGCTGCGCCAGAATCTGCAACGCCTGCGCGGTGGTCAGTTTCGTCGGTAGAACCTGAAGCGTTGCGGTGTTCAATGGCGCGCCCGGCGCCGGATTGGTGATCGCTACAAGGCCGGCGATTTGTGCGGCCGCCGCCGGGTTGACTTGCCCCAACGCCCCGAGGATAGCATTCAAAGTCGCCCTATCCGAAGCCGACAGGAAGGAGAACGTGTTCTGGAAGAAATCGCCGGGCAGAACGACTCGGCCATTGCCGACCGGCCCCAGGAGCGCGCGTTCGGTCAGACGGTTGACGTAAAGGCTCGTATCATACGCCATCGAGAACCCGCCGCGAATTACGGTCTTGTTGTCGTTCTTGACATTCCAGGCGAAACCCAGAGCAGGCGCAAAATTGTTCTTGTCCCTCGGATTCGCGTCAGCCGACCCGTAAAGCCCCATGTTGGCGAACAAGGACGATTTCTGCAGGTCGTGATTCCACAACTTGTCTTCGTAGAGGTACGAAAGGCCGTACTTGAGCGTCAGCCCGGGGCGTACGCGCCAGGTGTCCTGGCCGTAAAAGCGGAAGCGTTGAGCGTTACGAGCGATGCTTGAGTTGAATGGCGGCGGCTGGGCGCCGTCGCCGAGTCCGCGAGTGACGAAGGCCACAGGAAGCCCCAGGATGTCGTTCATCGTGACCGTCGCGCCAGGCGTGGTGAAGGCCGCCGGCAGCGGCAGTTTCAACCGCGGGGCGATCAAGCCAAAGCCGAGGATTGGCGGAAGACTCGCCGCAATCTGGTCAATGGAGGCGTTGACCAGGGCCACGTCTCGCGGGTCGTGAGTGACGACGATCGCCGGATCGACGAACTTCCAGCTTCCCTGGCCGTAGCCTTTCTCCCAGGTCCCCCCCGTCTCGAAGATATGCGCGCCTTTGTTCCAGGTCAGGTTGTCGGTGGTCTCATAGCGGAACAGGTGGCGATCTTGAGGCGCTTGGATATTGTTGCCGATCCGAAAGCTGGGGACGTTGTTGACCCGGACCTGCGCGCCGCCCAGTCCGAGGCAGCCCGGACAATCGGCGGCGGTCGGGATCAGACTCCTGTTGCCGATTTGTTGATAGTTGAAGGACAACTGGTTGATGAGAGACGGATTGATCGAGTAAGTCCATCCGGCCTGGGCCTGATAGACGTCGTTTTTATTGACGCGCCAGTCCGACGGCAGCGTGTTGTTTTCGACCGGCGCGAAGGCTCTGTTATTGTCAGACGCGTAGCGCAGATATGTGCTGTGCTTGCTGTTGATCGTGTAATCGAGGCGCACATTGTAGAGATAGCCTTTGTACGGGCTGGAAGACACCGTGTCGAACTGGCTGAAGATCGGCGACTCAAGGTGAGTGGTTGGGACTGCCGACGTCTGATTGAGTCTTTCGAAGTTGTTGAAAAAGGCCAGCTTGTTCTTGATTATAGGGCCGCCGAGCGCGAACCCGGCCTGCAAGCGGCGGAAGAAGGGGTCGGGGGTGTTGGGTATGCGTTTGAGAACCGGATAGGCCCCCATATTGTGATCGCGAAAGTAACCGAACCCGCTGCCATGATATTCGTTGCCCCCGGTGCGCGAGACGATGTTCACCGCGCCCACCGAAGTCACGCCGGTCTTCAGATCGAAGTTGAAGCTGGAGATCTGGAATTCCTGAATCGTATCAACCGAATAATTCTGAGCCGCGTTCCCGGTCACAGGGTCGACGATGTTTCCACCGTCCACCGTCAGCCGCGTTAAGGCGGTGCTGCCACCGCCGATCGAGACGTTGAAGAGGTTGTTCGCGTTGCCAGGTTGCCCTACCGAAACGCGCACGCCCGGTTCGAGCGAAGCGAGTTGCAGAAAATTCCTTCCGTTCAACGGCAAGCCTTCAATCTTCCGGCGAGTGATGACGCCGTCAACTTTGTAGTCGGAAGGGTTGACGAGCGCCGTCGAGTCGCCGGAGATGACCACCGTCTCCGAAGCATCGCCGACTTCGAGCGCGACCTCGAGTGTAGACGTGTCGCCGACCTGGATCGTCACGCTGGAGATGTGGGTCTTGAACCCCTTCGCCACGACTTTGACTTCATATTCGCCGGGCAGGAGGCTGTTGATGAAGAACTCGCCGCTCGATTTGGAACTGACGGCCCTTTCGGCGCCGGTCTGTTTGTTTTTCACCATCACCACCGCGTCTGAGATGATTGCCTTCGCCGGATCGGTAACGGAACCACGCAGGGCTCCGGTCGGCGTCTGAGCCGGCGCCGCGACGGCTACGGCGATCAGGAGTAGGAGCGCGAAAAGACTGCTGACGGAATATTTCATATAGTTTCTCCTTGCTAAGAGATTAAAAGTTGATGCGCGAAGTTGACGAGTCGCGATTAAGCCGTGAGAACTTGGGACAAGTGAGGTTAATAGGACACGACTATGCAGGGCCGCGCTCGCACATTCAAAAATCGAGCCGAACCCTAAAACGCCCAGCTAGCCTGTTGGGAGGAAACCCTTCTCCTGCTTCCGTATCTTGTTTATCTACAGTGTCAAACGATTTTCTTTTGACGAACCTGATCGAGAATACGATCAAATAACCGAAGTGAAATACCGCGCGCATTATATCCCAACCTCTCGGTAAGTCCAGACATAATGTTATATGAAATCTCAGTCAATTCCCGGCTGGACTAATCCGCGGCCACTCCGTTAGAGTGGGACAGACTTTAATCTGTCCGTGGTATAAATTCGGCGCCGGACAGACTAAAGTCTGTCACACTCCTTTTCAAGTCACGGAGTCCGAGTAAGCCTATGAACCACGTTGAAATAGTCGAAGCCGAAGGCCACCTGGTAGATTCACAGATACTGTCTAACATCATGGATCGCGTGATCGAGTGCGGCGCGGTCTACGAAGTGATCGACTTCAAGCTCGGGCGCACCAACGACGAGTTCTCGCAACTGCAGATGCGGGTGGTCGCGCCGACCAGGGAGATTCTCGACAAGACGCTCGAAGAGCTGGTCGAGCTCGGCTGCTACCAGGCCAAGATCATTGACGCGACGTTGAAGCCGGCGCCTGAAGACCACGTCGCGCCCGACGACTTCTATTCGACGACCAATCATCGGACATATGTCCGCATCGGCGGCGCGTGGGTTGAGGTCGCCAAACAGCGAATGGACGCCGTCGTCATCGTCCGCAAAGAGGCCGCCGGGCCTCAGGCTGCCCCTCTGGCCGAATGCCGTAAGCTGCGCGACGTGAAGAAGGGCGAGATGGTCGTCTGCGGCGCGAACGGCGTCCGCATCCAGCCCGAATTCAAGGAGCGCGACCGGCTCGGCTTCGCCTTTATGGCCAACGAGATTTCATCCGAGCGCCGCGCCGAGACTGCCGTCCGCAAGATCGCCGAGATGATGCGCCAGATCAAGGCCGAAGGCGCGCGCATAGTCTTCGTCGCAGGCCCGGTGGTCGTCCACACCGGAGGCACGGCGGCGTTCTGCGAGATCATCCGCAAAGGCTTCGTCGACGCGCTGCTAGCGGGGAACGCCATCGCCGTTCACGACATCGAGCATCAACTCTTCGGCACTTCGCTCGGCGTCGACCTCGAGACCGGCATCCCGATCGAAGAGGGCCACAAGAACCACATGCGCGCGATCAACGTCATCAACCGCTACGGCTCGATCCGCGGCGCGGTCGAGGCCGGAGTCCTGCGTTCCGGCATTATGTATGAACTGGTCAGAAAGAACGTCCCTTACGTGCTGGCCGGCTCGATCCGCGACGACGGCCCGCTGCCGGACACCGAGATGGATTTGATCAAGGCGCAGGAAGAGTACGCGCGGCTGCTCGACGGCGCGAAGATGGTCCTCTGTCTGTCGTCAATGCTTCATTCGATAGGCGCGGCCAATATGACGCCTTCTTGGGTGCGGATGGTCTGCGTGGACATCAACCCGGCGGTCGTGACGAAACTCTCTGACAGAGGCTCGCAGCAGACGCTGGGCGTGGTGACCGATGTGGGGACGTTTTTGAATCTGCTGGCCCAGCAGTTGTGGGTGTGAGAACATCCACTGTCAGATGTCAGATGTCAGATGTCAGATGTTAGTGGAAGAGTGGCGGCAAAGCTCTCTCTCTGACATCTGACATCTGACATCTGACATCTGCGCTAACGGCTCAGTTCTGATATTCCATCTTGGCGCCACACTCCTTACAGAACTTCGGCTTCCCTTCCAACTCAGTCCCACAAGCCTTGCAAAGCAGCTTCGCATTCATGGGCTGGCCGCATTCGGGGCAGAACTTGCTGTTCGAGAGCGTGCCGCAATTCGGACACGAAACGCCCACGATTGACTGGGCGTTCGCCGCGTCGGCCACCGGGTTGACCGAAGGGCGTGAAGGCGCCTGATGCGCGGCGCCCGCGCTCATGTCAGTTGACGAAGCGTAATCGGTCTGGCGCGCGCGCTCGTAAAGCTGGTTGCGCGCTGCGTCGGCTTTGGCTTGCGCGTGGCCCGAGGCGAACTCCTCTTCGTAATTCGGCGCGCAGCCTTCGCACAAACCGGCGGCGGCGTTCCAGCAGACGTCGGGGCAGACCCATTTGCCGCAGCGCGCGCATTGATGGAAATGCGGCTTGGCCTCTTCGACCGCAATGGCGAAAGCGTCGTCGTGAGCTTTGCCGCCGATGGCGCGCTGGACCTCATAAGCGCCCTGCCCCGCGCCTCCCAAAACGCCACCGAAGATGTTTCCTGCGGTGCGAAGCATGTCCGAAACTATTCCCGCGGTGAAAGGCTGAAACCTCGATTGATAACCGTTGCCGCATTTGTCGCAGCGGAAACGAAATTGGAACCCTCGATCGGTCGAAAGGTCATCGAAATTGGCTGTAAATTGGATGAGCGCCATGTGAAAAGCTCCTTTGGAATAGCTGCCGTATAAACTGAGGCTTGCCGCTCGACGGGCAAGACGCTGTTGTAGACATGGGGTCGGATGAATTCGTGATCTACTGACCCGCTTCGGGCGCCTGCCCTTCAACCCATTCCTCGCCGTCCTCGAAAATCTCCTTCTTCCAGATGGGCACGGTCTGTTTCAGACGGTCAATGGCGTATCGGCATGCTTCGAACGCCACGCGGCGATGAGGCGACGTGACGACGATGACGACCGAGGATTCCGAAATTTTCAGAGGGCCGAACCGGTGAATAACGCCGACGCGTTCGACGTCGGGCCAGCGCTCGCGGATCTCGTCGCCGATGCGCCGCATCTCTTTGACGGCCATCGGCTCGTAGGCCTCGTACTGCAAGCTGACGACGCGACGGCCTTTCGTGTTGTCGCGCACGACGCCGTCGAAGGTAACGACGGCGCCGGCGCCGCCGGTCAACAATCTCTTTTCCAGGCCGAGCTTATCGATCGGCTCGCGCGTGATTTCAAAAATATCCTGACTCATTGTTATTCCATAGGCTAATAAAGCCGAGATTTAACATCTTCGATGAATCTCTTCTTCGAGACAATCCGCTCTCGTTTTTTCGATATAGTCAGGTTGGCGTTCTTTCTCTCATCGTAGCGTTGGAGAGCTGTGATTTTTACGCCGGTCAAAAAGTTCGTGCTTTCGCTATAACCCCGATCTTCCCTCATGTTCCAAAAGTCGTAATCCATTCCGATCAAAGCGAAGCGTTTTGTCCGCGAATCGAATTTAAAGCGATCTGTTTCAGCAGTGATTATGCTCCCGCCTGCACACTGACTGATTATGATCACGCCTTTGGCAATTTCAATATCTTGCTTATATAACGAGCCGTGGCATTGGCATTGGTATAGCAACACCTTATCGGCAAACGCCACTCGTCGCAACCTGCCGTTCGGTAATTTGAAGAGAATCAGCAAAGCGCGCTGCCGGATCGGAGGATTACTCTCATCGAAATCAGGCGGCTTCTCTTCTACCAGCTTGATGGCGACGTCGGGTATCGAATCGCCATTCAGGTCGCCATTGATCTCTTCTTCTATTTCCCAGCCCTTGGGAACAAAATCACCCGCAGTCGCCGATTCCACAGGCAATTTCGCAGCATCGATTCGCTTTATTTGTTCCTGCGCATCGGACGCGAAGCCTAAATAATGGACTGCGATCAGCAATAGGCCGGGAGCGAAAGAAGTGATTGTCATTTTGACTAGCCTCCGGAAACTGGGGGGAATATAGCCAAGGTGTCACCCTCTTTCAAATGATCTTCTTTTCGCGCGTGCTCTTCATTGACCGCGAAGAGCGCGCTCCGCTCGAATTTCTCCAGGTTCGGAAATCGGGTTTTGATCTCATTCCACGCGCTGGCGACGTCGGCCGGCGTCGTCAGGTCGCAACTCAGCTCGTCGACGCCCGCCGCCTCGCGGCACGCGCCGAACAGGAGCGCATCGGTGGTCAATCGGGCAATCGCGCAGCATACAGCGCGCGCATTCGACGCCTTCGGCGCGGATCGATTCCGCGCGCGGCCCGCGCGGCGCGGTCTCGAATTCGTTGGTCGGGCCGAAGATCGTCAGCGTCGGACGGCCCAGGGCGGCGGCGACGTGGGCGGGGCCGGTGTCGTTGCTGACGAGCAGATCGCAGGCGTCGAGCGCGCCGATCAATTCGGCCAGTCCCGTTTCGCCCGCCAGGTTGATCGCGCCGCGCCGCTTCATTTGTCGAATGATCCGCTCGACGCCGTCGCGCTCCGAGGCCGCGCCGATGAAGACGATCCGCGAACCGAGCGCTTCTATCAGCCGGTCGGCGAGCGCCGCGAAGCGGTCTTCGGGCCAGCGTTTCGCGCGGCTGTTGGTGGCGCCGGCGTTGAGCGCTACGAGCGGGCGAGAGTCGGAATCGACGCCGGCGCGGCGCAGCAAAGCCTCCGCCGCGCGGCGATGCGCGGGACTCGCGGTCAAAGACGGAAGCGGGTCCGAGACTTGAGATTTGAGACTCGAGATTCGAGATTCGAGATTCCCGCCCAGGCCGGCGCGCTCGCATTCGGCGACTATGTCGAGATAATCGTGGACCTGGTGGCGGCCGATGCGCCGCGGGCCGCGACGGAGCTTATGCGTGAGCAGCGGGCCGCGTCCCTGCGCGACAAACCCGACCCGGCGCCGCGCGCCTCCCAGTTGCGCCAGCAGCGCGGCCTCGAACGCGTTTTGAAACAGCGCGGCCAGATCGAACCGGCGCGCGCGCATCAGCCTCACCGCCCCGATAAACGCGCGCGCTCCGTCCTCCCTGCGGCGGTATTCGATGACTTCGTCTACGAACGGCGAACTCTCAAACAGCCCGGTCGTGAGCGGCGTGGCGAGAAGCGCGATGTGGGACCGTGGAAAAGACGAGCGCAAACGTTCGAGCGCCGGCAAGGTCATCACCGCGTCGCCGATCCAGTTCGCGCCTCGGACTATGATGCGATTAATCTGATTTGGCTCCAGACGCATAAGGACGGAGGGAATGCGGAAAAAGGTCGAGGATAGAGGATCGAGGATCGAAGATAGAAATCACGCGATCCTCGATCCTCTATCTTCGATCCTCGATCCTCTTCAGCGTTCTCAATTCGCCATCTGCGGCGTCAGCGGCTTATCCACTTTCGGGCGGGCCGGAGCGTTGGCCAGCCTCCACATCATTGCGAAGACGGTGCGCGTCACCTTCTCCATCTTCTGGTAATCGATCTTGTCCGCCGTGTCCGCCAGGCCGTGGTAATCTTCATGCACGCCCGAAAAATAGAAGATGATCGGGACTCCCTTCTTCGCGTAGTTGTAATGATCGCTGCGATAGAAGAAGCGCTCGGTGTCGCTCGGGTCGTCGTATTTGTAATTGAAGGCGAGTTTGAGGTACGAGTTGTTGACATCTTCGCTCAGATTGCCGAGGTCCGTGCTCATCATCTTCGAACCGATGACGTAAAGCTCGTTCGGCCCGGTCAGGTCCTTATTGGCCGGGTTGTTGTCGCCCTCCTTTTTGCTGCGGCCGATCATATCGATGTTGAGCTGAGTGACGATCTGCTCCATCGGGACGGTCGGATTGTCGGTGAAAAATTCCGACCCCCAAAGCCCCTTCTCCTCGCCCGCGTGCCAGACGAAAATGACCGAACGCTTCGGGCGCGTAGGGCTTTTCGACAGAGCCTGGGCGATCGCCAGTGTGCCCACCGTTCCCGATCCGTCGTCGTCGGCGCCGTTGAAGATTTTGTCGCCTTCGGCGTTCTGGCTCATTCCGACGTGATCGTAATGAGCGCCCACCGCGACGTATTCTTTTTTCAAAAGGGGATCGACGCCTTCGATCACGCCGACCACGTTCTGCGTCATCGGACTATCAACCTTCGCGTTGACGTTGAAGCTGGCCTGTTTGCCGGCGCCGAGGTCGAAAGCCTCGCCCAGCGCGCCCTGGCTCGCCTGCTTCCTGATCGCCTCGTAATCGAGCTTCTCGCCGTCGAGGATCGCTTTGACCATCTTTTCGGAGGCGTAGATGACGGGAATTTTTGCGCCGCTCTGCCGCGGCCCCTCCAGCCTCAGGCGCGACGGGTTCAGAGAGAATTGGTGACGATTCTGCCAGAAGCTTAGCGTCGATTGGCTGGGAATGTAGATGACGCCCCTGGCGCCCTGGGCGCGGGCGTAAGTCTCAGGGGTGTCGTAATCCTCGCCCTCTTTCTTGCTGTGAATGTCCTGAAACGACACGCCCCTCGGAAATCCTTCGACCGCGAGTATGATCTTGCCTTTCACATCGACGCCCTGATAGGCGTCGATGCCTTTGGCTCTGATCATGTAGCCGTGGCCGACGTAAACGATCCGCCCGCTAGCCTGTCCCTGAATCGGCTCGGCGATGAAACCTTCGCCGAGCTTGAAACTCTGACCGTTGACGCTGGCGATTGTCAGCTCCGGCTCTACGCGCCTGCTGGTCAACGCGAATTTCTGAAAATACGTTCCGTCGTCTCCGCCCGGTTTGACTCCCCATTGCGACAAATGATCCGCAATGAATTTGGCCGTCATATCAAGCCCGCGTGACGGCGTGTCGCGCCCTTCCATCTCGTCGGAAGCGACTACGTAAAGCCATTCCTTCAACTGAGCCGCCGTAATCGCCTCGACATTGCCGAACCGCTCGGGCGTGGCCGCAGTCTTCGCCGTCTCCCGCTTTTCTTGCGGGGCCGGAGTCGCCGCCGGTTTTGTCTTGTCCTGCTTGCCCTGCGCGGCGACCGGCGGTTTTGACTTTTCCCTCTTAACCTGCGCGTAGCTCGACGGCTGCGAAACCGCCAGCGCGCACGATAACAGTATGCTTGCCAGAAAACTTCTTCTCACAAATTCCCCTTCTGAAATCACCGGGAGCGTCATGAATAGGATTTACAGGTCCTATAAGTCTTATAAGTCCCATTCATTCAGTGCTTGTAATCCTTGAGCAATTGATCGAGCAACTCCGCGTATTCGTTGCTGCCGTTGAGGAGCCTCTGATTGAGGTCTTCGTATTTGCTCTTCGCCTTCTCCAATTCATCGGCGATGTGCAGAGCGGCCAGGACCGCCAGCCTGAGCGAGTCAGAAGTCAGGGCGCTTTTCGATATTTCGCGCATCCGCTCATCCACCATCGCGGCCAGCCGCAGCGTGCGCTCGACGTTGCCGTCGCTGGCGCGGATGGCGTAGGTTTGGTTGTATATCCTGGCGTTCACGCTCTGCCCTTGCGATTCCGTGTTCCGACGATCCTGCATCAGATTCCTTTCGACGACCATCCCGTCATCTGCTGAGCGATTCAGCTTCCATTTCGAGTTTGGCGATCTCGTGCAGCATCGCCTCTATGTTGCCCCGCATCGAGTCGCGTTCGGTCATCAACCGCTCGACGTGCGACCTCAAACGCTCGTTATCTGTGTTCGCCTCGGCCAGCAGGTCGCGCGCCTGCGCCAATTCAGCCTCGAGCCGTTCTTTATCCTGTCTGAGCGTCTTGCACACCTCCAGGGCGAGACGAATCTTGTCCTGCAGGCTCGCGAATTTTTCAAAACCAGTTATCGGCATACAAATCGAGGATCGAAGATCGAGGATCGAGGATCGAGAATAGAAGATTGAAGACCTACCGGATGACGCGATCTTCGATCCTCGATCCTCGATCCTCGATCTTCGATCCTCTACCTAACCTTAGCGCCGAATTCCCGCTTCAACACCCCGATCACGCGGTCATGCGCGGCGTTGACCTCCTCGTCGGTCAGCGTCCGATTCGCCGCGCGATAGCGCAAAGAGAGCGCGATTGAATGCTTGCCCGTCGGCAACTCCTTGCCGGCGTAGAGATCGAAGAGTTTGACTCCTACAAGTTCCGGAATCATTATCCCTTTAATGGCGCGCTCGACTTCGGCGAACTGAACGCCGGTGTCAATTAACAATGCCAGATCGCGAACGACCGTCGGGAACTTCGGGAGGGGATGATAGCGAACTTTAGCCCGGTCAGCCAGCAGCAGCATCCTCAAATTCAAGTCCGCGACGAAGACCGGTTGTTTGAACTTGTAGCGGGCCGCTATGCGCGGATGCAATTGGCCCATAACGCCGACCACCTCGTCGCCCATCCAGACCTCGGCGCCGCGCCCCGGGTGCAGGAAGTCGCAGTCCATATCAGACTCGAACTCGAGGGCCGGCAAGCCTATAGCTTCGGCGACCGATTCGACGGCGCCTTTCAAGTCGTAAAAATCAATGCTTCCCCTGCCATCCGACGAGGCCCAGTCGTCTTCGTTGCGCGCGCCTGTAGCGACAAGCCCCAGCCGCTCCATCTCGAGCGGCCTCTCCCCGAGGTCGTCCATGAAGCACTTGCCGATCTCGAACAGGCGCACGTTGCGCGCGCCGTGATTGAAATTGCGTTCGAGCGCGTCGAGCAGGCCTCCGAGCAGCGTCACCCGCATGTGAGCCTGCGTCTCGTCAATCGGGTTGAGCAGCGCGAGCCGCGAGTCATCGCCGACTTCGCTCAACATCTCGTCGGTCTCGCCGTTAACGAAGCTGAAGCTGACGGCCTCGTTGTAGCCGAGCGCGGTCAGGGTCAGGCGCGCCGCGCGGCGCGCGTCTTCGCCCGGCAGATAAGCGCCCGCGCCCGCGCCGCCCGGCAGCGTGTTTTTCAGATTGTCGTAGCCGGCGATCCGCGCCACCTCTTCGATCAAATCCTCTTCGATCGAAACGTCGACGCGCCACGACGGCGCCATCGCGCGAAGCCTGTCGTTTTCGACGTCGGCCTCGACTGTGAAACCCAGGCCGCGCAGGATGCGCTCGGCCTCGCCCAACTCGATCGGCAAACCGGTCAAGGCCGTGTAGCGCGAGCGGCGGAACCCTATCCAATCGCGCGCCGCCTTCGTCGGATAGACGTCTACCAGCCCGCTCAAAACCTCGCCGCCAGCGATCTCGGCGATCAGGGCCGCCGCCCGGTCCGAAGCCTTCGCGACGATTTCGGGATCGGTCCCGCGCTCGAAGCGATAAGACGCCTCGGTGCTCAGCCCCAGCGCCTTCGAGGTCGCGCGCGTCTGAGCGGGCGCGAAATAGGCCGCTTCGAGCAGAACGTCGACGGTTTTCTCGGTGATGCCCGAATCCTCGCCGCCTTTGATTCCGGCTAAGGCGACTGGCCGCTCGGCGTCGGCGATCACCAGCATCTCCGGAGTCAGATCGCGCTCCTCGCCGTCGAGCGTCGTGATCTTCTCGCCGCTTCTGGCCGTTCGAACGACGATCCGTTCGCCGCGCAATTGATGGAGGTCGAAGGCGTGCAGCGGCTGCCCCATCTCTAACATCACGTAGTTGGTGATGTCGGCCACGTTGTTGAGGCTGCGCTGCCCCAACGACTCAAGGCGCTTGACCATCCAATCCGGCGAAGGGCCGATCTTCACGCCCCTGATCACCCGCGCCGTGTAACGCGGACAAAGCTCCGGGGCGAGAATCTCGACCGAGGTCACGTCGCTGGTTTTCGTCTTCGACTCAGGCGCCTTCGCCTCCGGAGTCCTGGCCGTCTTCCCCAAGACCGCGGCCGCCTCGCGCCCGATTCCCAAATGCGAGAGGCAATCGGGCCGGTTCGAGGTCAGGTCGATTTCGAGGACGGCGTCGTCGCCGTAAAAATCGACGGCGTCGACGGCGATCCCCGCCATCGTCAACTTCGCCGCCAGATCGCGCGGCGGCAGATCGACGTCGACGAGTTCTTTCAGCCAGTTGTAGTTGATTTTCATAATTGCCTTTTTTTGTGGAAAACTCTTCCACTCACACCTTCTCCACTTTGTCCATTTCGTAATGACGGCGCTTGCGCCGTCATTACGAAATGGACAAAGTGGAGCTGTAATCATTCTTCAACTCGGCGATACTTTGAAATCTATGATTACGTCAATGACCAATCTCTGTCTGTCCGGCTTCTGCTCGGTCTTGAGAAGCTTCGCCAGGTCGGGAAGGATCAACTTGTCGACGACGAGCTTCTTGATGAAATCGCCGAGGTAAGACGCGTCGTAAATATCGCCCGTCTTGAGCGTCCATCTCTCTTGCAACCGCAGGACGTCTTTTTCGGGAAGCCCTTTGACAATGAAATTCCCCATCCGGAATTGAGGGCCTTCGGTGACCTCCACGTTCAGCGTGATTCGTCTGTTGACGTCGTCGAAGACCGGCTTCGGAAGTATCTGGGACTCGGCGTATCCCAGTTTTTGATAGACGATGTAAGCCGCCTGCAACCCCGCGTCGATCTTCAGCCCATCGGCCACGTCGCCGGGCCTCAACTCTATCGCGGCGCCGAGAGATTGAGCCGATATCGCCCGCGCGCCCGTCCACACCGCCTTGTCCCAAACGTAAGCGATTCCCGGCTCAGCCGCGATCTTGACCACGACGCTGTTCCCGCACGATTGATCCAACTCCGCCGACTGTAGCTGCGCGGCGGCGCGCAGGTAGCCGTATTTGCGGTAGACCTGAACCGCCGCCCTGTCGACAAAACTTCTGGTGATGACCTTCGAATAATCCTTTTTGATGAGCGACTGCGCGATTTGCTGCAAATCCCTTTCGAGCTGCGGCGGCGAATTTTGAAAAACCACCTTGCAGACAGGAACTTTCGCGTCGCGCGCGGCGAAGATGTGCTCCGGGCCATACCGATACCCGTCGCCCGAGAAGAAGGTGTATTCGACCTCGCTCGGCAGCTTCTTTTTCTTCAGCATCCGCTTGAGAGCGCCCAGTATCTTGTCTATGGAATCCCCGGCCTCGGGCGCCGAGCCGTCGAAGGACGGCAAGTCCTTGCGGATCTCGTCAACGATCTCCTGGTCCTTGAACCAGACGAAATTGTCGAAGACGCAAGGGACCGCCTGCTGTCTCGCAATCTCCGCCGGCCCCATTGACGTGGCGGCTTCGCGCGCTAAATCGGTACGGTACCGGGAGCGGTAGCGACCGGGCGTCGGCGGATAGGACGCTTCCGACGGAACCCGGTCGCTACCGCTCCCGGTACCGCACGAACGTTGCGTGACTTGATTCAGAGCGGATTGCGGATCAGCGCACGCGATTGCGACCCGATCTTTAAGAGCGAAAACGATCAAAACAGCGAACGAAACCGCCGGTAAAAGCGCCAGCGGCGATCTGCGAATGTAACTTCTCATAGCCTCGATACTTTATGAGGGCACAATCAATAATTCACAATCAAAGAGAGTCTTCGCCAGGTAGTTGGCGAACGTCGACGCGCTCATCTCGACTTTGCCTCCCGACAATTCGTCGAAGATTCTGCGGTTCGGCGAAATCAACGAAACCATGTCGCCCGCCAGGTTATCGAAGAACTCGTCGTCCAGCGACTGGGCTTCCCTTTCGGAAACGGCTTGCCGAACGGCAGCGGCGAAAACCGCGCCGTGAATCACCCCGCCCAACCTTTGCGGCTTCGAGCAGACATAGACGTCCTCCGATCTACCGCTGAAGACGACGCGATGAGGACGATTGTCCGGCAACTCGCCGATCTCCCCCGGATTTACGAAGAGCGAAGAGGCCACGACCTGACGGTCGAAAAACGCGCTGTTCAGATTGACGGCCTCGTGAATCTTGGGCGTCGCGTAAAAGACCGCGTAGCCCTTCTTTTCAAGCTCGATCAGCAACTGATGCTGATTCGATTGCGTCTTGCGGTGCAGCGCAAAACGGAAATAGGGCAACCCGACCAGCTTCGACTCGCCGGCGTTCCGGCGCTTCATGTACTCGCTGGCTTTGAATTGCAGGAACAGCGGGTAACCTCGCGGCGCGGCGCCCGCGCCGTCTTCGGCGCCCTTCTTTCGGCCGCCGCGTGAACCGTGTTGCGCGTCTGTCCGGAGATAACCGTAAGCGTTCACCAGTTCGTGCGTCAGAACGAAGCCGTATGAGAACTCGGAGACTTTGCGTTTCATTTCGTTGGCTTACTGGGGTTCCGCTCGAACTTGACCACGACGTCGACAGTCAGTTTCTGGTCGTCTCGCTTCAATTCATGTACGGGTCTCACTTCCTGGAGTTTGATCAGCCCTGCGCGCGCGACCTTGTTGATGAACGCGCCCGTGTATGAAGTACTGAAGATCTCTCCGGTCTTCAGTTCCCATGCGTCTTTGAGCCTCCTGGCATCGTCTTCGGGCAGACCGGCGATCGTCACTTGCCCCATCCGATACTGCGGGCCTTCGGTGAGCGCGACCTGGTAAGTGACGAGCCGGCGCGCGTCGTCGAACACAGGATCGAGTTTAAGTAGGACTCTGAGATAACCTTTTTTGCCGTAGACCCAGTGAACCTCGCTCCAACTCTTTCCGATCATCATCGAGTCGGCCACGTCGCCCGGCTTCAGTTTCAAAGCCGCGTTCAATTCCTGAGCCGAGTAAGCCTGATTGCCCGACCAAGCGGGATCGTTCCAGTGATACTGCACTCCCTCGGCGACCGGGAGAGTGACGACGACGGCGTTCGCGCACGCGCCGCTCGCGCTCAGACTCGGCTGGGCCGGTCGAAAGGCGGCTTTCAAATATCCGCGTTGATTATAGATGGGGATCAGGGCGGCTTTGACAAACAGCCCGGCGTCGGATTTTGAATACTCGGTTTTAAACAGCGGCTTCAAAGCTTCGAGAAGCGGCTTCTTCAACTCGTCCTGCGCGCCCGCGAATTGAAAATCGCAGATCGCCAGGTTCGCGCCTTTGACCTTGAAGGTGTAAGAGAGATATTCATCAAGTTCGTAAACGACCTCACCAGCTATCTTCTTCTCCGCCAAAAACCGCGTCAACGACTTCTTGATTTCCTCGCCGACGAAATCGCTGACCACGATGCTACCGTCGAAATCGGGCATATCCCGCTTGATCGCGTCAGCGATCTCCTTGTCGGAGAACCAGACGAAGTTATCGAAGTGGCAGCGCTTCTTGCCAGTCGTATTCTCTTCAAGCTCGAACGTCAACTCGATCTGAGTCGAAGAGTAGCGATAACGATAGGCGACCTTTTTGAACAGGCCGGTCTGCGACAGGCGCTGAGCCGCGGCCTTGACCATCTCGAAATCGATCGTCTGCCCGACCTTCAACCCGCTGGCGGCGATCATCTTTTCAGGAGGCTGCGATTTCAGCCCTTCAAAAACAATCGTCGTCAGACGCCATTTCGCGTTCGGCGGCGGCTCTTGCGCAACGACGCCGGCGGCAAGCAAGAGCATCGCGGCCAGCAAACAGGCTAATGACCCAATTGCATTCATTTCGTTTTTCGACCAGCGTGACAAATTTGGCATACGATATCGATTCGATGGCTTCAGTTAAACTGAATGCGCCGGTATCTGTTGTTCCGGAAACCCCTCCTACCTAATAAATTGCTCCAGGAACCTGACATCATTTTCGTACAACAGCCGGATGTCATCCAGCTCGTACATCAACGCGCACAGCCGATCCAGTCCCAATCCGAACGCGAAGCCGGTGAACTCTTCGGGATCGATCGAGACGGCGCGCAGCACGTTCGGGTGGACCATTCCCGACCCGCCCATCTCGATCCAGCCGGAGCCTTTGCAGACGCGACAGCCCCCGCCGCCGCACTTGAAGCAGGTGTAATCGATCTCCGCGCCCGGTTCGACGAACGGGAAATAGGACGGGCGGAAGCGCGTGCGCGTTTCGGGGCCGAAGAGCAAACGCACGAACTCCTCGACCGTGCCTTTCAGGTCGCCGAGCGTGACGCCGCGGTCTACAAGCAGTCCTTCGACCTGGTAGAACATCGGATTATGCGTGGCGTCGGGAGTGTCGCGGCGGAAGACGCGCCCGGGCGCGGCAACGCGCAGCGGCGGGCGGCGCTTCTGCATCGCGTGAATCTGCATCGTCGAGGTCTGCGAGCGCAGCGCCAGCCGCTCGTTGACGTAGAACGTGTCCTGCGGGCTGCGCGCCGGGTGATTGGCCGGGATGTTCAACGCGTCGAAGTTGAAGAATTCGGTCTCGATCTCCGGCCCGTCCTCGATCTCGTAGCCCATCGAGACGAAGATGTCTTCGATCTTCTGCCGCAGCAGCGTGATCGGATGAAGGTGGCCCCGCCGTATGCGGCGTCCGGGCAGCGTCACGTCAATGCGCTCTTTGGCCAACTGTTCGGCTTCTCGCTCGGCGGCGAAATTTGATTGCAACTTTTCGATCTCGGCCTCGACGTAATTTTTTAACTCGTTGAGCTGGCGCCCGACGACGCGGCGCTCTTCGGGCGAAAGATTACCGAGGGTTTTCATTTCGGCGAGGAGCAAGCCTTTTCTGCCTGTAGCCATGCCTTGCCCGACCCAGCGATCGCGCAACGCCTTTGCATCGGCGTCGGTCTTGACCGTCTTAAGCTCGCGTTCGAAATCTTCGCGCAGTTTGGTGATTCGATCAGACATATGTCAGCTTGTGAAACTTAAAGACCCAAGACTCCGGCAAAAGTCTGCGGGAGTCTTGGGTCGGCGATTCTCGGATTCTTTCGGAACCGAAATCAGACGGCGGCTTTGCCCGATTCCAACGCCTTCTTCGCCGAACCCACGAGTTCGGCGAAAGCCTGCGGCTGGTTGACGGCCAGGTCGGCGAGAATCTTCCGGTCGAGGTCGATCCCGGCCACTTTCAGACCGTGCATGAACTGGCTGTAATTCAACCCGCTCAGTCGCGCCGCCGCGCCGATGCGGATTATCCATAGCGAACGGTAATCACGCTTCTTTACCTTGCGCCCGACATAGGCGAATTTGAGCGCGCGCTGAACCGATTCTCTCATCGAACGGTAAAGCTTGCTCTTCGTCCCGCGATAGCCCTTCGAAAGTTTCTCCAATTTTTTGCGTTTGTCTAAACGCTTATTCCCTCTCTTAGCTCGAGGCATAAGGCCCTCCTTGGTAAAGTACGTCATACGCCATATTTCATAGGGCGTATGACGTATGAAGTATGAAATTTATGATCGCATCCGCTATTTGCGGCCGTAAGGCAGCATCGCCGTCACGCGTTCGAAATCGTTTTCGGAGACGAGCGTGTCGACGTCAAGCTGACGTTTACGCTTAGCCGTTTTCTTGGTCAGGATGTGGCGCGCGTGCGAATGACCGCGCTTGAGCTTGCCCGTGGCGGTAGTGCGAAAACGCTTCGCCGCGCCTTTATGTGTTTTGAGTTTTGGCATTATTCCTCCATTAAGTTAGTAGATAGTGGATAGTGGGCAGTCACCGCCCACTATCCACCGCCCACTATTTTTCTTTCTTCGGCGAAAAGATAACTGTAATTTGCATGCCTTCGAGGCGCGGTCTGAATTCGGGCGCGCCGCTGTCGGCCAGGTCTTTTTCGAGCCTGTCGAGCAACTGAACGCCGAGTTCCTTGTGCGTTATCTCGCGTCCACGGAACCTGACCGTCGCCTTCACCTTGTTCCCGTCGGCCAGAATCTCCCTGGCATGCTTCATCTTGAAATTGTAGTCGTGCTCGTCGGTGGCGGGGCGAAATTTAATCTCCTTGACCTCGATGACGACCTGTTTCTTCTTGGCCTCGTGCGCCCGCTTCTTCTGCTCGTAAAGATACTTGCCGAAGTCAACGATGCGACAGACCGGCGGCTGGGCCTGGGGCGCGACTTCGACCAGGTCGTAGCCGCGCTCGCGCGCAATTGAGAGGGCCTGCTGAGGAGGCATGACGCCCAACTGTCGCCCTTCTTCGTCAATCACCCGCACTTCTTTCGTGCGAATGCGCTCGTTGACGCGAACACTGGGGCCTCTTTGATCGCGTCGCCCCCTGTAACCGCCTTGATAACCGTTACTGATAAAAACACCTCCGTGGAATTGCGGATCGTAGAGCTTAGCCACAGAGAGCACAGAGATCACCGAGGTTTTTACTCTGTGCGCTCTGTGACCTCTGTGGCTAAACCCTGCAATCCTTCAGGTCTGTAAAGCGCGCGTCCGAACCAGTTCTTTCAATCGCGCGCTGAATTCGGCGACTTGATGCGCGCCCGTGTCGCCTTTGACGCGGTCACGTACCGCGACCGCGTCTGACGCGGCCTCGCGTTCGCCGATAACCAACATAAAAGGGATCTTCTTGAGCTGCGCGTCGCGAATCTTCCTATCGAGCTTTTCGCCGCGCAAGTCCGCCTGGACGCGATGGCCGTCGGCCTGCAACCGCCGCTCGACCTCGACGGCTTTGTCGTTGAAGCGGTCCGAGATCGGCAGAACTATCGCCTGCGTCGGCGCGAGCCAGACCGGAAACGCCCCCGCGTAATGCTCGATCAGGATGCCGAAAAACCGCTCGAACGATCCCAGGACCGCGCGGTGCACCATGATCGGCTGATGCGGCTTGTTGTCCGAGCCGATGTATTCGAGGCCGAACCGCTGCGGCAGGTTGAAATCGACCTGAATCGTCGAGAGCTGCCACAGCCGTTTGATCGCGTCCACGACCTTGAAGTCGATCTTCGGCCCGTAGAACGCCGCCTCGTCCTCCATCCGCGCGTACGGCAACCCGTATTCGTTCAAAGCCTCGGTCAACGCCGCCTCGGCCAGACGCCAGACCTCGTCCGAGCCGAGATACTTCGAATGATCCGTCAGGTGACGGACCGAAAGCTCGGCCTTGTACTCGAAGCCGAACGCCTTGAAGACGAAGTCCACCAGGTCGAGGCAGCCCTTGATTTCCGATTTCAACTGCTCCGGCGTGCAGAAGATGTGCGCGTCGTCCTGCGTGAACCCGCGCGCCCGCATCAATCCGTGCGCGACGCCCGAACGTTCGTAGCGGTAGACCGTGCCGTATTCGGCTAACCGCACCGGCAGGTCGCGGTACGACCGTTGGCGCGACCTGTAAATCTGGATGTGGAACGGGCAGTTCATCGGCTTGAGCCGGTACTCTATGCGCTCGTCCTCCTCATCCTTCAGCCCCGGATAGAGCACGTCCTTGTACATCTGCAAATGGCCGGAGATTCTGAACAGCTCCGACTGCGTGACGTGCGGTGTGTTGACGAAGCCGTAGCCGCGCCTGTAAAGCTCGTCGTTCAGGAACTGCTCGATGATTTTGCGAATCAGCGCGCCGTTCGGATGCCACAAGACCAAACCAGGCCCGATCAAGTCGTTGATGCTGAACAGGTCAAGCTCAGGCCCCAGGCGTCGGTGGTCCCGTCTCTCGGCCTCTTCTTTCAGCTTGACCCATTCGTCAAGCTCCTCCTGCGAGAAGAACGACGTGCCGTAGATGCGCTGCATCTGCTCGCGCGATTCGTCGCCCTTCCAGTGCGCGCCGGCGATCGAGAGCAGCTTGACCGCCTTGATCTTGCCCGTCGAAGGGACGTGCGGCCCCAGACAGAAATCGATGAACGGCGTGCCTTCGATGGTGTAACAACTCACACGCTCGCCGCCCTTCTCTTCGATCAGTTCGCATTTGAGCGGCTCGCCCATCTCGGCGAACTTCTCTTCGGCCTCGGCCTTGGGCATCTCGACGCGCCGGTATTCGAGATTGCGCTTGATCAGATCCTTCATGCGCTTCTCTATCTTCGGCAAATCTTCGGGAGTGAACCGCCCGCCGTCCGCGCGCTGAAAGTCGTAATAGAACCCGCCCTTCGGGTCGTCGAGCAGCGCCGGGCCGACGCCCAGCCTCGTGCCCGGATAAAGATCGAGCACCGCCGCCGCCAACAGGTGCGCGGTCGAATGGCGGTATACCTCGAGCGCATCATCGCCCGATTCGGGCGTGAGGGCTTCCACGCTCTCGCCCTCTTTGACGACGTAGCTCAAGTCTACAGGCTCTTCCTGTTTGACGCCGTGACGATAGAGGCTCGCGGCGATGGCCTTCTTCGCGCCATCGCGATCATGTCGTTTCAAAATTTCAAGGGCGGAAGGGCCCGGTAAATTCGATGATTGCTGATTATTCTCTTCACTCACTGCTGTCTCACTCACTTCCCATCGGTCGCCAGTCATCGGTCATTAGTCAATGATCATCGGTCAAGTCGCTCGCAGCGCGACGGCAAATGATGAACGACGAATGATGAATGACCGCGACCCGGAATTCGAGGGTAGTGGCCGTAGCCCTCAAATTCCGTATCTAAAAATTTACTGGTGGACAGTCCCAAAAGCTCCTGGATCAGGATATTCGCTTCAGGTAAGGTCCCACGCCAGCGGTTGTCACGCGGATTGCTGCGACGACGCGTCAGGCGACGCTCGATCATCGCAGCTACGTAGTTCGATTCTTAAATCGCATCCGCATAATCAGACAACTCTTCGGGAGCTGACGTTGAACTTCGGGCCAGATAATTCAAGCCCGGAAAGTACCCAATGAAAATTCAATAGGCTGGAGCGGATTTGAACCGCTGACCCCTACCGTGTCAAGGTAGTGCTCTACCCCTGAGCTACCAGCCTATAAAAAATACAAGAGGAAGGCAAATTAGCAAACGGATTGCGAGACTGTCAAGCAAGGCCGGCGCGCCGTCAGGGCTTCTGCATAAGCGTTCTCGCAAGGAAAATATGCCATATGCCATATTTCATATGAAATATGGCATATGGCATATGAATGTGAAATCAAGCGGTCATAATCTCGTCCACACGACGCTCGGCGTCTTCGAGGAAAAGATATTTGCGCCATTCGGGCCGAGACCGCGCCGCGTCGCGCCATGCGGCCCGCTCCAATCCGTAATACAACGCCGCCGGATTAGTTATTAACGGCATCCGCGCCTCTTCGGGCGTGCGGTCGCCTTTACGGTTGTTGCAGACCTGGCAGGCGGTCACCAGGTTTTCGGCCAACGTCCGTCCGCCGCGCGACTTCGGCAGGACGTGATCGAGCGTCAGATCGAACGCCGTGCCCCTGCGGCCGCAATACTGGCAGCGGTGACGGTCGCGCGCGAAGATGCGGTGGCGGTTGGTCACGCGGTTCCGCCGCGACCGCACGTCAATGTAGTGAGTCAAACGGATGACCGAAGGCGCGTCGAAAACGAAACGCGGCGAACGGATCCGGACGCCCCTGTCAAATTCGAGAGTTTCGGCCACCCGCCGCCACACCAGAGCCAAAGCCTTCGGCGCGGTCACGAGACTCAATGGCTCGTATGAAGCGTTGAGTAAAAGAACTCTTCTGCCGTTTATCATAAAAAAAAGCCTCAAATGGGTCTGGCAGGACTCGAACCTGCATCCTCTCGGGTAGAAGCCTAGCGGGCATAAACGCGCCGGTTAATCTTACGGTCGCTTGTCAGCCTTTGGTGAAAGAGAGCCGACAGGCTTTGCGCTCTTCAAGAGTGGAGCGGCATCCTCAAGTACAAAACCACTAACATTATCACCGGAGAAAATGAATTTCTCCGGTGAGCGGTATGCGCAAAAGCTCCGAATGCCCTTATCAATGAGGCCCCCAAGAAAAAAATGGAAGGAAATTCCCTGAATGGTAAATTTATATCTCCAGTACCACCCTTTCTTTTCACCGGTGGGGACCAAGATTGTATTTGAGAGTTCAGCAGATGGAATGACGCTTACCCAAAGAACAGCATTACGTGGGAACTGAGTTTGCCCTAAGAGGTACAGTCGTAACTCTTCTTCGTACTTGGTTCCAAGATCTAAGCCGTTGAGCTGATCTCTTCCTGATTTCCATTTATGCACAGATCCCCGCAAAAGAATGCTTGCCGCGAAATAAGCCAGCTTCTCTATATCAATCTCTGCGATGTTCGCTGCGGAATAAACTCTAAGTTTATCGTCGCCCAATAGAGGTTTTGAAGCTTCAATTAAGTTTTTGAGCTTAAATCCTTCGCCCTCCCTGTGACAGAATTTCATCACCCAGCTCTCGCCATTCTCACTGAATCGTTGCTCACACTCTTGGCAAAGGACATAAGCTTTAATCTGCTCATCTTTTTGAATCGCTACTTTTTCCTTCAAGATTACAGGCGCACCTTCATTTGCTCGCCCAATGAGCTTATAAGCGGATTTCGGCATATAGTGGCTCTCTCGAAGCGGCCCAACGGACCTACAGAGCTTACATGTCCCTATAACTTGATTTTCTTTAGCCATCTGTTCTCCTTTTTCAGTCCGCCCCGACCTTCACTCATCTTGCTTACGCGCGCGGTACTGTTTCGAGATCTCAAGCCCGCAATCGGGATCGAACCGATGGCCTCTCGCTTACCACGCGAGCGCTGCTTCCGCCGCAGCCCTGCGGGCGAAAAGGTAATGGTTGGTCGAGGACTTGAACCTCGTCAGTTCGGGCTTCAACCGAGCGCTCTGCCTGTTAAGCTAACCAACCAGTGATGTCCGTGGAGAGATTTGAACTCCCGCCCTCTGGTTTCGTAGACCAGCGCTCTTGGTTCCGCTGAGCTACACGGACAAACCTGGGAGCGCAGGCATCCTTGCCTGCGCGCTTCGGTCAGTCGGCCATTGCCGGGAACCTCGCAGGCAAGGATGCCTGCGCTCCCAGGTTTGCGCTCCCAGGAAATAAGTCAGGATGGCTGGAATTGAACCAGCGTGAACCAGTTCCCAAGACTGGTGGACGGCCACTATCCCACATCCTGAAAAAAATGGAGTCGGCGGGATTCGAACCCGCAATTTCTGGTTTGCAAGACCAACGCCTTCCCGATTTGGCCACGACCCCAAAATCGTTGATAGGAGCGGTGGGGATCGAACCCACGACATCCCGCTTGTAAGGCGGGCGCTGCTACCGCTGAGCTACGCTCCTAAAAAATCCCACTGGGAGACGTGGATTCGAACCACGATTGGCGGATTCAGAGTCCGCAGTCCTGCCAATTAGACGATCTCCCAACTTCAAACAACCAGAGCCGCCGGTGGGAATCGAACCCACATCCTGCCGCTTACGAGGCGGCTGCTGCATCCTTTGAGCTACGGCGACGAATTCAAAAGCGAGTGATGGGATTCGAACCCACTATCTTCAGCTTGGAAGGCTGACGCGCGACCAGTTGCGCCTCACTCGCAAAAGCGGCGACCAGGAATGATGAAACATGCTCCCCGCAATTTAGCGGAGAAATCGTTTAACAGACGATGTAGTTCCATCGGCATTCGCCGCAAAAAGTCAGGGCGGCAGGATTCGAACCTGCGACCTCGTGCGCCCGAGGCACGCGCTCTACACAGGCTGAGCTACACCCTGAAAAAAACTGGGAGAGCAGGATTCGAACCTGCGCATCTCTCGATTAACAATCGAGCGCCTTACCACTTGGCTATCTCCCATCAAAATTTCGCGCCTGTCAGGCGACAATCCCGCGGAGCGATTGTCGCCTGACACCATACGCGGTTGTCACATCCAACCGGACGGCGACGAAAACTCTTTGGTGGATCGGGTGGGACTCGAACCCACAGCTTCCTGCTTAAGAGGCAGGCGCTCTTGCCATTGAGCTACCGATCCACAACACGAACCTTGACGGGACTGGTGGGAGTTGAACCCGACGATCTCAGCGTTGACAGCGCTGCGGCCACTCCGCTGGCCCACAGTCCCGGATCATTGCTCATTGCTCATTGTTCATTGTTCATTTGTCATTGGTCGAGCCGCGCTTCCTAAATGACAAATGACAAGTGACCAATGACAAATGGATAGGGCGTATCGGATTCGAACCGACCATCTCTCGATTGAGAGCCGAGCGTGTTAACCGACTACACCAACGCCCCATAATTTCAATGCGCCCGGCAGGATTCGAACCTGCGACCTCACGGTTATCGACCGTGCGCTGCTGCCGGCTGAGCTACAGGCGCAGAACTAACCGAAGCTTGTGCAAATAAAAACCGTTCGCAATCAACACTGTGATTGGCGTCAACCTGGGTACGCATCGCTTCCAGCGTGCAGTCTCGGTCAGACGGCCCGTTGCTTCCTAATGCGCCTCCCGCCGAGACTGCGCGCTGGAAGCGACGCGTACCCAGGGCGCGCCTCCCGATTTATGCACAGGCTTCAACTAACTGGGAAGGTAGGGATCGAACCTACAACCTGCGATTTCAAAGACCGCCGCGCTGCCAATTGCGCCACTCCCCAACACGTCAAGGTGAGCGACCGGACTTGAACCGGCGACATCCTGATTCACAGACAGGCGCCTCTACCGACTGGGCTACGCTCACCATGCTCCCGCCGAGATTCGAACTCGGATCACGCGCTGATCAGGCGCTTGCAGGTTATAAGCCTGCGGCTTTTCCAGTTAAGCTACGGGAGCGAATCATCACCGCGCGCCTTAGCGAGCGGTTGTTCAGAAAGAGTGCTCCCACCGGGACTCGAACCCGGACCTTGCGCCGATCTGGCGCTGACACGTCATCATCGTGCCGCTCTCCCTAATTGAGCTACAGGAGCATATGTCAAAGATCTCGATGGGCCTGATGGGAGTCGAACCCATATCTCACGATTTAAAAGACCGTTGCCTTCCCAGTTAGGCTACAGACCCACAAACAGCAGGGCGTGCGGGATTCGAACCCGCGATTTCAGCTTTGAAAGAGCTGCGGCTTCGCCTCTTGCCCAACGCCCCATAATTTCCACCGCTTATCCTGACGACTTTCCTGAGTATCAACGCGAAGTCCTCTATATTTGGACTATGTCGAGTCAAAGCCGAGGTGGACAAGCCACTGCTTTAAAACTGCGGACACGAGCGCTACAGCGGTATTATCAAGCTCCTAACCACTGCCAACGCTGCAAAGAGATAATCAAAGTCAAAGACCATCAACCGGTCTCCGAAGTGAGGCGTCGGAAATTTTGCAGTCACTCATGCGCCTCTATGTTTCACAATCTGAAACGCCGAGTACCGGCTCGACGCCTTTTCACAATGCAATGTCAGCTATGCAAACAATCTCATCGCATTATGCCCCAACCATCATTGGGAATTTGATCACCATCTGCTAAACCTCTAGTCGCCCCTGATCTTCATTTAAAAGGCGACGACTTAAACCGGCTTGCCCAACACCACATAAGATTCAAACAACTTGATAGCGGGGGCAGGAGTTGAACCTGCCGGTTATGGCTTATGAGACCATCGAGCCACCCTTGCTCTATCCCCGCCGTAAATGCCGAAGGAGGGAGTCGAACCCTCAAAGTGTTCGGAGGCTTAAGCTCCGCGCGTCTGCCAGTTCCGCCACCTCGGCAATTCTTCGAAGCACGCCACCGGAATCGAACCGATCTGACGTGGGCTGCAGCCACGCGCCTGAATCCACTCGGCCAGACGTGCTGAAAATCAAACAACAACCTTGAAGTGGGCGAGGAGGTTTGAACTCCCAGCCTCGAGCATGGCGCGCTCGCGCTCTTCCCTTTGAGCTACGCCCACGAAATTCAATGCAGGTAGAGGGATTCGAACCCACAACTTGCGGTTCTTGAGACCGCCGCGTCTGCCTGTTGCGCCATACCTGCAATCGCGATGCGGACGAGAGGATTTGAACCTCCAACAACAGCGTTCTCGGCGCTGCGCGTCTACCGGGTTGCGCCACGTCCGCAAGAGCATCGGGCGAGACTCGAACTCGCGTCCTCAGGCTTCGGAGACCTGCGCTCTCGATTTCCACTGAGCTACCGATGCAAGGATCAGCGCCGCGAGCGGTAGCGAGCGCGCGCCCAACGGCGAGCGGCCTAACGAGAAACCCTCGCTGCCGCTCGCGGTACTGATCTGATGCCGCCGGCAGGATTCGAACCTGCATCATCTAAGTTCTGAGCTTAGCGCGTCTGCCATGTTGCGCCACGACGGCACACGTATACCTGACGGAGAGCCAGGGACTCGAACCCTGATGAGTTTTACCTCGGCAGTTTTCAAGACTGCTGCCCTACCAATTAGGCTTGCCCTCCATAATTTTGTGTTACTTTTTCGCTATCTCTTCCTACCTTTCCGATAACAACAATTAACTTTGACGGAGGTGGTGGGACTCGAACCCACACGAGACAAACATAGCTCTCTGGTTTAGCGGACCAGCGCGATTACCATTTCCGCCACACCTCCTTACCGGTTACCGGTACAGTACCGCGCGCGTAAGCAAGCGGCTGACCGATGAGACAGCCGCTTGCTTACGCGCGCGGTACTGTACCAACGTTCAGCAGGAGCGCCGGGATTCGAACCCGGAGCGTCGGTTTTGGAGACCGAAATGTTATCCGGTTACACCACGCTCCTTCGACAAGGCGCACTTATCCCGAAGGCAGGAATCGAACCTGCTTGCGACGCGCAGTCACAATAGTTTTACAGACTACCGCCGACCCATTCGGCCTCTTCGGGCTGGCATTCGCGTCAAACCAATAGACGCGACAAAAGGCAAAGAGCGGGCGACTCCACAGCTTAAAGACATCTTAAAGCTGGAGCGGCCCGCTCGACCTAAAAACCCTTCGCTATTCTGTGTTCGGATTTTCGGGAGCGGGAACATCCGCTCCCGCAAGACTATTGATGCCTAAAGAGATAGACGCCGGTCGGGCGTTCAATCGAACTGCCCTGTTGATCTCGGCCGCGCTCTCCCAGCATGCGTGACGTGGCTAAGGTATCGGGATTGACCAACCCAAAGCACACAAAAACGCCTGGCCGCCAGCAGGGTAGTCCTGTCGCCGTTGCGGCGTTGGCTATGAGATTTTTATGTCCTTTGAGCGTCATAACTATTTGAAAACTTTTTAAACCTTAAATTTGAAGATTGCCGGATAGCTTGATTGCTCTATCCAAGCGAAGTCAGCTTATACCCCAGTTGTCGCTATCGAGTCAAGAAAAATATTCGGGACACGCGAAAATATTCTTCGAGCAATATCCTACAATTATTGTTACTGATTGGATAGCGTAAGGTATTCAGAGCTACTCACAGTTAGCCTGAGTGGAGTCATATAAACATTTTCATGAAACGAGTGATGGAGACACTCTCGCTACCGCTCGCGGTACTGATTAAATCGCCACCGAAGGTCGAATCCCGCCGTACTGAGTGGCCTGTTGAAAAGTGAACGCGAGTTGCAACACGTCGAAATCGCGTTGACGGCGGCCGACGATCTGTAATCCGATCGGAAGCCCGTCGCCCGTAAAACCGCACGGGACAGAGATGGCGGGAAGGCCGGTCAATGTGATTGCGTAACATGTGGCCATCCAATCAATGTAGGTTTCCATTTTGACGCCATTGACCTCTCTGACCCAGGGTGTCTCGACCGGGAATGGCGCGACCTGAGACACGGGCAGGATCAGGAATTCGTACCGCCCCATGAACTCCCGCACACGATGATAAAGCTGAGTGCGCTTGGCCTCGGCGCGCGCGACGTCCGCGCCGCTCAGCTTCAATCCCTGTTCGATGTTCCAGATGACGGTATCTTTCATCAGTGAACGATGCCTGATGAAGTCGTCGCCTTTGGTTTGAGCGAATGACCAGGCCCGCAGCGTCTGAAAAATCTCGTCGGCGTCATTGAAATCCGGCTGGCCGTCATCAACCTGACACCCGAGCTCCGCAAAGACCGATTGGGAGCGATCGCACACTTCGTTGACGACGGGCTGCGTGGGGTACCTGCCCAGGTTGCGGCTCCAGGCGATGCGCGCGCCTTTGAAATCGCGTTGAAGAGGCCGCAAGAAAGTCGAGCCGGGTTCATTGATCGAGATCGGAGATCTGTCATCGGGCCCTGCTATCACCGAAAGCAGCAGCGCGACGTCCTGAACCGTGCGGGCCATCGGGCCTTCCACGGAGAGCGTGTTCCAGGCCAGCGCCACGGGATGTGAAGGGACTCGGCCTGGCGAAGGGCGAAAACCGACGACGTTGCAAAAGCTGGCCGGATTTCTGAGCGACCCTCCGAGATCGCTGCCGTCTGCGAGAGGCAGCATTCCACAGGCGAGCCCGACGGCCGCCCCGCCGCTGCTGCCGCCACAGGTTTTGCTTAGATCGTAGGGATTGCGCGTAGCGCCGAACACTTCGTTGAAGGTCTGCGAGCCGGCGCCGAATTCCGGCGTATTGGTTTTACCGATGATGATTGCGCCCGCCTGTTTGAGACGCTCTACAAAAAGCGCGTCCTCGCCGGGGATGAAATCTTTGTAGATGCGGGAGCCGAACGTCGTGCGAATGCCATCGGTCAGGGCGAGGTCTTTCACCGCGTGCGGCAGTCCATGCAGTGGGCCGACCGGCTCCCCTTTCGCCAATTTATCATCGGCTTTCTTTGCGGCGTTTAGCGCGGCCTCTTCCCCGATAAAAGAACAGACGGCGTTCACTTTCGGGTTGACCCGTTCGATCTGCGAGAGGAACGCGGTCATCACCTCCGACGCCGAGACCTCCCTGGCGCGGATCATGCGCGACAGGTCAACAGCGTCTTTGAAACAAAGCTCTGTCATCGGTTTCATCGCGTCTCCTTCCAAAGACGTGTCAATGGAACGCGGATGACGCGGATCGAGCGGATCATCGCGGATAAGAACTGAAAAAGATCAGTGTCAATCCGCTTGATCCGCGTCATCCGCGTTCTATTAATCCGTACGCCGGTGTGTGAAAAGCGCCCTGGCGCCGCGCCCCTAGGGTTATGGCGTCTCCGACACGATCTCGACTTCCATACCGTCCTTGAGCTGCGGGCCGCCCGCGCTGACCGCGATCTTCTCGCCGGCCTGCAAACCTTCGATGATCTCGACCAGGTCGCCCAGGCGGTCGCCCAGTTTCACCTCGCGCTCTTTGATCGTCTGGCCCTGAAGGACGAAGACTTTGTACGCGCCGAAAAGGTAAGCGGCGGCGCTGTACGGGATGGCCAGAATCTGATCGACTTTGTCGGATTGGATCGTGGCTTTGACGAACGAGCCGGGTTTGAGTTCTCCGCCGCGGTTGGACACCAAGGCTTCGATCTCGAACGTGCGATTCTTTTCGTCAACCGAAGGATTGATGCGCGAGACGCGGCCCGTGAATTCGCGGCCCGGAAAGGCTTCGAGGCTGAGTTTGACTTCGCGTCCAACGCGCACCCAGGGCGACATCTTTTCGGGCACACTCAAACGCGCGCGCAGCGGGTCGATGTTAACGATGGTCATCACCGGCGTCTGAATTTTCAGGTACTGCCCTGTCGTGACCTCGCGGGCTTTGACGTGGCCGGCGAACGGCGCGCGAATCTGCGTGTCGCGCAACCGTTTGTTGGCCAGGTTGAGCGACGCCTGGGTCTGTTGCATCGAGGCGCGCATGTTTTCGACCTGCTGCATGGCCATGTCGTAAGTCGCCTTGGCGGCTTTATACCGCGCCTCGGCTTCATCGTATTGCTGGCGGGGGATGACGCCGGTTTCGAGAAGGCTCTGCGCGCGCTTGTATTTCTGCTCGGCGTCGGTCAGGTCGGCGGCGGCCTTTTTGACTTCGGCCGCCTGGCGCACGTCTTTCAGATCGCCGTCTGTTTCGGTCAACCCCAACCGCGCCCGCGCCTGCCTGAGCGCCGCCTGCTGCTGATCAACGGTAAGTTGGAATTCGACCGGCGAGACGCGCGCCAGCGCCTGCCCTTTGCCGACGCTATCGCCGACATCGACCATCACCTCTTCGACGCGGCCCTCGGCTTCCGAGCTGACGGTGACTTCGTCGTACGCGAAGAGCGAGCCGACGGCTTCGACCGCGCGACGCCGCTGTCGTTGTTCGACCGCCACGGTCTTGACCTTCGGCTTCGGCGCGGACGCGCCCGGCCTTCCGTTCTGAGATTTCCCCGCCGTGTCGCGCGCGCAGGACGAACCGAATAGAACGAGCGGCGCGATGAAGGGAAAGAGTAAGACCAATCGAGATGAACCGTGGCGTCCCGTCGAATGAGGAGGCGTCATTAGATTTCAGCCTTGTCCTTTCACGTAACAGTACCGCGCGCGTGAGCAAGCGGTCGATTAACAAGGTTACCGCTTGCTCACGCGCGCGGTACTGTACAAGTCACTTCGCGCCGACTTTCGAGAAGACCGCGCTGCCCAGCCGCACGAACGGCCCGCCGTTTTCCGACAGCTCCTCAGCCACTGTGAACGAATGCCCGGCGACGATCGAGATGGTGCGGCGCAGTTGCAGTTTCTGCCCCTTGGCCGTGACCGGATCGATCGCGAAGCGGATCGAGATCGGGCTTGTCCAATCGCCCTTGCTCGCGAGCGTGGCGCCGCTGCCGAGCTTTTCGGTGAAGCCGATCGTCTTCGTGGCCTCGTCGAAAACGATCACCAGGCTGTCTTTGAACGCGCCGCCTTCGTGTTTGCATTCGCTGACGCCTTCGACCGAACGGCCGTCGGCGCGCTTCGTGAAGGTCACCACGCACTCGCGCGGCGCGGGCCACAGCGCGCTTTCGCGCCCGATGTACTTATAACTCCACTGGCCGACGAAATAATCGATAGACTGTTTCTGCTGCGGCTGCGGCACTTCTACGCGCTGGCGTTGTTGCCCCTGCCCCGGCCCTTGCGCTTGCCCCTGCCCCTGCGCCCCCGGCTGTTGTCCGGCCGATGCGGCCGGCGCGGCGGCGCCTGCGTCTGCGCTGACGCGCTTTAAATCAAAGTCTATTGTGATGCTCTGGCCGCCGAAATCGAGCGCGCCTTGCCCTTTCATCGTCTCCCCGGCGAGCGTGAAGCTGTAATTGATTGTGATGGTGGCCTGCGGCGTCTCGATGTCGGCTTTGGCCGTGAACTTATCGCCATCAATCTTGAAGTCTTTGAGTTGTATCTCCATGCCCTGACGCGTGCCGGGCATTACGCCCGTGTAAACATCGCCTTCTTTCCTGATGACGAGGTTTGTCTCGCGCTCGCCTTGCGGCGATTGAGCCTTGCCCTCCCATCGCCCCACGAGTTTGTCTTGCCGGGCGAAGACGGCGACGGAGAGCAGTTGAACGGACATGATAATCGTGCAAACGACGCCACAGGTATTGATTGCTCGGCGCATCAGTTGTTTCCTCCGAAATGTGGATTATTGGTGAGACAGACTTTAGTCTGTCCGTAACCTGAATCGTGGCGGGCAGACTAATGGTCTTTGAAAAATAAATGCAACAACAAGTGTGGCGCGATTTGTTTAATCGATCCAGCGTGCAGTCTCGGGAGGCCGCCCATTGATTCTCGAATGCGCCTCCTGCCGAGACTGCACGCTGGAAGCGATGCGTACCCAGGTTTTCGCCAATCAATGTATTGATTGCACAGTGGTTTTATTTGCACACGCTTCGTTTAATCGCGCCGGCCGCGGCCGAAGCGGCGCGATTAAACAAATCGCAAGGCGCCCCATCGGCGGCTTTTCAATTTAAAGCATACGGTCAGGACGACGCACACTGAATAAGACGACGCGTCGCGGCAAGCGGTTTCTGATTACACATCAAACGCGTCGAGGCCGGTGATGTGTTTTCCGATCGCCAGCGTGTGGACTTCGTGCGTGCCCTCGTAGGTGTAGACCGATTCGAGGTTGCACATATGGCGCATGATCGGGTAATCGGCCGTGATGCCGTTCGCGCCCAGGATGCCGCGCGCCGTCCGCGCGCATTCGAGCGCCATCGCCACGTTGTTCATTTTCGCCATCGAGACGTGAATAGGATCCATCACGCCCGAATCTTTCATCCTGCCGAGTTGTAGGCAGAGCAACTGGGCTTTGGTGATCTCGGTCAGCATCTCGACCAGTTTCTTCTGCGTCAACTGGTATCCGGCGATGGGCTTCGTGAACTGGACTCGCTGTTTGGCGTAATCGAGCGCGCTTTTATAACACGATATGGCCGCGCCGACCGCGCCCCACGCGATGCCGTAGCGCGCCTGCGTCAGACACATCAGCGGGCTTTTCAGCCCTTTGCTTTCCGGCAGGATGTTCGTTTCGGGAATCAGGCAGTCTTCGAAGACGAGTTCCGACGTGACCGACGCGCGTAAGGAGAGCTTGTGTTTGACTTCCTGCGCTCTGAAACCGGGCGTCCCCTTCTCGACGATGAAGCCCCGGATCGTGTCGTTGTCGTCCGTTTTGGCCCAGACGACGGCGATGTCGGCGATCGTGCCGTTGGTGATCCAGGCCTTGCTGCCGTTGAGCAGCCAGCCGTCTTTCGCTCGACGGGCGCGAGTCCTCATGCTCGCGGGGTTCGAACCCGAATTCGGCTCGGTCAATCCGAAGCAGCCGATGACTTCGCCGGCGGCCATCCGCGGCAGATATTTTTGTCGCTGCTCTTCGCTGCCGAAGGCGTAGATCGGGTACATGCAGAGCGAACTTTGAACAGAAGCGAAGCTGCGGATGCCCGAATCGCCCGCCTCCAACTCCTGAGTGATCAATCCGTAGGTGACGTTGTTGACCCCGGCGCAGCCGTACTTTTCGGGCAGGTTCGATCCCAGCACTCCCAGTTTGGCCAACTCCGGGATCAACTCCGTCGGGAATCTGCCCTCTTCATAACATTCCGCGATGATCGGGTTGACGCGTTCGTTGACGAAGGCGCGGATCGAATCGCGCGCCAGCTTCTCCTCGTCCGAGAGTAATAGATTGAGTTTTAGAAAATCCACTTCGGCTGAACTCATGATTGCATCCTTTCCCAAACCAGCAGGCATTGGCGCCAAAACCAACCACGGGGATCACGGGGGCCACGAGGAAAGGCGATAAAGATAAGCCCCCGTGCTCCCCGTGCTCCCCGTGGTTGATCCTTGTGTCCGAATCTCGCCTGCTTTGATTTAGCGAGTAATTTCAAATAGCGCCCAATCCCCGGTCTTCATATCGCGCAGCAAACCGCGCGCCCACTCATATTCTTTGCGCTGTTTCAGAAAATCCTCGGCGATGAAATCAGGCGCGCAGGCGTGGCCGTATGACCCCCACAACTGCATTTTTTCGGCCGTCCGCGCGTCCATCACTTTCGCCTGCACTGTGCCGCCGGGGAAATAAGCGGGCCAATTCCATTCTGGCACGCCGCGCGGCGATGATTCCACCGCGCCGCACAAGCTGCGATCATTCGCGCCCTGCTTTTTGGCGAAGGCGTCAAAGTCGTCGGTCTCGAACTTCTTCGCCGCCTCGACGTCGATCCTGCCCTTGTATTCGGCCATCAACTGCTCCCACCGGGCGCGGCGCGCGTTGGACGAGCTGGCCTTGTTGTTCGGATCGAAATCGGTCTCTGCCTTCCTCAACTTTTCATCGACCGGGAAATTCGATCCGACGAAGTAGCCGTCCTTCGTGCGGCGCAGGCTGTGCTCTTTCAATCCCAGTTCAAAGAGCGCGATCTCGCCGGTCTTATTGTCGCCGATCAACCAGTCGTTGGCGTAACCGCCGTTGTTGCCTTCGAGCATGATGCGCGCGTAATCGTCAATCGAGTCGCTGTATTGCATCGCCTTGCGGGCGCGCTCGAATTCGGGTTTGCCTTTCGGATCGAATCCGGTGAAGCCGGTGATCGTCGTCTCGGTGATCATGATCCCTCTCTCATTGACGCCGAAATCGTCCATGCTGGAGATGACGCCGGGCAATCCGTCCATCAACATCCTGTGGCCTTTTTCGGGCTTGATGTCGAAGACGATGTTCCAGCGCGAGCCGATGACGTAATCGGTCCAGGCGTTGTGTCCCATCACTATGCGGCCGTCTTTCGTCCAGCTTCCGGTGGCGACGAACGCGCTGCAATTACCAGGCGCTTTGGTCGAAGCCTGCAGACCTTTCTGTTTCTCCATCCACGGAACGTAATACTGCGCCAACTCGATGAAGGCGTTCATGGCGACCACGTCGTAGCGATCGAGCTTCACGCCCTTCGCCGTCGCGCCCGCGACGATGCCGTCAATCTCGTCCTGATACTCCCTGTCCATCTTGGGCCAGAGCATCTTCTCGGCGGATTCGCGGTAGAAGCCCCAGTCGCGTTTGGATTGGCGCTCCAGGAAAGGTTTCATGACGCGCAGCAAATCCTCGATCTCTTTCGAGAGCAGAGAGCCATGTTGATAGCCGATCCTGTCCGGCGCGCCTTCGAGGTGGACGTAGATCCAGCCGGCGCGCTCGAATCGGCCGCCGCCTTGCGATTTGTCGTTTGCGTTTGGCGCAGCCGCTGAAATGGCGCTTCTGTTTTGTTCCGCGCCGCACCCGGCGAGGATCAAAGTCAGCAGCAAAGACGTCGCAATGAGAACAAGCCGTGTCCGTTTCATAATCGCCTCCTGAGGAAAATCCCTGGGTACGCGTCGCTTCCAGCGCGCAGTCTCGGCGAAAGACCTATTGATCGGAATCAGACACTCCCGATGTCGCCGCGCTTGCGTTGATTACAGATGGCCTACAACCCCGCGCATTCCGCTCCAAGCGCGCTACGGGCCTCCAATGGGTCTACCATCCACGCCTGCACGCTGGAAGCGACGCGTACCCAGGGATGATTTTCATTGTTTCGATTTCGCGCGCCAGTAAATAACCCCGCCAACCAGAATGAATCCGAGCGCGCCGCCGATCACTTTCGCCCTGAACAACCACCTATCGGCCGTGTCCGGCGGCGGAATCATCGCCAGGGCCATTGCGATTAGGGTCAGGCCCAGCCCGCTCAAGCCTATAGCCCAACCACCCACCGCGCCGCCGGGCGCAAGCATAACATCTGCCTGAGTCTCTCTATGTCGCAGGTTAAGTAAGAAGACGATGAACAGATAAATATATGGAATGAAGTAAATGAGCAACTGCGTATCGAGCAGTATTAGATAAACTTCCTTCACTTCCGTGCCCTCGCCGAGCACTGATAGCAGCATGAAGATCGTAGCCAACATGCCTTGGATAATGATTGCGACATAAGGCGTGCGCCAGCGCGGATGGATACGGCCGAAGGCCGGCGGGAAGTAGCGATCAAGCCCGATTGTGAAAGCTATGCGCGCCGGTCCCGTCAGCCATGCGCCCACGCCTCCGATTGTGCCGACGGTGTAAAGCGCCGCGCACAACGGCGCGACCCACCACAGCCAGCCGCCAAGGTGGTTCGCCCCGGCGTTGATCGCTTGCATAAATCCGGTGACGCGATCGAATGTCTGAGGCGGCACGAGCCACAAAACCGCTCCGGTTCCGAGTATGTAAGCCACGGCGATCAACGGCGCCGCGATGTAGACCGAGAGCGGCAGATTACGTCGCGGCTGATCAACCTCGTCGCCCATCGTCGAGACAAGCTCCATTCCGGCGAAGGCGAAAGCGATAGTGGCTAGAAGATTGAGCGCCGAGATGTTCGTGAAATCCGGCATGAGTTTGGCTGCAGTCATCTCGTTGGCCGCCGGCAGAGTCGCCGCTCCGTAGAGGCCGAGGAGGATCAATATGATTCCCGGAATATAAGTCCCAACGCCGCCAGCGTTCTGCAGCCATTTGCCCGTGTTGGCCCCGATGACGTTGAGCGCGACGGCGATCCACAGCGCGATGAGCGTAACCGGCAACACGTAAATCCATCGCTTATCCAACCCGCTCTCGCCTTTCCCGATGATGTAGGTGGCGATCGCCGCCGTCGACATAAGCAGGTTCGGATAATAAAGCACGTTGTTGACCCAATAACACCACCCGCACAAGAAACCGTGTCCTTCGCCGAACGCACGCTTCGTCCAAAAATAAATACCGCCCTCATTCGGGAAGCGTGACGACAGCTCGATGACGGCCAGCCCTTGCGGCACGAAGAAGAAGAGCGCCGCCACCAGCCAGATCATCAACACACCCGGCCCGAATTCGGCGGAAGTGGCCAGATGGCGCAAGCCCAGAACGGCGACAATGTGGAAGAGCACCAGATCGCGCAGCTTGAGCGCCCGCACGAGTTGCGAAGTAGTCTGTTCGTTTTCCTTGATCATAAGATCGAATCTGACATGTATCGTAAGAAAGGCGGCGCAAAAATACTCGATAATCCGTGAGAAAACCACTGGCTCGCTAACACCCAACAAATCACTTGATCTGATTGAGCAGCGCCATGAAATTCCGCTTCGGCTTGTGCGCTTTGCGAATGCCCTCCAGGTAAACGGCGAATTCTTCATCGCGCCCCAACCGCTTCATCAGGTCGCGCGCTTTGCGAACATACCCGGCTGCCTGTTCATATGCTTGATTATCCCTCCGGTTGACGAGCGGTTCGATCTGAGCACGGTAAATATCCAGAGCGTCCTCCGGATGATTCTTTTCGCGCAACGCGGCCAGTTCGAGCCAGAGGCGGTCGGAACAGCCGCCTTCCTGCGCCTCGCGCCAGGCGACTTCGACATCCCCTTCCCAGAGCAGTATGCGCACCAACTCAGAGTAATCCGTCGCCCCCCAGTTCCATCGCAACTTCGGCGCGTTTCTCCTGGCCTTCTCCAGCTTCTCGTACAGGAATTCCATCGCCCGCTCGCGCCATTTCGGCCACTGCTTAACGCGGTCGGCGTGTTGTTTCAGTTTTTGATAGCCCGAAAGATAATCGTGTTGCGATTCGACGAATTGCGCCCAGATCAATTCCATCGCTTCATCGTGGTGTTTGCGGCGATGGTATTCTTCGGCCAGAAAATCGCGGAGCCGCGAATCCGTACGTTCGGGAAAAGCCTTCACGCCGCGCTCCGCCCATTCCAATGCTTGATCACGTTTCCCCGCTTCGCGGTAGGTTTCGGCGATCTGCAGGTAACGATAAGCGGTCGAGAGATTGCGGCTCTTGACCGCGACGATCGCTTCAATGTCGCCCGATCGCCGCGCCAGATTCTCCATCAGACTCGTGAGGCGGAAACGCTTGCTGGAATAATCCTCCTTCTCGCCGGGTTTGAGGGCGGGCAGACGCTCCCATTCGGCGTCGGCCAATTCGCGGTATCTCGCCAGCCCTTTCTTGCCCAACACGCCGGCATAGGTCTCCGATGCGCCGAAAAAAGTCTCCCAATCGCTCTCCATCTCCCATTTGAAGAGCCTCTCAGCCAGTTGCTCAGGATCAGGTTTGGCGCGTTTGCAGGCGTTGTGATGTAGTTCCTGCAATTGACTCAAAATGCCGCCCATAAGACCGGCCGAGTCATCCACGGAATGCATCGCCTCTTCGACCTCTTTCAACGCGCACTCGGACAGTTCGATCACCTCGTTGGCGAAGCCCTCCTTCAGCAACTCTCTGATCGGATGAATGACATCTTCGATACCGCTCGTGTAATCCCACATCTCGCGGTAATGAACGTAACCGTCTAGGGCGACGGCGTTGAAGATGGCGTGGCGGAAAGCGTCGAGGTCGAGTTTCTTCGAGCCTTTCCGCGCGGTCTTTATCAACAACCGCTCGCGCAGGCGGTCATCTGCTCTTACCTGCTCCATTAGCAGCGCGACCAGCGTTTCTTTGCTCTGGCGCCCCAGATAAGCTTCGATGTCTTTAACCGTGGTTCGCGGCTGTTTAGGCATACCTTCCACCTTTTGATCATCTCTTCCTGGCGCCAGCCTCGAACTTCGCGGCCATCTCTTTATAAATCCGCGCGGCCAATCCGTCTGGGTAAGTTTGATAGGGCTGGTAGAGATTGCTGTGATCGCGTTCTGGCACAAGCTCGCATACGGCGCCGCCGCCCTTCTCTTTAAAGAAGCCGCAGAGCGTCTTCACGGCCTCTTCCAACCGAAACGTGTCGGCGTCGCCGCAGATCACGTTGATCTTGCCTTTGAGCTTCGGCGCGAGCCGGGACCAGTTTTTTTCGAGGATCAGCCGAATGTCGTAATTCTGCCAGTATTTCAAGACCTCTTGATTCAACTCGCCCGATTCGCGGTTGAACATTTTCATCGGGCGGCCGTCTTCGCCGCGCGGACTCCAGACCCACTCGAACGAGGCGAGCTGGCCGCCGTATTCGCCAGTGACCTCCTCCTGCCGCGCGAACTCTTCGATGCTGACGATGAATTTGCCGCCCATCCGCACCAGTTGTTTCGGCGAGCCGTCGCGCTCGCGGTAGGCGTTGTCGTTCGAACCCGGCGTCGCGTCGATGCCCGTGAAGCTGCGCAGGTCAACGGGATCGGGCGCGGTCGACCACGTCCCGCCGAAGAAGTCGGGATAGGTCACTTGCAGCCAGAGCGTGCTCCACCCGCCCGACGAATGGCCGGTCAGAAAACGCGCGTAAGCTTTGTTCGCCAGGCGGAATCGCTTTTCGAGATGCGGAATGAACTCTTCAGTCAACGCCCTTCCCCACGGGCCGTTGTTGACCGAATCGGCGAATTCGTGATGGCCGGTCGGGAACGAGCCGTCCAGGAAAATGTGAATCATCTCGGCGCCATTGCCCCCGCCCATCTCTTCGACAAGTCGGCTCCCCTGTCGCCACGCGGCGGTGTGGTCTCCGCCGAAACCGTGGACGTGATAGACGCCCGCGTAAGTCTTCTTCGGGTCTTTGTCATAACCCGGCGGCAGAACGACTCCGGCGCGCATCGTGATCGCGCGCCCCCAGAATTTACTGAGCATCGGACTCTGAAATTCGACGAGCTTGACGTTCTCGGTATCTGCGGGTTTGAAGCGCGCGGGAGTCGAACGAGTCAACGTCAATTCAATCGGCTTGGCGTCCGCAGGGTTCAGATTTTCGACTTTGACGACGGCGCTAGTCAGATCGTCTTCATCCCCTCCGTGATAAGCGTAGCTGTGGTCCGGGTCAAGCAGAGCCATCACCTGATACGTCCCCGGCTTGGCTTGAGAGAACGGCTTCGGATAGGCCTTCAGATCGGGATCGAATTCGACCGTGGCGCCGGGGGCGAAATACTCGACCTCCGTCGCGGCGACCCAGGTCGAGCCGGGGATGAAGCCGATGCTGATCGTCTGCATCTCCTGCGGCGCGCCGGTCATCAACACGAACAGGCGGCCCGACGCGGCTTTCGGCGCGAGCTCTTTCGAGAGTGTGACGCGGAACCGCAGCGGCGATTTGTGTTCCTGATTTTGTGTCGTGGCGGAGGATGAGAAGAGAAGAAGCGCGCAGAGGGCAGAGAAGACAAAACCTGGGCGACGAAGCATCGAGCAAATTCCTCTCGGTAATTTTCGAGTCAGGACGACGGCGATTTTGAAGCGCGCTTATTCTCACCCAAACTGAAGAAAATTGACAGATGAGAACGGTGTGGGCCTCGGATGTTGACAACTCCTTCATAGCGATTCTTTATAACCTGCCCATCACACAACGAAGATAGCCTACGGATGAACATGACTGCAAAATACCGCAAAATAATTTGCCACTTTTTTGCGCTTTCACACCAGCTTACATAGCCTGCAACGAGCTTTGCTAATGGGCGTCCCTCGCGTAATTACAACTATTCTCAGCCGTTAAGAATCTTCGTTACATCAAGTGTGCTCGATAGTCATCAGGTGGCACACAAGTTGCCTTACCGATAGCCATCAGGGTAGAGCCGAGGTGCGCTCAGATGTCAAGCCAAATATCGGATGCAGGCTGTGTTCTGTGTTCTGTGGTAGATTGTCAAGCAACGTTTGCCCATGTGAGTGAATGCCGGTCATTGTGCGGTCTCCTTTCAGTTTTGGTCAACCGAAAGCCTAATCGCACGATGGCCTGATTGGCCCTGAACACAATTCAAGATCATTTTTGTCCTGTAGGGAGCTCCGGGACATAAGAGTGATTTTCAAAACCTCGCTTAAAACTACCAGGCTGTAGGTTTCTATTTACTCGTTTTCTTTAAACGCCACAGAAGACGGCGGCAGACAATCGGCGTCGAAATGCAGAGGCAGAGCGCCGTTGCGCCGGTACGGATTGCGCCTCAAACAATATTCCCCCATGTATTTTCGATCCACCATAAGGGCTTCCCGCAGTGCGGGAAAGAACCAGCTTTTACTTTAGTGGTGAATATGGAAGCTTGGTTTTCACAAGCTTACGAAGTTCATCCAAAGGAGAAAACACAATGGCGAATATCTCGAAGATCAATAGAAGACGACTGACGGAAATAGAAAACGCCGCGAAAAACAGGCGAGAGATAATCGCGGCGCAGTTGAGCAGACGGGAGATGATGAAAATGGGGCTGCTGACGAGCGCCGGTTATCTGATTCCCAAGAAAGGATTGAGTTCTCGTCCACTCACAAGCGCGGGCTTTGTGGACAACATCTGCCAGAGCCCGCCGACCACAGCTTTCCTGGAGCCATTTGTCCCGATGCAGGTCAAGCGTCCGGTAACATCGCCGCTCAGCCCGACGCCTACGATAGCTCCAAATAACGCCGCCGGAGAGGGCCGTACGCGGTCTCATCAGGTGGTGACGAGTCCATTTCCACCGACAAAGCAGTACCAGATAGTCCAACAGGCGTCGCAGGTCAGTGTGAGCCAGAACCTCCCACTGCAAACTTTATGGACCTTCGACGGAATCAGTCCAGGCCCACTCTACATCGCCAGATATGGGGAGCCTATTCTCGTCCGCAATGTCAATAACCTGCCGGCCGACAACGGCGGCTTTGGGAAGAATGAGGTGAGCACACACTTGCACAACGGCCACACGCCGTCTGAAAGCGACGGGTTTCCTTGCGACTTCTTCCCAAATCCCCAGTTTCCCAGTTCCTTCTTCTACGACCAGTACTATCCAAACGTGCTGGCGGGGTTCGCTTCGACCCACCAGCCGACTGGCGACATAAACGAATCGATGAGCACGCTGTGGTACCACGATCACCGCGTGGACTTCACGGCGCAGAATGTCTACAAGGGACTGGCCGGGATGTATCTTTTGTATAACAACTTCGACACGGGCAATGAGACGACGGGGTTCCGTCTTCCTGCCGTCCCCAATCCCACGAATGTCGTCCCCGATTTCGACGTCCCGATGTTGTTTGCAGACAAGTGCTTCGATCCGAACACAGGGCTGCTGTTCTTCGACTTGTTCAATTTCGACGGAATACTCGGAGACAAATTCCTTGTGAACGGAAAGATTCAGCCTGTCCTTCACGTTCATCCGCGCAGGTACCGCTTCCGCTGGCTGAACGGCGGGCCGTCGCGCTTCTATCAGTTCTTCATCACCGATCTGACCAATCTGAACGCGCACAACAGGTTTTGGCAGATTTCCAACGACGGAAACCTCTTGCCAAACCCGGTGAATGTGGAAAGTGTGCGGCTGGGCGTAGCTGAGAGAGCTGACGTGATCATTGATTTCGCCCCGCTCGCGGGCAAGACGCTCTACCTTGAGAACCGGTTGGAGCAGACCGACGGGCGCGGGCCAACCGGCAAGGTTCTACCCGCAGGTCAGGGAAACAGAGTCATGCAGATTGTAGTGGATCTTCCGACCGTACCGGACAACAGCGTCAACCCCGCTACGAATCCTTCCTTTTACAGTCTGCCCAGTACCGCCGGGACTCCGAGGGTGACTCGCACATTCAAGTTCGAGAGGGGCAACGGGCAGTGGCAGATCAACGGACAATTCATGGATTGCAACCAGGTCCGCTTCTCAGTTCAGCAGAACACAATCGAGCATTGGATCCTGCAGAACAGCTCGGGCGGTTGGCAGCATCCCATACATATTCACTTCGAAGAGTTCCAGACCTTATCGATCAACGGGTTGCCGCCTTCGAATAGCCCTCTGGTCCAGACAGGTCGAAAGGACGTCATCAGATTGGAGCACAATACCGAGGTCGAACTGTTCTTCCGCTTCCGCGACTTTCTGGGACGGTATCCGCTGCATTGTCACAACACGGTCCATGAAGACCACGCGATGATGCTGAGGTTCGAGATCGCTACTGTGGGAGACACGAAGCAAACCCCATAGTTGCCCCCGCGTCTGCGCCGCTCCCGGAGCGTGCGCAAACCCAGGACGAGACACAAGAAAGGAAATGCCAAACCATGAAGAGCATTAACCGAAGAAGCCTGATTACGATGCCTGGGATAGCCAGCGCGACCGGCGGCTTCCAGTCGCTGGCATCCACTCAAGATTCTAAATGGGATAGAACGTCGCCACGAGAGATAATCCGGGCGCGCTACTTCCCCAACGTCGCGCTGACCACGCACGAAGGCAGTAAGGTCCGGTTCTATGACGACCTGATCAAGGACAAGATCGTGACCATCAATTTTATGTACGCGGACTGTGAAGGGGTTTGCCCTGGCATCACGGCAAACCTCGTGAAAGTTCAGCGGGCGCTTGGAGAACGGGTTGGTCGCGATATCTTTATGTATTCAATCACACTCAAACCGGAGCATGACAGTCCCGAAGTACTCAAGGAATATGTCCAAATGCATCGGGTGCAACCCGGCTGGTTATTTCTGACCGGCGCCCCCCAAGACCTTGAGGCGCTTCGGCGTAAGCTGGGCTTCACCAATCCGGATCCGAAGTTGGATGCGGATTCGTCTCAGCATATTGGGATGCTGCGGTACGGAAACGAACCGCTCCAACAGTGGGCCGCGTGCCCCGGACTGGCAAATCCCGGCTGGATCGTCGAGTCTATCCTCTGGGTGGATTGGCCGAAGGCCAGACAACCCAAAATTGAAGGCGCGCGACGGCCAGTGGATGAGAAAGGAGAACGAAAATGAAAAAAAATGCGCAAGGGCTAAAAGGGTTGTTTATCGTTATGTTTCTGGCGGTTGCGACGCTGGCGCAGACCGATGTGCCGCAGATCGGCGCTATCGTCGTGGGCAAAGGTCCGGAAGGAGTGGCCTTTGATGGGGCCAGCATCTGGGTGACGAACCAATTCAGCAACAGCGTGACGAAGCTGAGGGCGAGCGATGGCGCTCTGATCGGGACCTTTGCGGTCGGCAAGCGCCCAATTGGAGTGGCCTTTGATGGGGACAGCGTCTGGGTAACGAACTTACTCGACGACAGCGTAACGAAGCTTCAGGCGGCCAATGGCGCCGTGATCGGAACCTACGCCGTGGGCGATGGTCCTGGAGGGATCGCTTTTGACGGGACTAACATCTGGATAGCTAACCGATTCAGCGACAACGTGACGAAGCTGCGGGCGAGCGATGGCGCCGTGCTCGGAACCTTTGCCGTGGGCAAGCGCCCAATTGGAGTAGCCTTTGATGGGGCCAGCATCTGGGTGACGAACCAATTCAGCAACAGCGTGACGAAACTGAGGGCGAGTGATGGCGCTCTGATCGGAACCTTTGCCGTGGGAAATGGTCCATTCGGTGTGGCCTTGGCGCCCACTCCCGCCGGGCCTAACGTCTGGGTGGCGAACTTTTTCAGTAAGAACGTGACGAAGCTGCGGGCGAGCGATGGCGCTGTGCTTGGGACTTATACCGTGGGCGATGGGGCGGCAGGTGTGGCCTTTGATGGGACTAACATCTGGGTGGCGAACAATGGCAGCAACAACGTCATGAAGCTGCGGGCAAGCGATGGCGCCGTGCTCAAAACCTTCGCCGTGGGCAGAGGCCCATTTGGCGTGGCCATGGCGCCCACTTCCGCCGGGATCCACGTCTGGGTAGCGAACTTTGGTAGCGATACGGTTTCAAAACTGTAGCTCATATTGTGTTCTTGATCTTGTGTCGCGGCGGGGCTTCGGACGCGCGCACTTCAATCACTTGTCGCCACGCGCCGTCACGATCTCGCGCGCGGCGGCCCACTGCGCGATGTCCTGCCGGTTAATCGCGGCGGCCATCAGTTCCGGGAACAGATCGGGAGTGCAGGCGAAGGAAGGTATGCCGAACCCGGCGAACGCGGCGGCGACGCCGTGATCGTATCCTGGCGCGCCGTCGTCGTTGAGCGCAAGCAGCGCGATGAATTGGACTCCGGCGCTGACCAATGACGCGGCGCGTTTGAGCATCTCCTGCTGATTGCCGCCTTCAAACAGGTCGCTGATCAAGACCAGGATCGTGTCGTGCGGCTGCCGGACCAATCCCTGGCAATAGCCGAGCGCGCGGTGGATGTCTGTGCCGCCGCCCAGTTGCGCGCCGAAGAGCAATTCGACCGGGTCGGAAAGTTCCGCCGTCAAATCCACGACCGCGGTGTCGAAGACGACCATTTGGGTTCTCACCGACGGCAACGAAGCGAGCACGGCGCCGAAGACGCCGGAATAGACCACCGAGGTCGCCATCGAACCGCTCTGGTCGACGCACAGGATAATTTCGCGCAGCGCCGAACGCTTGCGTCCGTAGCCGATGCGCGTTTCGGGAATGATCGTTTTGTAGTCGGGCTGATAATGTTTGAGGTTGGCGCGAATGGTGCGCGGCCAATCGATCTCGTTGTGGCGCGGGCGGCGGTTGCGCGCGGCCCTGTTCAAACTGCCGATCACCGCCTGTCGCAGCGGCTCGGCCAGTCTGCGCTGCAGATCTTCGACGACGCGGCGAACGACCAGCCGCGCAGTCTCTTTGGTCTTCGCCGGCATCACGCCGCCGAGCGCCAGCAAATCGGCGACCAGATGAACGTCAGGCTCGACCGCCGCGAGCATTTCTGGTTCGAGCAGCATCCGGCGCAGGTTCAAACGTTCGAGCGCGTCCTGCTGCATCACACGCACAACGGACGAGGGAAAGTATTCGCGGATGTCGCCTAGCCAGCGCGCGACGTTCGGCGCCGAGCTTCCCAAGCCACCCTTGCGATCGGAGTCGTAGAGCGCGGCGAGCGCCCGATCCATCGCCAGATCGGCGCCGCTCAGGCCACAGCCCGTGCCGTCGTTTTCATCGCCGCCCAGAATCAATCGCCAGCGGCGCAGGCGTTCTTCTTCAATTATCATATTGCTGTCTAAATTATTGAAGACTGTGCAAATAAAAACCGCTTGCAATCAATACATTGACTGGCGTCAACCTGGGTACGCATCGCTTCCAGCGTGCAGTCTCGGTTAGACGGCCATTTGCTACCAGATGCGCCTCCTGCCGAGACTGCACGCTGGAAGCGATGCGTACCCAGAGCTCGCCTTCCGATTTATGCGCAGGGTTCAAATAATTTCGCCAGAATGAACCGGAAGCTACATTATTGCGATTCATTCAGCCCAAGCAACCGCGCAATCAGCGGTAACACGTCTTCGGCGCGCGCATGATCGAAATCTTCGGCGCGGGGTTGGGCGCCGATTGCCGCGCGACTCACGCCCGCCATTCCTCGCCGCGCCCGCTCGCCGATTTGCCTGCGCTCGGGCGAAGTGAACGTCGAAAACGTGCGGCGCAGCAACGGCGCCAGCGCCGTGAATCCATCGCTCGGCAACGCCGTCAACCATTCATCCAGCGTCCGCCACAACGTCTCGTCGTGCAACAGCAACAACCCGCTGCCTTTTAAAAATCCTTCGATCCAGGCCGCCGCCTGCGCCGGCTCGTTCGCGGTCGAAAGCGCGAGGCCCAAACGCCGCGCCGCTTCGTCCGCCGCAAACGCGCCCGCGTCCACGAGCAGCCTGCAACACCTTCCCGCGACCAATCCGTGCAGCCCGCGCTGATCGGCCAATCGCGTCATCGCGCCGCGCCAAGACGTCAGATGTTCTTCGTTCTGCATAAGACCGATCGCGGCGTTGACGCTGACGACGCGGTCGAACATCGCCGCCGCGGCTTCGTCGTTGAGCGAAGCGCACGCGCCAGGCAATCCGATGCAAACGCGCGCGACCAATCCGGCGACCACCTCGCCCACCATCGCCGCGTCGGTCCCGCGCACGTTGCCGTAGCGTTGAACGTTGGCGAGCGGCGGCAGCGCATCCATCAAATGCGCGACGTCGCTGGCCACGGCGGCTTCGGCCTGCAGGCGAGCCGTCACGTGGCTGACCGCGCCGGGCAGGTCGGCGAGCAGCGACTGATCGAGCAGGTTGGTCAACGCCGGCAATTCTCTCGCACGATCCGCCGCGTCGCGCGCGAAGGCGGTCGCGGCCTCGTAGATCGTATTCCCCCAGACGCCCGCCTCGATCAACGCGACGACTAATTCAGGCTGCCAGCGCAATCGCCAGATTTCATGGAACGTGCCTTTGCCGCCGGCCCGCTGCGTCTCGCCCCAACGAACGCTGAGCAGCGACAAACGATGCAGCAACCGGCTGCGATCAAGATCGTTCGGCTTACGCAAATCGAGATCGTACGTGCGCTCCAACGCTTCAGCGGGCAACCGCAGCCGCTTCTGCTCGCGCGCCAAATCCTGCTGCAGCGGCGCGAGCGGCGTCTCTTCGGGCACGGCGCCCAGCGTCTCGCCGACGATCAGTTTCTCGTGAATCAACCGCAGAGGCAGATCATTGCCGAAACAGAAGACCGATTGCGTCGCCTCGTTCAATTCGGACAGCCCGGGCAGCGGGCGGTCGCGCAAAGCCGCCAAGGTCTCGGCCAATCGCACGGCCTCGATCACATGCGCCGAAGAGACGTCCAGGTCTTCCTCGCGCAGTAACCGCGCCACGCGCGTCATCCATCGGATCGGCACGCTGTCGCGCGACGTCCACAAATGGTGATACCAGCCTGGCGATTCGACGCCCGCGCCGTAGCCGCTGCTATAAGACAACCGCCCGTATGTCCACGGCGTCCACGTAGCCTGCGTCTTGACCTTCGGCAAGCCTTTCAACAGCTCCTCGTCATCCTTCGCCGACGGCGTGTTCCCGGCGTCAACTGTGAGCGCGGGCGCGTGCCACGCGCCGCATACAACCGCGATCCGCTTGAAGCCTTCTTGCGCTGCGGCCCGAATCGTCTTCCTCATCCAAGCCTCTCGTTGGGCTTCACGTTGGGCTTCTCGTTGAGCTTCTCGCCGAATCTCGGGCGAGGCTCCGCCTTGTTCAACTGGTTGATCGGCGGGCAGAGCCGATTCGCGCAGCGCCGCCATCGCTTCCAGGATCGCGGCGAAAAGATCGGCGCCGTCACGCCTGTGCTCGACCATATGCTCCCACCAGCGCTCGCCGTCGCTGTAACCCGCGGCTGCGGCCAACTGGCCTATCGGGTCGTCGTGGATTCGAGATTCGGGATCTGAAATTTGAGATTCGGGGTGTGAATCTTGAGATTCGGGATCTGAAATTTGAGATTCAGAGTCGCCCTCCACCGCCAATCGATGGAATTGCGGCAAATCCATAAACCGCACGGCGATCTTGCGCGCCAACCCGTAACCGAGCGCCTGCCATTCGGGAGAGAAGACGGCGAAAGGATAAAAGACCGCGCGCTGCGGTTGATCGGGCGGATAGATCAACAGTGCGACCGGCGGCTTCATCTGTCGATGCGCTAGCAGCAACAGCGCGTCAGCCGCATCGGGCGGGCCTTCGACCAGGATGCAATCGGGCCGCAATGCTTCCAACGCCTGGCGCAGGCTGCGCGCTGAACCGGGGCCGTGGTGTCTGATGCCAAAGATGTTTATCCCCATATCTGACGACTACTCGTGGGTCAGCTTTCCCTCTTACGCGATAAGGTAAAGACAACGTTGCTGAGAGATGTTTCTTTGCTCTTCTCCAGGTCTGTTTCGCTCCTTCGTTCAAAGCCATCGAAACTTTTCTTGACGCGAAGCTCATTCTCTATTTGATCAAAAACGGCCGTGTCGGCGCCAATCTTCAAAAACAGGGCTACGCCATCCTGGCGCCACTCCCCATGTGTATTTAGCTCCACAAGTCCTAATTCGCCCGCCTGCCTTTTGATCTTTATTCGAATGGTGAAAATATTGGCCTTTTGAAACCGAAGTCTAATTTCCCTGTGATCATCGCAAGCAATATATTCGCGAACCAAGTTGAAATCGCTTATTTGCCACGATTCGCGAATCATCATGGGAATGCCAAAGAAAATTACGACTGCCGTGCCGTAATCAAGGATCAAAGGCGCCCAGGCGTAATTTCGCAAGCTTGGCGTAAGAAGGAATCCGGCGAATCCAGCCACGCCCCCTACAATCGGGAAAGACGAAATGTAGTTCTCCGATCTCAGATTGCGAATGACGATGAACGCATTCAGCGCCGCTAACACCGCAAACACTCCGATAAGCAAACCGGCTATATACAACTGATATTTTGGGAGTGAGGCAATCATCAATTACGAAACCTCTCGACACGCGCGATACAAATCCTTCCAACCATCACGCTCTTTCACCACAGTCTCCAAATACTCCAGCCACACCACGCGGTCCTGCACCGGGTCTTTAACCACCGCGCCGACCAGGCCCGACGCGACGTCGTTCGAGCGCAACTGCCCGTCGCCGAAATGGGCGGCGAGTGCGAGGCCGCTGTTGACGACCGAGATCGCTTCGGCCGTGCTCAATGCGCCGCTCGGAGATTTAAGTTTGGTCTTGCCGTCCTGCGTCTTGCCGTCGCGCAATTCGCGGAAGATGGTCACGATGCGACGAATCTCGCCGAGCGCGGGCGGCTCGGCGGGCAATTCCAGCGCGCGACCCAGAGACTCGACGCGCCGCCTGACGATCTCGACCTCTTCGTCGGCAGTTTCGGGCACGGGCAGGATCACCGTGTTGAAGCGGCGTTTGAGCGCGGAGGAAAGTTCGTTCACGCCCCGGTCGCGGTTGTTGGCCGTGGCGATCACGTTGAAACCTTTGGCCGCCTGAACTTCTTCGTTGAGTTCGGGGATTGGCAGCGTCTTTTCGGAGAGGATGGTGATCAGAGTGTCCTGGACGTCCGAAGGGATGCGCGTCAGCTCTTCGACGCGGGCGATCTTGCCGTTCTGCATCGCGCGCATCACCGGGCTCGGCGTTATGGCCTCGCGCGAAGGGCCTTTGGCCAGCAGGCTGGCGTAGTTCCAGCCATAGCGGATGGCCTCTTCGGCTATGCCGGCCGTGCCCTGCACTAACAGCGTCGAATCGCCGGAGACGGCCGCCGCCAGATGCTCGCCCAACCACGTCTTGGCGGTCCCCGGGACGCCTAGCAGCAACAGCGCGCGGTCGGTCGCGAGCGTCGCAATCGCGATCTCGACCAGCCGCCGCTGGCCGATGTATTTCGGAGAGACTTCGAAACCGTTGCCTAGTTTGCCGCCGAGTACGTAGACGGCGACGGCCCACGGCGAGAGACACCAGTTGGGTGGCCGCTGGCGCTCGTCGGCCTTGGCGAGTTCGCTCAGCTCTTCGGCGAACTGCTGTTCGGCGTGTTCGCGCAGCAATGTAGTTTCAGTCTTCTTATCGGACTTTTTCATTGATCGATCTCCTCGAAAAACGTGGGACAGACTTCAGTCTGTCCTGGGTCACGGACAGACTGAAGTCTGTCCCACGTTTTTATTGTTTCAAATTTCCTTGAGCATGTCGTCACGGAATTGCAGTGTGGTCAGAAAATTATCGAGGCTCTTCGGCGATTTGGGGTCCTTATAAACGGCGGTTGAAATTTGAGAGATGGCTTCCGGAATTTGAGCCGGGTCGAGATGAACGGCCACAACGTTGAGCAGTTTCATCAATGGCCACCTGTCGTTGACCCTTCTCTTTTTGACGTCCTGATAAAGCGCGCTCAATACCGCCAGGCTCAGAGTGGCGCCCCATGGGTGAACGCACGAACTCAGCGACGCGTACGCGTCTTCAAGAGAAATTCCCGCGCGCAAGCCTGCGAGCAAATGTTTTTCTTTCAATTCTCCAGGAAGAGAATCGAAGAGCGGCTGCAAATTGACGTCGAACCCCTTCTTGCCTTGTAGATTTAACAGCGCCTCCGCCCAGACGTGATCCTGATGGTGTTTCGCGGCCTGCGCCCAACTATCGATCAACAGCGCGCCCCATTCTTTATTGGCGAGCGCGGCCTGCGCCAATTCGTCAGCGGTCTGGCCGAGCGATTTGTTCCAGATCGATGGCGGCGTCAGGCCGATGATTTGCTTCGACAACCAGGCCTTCGGGCCGATCCCTTGCTGAGCGGGCGGTTTTGGATTGACGCCGTCGCGCGACATCGCATCGTCGCATGCCTTGGGCGGAATGATCTCGAGCGTGGTCTTGCCGCGCGATTTCTTCCCCAGACTGACCATCGGGCGGGCGCGCTCGATCATCCTCTGAAGGAGTCGTGATTGAGGCAGTTGAACGAGCAATTTCACCGCCGTGCGGCCAACGCCTTTGCTTCGATCATCGAGCGCGGATTCGAGCATCGGCTCATCTTCCGGACTCAGCCCGATTTCAAAAACTGAGAGGAATTCTGCGCGGTGATCCGGCTTCTCCTCGTCCCAGGTTGAAACCAGCAATTCACGCGCCCGCGCCGCGTCAGTCGCGCGCAGTTTGCGCAGTAAGGCCAGACGCGCTTCGTGATTCCCAGTCTGCCAGCTTTGCTCGTCGGGAACGCTAACGGCGTAACTCCAATCGGGATTCTGCGCCGCCAGCCAACGCCCGCGCGCGCCCAGCAAGGGGAGAATCGCTTCACGCAACCATACCCGCACCCGTCCCAATTCGAGCAACTCCGGCAATAACTCTTCCGGCGCGCGACGCCCCGCAGCCGCCGCCTTCGCCAACCACTCCGGAAAAAGCTCCCCGTATTCTCCGCGCAGCATCATCGCCAGGTGGACCGCCGCCCCTTCGCCGCAACGCGGCGCGTCCTCTGGCTCGCAGGCTTCCGGCGCCGGCGGCATGTCTTTCAACGGCAAAGTCCCGGCGCGCTCGTAAAGCGACACCAGCGCCGCCGCGCCGAGCAGAGCGCCTTCGCGGTCGTTTTGATCGAGCTGCGCGAGCAGACCGCCGAGCTTGTCCGCCGCCCCGTTGAGAGAAGGCGATTTCCGCTCGCAGCCGATCAACGCGGCGTTGATGATTTCAGTCCACACACTCATATGAAAATGTCTCTGTAGTAGCGAATTTATTGAAGACTGTGCAAATTAAAGTCGATTGCATTCAACTATTTGAATCCTGCGCATCAATCGGGAGACGCCTGGGTACGCATCGCTTCCAGCGTGCAGTCTCGGGGAGGCCGCTCATTGACTCTCGAATACGCCTCCTGCCAAGACTGCACGCTGGAAGCGATGCGTACCCAGGTTTTCGCCAATCAATGTATTGATTGCACAGTGGTTTTATTTGCACACGCTTCAATTTATTCGCTACGTCAGTGTAGTAACGAATAAATTCGTTACTACGAGGGGTCTCATCCGAATTTCGTGAAGCGATTTCCGTGGAACGCGGAGAGCGGCCAGAGATGATCGCCGTCCCATTCGCCGAAGACGTCGATCCCACGCCCGCCGCCCAGGGCCAGCATCGTCCATCCGGATTCAAAACGCGGCGCGATTTTCAGCGCCCGGCCATCGGCGTCTCGAACAAACCACTCGTCGCCGCGCCGGAGCGGCGTCACGTTGAGCAGCGGCATCGGAAATTTTTCGAGCCAGGGATTGGCCGCCATTGCGCTCGTGAAGGCTTCGTGCGCATCAACGATCTTCGCGTAACCCGAAATCCGTTCGGGCGGCGTGGGCGCGCCTTGTCGCTGTTTGACGATTGCGCGCAGCGGGTACGCGCCGAGAAAGAAGACCAGCTCGGCTTCGATCGCCGCGCCAGTGACGAAACTCGCGTCGAGCTGCTGTTGCCCGTGCGCGAAATGCAATACCAACGCGGCGCGCCCGCTCCGCTCCCCCCAAAGCCAGATGCGCTGTACGCGCAGCCGGTCTTCTTCCTCAACTCGCTGGCCCAGGACCAGCCAGCGATCGCGCGTCCCGTCCACTCGCAGCAACTCATCCTGATTCTGCGTCCAGCCTATGAGAGCGCGAATGTCCGCTTGCGTGGCTTCGGGCAATTCGGCGACGCGTTTGAACCCTTCGATCAGCAGGTACAATTTGCCCAATCGTTCCAACAACCGGGCCTCCCAGCCCTCGCCCGAAGCAGGAACGCCCGCCATTTCACGCGTCAATCGCGCGACTCCCGGCGCCTGCGCGTCAACCAATCGGGCGGCGGTTCGCTCCCAATAATTCGGCGGTTGCGATTGGACCGCGGCCAGCCCGCCGCGCGCGATGTCGCGCAGCCACAGTTCCAAGTCCCGCAATCCGGCCGCGACCTTCGCCTCTCGACTGGCCGCGCGTTTGGCCTGAGCTGCCTCGTCAACGATCTTTTCGCCGGCTTCGGCCCTCGACTGCTTCTCGGCGCGCTGCTCCGCTCGTTTGGCGCGGGACGCCAGCCATTCGACGACCCAATCCGGCGGCTGCTTCTCCTTGAACGCGTCGGCGCTTGACGCGAGCAACAGAAACAATCCGAGTCCATGTTTGCACGGAAATTTGCGGCTAGGGCAGGAGCAGCGGAACGCCGGTTCGGTCAGATCGATCTGCGTTTGATAAGGGTCTTTGCCGCTGCCTTGACACAAGCCCCAGGCCGTCTGTTCGTCGGCCCCGAGCTTGAGCCATTTCCGGGCGGCGGCCAGGCCTTGTCCGGCTTTGGCCGACGCCGCGTCGGGCGCCAGGGCCAGGATTTGTTCGGCAGTCCAGTTCATCGTTCCTCGCGGGGCGTTCATTTTCAACAACGGTTCACACGCTCGCCTTGCGAGGCGCAGCCCTCTAAACTGTTGGCGTCCGGCCTCGGCGCTATTACAATTGCCTCGGCGCGCGATTCAGCCTTCGACTTTTGAAGTCGCGCGCAAGGACGCGGATTATATATTCGATTGCCGCGAAAGCGAAAAAATTTGCCGATTATGAAACCCATCAACATCAAATTCTGCCGCCGGCTCTTCCAAACGTCTCTGTGCGCGGCGCTGATCGCGCTGCTCTCCGTTTCCGTTTGCGCTCAACAGCCCGCGCTCGACCGATACGTCTCCAAGCCCGACCCGGCTTACTCGTGGAAACTGGTCAATACGACGCAGGGCGAGGGCTATAAGAGCTTCGTCCTCGAATTGACCTCGCAGCAGTGGCGCACGGAAAAAGACGTCGACCGCCCAATATGGAAGCACTGGCTGACGATAGTCAAACCGGACAAACCGTCCACGAACAAAGCGTTGCTCTTCATCGGCGGCGGAAACAATAACGACAAGGCTCCGGCTACGATCTCCGAACGCGTGACGATGTTCGCTTTGGAATCGAACTCGGTCGTCGCCGAGTTGGGGCAGGTTCCGAATCAGCCGCTCTTCTTCACCGACTCGAAAGATAAAGGCCGTTCCGAAGATGACCTGATCGCTTACACACGCGTCAAGCATTTCTCTACGAAGGATGACGAATGGCTGGTGCGGCTGGCCATGGTCAAGAGCGGGGTGAAGGCGATGGACGCCGTTCAGGAATTCCTGGCGAGCGACGCCGGAGGCAAATTCAAGGTCGACCAGTTCGTCGTCTCGGGCGGATCGAAGCGCGGATGGACGACGTGGCTGGTCGGGGCGGTCGACGAGCGTGTGATCGCCATCATGCCGACAGTGATCGACGCGCTCAATTCCGAAGCCATCACGCGCCATCACTTCGAAGCCTACGGCTTCTTCTCGCCGGCGCTCAACGATTACGTCAACCACGGACTCTTCCCGCACAAGATCGGCACGCCCGAATACCGCGCCGTGCTGGCCGTCGAGGACCCGTACAATTACCGCAACCGCGAGCGGCTGAAGATTCCGAAATATCTGGTCAACGCTTCGGGCGACCAGTTCTTCCTGCCTGACAACTCTCAGTTCTATTTCGGCGACCTGCAAGGCGAGAAGCACCTGCGCTACGTGGAGAACGCCAAACACAACCTGGCCGGTTCAGACGCGCGAGAGAGCATGCTGGCGTTCTATCAGGCCGTTCTGAAGGGCAAGGCCCGCCCGCGTTATTCGTGGAAGAAAGAGAAGGACGGCAGCCTGACAGTGAAAGTCGTAGACAAGCCGAAAGAGGTCAATCTGTGGCAGGCCACAAACCCGAAAGCCCGCGACTTCCGCGTTGACACGATCGGTAACGCTTACCTGAAGACCCAACTGCAGGAGCAGAAAGGCGGCGTCTACGTCGGCCGCGTTCGTAAACCGGCTGTCGGCTTCACCGCATATTTCGTCGAACTGGTTTACGACATCGGCGAGAAATACCCGTTGAAGTTGACCACCGCGGTGAGCGTCACGCCCGACACGCTGCCGTTCAAATTCGAGGACGCGAAGAAGAAGTACAACTCTGGAAATTGATCCGGATAAGGTACACGGATTTGACGGATGGCGACGGATTAGGACGGTTTTGATCTGTGTCAATCCGTCGTCATCCGCCAAATCCGTGTACCTTCAGCGTCCAATCGTTTGCGCCGCCGGCTCAATTGAAATTATCAGCCGGCTTTCATCCCCAGCACCCGCACTAGGAATCCCCAACTGTCCGAAATTTCTTCGATGATCTTCGACGTGGGTTTGCCCGCGCCGTGACCGGCTTTGGTCTCGATGCGGATCAGGGTTGGCGCGGCGCCTGATTGCGCGGCCTGCAGCGTCGCGGCGAATTTGAAGCTGTGCGCAGGAACTACTCGGTCGTCGTGGTCGGCGGTCGTGATCAATGTCGGCGGATACTTCACGCCGGGTTTGATGTTGTGCAGCGGCGAATAGGTGTAGAGCGATTTGAAATCCTCGGCGTTGTCCGGCGAGCCGTAATCGGAGGTCCACGCCCAGCCGATGGTGAATTTGTGGAAGCGCAGCATGTCCATCACGCCCACGGCGGGCAGCGCGGCGCCGAACAGATCGGGGCGCTGCGTGACGCAAGCGCCGACTAACAATCCGCCGTTGCTGCCGCCGCTGATGGCCAACTTCGGCGTCGAGGTGTATTTATTGGCGATCAGCCATTCGGCGGCGGCGATGAAATCGTCAAACACGTTCTGCTTCTTCGCCTTCGTCCCGGCCATGTGCCACTCCTCGCCGTATTCGGCCCCGCCCCGCAGATTGGGCTGCGCGTAAACGCCGCCCATCTCCATCCAGACCAGATTCGAAATCGAGAACGCCGGCGTCAGCGAAACGCTGAACCCGCCGTAGCCGTACAGCAGCGTCGGATTCTGGCCGTCGAGCTTCAAGCCTTTCTTGTGCGTGATGAACATCGGCACGCGCGTTCCGTCTTTGCTCTTGTAGAACACCTGCCTGGTCTCGTAATCGCCCGGGTTGCAATCGACCTTCGGCTGGCGGAAGATCTCGCTCTTGCCGGTCTTCAGGTCGTAGCGATAGATGGTCGTCGGCGTGGTGAAGCTGGTGAAGGCGTAAAACGTCTCGGTGTCTTTGCGCTTCCCGCTGAAATTGGCGGCCGTGCCGATGCCGGGCAGATCGACTTCGCGAACGAACTTTCCGTTCAAATCGAAGAGCTTGACCTGCGAGCGCGCGTCTTTCAGATACGAGGCGATGAAATGGTCCCCGACCAGGATTACGCCTTCGAGCGTTTCCGGCGCCTGCGCCACAAGCTCTTTCCAGTTCGCCCGACCGGGATTGCGCGTGTCAATCGCGATGATTCGGCCTCGCGGCGCGTTCAGGTCGGTGCGGAACCAGAAGACCGGGCCGTCGTTGCCGATGAAGTTGTACGCGGCTTCGAGTTCGTTGATCAGTTCGACGACCTTGTTATCAGCGCGCTCGCTACCGCTCGCGTCGCCGACCTGGAGGTCCTTGTAAAAGACGCGATTGCGCTGGTCGGTTCCCTGCCAGACGCTGACGATCAGATAGCGCCCGTCTTCGGTGACGCGGCCGTCGAATCCCCATTCCTTCTGGTCTTTGCGCTCGTAGACCAGAACGTCTTCGGACTGCGGCGAGCCGGCGCGGTGATAGTAGAGCTTTTGATAGTAGTTCGCGTCTTCGAGCTTGGTCCTCTCGTTCGGCTCGTCATAGCGGCTGTAGAAGAATCCTTTGCCGTCCTTCGTCCACGACGCTTCGGAGAACTTCACCCATTTGATCTGGTCGGAGAGGTCATTGCCCGTCTCGATCTCGCGCACCTTCCACTCCTGCCAATCGGAGCCGGAGGTCGAAAGCCCGTAAGCCAGATATTTGCCGCCCTCGCTCACAGCCCAACCTGACAAGGCCACCGTGCCGTCGGTTGAGAGTTTGTTCGGATCGAGCAGGACGCGCGGTTCGCCGTCTAGCGATTTCAACGTGTAGAGAACGTTCTGATTCTGCAGGCCGTCGTTCTTGAAGTAGAAGTAACGGGCGCCCTCCTTGAATGGCGGCGTGTATTTCTCGTAGTTCCAGAGTTTGGTCAATCGCTCCTTGATCTTCGCGCGTTCGGGAATCTCGTTGAGAAAGCCGAAGGTGAGCTTGTTTTGAGCCTCTATCCACGCGCGCGAATCGGCCGAATCCGGGTCTTCCAGCCAGCGGTAAGGGTCGGCGACCTTCACGCCGTAATAATCGTCAATCTGATCGACTTTCTTTGCCGTTGGATAAACGAAAGTTTTATTCATCGTAGTTTTGCTCTGTGCGGACGTTTTTCGGGCCGGGACGACGGCGCTCAATGAGAGCAGCGCCACAATCGCGGCGGTTACAGCCAGCATTCGTGTGGATGAATAGAGATTCATTGATGGCTCCTTCTCGCTCGATTTGATTGTGTGGTTGGCGGCAGTGTGCGAGCTTAGCATGGGCCTCAGGAATCGGTACAGTACCGCGCGCATAGAGTGGGACAGACTTATGGTCTTTGAAAATTAAACGCAACCACGAAATCCAACGTAGGGGCGGGTTTTCCCCGCCCGTGTCTGTGATCGACGCGATTGGGCGGGGAAAACCCGCCCCTACGTGGTTGCGTTTAATTTTCAAAGACCATAAGCCTGTCCGTGGTGTGAGGTGAGAGCGGACAGACTAAAGTCTGTCCTACTCTACGCGCGCGGTACTGTGCCGCTTGACGCCGCGATCTCCCGCACCCCTTCAACTAAACGTTCAACCTCTTCTTCCGTCGTGTAACAGGCGCATCCGGCGCGCAGCAATCCCTGTTCTACTTTGCCTAGACGTTCGACCACCGTCTGCGCGTAGAAATCCCCGTGCGAAGCGAAGACGCCGCGTTCGACCAATTTCTGTGTGAGTTCAATTGACGGAATGTCTTTGAGCGTGAATGAGAGCGTCGGCGTGCGCGGGACGTCCGGCTCGGGACCGTAGAGCGCGACGCCCTCGATCGAACTCAGCCCGTCCCACATTCGCTTGAGCAGATCAGCCCCGCGCGCGTGCAGCGCCGCAAAAGAATTCCGCAACCGCTCTCTGCGCGTCGTTCCTTCCGCCCCCTCGGTCAGGGATGCGAGGAAGTCGATTGCCGACGCCGTCCCGACCATTCCCTCGTGGTTTTGAGTGCCGGTCTCCAGGCGTTCGGGCGCCTCGTCCGGCGCGGGTTCGAGTTTCGGAACGTCCAGACTCTCGAGCAGATCATAGCGGCCATAAAGCGCGCCGATGTGCGGCCCGTAAAATTTATAGGCGGAACAGGCCAGAAAGTCGCATTCGAGGTCGCGCACGTCCACGAGCGCGTGTGGCGCGTAATGCACCGCGTCGACGTAAACGAGCGCGCCGACTTCGTGCGCCATCCGCGCCGCATATTGAACGTCGTTGATCGTGCCCAGGGCGTTCGAGGCTGCGCCGATGGCCAGCAGTTTCGTGTTGCGGTTGATCGAGCCCGCGAGATCGTCCCAATCGAGTTGTCCCGTTTCGGGAAGCATTCTCACTGTGCGAATCGTCACGCCGCGCTCTTTCGCCAGCGCCCGCCACGGCGCGTTATTCGCGTGGTGGTCGAGTTCAGTGATGACGATCTCGTCGCCGGGGTTGTAGCCGCGCCCCAGCGCCCGCGCGACGTGGAAAGTAATCGTGGTCATATTGGCGCCGAACGAGATTTCATTCGGCTCGCAATTAAAGAAATCGGCCACAGCCCGTCGCGCCTCTTCGATCAATTGATCGGTCTCGGCGCTGGTCGGATAGGCCCAATGCGTGTTGGCGTTGTGACCGAAGAGATAATCGTTCATCGCCTCGGCGACCATGCGCGGGACCTGCGTCCCGCCGGGGCCGTCGAAATATGCCACGGGGAAGCCGTTGTGTATGCGTTCGAGAGCGGGAAAGTGTGAGCGAATCTCAGAAGTCGAAGCGACCAGTTTGTTCGATGTTGTCATTATTCGATTTTATACGGCTGCGGTTTGAGAGAGATAAGGGATGGTCATCGGCCCTTCGGGCAAAACGGCGACGGGCGCGCCGGCGCCGATGCGCCTTAATTCGCCGGCGACGAATTCGCTGATGTCGGCGACCGGCTCCAGGTGCGCGCGGCGGACCTCATCGGGCGCGATGTCGCTGTAGAGGCCGACGCGGGCTTTCAAGCGAATCATCGCCAGCAATTGCGCCTCCCATTGGTCGTACATTGAAAATCCCGGCGCGAGGATCGTGTCGAGAACGGATTGCGGAGAGTCGTGGTCGAACAAGAGTTTTTTGAAATTTCCGTGGTTCGGAAACCCGTCGTTGCATTTCGACGCCGCGACGATCAGGCCGTCCTGCGCGACTATCTGCGCGGCGGCTGACATCCCCTTCACTGCCTGGTAGAGATTTTGATCGAGCGGATAGCCGCTGTTGGTCGTGACGACAATCGGGAAGGGCGTTGGGCAGGGAATCATCACGGTCGATTTCGAGAACGCGCAGCCGCGTTCGTGCGCGGCGAGCGTTTCGCCGCAGAAGAAGCCGGTGATTTGCCGCCGGCGATTGAGCGTGACGTTGACGAGGAAGTCTACGGGCAGCGCGCGCCCCTGCGCGCGAATCTGCTCCTGCGTGGGATTGCCCTCGGTCACGCCCCACGTGCTCAGCGGGTGGCCGATCACGCCGGCGCGGTGATAATGCATGATCGAGTCGATGTCGGCGAGCGCGGGAAAGACGCCTTTGTTGCCGCCCGAAAAACCGGCCATGAAATGCGGCTCGATGAACCCCATTACGATCCGTTTGTCGGTCTCGACATATTCGCGGTTGAAGAAAAGGTCGCGACCGTCTCCGGTCTTGCGCACGAAGGCCAGCGTCGCAGGGTCGTGCGAATTGTGATTGACGATCCGGTAGCGCGACGCGATTTCATCGCCGACCATCGAGGCGAGTTCGGCGGGCGTGTTCACGCGGTGCGACCCAGTGCCGTTGACGATCACGAAATTTTCCGCCGGGACGGCGCCGAGTTCGGCGAAGAGCCACGCGAGCAGGCGGTCGGACGGCAGCGGGCGCGTAATGTCTGGAATGACGACGGCCACGCGATCATTCGCGCCGATCAATTCACGCAGCGGCCTTGAATTGACCGGGGCGCGAACCGCTTCGCGGAACGCGGCGGCTTCGTCGGGCAACCCCGGAATGAAGCGCGGCGCGAGCGTCGTGACTTTGGACGACGGGATGGCGACTTCGAGTCCCTCTTTGCCGTACTGAAGGTGAATAAACATCAAGCTGAACCTTTCCTGGTGATCTCAATGATCAATAAACAATATCATTGAAGGAAGTTCAAGCTGATTCGGCAATGCCCGGACTAATGATCCGGGCGCAATTGTTGGTTCACGCATAAATCTTCTTTTGTATGTTAAGCGTGGGGGATAAACAACTCCCGCTCAATGATCAGCGGATAAGCTTTGTGCGCCACAATGTGCGCTCGGGGAAACAGCCTCAACGCCGCGGTATGGTCGCTCATATAGTGCGTGCAGAGGATGAGACGAACCTGCTTTCTCAAATCGTCTTCAATGAAATAACACAACTCCTCAGCGTCTTCCCGGCTTGCCAGACCGTCAACCAACAAAACTTCATCGCCCCGAACCAAGGCCGTCGCGTTCGCCTGGTAAGCTTCGCCGACAAACACAAAAATATCCTCTTCCAACTGTTCTTTACGCATCAAGGCAGACCTCTCTTTCCAAGCCTCTTATGGCGGTTAGCAAATGCGTGTACGGGACTCCGGGCGCGAGTTGTTTACTCGCGCCTCTTTCCTGATTGGACTCCTGATCGGACGAGGCCACAAACAGGGCGATTAAACAAATCGCCCCACACCGTATACGCATTTGCTAACCGATCTACTACGGCTTGCGCGCTTTCCACAATTCCATCAGCCCGCAATGCCGTCAGTCTGTAATGATAGATGGCGCAATCATCAGCGTCTTGTACGTTTGTAACATGATTTAGCGTAGGCCCCGGGCGTCAGGTGGGTGATGCGTTTGAAATGTCGTGTGAGATGGCTTTGGTCTGTAAAGCCGCTGAGCGCGGCGGCTTCGGCGATTGGCAATCCTTCGGCAAGTCTGGCTTTGGCGCAGGCGACGCGCAGTTGCACCAGGTATTCGTGCGGCGCGAGCCCGACGCGATGTTTGAAAGTCCGGCTGATTATCGAATGCCTGCATGAAGGACTGAAACAGGTCGCCATCCGGGATGTGGTTCGAGCGGGTCGGCGGCATTCGCTCATCGAGCAATTGAAGTAGTCGGGGCTTGGAAATCTCGATATGCCGGAACGAAAATTCGTTGGGGGAGAGGCGATGATTTTCGTGGACCTGAAACGGCTCGTGAAGCTGCACAGAGCCTGCAAATGCCGTCTCCGCCTTGCGTCCGGTGCGAATGGCCTGGCATCCACGCGTCAGCAGCCCGATCGTATAGGCGTCGTGGAAATGCGGCGCGTAATCAGGCGAATCAGCAACCGAGCGCAATTCGATGCCTGAGTAGAAGTTTCGTTGATAAAGCGTCTGCGTCATCATCCTCCCGCCCCGGATTTCTCATTATATACCTGTCCTGCATTTTCCTGTTTTTGTCCTGATGTCAGGACACTTTTGAATAAAGACTTTGGTTTTCGCCGCGTGAGCGGCGGCTGACTTTAGCCCGGCCGTTTCAACGCCGGGAAGGGCCTGTTCAAGCGTCACTACGTGACGCGAAACGCTTTGGCTAGCTTACCCAGCGCTAAAGCGCTGGGCTAAAGTCAGCCGCCGCTCACGCGGCGAAGAATGTTGTTTCTCCAAAAAGCAAAAGTGTCCCGACATCAGGTTTTTGTCCCAATGATGATGCCCGTAGACCAATTCAGCTTCGTGATAATCAGGTCGTCTCTGTTTTCCAGGACCGAAATCAGTTCTTCGGCTCGCCGCGCGTGGCCGTCTGGCCAGTTCGGCTGCGGCAGCATATCGTCAATCACGTACAGCCCGCCGCGATTCAACGAGCGCAGGGCTTCGTCGAGATGAGTGTATTTGCCCGGCCAGGAATCGGCGAAAATCAAGTCGAACTGATCGGGCTCGGCGCGTTGCAACCATTCGCCGCCGTCCGCGTGAATAAAGGAGACTCGAAGATCATCGCCAAGACTCTTTTTCGCGACTTCGAGATTCGCTTCGTCTATTTCGACGGAAACCAGCCGCGCCTCCGTGTCCATTCCATCGAGTATCCAGGCTGTCGCCACACCAGTGCCCGTGCCGAGTTCGAGAAGCTTGCCAGCGGTTTTCGTCGCCGAAAGCGCGCGGAGCAAACAGCCCGTGAGCAGGTCGGAAGCCATCGTGAAATTCAGGCGCGCGGTCTCTGACATGATCTGCGGCAGCCGCGGAGGGAGTTTGATGTTTTCAGTATCGTTCATTCTGTTTCAGAATTTTGCGTGTGACTATCGAGCCTGCCGAATCGCCGCAACTGTGGCGATGAGAGCGCGACCGTGGCGACCACGACGAGCGCGCCCACGCCGCCGCTGACCACCGAAAAGATTGGGCCGAACAGCGCCGCGACGCCTCCCGACTCGAACCGCCCAAGCTCGTTCGACGCGCTGATGAACATTCCGTTGACCGCCGAAACCCTGCCGCGCATCCCGTCTGGAGTGAGGATCGTCGCCAGCGTGTGGCGCACGACGACGCTGATGTTATCGAACGCGCCGGTCAGGAACAACATCGCCAGCGAGAGCCAGAAATTTCTCGAAAGGCCGAAGACGATCGTCGCCAGGCCGAAACCGGCCACGGCCCATAACAATGTCCGCCCGGCTTTCGTGAGCGGCGGCAGATGCGTCGTCAGCAGCGCCATCGTGATCGCGCCGAGCGAAGGGGCGGCCTGCAATGCCCCGAAGCCCGCCGGCCCCACGCTCAGAATGTCCTTCGCGTAAACGGGCAACAGCGCCACCGCGCCGCCGAAGAGCACCGCGAACATGTCGAGCGACATCGCCCCGAACAGCAGCTTTTTATTCCAGACGTATTTGAATCCGGCGACCAGCGTTCTCAGATTGGTCTGACTGGCTCTCGATTCCGCGGCGTAAGATCGTTTGGCCAGTGTCGCCAGCATCACGAAATAGATGGCGCTTCCCAATCCCGCGAACAAGTAAACCGGCGTCACGCCGCCGAACAGGTAAATGAGCCACCCGGCGAGCGCGGGGCCGAGCATCGAACTCAACTCGAATCCGCTGACGTTCCACGAAACGGCGTTGCTGAAGATTTGATACGGGATCAGTTGGGGCATCAACGCTGATCTCGCAGGGCCTTGAAAGGCGCGCGCCAATCCGCTCAGAAACAGGCACACGTAGATCAGCGGAACATTGGCGCTCGCCCACATCCCGACGGCGACCAGTCCGAACGCGGCGATCACGGCCAGAGTCGTCGCGCTCATCAGCGTCTTTCTGCGGTCGAAGCGGTCGGCGGCCTGCCCGGCGGGGAGCGCCAGCCCCAGGATCGGGACGATCTGAACCAGCCCGACCATTCCCAGCGCCAGCTTCGAATTGGTCCTTTCGTAAAGCTGCCAGCCGACGGCCGTGGTCTGCATCTGCACGCCGAGCACGGAAAGCAGATGGCCCGAGAGGAACAATCGAAAATCACGGACGCGCAGCGCGGCGTATGCGTCATGCTTCTCGCTTTCGTTCGCGGACGCGGCCTTCTTCGTGGCTTTTGCCGTTGAATTCATTTTCTGTTGAGACTATGGCGGTCAGCAAATGCGTGTACGGTGTGGCGATTTGTTTAATCGCCCTGTTTGTGGCTTTGTCTGATCAGGAGTCCGATCAGGAAAGAGGCGCGAGTAAACAACTCGCGCCCGGAGCCCCGTACGCGCATTTGCTAACCGATCTATTGCTATGAGAAACGAAAAAGGCGATCAAGCTTTGATCACCCCTTTAAAAACCGATGCGTATGTATAAATACCGGCAATTCGACGGACATGTCAAAGTTGCGCTCCCGCCATTCATTGCAACCCGGCGGTGGACGAGACGTCCATCACATAAATCTCCGTGTTACCCGTCCGGCGTTGACTTTTGAATGCAATACGTCTGCCATCGGGCGCCCAGTTCGGCCAGCCGCCGCCGTCAAACGTCAGCCGCGTCAGGGCAGGGAACAGGCTGCGAGCGCGAGCGCCCCTCCCTCGCAGATTTCGGCGGCGAATCAGATCGGGATGGAGGTTCTAGGTGAGCAAAAAACAAAAAGCGCATCGCTCACTGGTGAGCAGGCTGGTGAGCAGATTGGTGAGCAAGCAGATAGTCTTCGACTTGGCGCTGGCCGGCGCGGTCATTCTGGCTTTCGCCTTGTATCAAGAGGCGCCGCCGGGGACGTGGGCGCTGATCAAACGCATTCTTGGCCGGTGGTGAGAAATCTCGCCCTCGTGCCGGCGCTCACTGGCGCCCAAGCGCCGGCCCGGGCGGGCGACTCGGACGCGACGCGACAACCCGAACTAGCGCAGGCAAATAACCTGCTCACCAGTGAGCAGACTGATTGGATCAAAAGCCTGCTCCCGAAACTCGCCGAAGGGGCGACCGGGTGGTGGGAAGTCGAGGCCCGAGGCAAGGGGTTCGGGATCAAATTCCGCTGGCGCGCGCGCGGCCAGCACACGCTGACATTCGCAAGGGTGAGCAGGGCCGCGTATCAGAGGTTGGTAAAGATGCGGGGTCAAACAGTCCAAATAGGAGGCAAGACTTATGTCAAAGCGGAGTGGTACTTATGCGATTGGGTTAGAGGACAGCTCGGCGACCTCCAACACGACCGCGACAGAGAGCGCAGAGACAAGGCCAGACAAGTTGCCGCAAGGGTCCGGCTTGAGCCTCGCGACCATTGACGAGCTCGCGGAGCAGATCGGCGCCACGGACAGGATCGAAGTCGCTCACCAGTGCGCGGCCGAGATCCGCTCACTGGTGAGCGAACTGCTCACCAGATACGAAAGGCAATTCGCTTAATGCAATACGCAAAAGACACGTCGGTTAATAGTGAGCAGTCGCAGGCCGAGATCCGAAGGACGCTCACCAGGTACGGCGCCACAAAGTTCGGCTACGTCGAGGAAGAGGAGCGCGCGGTGATCGTGTTCGAAGTCTCGAACCGCCGCATCCGGTTCGTACTCCCGTTGCCGAATCGAAATGACTCCCGGTTCTGGGAGACGCCAGGCCGGAAGCTGCAGCGCTCGCCCGACGCCGCTTTCAAGGAGTGGGAGCAGGCCTGCCGGCAGCGATGGCGCGCGCTCGCGCTTGCGATCAAGGCGAAGCTCGAAGCCGTCGAGAGCGGAATCGCTACGTTCGAGGAGGAGTTTTTGGCATACGTCGTCATGCCCGACGGGCAGACCGTCGGCGAGCACGTCTTGCCGAACGTGGAGAGAGCTTATGCGACGGGCCGAATGCCGCCGCTTTTGCCGGCGATCGGCGGGACGGGAGAATGGAAGCGATGAGCGATTGTAAGTCGCCCTGCGAGGGCTGCGACTTCAACTCGTTCGCGTCTATAATGGTCCCCCAAATTTTATATGAGAGGTGATGAGCAAATGGCACAGAACGAACTTGACATCGAATTCATGAATACAACGGATCTCATAAAGGCTCTACACGAGCGGATAAGAGATGGCCATCGGTTCGCCTGTTGGTTTGACGCTGGAAGGGGCTGTTGGATCATGCGGGTTAATAACCTGGACGCGGACAAGATCGCGGATATGGACGCGTTACAGAACGAACTTGACATCGAATTCAAGAATACAACGGGTCTCAAAGTGGCTCTAAACGAGCTGATAAGAGATGGCCATCGGTTCGCCTGTTGGTTTGACGCTGGAAGGGGCTGTTGGATCATGCGGGTTAATAACCTGGATGCGCATAAGATCGCGCATTTCGAAGCGTTCAAACACAATGCGGAGCCTGATCCGAAGCCTATAGAATAACGACTGGCCGACCAGAACACGCACTTGAGCGATTCGACAGCGATGAAGAATTGGAGTGAACGAACCGTAACCAGCTACTTCCCTTTTATCGGTTACATAAGGTTCATTATCAGACGCAATGACTATAGGCGAATTCATCAATTTTCTTCATCGAAAATGCGCACTGATCCATGAGCGATGTCGGGATCGTTAAAATTGCAACAGTTCCCCTCTGCCGATATACTGCGACCGTATTTGCCTTGTGCTTACCATTGCGCCTCAGAGAATGAGCACAGAAGGTCACCCAAGGCCACCCGAGATAAAGATGGAGAGCTTCCTAGATGTCCGAGCCCAAGAATGAGGGCAACTGGTTTGCCCAAATCGTCCAAGCGTTTGCCAGCAGAGCAAATAGAATCTTCGTTCGAAGCGCGGCCAATCCGAGCCTTTGGCTCTGTGTCGCAGTCGCGCCACCATTCTTATTTGCAGCATATTGGTTGCGAGAGCACCCTGGAATATCATACCCGCTTGCTTTTGTTGCAATCCTTGTGGTGCTCGCGGCGGTCTACACTAATATATTTCTGCTTCATACTGATCCCGCTAAACTTCAAACTGAAACCTTCCAGTTGGAACAACAGCGACTCTACATACAATACTTACAGGGCATTCAAGCGCCCGGCGTAAATCGTTTTATCGACATTAGAGCGACGCCTATAATTCCAAACCCTGCCGAGGAACTGGCGGGTACTGCTAGGGAGTTGGCTGCTGCTGCTGCTGAGGAGGGAGGAAGCTAATGAAGGCCTTTGTGCTGGCTTTTAACGATGGGCTGGACGTTGAACAGGATTTTTTAGATCAACTCGAGCTCGCCTCGTTCATTCAGAACTGGATTTTTTTAAATCCAATCATATTTCTGGTTTCCGACGAGAGTGTGCACTTTCTTGCTGAGGCAATCCGCAAGTATGATCCGAGCCGTTGGTTCTTCATCACTGAAATTGCGATGGGCGCCAATAATGGATTGCAGCCTCCCGCAGTATGGAATTTCATCAACTCTCCACAGGCGAAAAACGCAACGCCCAACTGGATATCTCAGCTCGTTTCTTCAATACCTAAAACTCCTCCGGAGCCGCCCGCGCGCGCCGTAAATCCCCTGTCTAGGCCTGCAAAACCGACTCCTCCCACGCTTCCTAGTACTAATAGGCCGCTGCCGTCTCTGCGTAAGATAAGTGAGGCGCTTGAGGCGCTTAAGGATAATAAGGATAAAAAGTGATCTCCTGGGCGGCCTATATAGCCCAGCCGCCGGAATAGCAAAAGCCGGTCAGCGGAGAACAACGCTGACCGGCTTTTCGATCTTTTGGGTATCCTTTCGGCTCCCCGGTTCCGCAGCGTCTGTCCTCAGCCGTAATTGCTCGCCGCGAGTTGGGGAGATTATATACAAAAGAAAGGCCGGCCAGGAATTCCCTTCCCGGCCGGCCATTTCGTTTTTGCAAATTTTGCAAAACCTTCTACGGCCTCTTCACGCTCTTCAATTTCAATGCGCTCAATAGCTGGTGAATCCAAACCGAGCATCGCCGGCTTCGTTCAGAACGCGGATACACCAACCAGTGGGCCGCCAGCGCCATCTCCTCGGCGTCACGCTGTCGCCTACTTCTTGAATGGCTCTGAGGCGGGACAATCACGGCATGGGAAGGATCCTCGGGTAAGGGCTTATAAATAACCGAGTGCCCCAGGGAGCGAGGTAAGCCCGCGTCTATCTCAACTAACCCATATTCAGGATACTTGGCTAACGCTTTTTTCTTTGTGGCTAGCTTCGCCAAGTGAACGGAAACCTCTCCATCCAACCCATCCTTAAAAGCGGCGGACGATGGGCGGCAAGTTCCGTCAGGAAGCTTTTTGATCATCTGCGGGAGGTCAGGGATCCGGCGCCACAACTGATCGTCGTCCTTGATTGTCGGGTGGTCAACATCCTGAGTCATTCAAAGTCAAAACACAAAACCTGAATCCGGTTTTCCCTGAAGCCAATAAGCCAGACGGTTAAGGCCACCCTTCGACCCCGAAGGAATTGAGTCTTCGCGCATCGCGCCGTTACTGGCGACCATCAGATACTCAGTCGAGCCATCGGGCAAAAACTCAATCTCCAATTCGCGCCCGTCCTGCTCAAACTCCAGTTGGAGGCCACCGCCGGGGACGGGGAAAATCTGCGGAGGGGGTAAACTTATATCCGAAAGGTGCTCGATGGCTATGGACGCTTGCTCAATAGCCATCGACTGAATTGGGCGACTGCCGTAGCTGTCCCAATTTTCAGCTAATCGCGCGAGTTCGGAAATCTTATGCTGGGCCGCGCGAAGCCATGGGGTCGCCCTAGCCAGTGGGGTGGCACGACTCCATGCGGTATTCTCATAAACTGATGTGCCTTTCGTAGTTACTGTCTCCATTACTGTCTCCATTACTGTCTCCTTTCCCAGAATTTGTGCATCTTCCTTGAAGTGAAATCAGTAAAACCTTGCACCGCCCACTCGTGACCCAAATCAAGGACATTCAATATCTCAGAATAGTCTTGCGAGATCGGGATTACCTTGGCCGCCACTGTCATCTGCAAAATTTCTTTAGCGTCAGAGTGGCGAAACACCGTTTGCGCGCTTATATACAGCCGGCCGCGATTTTCAGGGATTACATAGCTAGTGTTTAGCGTGATACCGTCCGGCGCCGGAAGAAAATCTCCCTGCTTCCGGGCTGACAGGTAAGGAGAAATCTCTGCAAGTTCGAACGGAGCGCCCGGCCCTTTCTCCAACTCTATCTGATTGACATAAGACACTTCGCACTGTCTTATCTGCAAAGGGCCAAGCTGCTGCTTATTGATAAACCCCTGAAATCGCTGAAACTCTTTCTCGAATCGGCTGCGCGCATTGGTATAGTGTGAATATGTCGGCTCGGAGGCCGTTTTTCTCCAGTTTTGAATGAAGCGATCTTGCTGAAGCTGGAGCAGCCAGGTCTGCCGGCTGTTTATATACCAGCAACGTATCGGAGGCGGCCCGAGGACCGGAATGTTGAATGTAATTTCCTGCTTGCCTTGCTCCTCGAATGTCTCGATCCGCGACGCCGCCGGTTCTTTCACTATGTAGAGTGGATATTCGTCTTGTATCAGGCCCCAAAAAAGACCGTAGTATGGAATACCCAATCTGACTAAATCGGCGAACTCCACCCCCACAACCATTTCAGTCACCGGGGGATTGTCGAATTTCGGAAGCATACTGGCAAAATTGGCCTTGTTGATCAAAATTAGACCCCTAAACTAGGTTTAAAATATAAACTTCCTCTCCAGTATAAACAATAGTCAGAGGTTAATCTTTTAAATCTTTCTTATACAGCAAAAAAAAGGCCGACCGGGAACTTTAATCCCCAGCTGGCCTTTCTCTTTTGCAAAATTTGCAAATTTCGAAATTCCCTCTATTCCCTCGCCTCCATCGCCGCCTTCACCAGCTCCCCCGGCATACAGTTAAGCCAAACATGGAAAAAGCCGGTCAGTGTTGCCTCGCCGACCGGCTTTTCGATCCTCCCGCTCATGCGTATAATCTTTTCAACTCGCAGCGGTTATTCTTATGGCTGAGGACGCTGTGGAATCGGCGGGAGCGAAAGCGCCCGCCATTACTATTTCAACTCAACAGATCATCGCGGGCGAAGGAGTTCTTATGCCAGACGAACGATGTCCCGCGGTCCATCCCAAGCTAGGTTTACAGTGCGATAGAAAAGTGTGGGATTGCTGGGGAACCGATCACATTTGCACAAGAGAGAATGGCCTCGGTGAATTCTGGCGCAACGAACTGGGCAGCTCGCCGATGTATCGATACTTTGAAGATTGGATGGTAGCCAAACAGAATGTGACCGAGGAAGCCGAAAAGGAGGCTATGCCTACAATGAACGAGAACACTGATTCACAATCCCAACAACCACACGCAGGGCCGCCCTGCCCCACCTGTTCGACGCCGCTTGATCCGCAGCAACGCGACCCGATGGCCTATTGGTGTCCGATCTGCAGGAAGTGGTTTGATGGGCAGATGCAGAGGCTCTGAAAGAGATGGCGCATTGGAAACCATCTACACCACGGAGGAAAAACGATGCTAATCAAGATCGACAATACAATAATCAATACTGCGAATATCGTCTCAGCGCACTTTACCCCCGCTACCGAAAATCTGAGGGGGGCTCTCACGATTGTCTTCGTAAACAATGTCGAGCCGACGAATTCCCTTGGGAGAATGCTACTGGAAGGTGACGAGGCTGTGCAGGTATGGAATGCTTTATCCGGGGAGGCGAAAAGTGTCTCGCCGAAATAAAGAATTCGAGGCATCTTCTGATCTATTCGAATAGAAAAAAGCCGGCCAGCGTTGCCTTCGCCGACCGGCTTCCTAGAAGCCTTTTGGGGGACCCTTTCGGCTCCCCGGTTCCGCAGCGTCCTCAGCCATTAGATATACCACTGCGAATTGAGGGGATTATATACAAATAAAGGCCGGCCAGGAATCCCCTTCCCGGTCGGCCTTTATTTTCGCGCAAATTTTGCGGCACTTTTTACCGCGTACGAGTCGTTTTAGCGCCGCTACTGTCTCGCCTGAAAAAGCCAGTCATTGTCATTCCCCTTGCCCTTCTCTAATAAATCAGATAAATTGCGAGCCTTATTGAGAGGTGGTACCGCTTGCGGTATCATTTGAGGGCGATGAAATGGCTAAATGTGATAAGCTCCTCGAAAAAGCGCGTCAGGCGCCGAAAGGTCTCAGGTTCACCGAACTATGCAAATTGGCTGAATGCTTTGGGTTTGAATTTCAGCGACAGCGCGGTTCGCACCACATGTACAAGCATCCTGAGTATCCCGACACGCTCACCTTCCCAGAATGTACGGGAACCGTTAAGGCGGGCTATGTCAAACTGTTGCTTGACGCCATCGAAGAATTAGGAGGCACGGATGACGAATAAATACAGTTTTCAACTTCAGTGGAGCGAGGAAGACAACACGTATTTCGCAAGCTGTCCCGAATTTCCTGGCTTGTTGGCCCACGGCGACACGCCGGAAGAGGCGATCAGAGAGGCTGGAATTGCTCTTGAAGGTGTCATTGAGCTTCAAAAGGAGAGTGGTCTGCCATTGCCAGAGCCAATGACGCGTCAGGAGTACAGCGGTCAATTTCGTTTGCGCTTGCCCAAGAGTTTGCATCGGCGGTTGGCTCAAATAGCCCAGCAAGAAGGAATGAGTCTTAACGGGTTCGCGGTTGCTGCTCTTGCTGAGAAAGTCGGCACGGAGACTGCTAAAAAGAATATAGAGAATGCGGCGATTCAGTTCATAGCAATTAACCCCCGCGATCTGGCCAGCATGGCAACTACGACCATATCTGGCGAGTGGTTGGGCAATGATCAATTACAGATGAATGCTGGCAGAAATCATTAATGCCGCACTCGTAATGAAACAAAGGAGTAGACGATGGCTGAAACGTCACAGGTTATATTTTCACATAAGGAAGTAGTGGAAGCCTTGATTAAGCACCACGGCATTCACAAAGGCATATGGACGCTTCTCGTGCAATTCGGAATTCAAGGAGTAAATGTGGGCCTTGGCGGTCCCAATCCGCTGCCCGCCGCCGTAGTGCCGGTGGTCGCGCTGGGGCTGCAAAAAACCAGTCAGATCAACAGCATGTCTGTGGACGCCGCTGAAGTTAATCCAGCGACAGCGCAAAGCGATAACAAGGAGAAGCGCATGGCGCAAACAAAAAGTTTAGTAGAGTTTGAACGGTTCGCCAGAGACAAAGGGCACAAGGTCGAGAAAGGCATTGTGATTTTTGAACAAGATGGGGAGGCGGCGCAGAAATTCTACACTGAAGCGAGCAACGCCGGTTTCGATGCTGTCAAAGATTTCAATCAGGCGGGGAGTTATGCAGGGTTAGACGACTTATCTAAACTGCCCACATATTGGTATGTGAGACTCGCCCCCTAACCGCATTGAGGATTTTGGTAAAAAAAACAGTGAGCCGACCAGGAATCCCTTCCCGGCCGGCCTTTCCCTTCCCGCAAATTTTGCAAAAACGCTACGGCTTTGCTTCCATTGCCGCCCGCGCCAGATCCGCCGGCGTCCAGTCCGGAACCTGAGCCGCCTTCTCGCGCCGGAGCCGTCCCCGCTGATCCACACTCGACGCCCGCGCCCTGAACCGCTCCAGCTCCTCGTCAACCAGCTTGCGCACGGCCTTCTGATCCGACGCGCTCAAGGTCCGGTACTCCGGCATCGAGCGCAGCGAGGCGAAGGCGTCCCCGCGCAGCCCCTCGATCTGGCGCTCGATCCGGACCGAACCGCTAGTCAACTTCCCCGCCCTCTCCATCTGCTTCGCGTCGAGCGACCGCTCGTAGACGGCGCGCCGGGCGTCCGTCGTCGCACCGCGCATCGTTTCATCCTCGCGCAGCTCCCCGAGCGTCGTCTTGAATAGCTCGCCGCGCTCGCGGATGCGCCTGTTGTAGTCCTCGGCCGACTCGCCCTGCTCGCGGCGGGGCTTCGTCAGGCCGAGTGTGATGACGCCGTTGAGTAACGAGAGCAACATGTCGAATTGGCCAATCCTGCCCATGTACATGAAATTCTCGTTTACGTTGATGATGCCTGTACCACCAGTTCCAACAGTGTCGGTCAGCGAGATAACAGGCGAATCCTTCGATAGCGACAGGTTCGAAATGATCGTCTGCAGCGCCGCGTCACTCTTGCTCACCTTGTCGGCCAGCGCCGCGGCCAGTCCCGATATATCGGCCGGGGCGATCGCCCGCCAAGCGCTCGCGCCGGCCACGTCGCTGACGAGCGCCTGCCCCGAGCCTCCTGGCGCACTCCCGCCGATGCCGAGCTTGGCTTCGAGCAGGAGCAGTAAATCGGCGAGCGCCGTGTGATGGCGCGCCGTCGGCCGCTGCTCGACGAAGTGGCCCGTCGAAAACGCCTGCGCGGTCGTCCCATGCGCGCCGCGCCCGCCGACCGGGACAGCCAGGTTGCTGGCGCTCTTCGACGTGTAAAGGACAATCTCGATCTTGGTCGGCGCCGTCAGACTGTCGGTGAGAGTGACTATGCCGCTATTGCTGAACTTCGCGGGCTGGGCGACCGGGATCAGTAGGTCGCTCACGCTGATATTGACAGTGAGCGTCGAGGAACCGTTGTTCGCGACCTCGATCAAACTGATCGCGTCGTCAAGCGCCGCCGGGTAATTGAGTACGCCTGGAACGCTTGGCATTGTGTGTTACGATAAAAGCGAAATGGAGAAAACAGAGATGACAGAGAATGAAATCAAGCGGAGAAACGAGAGACTTACCCCGACTACCGTGGCGCTCGCTCACTACGATCAGTGGTTATCGCGCGCGGAGTACGAGGAATGTTGCTCACTCGCTGGGATCGAGCCGCGCGCCGACAATGAGATCAGGCGAGACGAATACGGCATAAGAGGCTATCCTTACACTCCCTCGGAGGACCCGACAGGCGATCTCGAAGCCCGCCGCCGGATCGACCGCGCGCGCTTAAGCGCGATAAACCTGGCGGAATGACAACCCGTCACGAATCAGGCTTCTCGGCGCCGGACTGGTCGTAGAACTCGAACTTGCCCACATGGATGGAGACTTCTTCGGCGGCGCGGTTGCCCGAGCCTTCGAGGTAGATCGCCGGGTTGCGCAACGCCCAGCCGTAGACCTGGCGCAGTATGGCGCGGTCTCCAGTAGCGGCGGGATCCACACGCCTGATGTGGTCTCCTAATGGATTCACAGAGAAAATAAAATTGTAACAGCGGGAGATATTTAGATCGGGGATGGAAGGGGGATTAACGAGCCAAGCGGGCGCAGGTAACATTCATTCAGCTCAACCGATAACAACCTGTGCGGGAGGTTGTTATACTTAATATCTAAACTATACCTCATCCATATCGCCACATCAAGAGTTAATTATTCCCGCAGCCCTCAAACTGTTGAGCAGCTCGTTGACCTTGTTCTGAATGTTCTGGACCTCGGCCTGCGTCGGCGGGTTGCTGATCGATTGAACCAGGTTCGCCACCGCTACGCCCGGGTTCTGCGTCGCCAGGCCGCCGAGTCCCAGGTTGGTCCTCGTCGTTGGCTATTTCGCTTGAATGAAGAGGATGACTAACCGCAGAGGTCGCCGCAGGAACGCAGAGCTTAAGAACTATCAGCCAACCTCCGCGCCCCTTTGCGTCCTCCGCGGTCAAAATCTATTCGCCCAACTGAAAACTGCTGTAAGTTCGGGATCGCGCCACGCATCAACCGCCCGACGCTCCACGCGCTCATCACAAAGCGACTCCCGATGATTGCGGCCAGGTCGGAACGGACGCGCGCGCCACACCGTCACAACCCGGCTGGTCGAGGCCGGCTTGGACTATGACACGATCGGCATGATCACCGGCCACAAGGCCAAAGAACTGATCGCCCACTACTCACACAAACACCCTCAGTCGGCGCCGCGGGCCGCGGCGGCGCTCGAGCAAATCAGCGTCCGTCATGACCCGGACCCTCAGAAACCTTGACCTAAGTGGACAAATTGTGGACAAGTGAAAACTAAACGCTGAGTGTAGAGGTATTATCAATGCGGATGAGAGGAATCGAACTCTCCTATCCTCGCAAAGTATTGAACCGACTGAAAATTGCACATAAGCACTGCTTTTCCAATAGTTACGCCAATTCACTTTAAGTTGCTAAACTCTCTTTATTCTCAGCAGTGCTCAACAAAAATAGACACCAAACAGACACCAAATTTCGTTTCAGATCAGATAAACCGCTACACTTCGCTCAGTCGCCAACGCCTTCCCCATCTCCCACGTCGCTGCAATAGATTCGACTGCGCGAAAGATGAGAGGCCGCAGGCTAGAGCATTTGCGCTGTTGGCGCAAGTCCTATGCTGATTTGATTGAGACGATGGCGGCTTCAGCCTCGCCCATCGTAAGGCTGTTGGGCAAGGCTCTGCGAATGTTGACAATGCATGGCGCGGGAATAAGTGTTTGCGGAGCGAATTTGAATTGCGCTCCGCTGATAGATTCGCCGTATTTCACTTCGCGGGAAACCTAGGGCTTATTGAATGATTTAGGCAGAAATGTTTGCTCATCAATCCATTTTGCGATCTGCCACTTAATGAATCTGATGTTGGATTGAATGCGCACATAGGGAATCAACCCGCAGGCCACATATCGATAGATGGTCTTCTGATCTATCTTCAAAAGCTCTTCCAGGTCCTTGGCTGTGAGCAGTTCTGACACTTCCGCTCCCGAATTGATGTTTTGGGGCTTTGAGGCCATTGATTCACCTGATTCTATGCTCCACAAGATGATCCATATTTTCGCCACGGTGGTGAGGCGTGAGCGATCTGCCTTCTCCTGATCAGTATCGCAGCGCTAACCCCTGTTCCATGTCCCGCGCAACATTGTGGCCTACGGCGCTGACTACAGTTGAGAGAGCGCGTAATCGGGCTGCCTCGAAGGACGCGTCGCGAACTTGCGTGGCGGCCGTGACGGCGCCGTCGCGGGTGATCTTATTTGCCTGCAGGTCGAGGCGATAGCCTTGATTGAGGCCGCCTTTGGCGACTGCCGCGCCGCTGTTAGCGCCGGCGACGGCCTGGTTCGCGCCGGCGATTTCCGCGGCCGTCAGCCCCTGGGCCCGCCGCTGGTTCGCCACGACAACCTCCCTGAGATACCCTTCTTGATTTTGGACAAGAGACCGCGACGCGCTCTCCTGATTGGCTATCCTTGTATTGAACGCTTCATTGACCGCCGATTGTTGTCCGGAAGCGCGGTTCTGAATTGAACGATACTGCATGCCTAGCCCGATAACGCCGCCACCGATTTCGATCACGGATCCGGCGGCGCGTCCGGCAAGCGTCTGTTTGCCGCTTTGAGCGTCGCTGAGCAGAGTGCGCGCGGCGCCGCCTGCCCATTCCGTTCCTCTGATGATCTTGCCGCCAATGAAGTGTTGTGTATCAGCCGCGCGATTGGTCTCAATGTTGGCGCTCTGCTGCTTGCGCTCCGCGTTCAGATCGCCGATTGCCTGCTGGTTGCGCGTCGAGATATCTTTTGTGTTCAACTTGGCCAGAGCGCCAGCGGTCTCATTAGCATACTGTTTTTCGATATTTATCGAGCCCGTCGCCCGTGTGAGCCCTCCATAGATGCCCTCGACCGAAGATATGCGGTTTCCTTCGATTCCGGTGATGCCTCGAATCCGATTGGCGAGAGCGTTCAGTTTGCCGACATCATAGGCGGTTCCGGCGCGCGTTAGCTCGCCCAGGAATTGTCCCTGCGCCTGCGCCCTCTCAGCCTGATTGCTGATGGAAGCCGCTATTGCGGAGCTATAGAACTCGATCCCTGCTCCGACCAGAGCGCCGGCCCAGCTCGAAACAGTCGATGAGACCGATTCGTAGACCTGCCCCATCGCGACTTTGTAAGCGATCACCGGCGACATCCAGAGCGATAGCCCGGCGATGGTCATTATCACTACGGCGATGATGACCGTGTAGTATGACTCCGCGCCCGAGGTCATGATCTCGCTCATAGTCTGCGAGTCCCACTGGTAGACGACATCGCTGGCATCCAATGACATCGCCAGGTTACCTCCCATGTATGCGAAAGCCCTGATCAGCTGGGAAACGACCGGCCAGATGATCGTCAAAACGATCGTTCCCCACAGGAACGGATAGGAAATCTTGTTCGCCAGGTTGCGGTCGATCGCCAGCGCGATCATCACCGGCGCAGCCAGTCTTACGGCGATCATCAGAAAGCCGCCGAGCACCAACAGGTATAGGTCTCCGAAGGCGAGTATCCCCCGCGCGAAACTCAATATCGAGAAGAGCATCGGCATGTCATGCGAGAGGGTCTCGAACTTGTTGTTGACGTCCTTCGGTGAGGCGACGACGTCCCGGATCACGCCGAACACGGCCTCTCCGCCGCCCGGCGGCGGTTTCAATTTCTCGCCGGTAGGCTCGACGGTGAAATGCCCTTTTGTGAATCTGCGGTAGCCCTCTTCAAAGCTATTACGGTGATTGTTGTAGAACCTGTACAGAACGCTACCACTGTTTCCGCTTCCGCCCCAAGCCATCTCTTGGCCGATCGCGTCGAGTTTGCTGACGATCGCCGGCCCGCTCCCCGCCAGCGCGAAGATGATGGCGACTCTCCCAAACCACCAGAAGAGATCGACGCCTGCGCCTGAGTTCTCTCGCCACAGCCGCGCAAAGCCGAAGATGATAACGAGCACGGCCAGCCACCAGGAGAGATTCTCCAGCCAGGGCAAGAGAGGGCCTTCGATCTCTTTTTGCAGCATCGGTATGAGAGCGCCCGCGCGCCCGATCAGCTTGTCGAAGAATTGCGGCAAGGAGCTGCCAGCAGTCCCCGCAGGCGCGGGAGACGGCGTTGGGCTTGGCGTCTGAGCGAAGGCGGATAAGCTCAAGCAACCGGCGACCGCAGCGATGCGCAGGATATATAGTGTTGACCGCTTGAATTTCCTTGTGCGCATGATTTCTCCTTGAACTGATGGACTGCGCCGATTGAAAGCCCTGCTTTGAAGAGACGATTCCGCTCATTTGTTCTTCTAATAGGCGCAGTATCAATTAACTTTGCTCAGAGCTCGTTGAAGTTCGTCCAGCGAGTTATTGAACCGGCTCCACGCTTCATTCATGGATTGCACCTGCTCGCCGAACCTGATCCGCTCCTGCATTTGGATGTTGTACTGTTTGACGCGATTCTCTATTTGACATTCAAGATCGGCTATCTCAGCTTTAAGCTGTGTGATTAATATGCTGTAGGCCGTCATTTCTTGGTTGAGATCCGCGATGCATTGCGCGCATTTTTCTGACTCAGACTTGTCGAGTTCCTTTTTCCGCAGTTCCTCAGCGGCCTCCCTTTTCGCTTCTGCTTTAGCTCGCTCTTCCTTCGCCATATTTAGCTCCAGTTGCCATTTCTCAAGCTGGTTGTCCATGCGCGCCAGACGCTCGCGATTGGCGATGGTGTCTTGACTGGTGCGCCCGATGGAATCCCGGAGATATTCATCAAAGTCGCGCATGTCAGCGTCAGGGTCAAATATGCCGTTTCGCAATCGATCATCAATTGACTTGAGCCATCTCAGACGTGTCGTAACAATTGCCTCAACCTGATTTTTTAACTGATAGGCCCCGCGCACCGTGCGCCCAATGTTGCTCATCGTCGTAATCGCGTTTTTTTGCTTGGACAACATTTCATCGGTTTTATCCAAGACCCCTTTCAACGTCGTAAGTTGTTCGACAAGCTTCGTGTGGTGCTCAATCCAACGGTTCGCCTCCTCTATTTTTTTTGAGATTTGAAGCGTGTATTGCGCCGGGTCGTAGACCGTCCATTGCGCACGTGCTACTGACGGCGGCATGATGAAAACGCCGACGAGGAGTCCAAGCACAAGATGATGAAGCAGAGATTTCTTTCTCATTGTTTCCTCTCTCTGGCGATTTTATGTTGGGCGAGCACTTGATTTGCATAATCGCGTAGAATTGACACCACCGGTTGACTTAGCATAGGTTCAATTGAGCCTAGTCTCATCTCAATGTTTTTGGCCTTACCAAGTTGCTCCAAATCACGGCGATTAAATATGGCCACAAAAAATGTACTGAGTCTAAAGCCTCGCTGCTTTCGCATGTTTTCGTCTGTGGCTTCAGCATCGCCTCCAGAAATTTTGCCGTGATTCAATGGTTTGCCGTCAATCAAGAGGTGCAATTCATGATCGCCGAAATCCACAGACCCTTTGTAGAGTGAGCGAAACCAGACCTTAGCTGTCACGTCATCCTTTTCAAAATCAAGCTGCCCCTTCTCACCAAGTCTGCCCTGCTACAAAAAAGATTGAACCGGCGATAGTAAGCAATAACACGCATGCAAGAATTGATCTCATGGTTCGAGTCCCCTTTCGATTTTCAAACTGTGTGTCGGGAGATTGGCTGGCGCACAGTCTAGCCCGAAGGAGATTCCGTTAAAAGCCATGAGTGAGTCCTCTAATCATGCCTGCAAAAGCATCTCGTCAACTTCGATCAATCCTTGCGCCGCCAACCCTCGTGGATAGACGGCGGCAAGCCATCCAATACAATCAGCCAACGGCCAGTCGGGTCTGAGCGCCGATACACGCGCCCTCGCGTTACGTTCGTACGGATTGGTCGTGAACGTCCACAACTCCGCAGGCGAGAGATCGAGTTGGATCATCTCCACGACCTGATCATTCCCCGATCCGAGCGCCAGGACGTATTGCGCATACTCACCCGCAATATTGCGGATCGCCATAATTGTCGCCGCGGCGTTCTCAGACAGCCCTGAATCCGCAATCAGCTTCGAGCAATCACCGATCTGTTTGCCGACAACCTTGATGCCGGCGGTCTTCGTCACGTCATGGATTCCGGTAAAATCCTCGTATGCGTGGGTAGCCAGCATCGTTACGACCGCTTCTTTGCGGCCCATGCGAGCGCCCTTTTTGATCACCCTCAGAATCTCAGGGTACTGCGCCGCGATCTTCCACACCTCGTCAAAGACGAGCAGCGCAGGCGTCCGCGTCCCATCGGATTTGAGCCGGCCGATCGAACGCACGACTCGCGCCGCGACGCGGTTCGCGAGCGTCTCGCGCACGTCCTGCGGGAATGCATCCAGACTGTCGAGTTCGTACACGTCATATGGCGAATCTGCGGCAAAGTCGGGATGCGTCGGGGCGTCGAGCCAGGGATGGCCACGATACTTCTCGAGGGCCAAAGCCAGTGTCGCGGCGCGTTCACGCACTCCCGCCGACTGGAATGGGTAGCTTTCAAGCAGCGCCAGCAGATGCGAATGCGCGGGCTCATACTTTGATTTTCCAGGGCCGTTTCGAGGGACTTCGTTCCTGTAGACCTCAGTGATGACATTGGTGAGGATGTCTTCCGCGACATTGTCATCCGGCTTAACCCGCGCCAGTTTCATCGCGTCCATCACAACGAGCGCGATCTGCGTCTCGTCAGGCATTTCGCCTGATTCCAAGCCTGGGTAGTCCCAAACATTGATCGTGCGCCTATCCTCGATGTTGAAGCGAAGGTGTCTTCCTCCCGTGACATCTACATGCGGCCCCAATGACTCGCCGAAGTCCACGGCGCGCACACGCGTTTCCGGAAGTGTCCCCAAAACATCATTGATGACGCGGGCCATGAAAGTGGATTTGCCGCTCCCCGGCTCTCCGAGCACGAGCGCGAGCGGAGAGCTGATCCTGGCGCTGTCAAAAAAGTTCAACCCAATCAATCTTCCGGTCGGAGTCGAACAGAGCGTGTGAGGCCTCTGCGACCCTTCCCATGCCGATTCCACCGGGGCGAGCGCGGCGAGCGATCCCGCAATTTCTGTGATTTCCCTGCCCACCGGTCGCCCGTCCGCTTCGCCGACAATAGATCTGTGATACAGCGCGCGCAGTGAATCCGGCTCCTCGCGCTCCGCTTCCACTCCGGGGATCGATTGCATCGCCGTGATCATCCGCTCGCAATACCTGTCGAGATTGTCGAGCGACCGCCTCAGTTCCCCTCGCGTGCGCGCCGGTTCCGCGTAGACGATGGCGTAGAAACGCATATCAATCAGCGCTTCTCTTGAGCCGGTGACGTGATCGCGGACGGTTTCGAGATCCAGAAGCGCCGCGCGCGCCTCGGAAGACTGTTTCACACGCCCGTCAGCGCGGGTGTACGAGCGACGTACCTGGCGTATCCGCCTGTCGAGACGCTTTGTGGCCTTGCGCTGGTCGAGGTAAACAAATTCGGCAATGACGGTGTGGCGAAAGTTGAGCGCGGGATTCAACGTCAACGCCCGCAGCGCGTCGGCCGTAATCGCAGGCTGCGCCGGGGTGAACATCGAGACGATTGCCGCGGGATGCGCGCCGTGCATGACCTGCGGGCCGCTCCTTTCTATGGTTTCGCCGCAGAGATAATCACGGATGTCGAAGCCCGGAACATCAGGAAGTATCGGTTCTCTGCCCTCTCACGCGCCTCGCGTTCGTCTCTGAGAAGTCGCCGCACAACACCGTCGTCGGCGGTCTCCGCCCAGGACGCGCGAATGGCCTGGGGTAATTTTGTTACGCCATGCTTTCCTATCTCATCCAGGGCGGCGGGAATGAATGCGCTCAATCCGCTGTTGGCGTCATCTCCCTTCTGTCGAGATGGCACGCGCGCCCACAGGGAAAGCGCCTGCCGCCTGTAGTTATGCGCATCCGCCCGCATTGCATAGAAGTCAATATTCATCCCATGCAATCGGGCCGCTTCTGGATGCAGCAGCCCCGGATCGCCGCAGGCTTCCAGGTGCGCGATGATCGCGTTACCAGGATCGGGTCCCGACGAAAAGCGGAACTGGATCACCGTCCCGGGCGGTTTATCCACAGCGAGCATTCGCGCCAACTCGTCGCAGCGAGACTCGACGACATGCTCGTGCGCGAGCATCGTCGGCGCGGGCTGCGCCTCCCACGCGCACGAGTAAGATCCGTCGGTGTGACGCAGAGCGTCGCCTGAGACGCCGGCGATGGAAGAGTCGCGCTTTCGGCCGGGAGGAGAGGCGAGTTGCAACCGCTCTTTTTCATGTTCTGCAATGAGCCGGCGGAGATGCGCTTCCCCGCCCTGCTCCCAGGACCTCAGGTCCCGATGGGCGCGAAGGGCGATGGGCAGTAGACGCGCTCCGACGCCAATGCCCAACCCCGCGCCCGTCGCCGCGATGACGCCTCCGATGATCGTTAACGGTTCCATACTACTTTTCTTTCACTCCGCAATAATCCATTGCCGCTTCGGACGTCGCGCGCCATCCGTGGGGAGCGCACGCCGGCGGATCGGGCTTGTAAACATCGCGCGCAATCGATGTTGCAACCAGAATGGGCGTCTCCCGATGCGCGCGTAATTGAAGAAGGCAATGGATAGCGCCGCCGCTACCAGTCCCGTCCACAACTCCAGCGGCGCCCCCCACAGCTTCAGGTCGAGCAGAAACGGCGTCGAGTAGGCGACCAGTGTCGCCACAAAGACGAACTTCCAGTCCGAAATGAGCACGCCGAATCGCGCCACCGGCAAATAGATGTTCGGTCTGATAGGTCTTGGCCGCATGGCTTGCTCCCCGCTTCAATTTCCAAGATCGGTGTCTAAATTGACCGCGTTACCCTGGCTGAAGCTGTAGACGAGCGACAGGATTCCGCCTATGCCCATACAAACGCCTCCGCCGAGCATCTGCCTGCCCCAGGCTTTTTCCATCATGATGTTAGCGGCGCCCCATCCAACGCCGCCGACGCCCAGAAGGAACAGCAGGTTCCGCCCCCATCTGATTGCCTCCCGCACGCCGCTGCCTAATTGTTGATCATTGCCGCCGAAGAGGTTGCCTCCCGGCGTCTGCGCGAGCGCCGGAACGGTCATGATCAATAAGGCGGCGACGAGCGCCAACGCCGGCTCGACCGCTCGAATAAAAACAGCCAGGTGAACAAGCGAGCGGCCCGCCCGCGCAAGGCGCGAGCGTTCAAACAGGTCGCCATCCACTTCGCAAACACCGGTATGCAGACGAGTCCGTCTCAAGCACTTCATACGCTTTACTCCTTGTCGATTTGATTCGTATCCGATTCGCCAGCCCGCCTCCGCGAAGCCACACACCTGAAAACAACAGGAAAGCTTCCATCAGCCAACAGCGGGCAATTGCGCTCACATAGCCAATCAAACTTCGTGCCACTCATTTGTTCGCGGCATCGTTGTTGCTGAGGCGGCTTATCGAACCATGCGATAACGGAGGGCGAATGAAAGGACTGATATCGGCCGAGGCCGCGGCGCTTTTCTTGTTGATGATTACACACGCAGCCGACGCGCAAGACGAAGGGATGAACGATCGCGCGCCGCGAGTGATCGCCCGCAGCGAAGCGAAGCATGCCCTCTCGCGCCAAAACCTGATCAAGATCCTGTGTGATCAGCCGAACTTCTGGATCGAGTTGCAGGCGATTGCGAAGCGACTGAAGACTGACCTTACGTGGTTGTTGAACGTCATGGCGAGCGAATCGTTGTTCAATCCCGCGGCCCGCAATGGGCTGCCCGGGCAAACAGCTACAGGCTTGCTTCAATTCATCGAGAGCACGGCGCAGAGCATGGGAACGACTACCGAGGCGATCAGGATGATGAGCCCCGTCGAGCAATTGCGCCTAGTCGAGAAATACCTCTCGCCGTTTCGCGGTCGTCTCAACAGCCTGTCCAACGTTTACTCGGCGGTCTTTCGAGGCTTCATCGTTGAAGGAGGAGACGCAAGCGTGGTCGCGCCTCTCGGCAAATCAAATAAAGAGCGACGCGTCTATTCATTAAACAGATGGCTCGATTTCAACGGCGACGGCAAGATCACCAAGGGAGAGCTCGCGCTCGCGGCCTTCACCACTGGCAGATTCCAACCCGTTGCGCCGCACGCCGGCGAGAGCCTCAACCGCAATTCTGTAGACACATCTGATCAACAGCCTGAAACTCGCCGAACGCGCTCGATCTATGTTCGTTCGCTCAATAGTCAGAAGTAGATCGTTAAGCAGTCGCGCCGGCGAGCCATGCCCTATTTGCTCTGCCAGTCCTTGAGTTTCTCCGAGCCTGCTATTCTCCCCACATAGAAACAAATTCGATTCTGAGGCTTTTACGCAACCTTCACAGACAGCGGAAAGCAGCGGCGCTGGCGCCGGAATATTCGTTTGATCAGGCCGGTTCCCCTCTTACGCTTTGCCGGAGTGCCGGATCTTCCGGCAATGGGCGCCGGAGGATCCGGCACTCCAGATTCCACTCTTGTGCACAAAGAACTTATAAGAACAGAGGGCGCCGGACCTTCCGGCGCCACTATATATTGTGCAAAAACTACCTCTTTGACCACAATCAATTGTGTTCACAGCCCTGGCTCTTTTTTCCCATTCCTGACCGCATACCCTTTGAGACACCTTTCGCCCTCGATCTCCGGAAATCGGCGCCGGGATTTCTACATTTCAGTCATCGATCGTCGGAGCCGAGCGTGGCACGTCACTTGTTAAACGTCTCAATCAGGTTTCTCAATTTTGATTCAAGGAGAGTCACACAAGATGCATGACGCCGGTGTGCAAATAAGGGACTACCTGGGAGATTTCATCACCCATCACGTCGATCTGAGCGACGGCAGAGTGGCCCTCAAGATCTTATCGAGAGAGGTGGAGATACTCGGCGAGTCGCTGGTCAAGGAAGTGATCGGTTGGGCGATGGGATCCGAAAGCTCGCCCTGGCCCGAGTACGGCAATTACGACGCCGATTTTCTGGCCAGCCTCCGCAGCGGCCAGCAAGACGTGAAGGAAGACGACGTGGTGGTCAGGTTCACATCGAGGGACGTCCTGGCGCTCGGCCAGTTCTTCGTACTGGGGATGCTCAGGTGGGCGCCGAAGCGTGCAAATAGCGCGGCGACGCGCCTACCGGCTCAGAGAAGCGATTCTGGCGAAGATGGGCGCCAAGTTGGAATACGACGAAGGTGATGAGGGTGAAATCCTGATTAACTGAAGCCTGAAGTGGAAGGTCGATATGAATGACGTTCAGACTATAGAACCCCCTCCGGGTCTCGACGCGGCCGCCGGCGAGGCGGGCACAGTCGAATCAAGTCACATCAAGGAGCGCGGCGCGGCAATCGCGCAATCATCTCTTCAAACCTTCTACCGCGACCCCGCCGACGTCAGAACCATCCTGAGCATGGCCTGGACGGGAACGCTGCTGGTACTGCTACTACTCGCTAGCGTCACGTTCAACATCTGGCAGTACTGGCGGCGGCCCGACCGCATCGTCGTGGATCGTTCGTCGGGAAGAGTGCTGCAGATCAATGACCGCGAATACGGCGAGACGGAGGCCGTGAAACTAGGCCCTGACAGGCTCACCGGAGCGGATAAGCATTACATCGCGGGAGAATTCGTCAAGGCCATCTATCAGGTTGATCCCGCCACCCGCCCACGCGACATAGAACGGGCGCTGCGAATGATGGTACCGAACAGCGCCCTTCTATTCGCCCGTTATCTCAAGCAAACGGGCGTACTCGATAAACAACGGGCCGAATCGTGGCAAGCAGTCTGGACGCCGCAAGATATTTCAGTTGACGTGGTTGATCCCTACACGGTGCGCGTCATCGGCAAGCAGGAGATCACGAAGGTGATTGCGGGCGCCACTCAGCAAGAGACGCGCCAGTTGACCCTGACGCTCAAGCTCGTGGCCGATCCGCTAAGGCGGGCGGACCGCAATCTGCGCTCGGGCTTTCTCGTAGCCTCGTTCGACTACAAAGAAATCGGCGCGTCGGGTCCTGACTCGGCCGCAGCCCAATAGTATCAAGAGTGGAGGAAGAGATGGTTCATCAAATAGTCAGTATTGCGCTCCTTGTATTCGCCCTTACCGCGCTCTCCTCCCCTGCCGCCGCGCAGGCGAAATCGCAGCGCGACCGAACAACAGTGACGCCGAGGAAAGAAAGCTCGCGAGCGCAAAAGCAGGATCCGAAGCGGGAGAACGGCCCGAGCGCAACATCTCCGGTCACACTCGCAACGCCGCCCCCGGCCGACTTCCTGAGCGGCGAGGCGAATGTCGCGGTTAGCGGCAATCAAAATCCCGTCATCCGGCTCGGTCTTTCGCCGAACGGGGCGACGATCATTGAATTCCCGGCGACGGACAGACTGTTCAACATTATTCCCGGCAACAGCAATCTGGTGACCGTCGAGGAGTCGCCGACGAAGGAGACAGATCGCTTCATCATAGTGCGCCCGGGGGACGGATTCGCATCCCCGGCAACCATGGCCAACGCCAGGCGCTCGCCGGCCACATCTGTCATCGTGCAGATGCAGAGCGGGCTGGTGCTCACCTTTCTCTTTTACCCGGTGCAACAGCTCGCGGAACAGGCGCACCGCGTCGTCGTCACTTACGACCGCGCCGAGGTGATGGCGGCCAGGCGGGCCGCCGGTCTGGCCGTCAATCTCGACAGCGCCGAAGGAGCGAGGCCCCGCACCTCGTCGGTGCGCATACCTTCACCGCAGGCCACAACTCCTGCGGCGCCGCCGGAAGAAACAACGCCGCCCGTACACCAACGCCGCGCGCGCCTTTGAGGGTAGGTGACACTGCCGAGATCGATACGACCGAGCCTCCGACAAAGTTGGACGACAGGACGAAGGATCCGGCTCGCGCGGCCAGTCTCGCCCTCACCGAAGCGACCAAGTCGCCGAAGAGTTTCAAGAAATGGAGCGACTCCGTGCATGGCCTTTCACTCTCGACCTCGCCGCTTCGAGAGGTGGGAAAGCGCTCGCAGCTCATGGTCGTCGCGGTCCGCAACACGAAAAAAGTCGACGCCCGCATCATACCTGGCATGCCGGAAATATACCTGGAGACTGTAGACGGCAAAGGCAGGCCTCTTCAGATCGAGGTGGTCAAGAAGCTCGCGACGGAAACGACGGTCACGGACGACCTGATCCCCGCGGGCGCGACACGCTATTACGCGGTCGTGTATGAAACTCCGATTCTTGGCGCCAGGCAGCGATTGAGTGTGATCGTCGGGCAGACCGTCGCGGCCGATGAACCGGCGACCGCAAGCCTGACTTCATCCAAACGCTAACTCGCGGAAGGGAGCCACTGATGAATTCAACCGGGAATAACGATTGGCGCCAGAACGGTCCAACCGGCGTCGCGGAGCGCGAGACCGGCGACACACTGGATCCTTTCGCCGCCACTTACGCCATGACTGAAGACGATGAGAAGGACAAAACCGACGCCCAGGAACAACGGCCTGGCCGCAAGCGAAAACGCCTCATCGGCGCGGCGATCTTCTTTCTGATATTGATCGCCGCGGGGGCCGGTATGTGGATGATGTTAAGCGGCGGCGGTAAGAAGGTAGACCTTCGAGTGCGCGACAACACCGGCAAGACCGAGCAGGCCGCGCGCGATCCCGAGAGCGTGACGGCGCAGGCGATCGCCGAAGTTCGCGGCGCGACCGCGACTCCGGCGCCTGCCGCGAGCGCACATCCGGCGATGGGGACGTCAGAAGCGAAGGGGGAGACGAGAACGATCGTTGTGCCGACCACGCCGATCACCGTCCCCATAGAGGGCGCCTCATCCTCCTTGACGGAAGCGGGCGTAGGTCAACAGGGTGGCGCGCCCCACACACAGTCAAGCGCGGCGACAAGACCAATGGGAATCGTTTCCGAACGCAATGCCGAGCGCTCGATCCGCTGCGCTCCCACACCTATCCCCGTTTCAGCGCGACAACCCGGAGCCGGCGCTTCCGCGAACGCAAAACCGTCTAGGCAAGCTGAGCCTGCAGTTCTCAAGGACTCCGGGCCTCGTGTCGCGTTACCTCCGTTCGGCGCGATGCTGCCGATCAGAACGACGGGCGCTCTCTATACGCTGCGCCCAGGTCTGGCGCGCTTCGAACTCGCGCGCGACGTGCGCGGTCAAGGCTGGCAGATGCGAAAGGGCACGACACTCATCGGTCAACAACAAGGCGGAGAATACGACCGGGCTTACGTCTCGCTCGTGGGCTTCATCGATCCCGAATCAAAACTATTCGTGAAGGCGCCGGGAGAGGTATTGGGCGCCGACGGCGCTCCCGGATTAAAAGGTAAGCGAAAGCAGGTTAGCGGCCGGTGGGCGCGCGTTCTGGGGCGCGTGGCGAGTAGCGCCGTATCGTTGGGACAGGCCGCGCTCTCGCGCGGAAACTCGACGACCGTGGTCCTGCCCGGCGCGGTCGCGCCCGAGTTGACTCCGAGCGTGGCCAGCCGCCGCGAGTTTGTCGAGGTGCCTGCCGGAACGCCCGCTTTCGTGATGATTACGGACTTGCCGAAAGAGGCGCGGGGAATAGACCCCGATCCGCTCGCCGATGGGGATGGAGAGAGGCTTACGGATGAAGAGTTGGCCGAACTCCTTTCGTCGGAATCGCCGGAGAAGATTCGCGCCGCAATGCCACGCATGACGCCCGAACTGAGGCGCATCGCCGAAGCCGTGTTGAAGGAGCAGAACAGATGATTCAGAAAAACAATTCCAAACCGAGTATAGATCCGCGCGAAGTGATTGAACGCGAGGGCGCCCGCGCGCTCGCGGATTTGCTCGCCGGCGCAGGCTACGTCATCCAGCGCCGCGCGCTCATCGATCTCGCGCACGCGCTTCGCAGCCGCAAGCCGCTGCTCGTCGAGGGGCCGCGCGGCGGCGGCAAGACCGCGCTGGCCGAATCTCTGGCGCAAGGGTGCAACCTGACCAGCTTTTATCTCCAAGGCATGGACGACCTGACCATCGCCGACGTGCTCTATTCATGGGACCGCGAGGCGCAAACACATATGGTCAGGCAAGAGTTAGCCGCGGGCTCTTCGCTCAGGGACGCGCAGGCAAGGCAATTCTCCCGCGAATACCTGATCCTGGGCGAGGCGCTCGCGGCCTTCGATTACGCTGACATGTACTTCGACCCGCCGGTGTTGATCCTCGACGAGGCCGACAAGCTCACAGAGAAGATCGAGGACATGCTTCTGCAACTGCTCGGCCGAGGCTGCGCCCATGTGCCGCGATTCGGAAACGTCGGCGTCAGTGACAGATCAAGATGGCCGATAGTCATCCTGCTCTCGAACGACATCCGCCACGACCTCTCTTCCCCGCTGCGTTCGAGATGCATCTACACCTGGCTCGACGCGCCGACGCCGCGCGAGGAAGTGCGAATCCTGCATGCGCGCGCGCCGTTGGCCTCGCCCGGCCTAGTGGGGGGAGTGACCCGACTAATCAACAGCGTCCGCCGCGACATGCCGGCGGTGCGCGACAAACCCGGACTGCGGGAGTCTATAGATCTGCTGGAGGCGCTGGCGAGGGACGACGTCAGATCTCTCACCGCGGAGGTGATCGATCAATACCTGTGCTTCCTGGGCAAGAGGCATAAAGAGTTGCTCAATTTGCGCCAGGGGCTTGCGAGGCTGGAGACCGCCACGCGCCGGGCTGATGACGAGATCGACGAATGGGTGGAGTGGGCTTTTGGGCATGAGGCCTATGTGTTGGAAGAGGCGGCATGAATGTCATAGCGGGATATATCTCACGACGTTCTCCCATTCCTCTTCACCGCTGCAGATTACGATGAGTTCAAGATCCTCTATCGCCCGGCGGATTTGCAATTGCTGCGGGACTATCACAACTCCGGCGACTCGCTCTCCCGCCGCGATGCGGTCGGCGACGTGGTCTGGCATTGTTTGATGATCGTGAGTCACAAGAATCCGGCCGTTTTCCGCGGCCCAGGCTAGTAATTCAGGGTCAGGCGTTCTACTGAGTCCTTCATCAAATGCAGTGACCGCATCCAGGTTCGGGATGCGGCGATATAGTCCCTGGAGAATGTCCTGGTCGAAGTTGTGATCGATGAGCAGGCGCAGCATAAATCATTTTGTTTGACTTTGGAGAGATTTCTCCTGCTGTCGCGCCGCCCATCGAGCCAGTAGACGCTCACGAAACTCGCGTTTCTCACGTTGATAATTCGGGTCGGATTCGAGCTGTTGTAGTCGCGCGTCTGCCTCCGCTTCCTGCTCCTGAAGATACTTATCGATTACGTCACGATGAGTGAGGTAGTAGGCGATCACGGCATAAATGTCCGCCGGATGCAATCCCTGAAACTTGTAGGCGATCTGTTCCGGCGTTGAGCCAAGCTCGAAGTGGTAAATGACGGAATACAACGGCACACGTGAGCCGCTGATGCGGATCGAGCCGTCTTCCCACTGCGTCAAAGGGACTGTCATCGTTTTTTCCAGCTCAAACATAACGCAATGATTATACACCATTTAAAACCATCGAGGGTAATGATTGCCGGTCTGGCCGCATCGTTCGTCTTTGCAGCATCTTTCGGCGCAAGCTATTTCAGGATGCGCGCGATCGAACCGCATGTGACAGTGGAATTGGGCCAAGTAGCGAACGGTAACCAGACGCCAGCCGGACGAACTGTCATCGCCACGACGATTGACGGCGAAGTGGCGCGTACGGCGGAGCGCGTCGCCGAGGCGACGGCGCTTGCGCTCTCGGCCAGCCTCTATGCGGCTAGCGAACAGGTCAGAGGACGCTTCCCCCGCGGCGCCAGAGACCTGATCTCTGGTCTCGCCGCACGGAATCTTCTTCCGCCGGGGCTTGCGCTAACCCATGTTGAGGGGAACCTCGCTTCCACATACGGCAACGTCTGGTTGCGTTATCGTCCCGAGCCTCTCGGCGTCGAGGTGGTCGCCATGGGTCACAAGCCGTCTGACGGGCCGGCGTTGATTGTGCGCATTCCCGATGAGCTTTCGGAGAAAGGCGAAGCGAAACTCTACGTCGCGGGCGGCCTCGGCGCCGTGAGAGTTCCGGCGCCGTTCTCGCCGGCGGCCGAGGTGATCGCCCTTGGCTGGTCGCCCGAGCCGTTGCGCTCGCTCAGGTAGCTCAGGATGAGGTCGCTATGTCGCTCGATCACTTCTTCAAAAGACTCGACTCCCGCTACGGGATTCCGCGACCGGCCAACGCGCTCCATCTCGACGCGTACCAGGCGGCCTTTCGTTTGCTGCGTGACGCCGCCGAGGGGGTGGCGCTCGTCGCATCCGGCATCGCCACATCATTTGTACTTTGGAAGATCGCCGATTTGCTGCAAGCCAGCTTCGAGACGCGCATTTATTTCATCATCGGAATGGGCGTCGCCGTGCTCATCGGCCTGGCCGAAGCCTCGACTCTCGTGATCCCCTACTACCGCATCTCACAGCGGCTCACACACGGCTCGGCGCGCTGGGCGGACGTGGGGACGCTCAAACACCTGGGACTCGCGCACGATTCGCGTCTGCCACTGCCCGCCGGCGCGCTTCGCTTGGGAAGACTCACGCGCAAGTATGACCTGGCGCTGCCGTTCGAGAAGGCGCTCTGTCATCTCGCCATCTTTGGCCCTCCAGGCTCAGGCAAATCATCGAGTTTCATTATGGCGATGGCGAAGGATTGGGCGAGGAACGGATCGTCAATCTTCCTTGACCCGAAGGGCGAGTTGTTCAAGTACACGGCGCGTTATTTCAAACGCGTCTACCGCCTCGACCTGGCCGACCCGAGATACTCCGACCGGTGGAACTTCGTCCCCGCCTGCAAGGGTGACGGAGAGTTGGCGCATGAAGTCGCCAGCATCGTGGTGGGCTTCGACGCGAACAAGAACGTCGGCTTCGACCCGTTCTGGCCGCAGGCGGAGACCGCGCTGATGACCGCCCTCCTGCTGCATCTGCCGCAGATAGCTCACAACCCCACGCCCGCTCACGTCGCAGAGTTCATCGCCGCGCGCGGCTTCGATCAGATCAACCACGAGATGCTGGAGTCGCCCGATCCTGAGGCCCGCGTCCAGTGGGGAATCTTCAAAAAGGCGGATCGGGAGAAGACCCAGGGCGGAGTCTACATCGGCCTGGGAACAAAACTCGCGCCGCTGCGATCGCCACACGCGATGGCCGTGATGCAGTCGGTCACGGACGAAGAACGCGAGCGCGGCGTCCGCGAGATCGATCTGTGCGACCTGCGCAAGCCCGGCACGGGCGTCTACGTGATCGTCCCCGAAGGCGACGCGACTCGCTATCGAATCGCGCTCTCGATCCTGTTCGGGCTGGCCGCCAGCGTCACGCGCAAGACCAGCAATGACGAGAACGGCGCTCCGGTGCTGCTCGTGCTCGATGAAGCCGGAAACATCCCTCTGCACAATCTGAGCGAAGCGCTCGGCGTAGGTCGCGGTCGGAGATGCGGTATCGTGCTCGGCTACCAGAATATCGGGCAATTATATAAACAACATGGCAGAGACGGCGCGCAGGCGATATTAGGCTCGATCGGCACGATGGTCTTCCTGCCGGGGCTGGACGCCGAGACCGCTCAATATGCGGCGAAGAGGATCGGGCGCACGACTGTACTTCAACACTCGGTCGTCGATGCGACGGGCGACATATACGACCAGGACCGATTGTCGGAGACCGGTCGCGATCTGCTCGACGCGGCGGAACTGCGGCAGATGCCCGAGCACGCTCAAGCGGTGGCGATCACCGGTTCTGCCCCGCCCATCAAATTCGGCTTCCCGCCCTGCGGCAAAACGGGGCCGCTAGCTCACCCGCTGCCGCGCGACATCGCGCAGCCCTTATCGCTGAAGGACGCCGAAGCCGCATTCGCGATGCGCCGGTCTGAAGGGGCGAATGGAGGGACGGCCGGAATCCCGACCGAAGGAATCACACCGATTAGCGACGCAGGCGATGAGTTTTATCCCGCATTCGATCTCGGCGCCGTCCCCGACGGCGCGCGCGGAAGCATCGATTCCATAATCGATTCTCTGCTCGATTCTCTCCGTCTCCCCGAAACAGAGACGGCGGCAAGCCCAGAGTACCTAATGCCTCATCACACCACGCCTTTTGATGCGACCTGCGATATGAACTCCACTCTGGAGAGCCTCACCCTGCGTGGCTTTGGAGAGACCGCCGGCGCAGAACGACCGGCAAGCGATGGAAAGGAGGCGGAGGGATGAATCAGACCATCGGCGCGCGCCGGCTGCGGATGTCCTTCGTAACATTCGGCGCGTCGCTCGTCGCTCTCATCGTCGTTTACGTCTCCAACACCCTGACGAAAGCCCTCAGCGAGCGCCGCGAGACGCCGCGCCTTGCCGCCGACAGCATGGTGAAAGCCCTCCGCGCTCATCACAGGCAGACCGGGCGGTTCCCGCAGGATTTCCGCGAGTTGGAGGCCCGCGTCTGGAAGCACAAGACCACTCCAGACTTCGGCGCTGACGGGCGAAGCCTCTCAATCGCCAATTACTATTACATCTACTACCAGGTCGACGCTCACACCTCGACAATATGGATCATTCCAACGGGCCCGCGACGCGACGAGGGCGCGACTCACTTTCTGTTGCTCAAACCAGACAACCTGCGCCGCTGGAAAGGCGCGCCACTCTCGCTCGACGATGTGAAGAACCTTCCCCCCGTGCCGCTGTACGGGCAGATGAGTTTGCTGGGGATGACAGAACAGCGGCCCATCGAACTCAGCAAGAGGGGGCTGTGAGAGGCGCCTTATGCGAGCCGTGGTCAAAGTCAAACAGAGCCAGGGGCGAACTCCCTCCAACGCGGCTCGCTACATCGCCGAGTCCAAGCTCGACCCCGAGCGTGAAGGCGACAAGCCCCGCCCGCTGTTTACGAACAAGGGCCACGACGACCTGACGTATCGCAAGGCCAATGGTTTCCTGACCGGCGGACGCGGCGCTCCGATCAGGAACGATCTCATTCACTTCTCGGTCAGTTTCCGCAACGAAGACTTCGAGGCCCTCGGACCGGATGACGAGAAGCGCAAAGAACTCCTGCGCGAAGCCGCCCGCGAGGCGATGGATGAATTCAGGTCCGATCTGCGCGTAGACGACTGGCGATGGGTCGCGGGTATCCACCTCAACACGCCTTATCCACACATTCATTTCCTCGTCTTCAAGGAGACGACCGACGACAGGGGAAGGCCGCGCCGGCTGGGAAGAATTCCGAAACGACTACTTCCGTACAAGGAACGAAGTCCTGACGGCGCCAGCCGTTCTGTCGAGGGGAAGCTTGGCGAAGCGTTCGTCGCGGCGCTAGACCGCGCGCGGCAAAGAGCGGCCCCGGAAAGAGAGGGACAAGATATGGCTCGAACTCTATTGTCCAACACGCTCGAATTCGACAGCCCGCTCGTCCATCAAGGGCTCAGGTACCGCACGGTGGAGAACTTCTACCAGGCGATGAAGACGCCGAAAGATGATCTCGAGACGCGGCGCAAGATCGCAGCCGCTTCTCCAGAAGAGGCCAGGGCGATTGGCGACCAAGTGAAGGTACGGCCGGATTGGCCGGAGATCCGCCTTCAAGTGTTGGAGACGGCGCTCAGACACAAGTTCGCTCCGGGCACGAGATGGCATGCGCGACTCAGAGCGACGGGCGATACGGACATCCTGGACGGCAGCAAGGAAAATCACTTCGGCAATCTGCTGATGAGGCTCCGCGATAGCAGGGAGAGAGTCGTCACTTCGGATGAGATCTTGCTGGAGGCCAACTTGCGCAATCCCTCGCTCGCCGGGCGAGAACTCGTCCAGGAACTCATCCTGCGCAGCCCCGCTCCTGAGCCGGTCAGTCCGCCGGAAGCGCTCGGCGATATTCGCGAAGCTCTTAAAGACCGCCAGGCGGACGATCCCTACTACAACTCTCAACCCGATAAAGCGGATTGGCTGGGAGAGCGCAGCCAGGAGTTGCGCGATCTCTATGAGCGCGGGTCCACGATCAAGGAAAACGTTCTGGTCATTCCTGCCGAAGGGCATGAATTGAACAGCCTGACCGCCGACCGCGCGCCGTTCATCAACGAACTTCGCTATGCCCACCAGGAGATACCTGACCATCCTGAGAAGGCCGTCGAGTTTTACAAGCTCGCCAAGGCGATCGCCGGTAAAACCGCCAACACTAAAACCGAGATCGATTACTTTCGCTACTTCTATAAACTGATCAAGCAGGACGGCGAGGGGCGTTACCTGAAACCCGATCAAAAAGAGGCGCGAGAGGAGGCGCTGGAACGGACGCTTGTCGAGATGCGGTCGCTGGCGGGCGATATGGAGAAGTTGGAGACGCTCGTGAGCGTCGAGGCGCGAAGGCCCAGCGCGGTGGTTTCCCTGGAGCAGGTTCGAGAAGCGGAGTTCAACGCTTCCTATGACGATGAAGATCGGGAACGATTGGCGGAAGCGCCGGAGATCCAGCCTGATTTCGAGTCCGAAGGAGACGACGAAGAAGCCCTCCCGAACGGCGAGCGGGAAGATGAACATGAGGTCGAAATCGACTCTTTTGTCTTCAACACCGCCGCGCGTAAAGTGAGTCTGAGCGACGAGCGATTGCGATTTCCCGCCGGGTTGACGTTCGAGGATAGAAAAAGCCTCGTCGAAATTCACTTGCCGAATGTCGACGCCAAGATCGAGGCCGGCAGGCGCGAGGCGGCGATCCTCGGCGACATAAATCGGATGGTGGAGGATTGGAACCGGAAGCTGTCAGAAACAGGCGCGGCGCGGCAAAAGTTGTCGGACAAATACGATAGCATCGGATACTTCCTCAAAGCCTACGTGAAGGAACGGCTCAAGGACCCGGAGACGCGGGCGACGGGCGCCTCCGAAGCGTTTCGGAATGCGCATGAACGGATAACCGAGGCACGCACTCCGGAGGAACTCAATCGAGCGGCCCGCGTTATCCTGAAGGGCGCCGATTTCAGTTGGCGAGAGCGCGCACTGCTCTTTTTCGGCCGCGCGCCGGCGCATCACACGCGGGAGATGCGAGAGTTGCGCCACTTCTGGGGGCTCACCCGTGACGAGCGAGTCGGATATGTGAAGGCGCTCGGCGAGGGACGGCGCGAGCCGTCGCCCGCTCTCGATAAGTTGCTCACGGAATTGGAGACGCGGACATCCGCCCGGGCGATCAGCCACTATCGCGCCTCTATTCTGAACGAGGAGATGCGAACCCCTGGTAAGCTCGATCTGCGCGCGATGTATGAACGACTGCCTGCCTACGAGCGAGATTATCTCTACAAGAAGATCGAGGAGAGGGCGGAGGCGGGAGCCTTCAGGCAGCCTTCTCTGCGCGAGTCTGCCCCCGAACTCGGGGCTTATGGCGAATCATTCCGTCAATACTCGGAAGCCGTGGCGGAAACGGAACGGCGGTTGCTCGATGAAACGATCCGGCAAAAGCAGCCCGCCGGTGAAATCGGAAGAGAGGTCACGCCGGCGGACGGGCTGCTCACGCGCGAAGACAGACTCCGGATTCGCGCCGTCGCCAGCGGCCTCGCCTGGGAGCGGCTCGAACCGCAGCGGATATTTACCGACGACCCGGCGGTAATGAAGCTCCTCTCCCTGGACGAAGCCGTCGCGCGATTGCGGGATGAGACGCAGCCGCAGGCGCGTGAGGCGGCGCAGCGCCTTGATGAGTTCATCAGGTCGCGCGGCCTCGACCAATTCGCCGCAGGGAAGACCGACTATTACTATCGCGGCGATCAGATTCCCGGAGGTGAGTTGAAGAAACTCTCGCCCGCCGACCAACGAACGTTCGCGGCGCTCGAAGCGCATGCCGGCGAGACGCTCGCCGAGTTGAAAGCCGGGTTCAGGGCGATCGATAGGATCAGGCTGGAGATCGACAAGGCCCGCAATGGAGCCGACGGCGCCGGGAGACAGGCGCCGTCGCAGATCATCGATCGCGCAGCCGGCGCAATTCAAAACAATCCCCCTCAGGAACGCGACTCGAACCTCGATCGGGAGCGTATGAACGACCGGCGCATCCTCGGCGACTTGATCATCGCGCAAGCGCTCGCGGATTGCGCCACGCTCGATTATGAAACGGCGCGCGACCACGGGCGTACATTCCGCTTCAGCGTCCCCGACGAGAGCCTGGCGGCGAATCGCAGAATATCGAGCCTGGACGTCCACCGGCGCGCCGGCGCTCGTGGCGACCGCGCCGCCGATGAGCGCGGCGCCGAACGAAAGGATGATCGCACTGCCATACGCGGTCAGGTGTCCGAAGCGGACATCCGCCGCCACTCGACGACACTTGAGGAGCACGGCAAAAGACTCGACACGCTCGTCGGTGAACTCGGATCCAAAGCAAAAAATGCTCTCGACTCCTACCGGCATGTCCGACGGCTCGCCGGAGAAGTGATAGAGAAATACCAGAAACGCGGGGAGCCTCTTCCGATGCCCTTCGTCAATCGCGAAGACCTCGTCAAAACGCAAGACGAAGTCATCAAACACCGGTTCGCCGGTCACACCGAAAAACTCGAAAGGCTCCGCGTCGCGCTCGCGGAGGAACACGGCCAGCCCGCACGCTCAGATCAGGAAGCGGCGCGGCTCGCGGCGCAGGTGTTCACCATTGGTACGGAATTGAAGGCCCGTGAGGAACGGGCGAGAAGATTCGACGAGACGCGCCACCTCCGGCAGTGGGAGATCGGTGGCGAGAAATTCTCCCTGGCCGAGATCGACCGCGGGGTCGAACGGCTGAGCGATGCGGCGGCAGTGTTTGGAAGGTATGAGCTTCACCTCGATCCGGCCGCGCGCAGGCAGGCGATCTCTGAAATCGAACGTCTCGGCGAGATCAGGCAGGAAGTCATAGAGAAGACGAGGGAGCGGCAGGCTGAGATGCGTGAGGAAGCGAGTCAGGCGCGTAGACTCCTCGACACGCTCGCCCGCGCCTACTCCCGCGAAACCGCCCTGCGCGAACAATCAAGTCTACAGATGCCCGCCCCTCAACTCACGCGCGATGAATTGGAACGCGCGGCGGACAACATCGAGACGGTTCGAGACGCGACCTTATTGCGACAACTGAGCGCCTTCGAGAGGCAGTTCAATACTTACGCCGATCCGAAGGAGCGGCTCAAGCCGGCTGAAGGCTGGGGCCGCGCTCCGGCCCGCGCGGCCGTGGCGGAGATATTCCACCGCGAGAGCAATGAACGCCTCGCCGCCTTCGAGCAGCGAGGAGAGATACAGCCGCTCTTGATCGAGACCCCGGACGGCCGCCTCATCACTCACAGGATGGAGGACACCAGGCCGCAATCGCTCATTGGGCAGATCGCCCGCCCGCTCGTCGAGACCGAAGCGCGGCGCGAGCTGCGCCACAATGTCGAGCAGGCTTTCGCCCGGTACGAGGAAAGCTTGAAAGCCGATTTCGAGCAGACTCGTTCATATCTCGAGGCGGCGCGGGAGATCGCCTCCGCTCAGGCCGTTGAGCGAAACTTGCGGGCCGGGCACGAATTACCGGCGCCGGAACCGGCGCTGACGCCGAAGCAGGCGATGACCATCGAGATCTACGCCGAACGGCAAACCGACCCCAAGGAGAGAGAACATCTCTTGAGCCTGGCGCGAGGTAGCGCCTCGTCTCACTTCGATTCCCACTCACGTACAAACTCGCCCGAACCGCAGGCGGCGCGCGAAGTCGCTCCCGCCTTCGGGCGCGGGCGCTAAATTGAAGAACCAGAGAAAGGAAAATGTATGGACACGAGAAACAGCAACCGCTCGCTCTCCTCACAGACGTCGTCGCAGCGCCTTTATGAAGACGACCACGACGAAATATCGAGAATCTGCCGGGAGACCGGACGCAAACCCGCTGAAGAGATACGCGACTTGGTCAGCGAAGCCCTAAGCGCGCGCCGCAACCCGCAGGCCGGCACGAACGAGATCATGGAAACACTTCAACAACTGGTCGAACAAAACCGGCTGGCGAACGAGCGGTACGAGCGACTCCTGGAGAAGTATGAACAACTGGATGAGCGGAACGCCAGGCTGAAACAGGGTCTGGTTCAAAACCTGCGCGAGTTCTACGCGATCCTTCTCGAAACGCTCTCCGCATCCATCGGCGCGAGGCGTCTGGCCTGGAACTATGTGGCCTATACCGTGCTCAAACAAAGCGGGTCTACCGACGAACAGATCAAACAGAGATACGAGGCCGAGAAGAAAGCCTGGATCGACGAGAAGGACAATATAGCCAGGGCTCTTGAAGAAGCCATCAAGAAGATGCCGCCTCAGCCATAACGCGTCCGATTGCGCGTTCGATTCAAAAACCAAAGCTGCGGCGACCGGCAAAGAGAACAGGAACGAACATGATGCTAAGACTCAATATCAACTCGACAGGCGACGACGAGGAGATTCGCTCGCGTTTCAAAAACGCCTATGAGCGGATCGCGGGCAGCGACGACTATGCGAGGAACCAGAGTAGCCTCCGGCTGATCCAGGTTTGCGTGATCACCGCGAGCGCCTGCGCGACCGGGTTCGTCAACGCCTTCGCTCACAGGGAACGTCTGGGATGGGTGGGCGCGAGCCTGTTGGCGATCCTGATCACGGGTTTTGTGGAAAAGTTCTATTTCGCATTACGTCACGGCCTGACGACAATCTACAAATCGAGGAAGCAGCGCTTTTTCGCTAGTCTGAGCCGACGAGTTATACAGATCACCATGATTCTCAACGCGGGAATCCTTTGCGCCTGGGTAGTCGGCGCTGCTCTGCCCGAGTCTTTACGGCTCTACAATCAATGGTCGATCGCCATTCATTTTTCGCTGGCCCTCATCGGAGTTTCGGCAGTGCGTGATTCCGACGCGGTTGTGATTTCCAGAAGTGGATGCGACTTTACAAAAGTCATTGCGACTACACAGAAGAGACCGCGACTGAGATAAAAGTTTCGCGGAATATCGTGAACATGGTCTGTCCTCCCCGCCTCACTCAAGACCAAATTTCAGAAATGAGATCCAAAATGAACCATATCTGAGGGGAACGTTTTCCCTGAATTGCGCAGTCACCGCGGCGGCTTGCTAGAATGCGGGTTGAAAACCATTGATGGAGGCATCATATGTCTGCTCCTAAGCTAACCGAAGCGCTGATCCGGAACTTGGCATCCTCGCAAACATTCAGCCGGGGAGAGGAATATTATAATGCCGGAGCGGTCTCTGATCTGACGCGCCGGGGTAATAGCTTGCGTGCGCAGGTTGAAGGCAGCCGGTATGAACCCTACCAGGTGACGGTTGATATAGATACCGGTGGTGTGATTGGCGCCCGGTGTACCTGCCCCTATGAATTGGGAGGCTATTGTAAGCATGTTGTGGCTGTTTTGCTCGCTTATGTTCGGCAGCCTGACCGTGTGGTTGAGCGTGGTTCGGTCGATGATCTGTTGATCGGACT
>WNFU01000283.1_pt1 | contig 123344 bp, 118 predicted proteins | sample 5400121 | NCBI WGS metagenome assembly WNFU01 (sample SAMN13153360, study PRJNA577476) | soil metagenome | isolation source: 100 cm soil or saprolite under grassland replicate 1 | place: USA:California | collected 2016-06-15 | reverse complement strand
CTACCACTTCAGGTTCGAGCGCGCGCATGATGTCAGGGACCTCCACCGTGTCGTTGGGACTGGATCGCACCCGGCATCAAAGCCGGGCCGTCACAACGACCGGTGGATGTCTTGTTCAGCGCCTATCCGCGCGACCTCTAAGCGCGCCGCAGGCGCACCTCGCGGTGACGAATCGTCACCAGGCGAACCGCCCCGAGGAGCCTCACGACCCACCAACCGAGATCGATCTCGCTCCGCCGGAACGAGAAACGCGCCGACGTCGGCGCCGCGTGGTGGTTGTTGTGGAGTCCCTCGCCGCAGGTGAGCAACGCGAGCACGCGACCATTCGTCGCCGAGTTGTCGTGTGGCCGCTGGCCCCACGTGTGGCCGATCGCGTTGATGGCGCCGGACAGACCGAGGTACAGCACGGCGTGGATCGCCGAGGCGAGCAACCCGGTCTGCCAGCCGAGCAGCACGCACAGGGACGTGATGCCGATCGCGAGCCCGAGGAACGCGTGGTCGAAGAACCAGCGGTCGAGACGATCGGGCGGAATGTCGCGCGCGTAACGACGCACGGTCTCGTGGTCGCGTGCGAAGCGCCGGTACAGCGCAGCGTTGGCCAGCTGGACGCGCCAGAAGCCGAGGACCAGGGGGCTGTGCGGGTCGTCGTGCGTGTCCGTCGCGGCGTGATGGCGGCGGTGGACGGCGGCCCACTCCCGGGGGCGCATCCCGGTGGTGATCCACAAGAAGAACCGCAGCGGGACCGCGACGATCGGGTGCACGGTGATCGCTCGATGCGCGACACCTCGATGCAGGTAGACGGTGGTCGCGAGGATCGCGGCCTGGCTGAGGGCGAAGCCGGCGAGGAGGGCGGTGAGGACGTGCATCGGAACGGCTCCGAGCTCGGGGATGGCCTGGCGAAGCCAAGCCTACGACGAGGGCGTCGAGGAGTTCGATACGGGGCACGACCGTGCGGTTACACGCGCACGTCGTCCTGGAAGCGGGCCAGCATTGCCCGATCGCCGACCACGTCGAGCGCGTCGGGCTCGACTCGGCCCCAGAGCAGCAGCAGCAGGTCGGAAGCCGGTCCTCGCGCCGCGACATCCGCCTTCGCGTGACCGCGCTCGACCTCGACGCCCGCGGGCGTGAGGCGCGCGAGCCACTCGCCTTCGCGGTCGGTGCAATGGAAGTGGACCGTCTCGCCGGAGCCCGTGGGCTTCTTGCCGACCGGGCGGATCGGGATCATCCAGAGCACCTCGTCGATGCCATCGACCGCGAGTCCGGCATCGATCGGCTCCGGCTCCCCCACCGCCCGCTGCGCGTCCCAGCGGTGCACCGCGGTCTCGTGTGCCTGACGCCGCTGCCAGAACCCGACGGTCGCGGGCGGGACGAAGGTCCACGCGGGCGTCTCGGGTGGCCGGTCGAGCGCGCGCACCAGCTCCACCGCGCCTTCCCGGACCCACGCGCAACGCGCGCGATGCCCGTCGGGAACCTGGATGTCGACATCGCGCGACCGCAATGGCTGCGCGTCCGGCGACCGCAGCGAGTTGGCCACCGCCCAGCGATGCACACGCCCGATGTGCTCGAGCAGGTCCGCGACCGTCCACGCGGGACACGAGGGCACGGGCGTGTCGGGCCCGCATGCGGCCGCGGCATCGACGAGCGCGGCGGCTTCACGTTCGATCGCGTCGAGGTAGTCGTGTGCGTTCATGAGAACAATGTGTCCGGCTCGACGCGTTCGACGAGCTCGGGACCGTTGTTGTCCGCGTCGTTCACGCGATCGGTCACCGGGTACATCTCGAGCCACGCGTCGGGTGCCGGGGTCAAGAGCGCCTCGAGCGCGTCCGGGCTTTCGGCCGGATCGAGCCATCGCTCCCACTCGTCGTCCCCCAACACGACCGGCATGCGGTCGTGGACCGCGGCTACGAGGCCGTTCGCTCCCGTCGTCACGATCGTGCAGGTCCGCAGCCACTCGTCGTCTTCGTGCGCGCGCCACACCTCCCAGAGGCCGGCGAAGGCCATCGGCTCTCCGTCGCGACGCCGTACGAGCACGGGTCGCTTCCGGGGGCGCTTCGAGCCGGTCGCCGACGGCAGGGTCTCCCATTCGTAGAAGGCGTCTGCGGGCACGATGCAGCGGCGTCGGGCGAACGCGCGCTTGACCGCAGGACGGTCGGCGATGCCTTCGGCCCGCGCGTTGATCATCCGGTCGCCGGTCGAGGGGTCATCGGCCCAGGACGGCACCAGCCCCCAGCGCAGGCGTGAGAGCACCCGCCGGTCGTCGCGTTGGCGCACGACCATGACCTCTGCGCGCGGCGCGATGTTGTAGTCGGGCTCGTGCTCGTCGACCGCGATCTCGTCGACGTGAAATCGCTCGGCGAGGAGCTGCGGTGACGACGCGACGACGAATCGCCCGCACACGCGCGGCTAACGCCTCGCGCGGTCTTTGACGCGGTAGACGAACCGCAAGCAGGACCAGGTGTCGTCGATCGCGGCGACCTTGTTGTCGACGAGACCGTTGGCGAGCCCGATCTCCTGTACCGGCGCGAACGACAGATCGGTTGCGACGCCCGATGATTGCTTCGGCCACGCGATCCACAAGCCGCCGTCGGGCTCGAGCCCGCGCTTGAGCACGGGGAACCTTCGTGTCAGCTCGGCGCGCCGGGTCACGAAGAACAAGACGACGTCGAGCCGGCCACGCGCCTGCCGTCGGACCACCACGCCCGGGGGCAGGGCGAGGCTCTCCGCGAACCCGTTCGGCGCGGCGACGACCGCGAGCCGTATGCCCGCGTCGATGCCCAGCTTCTTCGCCAGCGGTGTGCCCGAGTACCCCGCCACGACGTCACGTTCGCGGCGCTGAGGGTGCGGCGTCAACCGGGAGCGGCCGCCGAGATCTCCGGGCGATAGCGCGCGAACTCGGGAACCGCAAGCGCCAGGACGACCACGCCGACGACGCACGCGACCCCGCCGGAGATCACCGAGAACGTCGGCGTGAACAGGGCGGCGAGCGCCCCTGCCTCCACGTCTCCCAGGCGCGGGCCGCCGACGACGACGAGGATGTGCACCGCCGACATGCGTCCGCGCAACGAGTCGGGCACCGCTTGCTGGAGGATCGTCCCGCGGAACACGGCCGAGACGACGTCGGCCGCCCCGGCGACCGCGAGACATACCAGCGCGAGCCAAAGCCGGTCGCCCACGAGCCCGAAGGCAATGATGCCCATGCCCCACACCGCGACCGCGCAGAGCACTGCGAGGCCCTGCCGTCGGACGTGGCGGACCCAGCCGGTCGTCAGCGCGCCGAGCAGCGCGCCGACCGACACCGCGGAGAACAGCACGCCGACGATCTGGGGCCCCGCATCGAACTGCGTGACCGCCAGCACCGGGAACAGCGCCCGCGGCATCCCGAAGATCATCGCGACGAGATCCACGTAGAAGGTCGCCTGGATGACGCGCCGACCTCGGAGGAACCGGAAGCCCTCGGTCATCTCGCGCCACCCGCGGGCGAGAGTCGCGGTGAGGGTCCCGAAGGGTGCCGGCCGGGTCTCCCGGCCGGCGAGCGAGCGCGACGGGTATTGGGGTCGCATGAGCAGGCACGCGAGGATCGTCGCGGCGAAGCTCACCACGTCGAGCCCGTACGCCAAGGTCAAGCCGAGCTCGTCGATCACGATCCCGCCCAGCGCCGGCCCCGCGATCAGGCACGTGTTCCACATCACCTGATTGAGCGAGAGCGCGGAGGAGAGCTGCTCGCGTGGCACGAGGTTCGGCGTCATCGACGAACGCACCGACAGCGAGAAGCCGCTGCACCCCGCGACCAGCGCCGCGCCGGCGTAGACGACCGCGAGCGGAGGATGACCGGCGGCCGCGCCGGCGAACAGCACGCCGGCGGCGACCGCCTCGCCGCACTGCGCGACCAGGAGGAGGCGGCGGCGGTCGTGGAGGTCGATCAGCGGGCCGCCGACCAGCGCAGCCAGCGCGAGCGGCACGAGCTGCACGAGCCCGACCAGACCGACGGCGGCCGCGGAGCCGGTCAGGTCGTAGACCTGCACGAAGACCGCGACGAGCGCGATCTGCGAGCCGGTCGTCGAGATCAGCTCGCCGAACCACAGCAGCCTGAAGTCGCGCGACGTGCGCAGCGGCGTGAGGTCGACGGCGAGACGCCGCAGCCGCGACCGCGGGGTCGCTAATTCCGACTGTTTCACTCGACTTTTGACGGCATGCGGGCCTATGCTCGGAGGCGCGCAAAGGGTAATGATCGAGGCCGCCGGGCCCGCCAAGAGCGACGACCCGGCCCGCATCCGGAGGCAGTGACATGGCGATTCGACTCGGCGACGAGGCCCCCGACTTCACCGCGGAGACCACCGAGGGGACGATCAGGCTCCACGACTACCTCGGTGACAGCTGGGGGATGTTCTTCTCCCATCCCAAGGACTTCACGCCCGTCTGCACGACCGAGCTCGGCGCGTTCGCCAAGCGCAGGGGCGAGTTCGACAAGCGCAACGTGAAGCTGCTCGGGCTCAGCGTCGACCCCATCGACTCCCACAAGGGCTGGGCCAAGGACATCGAGGAGACCCAGGGCGCCGCCCCGAACTACCCGATCATCGCGGACCCGGACCGCGAGGTCGCCCAGCTCTACGACATGATCCACCCGAACGCGAGTGAGACCGTCACGGTCCGCAACGTCTACATCATCGGGCCGGACAAGAAGGTCAAGCTCATCATCACGTACCCGCAGAGCACGGGCCGCGACGTCGATGAGCTGCTGCGCGTGATCGACTCGCTCCAGCTCACTGCCGGTTACCAGGTGTCGACGCCGGTCGACTGGAAGCAGGGCGAAGACGTCATCATCATCCCCGCCGTCTCCGACGAAGAGGCGAAGGGGAAGTTCCCGAAGGGGTGGAAGGCGCTCAAGCCCTACCTGCGCGTCACGCCGCAGCCGGACAAGTAATCGTCACTGCTCTCCGGTTGATGCGAGGAGTCGACGCCGACCGCGGCGGCGCCGCCGTGTGACGCCGGGCGCCTTGATTCTTCCGTATATCCGTGCGACCATACGGATGTGCCGTTGGATCATGATCATCCCGTCGATGCGAGACGCGTAGACCGCGCACGGCGACAGCTCATCAGCGGTGCCGATGCCGCCCGGTTGTCGAGCCTCCTCGGGTTGCTCGGCGACCCCGTGCGAGTGCGTCTGCTGTATGCGCTCGACCTCGTAGAAGAGCTCTGTGTCGGTGACCTGGCGCTCGCGCTCGGAGTGACCGAGGACGCCGCGAGCTACGGACTTCGGCTGCTGCGTACCGCGGGGCTCGTCCAGACGCGGAAGGACGGCCGTGTCGTCTACTACCGCCTGGCCGACAGCTTCCCCGAGCCGCTCCTGGAGCACTGCCTCAACGAGCTGCTGCACCTGAGTGAGCTGGCAGCTCACCCACCCGGTCGACGCGCTGGCGCCCGCGCTCGGAGCACCAACGCACGAGGGTCGCGATGACACATTCGACGCACACAACCGATGCGATGCGCACGCCCGGCGACGACACGTCGCACGGAGCCGACGACCACGCCGAGGATCGCGGACATGCCGGGCACGGCGACCACGTCGCCATGTTCCGACGACTGTTCTGGTGGAGCGTCTTGCTGGCGATCCCCGTGGTCGTCTTCAGCGAGATGTTCTCCGATCTGCTCGGTTACACGCGACCGAGCGGGACCAGTTGGATCTCGCCGGTCTTCGGCGTCGTGGTCTTCGTGTTCGGCGGGTGGCCGTTTCTGAGCGGTGCGATCAGCGAGCTGCGCGCTCGTCAGCCCGGGATGATGCTGCTGATCGGCTTGGCCATCACGGTGGCGTTCCTGGCGAGCCTCGCCACCAGTCTCGGTATCGGCGATCTCGATCTCGACTTCTGGTGGGAGCTCGCGCTGCTGATCGTCATCATGCTGCTGGGGCATTGGCTCGAGATGAAGGCCATCGGTCAGGCCCAGGGTGCATTGGCGGCACTCGCGGAGCTGTTGCCCGACGAGGCGGAGCGCGTCACCGTGCAGGGTGACGTCGAGACCGTCTCCCTCGGCGAGCTACGGGTTGGCGACCTCGTCCTGGTGCGGCCGGGCGCGCGGGTCCCGGCCGACGGCGAGATCGTCGAGGGTGACGCCGAGCTCGACGAGGCGATGGTCACAGGTGAGTCCCGCCCGGTCGCCAAGGCTGTTGGTGACCGAGTCATCGCCGGTACCGTCTCCACCGATTCGGCCATTCGTGTGCGCGTCGACGCGGTCGGGGAAGACACCGCGCTTGCCGGGATCCAGCGGCTCGTCGCGGAAGCCCAACAGTCGCGCTCGCGAGCTCAGGCGCTCGCGGATCGCGCGGCGGCCCTGCTCTTCTATGTAGCGGCCGCCGCGGGCGTGATCACGTTCCTGGTGTGGCTCGCGTTAGGCAATGCTGACGCCGCGGTCGAGCGCACCGTCACGGTGCTCGTGATCGCCTGCCCGCACGCCTTGGGGTTGGCCATTCCGCTGGTGATCGCGCTGTCAACGGGGTTGGCGGCTCGGGCGGGCATCCTCGTCAAGGACCGGCTGGCGCTCGAGCGCATGCGCCAGGTCGACGCGGTGCTGTTCGACAAGACCGGCACGCTGACGAAGGGGGCGCACGTCGTCACCGATGTGGCGGTCACAGCCGAGGATCCGCAGATCGATTCGACCGACGCGCTCCTGGCGCTCGCCGGTGCGGTGGAGTCGGACAGCGAGCACCCGCTGGCGCGCGCCATCGTGACGGCTGCGCGCGAGCACGGTCGGTTGCCGGCAGCCAAGGACTTTCGCTCGCTCACCGGCCGCGGTGTGGAGGCCAACATCGACGGAGAGGCGGTGGCGGTAGGAGGCCCTGCCCTCCTCCGTGAGCGGCAGCTCCTCGAGCCCCCCACGCTGCAGAGGTCGATCTCGGGCTGGAAGCAGCGCGGCGCCGCTGTCCTCTACGTCCTGCGCAAGGGTCAGGTGGTCGGTGCGATCGCGCTCGAGGACGAGATCCGGCCCGAGTCGTACGCGGCGGTCCGGCAACTCCACGAGCTCGGCATCCGAGTCGTCATGATCACCGGAGACGCCAAGCAGGTGGCCGACGCCGTGGGCAATCAGCTCGGTGTGGACGAGGTCTTCGCCGAGGTGCTGCCCGAAGACAAGGACAAAGCCGTGGCCGAGCTCCAGGGCCGCGGACTGCGCGTGGCGATGGTCGGCGACGGTGTGAACGATGCGCCTGCGTTGGCTCGGGCGGACGTCGGGATCGCCATCGGGGCAGGCACCGACGTCGCCATCGAATCGGCCGGCGTCGTGCTCGCGTCATCGGATCCACGTGGCGTGGTCGGCATCATCGAGCTGTCCCGCGCCAGCTACACGAAGATGGTCCAGAACCTTGCCTGGGGAGCCGGCTACAACGTCTTCGCCATCCCGCTGGCCGCCGGCGTGCTGGCCTGGGCCGGCTTCACGCTCGCACCGGCGGTGGGGGCCATCCTGATGAGCCTGTCCACGGTGGTTGTCGCGTTGAACGCACAGCTGCTGCGGCGCGTCGACCTACGACCTGAAGCGATCGAGGACGAGGACTTCTCCGATCGACACCACGCGACGAGGAAGGTGCGAGCCCGTGCCTGAGATGTCGCCGCTGGAGCAGGGGCTCTGTCGCAGCGCACCGTGGCGGTGGTTCGCGCGCGAGGTCGTACTGCCGTGGGCGCTGCAAGGTGAACACCTCGACGGTGACGTCCTCGAGATCGGGAGCGGGAGTGGTGCCATGGCGGCTGAGGTACTGCGCCGCTTCCCGGACGTGCGTCTGACGGCAACCGACTACGACAATTCGATGGTGAGCGCAGCTGGCAGGCGGCTGCATGTGTTCGGCGAGCAGGCGACAGTGCGGCAAGCCGATGCGACCCAGCTGCCGTTTCCCGATGAGTCGTTCGACGCCGTCGTGTCGTTCATCATGCTGCACCACGTCATCAAATGGGAGAAGGCGATCGCCGAGACCGTCCGCGTGCTGCGCCCGGGTGGCCGATTGATCGGCTACGACCTGCTGGCCAGCTCCCCCCTGCACTGGTTCCACCAGGCAGAAGGCTCGGCTCATCGCATGATGCGCTTCGGCGAGCTGCGACGAGAGACGCGGGGCCTTCCACTGTTCGGCGCGCTCAGTCGCAGCCTCGGCGGACTCACCGTTCGCTTCTCCCTCGAGAAGCGCTGACTCCTCGGCAGCGGCGGCCGGACAGCCCGCGAGCCCGGCGCCCGCCCTACAGGTATGGAGCCGGGTCGACGGGGTTGCCGCCAAGACGGACTTCGAAGTGCAGGTGCGGCCCAGTCGACGCCCCCGTCGACCCCACGTAGCCGATCACCTCGCCCGCGTCCACGTACTGCCCGACGCTGACGGCGATGCGCGATTGGTGCGCGTAGAGGGTCGCCATGCCACCGCCGTGGTCGATGACGACCGCGTTCCCGTAGCCCCCTTGCCACCCGGCAGCCACGACGGTGCCGCTGCGACACGCGTGAATGGGCTCGCCATAGCTCGCGTGCATGTCGACGCCGGTATGCATCCGCTGGGTGTGGTAGATGGGGTGGTAGCGCATCCCGAACCCGCTGCTGATCGCGCCCGGCACCGGCCGCGCTTCGCAGTGACCGGCTCCCGGTCCCCCGCCGCTGCTCCCGCGGAGCAGCGATGCGATGTAGTCGGAGGCCGCCTGCAGCTGGTTGTACTCGGCCTCGTACTGCGCCTTCTTGGCCTGGATGCCGGTAACGGCCTGCTGCTCCGCCGTCTCCGCTTGGGCCGCCTCGGCGCGGGCGGGCTCGATCTCGGCGCGGAGCCTCGCGACGTTGTCGCGCTCGGCCTGGGCCTGGGCCGCGGCCGCGTCGGCCTGCGCCTTCTGCTGTGCCTTCGCGTCCTTCTCCGCCCGGACCTGGTCGCGCAGCTTCCGGACCCGACGGAGGACCTGGTCGCGCTGGCTCGAGATGTGGTCGAGGTAGCGATCGCCGCGGACCATGTCGTCGGGCGGCGACGAGACTGCGCGCTCGTAGGAGGCACCCGAGCGCGCCGACGTGTACATCTCGGCCGCGGAGTGATCGAGCTTCTCCTGCGCCCGGTCGAGCTTCGCTTGCGTCCGGGCGAGATGCGCCTCTGCTTCCTGGAGCACACCGGCGAGCTGCTCGGCCTCCGCAACGAGCGGCGCGAGCTTCGCCTCCGCTGCCGAGACCTGCGTATCGAGCTCCGCGACTCGAGCGTCGATCGGCGCCTTACGGTCGCGGATCTGCTGGAGCTGGGCGAGCGCCGCCGATTCCTCGGCGGAGGCGTCGCCGATCTGGTCCTGGAGCTGCTGGCGCTTGTCGCCGGTCGGTTGGGCGCCGGCCGTCGTACCGGGAAGCGCCAGCAGCGCGATCAGCGCCAGCGCGACAACGGTCCCGAGCCGGAAGAGCCCTCGCCCGCGAGGCGGGCGAGCGGTGCGGGAGCGCGGACCAACCCGGCGTCGGCACATGAAGCCGGTCAGGGTAGACAACACGAGTCACACTGGCAACAGGGGCCCGGGACGGGAGCCCGGGCGGGGATGGTGGCCCGCTAGACCCGCAGGAAGCGGCGCAGCCCGATCGTCGAGCCGATCAGGCCGATCAGGATGCCCAGGCCGATGACCCCGAGCGAGATCCCGAAGGCGTTGCTGCCGGTCACGTAGAACGAGCTGAAGAACTCGCCGGCATCCTGGAGCTGGCCGCTGAACACGAAGACCTTCAGCGCGAACACCGCGCCCACCGCCAGGCCCGCGCCGATGAGGCCCTGCACCAGACCCTCGGCCATGAACGGCACCCGCACGAACCAGTTCGACGCGCCGACGAGCTTCATGACCTCGATCTCACGCCGCCGCGCGAAGGTCGCCAGGCGGATCGTGTTGACGATGAGGAACAGCGACGACGCCAGCAACACGCTCGAGAGCCCGATGAAGATCAGCCTCGTCACGCGCGTCGCGTCGAGGAGACCCTGCAGTGCCTCCGCCGGCGTCGCGACCTTGTCGACGCCCGCCTCGGGTTCGTAGCGCCGCTGGACCAGCTGCGTCTTCTCGGCCTTGACCGGGACGATGCGGAACGACGTGGGCAACGCATCGGCGGTGATGTTCTCGACCAGGTCGGGGTCGTTGTGGAAGAGCCGCTTGAACTCACGTAGCGCGGCCTTCTTGTTGAAGAACTTGAACGACTTCACGTCCGGGTCGTTCTCGAGCTTCGTACGCACCTGACCGATCTCGTCGGGCGTTGCCTTGACCACCATGAAGATCTCGAGGCGCACGCCACCCTTGATGCGCTCCGTCCCGTGGTCGACCCACTGGGAGAGCAACAGGACACCGCCAAAGAGCGCGAGCGAGACGGCAACCGTGAGGATGCCCGCGATGGTCATCAGCAGGTTGCGTCGCAGCGAGACCATCGTCTCGCGCATGAAGTAGCCGATACGGCTGAGCATGAGGCCTAGCCGCCCACCCCGTAGGCGCCGCGCGCCTGGTCGCGGACCACCGAGCCGTGGTCGAGCTCGATCACACGCCGTCGCATGGCGTCGACGATCCGCTGGTCGTGCGTCGCCATGACCACGGTCGTGCCCGTCCGGTTGATGCGGTCGAGGATCCGCATGATGCCGACCGTGGTCGCCGGGTCGAGGTTCCCGCTCGGCTCGTCGGCGAGGAGGATCAGCGGCCGGTTCACGAAGGCCCGGGCGATCGACACGCGTTGCTGCTCACCACCCGAGAGCTCGTTCGGGAATCGCCCCGCCTTCTTGGCCAGGCCGACGAGGTCGAGGACCTGCGGCACCTGCGTGCGGATCACGTGCCGCGGCCGCCCGATCACCTCCATCGCGAACGCGACGTTCTCGTAGACCGTGCGCGTCGGCAGCAGCTTGAAGTCCTGGAAGATCGTGCCGATGTTGCGGCGCAGCTGTGGGACCTTCCAGGAGCTGAGCCGCGAGATGTCACGACCGGCGACGACGATGCGGCCCGCGGTCGGCACCTCTTCGCGCAACAGCAGACGCAGGAACGTCGACTTGCCCGAGCCGGAAGGTCCGACGAGGAAGACGAACTCTCCCTTGTCCACATCGGCGGTGATGTCGCGGAGCGCGGTGACGTTGCCCTTGTAGACCTTGGAGACGTTCTCGAAGCGCAGCATGGGCGGCGATCAGGGTACCAAACGACCTTCCGAGAACGACATCAATCGGGCTGACCAGCGGTTCCACGAAACCTGAGAATCGGCTGTGTCACGCCTCCCGGCGCCGCCACTGGAGGTACGCCTCGATGAACGCGTCGAGGTCGCCGTCGAGCACCGCGTCGACGTTGCCGGTCTCGTAGCGCGTCCGCTCGTCCTTGACGAGTTGGTACGGCGCCAACGTGTACGTACGGATCTGGTTGCCGAACGCGACGTCGCGCTTCTCGCCCGAGAGCTGCGCGAGCTCCTGCGCGCGTTCGGCACGCTGCCGTTCGGCGAGACGCGCCGCGAGGATCTGCATCGCCCGCGCTTTGTTCTGCGTCTGCGAGCGCTCGTTCTGGCAGGAGACGACGATGCCGGACGGGATGTGCGTGATCCGCACGGCGGAGTCGGTGACGTTCACGTGCTGCCCGCCCGCGCCCGACGACCGGTAGGTGTCGATCCGGAGGTCGGCGGCGTCGATGTCGGGCTCTTCCGCCTCGTCGAGCGCGGGGACGCAGTCGAACGACGCGAAGGCGGTCTGACGCCTTGCGTTGGCGTCGAAGGGTGAGATCCGGATCAGCCGGTGGACGCCCCGCTCGCCTCGGAGGAGCCCGTAGGCGTAGCGGCCCTTCACGGTGAACGTCGCCGACGAGATCCCGGCCTCGGTACCCGGCTGGACCTCGTCGATCTCGACGTCGAAGCCGCGCCGCTCGGCCCAGCGGGTGAACATGCGCAGCAGCATCTCGGTCCAGTCCTGGGCGTCGGTCCCGCCGGCGCCGGAGTTCACGACGCAGATCGCGTCGCGCTCGTCGTGGTCGCCCATGAAGAGGGCCCGCATCTCGAGCCCGTCGAGCTGCTCGGCGAGCTGATCGATGCCGAGCCGGATCTCCGCCTCTTCCGATTCGGCGTCCTCCTCGCGGGCGAGCTCGTACAGCGTCTGGAGGTCGCTCACCTTGCGCTCGAGCTCGTCGATGAGCATCACGTCGTCGCGCACGCGGGCGAGCTCGGTGGTGACGCGGCGGGCTCGCTCCGGTACGTCCCACAGGTCGGCCTTGCCGGCCTCGGCCTCGAGCTCCTCGAGCCGGCGACGCTTGTCGTCGATGCGCAGGTACGCGCGTGCGTCGCTGACCCGTCGGGCCAGCTCAGCGAGGTCGTCGGTGAAGTCGCGCATCGCGCGTGCAGAGAGTGTTCGCGCGCGACCGCGTCAGCGGCCGTGGCAGAGCTTGAACTTCTTGCCGCTCCCGCACCAGCACGGCTCGTTGCGACCGGGCGTCTTCTCCTTGCGGATCGGCGTGTTGACGATCTCCTCGTCCGTCGCCTCCCCCATCGCCGACTGACCGGGAGCCACCATCGGATCGGTCCCGGCCATCGCCATGGCCATCGGCTCTTCGACCTCCGCCGGCGGCGCGCTCGCCGCGGCGGCCTGCATCGCACCCGACCCCTGCACGGGATCCTCTGGTCCGCTGTAGCGAAGATTGCGGGCGGCGGGACGGGCCTCGTCTTCGGCGACGACCTCGACGTGCGTGATGTACCGCACGAAATCGTCTTCGATGCCTGCCATCATTGCCTCGAACATGTCGTAGCCCTCGCGCTGCCACTCGGCGAGCGGGTCGCGCTGGCCCATCGCGCGGAGGTTGATGCCCTCGCGCAGGTAGTCCATCTCGTAGAGGTGCTCGCGCCAGTGCTGGTCGATCACCGAGAGCATCACGCGCCGCTCGATCTCGCGCAGCGTCTCCTTGCCGATCGAACGCTCCTTCGACTCGTACGCGTCGAGCGCCTCGCCGACGACGAGCTCGCGTAGCTGGTCGACGTGCTGGCAGTCGTCGAGCTGTGTGCGCGTCAGCTCTGTGGGCAGCGTGACCTGCAGGCTGCGGTGGAACTCGTCGAGGTCCCAGTCCTCGGGAAACTCCCCCGGGCAGTACGTCGCGATCAGCCGGTCGATGCTGTCCTCGATCGCCTCGAACGACTGGTCGCGAAGGTCTTCGCCGTCGAGGATCTGCTGGCGGCGCCGGTAGATCACCTTGCGCTGCTCGTTCATCACCTCGTCGTACTTGAGCACGTCCTTTCGGATCTCGAAGTTGCGGTCTTCGACCGTGCGCTGCGCCCGTTCGATCGCCTTCGTGACCATGCGCGCCTCGAGTGGCACGTCGTCGGGGAAGGCGCGGTCCATCACCCAGTTCATCGCCCCGGTGGCGAAGAGGCGCATGAGATCGTCCTCGAGCGACAGGTAGAAGCGGCTGTCGCCGGGGTCTCCCTGGCGCCCCGAGCGCCCTCGCAGCTGGTTGTCGATGCGACGGCTCTCGTGGCGTTCGGTCCCGAGCACGTAGAGGCCGCCGACCTCGCGGACGCGGTCGCCCTCGGACGCGCAGATCCCGGCGAACTTGTCGACGAGCTCGGCGTAGCGGTCGGGGCTCTCGTCGGGCGTCGTCCCCTCGGCGAGGAGCTCGTTGCGCGCGAGGCCCTCGGGGTTGCCGCCGAGGATGATGTCGACGCCGCGCCCGGCCATGTTGGTGGCGACGGTCACCGAGTGCGGCCGGCCGGCCTGGGCGACGATGTGCGCCTCCTTCTCGTGCTGCTTCGCGTTCAGCACCGAGTGCGGGACGCCGCGCCGGTTCAGCAAGTCGGACAGCTTCTCCGACTTCTCGACCGAGATCGTGCCGACGAGCACCGGCTGGCCGATCTCGTAGCGCTCCTGAATGTCCTCGGCCACCGCGTCGAACTTCGCGTCCTCGGTCTTGTAGATGAGGTCGGCGTCGTCGGTGCGGATCATCGGCATGTTCGTCGGGATGGTCACGACCTCGAGCGCGTACGTGTGCGCGAACTCGCCGGCTTCGGTCGCGGCCGTTCCCGTCATCCCGGCGAGCTTCTCGTACATGCGGAAGTAGTTCTGGAACGTGACGGTCGCGAGCGTCTGGTTCTCGGCCTTGACCCGGACGCCCTCCTTGGCCTCCACGGCCTGGTGCAACCCCTCGCTCCAGCGGCGGCCTTCGAGGATGCGGCCGGTGAACTCGTCGACGATCTTGACCTCGCCGTGCTGCACCACGTAGTCGACGTCGTGCTTGAACAGCTCCTTGGCCTTGAGCGCGGCTTGGAGCTGGTGCACGAAGTTCTGGTTCACATGGTCGTACAGGTTGGTGACATCCAGCGCTTCCTCGACCCGGCCGATGCCGTCCTCGGTCGGGACGACCGTCCGCTTCGCCTCGTCGACCTCGTAGTCGCGATCTCGCTGGAGGCCCTTCACGATGCGCGCGAACTGGAAGTACAGCTGCTGCGCGTCGTCGGCCGGGCCCGAGATGATGAGCGGCGTGCGTGCCTCGTCGACGAGGATCGAGTCGACCTCGTCGACGATCGCGAAGAAGTGGCCGCGCTGCACCTGCTCGTCGAGCGACTGCATCATGTTGTCGCGGAGATAGTCGAACCCGTACTCGTTATTGGTGCCGTACGTGATGTCGGCCGCGTACGCGGCCCGCTTCGACTCGAAGTCGTCGATCTGGGGGATCACGACACCGACGTCGAGGCCGAGGAAGCTGTAGATCCGGCCCATCCACTCGGCGTCGCGCCGGGCGAGGTAGTCGTTGACGGTCACGAGGTGCGCGCCGTATCCGGCGAGCGCATTGAGATAGAGCGGGAGGGTCGCGACGAGCGTCTTGCCCTCACCGGTCTTCATCTCCGCGACCCACCCGAAGTGGAGCGCGGCGCCGCCCATGATCTGCACGTCGAAGTGGCGCTGCCCGAGTGTGCGCTTGCCGGCCTCACGCACGACGGCAAACGCCTCCGGGAGGATCTCGTCGAGTGCCTCGACGCGCATCTCCTTGTCGGTGCCGGCTCGATCGACGCGCCCACGCAGCTCCGCAGTGAACGCTCGGAGCTCCTCGTCGGAGCGGCGCTCCATCTCGGGCTCGAGCGCCCCGACCTCCGGCACGATCGACTCCAGCAGCTTGAGCTTGCGGCCCTCGCCGGCGTGCAGGAGCTTCTGGAAGAGACCCATACCACTCGCTTACTCACTGCGGGCCGGGATACCCGGCCCGCTGGCATTCGTTCCCTGATTATCGGTGCCGAGTGTACCGGTGGCCTCGCGTGAGGCCGTTTCGCGGTCGAGGGTGGGTCAGCGGCGCTTGCGGCGCGTCGTCTGGCGCTTGATCTTGTCGATGACGCGGTCGAGCGCGGCTTCGGGTTGCGGCGCGGCGGCATGCGCGTTGACGAGGCCACGACGCATGCGCACCGTGACCGCGCAAACGCTGTGATCCGCGATCCGCGGGTTGCGCTGCTCGGCGAACTGCACGTCGACGCGCTGCACATCGCGCGCGAAGCGACTCACCTTGGCGAGCTTGCGTTGGGCGGCCGTGCGCAAGTTGGGAGGGACGGGACCGTTCCTGCCGTGCACGACGACGTCCATACGCGCCTCCGCTCTTCGGCTTGGGAGCGAGTGTAGGACCGACGACGCCGGCCGTCATCAGTCAGCCCGGCGGCGGGGTCCGCGCTGCGGTGATCGCCACGATCCTCCGGGCACCTGCGCTCCGCAGCGCCTCGGCGGCTGCTCGCAGGGTCGCGCCGGTGGTCGCGACGTCGTCGACCACGACCACGGTCGCTGCTGGATGCCCCCGCGTCGAGAACCGCGGGCCGCGGCCGCGCGCCGCAGCCGGCAGGCCCGTCTGTGGAGCACCGGGACCGCGTGTAAGGAGGGAACGGACCGGCATGTCGAGCCGGGTCGCGAACCGCCGGGCGAGGAGCTCGGCGTGGTCGAAGCCGCGCTCGCGCCGCCGAGCCGGTGTGGTGGGCGCCCACGCGACGACCGCGTCGGCCGGGACGGTCACGTCGGCGGCCATCGCGGCGGCCAGCCATCCGACGACGGCGTGCGCGCGCCGGTACTTCACGCGCGCAACGAGCTCTCGCGCAACGCCTTCGTAGGAAAACGGCGCGAACCACGCGTCGACACCAGGCGGCGGACGGACCGGGGGCGGGGGCCGCAGCGTCGCCGCACACGTCGGGCACACGAGTTCGGCGGGCGCGCCGCAACCAGGGCACGAGAGCGGGAAGACGAGGCCGGCAAGCGTGTCGAGCACGCCCGGACGCTACGACCGGGGTGTGACACGCACGCGCCGCGTCCGCCTCCGCCGAAAATGCGGGAGTGATCGTCAGTACCGGTAGTGATCGGGCTTGTACGGACCCTCGACGGGCACGCCCAGGTACGTCGCCTGGTCCTCGGTGAGCTTCGTGAGCCGAACACCCAGCTTGTCGAGGTGCAGGCGTGCCACCTCTTCGTCGAGGTGCTTCGGCAACGTGTACACCTTGCGCTCGTAGAAGTCTGCGTGGGTGAACAGCTCGAGCTGCGCGATCACCTGGTTCGTGAAGCTGTTCGACATCACGAAGCTCGGGTGCCCGGTTGCGCAGCCGAGGTTCAGCAGCCTGCCCTCGGCAAGGACGATGATCGCGTGCCCATCGGGGAACACCCACTCGTCGACTTGGGGCTTCACGTTCACCCGCTTGATGTTGGGTACCGCCGTCAGACCGGCCATGTCGATCTCGTTGTCGAAGTGGCCGATGTTCCCGACGATCGCGTTGTGCTTCATCCGGGCCATGTGGTCGACGGTGATGATGTCCTTGTTGCCGGTCGCGGTGACGAACAGGTCGGCGGTCTCGACGATGTCGTCGAGGATGAGCACCTGGTATCCCTCCATCGCCGCCTGGAGCGCGCAGATCGGGTCGATCTCGGTGATCACGACCCGCGCGCCCTGGCCGCGCAGCGACTGCGCGCACCCCTTGCCCACGTCGCCGTAGCCGCACACCACCGCGACCTTGCCCGCCAGCATGACGTCGGTCGCGCGGCAGATGCCGTCGACGAGTGAGTGCCGGCAGCCGTAGAGGTTGTCGAACTTCGACTTCGTCACCGAGTCGTTCACGTTGATCGCCGGGAAGAGCAGCGTGCCGCCCTCCTGCATCTGGTACAGGCGGTGGACGCCGGTCGTCGTCTCTTCGGTGACGCCCTGCACGCCTTCGGCGATGCGGTGCCACACGCGGTCGTCCTCGGCGTGGACGCGCTCGAGCATCGCGAGCACGACCTTCCATTCCTCCGCATCGCCGGCCTCGGGCTTCGGCACCTTGCCGGCCCGCTCGTACTCGACACCCTTGTGGACGACGAGCGTCGCGTCACCGCCGTCGTCGAGGATCATGTTCGGGCCCCCGGAAGGGTTGTCGTCGTCGACGGGCCAGCGAAGGGCCTGCTCGGTGCACCACCAGTACTCCTCGAGCGTCTCGCCCTTCCACGCGAAGACCGGGATGCCGCGCTTCGCGATCGCGGCGGCCGCGTGGTCTTGCGTCGAGAAGATGTTGCACGACGCCCACCGCACCCGCGCGCCGAGCTCGACGAGCGTCTCGATCAGGACCGCGGTCTGGATCGTCATGTGCAACGAGCCGGTGATGCGCGCGCCGGCGAGCGGCTGCTGCCCCCCGTAGCGGGCCCGCAGCGCCATGAGACCGGGCATCTCGTGCTCGGCGAGGTCGATCTCCTTGCGGCCGAACTCGGCCAGCGAGAGGTCGGCGACCTTGAAATCGGGCCGATCTGTCGATGTCGTGACGGTCGATGTCATGGGGACTCCCGTGTTCGAGCGCGGGCTCACCCGCGCGCTTGCTCGGAGGAGTCGGCCCGGATCACCGGATGACAGCTCCCGGAGCGCCTCCGCCGAACGGAGGCCGCCGGGGAGCCCGACCGGGTGATCATGCTACAGGGCTTCGGCCGCCAACGCTTCTTTCAAGTGCGTGATCGCGTCGATCGGCCCGGGGTCGACGTCGTTGTCGAGTGCCAGGTAGCAGCTCGTCCACGTCCCGAGGTACATGAGGTCGAGCACCTGCCCGAGGCGGCTCTCCCCCTCGGCCTCGAGCTCGAGCACCTGCACGAAGGCCTCCTCGACCATGTCGCGCGTGATCGCCATGCGGGCGGAGAGTCGGGGGTGCTCGAAGCCGTGACGCAGCTGCACGAGTGTGAGGATCTGGCGCGTGACGTCGCCGTGCTGACCCCACGCGCAGACCTCGTTGTGGTTCAGCTCGGGGTACGCGCTCGCGAACGCCGGCGCCTTCGCGTTCTCGTGGATCTCGGTCTTCCACCGTGTTGCCGCAACCTCACCGAGCGCGCCGCCGCCCCAGACGAGCGGGATCGTGCGCCCGATCTTGCGGGCGAGCTCACGCGCCGGGTTCGAAGGTCCTTCGACCTCGGGACGGCATCGGTCGCGGCGACGCTTGAGCTGCTCCTGCGCCTTCACGAGCAGCGCGTGCGCCTCGGGCAGCAGCCCGAGGCGGAACAGCGTCACGAGCAAGGGGGCGAGCAACGCCCCGATCGCGGCGCGCGGCAGCAGGCCCGTCGGGCACGAGAACCGAGCGGCACCATGCTCGGCAGCAAGCGCGTCGAGCGCGCCACCGGCGGTGACTGCAACGAGGTGCGCGCCGGCCGCAAGCGCGTCGTCTGCCATCGACAACGTCTCTTCCGTGTCACCCGAATACGAGAGCGCGAACGCGAGTGTGCGCGGCCCGACGTATGCAGGCGTTCGGTACTGTCGCAGCACGACGATCGGGACCGGCACCGACGAGCACACCGCGCGCACGACGTCGCCGGCGACGCCAGAACCCCCCATACCGAGCATGACGATGTTGTCGATCGTGTCGGCGGGGGGCAGCGACGAGAGGTCCAGCTCGGCGGCCGCCTCGTGAGCGGCATCGAGCTGCTCGGGCAGACCGCGGACCGCGTCCAGGAACCCGAGGGAATCGGGCATGTCAGTCTTCGAAGGTGGGCTTGACGCCGTCCGCGTCGGCCTTCGCGAGCAGACGTTCGTGCTCGGCTTCGTCGACCGATTCGGCCTCGTCGATCAGCATGATCGGGATGTCGTCACGAACGGTGTACCGCCGCTTGAGCCGCGGGTTGTACAGCGACGACTCGTCCTCGAAGTAGAGCAGCGGGCCCTTGTCCTCGGGGCACGCGAGGATCTCGAGCAGCTTCGGATCCAATGCCATGGCGGTCAGTCTGCCTCGCCGCCGATGAGCGCGAGCACCTCGGCGGTGTGCGTCGCGCAGGCCGCGCTGTCGGCGGCCTCGAGGTTCAGCCGCAGGAGGGGCTCGGTGTTGCTCGGCCGTAGGTTGAACCACCAGTCGCCCAGGTCGACGGTCAGCCCGTCGAGGTGATCCTGCCGGGCATCCGCGTAGGCGCGCGCGACCCTCTCGATCACGGCCGCGGGGTCGTCGACGCGCCGGTTGATCTCGCCTGATGCGGCGTAGCGCTCATAGGGCTTGCGCAGCGCCGACAACGGCTGGTCGGCCTGCGACAACGTCTCGAGCACGACGAGCCCGGCGATGAGCCCGGAATCGGCACGGTAGTTGTCGCGGAAGTAGTAGTGGCCTGAGTGCTCGCCGCCGAAGATCGCGCCGGTATCGGCCATCACCTGCTTGATGAACGAGTGACCGACGCGCGTGCGCACGGGTGTGCCGCCCAACTCGCGCACGATCTCGGGAACGGCCTTGGAGCAGATGAGGTTGTGGACGATCGTGCGGTCGGCCTCGGGCGCGTCGGCGGGGAGTCGCCGGAGGATCGACGCGGCGACGATCGCGGTCGTGAGAGAGCCCGACAGCGGCTGCGCGAGGTCGTCGACGAGGAACACGCGATCCGCGTCGCCGTCGAACGCGAGCCCGACGTCTGCCGTGGCGTCGAGCACGGCGCGCTGGAGGTCCTTCAGGTTCTCCGGTTGGATCGGATCGGCGGGATGGTTCGGGAACGTGCCGTCGAGCTCGGCGAACAGGACCGAGAGCGCGAAGGGCAGGTCGGAGAACACCGCGGGCACCACGAGCCCACCGACGCCGTTCGCGGTGTCGGCGACGACGCGAAGTGGACGCAGCGCGTCGAGATCGACGAACGAGTGGACATGGGCGACGAACTGCGGCAAGAGGTCGACGCGCTCGACCCGGCCCGGCTCCTCGGCCCGCTCGAGGAGGCCGTCGGCGACCGCGGCCTTGATCCGGTCGAGGCCGGTGTCCTGCCCGACCGGTGCTGCGCCGGCCCGGCAGAGCTTGATCCCGTTGTACTGCGCGGGGTTGTGGCTGGCGGTGAACATCGCGCCGGGCGCGTCGAGGTGACCGGACGCGAAGTACACGAGATCGGTGGAGGCCAAGCCGAGATCGACGACGTCGGCACCGGCCAGCGTGGTGCCCTCACTGAACGCCTCGCTGAGCGGCTCCGACGACGGACGGGCGTCGCGCCCGACCACGACGCGCGCTGCACCGGTGAAGCCGACGAATGCATTGCCGACGCGCCGGGCGACCGACTCGTCGAGCTCGTCCGGATAGACGCCGCGGACGTCGTAGGCCTTGAAGATCGCGTCGAGCGAGGATGCTTGCATGGGACGCAGCCGAAGGTGGGTTCGGGGACGCGGGGCTGAGGCGCATCCAACCCAAGGGATCCTGCCCCGGGCGGGCGGCCATCTTACCCGGCGGTTCCCGCCGTCGAATCCTCCCGAGGATGTTCGGCGCGGCGGCGCCGCCACCACGGCCACAGCGCGAGCGCGGCGACGCCTGCCACACCGAGCAGTGTCCCGAAGCGGCCCAGCCACTCCGCGGTGGTCGTGCCGTATTCGAGCGTGACGTTGGGTCGCGTGGGCACCACGACCATGTAGTTGGGTGTCGCGCGGTAGGGCCCGCGCGCGCCGTGTGCCTCCCAGTTCGGGAAGTACGAGGTCTTCACCAACACCGGGACGCCCGTGCGGGAGACGTGGAACGAGACCGAGTCGTCGGTCGTCTGGACGTGGGTGACGCGCACCGGGCGCAACGCCTCCTTGGGCATGTAGCGCGCCCGCGCCGCGTCGGCGTGCTGCCACGACGGCAACCCCTCGTCCGTCAGCACGCGGTCGAGCGCACCGGCGTCGTCGAACCACGGGACCGCGAGGCATTCCCACTCGCTGAGCTCGCCCGACACCGCCGCGGTACTCGCGGTGGGCGCCCCGCCTGCGCACGACTGCGCGGTGCCGGTGCGCAGGCGCCTGACCACGACGGGGGCGTACGCGAGCGGCTCGACGAGCGGCGCGTCCGAGACGCGGTAGATGCTCCACGCGTCGGGCGGGAGATGGTCGAGGTCGGGCGACGTCGCGACCAGCCGGAGTCTCGGATCACGTGCTGCGGCCTGCTTTGCCTCGCTCGAGTGAACGGCGAAGTACCGGACGCCCAGCACCTGGAGCCGCCGGACGCCGTTGGAGAAGTCGGCGTTCGTTCGGTACGGCAGGCCGCGAATCGGATTCGACGTGTTCTGGACAGGCACGAGTGACGCGACGGTGAGGAAGTGATACGGCGTCGTCGCGCTCGCCTCGTAGTAGACGCCCTCCATCGAGGCGATCCGCCCGTGGGTGAAGTACGGGAGCAGCGTGAGCGCGAGGGACGAGCCGTACGTGTTGAGCTCCGTGTTGCCCTCCCACAGGACGCGGCCAGGCGGGAGACGATCGAAGGTGTGGATCAGCGCCCGGTACTCGCGGCTCGCCTTCCCGGGTGCCTCGAGCCCGCTGTAGTTCCACTGGATCCAGCTCGGCAGGAAGTCCGACGGGCGATCGTCGATGTCGAGCAGCGTCCCGAGCGTGAGCAGCACGGTGAGCGCGGCAATGACGCTCGCACGTAGGACACGCGGTTCGACGCGGGGTTCCCGGCGCACGAGCAGCGGCGCGTCCCGCCGCTCGTCCGTCGGTGCATCCGATGCCTGGTCCGGCGCCGAGCCGTCGGGCTCGTCCGTGTCTTCCCACACCACGCGCCGCTCGTTGAGCCACACCGCGAGCGCGGTGACGCCGCGCACGGCCTCCGCGACGCCAACGGCCATCAACAGGAACAGCAACAGGTACCAGAACGGCACGAAGCGCAGGTTCCACGCCGGCGTCGCCTGGACGTCTTCCCAGAACCGGAACATCAAGCCTGACACCGCGGCGATCGCGAGGAGAGCAAAGTACGACGATCTGCGCTTCACGATCGCGACCGACAAGACGATGCCGACGCCGACCGTCGCGCCCCACTGCCAGGGAAGCACGCCGTCGAGCCTCCAGAGGTAGTTGGGGAACAGGTAGTCGGTCCACTGCGTGACGGTCTCGTAACGCGTGTCGGTCGTATACGCGAAGGTCGCGAGCAACGGCACGACCCACACCGCGGTGAGAAGGCACCCCACCACCCCGATCGCAGCGGCCCGGCCGAGCGAACGACGCGGCCGGTTGGCGAGCCACACGATGGCGGCGGCGACCACCGCGAAGATCGCGACGATGAAGTGGCTCGTCACCGTGGCCGCGAAGAGGACCGCGGGCAGCCACGTCCGCCGGCCGGTGCGAAGCGACCACGCGAACGTGCCGAGGAAGAACAAGGCGAACGCGAGCGCGAGGGTGAACGAGAACTCGCCCGCGAGCATGCTGGCGAGGTTCCCGCCCATGATGTGTTGGTTCCCCGCGATGGCCTGGGCCTCCGGGCTCGTCCCGGGGTTGCCGTTGAAGAAGAGGAATGCCGTCGCCCCGACCGCCATCGCGGCCGGCGCCGGCGACGGCGCGCGCAACCCGCGTCCGAACACGTACGCGGCCGCCGGCAACAGGACCGGGCCGAGCGCGGTCACGAGCTTGAACGCGATGTTGTACGGCAGCACGAGGTCGGCCGCGATGATCAGGAGCGCCGGGAGCGGGAAGTAGAACTGCCCGACCGGGAAGCCGGCGTAGAAGTCGGGTGACCACCCGGCGATCCGCCACGGGAGCAGGTGGTCCCGCACGTAGGCCGGCCACCACACGTGCGACACGGTGTCGCCACCGGTCGGCGTCGTGTCCCGCAGCAGCAGCCGGGGCTCGAGCTTCACGAACACGAACGTGCAGCAGGCCGCGACGACGAGCAGCCCCGCCCACACGTCGAGGCGGAGCCACCACGGCTCGGGGGGACGTGTGGCCGGGTCGGTGACCGCGGTCTCGGGCGAAGGCTCGCGCCCGCGACCGGCCAGCACCGGTGTCGTCACTCCCATTGCTCCAGCCTGCCAGGGCGGCTCTCCGCCGCCTCGGCAGGCGGGGTGTCACATCGCTCGGGCGAGCTCCAGCACTCGGTTGAGCGGGACGTGCCCGTCAGCCGATTCCCAGGACTGCGTCTCGCAGCGTCCGCAGCGGCGGAACGTGAGATCCGACTCGCCGATCCGCATGCGGATCTCGATGAGCGCACCCTTGGCGCATGATGCACAACGCATTGGCGGCCTCCCCAGATAGCCCTGATAGCCCTGATGGCCCCTGCCGGGCGGGTTATCGACCGCCCGACCCGAGAACTTGAGCGATTGCCGCCCACGCCGGCCTCAGCCCACGGCCTCACCCCACGATGAGGATCACGGCGAGCAGGTTGAACCCGGCGTGGAGTGCGATCGACTGGGACAGCGACCCGGTCCGCCAGGCCCGCCAACCGGACACCAGCCCGAGCAGCAGGAACGCGGCCACGTAGTACCCGGTGCCGGGATCGCCGATGACGTGGACGAGGGCGAACGCGAGCGCGGAGACGAAGATCGCGACCGGCGGGCTCGCCCGGCGCAGCAACCCCCGCAGCAGCGCGCCGCGGAACAGCAGCTCCTCGGCCGCGGGCGCGATCGACACCACGGCGAGCGCGAAGAGGACCTGTTCGACGCCGTGAGCATCCTCGAAGGTCTTGGCGACGTCCTGCGACGTGTCCTTCAAGTTCGCCAGCTCGGTGATCGGGACGATCAGCCCCGTTGCGACCACACCGAGCGCGAGGCCGGCCGCCACCCAGGGCCAGTCCCGGACGCGTATCCACAACCCGAAGTCGGCGCTGAGGCTGCCGAGCCCCTTGCGCGACGCCACGTACGCGAGCCAGCCGACCACCCCCGCGCTCTGCACGACGAGGACGACCAGGGTCGCCTCGACCTCGAGCCGGTCGGGAATCCGGCCCTGCTCGTCGATGAACGGCGCGGCCGCGAGCAACGAAGCGCCCACACCGATGATCCACGCGACCAGGGCGTCCGGGAGCCCCCACCGGACTCGCACCGGGAAGGGCGTGCCCGCGACCCGTCCTGCCTGCGCGGGCGGCTCCATCAGCTCGGCTCCATCGGGCGATCACGCTACCGGTGCGGGCAAACGATTCGGCTCCCGAGTCGCGCCCGAGGAACAGGCGCCGTAGCATGGGCGTTCTGGAGGGGTGAGCTTCGCCCGTCCGCCTCGCTCCGAGGAGCGCCCGATGAGCCGCCCCCCCAACGACATGCCGCCGGGACGGCGGCCCGCGGGCGGCCCCGAGCGCCGGCCCGGCGACGGGCGGCCGGCGCCGCCGACGCCGTCCTGGGCGCGGATGCTGCCGTGGATCCTGATCCTCGGCCTCATCGGCCTCGTCGCGTTGGCGAACCCGTTCTCGACCAACGACGGTGACAGCAAGGAGCTGACGTTCTCGCAGTTCGAGGACGCGGTGCGCAACGGCGAGATCAAGAAGGTCGAGTTCGACAAGTCGAACGGTGACATCAACGGCGAGTTCAAGAACCAGGTCGACGGCAAGACGAAGTTCACGAGCAGCGGCCCGGCCAGCGACTTCCAGGACAGCACGGTCAAGCTGCTCCGAGAGCACAATGTCGATCTCGAGTACACCCAGCAGGGCTCGAACCTCTTCGCCGAGCTGATCCCACTCCTCCTGCCGGTCGGGCTCATCATCCTGTTCCTCGTCTGGATGAGTCGGCGCGCGCAGGGACAGATGGGCGCGGTGATGAACATCGGGCGCAGCCGGGCCAAGGTGTACACCACCGAGAAGCCGAAGACGACGTTCGACGACGTCGCCGGGTACGGCGCGGTGAAGAACGAGATCAACGAGGTCGTCGACTTCCTCAAGCACCCGGCGAAGTTCAAGCAGATCGGCGCGCGCATCCCGAAGGGCGTGCTGCTCGTCGGCCCGCCCGGCACCGGCAAGACGCTCATCGCGCGTGCCGTGGCCGGTGAGGCGGGCGTGCCGTTCGTCTCGGTCACCGGCTCCGACTTCATGGAGATGTTCGTCGGCGTCGGTGCGGCGCGCGTGCGCGACCTGTTCCAGACGGCGCGCAAGCAGGCACCGGCCATCATCTTCGTCGACGAGGTCGACTCGATCGGCCGCAAGCGCGGCGCCGGTCTCGGCGGCGGTCACGACGAGCGGGAGCAGACGCTCAACCAGATGCTCGCCGAGATGGACGGCTTCGAGGCAACCGAGGGCATCGTCATGATGGCCGCGACCAACCGGCCGGACGTCCTCGACCCGGCGCTGCTCCGTCCGGGTCGCTTCGACCGGCAGATCGTCGTGCCGCTACCCACGCAACAGGAGCGCGTCGCGATCCTCAAGGTGCACATGCGCGACAAGAAGATCGCGCCCGATGTCGACGTCGAGATCATCGCCCGCGGCACGCCGGGCATGGCCGGCGCGGACCTGTCGAACCTCGTGAACGAGGCCGCGCTGTTCGCGGTGCGCCGCGGCCAGCACGAGGTCCACGCCGAGGACTTCGAAGCGGCCCGCGACCGCGTGCTGATGGGGCTCAAGCGCGAATCGATGGCGATCTCCGACGAGGAGAAGGAGGTGATCGCCTACCACGAAGGCGGTCACGCGGTGCTCGCCTACGTGCTCGACCACGCCGACCCGGTGCACAAGGTGACGATCCTCCCCACCGGGATGGCGCTCGGTGTGACGCAGCAGCTCCCCGAGGAGGAGCGTCACATCCACAAGAAGGAGTACATCGCCGACTCGATCGTCGTCGCGCTCGGCGGTCGCATCGCCGAGGACATCGTGTTCGGTCACCTCTCGACCGGCGCGCAGGACGACCTCGTCCGCATCACCGAGATCGCGCGCAAGATGGTCCGCGAGTGGGGGATGTCGGAGCGGATCGGTCCGATGGCGTGGGGGTCGCAAGGGCCGGTGTTCCTCGGCGAAGACCTCGTGCACACGCGCGACTACTCCGACGAGACCGCGCGAGTGATCGACGAGGAGGTCGAGCAGATCCTCCGCCAGGAGGAGAGCCGGGCCCGCCGCATCTTGCGAGTTCACCGGCGCGGCCTCGACGCGGTCGCGCGCGCGCTCCTCGAGAACGAGACGATCGACGGCGACGAGGTCTCCCGTCTCGTCGACGACGCCATGGGCCGAAAGGCGGGCGGCTACCGCAAGGTCAAGCGCGCCGACGGGCGCGTCGTCGAGGTGAAGCCGCCGGCCGAGAACGGCGGCAAGGCGCGGAAGGCAACGAAGCGCCCCTCACGCGCCCGCTGACTCGGCTGCCACGGCTTCTCAATCCAGCGAGCCGAGACCGGGTTCCGGCGTGGAGCCCGGGGCCCGGAGCTCCGCGAGAGCCGCCCAGAGGTCGGTGGCCGTCGTCGCGCCGATGAACGCACGGCGCACGACGCCTTCATCGTCGGTCACGAGGATCATCGGGATCGCCGAGATCTCGTAGCGGTCGTGCAGGGCTCGGGCGCGCCCGAAGTCGAGCTCGCACGTCGAGACCGCGGCCGACTCGAGTGCCGCGACCTTCGGGCCGAGCGTGACGCACGAGGCGCAGGCTTCGGACGAGAAGTACGCGACGAGCCACGGCGCGTCGGGCCGCGGGAAGTCCTCGCGGTCGAGCTGACGCGGAACGGGGTACGCGTCGCGCGGCGGGGCGGTCGGCCGACGACGGCGCAGCCACCACGCGATTGCGAGTGCGACGAGTCCGACCGCCGCGGCGATGAGGAGCCGCGTCAGCACCTCAGCCCCGATCGGGGATACCGGTTGACAGCGAGGCGCCGCCGTCCTCGATGTCGCGCCCTGCGACGATCGCACCGTCGGCGGCTACGACGATGACCTGGTTGGGGCGGATGCCGCGTTCGCGCAGCCCGAACACGGCACGCTCCCCCGGCGGCACGGCCTCTGCAGGCGCGCTCCTCGGGCTGTTGGGATCACCCGCTGTGTACGCGTAGACCTGCACGGTCAGCGGCCGGCCCGACACGTTCACCGCGCTGAGCAGCGCCTGACCCGCGCCGTCGAGCCGCCCGATCGTGAACGCCCAGCGACGCGCGCCGGCGGTCGAGGCCGGCGCGGTCGCGACGCCAACGATGTCCGACGGCGCGCCCCACGTGCCGAACCCCTCCGCGACCACAGGCGGACCACGCGTCACGCGCACCGACACCCAGTACCCGGTGCCCACGGGAACGGTCTCGTTCGTGTCGACGTGGACGACGGATCGCGCGGGCACGTCGACGGTTCGGGGCTCGAGCGTGTTCTTGCCGTCGAGTGGCGTCGCGACCTCGACCGCCGCCGATCGATCCCCGAAGTTGGCGAGCGCGAGCGAGCGCGTCACGCCGTCTTGCGACTCGCCGAACGGCAGGTACCACTGGTTCGCGCGACCGGTGACACCCAGGGACACCGCCAGGCCGGTGATGCCCTCGCTGCCGTCGTAGCGCAGTGATCGTTCGGCGACGACTCGCCCGGTCCTCGCCGTGACACCGATCGCGACGCGTTCTTGGCGGCGGACCAGGTCGTGCACAGCCATCGACACCCGCGAATGCCGCGGCACCACGAAGCCCTGCGCGTCCTCGGGCTGCTGGACGCCCGTGTCGGTCAGGAAGGTGACGTCGACGATGGCGTCGTCGCCGTACGGGTTGAAGAGGGCGAGCCACTCCTCTCCCCCGCGGGTCGTGTCACCCGCACCGAAGTACCAGTGCTTGGACGGCTCACGCGTACACGGTCCGACGGCCACGTCGTCGCGGCCACGCAGCTCGTGCTCGACGATCGCGGGACCGCCGAACACCTCGACGATCACGCCGGGCTCCTCGGTGGCGAGGACGTCGGCTACCTTGACCCGCCGCTGTGCCAGCGCGTCGACACGCACGGTCAGGCTCGCCGGCGGCAGCTGGCCGCGCATCACCGTGATCGTCGCCGTGATCGGTTCCTTGGCGAGGTTGCCGACGATGATCGTCTCGTCAGCCCGTCCATTGAGCGTCGATGTTCCTTCCGCGCAGTACCAGGCGACCGATGCGGCGTCGGGCGGCGGGATCACCGGGCCGTCGACCGGGTGCGCGGCGACGGCCGGCGTCACGACCTCGGGCGCGCTGCGATCGAGCGCGACCGCCGCGACCGCGACGGCCGCGACGATGATCAAGGCGAGCAGGCGGCGGCTCATCCCGCGTCCCAGAAGTCGTCATCGAGATCGAGCACGTCGTCACGCGGGCGCGGCGGTCGGTCGCGCTCGGGTCGCACGCGCGCCCGGCGGGGCCGGGGTGCGCGTCTGCGGCCCTGCCCCCACCACACCAGCGCGACGAGCCACAGCGCGACCTCGCCCGCGATGAGCGCGTACCGACGGCCTTGCCCGTCGTGCCCGAATCGCACGGTCGAAGCACGCTCGAGGTCGAACTGATTGACGAGGTCGAAGGCCGGACGATGCGGCAGCTCGCTGTCGCCCGCATCGGCGTGCCAGCCGTCGTCGTACGCCTCCGAGAGGAGCACGGTCCCGGCCGGAACCGCGGCGTCGCCGATCGACCGCGCGTCCGACAGCGGCGTGTCGACCATCGCCCGGAGGGGGTTGCCGGGCTCGACCGGAAGTGGGGCCTTCCGCTTCGTGAGCACGGACTCCGTGGGCACCCACGCGGCGTTCTCGTAGAGCGTGAGCCCGCCCTCCGTGCGGAGATGGGTCAGGTCGAGCTGGGACGCAAGCGCCGCGGAGGCGCCGGGAGGCGGCGGGTAGCGCGTCCCGCCGGGGGCGTCGCGAACGGGCACCGCGACGTACCGGACGCCGAAGGGCGCGAGGAGACGGCCGAGACGGCTCGTCCGACCGTCGAGTGCGGCGACGACGGCCTGGCCGACGAAGCGGTCGGCTCGCTCGACAGGTGCGCGCCAGAGCTCGCGGCCGTCGCCGGAGCCGTCCTTGGTGAGCGTGTACGACAGCGATCCGCGGACCTCGACGGGGTCGAGCGGGAGTGAGCCGGGATCGCCGAGCCACAGCACACGGAACTCGCCCTCGAACTGACGGTCGCGGGCAAAGGCCAGGGTCTCGGCCCACGTGCGATCCGGCGCGTCCCACCGACCGTCGATCGTGTCGGCTGCGAAACCGAGGCCGAGCAGCACGACGCCGCCACATGCACCGATCGCGACGGCGCGATGCCAGTCGACGATGCGCGCGCCGCGGAGCTCTCCGGTCAGCGCGCCGGCAGCAATGCCGGCAGCAACGGCAGTGCCGTGGGCTGCGATCGTGAGACCCGCCTCGGGTGCGGCAACCGCAGTGCCGGGCGCGAGCCGGGCCGGCAGGTACACGAGCGCCCACCCCGTGATCGCGAGCGCCCATCCGCGCGCCGCCCACGCGAAGCGCGAGCCGCTCGCGAGGACGAGTCCGGCGAGCGCGGCCGCGAGCAGGCCCCAGGACGCGAATCCGGCGCCCGCGGGACCACTCTGGAAGCGCACGACTTGGCCGAGGTCGAGTCGTTGATGGAGCGCGACGCCGAACGCCGCCGGGTCGTCCAACGCGTCCGCGAACGTCGCCGACCACGGTGCGAGGAGCAGCGCAGCCGCGGCGGCCGCGAGCAGCGCCGCGCCGGTCGAGCGGGCTGCCGCGACCGCACCGCCCACCAGCGGTGCCGCGACGAGCAGCACGACGCCGATGACCACCGGCACGAGCAAGGCGGGCGGGAACCATGCGCCGGCGATCGCGGTGACGATGGCGAGCCCGAGGAGCGGCCGGCGGACGCCACCGGCGAGGTCGCGGAAGCCGCCGCACCGCACGAGGAGCGCGGCAAGGAAGGGTGCGAGCGCGAACAGCGCGAGCGGCCCGAGCCGGCCGTGCGCGATCGCATTGCGGGGCACCGGATTGGCGCCGTAGGCAACCGCGGTGACGACCGCGGCGGTGTAGCCCGCGCCCACCGTGCGCGCGAACCGGAAGGCGCCCCCGGCGCCGAGGCCGAAGAGGCCCACGACGACGAGCGTGCGCGCGAGACCCACCGAGCCGAAGAGCACCGTGCCGAGCCCACTCATCAACACCAGGGTGGGGGGCGGTGCGCTCGTCGAGCCCATGCCCGTATAGCGCCACGCGGAGCCGAACGCTTCTCCCAGACGACGCACACCCGGCCAGGCGACGAAGGTCCCGAAGTCGGGAACGCCCTGGGAGAAGAGGCTGCGAGACCCGACGAGCAGCAGCAATGCGAACACCGCGAGCACGATCGTCGCCGGTTGACGAAGCGCGTCGGCCATGCCCACGGCTGCGTCTCGGGACCGCTCGCCGATCGCCTGCAGGCGCTCCTCCGCGTGATGTTGCGTGAGGAACGCGCCGAAGCGGGCGTTCGGTCCGACCTGGAGCTCGCGCAGCTCCGCGTCACGGATGCTCCGCAAGGCTTGTGCGCGACGGCGCGACGCGCGGAGCCGCCCCACGTGCAGCAGGTTCCACCACCACGCGCCGAACGAGGCGAACGCGAGTGCCCGACGTCGGGTGGGCAGGAAGACGAACACTTCGAGAAGCGACAGAACGATCCCGAAGGGCACCACCCAGAGCAGCGTTGCGAGCGCATAACACGAGAACACCACCCGCACCCGCTTGCGCGCGACGTCGCGCGCGTCGGGAAGGTCGGCGGCTTCACGTTCGGCCGAGGCCTCGCGGTGTACGCCGCGCGCATCGGGAACGACCATCACCCGTGCGCCGGCGAGCCGCGCGCGCCAGCAGAGATCGAGATCTTCGGAACCGGGGAACGTCGCGGCGTCGAAGCCGCCGAGCTCGCGGAACAGGTCGGCGCGCACGAGCATCGCCGCGCTCGAGACGTAGAAGACGTCGCGGACGCTGTCGTGTTGCTCCTGGTCGAGCTCGCCCGGCTCGATGCCGGTGTGCGACCCTCCGAGCCGGTCGATCGCCCGTCCGACCTCGAGCAGCACGTCGGGGTTGTCGGCGGACACGAGCTTGGGCCCGACGACGCCTGCGTTCGACCGGAACGCCTCTTCGACGAGCAGGCGCACGGCGGACGGATCGAGCGCGAGGTCGTCGTGACAGACCAGGAAGAAGCTCGCCCCCGAGACCGCGGCCAGCGCCTCGTTCGCCGCGCCGCCGAAGCCGGCGTCCGGATCGACCGTCCGCACGAAGGTCCCGGGCAGGGCCGCGGCGACGCGGGCGGTGGGGTCGACGCTCGAGTCGGTGTCGACGACGAGCACCGCGAGGTCGGGGTAGTCCTGGGCCCCGAGGGCGGCGAGCGTGCGCTCGAGGAACGGGCCGGGGTTCCGGGTGACGACGACGGCCACGACGGGCGGCGCCTCGAGACCGGCGGAAGCCGGCGCGCCCTCTGCGCCTCGGCGCGCTTCCGGGACCTGTCCGGCGCCCGACCTGTCGTCTGGTTCGGCCGTCTGCACAGGGTCCGCGGAGCATACCTAGCCGCCAGTTCGTGACCTCTGTCACGAGTGCTTGCAAAAGTTTATGGATATGGACTACGCTGCAAGCACACACGAAACGTCCCCCCACCAGGAGAAGTCATGACCGACTCGCGCAAGGGCATCCAGCAGAGCGTTCAGGATGCGGGTTACATCGCGGTCGGCGTCGGCGTCCTCGGCGTGCAGGCGGCCCAGGTCCGCCGGCGCGAGGCGCAGAAGGCGCTCGAGACCACGGCCCGCGACGTGAAGGCGGCGGTCGAGACGGCCGCGCAGTCCGCACGTGACCGCATCGAGCCGGTGGTCGCCGGCATGCGCGAGCGGGTCGAGCCGCTCGTGGGCGCGGTGACCGACCGCATCGAGCCGGTCGTCGACCAGGTCCAGGACAAGGCCCGCGAGGTGGTCGAGGTCGGGTCCGCCAAGGCGAAGGTCTTCCTCGGCCGCGAGTCCAAGCCCGCGCCGAAGACATCGGCGAAGGCACCCGCGAAGGTCGCCTGAGCCACCACGCCATCGGAGCTGCAAGCGCCCCCGGGCATCGCCCGGGGGCGTTTCGCGTCAGTACTGTCGCCGCATGTTGACCGCGCTCGCCGGCGGCGTGGGAGCCGCTCGGTTCCTGCAGGGCCTCGTCGACGTCGTGCCGGCGGAGCGGGTGACAGCCGTCGTCAACACGGGCGACGACGACGAGTTCCACGGCCTCTGGGTGAGCCCCGACCTCGACAGCGTCACCTACGCCCTCGCCGGCGCCAACAACCCCGAGACCGGCTGGGGCCTCGCGGGCGAGACGTTCCAGACGATCGACGCGCTCGAGCGGTACGGGGCGCCCACATGGTTCCGCCTCGGCGACCGCGACCTGGCCACCCATTTGTTCCGCACCCAACGGCTACGGGCAGGCGTGCCCCTCCGCGAGGTGACCGTCGAGATCGCCGACCGGTGGGGCGTGCGCGTGCACCTGCTCCCGATGAGCGACGACCGCGTGGCGACCCGCATCACCGTGCGGGAGGACGACGGCAGCGTCGCCGAGCTCGCGATGCAGGAGTGGTTCGTGCGCCGGCGCGCGGAGCCGCCGGTGGTGTCGGTGCGATTCGCGGGGGCCGACGACGCGAGCCCCGCGCCAGGAGTCCTCGCCGCGATCGAGCGCGCCGAGACGATCCTGGTCTGCCCCAGCAACCCGGTGATCTCGATCGGTCCCATCCTCGCCGTGCCCGGCATCCGCGACGCGCTGGTCGCACGCCGGGAACGTGTCGTCGGGGTCAGCCCGATCATCGGCGGGAAGCCCGTCCGGGGTCCGGCCGACCGGCTCATGGGGCCGCTCGGCATCGAGGTCTCGTGCGTCGGCGTCGCCCGCTCCTACCGCGACTTCTGCAGCGCCCTCGTGATCGACGCGACCGACGCGGCGCACGCATCCGCGGTCGAAGCCCTCGGCGTGCGTGCAGTCGTCGCCGACACCATCATGAGAGATGCGCGCGTCGCGGCCGCGCTCGCACGCGAGACGCTTGCCGCGGTCGCGTGACGATCACGATCATCCCGATCGCCGGGGTCCCGGAGATCCACGCCGGCCACGAGCTTGCGACGCTCGTATGGGATGCCGCACACGCCCAGGGCACCCCACTCGGCGACCGCGACTGTCTCGTCGTGACGCAGAAGGTCGTCTCGAAGGCGGAGAATCGACTTGTCCCGCTCGACCCGGAAGACCGCATCGCGCGCCGCCGGCTCGTGGAGTCGGAGTCAAAGCGTGTGCTGCGCCGGCGTGACGACCTCATCATCAGCGAGACGAGTCACGGCTTCGTGTGCGCGAACGCAGGTGTCGACCTGTCCAACGTGGAGGAGGGCTTCGCCGCGCTGTTGCCGGTCGACGGTGACCGCTCTGCGCGCCACGTGCGCGACGCGCTCCGCGCCCACCACGGCGTAGAGCTCGCGGTGATCGTCTCCGACACCTTCGGACGGGCGTGGCGGATCGGCCTCACCGATGTCGCAATCGGCGTCGCCGGCCTGGCCGCGGTCCTCGACCTGCGCGGTCAACCGGACGCGCTCGGCCGTGAGCTCCAGGTCACCGAGGTCGCGCTCGCCGACGAGGTCGCGAGCGCCGCGGAGCTCGTGATGGGCAAGGCGGCCGGGGTGCCGGCCGCGATCGTCCGCGGGCTCGATCCGGGCTGGTTCCGCGAAGGGTCGGTTCGTGAGCTGGTGCGCCGCCCCGCCGACGACCTGTTTCGGTGACGGGCGTCCCCGCGTTCATCACGGCTCGCCGGTCGATCCGCGCATTCACGAACGAGCCCGTCTCCCGGCCGCTGATCGACTCGCTCGTCGAGGCAGCGTGCCTGGCTCCGGGCCCGCACCACTCGCGGCCGTGGCGGTGGGTCGTCGTCGACACCGTGGAGGCGAAGCGCGCGCTGGCCGACGGCATGGGCGCGCGCTGGCGGGCGGATCTCGAAGGCGACGGCGTCCCGATCGCGCGAATCGACGAGCTGCTCGACGCGTCGCACGTCAAGATCATGAACGCGCCGGCGATCGTCCTCGGCTGCCTCACCTGGGAAGGGCTCGACCGCTACCCCGACGAGCAGCGACAGCGCGCCGAGTGGGGCATGGCGCTGCTCAGCCTCGGTGCGGCCGCCGAGAACCTCATGCTCGCGGCAACCCACGCCGACCTTGCGAGCTGCTGGGTCGCCGCCCCGATCTTCTGTCCCGAGGAGGCACGAGACGCGCTCGAGCTTCCGGACGATTGGCTCCCCAACGCGATGATCCTGGTCGGGCATCCATCACGCGACTACGAGCCGAGGACACGCCCCTCTGTCGACCTTGACGAGCTACGAGCGCATCGCTGAGTTGGCGACCGCGAGTGCTCGCCGTCAGTCGCGGCGTGCTGGCGCCGGCTCCCGACGTGCCGGGTCGCGTACCGACACTGATGAGTGTCACACCGCCGTGAGACGGTGTCCCGGTGAGCATGAGCGAACATACGTTCGACCTGCGGGAGCGACTCGACGAGCTGCGGTGCCGGCCGACCGAGTGGCTCTGCGACCGGCGCGCCGAGCTGGTCCGTGAGCAGCGTCGGCTCCATGTGGAGGAGCTGGCCGTCACGAAGGTGCTCGACGAACGCGGGCAGCGCGACCTGACCGGCAACGGTGTGTCGGCGCGCACCGCACCCAAGAACGTGGAGATGGCACGCGCCATGGAATCCACGCCGCGGATCGCGGCAGCCGCCCACGCGGGTCACCTCTCACGAGAGCAGCTCGAGCCGGTACTCGAAGTCGCGGACGCGGCCAGCGACGCGGAATGGGCGCGACGGGCCCCGAACTGCGACCCGGTCGACCTCAACCGCATCGCGCGCCGCCAGCGCACCGTCAGCACCGAGGACGCGGCGGCGCGCCGCGACGCCCGCGAGTGGCGCATGTGGTGGCGCAAGGACGCGGGCATGCTCTCGGTCCGCGGCGAGCTCCCCGACGTCGACGGCGCGCTGGTCGAGTCCGTCTTCGACCGGATGATCGAACGGATGCGCCCGGCCAAGGGCCAGCGGTGGGACACATACGCACACCGCGGTGCCGACGCGCTCGTCGAGCTGTGCCGCACCTACGCCGACGTCGAGCCCACCGGACGGCACAAGCCCCACCTCGTCGTCTCCGTGCCGGCCGACGGGCCCGCCGAGGTCAACGGCATCCCCATCGCCGCCAGCACGCTCGAAGCGCTCCGCGCCGACGCCACCCTCGAGACGATCCTCGTCGACGGCGACACCCCGCTCGCCCCCGGGCGGACCCAGCCCGCCCTGTCCCCCAAGATCACCCGGGCGGTGCGCCTACGCGACGGTCACTGTCGCTGGCCCGGGTGCGAACGCACCACCGGCCTCGACACCCACCACCTCGTCCCCCGCAGCTACGGCGGCAGCGACGACCTCGCGAACCTCGCGTCGGTCTGCAAAGGCGGCGGCACCGACCACCACCACCAACTCGTTCCCCAAGGCCCATACTGGCTGATCGGCAACCCCAACCAACCGGACGGCCTCCGGTTGCGACACCGCGACGACTTTGCACGCGCTCCTTGATCGCGACGCTCGGCGCGGTCGTCAGCGCGACGAGCGCGTTGCTCGGAAGAACTCGATGGTGCGGGTGATGCCGTCCTCGAGCGACGTCCACGGCTTCCAACCCAGGTGGATGGCCGCGCGCCCCGGATCGAGCGCGGAGCGTCGCAACTCGCCGGCGCGTGGCGGTGCATAGCGCGCCGGCTCCTCGAACCCGGTGACGCGCGCCATCTGGTCGAAGAGCTCCTGGACGCTGGTCTCGGCGCCGGTGCCGATGTTCACGACGAGCCCGCCGCCCCTGTCGGCAGCGCGCACGAAGGCGTCGGCGACGTCGTCCACGTAGACGAAGTCGCGCGTCTGCTCACCGTCGCCATAGATCGTCGGTCGTTCCTTGTCGAGCAGCTTGCCGGCGAAGATCGCGATGACCCCGGCCTCGCCGTACGGATCCTGACGGGGTCCGTACACGTTGGCGAGCGCGAGCACCGTGTACTCGAGCCCGTGCACTTCGCGGTAGTAGTGGAGATAGTCGCCGATCGCCTTCTTGGCGACGCCGTACGGCGAGATCGGTTGCTGAGGATGACCCTCGCGCGTCGGCACCGACTCCGGGATCCCGTAGAGCGTGCCGCCCGAGCCGGCGAACACGACCTTGCGGACCCCCGCCGCGAGCGCGCCCTGGATGATGTTCAGCGATCCGACGACGTTGACCTCGGCATCGAGCGACGGGTTCGCCACCGATACGCGCACGTCGGCCTGGGCGGCGAGATGGAAGACGATCTCGGGCTTCCGGTGAGCGATGAGGTCGGCGACCGTCGCCGAGCGGATGTCGAACCTCTGGAAGGTCATTCGTCGCGCGCGTTGCGTTCGAGCGTCACCGAGGTTGGCGAGGGCGCCCGTGGACAGATCGTCGACGACATCGACGTCGTATCCCTCGGCGAGCAGCCGGTCGACCAGATTCGACCCGACGAACCCCGCGCCGCCGGTCACGAGGACTCTCACCGCGGGATCGCCTTCGCGCTCACGACGAGGTCGCGACGCGGCCGCCGACGACGGTCCGACCTCCACCGACGTGCGTGCCGGCACCCATGATCGAGAGATCGAGGACCGCCGCACCGGCGTCGATGTGCGCGCTCGACCCGACGATGGAGTGGATCGCACGCGCCTCCGCGTCGAGCACCGCACCCTCGAAGAGCACCGACGTCTGCACCGACGCGCGCTCGGCGACGACACAGCCGGACCCGAGCACACTTCCCTTCACACGTGCGCCTCCGCGAATCACGCTCCCGTCTCCGAGCAACGCAGGTGCCGCGACCGTCGCGCCGTCGTGGATCTTCACGTCTCCTTGCACCCACACCTGCGGGGCGATCTCGCGCGCGCCAGGGACCGGCGGGAGATCGATCGCGCCGCGCAGCACGTCGAGTTGCGCTTCGAGGAACTTCTCGGGTGTACCGATGTCGAGCCAGTAGTCTTCACTCTCCATCGCGTAGAGATGGCCGCGCTTCTCGAGCATGCGAGGGAACGTCTCTCGTTCGATCGACACGCTGAGGCCGGGCGGGATGCGATCGAGGACGCTCGGCTCGAGCACATAGGTGCCCGCGTTGATCCAGTTGGTCGGCGCGCGCCCGGGCGGCGGCTTCTCGACGAACGCCTTGACCTCGCCGTCCGGGTACCTGGGCACGACCCCGAACCGGGAGGGATCGTCGACACGCGCGAGGTGGATGGTCGCCTCCGCGCCGCGCGCGTCGTGGAACTCGAGCAGCGCGGTGAGGTCGAGGCCCGTGAGGACGTCGCCGTTGCAGACCACGAATCGCTCGTCGACCGCGGAGGCTGCGGCGGCGAACCGGATCGCGCCGGCTGTGCCGAGCGGATACGGCTCCACTGCGTAGTGCAGCGTCACCGCGCCGAACTGACCGCCGGGAAAGTGCTCCACGAACGCGTCGGGCAGGTACCCGAGCGAGAGCACGACCTCGTCGATGCCGTGCGCGGCGAGCCAGGACAGCTGACGTTCGAGGAACGGCTGGTTCGCGATCGGCAGCAACGGCTTCGGCGTCGTGTACGTGAGCGGCCGTAGCCGCGTGCCCTCCCCGCCGACGAGAACGATCGCCTTCACGGGGCCGGCGCCAACCGCTCGGTCACGGTGTGCTCGAGGCCGGCGCGGTCGTCTCTCCCGGGGCGGTCGTCGGTGTGGTTGCGATCGTGGTGGGCGACGCGCCCGGACCCGCAGTGCTGCACGCCTTGTTGTTGAGCGGCTTCGGGTTCGCGCCCTGGTCGTTGGCGGGCGTGGCATCGGCATTCGGCGGCACGCCGAGCTTCTCGCCCTCGGGCAGGAAGCCGAGCGCGATCACTTGGTGGTCCTCCAGCTTGATGTCGGACGGGTTGCCGGTGCGCGCCTTGCAGTCGACGGACCACACCACACGACCCTTCTTGCCGGCGAACTCGGTGTTCGCCGGGCACACGTCGCCGTCCGAGAACGTGCGTTTCGACGGGTCGACCGAGAGGCCTGCCCACGCGGCGCGATCGGTGCCGAGGTCGATCGAGTCCTCGGAGGCTCCCCAACCTCCGTAGCTGAGGAAGCGACCGAGCGTCGCGTTGTCACCACCCTCCGAGCTCGTGAACGGATGGACGTGGATGAACCCGTCACCGTGGGTGTGGATGCCCGGCCGCACGTTCGGGTTGTCGTGCACCACGTCGAAGGTCGCGGGGTCGGCGATCCACTCGCCGCAGATGTTGACCTTGAACGCGGCGTGCCAGTGGTCGCCGGGCTCGCCCGTGCTGGGGTTGCCCGGCTGGGGTGGCACGTCGGCCGAGCCGCGGTCGGCGACGGTCAGCGCGATGCCGCCGACGCCGAGGATCACGATGCTGGCAAGCGCCCCGTAGAACCACTGCGACGTTCCTCGGCGGGGCCGCCGGGCACGTGCCCGAATCCGGGCGCGGGAGTAACGGTTGCGCGACCTCGCCATGTCAGGCGCGAGGTTACCCGGTCAACCGCTCGTTCAGGAGCGCGGGCGAAACACGCGCGCGAGAACGAGCACCGCGGCTCGAACCGACAAGAACAGTGCCGCGGGGACGAGCAACACGCGCCGCCACCCCGCCCAACGCTTGGACGCGAACCGGAGCAGGGAGCGGTGGTGCGCAACGACCATCCGGTACGGATGTTGCTCGGTGCTCGCGCCTTGCACGTGCGAGACCTCGCCCGCGGGCTCGTAGGCAACCCGCCAGCCGGCCCGACGCAAGCGCCAGCAGAGATCGACGTCTTCGACGTACATGAAGTAGCCCTCGTCCCAGCCGCCGACGGCGTCGAGCGCGGTGCGCCGGAGCCAGATCGCGGCGCCTGACACCCAGTCGACATCGCGCGCGCGCCGCGGGTCGGCGTCGAGCTGACGATACCGACGGGTGAACGGATTCGTGCGCCAGCACCAGCCGAGCAACGCGTGACCAACGGCGTCGACGGCCGACGGGTTGGCCCGGGCCGACGGGTAGGGCGTGCCGTCGGGCTCGAGCACGATCGGGCCGAGCGCCGCGAGATCCGGCTCGCGGTCGAACCGGTCGACCATCGCCGCGGCGGTGCCCGGCCGGACGCGGACGTCGGGGTTGCACACCGCGAGCACGGGCGCGGCGGTGGCGGCGGTCCCCTGGTTGGCGCCGCCCCCGTATCCACGGTTGACCGATTGGTGCAGTACCCGTGCCTCGGGCTCGCGAGCGAGCAGACGGTCGACGGACCCGTCGGTCGAGCCGTTGTCGACGACGACGAGCTCGGGCGGTCCGCCCGCGCTGCGGTCGGCGAGCAGCGACTCGACGCACTCCGTGAGCAAGGCCCCGGCTTCGTAGTTCACGACGATGGCCGCCCAGCTCGCCGCTCTCGGCGTCAGCTCCATGGCTCGCTCACTGCAGGCCGGGTTACCCGGCCTGCCGACGTTCGCTCATTGCGCCGGGCCACTCGGTGCGTTGCCTCATGTCGCTCAGTCGACGAAGCGGTACTTGACGAGCGTCCACAGCGCGACGAGCCCGTCGCGCCACGTGATCTTCTTGCCCTCGTTGACCTCGCGTCCGGAGTACGAGATCGGGACCTCGTAGATCCGGATCCCGCGCCGGAGGATCTTGGCCGTCAGCTCGGGCTCGACCTCGAACCGCACCGCTCGCAGCTCGATCCCGTCGAGCACGCGCCGGTCGAAGAGCTTGTAGCAGGTCTCCATGTCGGACAGCGTCGTGTTGTAGAGGACGTTCGTGACGAGCGACAGGAAGCGGTTGCCGACCCAGTGCAGGAACAGCATGTTGCGCCGCTCGCCGGTGAAGCGCGAGCCGTACACGACCGTCGCCCTCCCCTTCAGTACCGGTGCGAGGAGCTTGGGCCAGTCGTCGGGGTCGTACTCGAGGTCGGCGTCCTGGACGATCACGAGGTCGCCGGTGACGTGGTCGAGGCCGGTGCGGATCGCCGAGCCCTTCCCCTGGTTCTGGGGATGGAGGACGACACGCACGGTGCTGTCGCCGAGCTGGGCAAGGACCGCTCGGGTCCCGTCATCGCTGCCGTCGTCGATGATCACGATCTCACGGTCGACGGGCAGCTCGACCGCCCGCATGCGGCGCACGATCTCGACCACGGTGTTGCGCTCGTTGAACACCGGCACGATGACCGACAGCTTCTGGTAGTGCGCGAGAGGCTCAATCGCCGACACGCTGCCCCCGGTACCAGTCAGCTGTTCGCGCGAGCCCGTCGCGGAGCTCGACCGTTGGGTGCCAACCGATCACGCGCTCGGCGAGCGAGATGTCGGGACGGCGACGCACCGGATCGTCGGCCGGCAGCGGCTCGAACACGATCTCCGAGTCGGATCCGGTCACTTCGAGCGCGAGCTTGGCGACCTCGAGCACAGTGTGCTCCTCCGGGTTGCCGAGGTTCATCGGACCGACCCAGTCGCTCCGGAGCAGCGCGACAAAGCCGCGCACCTCGTCGTCGACATAGCAGTACGCCCGCGTCTGCGTGCCGTCGCCGTAGACGGTGATACGACGTCCGCTGAGCGCCTGCATCAGGAAGTTCGACACGCTGCGCCCGTCCGCCGGTTGCAGGCACGGTCCGTAGGTGTTGAAGATCCGCGCGATCTTCGTGTCGACCCCGTGGGTGCGGTGGTAGGCCATCGTGAGCGCCTCGGCGTACCGCTTCGCCTCGTCGTACACCGACCGCGGGCCGATGGGGTTGACGTTGCCCCAGTACTCCTCGCGTTGCGGGTGCTCGACAGGGTCGCCGTAGATCTCGCTCGTCGAAGCCAGGAGAAAGCGCGCGCCGCGGTCGAGCGCGAGGTCGAGCGCGTGCTTCGTGCCCGCGCCGCCCACCGCGAGCGTCTCGATGGGGCGCGCAAGGTACTCGGGTGGGCTCGCGGCCGACGCAAAGTGCAGCACCGCGTCCACCGGGCCGTCGACGGGGATGCCGCGCACGACGTCGTGCTCGACCAGCGTGAACCCGTCACCATCGACCAGATCGACGACGTTCTCACGGTGTCCCGTGGACAGGTCGTCCACCGCGACGACCTCCCACCCTTCCTCGACCAACCGGCGGCACAGGTGAGATCCGAGGAAGCCCGCACCGCCGGTCACGACGGCACGCGGCATCAGCGACCGACGCCCTGATACGAGAACCCGAGACGACGCATCGCCGCCGGGTCGAGCACGTTGCGCGCGTCAACGACGTTGGACGCGGCGAGCGCGCCCGCGACGCGCGCGAAGTCGAGCCAGCGGAACTCGTCCCACTCCGTGAGGACTGCGAGCGCCGAGGCGTCGCGACATGCATCGTACGGGTCGGCCACCACCTCCAGCTCGGGGAACGCCGCGGCGGCCGGTTCACCCGCTACCGGGTCATACGCGCGAACACGCGCGCCCTCCGTGAGCAAACGGCGCGCGATCGCGAGCGCCGGTGAGTCGCGCAGATCATCGGTGTTGGCCTTGAAGGTGAGGCCCCAGAGCGCGATGCGAACGCCCTCCAGCGCGCCGCCGCACGCGGCACGGATCTTCGCCACGATCCGCTCGTGCTGCTGCTCGTTCACGTTGACGGCGCCGCGCAGCAGGCTGAAGTCGTAACCGGCGCCCGACGCGGTATGGAGCAGCGCGGCCGTGTCCTTCGGCAGGCACGACCCGCCCCATCCCGGACCCGGATGCAGGAACTCGAAACCGATACGCGGGTCGTAGCCCATCCCCAACGCGACCTCGCGCACGTCGGCGCCCACGGCCTCGCACAGGTTGGCGATCGCGTTGACGAACGAGACCTTCGTCGCGAGAAAGGCGTTCGACGCGTACTTGATCATCTCGGCCGAGGTCGAGTCGGTGACGAGGATCGGAGCCTGGACACCCCTGTAGAGGTCGGAGACGCGCACGGCGGCGGCTGCGTCGTCGGCGCCGATCACGATCCGATTCGGGTGCAGGAAATCGCGCACCGCCGTGCCTTCACGCAAGAACTCGGGATTCGAGGCCACACCGACGTCGCTCACGGCGCCGGCCTCGGCGAGCACACGCGCGACGCGAGCGGTCGAGCCCACCGGCACGGTCGACTTGTTCACCACGACGGTGCCCGGCCGCAGCAGCGGTGCGACCTCGCGCGCGACGGCGTCGACCGCGCTGAGATCAGCGCTGCCGTCGTCACCCTGTGGTGTCGGCACGCAGAGGAAGACGAACTCCGCGGACGCGGTCGCCGCGCTCGCACCGACCACGAACCGGAGTCGTTGCGATGCGAGCCCCTGCGCGACGAGCGCAGGGAGGCCTTCCTCGAGAATCGGGACCTCCGCCTTCGCGAGGCGGGCGACCTTGTCTTCGTCGACATCGGCACAGACGACCGTGTGGCCGAGGTGCGCGAAGCAGGCACCGGTGGTGAGCCCGACGTACCCGGCACCGACGACCACGATGTTGCTCATCAGCAGGGCGGCTTCTTCGGTGCCGGCTTGCCGAACACGTTCTCGGGCAGGTTGGGCCCGGTCGCATCGGCCGCAGGAGCGGGAGCAGACGTGGTGGGCGTCTGCGCCGACGACGGGCTCGGCGCGGCCGGGGCAGTCGTCGGCGCGGTGGTCGATGCCCCGGGCACGACGATGGCCTGGAAGTCGTCACCGAGCACGACCGCGACGTCGGCACCCTTCAGGTTCGGGTCCGGAACGAAACGCGCCGGCTTGATGTACGTGAGCACCGCCTTGCCCTTGTTCTTGGCGCTGGGGTTGTAGCGGACCTCGGTGCGGGTGATCGTCCCGCGCGAGTCGTTCGACGCGCCACCCGACGCGAAACCTTGGCGGACGAGCTGCTCGAGTACCTTCTTCGCTGCACCTTCGCGGCCGGTTCCGTTCAGCACCTTGATCGTGACGTTCTGCGGAGCAACCGTCGGCGTAGGCGCGGCTTGGTCGCCGCTGAAGTCCATGAGCCGCGTTGACATCTCCTGCGCTTCGGGTTGCTTGGGAAGGAGATGGACGTTCTGCCTATCAGGTTCGTTCGGGAACGTCTGGAAGTTCACACTGTTCGGGTCGTTGGGGTCGACCGTCCGGAACGCGTCGATCAGCGAGAAGACGTCGTCCTTGGTCAGGTTCTGGTCGATCTTGAGGTTCTCGAGGACACGATCCGCGACCTCGTTGGCTGTGAGCGGGTTGTTCAGGCTCTTCTGCACCGCGATGCCCGCGATCTTGCGCATGAAGTCCTGCTGGCGGGTGATGCGATCGAGGTCGGCACGGGGTGACCCGTTCAGCCACTTCTTCTCCACCGAGCTGTAGTACTCGAGCGATCGCGAGCGGACGTAGGAGAGCGCAGCATCACCATCGAGCTTGAAGCAGCCACCGGATACGGCGTACAGCCCGGTCTTCTTGTCGCGCGCCGGGTACGGCAGGTAGACGGGCACGTTGCCGACCGCCTTGACGATCCCGCGGAACGTCTTGAAGTCGACCTCGAGATAGTGGTTGATCTCGATGCCGAAGTTGGACTTCAGCGTCTCGATCACCTTGTTGGGCCCGGAGTTGAACGCCGCGTTGATCAGCGTTCGACCTTCGCCCGGGATCTGCACGATGAGATCGCGCGGGAACGACACGACGAGCGTCCGCTGCGCGCCCGGCTCGACGTGGACGACCATCATCGTGTCGGAGCGCTGGCCCCCCTCTTTGGTCGGATCGCCGAATGCGTCCTTGTCGCCCTTGTTCTTCACGAACGCGCGGGTGTCTGATCCGATGAGGAGGTAGTTGGCGCCCTCCGGCGGCGGCGCGGCGATGTCGACCTTGACCCGGTCCACCGCGTCGAGCTTGCGGTCGATCACATAGTTGACCGCGACCACGGTCCCGACCATGAGGGTCGCGGACGCGCCGAGGGCGATCACGTACCGGCGAAAGAAGGCGCGAACAGACGACGGCGGCCCTGCCATGATCCGTCCAGCGTACTGGTCGGCGTCGACAATCGGACCCCGGGACCGGTGGTCGCCTGACCTACCCTCCGTTCGTGGCCTGCCCGCTGCCGATCCCCGACGCCGCTGCGCTCCCCGTGGTCGTCCGCTCCGGACGGCGGACCGTCGTCGCGGCCGCACCGGCGGCACTCGTCACCGCGTCGGGTCCCGCCGCCTTGGACGCGCTCGACCGTCTCGAGCCCGGGTGGTGGGCCGGGTTCCTCGCCTACGACCTCGGGCGGGCGGTCGAGCGGGTGGTGCCCCGCCTCACCGACACGGGCCTCCCCGACCTCGTGCTCGGCCGCTACGACGCGCGCCTCGTGCTGGGCGACGGGCCGCCGCGGATCGAGGGGCGAGCGGGCGCCCGCGCGGAGCTCGAACGACTGATCGGCGCGTCCGGCGTGCGGGCCGCCCAACTCGCGCTCGGCGAACCGGAAACGAGTCTCGATCGTGATGCGTTCGAGGCCGGCGTGCGTGCGGTCGTCGCCCTGATCGAGGCGGGCGAGTGCTATCAGGTCAACCTCACGCGTCGTCTCGCGTGGGACGACGAGGCAGACCCCGTCGCCCTCTTCCGCGCGCTGTCGGCGTCGAGCCCGGCCCCGCACGGCGCGTTGCTCCTGCTCCCCCATCCGAACCAGGGGCGCGTGGGGGTCGTGTCTGCTTCACCCGAGCGGTTCCTCTCCTGGCGTGGCGACAACCTGGAGACGCGACCGATCAAGGGCACGGGTCGCGTCGCCGACGTGCTGCGCATGAGCGCGAAGGATCGTGCGGAGAACGTCATGATCGTCGACCTGGCGCGCAACGACCTGGGTCGTGTGTGCGAATACGGGTCGGTGCGCGTGCCCACCTTGTGCGCGGTCGAGGAGCATCCCGGGCTGTACCACCTCGTGAGCACGGTGCGCGGGGTGCGTCGCCGCGGTGTCGGGCTCGGCGAGCTCGTGCGCGCGATGTTCCCTCCTGCCTCGATCACCGGTGCACCGAAGCCACGGGTGCTCCAGGCGATCGAGGATCTCGAGCCGGTTCGGCGCGGTGTCTATTGCGGGGCGTTCGGCTGGCTCGACACCGAGCGCGGCGAGGGAGACCTCGCCGTCGCGATCCGCACGTTCACGATCGCGGGCGGAGAGACGTCGCTCGGGGTCGGTGGCGGGATCGTCGCCGACTCGCATCCGGCGGCCGAGTGGGCCGAGACCGAGCTCAAGGCCGCGCGGCTGCTGGTGGCGGCGGGCGCCCGCGAGCGCGCGGCGGTCTGATGGGCAAGGTCTGGGTCGACGGCTCACTCGCCGACGAAGCGAACGCCCGGGTGTCCCCGTTCGACCACGGCCTGCTCGTCGGCGATGGTGTGTTCGAGACCTTGCGCGTGTACGACGGGAAGCCGTTCGCGTTCCGTCGCCACGTCGAGCGACTCGCACACTCCGCCGCCGGGCTCGGGCTCGCCGTGCCTGATCCCGACGTCGTCCGCGACGCAGCGAACGCCGTTCTTCACGCGAACGGGTTGAGCGAGGGCCGCCTGCGCATCACACTCACGGGTGGCCCTTCGCCGCTCGGCTCCGAGCGCGGCACGACGACGCCGACGCTCATCGTCGCGGCCGCTCCGAGCCGGAGGTGGCCGCCGGCCGAGGCAGTCGTCACTGTTCCGTGGACGCGCAACGAGCGCGGCGCCACCGCCGGGCTCAAGACGATCTCGTACGCCGAGAACGTGCGGGCGCTCGCCTACGCCCATGAGCGCGATGCGACCGAGGCGATCTTCTTGAACACACGTGGGGAGCTGTGCGAGGCCACCGGCTCCAACGTCTTCGTCGTGAACGACGGCATCGTCCGGACTCCGCCGGCCGACGCCGGTTGCCTCCTCGGCGTCACGCGGGCACTCGTGCTCGACCTGTGCGCGAGCCTCGGCGTCAACGCCAAGGAAGTCGCGCTCGGCGGGGACTCGTTGTCGAGTGCCGACGAGGCGTTTCTCACGTCGAGCACGCGCGAAGTGCAACCGATCTCACGCGTCGACGGGCATGCGATCCCGGCAGCACCCGGCCGGGTCACCGTCGAGCTCGCCGCCGCGTTCCGCGACCTCGTCGCCCGGGATCCCGATCCGTAAGCGCCCTGGCGCCCTGCCCCGTTCTCGGCACGCCGAACCGCGGCATGCGCGGTCGGGCGTGCCGAAAGAGAGAGGCAGTGTCAGGCCGGGCGGAGGTGGATCACGTCGCCGGCTGCGATCACGTGGTCGACACCACTCGCGGTCGCGACCACGAGCCGGCCGGCCGCGTCGACGTCGGTGGCCGCGCCTTCGACGACGCGATCCCCGAGATCCACTCGCACCCGGCGGCCGAGCGTGGTGACCCGAGCTCGGTAGTCGTCGACGACGTGCTCGAGGTCCGAGACGCGCACGCTCAGACGATCGAGCAGCGCGGTGAGCAAGGCGTCACGATCGACGTCGTGACCCGCTTCGAGGTTGCACGCGGTCGCGATCGTGGCCAGCTCTGGCGGGAAGCTCTCCCACTGCACGTTGCATCCCGCGCCGACGACGACCGCGCGGACCTCACCCCGCGCGGAGACGTCGGCCTCGGCGAGCAGGCCCGCGAGCTTGCGGTCACCGACCACCACGTCGTTCGGCCACTTGAGGCCGGGCACGAAGCCCGCGACGCGTTCGACCGCTTCCGCGAGCGCCACCGCGGTCGCCATCGTGACGAGCTGTGCGCGCTCGGCGTCGACGCGCGGGCGCAACAAGACGGAGACCAGCAACGACGAGCCGGGGGGCGCCGTCCAGGAACGCCCGCGACGACCGCGGCCGGCATCTTGATGGTCGGCGACCACGACGAGCCCCTCGCCGACACCCCGGCGCGCGGCATCGAGCACGAAACGATTCGTCGAGTCGATCGTGTCGAAGCGCCGGATGCGCCACGTGATCAGGCCCCGGCTCGCTTCGCCTACAGCCATCGCCCGTAGGATACGGCGACCATTCGACGCTTCGATCCGTCGGTCTGGGGGGCCTGGCCCTTGCTCTCGAAGATTCTCATCGTCAACCGCGGCGAGATCGCGCTGCGCGTCATGCGCACCTGTCGCGAGCTCGGTATCGCAACGGTCGCGGTGTACTCCGACCTGGACCACGATGCTGCGCACGTCCGTTTCGCCGACGAGGCGTACTCGCTCGGCGGACAGACCGCGGCCGAGAGCTACCTGAACACCGAGCGGATCCTCGCCGTCGTCCGCGCGAGCGGTGCGGGCGGCGTCCACCCGGGCTACGGCTTCTTCTCCGAGAACGCGGACTTCGCGCGGGCCGTGGCGGACTCGGGCGTTGCCTGGATCGGCCCGCCCCCCGAGGCCATCGAGGTCATGGGCGACAAGATCTCGTCGCGCAAGGCAGCCGCCGCGGCCGGCGTCGCGTCGGTACCGGGGACGCTCGAGCCGATCGTCGATGTCGACGAGATCGTCGCCTACGGCGAGGAGCACGGCTGGCCGGTCGCGATCAAGGCTGCCTACGGCGGCGGCGGCAAGGGGCTGAAGGTCGTCGACGACCCCGCGAAGGCGAAGTCCGCGTTCGAGTCGGCGACGCGGGAGGCGACCGCCTACTTCGGTCGTCCCGAGGCGTACCTCGAGCGATACCTCACGCACCCGCGCCATGTCGAGGTCCAGGTGTTCTGCGACACCCACGGCAACGCAGTCTGGCTCGGCGAACGCGACTGCTCGACCCAGCGACGTCACCAGAAGCTGATCGAGGAGACCCCCGCCCCGGGCCTCGACGACACGATCCGGACGTCCATGGGCGACGCGGCCGTCAAGGTCGCGAACGCGTGCGGCTACGTGAATGCGGGCACCGTCGAGATGCTCTACGAGGACGGCGACTTCTGGTTCCTCGAGATGAACACGCGACTCCAGGTCGAGCACTGCGTCACCGAGATGGTCACGTCGCTCGATCTGGTCGCCGAGCAAGTCCGCGTCGCGTCGGGCGAGGCGCTTTCGTTCACGCAGTCGTCGGTCGAGCGGCATGGCCACGCGATCGAGTGCCGCATCAATGCCGAAGACCCCGCGAAGGGCTTCCTGCCGTCGCCGGGCACGATCACCCGTCTCCGGGTACCTGGCGGCCTCGGCGTCCGTTGGGACGGCGGTTACGACGAGGGCGACACGATCTCGCAGTTCTACGACAACCTCGTCGGGAAGCTCGTCGTGTGGGGACCCGATCGCGAAGCGGCTCGCTCACGCATGCTGCGCGCGCTCGGCGAGCTCGACATCGAGGGCGTGCGCACGACCGCGCCCGCGCACGTCGCCCTGCTCCAGCATCCTCGCTTCGTCGAGGCGCAGCACTCGACCAAGTGGGTGGAGGACGACGTCGACGTATCCTCGTTCGCCGAACCCGCCGGTGCCGGCGTGACTGCTCCCCCGGTCGACGAAGCCGGTGAGGAGCTGGTCGAGCGCACCGTTCCGGTCGAGGTGAACGGGAAGCGGTTCTCGGTCCGGGTGTGGCTGCCCGATCAACCGGCAGCCAATGCCGTACCGGCAGGGCGGCGCGCGCCGCGACCGCGTGCCACGAGCGGCGCGCGAGGCGGCGGTGGCACCGGGACGATCAGCGCACCGATGCAGGGCACGATCGTGAACGTGCTCGTGGCCGAAGGCGACGAGGTCGAAGCGGGCCAGGCGGTGCTCGTGCTCGAGGCGATGAAGATGGAGAACCACATCAACGCCGAGCGCGGTGGGACCGTGCGGGAGATCCGGGTCAAGTCGGGAGACACGGTCGGCACGGGTGACGTGCTCATCGTGATCGGCTAGCCGGCGCGCACGTGGGACGGCCGCGTTCTTCAGTCCCGATCTTCCAGGTCGACGCGTTCGCGAACGAGCCGTTCCGCGGCAACCCCGCGGCCGTGTGCCTGCTCGAGGAGCCGGCGCGCGTCGAGTGGATGCAGGCATTCGCGGCTGAGATGAACCTCTCGGAGACCGCTTACGTCGTCCCGCGCGGCGACGAGTTCGACCTCCGGTGGTTCACCCCCGCGGTCGAGGTGCAGCTGTGCGGGCACGCGACACTCGCGAGCGCACACGTGCTGTTCGAACGGGAACGTGTCGCGCCGGGCACACCGATCGCGTTCCACACCCGCAGCGGCGTGCTGACCGCAGAGGGCGCTCCCGGTCGGATCGAGCTCGACTTCCCGGCGTACCAGCCCACCCCGGGTGAGGCACCGCCCGGGCTCGCGGAGGCACTCGGCGCGCGGCCGCGGGCCTTCTCCGTCGTGAGCGAACAGCGGTACTCCGTCGCCGAGCTCGATGACGCGGCCGCTGTGCGCGAGCTACGCCCCGACTTCGCCGCGCTCCGGTCGTGCATCGACACGATCGCCGTGACCGCCATCTCCGACGACGACGGTTCCGACTTCGTCTCCCGCTACTTCGCGCCGGGTGCAGGCATCGACGAGGACCCGGTCACGGGCTCTGCGCACTGCGTGCTCGCGCCGTACTGGGCAGCGCGGCTCGGGCGCGGCGATCTCACCGGATACCAGGCGAGCAGCCGCGGGGGCTTCGTGAGCACTCGCCTCGTGAGGTCCGCGGGCGGCGAGGACCGCGTGATGCTCGCCGGCGACGCGGTCACCGTCTGGCGCGGGACCGCCACCGTCTCCTGAAGCGCTCCCGACCGGTCAGCTGGCCGCGTCGGCAAGTGACTCGCTGAGTGTCGGGTGCACGAGTAGCGAGTCGACGATGTCAGCCGCCTTCAATCCGTTCGTCACCGCGACGGCCATGACCCCGATCAGCTCGGCGGCGTTGCGGCCCACGATCGAACCGCCGAGCACCACGCCCGTCGCGGGATCCGAGACGATCTTGACGAAGCCACGCGGGTCGCCTTTGATCAGCGCCTTCGCGTTCGCGGTGAACGGCACCTTGGTGACGCGCACCTTGCGACCCGACGCGAACGCTTCGGCTTCCGCGAGGCCCACGTCCGCGACCTCGGGGTCGGTGAACACGGCCGACGCGGCCTTGTCGTAGTCCAGATGGCGATGCGGTCGGTTGTGCATCCCCATCAGGTGCTCGGCGATCTTGCGGCCCTGCATCGCGGCGACCGACGACAGGGGAAGCTTCCCGGAGACGTCACCCGCGGCGTAGATGTGAGACAAGGACGAGAGGCAGTTGTGGTTGACGACGACGTAGCCGCCTTCGTCGAGCTCGACGCCGGCAGCTTCGACGTCGAGTCCCTCGGTGTTCGGGAGCGAGCCGACCGCGAGCACTGCGTGCGAGCCCTCGACGACGCGCCCGTCTTCGCACGAGACGCGGACGAGATCGCCCTCGCGCTCGATGCCATTGGCGCGCGCGCCTTTGAGCAGTGCGACACCGCGCTCGAGGAACGCCTCCTCGAGCACGGCGGCGATCTCGGCGTCCTTGATCGGCAAGACCTGTTGGCGCGAGACGAGGAGCGTGACCTTCGAGCCGAACGACTCGAACAGGTGCGTGAACTCGACGCCGGTGACACCGGAGCCGATGACGATGATGTGCTCGGGGATCTCGGGCGGCGGGTACGACTGGCGCGTGGTGAGCACCCGCTCACCGTCGACCGGTGCGAAGTCGGGCACCCGGGGGCGTGAGCCGGTCGCGATCAGCACGAAGTCGGCTTCGATCTCCTCGATGCCCTCGGCGGTCTCGGCCACGATCTCGTGCGCGCCCTTGAACCGGCCGCTCCCACGGATCAGCCGGACGCCCTGCGACTGGAGCAGGCCACAGATCGAGTCGTGGAGGCGCTGCTCGATCGACTCCACCCGGCGGCGTAGCGCGTCGATGTCGAGCGAACCGTGCGCCTGGATGCCCATCACCGGCGCACGCGTGAGCTCGGCGAGCTCTCCCCCCGTCGCGATCAACGCCTTCGACGGGATGCAATCCCACAGATGGGCGGCACCACCGACGAGGTCGCGCTCGATGAGCGTCACTTCGGCACCGAGCGTCGCGGCAACGGTGGCGCACGTGTTGCCGGCAGGTCCGCCGCCGATGATCACGAGTCGAGTGGCTGGCACGCACCAAGGCTACGCGCCGTAGGGTCGCGACGTGGCGGAGCTGCGGCGCGACCGGGTGACCGGATGCCTCGTCCTTGTCGCGCCCGGGCGGGCGACGCGGCCGCACACCGTCGCCCGGGCTGCTACCGCGACGCGGACGCCACCCCGCGACTGCCCGTTCTGCCCGGGCAATGAATCGATGACACCGCCGGAGATCGCGCGGACCGGCACCGGCGCACCTGGGGAGCCCGGATGGCGGATACGCGTCTTTCCGAACCTGTACCCGTTCGCCGGCGGCTCGGGCGCCGGACCCGGAGCGACGGGTGCGCACGAGGTAGTCGTGCTGTCGCCCGACCACAACCGTTCGTTCGCCGCGTTGCGTGACGACCAAGCGTCGGAAGTGATGCACATGTTGCGAGAGCGCGCCCGCGTGCTCGCGGCTGATGGGCACGCGTACGTCCAGGTCCTCGTGAACCAGGGACGCGCCGCGGGTGCATCGATCGAGCATCCCCACGCTCAGGTGATCGCGCTGGACTTCGTGCCGTCGGCGGTCGAGACCGCGCTCAGCCGCTTCGGCGGTGGCGACGCGATCGTCGACGATGCCGTCGACGCATTCGAGCGAGGGCACGGTCTGCTCGACACCCACGGGGTCGTGCGGACATGGTGCCCGTGGGGGTCGATCTCCCCGTTCGAGGTGCGAGCCGCCGTTGCACGAGGCGAACCTCGCTTCTCGGACGCCCGCGATGACGAGCTCGGCAGCATCGCCGACGCATTGCGCGACGTGCTCGCCCGCATCGCGATCGCGCTCGACGACCCTCCGTACAACGTCGTGGTGCACACGGCGCCCACGAAGGGCGACTCGCCCTATCACTGGTGGTGCCAGGTCGTGCCGCGTACCTCGGTGATCGCGGGGTTCGAGATGGGCACCGGCGTGCTGGTGAACACCGTGTTGCCGGAGACGGCCGCCGAGGCACTCCGGGACGCCGTCCCGGCGTGACCGTCCATCTCCACCTGTGCGAGAGCTTCGACGCCGCGCCCCGGCGCGTCTGGGCCGACATCGAGCACCTCGAGACCCACGCCGAGTGGATGGCCGACGCAGAGGAGCTCCGGTTCCTCGGCACGCAGCGCGCCGGTGTCGGCACGCGGCTCGAGAACACCACCCACGTCGGGCCGTTCCATACCAAGGACGTGTTGCGCGTGACCGAGTGGGAGCCGGGCGCGTCGATGGCCATCGAGCACGTCGGCGCGGTCGTAGGTACCGGGAGGTTCACGCTCACGGCCGAGGCGAGCGGCACGCGGTTCTGTTGGGACGAGGTGCTTCGCTTCCCGTGGTGGCTTGGCGGTGTCATCGGTGAACGCGTCGCGAAGCCACTCCTGCTTCGCATCTGGCGCAAGAATCTGCGAACGCTGAAGGCGCGCGTGGAGCGCAACTGATTGCCCTAGCGACCGGCGAAGCGGGCCTTACCCGGACCTTGCGCGAGGAACGAGCGAACGCCGGTCGCGGCGTCTTCGGTGTCGAACACCGCGACGAACGCATCGCGTTCGGCGTCGAGGCCCGAGGCAAGCTCGAGCCCATGCTCGATCACGTGCTTCGCGAGCCCCATGGCGACAACCGCGCCGCCGGCAAGCTCCGTCGCCCATTCCGTGGCCACGCGCTCGACGTCGTCGGCCGGCACGACCCGATCGACCAGGCCGATCGCGAGCGCCTCGTCGGCAGGTACCTGGCGACCGCTCCAGATCATCTCCTTCGCGCGCGCGGGTCCGACGAGTCGCGGCAACCGCTGTGTCCCACCCGCGCCGGGGATGATGCCGAGCAGGATCTCGGGCTGCCCGAGGCGCGCCGACTCGCCGGCCACGCGCAAATCGCACGCGAGCGCGAGCTCGAGGCCGCCGCCGAGTGCGAAACCGCGAATCGCCGCGATCACCGGACGCGGGATCGCGGCAAGCGCGTCGAACGCGTCGCGAAAGCTCTTGCTGATCTGGCGCGCGTCGTCGGCCGAACCGAACTCCTCGATGTCGGCGCCGGCCGCGAGCGCCTTCTCACTACCCATGACGACGACGGCCTTGACGGACTCGTCCGCGACCAGCTGTCGCGCGGCGTCGCGCAGCGTCCCGAGCAGTGCCTGCGAGAGCGGATTGAGCGGCGGACGGTTCAGCCGGATCAGTACGACACCGTCGTCGCGTCGCTCGACGAGGACGAGAGGCTCCACCACGAGCCAGGAGGCTAGCGACCGACGAATGAGGCGGATCCGAGCCCGGATTACGACCGTGAGATACGCATCAAGGGTTCGAGGCGAGGAGCTCGTCGGCGGCAGAGTGCGGGTCGAGCTCGCGCTTCATGACACGGGCCACGAGGGCCTCGAATCGTGCGCCGGAACAGACGTCGTCGGCTCCACGCGCCAGCCGTTCCAACACGATCGCGCGGAGCTCGTCGCGCAGACGCCGTTCACGTTCGTGCTCGAGGCGACCCGCTCCTTCGAGGTGCGCGCGATGCGCTTCGATCGCCTCCCAGAGCTGGTCGATGCCATGCGACTCCGTCGCGACCGTCTCGACGATCGGCGGCGTCCAGTCACGGTCGCCCGATAGCTCGAGCATCTGCGCGAGGTCGCGCACCGTTTCGTCGGCGCCCGGCCGGTCGGCCTTGTTGACCACGAACACGTCGGCGATCTCGAGCAGACCTGCCTTGGCGGCCTGGACGCCGTCGCCCCAACCGGGCGTGACCACCACGACGGTCGTGTCCGCCGCGCCCGCGATCTCGACCTCGACCTGCCCGACACCCACCGTCTCGACGATCACCCACGGCTTGCCCGCGGCGTCGAGCACGCGCACTGCCTGCGGCGTCGCCAGCGCCAAGCCCCCGAGGTGGCCACGCGTGGCCATCGAGCGGATGAACACACCGTCGTCGGTCGCATGGTCCTGCATCCGCACGCGGTCACCGAGGATCGCGCCGCCGGTGAACGGACTCGTGGGGTCGACCGCGAGCACGCCCACTTCGGTGCCGTCGCGTCGAAGGCGCGCGATGAGCCGGTCGGTCAAGGTCGACTTGCCGCTGCCCGGCGCGCCGGTCATGCCGATCGTGTACGCGTGCCCGGTACGCGGATAGAGGCGGGCGACGGCCTCGATCGCATCGTCGCCGCCCGACTCGACCAGCGAGATCAGACGGGCGATCGCACCCCGGTCACCGTCGACGGCGCCGTCGACGAGCGCAGCTGGATCCAACAGGGGGTCAGGAATCGGGGGTCAGGAGTCGGGCGCGCTGTCGTCTTCGACCGCGGTGACGCCCGGGACGCGGTCCATGAGGATGCGCTCGACGCCCGCCTTCAGCGTGGTCGTCGAGATCGGGCACGAGCCGCATGCGCCGGCGAGCACGACGTGTACGACTCCGTCGTCGTCGAGCGTCTTGAAGATGATGTCGCCGCCGTCGGCTTGGAGCGCGGGCCGGATCGCATCGATTGCCTCGAGGACCTCGGCTTCCATGCTCGCGGTGGGGGTCATGCCGGCACTCCGATCAGGGACTCGCCCTCTGCAACGCCTCCAGTATCGCAGGCCTTCCTGTCTCCCCCCGCCTTCCCGGCACACTGGTTGTTCCTCTACAACGATGATCGTGCCGAAAGAGGGCGGGGCCGGACGCTCGTCGTCGGCGGCGCTAATCCCGCACGCGCTCGACGTCGGCGCCCAGTGAGCGGAGCCTCGACGGGAGGTCGGCGTAGCCCCGTTCGACGTGGTGGGTGTCGAGCACCGTGGTCGCGCCGTCGGCGGCCAGCGCGGCGAGCGTGAGCGCGGCGCCGGCGCGCACGTCGCAGGCCCGGACCGGGGCGCCCGAGAGCCTCGGTACGCCGCGCACGACGGCGTGACGGCCCTCGGTGCGGACGTCGGCCCCCATGCGCACGAGCTCGTCGACGAACGCGAACCGGTTCTCGAACACGTTCTCGGTGACGATCGCGGTGCCGTCGGAGGTGGCCAGCAACGCGACCGCGGGCGGCATGAAGTCGGTGGCGAAGCCCGGGAACGGGAGCGTCTGGAGGTCGATCGCCGACAACCGCTCGTCCGAGCGGGCCGCGATGCCATCGGGCGTCCGCTCGATCGTCATCCCCATCTCGACGAGCTTGCGCACGACCGTCCCGAGGTGCTCGGTGCCGATGCCCTCGATCACGACGTCCCCACCCGCGACGCCGCACGCCATCAGGAGTGTGCCGGCCTCGATGCGATCACCCACGATCGTGTGCTCGGTCGGCGTGAGCTGCTCGACGCCCTCCACCTCGAGCGTGGACGTGCCCGCGCCCGCGATGCGCGCGCCCATCTTCTCCAGGAAGACGCACAGGTCGCTGATCTCCGGTTCGCGCGCCGCGTTCTCGATGATCGTCTGGCCCTTCGCGACCGTCGCAGCCGTCAGCACCGTCTCCGTCGCGCCCACGCTCGGGAACTCGAGTACGACGCGGGCACCGCAGAGCGCGTTGCACCGGGCCTCGATGTAACCGTGCACGACGTCGAGCTCCGCGCCCATCGCCTGGAGACCCTCGAAGTGCATGTCGAGCTTGCGGCTGCCGATGTTGTCGCCACCCGGCATCGCGACACGAGCCTCGCCGCATCGCGCGAGCAACGGACCGAGCACGTTGATCGACGCACGCATGCGGCTCACGAGCTCGTACGGCGCTTCCGGGATGATGGGCCCGCTCGTGTCCAGCCGAAGCTGGTCGGGCTCGGTCCACTCCGCACCAGCACCGACGGCGCGCACGAGGTCGATCATCACGCCGAGGTCGGCCACCGGAGTGACGTTGTGCAGCACCGTCTCGCCGGGCGCGAGCAAGGCCGACGCCATCTGCTTGAGCCCCGCGTTCTTGGTCATGCCCGAGACGCGCACGCTCCCGGACAACGGCGCGCCCGAACGCACGACGTAACGGTCCATCACGCGATGCTAGTTATCGGCGGCGGTAGACCGGTGGGCGCTGCTCCACGAAGGCGGCGATGGCCTCCTTCATGTCGTCGGAGCGCAGGCACTCGGCCTGGCCTTCCGCCTCGACGACCAGTCCGTCACGCACCGGGAGCACGCTCGCCGCGGCGACGGCGCGCTTCGCATTGCACACCGCGAGCGGCGGCTGCGCCGAGATCTCGGCCGCGAGCTCGGAGACGCTCGCCTCGAGGTCCTCGTCGGCGACGATGCGCTCCGCGATGCCGATTCGGTACGCCTCCTCCGCGTCGATGCGCGCGGCCGTGAAGATCAGCTCCTTTGCCTTGCCCGGACCGACCAGACGCGGCAGCCGTTGTGTCCCGCCGAGGTCGGGGATGATGCCGTACTTGAACTCGAGGAGGCCGAGCTTCGTGCCCCGCGCGACGACCCGTATGTCGCACGCGAGCGCGAGCTGGAGGCCGGCGCCCAATGCATAGCCGCGCACGGCCGCGATCGTCGCGAACGGGGACTCTTCAAGCCATGTGTACGCGTCCTGGGTCCGCAGGATCGCGTCGACCGCAGGATCGTCGTGCCGCGTCGTCGTGCCGTCGGTGAGGACCTCGTCGGTACCATTGCTTTCCGCGAACACCGACGTGTCGATGCCACTCGAGAACGCGCGCCCCTCTCCCATGACCACGACGACGCGCAAGTCGGCGTCGTCACGCAGGCGGCTCCCGAGCGCGGCGAGCTCGCGCCACATCTGGATGCTGAACGCGTTGAGCTTGTCGGGCCGGTGCAGCCGCAGCCAGCCGACGTGCTCGTCACGCTCGAAGCGCACGGTTTCGTACTCGGGGAGCTCCGCGTCGCCCACGAGACCTGAGGCTACCCACCTACCGGTGGAGCGCGGCCGGAAGCGGGGTCGCGTCGACCCGGGGCTCGATGCAGACGACCTCGACGTGCGACGCAAAGCCCGGGACCGCCCGGAATCCGACCGGCTGGACGTCGGCCCGGGCGGGCACGTACTCCACCAGCTCTGCGCTGGCGAGCATCTCGTTCGGGCTCGCCGAGTCACACAAGCGCGACGCGAGGTTGACGGGACCGCCGATGTAGTCGTCGCCCTCGAAGAGGATCACCGCACCGCCGGCGAGTCCCGCTCGCAGCGGCAGCATCACGGGATCCTCCGCGCGGCGGGCGAGCGTCAGGATCGTCTCGATGAGAGAGGTCGGCTCGGTGCTCACGAACATCGCGCCGTCACCGAGCCACTTCGCGACGCGCACGCCGTGCTCCGACGCGATCTCGCGAACGAGCGTGCGAAAGCGGGTCAAGACCGCGACCGCTTCCTCGTCACCGTGCGTGTCGGTGAAGCGCGTGAACCCGCACAGATCCACAAAGGCGAACGTCCGCTCCACTCGCATGGAGCAAGTGTGGCGCGCCGGCCGCTGCGATCCCGGATCATTCCGGGCCTCGTGCAAGCTGTTCACGCACGCTTCACGAAGAGTTGCCCGGTCAGCGCACCGACTGCACCCATGTGACGGAAGTCTCAACCACGTCGGCGAGCACGTCGTCTCGGGTGAGGCCGCTCGCCCTGAGCGGGCGGAACCCATGGTCCGCCGACTCGAGCCAGTGCAGCGTCACTGCGCCCTTCAACTTCCGGGCCGACTTCGCGAGCTGCGCACGGGGCGCGAGTGAGTCGCGCGCCCCGCTCACGAACAGCACCGGCATGCGCAAGCGGGAGAAGTGCGCGTCGCGTCGCTGCTCGGGCTTGCCGGCCGGGTGCAGCGGGTAGCCGAGGAGGAGCAGACCGAGCGCGGGAAATGGATCCTCCTCGTCGGCCGCGATGAGCGAGCAGACGCGTCCGCCCATCGAGCGCCCGCCGAGGACGAGCCGCTGGGGCGCCACTCGTGCGCGCCGGGTGAGGTCGGCGGCTGCGTCGCGTGTGGCCGAGGCGAGCACTGCGGGCCGGTCGGGGGCGCGGCGGCCGGCGACGCGATACGGGTAGTCGAAGCACAGCGACGGGACCCGTGCATCGGCGAGCGCCTCCGCCACCGCGACGAGTGCCGGCGCACGCCGGTCGGCGCCGGCGCCGTGCGCCAGCAGCACGGCGCGGTCCGCACCGCGTGCGGGGCCACGGAAGTCAATCGAGCCGGCCACGTCAGCGGTCCCGCAGCACATGCCGGCGGAGGAACGCGTCGACGCGCTCGTACACGTCGATCACCGTCTCCGGCCACCCCCACCCGTGGCCCTCGCGCGCGTAGACGTGGTGCTCGACCAGGTCTTCCTCGGCGCGCACCGCCTCCACCAACCGGGCCGCCTGCGCCGGCGGAACGACCTTGTCGGCGTCGCCATGGAGCACCAGCAACGGGACACGGATCGCGGCGGCGTGGGTGATCGGAGACCGTGCTCGGTACCGGTCCTCGGCAACCGGCAGCTCGCCGACGAGACGGTCGAGATAGCGCGACTCGAAGCGATGGGTGGTCTGCGCGAGCTCCAGGAGGTCGGTCACGCCGTACATGCTCACCGCTGCCCGAACGAGACGACCGTGCTGCGCGCAGACCAGGAGGACGGTGAGGCCGCCCGCGCTGCCACCGACCACCGCGACCCGGGCCGGATCGCACCATCCACGCTCGCCGGCGGCGCGGATGCCGGCCGCGGTGTCGTCGACGTCGAGCACACCCCATGAGCCCGAGAGGGCCTGGGTATACGCGCGCCCGTGGCCGGTCGAGCCGCGGTAATCGGGCGCGAGGACCGCCCAGCCGCGCGTCACGAAGTACTGCCGTAACGGCGTCCACGACGCGGTCGCCTGGCCGGTCGGACCGCCGTGGACGTCGACGAGCAACGGCGGCTTCGTGCCTGCCGCCGACCCGGCCGGCGGGTACAAGAGCCCGTGCACGGTCTCGCCGTCGGTTGCCGTCCACTGCACGGCGTGCGGCTCGACGAGCCCGGCGGCCTCGAAGCCGGCGACGGCGCCGCGCGCGACGACCCGGCGCCCCGACTCGCCGGCGCCAACGATCGTGATCGCGGGCGGTGTGCGCGCGCCGGAACGCACGCACGCAACACCACGCGTTCCCCAGTCGACGCCGTGATGCCAACCCTTCGAGACCGCGCGCTCGCTCCCGCCGTCGCGTCCGACGACGACGAGGCGACCGAAGCCGTCCTCGTTGCGGTTGATCGCGAGACGACTCCCGTCGGGTGACCACGCGAACGAGCGCTGCCCGGGTCCCCACGCAGGCTCCGCGTGCTCATGGGCCTCGGCGAGCACCGCTCGGGCGGCCGACCCGTCGGGCGCACACGTCCGGACGTTCCACCACCCGTCCTCGTCGCTGACGTACGCGAGGCGTGTCCCGTCAGGTGAGAAGCGCGGCTGACCGACGGCGATCGTGTCGCCACCCGCGACGATCCGGCGGCTGGTCCCGTCGCATGCCGCGACCACGATCCGCGACGCGTCCCACGACATGCCCGTCAGGTCCCATTCGTGCCACGCGACGAGCGAACCGTCGGGCGACCACGCCGGATCCCACGAGTAGTCGGCGCCGGTCGAGATGCAGGCCGGCACGGCTGACCCGTCGGCCCGGACGACCGCGATGTCGCACGCGTCGTCGCGCTCGAGCACGAACGCGACGACCGACCCGTCCGGCGGGCACGCCGGCGCAGCGGCGCGGCCCTCGTCGCTGAGGAGCCGCGGCGGCCCGCCGCACGCATCCACGGCGAGCAGTCGCCCGTCCGCCGCCGCGTACACGAGCGTCGCGTCGCCGGCCCACGTGTACGCGCCCCCTCCGTACGCGCCGACCGGCGTGACCGGGGCGTCTGCGGTTAGGACGAGCGGCGGCGTGGACCCGTCCACGAGACCGATCACGAGGTCGGCGCGGCCCGCGAACGCGTCGACCCACGCGAGCCTCGTCCCGTCGGGCGAGAAGCGCGGCTCGGCCATGATGCGTGATCGGGCGACCATCGACGGCGTGATCAGTCGCCCGGCCACGGGTACGGACCGTACCGGCCGGTAGGCTTCCGGCTTCATGCCCGGCCCTGAGCAGCCCCTTCGCGTCGCCTACCTCGTCTATCGCGGCAACCCGCACTGCGGCGGCCAAGGCGTGTACACGCGCGAGCTCGCCCGTGAGCTCGCGAGCCTCGGTCACGAGGTCACGGTCTTCTCGGGTCAGCCCTATCCGGACGTGCTCGCGCCTGCCCGGCTCGAGCGGGTCCAGAGCCTCGACCTGTACCGGCCCGCGACGCCGTTCCGGGTGCCGTGGCCCTGGGAGTACCGCAGCCGGATCGACGTCCAGGAGTTCGCCATCATGTGCGGTGCCGGTTTCCCCGAGCCGTACACGTTCTCGCTGCGGGTCCGCCGGCTGCTGCGCGACCGCCGCCACGAGTTCGACCTCGTCCACGACAACCAGTGCCTCGGCCGCGGCCTCGGCCAGATGATCGAGCGCGACGGATGGCCGGTGATCGCCACGCTGCACCATCCGATCACCGTCGACCGCGATCTCGATCTCGCGCACGCCACCAGTGCCTGGCGCCGGTTCACGCTGCGCCGTTGGTACGCCTTCCTCGACATGCAGACGGAGGTCGCTCGCCTGATCCCGCGCCTCGTCACCGTGTCGGAGTCGTCGCGGCGCGACATCGTGGACCAGATGGCGGTGCCGCGCGAGCGGCTCCACATCGTGCCGGTCGGCGTCGACCCGGCCGTGTTCCGCCCGCGATCGGGAGTCCGCCGCGTGCCCGGCCGGCTGATGACGACGGCGAGCGCCGACGTCCCGATGAAGGGTCTCCCGCACTTGCTCGAGGCGCTCGCGAAGGTCCGCACCGAGCGTGACGACGCGCACCTCGTGGTGATCGGTCGGCCCAAGGGCAAGAGTCGCATCCCCGCGCTGCTCGACCGCCTCGGGATTCGGCAGGCCGTCGAGTTCGTCGGTGGCGTGACGACCGAGCGCATCGTCGACCTGTACGCCGAAGCCGAGGTGGCCTGCGTGCCGTCGCTCTACGAGGGCTTCTCGCTTCCCGCCGTCGAAGCGATGGCTTGTGGGGTTCCGGTCGTGGGCACCACCGGTGGCGCGGTGCCCGAGGTCATCGGCACGCACGAGGAGACCGGGCTGCTCGTCCGGCCCGCTGACCCGTCGGCGCTCGCGTCCGCCATCCTGCGGGCGCTCGGCGACGCCGGCCTGCGGGCGCGACTCGGAGCCGCGGGCCGCGAACGCGCGTTGTCACGGTTCACCTGGCGGCAAACCGCACTCGGCACCATCGAGCACTACCGAGCGCTCCTCGAGGAGCATGGCGCGGCAGCAGGACCCACGTAGTGCTCACCGTCGACTTCGATCGCCTCGGCGTGCGCGCCCGCACGCGGCTGCTCGACATGGGCTGCGGCGGCGGCCGGCACGCGTTCGAGGCTTGGCGCCGCGGCGCCACGGTCATCGCACTCGACGCTTCCGAGGGCGAGCTCAAGGACGTGCGCGCCGTGCTCGGCGCGATGCTCGACGCGGGCGAGGTGCCGAACGACGCGGCCGAGAGCACGGGTCTGGGTGGCGCGGTGAACGGCGACGCGCTGCGGCTGCCGTTCCCCGACGCGTCGTTCGACTGCATCATCGCCGCGGAGGTCCTCGAGCACCTGTGGTCGGACGAGGCCGCGGCACGGGAGCTCGTGCGCGTGCTGCGCCCGGGCGGACGGATGGCGGTGACCGTGCCGACTCGCTGGCCCGAGCGCGTCTGCTGGGCGCTGGACCACCACTACCACGACACGCCGGGCGGGCACGTCCGCATCTACCGGCAGCGCGACCTCGAAGCCAAGCTCGAATCGGCGGGCCTCTGGCTGCGCGGCTCGCACCACGCCCACGCGCTGCATTCGCCCTACTGGTGGCTGAAGTGTGCGATCGGGATCGACCACGTCCACGCGTGGCCGGTCCGCAAGTACCACAAGTTTCTCGCGTGGCAGATCACGGAGCAGCCCGGGTGGGTGAACGGCCTCGAACGCACGCTGAACCCAGTGCTCGGCAAGAGCCTCGTCGTGTACACGCAGAAAGTCGAGACGCGATGACCCGCCGCACTTCCCCGCTCTGTGTCCCCGGCATCATGAGCTCCGCCGAGGTGCAGGCCACCGTCGACGCGATCGCCGCCATCCAGCTGCGCGACGGGAACATCCCGTGGACGCCGGATGAGCAGACCGATCCGTGGAACCTCGTCGAGGCGGCCATGGCACTCGACGTCGGCGGCCGTCGCCGTGAAGCGGAGCGTGCGTACGAGTGGCTGCGTTCCATGCAGCGTCCAGAAGGCTGCTGGCACGCGTATTACATCGGCAACGCGGTCAAGGACCACGCACTCGACACGAACGTCACCTGCTACATCGCGAACGGTGTCTGGCACCACTACCTGTCGACCGGTGACACCTCGTTCCTCGAGGACTTCTGGCCCGTGGTCGAGCGCGCCGTCGACTTCGCGCTCGAGCACCAGAACGGCACAGGTGAGATCGCGTGGCGTGGTGACGACCCCGGCGACGGCGCGTTGCTCACCGGCTCGTCGAGCGTCCACGCGTCGCTTCGCTGCGCGATCGCGATCGCAGAGCGGCTCGGTCACGAACGCCCCGACTGGGAGCTGTCACTCGGCGCCCTGGCCATCGCCGTCGCGCATCGGCCCGACGTGTTCCTCGACAAGGCCCGCTGGGCCATGGACTGGTACTACCCGATCCTCGGGGGCGTGCTGCGCGGGCACAGCGCGCACGCGCGGGTCGCCGCGGGATGGCGCACGTTCGTCGTCGAGAGACGCGGGGCGCGCTGCGTGTCGGACCGGCCCTGGGTGACGGCGGCCGAGACCTGCGAGCTCGTGATGGCACTCGACGCGATCGGTGCCGACAAGGAGGCGCGGCAGCTGTTCTCCTGGGTGCAGTTCCTGCGCGCCGAGGGCGGGGGTTACTGGACCGGCGCCAACTTCGACGACGAGCGTTTCGGCGAGGACGGGGAGCTGTTCCCGGTCGAGCAGCCCACATGGAACTCGGCCGCGGTGGTGCTCGCGGCGAACGCGCTGGGCGGGACCGGGCCGACTGCGGGCCTCTTCCGCGGTGAGGGGCTCCCCGTCGGGCTCTCGCCCGACGAGCTCCTCGAGGCCGGTGTCGAGATCGAAGCGGAGTACGCAACCCGCCGTCGGGAGGGCGGTTAGCCCCTCCACGCTCCCGGCGGACGTAGTTTCACCCGCATGGCATCCGCCGGAGTCACCGTCGTCGGGCTGGTCAAGCGATTCGGCTCCTTTCGCGCGCTCGACGGCGTCGACTTCGTGGTTCCCGAGGCGTCGCTCGTCGGACTGCTCGGGCCGAACGGCGCGGGCAAGACCACGACCATTCGCATCCTCGCGACGCTGTTGCGCGCCGACGAGGGACGGGCGTCGGTCGCCGGCTACGACGTGGCGCGTCAGCCTCAGCTCGTGCGGGCCGTCATCGGCCTGACTGGTCAGTACGCCGCGATCGACGAGGACCTCACCGGGCGCGAGAACCTCGTGCTGGTCGGCCGCCTCGGACGGATCTCGAAGCGCGCCGCACGCCGGCGCGCGGGCGAGCTGCTCGAGCTGTTCGACTTGTCGGACGCCGCCGACCGTCTGCTCCGGACGTACTCGGGCGGCATGCGACGTCGCCTCGACCTCGCGGCGAGCCTCATGTTCGCCCCTTCGGTGCTGTTCCTCGACGAGCCGACGACCGGTCTCGACCCCCGCAGCCGGCTCGCGCTGTGGGACGTGATCGCGGGCCTCAAGGAGCAGGGAACGACGATCGTCCTCACGACCCAGTACATGGAGGAGGCCGACCACCTCGCCGACCGGATCAGCGTGATCGACGTCGGCCGGATCATCGCCGAGGGGACGGCCGACGAGCTCAAGGCGAAGTGCGGCGGCGACGTCCTGCACCTGACGGTCGAGCACCGGGAAGACACGGCCGCAGCCGCGGCGACCCTGGCGCGCGCGTTCCACATTCCCGGGGCAGAGCTGACCGTCGACCCGGAGCTCGGCCACGTGCAGGTACCCGTGGCGAGCGGCGCGACCGCGTTGATCGAAGCAGTGCGCGCGCTCGACGCCGATCACATCGCGGTTGCCGACCTCGGCTTGCGGCGGCCGTCGCTCGACGACGTGTTCCTGTCGCTCACGGGCCACATCGCGCAAGACGAGCGCACCGAGGCCGCCGCGCCCCGCGGTCAGCAGCGGGGCTTCGGCTGATGGCGACGATCAGCATCCCGCAGCAGACGATGACCCCTGAGGAGCGCGCCGCGCTGCCGCCGTCGCGGGTACTGGCCGACATCGCGCTGCTCGCAGAGCGAAACCTTCGTCGGACCTTGCGCAACACCGGCCTCATCGTGTTCTCGACCATCCAGCCACTGATGCAACTGATCCTGTTCGCGTACGTGTTCGGTTCGGTCGTCACGATCGGCAAGGGCCTCGACTACAAGGACTTCGTCGTTCCCGCGGTCCTCGTGCAGTCGATCACGTTCTCCGCAATGGGATCCGGCGTCGGGATCGCCTACGACCTGCAGTCGGGCATGATCGACCGCTTCCGCTCGCTGCCCATCGCGCGGTCGGCATTCCTCGTCGGACGCACCGCGAGCGACAGTCTTCGGTTGGGCATCCAGTCGCTGCTGCTCGTCGCCGCGGCGCTCGTCATCGGGTTCCACTTCCACAGCGGCGTGCCGGGCGCGGTCGGCATGATCGTCGTCATCGTCCTATTCGGCATCGCGCTGACGGCGTTCTCCGCGTGGGTCGGGTTGCGGGTCGGTGACCCGGAGACGGTGCAGCCCGCCGTGTTCATCCCCGTCCTGCCGCTCGTGTTCACGAGCTCCGCGTTCGCGCCCGTATCACGCCTGCCCGACTGGATGCAGCCGCTTGCGCGCCTCAACCCGATCACGTCGGCGATCGACACGGCACGCGGGCTCGCATTAGGGGACAAGACGCTGTACGCGGTCAGCCATGTCCACGTCGAGACGGCCGCCTGGCACTTCGCGCTCTGGTGGGTGGGCATCGTCGTCGTGTTCACCGCGCTCGCCGTGCGCCGCTACCGGCTGGGGTGAGACCACCTGCGCTCGCTCACGACGATCTTCGTGCTGCGAGGCGCCGTGGCCGCCGCGGCCACTGTCCTCGCCGTCGTCAGCTTCGTGGATGGCCGCGTCGTGTTCGGTGCGATCTTCGCGGCCATGGCGATCACGAACGTCGTCCTCCTGGCCACGATCTGGCGCCGGCGAGCGCGCAGCGCGTCAGGTACGTCGCAAGACTCGGAGTGAGCCGATCGTCGACTCCGGCGTGAAGGCGCCACTCGTCGCCGCCCGCTGCCACACCTCGTAGGGCGCCTGGCCGCCTTCGGCCGGGTCCTCGAACACGTCGTGGAACACGAGCAAGCCCCCGTGCGCGACGTAGGGGCTCCACGACTCGTAGTCGGCCAGCGCGACGTCGAACGCGTGGCCACCGTCGATGAACACGAGACCGACAGGTGTCCGCCAGTGGGCCGCGACCGCCGTCGACTTCCCGACCACCGCGACGACCTCGTCCTCGAGCCCGGCGTCCTCGATCGTGCGACGGAAGAACGGCAACGTGTCCATGCGTCCCGTGCGCGGGTCGACCAGTCGCTCGTCGTGCCACTCCCAACCCGCCTGGTTCTCCTCGGAGCCGCGATGGTGGTCGACCGTGAACAGCACCGTCCCGCGCTCACGCGCCGCGGCACCGAGGTAGATCGCGGACTTGCCGCAGTACGTCCCGACCTCGAGCAGCGGCCCGACGGAGGCGGCGTCGAGCCCGGCCTCGTGCAGCGCGAGGCCCTCGTCGTCGGGCATGAACCCGATCGCGTTGCGGGCGTGCTCCAGAAGCCGGCGGTCCACGCCGCTCAGATGACCGGGGTCTCGACGTACCGCCCGAAGACGTCGGCCATCGCGTCGACAATCTCGCCCTCGGTCGCGTACGCGCGCACGGCGTCGATCAGCGCGGGCATCACATTGGTGGTCGGCTCGGCAGCAGCAACGCGCACACCGTCCAGCGAACTCCGCACACGCTCGTTGTCGCGGTCTGCCTTCACCCGCGCGAGACGCTTGCACTGCTGCTCCTCCACCTCGGGCCCGATGCGGAGGATCTCGGGTGGTGCCTCGTCGCTGCCTTCGAATGCGGTGTTGACGCCGACGAGCAGGTGGCGGCCCGCGTTCAGCTTGCGCTCGAGCTCGTACGCCGAGTCGGCGATCTCGCGCTGGAACCAGCCCTGCTCGACCGCTTGGAGCGCGCCTTCGAGCATCGACCCGTCGCCGAGGTGGTCGAGGTGGGCGAAGATCGCCTCTGCCCGTCGCTCCATCTCGTCGGTGAGCGCCTCGACGAACCACGAGCCGCCGAGGGGGTCGGCGACGTTCGCGATCCGGGTCTCGTGCGCGATCACCTGCTGGGTGCGCAGGGCGAGGCGTGCCGACTTCTCCGTCGGCAGTGCGAGCGTCTCGTCCATCGCGTTCGTGTGCAGGCTCTGGGTCCCGCCGAGGACACCGGCGAGCGCCTCGATCGCGGTGCGCACGACGTTGACCTCGGGCTGCTGTGCGGTGAGTGACACGCCCGCAGTCTGCGTGTGGAAGCGCAACTGGGTCGAGCGCTCGTTGGTCGCTTGGTACCGCTCGCGCAGCCACCGGGCCCAGATGCGCCGTGCCGCCCGGTACTTCGCGATCTCCTCGAAGAAGTCGATGTGCGCGTTGAAGAAGAACGAGAGACGCGGTGCGAACTCGTCGACGCCGAGCCCGGCCGCCATCGCCGCTTCGACGTACGCGAACCCGTTTGCGAGCGTGAACGCGAGCTCCTGCGCAGCGGTGCTGCCGGCTTCGCGGATGTGGTAGCCGGAGATCGAGACCGGGTGCCAGCGCGGCATCTCGGCAGCGCAGAAACGGATCGTGTCGGCGACGAGCCGCATCGACGGGCGCGGCGGGAAGATGAACTCCTTCTGGGCCTGGTACTCCTTGAGGATGTCGTTCTGGAGCGTTCCGCCGAGCTCGCGCCGTTCGCTGCCCGATTCCTCGGCGGCGGCGACGTACATCGCAAGCAGGATCGCCGCGGGCGAGTTGATCGTCATCGACGTGGTGACGCGGCCGAGGTCGATGCCCGCGTACAGGTCTTCGACGTCGGCGAGCGTGTCGACGGCCACGCCGCACTTCCCCACCTCGCCGAGCGCGACCGCATCGTCCGAGTCGCGGCCCATCAGCGTCGGCAGGTCGAACGCGGTGGAGAGCCCGTCGCCACCCGCGGCGAGCAGATCGTGGAAGCGCCGGTTCGTATCGGGCGCGGTACCGAAGCCGGCGAACATGCGCATCGTCCACAGCTTCGAGCGGTACATGGACGCGTACGGCCCGCGTGTGTACGGCCATTCGCCCGGGAACTCCCCGTCGGTGGGGCCGTAGACGGCGTCAACGGGAACGCCCGACATCGTCTCGAAGTCGGCGTCGCGACGGGAAGAGGCCTCGAACCGCTCGCGCCACCGCTCCAAGGCGTTGCTCATCTGTTCGGCTCCCGGCGCCGGCGGCGCCGGGCCGCTCGGGCCACGGCTCGGGCGGCGCAGGGTACCCACGCCGCGGGTCCTCGCCTCATCAGCTACCAGGCTAACGGCGTCCGGCCGCTGCTACGGTCCGGCCATGACCCCGGGCGAAGTCGTCACCGCGCTGATCAAGGCGAACGAGGCGCGCGACATCGACGCGCTCCTCGACGTGCTCACCGACCGAGCGCGTCGAGTGGGAGGTGCTCCGCCAGATCGAGGACGGTCCGACCGTGATGAACGAGCGCGTCGACCGGTTCTGGCTCCCCGGCGGGAAGAAGATCGAGCTCCGCGTCGCCGGCGTGTTCGAGGTGCGCGACGGGAAAGCGTCCTTGTGGCGCGACTACTTCGACGTGGCTGACTTCAACCGCCAGATGGGCACCTAGCATCGTCCGATGCGAAGAGGTGTGCTCGCCGTCGCGGCGGCGCTGTTGTGCACGTGCGTTCCGGCTGCCATCGCCGCGCCGGCCGGGGCCCAGGCCTCCGGCCCACCCGAGATACGCCTGCTCGATTCCGGACGAGCGCCCCGTGAGCCCCTGCGCTTCGGGGCCGCCGCAGGCACCTCGTCGACCTCGCGTCTGACGACCGAGGTGACGATCACACAGGAGCTCGGCGGGCGGTCACAGACGGTGAGCACCCCGCCGATCACGATCACGCTCTCGAACCGGGTCGCGAGCGTCACGCCGGAGGGGGAGGCGACCATCGACTTCAGCTACGACAAGGCCGAGGTGAAAGACGACGGCAGCGTGTCCGAGGACCAGCTCGCGCAGATCCGGCAGCGACTCGAACCGATCGCGGGCATCACGGGCTCCCTCACGATCTCCACGACGGGTGCAGCCAGCAAGGGCAGCGTCGACATCCCCAGCGACGTCGACGAGCAGACGCGCCAGCTCCTCGAGCAGCTCGAAGAGCAGGCGACGCAGCTCACGATCCCGTTCCCCGAGGAGGCCGTGGGCAAAGGCGCGCGCTGGAAGGCCACGCAGGAGCTCGAGGTATCCGGGGCGACGCTGCGCCAGACGACGCGCTACGAGCTGAAGAGTCGCGACGGAGACCGCGCGAAGGTGAGCGCGCACATCGACCAGCGCGCCGACAACGAGACCCTCGACACGCCCCAGGGCTCCGCAACGCTGGTCCGTTCACGCGCTGACGGGAAGGGGACGATCACCGCGGACCTCAGGCAGCCTTTGCCGGCGTCGGCCAAGCTCCAGATCAACGCGCGACAGCGCATCCGCGCGCAGGGCCAGACGCTCGACCAGACCGTGAAGACGAAGGTCCGGCTCGAGCCTGTCGGCTGAACGGCTCCCCGCCTGGCGGTGTTCCGGGACGAGGGCCGGGAGTACGCTCCGCGCCGCGGAGTCGATCGGCGAGAGGAGCGTGGAGCCGTATGGACCAGCACCAGGCGCCCGATCGCAACCTGGCCATGGACCTCGCCCGGGTCACCGAGGCGGCGGCGCTCGCAGCCGGCCGGTGGGTCGGCCGGGGGGACAAGGAGGCGGCCGATCAGGCCGCCGTCGACGCGATGCGCCTCGTGCTCAACACGGTGCCGATGGACGGGATCGTCGTCATCGGCGAGGGCGAGAAGGACGAGGCGCCGATGCTCTTCAACGGGGAGGAGATCGGCGCCGGCGGGCCCGCCTGCGACATCGCGGTCGACCCGATCGACGGGACGACCCTGACGTCGCTCGGCCGCAACCACGCGATCTCGGTCATCGCGCTCGCCGAGCGGGGCACGATGTTCGATCCGGGACCGTGCGTCTACATGGAGAAGGTCGCCGTGGGCCCGGAGGCCGCCGATCTCATCGACCTCGACGCGCCGGTGCGGGCGAACCTCGAGGCGGTGGCCAAGGCCAAGGGCGAGCAGGTCAAGGACGTGACCGCGGTCGTCCTCGACCGCGATCGTCACGCCGACATCATCAAGCAGTGCCGTGAGGCCGGCGCCCGTATCCGCCTGATCCCGGACGGTGACGTCATCGGCGCGCTCGCGACCGGCTGGCCCGACACCGGCTACGACGTCCTGTTCGGTATCGGCGGCACACCGGAAGGCGTGATCGCGGCGTGCGCGCTGAAGGCGCTCGGCGGCGCGATCCACGGCCGTCTGTACCCGCGCAACGACGCCGAGCGCAAGGCTGCGCTCGACGCGGGTTACGACCTCGACCGCGTGCTCACCATCGACGACCTCGTCTCGGGCGACGACGTGTTCTTCGCCGCGAGCGGCGTCACCGACGGCGACATGCTCAAGGGCGTGCGCTACCGGGGCGACGGTGCGAGCACCCAGACGCTCGTCATGCGTTCGAAGTCGGGCACGATACGCAAGATCGACGCCACCCACCGGTGGCAGAAGCTCATGCGCTACTCCGCGCTGGAGTACTGAGGATCAGGCGCGTACGGGCGTCTCGAGCCAGCCCGGCAACTCGGTGATTCCCATGTTGCGCAGCTGCTCGGCGAGGCGGGCGTTCGGCTCGCGGTAGCGCTCTCGCAGCGCAGCGCGTACGGTGTCGGGCACCGACTCGTCCGCCTTGCGGCCGTTGAGCCGGTAGTACACCGCGCGCAGCCGTTGCTTCAGCCCGTAGTGACGCCGCAGGAACTTCTCGAAGCGGTGGTTGAACGCCAACGCGACGCGCTGGAAGCCGCGGTTGCGGAACCCGGTCGTGCGATTCTCGGAGCTGAGCGATTCGGCGGGAAACGCGTCGGGATCGATGTGCAGCCACGACGAGAGGTCGTAGAGCACATCCGCGGGCTCGGCCATCAGAGCGTCGAAGAACACGATGCGAAGGTCGTCGCCGAGGGCGTCGCGCCACGCAGGCAGGTAGTCGGCGTAGCTGCCGCCGCGGAAGCCGAACCATCTCTCGGCTTCGGGGTCGGTGCCGAACGCCTCGTCGCTGATCGTGTCGCCCGTGGCCACGTACTCCTCGAGCGTCATCTCCTCGGGAACGCGGAGGCGGGCCTTCTGGAACGAGAAGAATGACATCAGCCGGTCGACGGGCTCCCGGAGCACCACGATCGCCTTGGGGGCGCCGCACACCTCGATCATCCGGTCGACGAGCGCGCGCCCGCCGTAGAAGTACGAGGGTGTGGCTTCCAGGCGCACGGGTCGCTCCCCCGCCGCCTCGAAGTACGACTCGTAGACCGACACCGGCTCGAGCGGCTGGCCGTACCGCGCCGGGAGGAAGTAACGCGTCTCCTTCACCGCGGCCGGCGCGACCTGTGGGTGCGACGAAAGTGACACGAACAGCGATGTCGTCCCGGCCTTGTTCACACCGGCGATCACGGTGTTCGCGCGCATGCTCAACAGGTTACGTACCGCGCCGGAGCCGGGCCCATACACCGCTCGTCGTCGTGTTGAAGTCGTAGACCGACCAGCCCAACGCGTGGCGACGCCTGGCCGCCCGCACGAACCCGTCGTAGTCCTTCGTCGCCACATCGTTCGCGATCCCGCCGATGACGTGCACCGGGGCGTTCGCGTCACCCAGCCTCTGACGCAGACGCGTGACGTTCTCATCGGTGTACCGGAAGCCGTCGCGCAGCCCCGACGAGCTGTCGCGGTTCGTCCAGTACGACATCGGGAGCCAGACGTCGTAGTACGGCGCCAGTCGCCGCCACGGGAAGCCGGGCCAGAACTTGTCGTTCACGACGTCGAGCAGCAGGGGCTCGAGCACGATGGCGCCGAGCGCCTGGCTGTCACCCACCACCTTGCGGGCCTGTCGAGTGAGCGCCAGCAGCGCCCGGTTGCGCAAGACCGGGTCGGGCACGCCGTCGCGGTACTCGATGTCGAGAGCGATGCCGTCGAAGCGCTCGCCGTGAAAGCGGAAACGGTGCAGCGCCTCGATGCGTCGAAGGTCACCGGCAACGTCGTCGAAGTGTGGGACATACCAGGCGACGACCTTCATGTCGAAGTCGTGCGCGCGGCGCAGGAACGTGCCGAGCAGCGACCTCGGCACCGTGGCGCCGGCGAGCCGCGGGTCGTCTTGCGTCGCCTGGAGGAACAAGGTGCGCACGCCCAGCGCGGCCATGTCGCTGATGCTTGCGGCTGTGACCGGCGGCGGCCCGTCATCGATCTGGAATCCCGGCACGTAGTCGAAGACGTCGACCCACGTGCCCAGTCCCTCGTACGCGCCGAGGTCGACGTCGCGGGCTCCCGCGCCGTTCCCGCACGAAACCATGAACCCGCACGCGAGCGCGACGACAACGAGCAGCAAGAGGGGGCGGCGCACCAGACGCCACCCTAGAGCCGGACGCTGCGCAGTCTTCAGGCGGGGGTTGCTGCAGTGCCGGCGACTTCGAGGCGCAGGTTGGCACGTGCGAGCGCGGCGGCAGCCTCCTCGTCGTCGGGGTTCGCCGCGAGCGCCTGCTCGGCGCGCTCCTTCGCTGCCCGCGCGCGCGGCACGTCGATCTCGTCCGGCACCTCCGCGACATCGGAGAGGACGATCACGCGGTCGTTGCTCACTTCGACGAACCCGCCGTGCACCGCGGCCGCGACCTCGCCCTCGGGGGTGATGACGCGCACCGATGCGATGCCGAGCGCGCCGAGGAACGGCACGTGCCCGGGTAGGAACGCGATGTCGCCGTCGGCCGTGCGGCACACGACCATCTCGGCATCACCCTCGAAGAGCACCTCCTCGGGCGACACCAGCATCACGTGCAGCCGCGCGCCACCTTCTTCGGCCATCAGCTCTCCTGGAGCGTCTTCGCCTTCGCGAGCACGCTCTCGACGCCACCGACGTTGAAGAACGCCTGCTCCGGCACGTCGTCGAGCTTCCCGCTGGCCAACGCCTCGAACGACTCCACCGTCTCCTCGACCGGCACGTAGACGCCCTTCAAGCCGGTGAACACCTCGCCGACGAAGAACGGCTGCGACAAGAAGCGCTGGATCTTGCGCGCGCGGTCGACCGTCACGCGGTCCTCTTCGGAGAGCTCGTCGAGACCGAGGATCGCGATGATGTCCTGCAGCTCCTTGAACCGTTGCAGGATCTCCTGGACACGAAGGGCGACGTTGTAATGGCGCTCGCCGACGATCTCGGGCGCCAGGATGTTGGACGTCGACGCGAGCGGGTCGACCGCCGGATAGATGCCGAGTGCGGCGATCTGGCGCGAGAGCTCCGTCGTGGCGTCGAGGTGCGTGAACGTCGTGAACGGTGCCGGATCCGTGTAGTCGTCGGCCGGCACGTACACGGCCTGCATCGAGGTGATCGAGTGACCCTTGGTCGACGTGATCCGCTCCTGGAGCTCACCCATCTCGTCGGCCAGCGTCGGCTGGTACCCGACGGCGGAGGGCATCCGGCCGAGCAGCGTCGACACCTCCGAGCCGGCCTGGACGAACCGGAAGATGTTGTCGACGAACAGCAGCACGTCCTGGTTCTTCACGTCGCGGAAGTACTCGGCGACGGTCAGCGCCGAGAGCGCCACCCGCAGCCGCACACCGGGCGGCTCGTCCATCTGGCCGTAGACCAGGGCGGTCTTCTCGATGACGCCGGACTCGGTCATCTCGAGCCACAGGTCGGTGCCCTCGCGCGTGCGTTCGCCGACGCCCGCGAACACCGAGACGCCACCGTGCTCCGTCGCGACGCGCTGGATCATCTCCTGGATGAGCACGGTCTTGCCGACGCCCGCGCCGCCGAACAGCCCGATCTTGCCGCCCTGCACGTACGGCTCGAGCAGGTCGACGACCTTGATGCCGGTCTCGAACATCTGCGCCTTCGGCTCGAGCTGGTCGAACGGGGGCGAGTCGCGGTGGATCTCCCAGCGGTCGTCGATCTCGCCGAGCTGGTCGGGCGTGGTGTCGAGGGGCTCGCCGATCACGTTGAACACGTGGCCGAGCACGCCGTCGCCGACCGGCATCGTGATGCCGCGACCCGTGTTGCGCACGACGGCACCGCGCGTCAGACCGTCGGTCGGCTTCATGCAGATGGCGCGGCAGCGTCCCTCGCCGATCTGCTGCGCGACCTCGGCCGTGATCGTGATGGTCTCACCCTCGAGCTCGACGTCCATCTCGAGCGCGGTGTTGATCTCGGGCAGCGCGTGGAGGGGGAACTCGACGTCGACGACCGGCCCCGCGATCGCGACGATGCGCCCGTCCTTGGTCCGGGCCTCTTCCTCTCGGGCGGTCGGCGGTGCGGTGGCGGTCATGGGTGCTCCTGGTGCGTGACGGGTCGGGGAGGTCGGGTCATTTGCCGGCGGCGACGAGGAACTCGTCGGGACGTCCCTCGGGGTGCGGTGCCTGACGAAGCGCCTCCGCCCCACCGACGATCTCCATGATCTCGCTGGTGATGGCGTCCTGACGGGCGCGGTTCATCACCCGGGTCAGGCCCGTGATCAGCTCGTCGGCGTTGTCGGTCGCGGCCTTCATCGCGCGCTGGCGCGCCGCGTGCTCGGATGCTGCTGCGTTGAGCAGGGCGGCGTAGACGCGGGCCTCGACGTAGCGCGGGAGCAGCCGCTCGAGGATCTCGTCGGGTGACGGCTCGAACTCATACGCCGCGGGAACCGTGCCGTCGGGCGCGGCGTCGGGGCGCGCGTCGCCACCGACGAGCAGCTCCCGCTCGAGCGGCATGAGCGGGCGCACGACGACCTCTTGCGTGCCCGCCGAGACGAAGCGGGTGTAGATCAGCTCGACGAGGTCGTACTCGCCACCCAGAAACGGAGCCTCGACCGTGCGCGCGATCTGCCGCGCGTCCTCGTAGCTCGGCTGGTCGGAGAAGCCCGTGAACACCGCGTCGATGCGGAAGTTGCGGTAGCGGAAGTAGCTCTCGGCCTTGCGGCCGACCAGGATCAGCCCGTAGTCACGGCCGAGCTCGGCCTGTTCGCGCATCGAACCCTCCGCAGCGCGGATCACGGCGGAGTTGTACCCGCCGCAGAGCCCGCGGTCGGCCGCGATCACGATGTGTGCCACCTTGCGCGTCTGCTCTCGCGGCGTGAGCAGCGGGCTGTCGACTCCCGCGCCCGCGGCAGCCAGATCGTGCACGACCTCGGTGATCGTGTCGCTGTACGGCACCGCGGCGTGGACCCGCGCCTGCGCCTTGACGATGCGACTTCCCGCGATCAGCTCCATCGCGCGCGTGATCTTCTTGGTGGACTGCACGCTGCGGATGCGCCGCCGCAGGATCCTCTCTTGTCCGCCGGCCATCTCTATGGCCTCGCTCGCTGCGGGCCGGGATACCCGGCCCGCGGGCGCTCGCTCGGCTGTGACTCCGCTCGCTTCGCTCGCTGCGTCACGGCCCTACTCCGTCTGGAGCGTCTTGTCGGACTCGGCCTCGCCCAGCGCGTCGGCGTCCGTCGCGGTCGGGTCGGCGGATTCGCCCAGCTCGGCGGCGGCGAACGAGGCGAGGAACTGTGCCTTGAACTCCTTGACCGCGCTTTCGAGCGCGTCGCCCTCCGGCAGCGTGCCGGAGTCACGGATCTCGGCCAGCAGGCCGGAGTATCGGGCGCGCATCCACAGGAGCAGGTCACTCTCGAAGCGGCGGACCTCCTCGGCGGGGACGTCGTCGAGGCCGCCGGACGTGCCGACGTAGATGGCCACGACCTGCTCCTCGACCGGCATCGGCGCGTGCAGCGGCTGCTTCAGCAGCTCGACGAGCCGCTCGCCGCGGTCGAGCTGCGCGCGCGACACGGCGTCGAGCTCGGACCCGAACGTCGCGAACGCCTCGAGGTCACGGAACTGCGCGAGGTCGATCTTGAGCGTGCCGGCCACGCTCTTCATCGCCTTGATCTGGGCGTTGCCGCCCACGCGCGACACGGAGATGCCGACGTCGACCGCGGGTCGGACGCCCGACTTGAACAGGTCCTCGATCAGGTAGATCTGCCCGTCGGTGATCGAGATCACGTTCGTCGGGATGTAGGCCGACACGTCGCCGGCCTTGGTCTCGATGATCGGCAGCGCCGTGAGCGAACCGGCGCCGCGCTCGTCGTTGAGCTTGGCCGCACGTTCGAGCAGGCGGCTGTGCAGGTAGAACACGTCACCGGGATACGCCTCCCGGCCCGGCGGGCGACGCAGCAGCAGCGAGATCTGCCGGTATGCCTCGGCCTGCTTCGACAGGTCGTCGTACACGATCAACGCGTGGTCGCCGCGCTCCATCCAGTGCTGGCCCATCGCGCACCCGGCGTACGGCGCGAGGTACTTGAAGACCGCTTCGTCGTCGGCCGGTGCAGCCACGACCACCGTGTACTCCATCGCTCCATGCTCCTCGAGCGTGGCGACAGTCTGCGCGACCGACGAGCCCTTCTGGCCGATCGCGACGTAGATGCACTTCACCCCGGCGCCGCGCTGGTTGAGGATCGTGTCGACCGCGACCGTCGTCTTGCCGGTCTTGCGATCGCCGATGATCAGCTCGCGCTGGCCGCGACCGATCGGCGTCATCGCGTCGATGGCCTTGATGCCGGTCTGGAGCGGCTCGTGCACGGGCTTGCGGCCGACGATGCCGGGCGCCTGCACCTCGAGGCGACGGGTGGTGTCGGCATTGACGGGGCCTTTGCCGTCGATCGCCTGCCCGAGCGCGTTCACGACGCGGCCCACCAGCGCGTCACCCACCGGTACCGAGATGATGCGCCCCGTCGCCTTGACGATGTGCCCCTCTTCGACCTCGTCGACCTCGCCGAGGACCACGGCGCCGATCGATTCCTCGTCGAGGTTCAGCGCGAGGCCGAGCGTGCCGCCTTCGAACTCGAGCAGCTCGTTGACGGACGTCTGCGGGAGGCCGGCCACCCGGGCGATGCCGTCACCGACCTCGAGCACGCGACCGACCCGGGCATGGTCGACCGAGGGCGAGAACGTCTCGACGTGTCTGCGCAGCGCCGCTGCGATCTCGTCGGCATCGATCGTCAACTCAGTCACCTGTACTCGCTCTCTCGCTGCGGTCGCCACTCACAAAGTCTCCTTCAAACGTTCCAAGCGGTGACGTACCGACCCGTCGATGACGGTGTCGCCGACACGGGCGACCACGCCGCCGAGCACCGAAGGGTCGATGATCACCTTCACCTCGACCTGCTTGCCCGTTGCCCGGCTGAGCGCCAGGGCGAGCCGCGCCGCCTGCTCGTCGTCGAGCGGGATCGCGGTTCGGATCTCCGCCACCTCACGGCTGCGCTCGGCCACGGCGAGCTCGACGAACCGGTCGACGATGAGGGGCAGCTCGCCGGCCTGGCCTGCCGCGACGAGCATGGATGCGAGCGCGATGCTCGGCGCGAGCGCCTTGCCGCCCGTCAGGTCCTCGATCACCGCGATGCGCCGCTCGACGGGCAGCTTCGGGTCGGTCAGGGCCATGCGCAGCTCGTCGGACGACTCGAAGATGCGCGCGAAGCGGAAGAGGTCGTCCTCGACGTCCGCCAGCACGCCCTCGGCGCGCGCCACCTCGAGCATTGCCTGCGCGTACGCCTCGACCTTCGAGCGCTCGGGTGTCATGACCGTTGACCGTTGCCCACCGACTGGATGTAGCTCTCGACCAGCGCCAGCTGCGTGTCACGGTCGAGGTTGCGCTCGACGATCCTCTCGGCGAGCTCGATCGACAGCTCGGCGACCCGGCGTTGGAGATCGCTCGTCGCGCGCTCGGTCGCGAGCCGGATGTCCTCCTGGGCCCGCGTTCGGATCGCCGCCGCGTCGGCCTCGGCCCGAGCGACGAGATCGGCCCGAACGCGCTCGGCGTCCTGGCGGGCCTGCTCGACGATGCGGTTCGCCTCGGCGCGGGCTTCGGCGAGCTGCTGGTCGTAGCGCGCCTTCTCCGCGCGTGCCTCCTCACGGGCGCGTTCGGCCGCCTCGAGGTCGGAGCGAATGCGCTCCTCGCGCTGCTTCAGACCCTTCTTGAGTGCCGGGAACGCGAACTTCATCAAGACGAACAAGACGATCGCAAAGGCGATCGCGCCCCAGATGATCTCCGGGAGCGCAGGCGTCAACAGGCTCGGGGCCTTCTTGCAGTCCTCGAGCGCGTTCTCGAAGTCCTTGATCTTCTGGTTGCTCACCTTGCTGGGCTCGACGAGCTCGCCGTCCTTGAACAGGCCGTTGTCACGCAGGGCGTCCTGTGTGCACTCGGCGAGCTCCTTGCCGAACTTCTTGCCCGGGTCCTCGGCGTGCGCGGGCGCACCCGTCACGACCACCAGGCCGCTGGCAAGCAACGCGGCAGCGAGCGCCTTCCGCATCCGCATGGCGTCTCCTAGATGAACTTGAGGACGAACCCGATGAGCGCGAGCGCCTCGGCGAACGCGATACCGAGGAACATCGTCGTGCGCACCTGGCCGGCCATCTCCGGCTGACGGGCCATCGCCTGCACGGAGTTGCCGACGATCGTGCCGATGCCGATGCCGGGGCCGATGGCCGCGAGGCCGTAGCCCACGGACCCGAGCCCGCTCTTCAGGTCGGGCCCGAGCGGCTGCTGCGCTTGGGCGAGGAACTCGATGAGGCTCCGCACTCGTGTGTCTCCTTGTCTTCGGGATCAGTGCTCGGGGTGCAGCGACTCGGCCACGTACACCGCGGTCAGGATCGTGAAGATGTACGCCTGCAGGAGGGCGACGAAGATCTCGAACGCCGTCATCGCGACCAGACCGAGGAATGGCAGCGGCGAGAACGCGACCTGGAACAGACCGCTGTTGTGCACGATCAGCAGCTCGTTGGTCATGATCGCGAAGATCGTCAGCAGCAGGTGGCCCGCGGTCATGTTGGCGAAGAGTCGGATCGCCAGCGAGAACGGTCGCATCAGGAAGATCGAGAAGAACTCGATCGGGACGACCAGGACCTTCAGGGCCCGGGGAACGCCGGACGGGTTGACCGCGTGCCAGACGAATCCCTTGCCCTGGTGGACGAAGCCCATGATCACGTACAGGAACCACGTGATGATCGCGAGGAGCAACGGGATGGCCAGGCGTGAGGTCGCGGGGAACTGGACCCCGGGAACGACCTCCCAGATGTTGATGAAGAAGATCCAGAAGAACAGCGTCGCGAGGTAGGGCGTCCACTTCCTGCCGTCCTCGGCGCCCATGACCTCGACCGCGACCTGCGTCTCGATGAGCTCGTAGCCGCTCTCGGCGACGTTCTGGATGCCGGTGGGCACGAGCGCCCGCTTGCGACTGCCCATGACGAAGATCCCTACGCAGATCATCGTCGAGACGAACGCCATGAGCGCGACCTTGTTGAACTCGAGGATCGTGTGCGAGCCCCCGATGCCCTTCCAGTCGAAGAGCTCGTTGATGTTCGGCAGCAGCTCGGCGAAGAAGCTCACGGGCCGACCTCGAGGCGATCACGCTTGGACGGCTGCAGACCCGGTGACGCGAGCGAGAAGCTGACGGAGCGCAGCTCCCACGCGAGCAGCCCGAGGTACGACACGATCAGGGTCACGCAGAAGACGGGCCAGTCGACGACGTCGAGCGCCTTGACGCCCACCCCGATCGCCGTGAGCACCACGAAGCGCACCAGGAAGCTCATGAGCGCGACACCCATGAGGAGGTGCGGGCTCCGTCGGGCCGCGGCGCCGAGCACCCAGGCCGACCCGAGGAAGTTGGCGACGACGATCCCGATCGCGAGGGCCACCGCGGCGGCGGCGTCGACGCCCCGCCAGAGTCCCACGCCGACCAGCACGGCCGGTGCGGCGAGCAGCGCCCGGCGCGCGAGGTCGCGGGCGATGCGCGTCTCGATATGACCGATCGACGGTGTGGTGACCGCGCTCACGCGACCTTCTCCCGGGGGGCGACGCGCTGCCGAGCCCGTGCCCACGGCTTGCCGGCGTCCTGCTCGGCGATGCGAGCCTCGTAGCGGTAGAAGGCGGACAGGAACGCGCCCACCACGCCGAAGGCGGCGAAGGCGAGCAGGAAGATCGGCCCGGTGCCGATCGCGCCGTCGAGGAGCGCGCCCAGGGAGCCGAGGAGTGCGGGAACCGCCACCATGGCCATGGCGTGGGCCAGGGCGTCGTTCCCACGGCTGGGGACCATGGCGTACCGGCGCTTGCGGGCGCTCACCGCTGCCTTTCCTCTTCCCGAGCCCGTGCCCCCCGACCCGCCGAGATCCCCGCCAGATCAGGGAGAGAGGCCGCTTGTGAAACTTTTCTCAAAGTACCAGCCGCCTCGCTGAGCGGTCAACTGTGAAGTGCCCGCCGGAATCTAGGCGCCCCCGCGGGCCGCCCGCCGCTCCTCGAGGTCGACGATGCCCTCGCCGCGGCGGCGCTGGCGCTCCTCTTCTCTCGCGGTCCGGACGCCGGGGTGGAAGTAGGTGAAGAGGAGCAGCGCGAGGCCGACGAGGGCCAGCGGCACGAGCGCGTTGCCGCGATTCGTGTACGTCGGGATCAGCGCGACCGCCGACAGCAGCGCGGTCCAGAGCCACAGGATGATCACCGAGCGGCGCGGCCCGTGGCCCAGACGCATGAGCCGGTGGTGCAGGTGCTCACGGTCGGCCATCGACACCGACTGGCGACGCACGACCCGGCGCAGCAGCGAGAAGCCGGTGTCGACGAGCGGCACCGCGAGCATCACGACCGGGATCAGGAGCGGCGCGAAGAAGAAGTAGGTCTGGCCGCTGAACTGGTCGGCGGTGCGGCCGCCGATGGTGATCGTGCAGACGGCGAGCAGCAGGCCGAGGAACATCGCGCCCGCGTCGCCCATGAAGACGCGCGCCGGGTTGAAGTTGTGCGGCAGGAACCCGACGCAGACCGCGACCGCGATCACAGCGACGAGCGGCCCGATGTTGGCACCGTCGATGAGCCCGGCCTTGAACAGCCGGTCGGAGTACAGGAACAGCGCGGTGCCGGCGATGACGACGATGCCGGCCGCGAGGCCGTCGAGTCCGTCGATCAGGTTCATCGCGTTGGCGAGCACGACGACCGCCAGGACGGTCACGAGCGGGGCGAGATCGGGTGAGAGGACCACGTAGTCGTAGCTGGCGAACGGCACGCGGAAGTACAGCATCGAGACACCGAAGAGCGAGAGCAGGCTGCCCGACAGCACCTGCCCCGCGACCTTGGCCGGCGGTGACACCTCGCGCAGGTCGTCGACGGCACCAACGACGAACATCACGCCTGCGGCGAGCAACACGCCGAGCGGCTCCGAGGAGTTGTCGAACATCTCGTGGAACTGGCGCAGCTGCGACGCGGCCGCCATCGCGGCCAGGAAGCCGACGAACATCGCGGCGCCACCGAGCGATGGCGTCGGATAGGAGTGCACGCTGCGCGGGCCGGGCGTCGACATCGCGCCGATGCGCGGCGCGATGCGACGCACCGCGAACGTGACGAGGAAGGTCGTGAGCGCGCCCACGCCGCCCACGATCGAGTAGCCAATCACCCCGTCTCGCTCGCTCGCTCGGTGCGCCGCCCCGGACAGCGTGGCGTCGACCTGAAGGACCGCTCGCTCCCTGGGCGAGCGCCTTCCGCTCCCTCCGGTCGCTCCAGGCGCCGCGCTCTCGTCACGTGAGCTCTGGGTACGGCGTGAACTTCGAGCAGAGGCGCGCGGCGGACTCCTTCACCTCGGCCGCGATCTGCTCGTCGTCGACGGCACGGAGCACTCGTGCCATCAACGTTGCGATCTCCGCCATCTCCGGCTCGCCCATTCCCGCCGTCGTGACCGCCGCGGTGCCCAGGCGCAGCCCACTCGTGACGAACGGCTTCTCCGGGTCGTCGGGGATCGCGTTCTTGTTGCAGGTGATGCCGGCTCGGTCCAGTGCCTCCTGCGCCGCCTTGCCGGTCACGCCGAACGGGCGAAGGTCGACGAGCAGGAGGTGGTTTTCGGTGCCTCCCGACACGATCCGGAAGCCCTCGCCGGCGAGACCCTCGGCGAGGGCCGCGGCGTTGCGGACGATCTGCGCTGCGTACTCACGGAACGGGGGCTGTGCGGCCTCGTGGAACGCGACCGCCTTCGCCGCGATCACGTGCATGAGCGGTCCGCCCTGGACCCCCGGGAACACGGCCTTGTCGACGGCCGAGGCGTGCTGCTCACGGCAGAGGATCGCCCCGCCACGCGGACCGCGCAGCGTCTTGTGCGTCGTGAAGGTGACGACGTCCGCGTCCGGGACCGGCGACGGGTGCACGCCACCCGCGATCAGCCCGACGATGTGTGCGGCGTCGACCAAGAGCAGTGCGCCGACCTCGTCGGCAACCGCGCGGAACGCCTCGAAGTCGATGATGCGGGGGTAGGCGGTCGCACCCGCGACGATGAGCTTCGGCTTCACGTCACGCGCTCTGCGCGCCATGCCCTCGTAGTCGAGGTGCTCGTCGGGGCCCAGTCCGTAGCCGACGAAGTTGTAGAGCTGCCCCGAGAAGTTGACCTTGGTGCCGTGCGTGAGGTGCCCACCCTGGTCGAGCGGCATGCCCATCACGGTGTCACCCGGCTGGAGCAACGCGAAGTACGCGGCCATGTTCGCCGTCGCGCCCGAGTGTGGCTGCACGTTCGCGTGCTCGGAACCGAAAAGTGAGCAGGCGCGGTCGCGGGCCAGCTCCTCGGCCTCGTCGACGACGAAGTTCCCGCCGTAGTACCGCTTGTGCGGATAGCCCTCCGAGTACTTGTTGGTGAGCACCGAGCCTTGGGCGGCCAGCACCGCCGGCGACGTGAAGTTCTCCGCCGCGATGAGCTGGATCGTGGTGTTCTGGCGCTCGACCTCGCGACGGATCACGTCGGCGATCGCGGGGTCCGTTGCCTCGAGTGCGTCGAGTCCGTGCGTCATCTCGCGACCTCCTGCTCGGCGATCTGCGCCTGCTCGGCCTCGATCGCCGCGATCTCCTCCAGCCGGGCGATGTGCCGCCCGCCCTCGAACTCGGTGCTGAACCACGTGCGGACGATCTCGTCGGCGAGCGCCTCGCCCACGACGCGCGCGCCGATCGACAACACGTTGGCGTCGTTGTGCAGCCGCGAGTACCGGGCCGTGTAGAGATCATTGCAGAGCGCGGCGCGGATGCCGCGCACCTTGTTCGCCGAGATCTGCTCCCCCTGCCCGCTGCCACCGAGCACGATGCCGCGGTCCGCGTCTCCCGCTGCGACCTCACGGCCGACCGCAGCGCAGTAGATCGGGTAGTCGACCGGGTCCTCCGAGTGCGTCCCGAGGTCGTGCACGTCATGGCCCTCGTTCGTCAGTAGCTCCTTCAGGTGCTCCTTCAGCCGGAACCCGGCGTGATCGGAGCCGATCGCGATGCGCACAGGCGCTCCTTGTGGCGGGCTCGGGCGGACGGACGACGGGCGGCCGGGAGGCGGATCAGGCCAGCGTACCGGTGCCCCCGCCGGCCGAACCCGCCACTGGCCGGCTGTGGGCTCGGCGCCACCGCTCCTCGGCCCGCTGCCACCGCCTCCGCTTCACGTCGACGAGCGGCCGTTACCCTCGCTGGTTCGTGAGCGACGAGGCGCCGCTTCCCAAGGTCACCCCCGGGCTGTTGCGTTCCGCGTCGTCGGTGTGCGCGCGGCGGCTGTACGCGGAGTTCACGGGCGAGCTCGGCTTCGGGTCCGAGGATCCCGTCCATCGAGCCCGTGTGCGCGATGCGTTGTTGGACGCGGTTCGTGCCCATCACGAGACCGGCGCCTTTCCTTCGCCGCCGCCTTCGCTGCTCCCGGAGGAACGCGCGGTCGTCGGGCAGGCGTCGCACTGGTACGAGACCCTGTTCGCCGGCGCGCCCGTCGTCTCGGCCGAACTGCCGGTGGAAGAGCCCACTCCCCTGCCTCGGCGGCAGGTGCGCTTGGGCGGATGGGTCGACCTCGGGGTGGTGGACGCGGACGGGCGGCGCGAGCTGCGCCAGCTGCGCCTGGGAACCGGTGTCCCGGCTGATCCGCTCGACGACGAGGCGGTCCGGCTCGCGGTGCTGCGGCTCGTGCAGACGCGCTGGGTCACCCGCGGGACCCTCACGGTCTCGTCCGCCGACCTCGTCAACGGCGCGTGCTCCCGCCGGACCCTCGACATCCCCGGTGACCTCGGGTCGATCGGGGACTGGCTCGACCAGCAGCTCGATACCGTCCGGCGGCGCATCGCCGACCCCTCGCCGGCCCCGGGCCGCGACTGTGCCCAGTGCCGCTTCGTCGTGGGCTGCCCCGCCCACCCGGTCCGGGGCCGGATGTGGAGCCGCAAGGACGACCTGGTGGCGAGCGTGCTGTCGGTCACGCCCACGAATCTCGAGTCGTGGCACCGCTGCCCTCGAGAGTGGCGGAACCGGGAGGTCCTGGGCCTGCCGGCGAGCGACCCGGTGGAGGGCGCGTCCCACGGCCTCTTCGTCCACGACCTCCTGCGTCTCGTCCACCAGACCGGTTCCTGTCACGACGAGCACCATGTCGACGACGTGCTCGCGCTCCACGGCTCCGACCCCCGCGCCGCCGACGAGGTCCGACGCCACGCCGAGCGCTGCCCGCCGGGCGCGACGTCGGTCGGGCACGAGCTCGACTGGGTGCGGGCGAGCGGCGAGCCGCCGGTGTTCGTGGCCACGGCACGTCTCGACGCAGTGTGGGAGCACGACGGGATCCTCGACGTGCGCGACTACAAGACCGGCGCGGCACCCGACTACCCGCTGCGCGACGACCGGCGCGCACGGCTCCAGGCCTGGGTCGCGGCTGCGCACGCCGCGCAGCGTGGGCTTCGCTTGCGCGTTCGCTACGAGCACCTGTCGGTGGACGCGACGGCCGACCCCGAGCCTTGGGAGCCCGACGACGACGAGATCCGCGCCATCGAGGCCGAGCTCCGCGACACGGTTCGCGCGATGCGTGCCGAACGTGAGTTCACGGGCGTGCACGATCCCGATGTGTGCGGTCGCTGTCGCTACCGCTCGATCTGTCCCGACAGCGCAGCGCGCGGCGAGCCGTCGTGGCCGCGCGCCGAGCCCGTCGCTCCGGCTTCGTGATCGACCCGCGGACGCCGGTCATCGCCAGCGTCGGCCAGGCCGAGCAGCGTCCCGACGACCCGGCTGACGCGCTCGAGCCGATCGACCTGCTCGCGAGCGCTGCCCGCGAAGCGGATCGCGACGCGGGTACCGCCGGATCGGTCCTCGCCGCGGTCGACACCGTCGCGGTGGTCCAGATGGTCTCGTGGGCGTACCCCGATCCGGGCGCCTTGCTCGCACGGCGCCTCGGCTGCGAGCGGGTGACGCAGACGCTGACCTCGACCGTGGGCGGCAACAGCCCGCAGCTGCTCGTGAACACGCTGGCCCCTGAGATCGCGCGCGGCGAGGCCGACGTGGTGCTGCTCGGGGGTGCCGAGTGCGTGTACACCCGGTGGCGCGCCCGGCGCGAGCCGAAGACGTGGCTCGAGTGGACTCGAAGCCAGGACCCGCCCTGCACCCGCGTGATCGGCGACGACCGGCCGGGCAACAGCGACTACGAGATGGCACACCTCGCGGCCGCACCGACGCAGATCTACCCGCTCTTCGAAACTGCGCTACGCGCCGCTGCCGGACGTGGCATCGACGACCACCAGCGACACGTCAGCGAGCTCTGGGCGACGTTCGCCGCGGCCGCGGCACGGAACCCGCACGCCTGGTCGCGCGTCGCGTACTCACCCGAGGAGATCAGGTCGGTCGGCCCGGACAACCGCATGGTGACCTTCCCGTACCCCAAGCGGATGTGCGCCAACATCGACGTCGACCAGGCCGCCGCGATCGTGCTGTGCTCGTACGAGGCCGCGCGCAACGCCGGCGTACCCGACGACAAGCTCGTCTTCCCGTTGTCGGGCGCCGACGCGCACGACCACTACTTCTTCACCGAACGCGATCGTTTGTGCACGTCGCCCGCGATCCGTGCTGCCGGCACCGCCGCGCTGAGCGCAGCAGGTGCCGGCGTCGACGACGTGGCGCGGTTCGACCTCTACTCGTGCTTTCCATCCGCGGTGGAGATCGCGCTCGACGCGCTCGGCCTGGGCGGGCCGGCCGATGACGCGCGCCCGCTCACCGTGACCGGTGGGCTCGGGTTCGCCGGTGGTCCGGCGAACGACTATCCGACGCACGCGATCGCGGCGATGGTCGAGGCCTGCCGACACGACCCGGGCTCGATCGGGCTCGTCACGGCGCTCGGGTGGTACGTCACGAAGCACTCGATCGGCTGCTACTCGACCACGCCAGGCGCTGCGGGCTTCGTGCGCGTCGATCCCGCGACCACCCAGGCGGAGGTCGACGCGCAGCCGAGTCGGAAGGTCGCGGCCGGCTACGTGGGCCCGGCGACCGTGGAGGCGACCTCGGTGATGTTCGGGCGCGACGGGGAGCCGACCGCCGCCATCGTCAGCGCGCTGACACCCGACGGGAGCCGCGTCCTGGCCAACACACGCCACGCCGACGCGCTGCGAGCGATGACCCAGGAGCCTTGGGAAGGGGGCACGGTCGACCTCGTGATCGACGGGACCACCGGCACGCTCGCCTGACTCCGTTCGCCGGTCGTCAGCGTCGAGCCTTCCACGTGTCCCAGTACGTGATCTCGCCGGCGGGCCGACGTGCCGCGGGCTTGAAGTCGTCGCCGGTGAAGTACGCGATCGGGAGCAACGCGACTTGGACGAACTCCTCGGGCACGCCGAGGAGCTCGGCCGCCTCGGCTTCGTGCAGCAGGTGCAGCGTGGTCAGCGACGAGGCGAGCCCGCGACTGCGCAGCGCGAGCTGGAAGCTCCACACGGCGGGGAAGATCGAGCCGTACACGCCGGCCGCGCCTGCGTTGCCGGCTTCGGCGAGAACGCGGCCTTCGATGCACGGGACGACGTGCACCGGCACCTTGTGGAGGTGCTCGGCGAGGTACACCGACGAGTCGCGCACGCGCTCCATCTGCGCGTTGGTCTGCGTGGCCTCGGCCTCGCGCATCTGAATGTATGGGTAGAAGCCCTTGCGATAGATGTCGGCGAGCGCGGCGCGCTTCGCGTCGTCAGTGACGACGATCCACCGCCAGCCCTGAGAGTTGGAGCCGGTCGGCGCCTGGATCGCGAGCTGCAGGCACTCCTCGATGACGTCGGGCGGCACCGACCTGCCCAGGTCGAGGCGTTTGCGCACGGCGCGCGTGCTGGTGAGCAGATGATCGACGGTCAAGAGATCGAGCGTGGGCACGGTTCCCTCCGGCGGCTGGGAGGTGCCCATGTTGGCCGGTCGTGCCGTCGGTCGCCCGGCCCGGGCGCGCGCGAGCGATGGGGTCAGTCCCGCTCGGCCTCGGGGCGCAGGTCGACCCGCAGGGTGAGCACACCGTCGTCGAAGCTCCAGGTCGCGTCGCCGAGCATCGCGAAGTCCTGGAAGTCGAGCTGGGCCTGCTCGACGAAGCGCTGACGTTCGGGCCCGGCCACCGGGGGCAACGGCCGCTCACGCACCGCGTGTGCGCGGTCACGGAAGCGCTGGAGCATCCCTTCGACGTCCAGCTGATCAGGCATCAGATCCAGGCTACGCGCGGCGTGCGACGAGCACCCGATCCCGGCCGGTGAGATCGGCACGTACATCGGCGTGCTCGAAGCCTGCAGCCCGTACGCGCTCGATCGCAGCGTCGCGTTGTTGCGGCGCGAGCTCGCACACCAAGGCGCCACCCGGGTCGAGCCACTCGGGCGCGTCCGCGACGATTCGCTCGATCGCCTCGAGCCCGGTCGGCCCGCTGACGAGCGCGACGCGGGGTTCGTGCCGCGCGATCTCGGGTGCGAGCGCGTCGAGCTCGCCCTCCGTCACATACGGCGGGTTCGCGACGACGAGCCGGAGCCGTCCCCGCAACGCGTCGGGCAGCGCGTCGAACCAGTCCCCCTGCGCCAGCCGCACCTGCGTCGCTGCTGCGCCGGCGCCGGCGAGGTTTGCACGCGCGACCGCGAGTGCGTCGGTGCTCACATCGGTGGCCCAGACCTCGGCGTCGCGCAGCGCGCTGGCGAGTGCGAGAGCGAGCACGCCCGAACCCGTGCCGAGATCGGCAGCCAAGAACGTGGCGCCCGCCGGCGTCCGGCCCGCGACGACTCTGCCGCGTCGGGCGCCGAGCCGGACCGCCTCGTCGATCGCGACCTGCGCGGTGATCTCGGTCTCCGGACGCGGGATCAGCACGCGCGCATCCACCATCACGTCCAGTCCGAGAAACGCCCAGCTTCCGAGCACGTACTGCAATGGCTCGCCCGCGACGCGCCGCGCGACCATTCGCTCCACGCGCGCCGCCGCGCCCCGCGGGGCGCTCTGCGCGTCGGCCAGGACGAGCTCACCGCCGCGCCGCCCCGACGCCTCCTCGACGATCCGGTGTGCTTCGAGCGTCGGGGACGTCACGGCCGCGCCCGCGAGCGCTCGTTCCGCGTGCTCCCGCAGCTCCCGCCACGTCGGCATGAGGAGATCAGGAATCGCCCAGCTGCTCGGCCCGCCGCGCGGCCGCGAGCGCGTCGACGATCTCGTCGAGCGGCTCGCCGCCCGCGAGCACCTGGTCGAGGGCGTGCAAGGTGACGCCGACCCGGTGGTCGGTGACGCGGTTCTCCTTGAAGTTGTACGTGCGGATCTTCTCGGAGCGGCCGCCGCTCTTCACCTGGTCGCGCCGCGCCGACGACAGCTCGGCCTCCTGGCGTTCGCGCTCCAGCTGGAGGAGTCGGGAGCGGAGGATGCGCAGCGCCTTGTCCTTGTTCTGCAGCTGGCTCTTCTCGTCCTGGCAGCTGACGACGAGCCCCGTGGGCGTGTGCGTGATGCGGACAGCCGAGTCGGTCGTGTTCACGGACTGTCCACCGGGCCCGCTCGACCGGAAGACGTCGGTCTCGAGGTCATTCGGGTCGATGTCGACGTCGACCTCCTCGGCCTCGGGGAGCACGGCGACGGTGGCCGCACTCGTGTGGACGCGGCCCTGGCTCTCGGTGACCGGGACTCGCTGCACACGGTGGGGGCCGGCCTCGTACTTGAGGCGCGACCACGCGTCGTCGCCCTTCACGACGAGCGTTCCCTCCCGCAACCCGCCCATCTCCGACGCCTGGCTCGAGAGCACCTCGGTCTTCCAGCCGTGACGCTTGGCGAATGCCTCGTACATCGTCAGGAGGTCGCGGGCCCACAGGTTCGCCTCCTCCCCACCCTCCGCGCCGCGGACCTCGAGGATCACGTTCCGGCCGTCGTTGGGGTCACTCGGCACCAACAGCTCGCGCAGGCGCGCCTCGATCTCGGCGAGCCGCCGCGCCTTCTCGTCCACCTCGGACCGGAGGTACTCGCGCATCTCACCGTCGAGCTCGGCGCCCAGTAGCTCCCGCACGTCGGCAAGGTCGTCCTCCGTACGGCGATATTCGCGGTACGCGTCGACCACCGGGCGCAGCTCCCGATGACGGCGACCGGCCTCCCGCGCGGCGGCCTGGTCGCCGGACGCGTAGATCTCGGAAAGGCGTGACTCGAGCTTCTCCAGCTCCGTCTCGAGCTCCGCCAATTGCTCGAACACGCCGTCCAGGCTAGGCGGCTCGACCGCGTCGCTACGCGAACAGCGCGAACGTCAGTTAGATCAGACCTTGGAACTTGCTCCCCGAGTCGACGGCGGATTCCGCCGCGAACTCGTCCAACCACTTGTGGAAGTCGTCGCTGCCCGACCGATCGGCGATCGCGCGCGGAATCGCGGGGAAGTCGTACTCGTCGGTGGGCAGCGGCGGATGGTCGGCTTCCGGCTTGCGGGCGAGCGCCGCCTCGATCACCGGCTCGAGACGCTTCGCCTTCTCTCGCTGCTGTGATTCGTCACGCTCGAGGAACTCGGGGAGCACCTCCGTGCCGAACAGCTCGAGACTCTCCATGATGTGCTCGTGCCGGTTCTTGCCGGCCTGGCTGCAGAAGATCACCTGGTCGACGCCGCACGCCTCGTAGCGCCGCAGATACTCGCGGATCTGGTCGGGTGTGCCGATCGCGCCACGCAGGCCGAACACGCCGTCCTGCACGACCTTCGCCCCGAGCCGGTCCTCGTTCGCGCGCGCTGCCGTGACCGCGTCGGGGTCGTAGCCTTGTTGGGCGCGGCGCTCCCGGTACTCGGACCACACGTTGGTCCGCCCGGGCTGGTGGCGCCCGAACACGTAGTAGTGCGCGAGCGAGTACCCGAAGAAGTTCGCGCCCTCGAGCCCCCGCGCGATCGCCTGGTCCTCCTCGTCGTGGCACATGAACGTGGTGACGCAGGCGAGGTTCGCGTTGACCGCGTCACCTATCGGGACGCATTCGCGTGCGAGAGTCTCGTAGTAGTCGGTGATCCAGTGCTCGGCCTCCTCGGGGTTGATGAAGGCGAAGGCGAGTGCACCGATCCCCTGCTGCGCCGCGAGATGAATCGTGTCGCGCCGGCTGCACGCCACCCAGACCGGCGGATGGGGCTTCTGGAGCGGCTTCGGCACGACGTTGCGGGGCGGCATTGTCACGTACTTGCCGGCGTGACCGGTGAACGGCTCCTCCGTCATGCACCGCAGCGCGACCCGGAGGCCCTCTTCCCACATCTCGCGCTTCTCCAACGGATCGATGAGGAACGCGCCGAGCTCGGCCTCCGACGACGACTCGCCGGTCCCGAAGTCGGCTCGGCCGTTCGACACGAGGTCGAGGGTCGCGATGCGCTCCGCGACCCTCGCCGGATGGTTGAACGGAGGGGGCGTCTGGACGATCCCGTGGCCGAGACGCATCCGTTTCGTGCGCTGCGACACCGCGGCCAGGAAGACCTCAGGCGCGCTCGAGTGCGAGTACTCCTCGAGAAAGTGGTGCTCGACCTCCCACACGTAGTCGATGCCCAGCCGGTCGGCGAGCTCGCACTGCTCGAGGGCTTGCTGCAGCAACTCGTGCTCCGACTCCTCGGTCCACGGCCGCGGCAGCTGGTGCTCGTAGAAGATCCCAAATTTCACGCGGCGGCCCCCAAGGCGTGGAACTCGTCCAGGATCGCGCCGCGACGCGGGTTGCGCTCGACTGCCCGTTCCACCTCGGCGACCGCGAACTGCACGTTCCGCTCGCGGCGTGGGCCCAGGGAATCGGCCAGCCCTCGCTCCCACAGCTCCGCGACGACGTCGCGGCCGCGGACGCGGCGACCGGACTCACCGATCAGCATGCGGTCGCGGATCTCGGTGAGCGCGGTCCGCAGGTACTCGACGTGCGGCTGCTCGTCCTGGCGGATGTACGAGACGAGACGCGCCGCCTCCCCCTCGCCCGCAACGACCGCGTCGTCGGCGAGCAGCTCCTCGGCCCACGCGAACGTGTGGAACGCGGAGACCTCGATCAGGAGGATCCCGATCATCCGCTGGATGGTGAGCTCCAGCCCAGCGTCGAGATCGGGGAACACGCGCTCCGGGACGCGTGTAGGCCGTCCGCTCCCGATGCCCATGCGCTGCATCATGCGCTCGGTCTCGTCCTCGGTCACCGGGTCCTCGAACGCGACATCGCGCGCCGCGAACCACATCTCGCGGTGCCCGCCCTCGCCGGCCCAGCCCGCCTCGTCGCGCGCGTGCGCCTCGAAGAGCCCATGCTCGAGGTACGCGACCGCGGTGCCAGCAACGCTCTCCTCGAAATGACGCTGCGGATCGGGACCGAGCGTCGCGTGCCGGATCAACGCGCCGAATCCTTCGACCGTGCCGATCCGCGTGAGCTGCGCGACGATCGGCTCCCTCACTCCGTTGCGCAGCAGCGACTTCGCCTGCGCGACGTTCGGGTACGCCGGCGGCCACGTCGCGAGCGGGGCGTCGAGGAGGTCGGTGTCGAACTCCGCGCGGTGACGCGCCTGCCAGCGACCGATCGCCGGTGTGCGGTGGAGGGTCCGCGGCGAGCGGTACGCGCCGCCGGCGTCGAAACCGCCATGACAGCGGGTGCCCCGGACGACGAGTGGCGTCTCGACCGGGTGCGACGCCAGGAGGTCACGCTCGTCCCACTCGAGCGGCACGCTGCCCTCGGCCACGAACCCAGGGTATACTCATGAGTATACCTATGGCAAGTGCCCCGGTCTCCACGGTCACCGGTCCGCTCCCCCGCTCCGAGCGGCGAGCCGTGATCCTGGCCGGCGCCGCCCATGCCTTCGCGCAGAAGGGCTACGCCGCGACCTCGATGGAGGACATCGCGGCCGCTTCCGGCATCACGAAGCTGATCGTGTACCGCCACTTCACTTCCAAGGAGGAGCTGTACCGGGCCGTGCTCGAACGGGTCGCGACGCGGATGCGCGACGAGTTCATCGCCCGCTTCAACCTCGGTCCTGCCGGGGACGCCGCGGCGAACGCGTACCTCACGGTCGCGCGCGAGGACCCCGCCGGGTTCCGCCTCCTGTGGCGTCACGCGGCGCGCGAGCGCCCCTTTGCCGAGTACGCGGCAAGCCTGAGGGCGCGCGCCGTCGCCGCGGCGCGCGACCTGCTCCGGCCGTTCGTGCGCGTCGACCTGCTCACGTGGGCGTCGGAGTCGACGGTCAGCTTTCTCGTCGAGGCGACCTTGAACTGGCTCGAATGGGGAGACGACGCGCGTGACGACGAGTTCGTCGCACTCGCGACGTCGGGCCTGCACGCGCTCGTCGGTGCGTGGGCCGCGCCCCGCTGACCGCCGGAAGCGGCCGCCTCAGGCGGTGCCGAAGGCAGGCTGTGGGACGCCCACTCGCTGCGTCGAGCGCGACTCCACCTCCGCGAGCTGCTCGGCCGTCATCGCGGCGCGCAGCGACGTGATCGCCACCTCGAGCTGGTCGAGCGTCGGCTCACGCGTGGTGAGCCGCTGGAGCGCCAGGCCCGGCGTCATGAGCGTGCGCACCCAGCGCCGCTCCATGTGCTTGGCCGCGAAGCGGATCACCTCGTAGCTCAGGCCGGCGATCAGCGGGAGCAGCACGATCCGTGACGCAATGAGCAACGGGAGCGCGGGCCGGCCGACGAACGAGTACACGAAGATGGTGACGACCATCACCGTGAGCAGGAAGTTGGTGCCGCAGCGGACGTGCTCGGTGGTGAATCGCTGCGCAGACTCCGGCGTGAGCTCGACCTGGTTCTCGTAGGCCGCGATCGCCTTGTGCTCGGCGCCGTGGTACTGGAAGACGCGCTTGATGTCGGGGACGAGCCCGATCAACCCGAGGTAGCCGAGGAAGATCCCGAGCCGGATGCCGCCCTCGACCAGGTGGTACGTGAACCCGTGGACGTCGAGCCAGTCGCCCAGCGCGCTCGTGCCCAGCGCCGGGATGAGGATGAACACGCCCAGGAAGAAGGCCATCGCGACGCCCATCGTCCAGCCCATGGCCTTGGACGACACGCGCTCCTCCTCGGGCAGCTGCCGGTCGGCCGACCACAGCAGTGCCTTGAAGCCGAGCGAGAGCGACTCGGCGAGCGACATGACCCCGCGCACGAGCGGCACCTTCCGCCAGCGGTCACCCCATGTCGGCGCGTCGTGGACCGCGAGCTCGATCTCCCCGGAAGGGCTGCGCACCGCGACCGCCCACGTGCGCGCGCCGCGCATCATCACCCCTTCCATGACGGCCTGGCCGCCCATGTAGCGGGGCTCGGACGAGGGCACTACTTCTTCTGTGCCTTCGCGTACCGGCGCTGGAACCGCTCGACACGCCCACCCGTGTCGACCAGCTTCTGCTTGCCCGTGTAGAAGGGGTGGCACTCGGAGCACAGCTCGACGCGCAACGAGGGCACCGTCGACCTCGTGACGAACTCGTTGCCGCACGAGCAATGCACCCGACACTCGACGTAGTCGGGGTGGATGTCGGCCTTCATGAGGAACTCCTAGCCTACCGAGTCGTTTCGACAACGCCTACGGCGGGCCGAGTGTTCCCGCGGACTCACGAACCCGGCGTGGGTGCCTTGGCGATCTCCGCGAGGAACTCGTCGTTGCTCTTGGTGGTTCGGATCTTGTCGATGAGCAGCTCGAGCCCGGCGCCGCCCTCGAGGGCGTTCAAGACCCGGCGGAGCTTCCAGACCTGGTTGAGCTGGTTGCGCTCGAAGAGCAGCTCCTCGTGGCGGGTGCTCGACGCCTCGACGTCGATCGACGGGTAGATGCGTCGCTCCGAGAGGCGGCGGTCGAGACGCAGCTCCATGTTGCCCGTGCCCTTGAACTCCTCGAAGATCACCTCGTCCATGCGGCTGCCGGTCTCGATCAGCGCGGTGGCGATGATCGTGAGCGAGCCGCCCTCTTCGATGTTGCGGGCCGCCCCGAAGAACTTCTTCGGCGGGTACAAGGCGGTCGAGTCGACACCACCGGAGAGGATGCGGCCGGACGCGGGCGCCGAGAGGTTGTAGGCCCGGGCAAGGCGGGTGATCCCGTCGAGCACGATCACGACATCGGTCTTCATCTCGACGAGCCGCTTGGCCCGCTCGATCGTGAGCTCGGCCACCTGGGTGTGCTCGTCGGACGGCCGGTCGAAGGTGCTCGCGCACACCTCACCGCGGATGACGTGGCGGCGCATGTCGGTGACTTCCTCGGGCCGCTCGTCGACGAGCAGCACCATGAGGTGGACCTCGGGGTTGTTGCGCTCGATGGCGTAGACGATCTGCTTGAGGATCGTCGTCTTCCCGGCCTTGGGCGGCGACACGACCAGACCGCGCTGCCCCTTGCCGATCGGCGACAGCAGATCGACGATGCGGCCCGTGATCTCGAGGGGGTTCTCGGAGCCCTCGAGACGCAGCCGCTCGTCGGGGAACAGCGGCGTGAGGTCCTCGAAGCGCGGCCGACCGCGTGCGGCGTCGGGCGTCATGCCGTTGATCTCGTCGACCCGCAGCAGCGCCGGGTACTTCTCGTTGCTCGCCTGTGGGCGAGAGAAGCCGCGGACGAAGTCGCCCTTGCGCAGCGCGAAGCGCCGCACCTGCGACGCCGACACGTACACGTCGTTGCGGCCGGCGAGGTAGCCGGTGGTGCGGAGGAACCCGTAGCCCTCGTCGCGCAGCTCGAGGAGGCCCTGGGCCTCGACGGGCTCGCCCTGCGGCTCCTGGGGCCGCGATTCGCCGCCCTCCTGCTGGCCTCGCCCCCGGCGACGGCGGCGACGCCGGTTCGCGTTGCCGTCCCCGTAGGAGGCCCGCTCGTCCTCGGCGTCGATCTGGACGTTCGACGTGCCCGGCGCCTCGTCGGTGCCGGTCGTCTCGCCGTTCGCGCTGCGCCGCTGCTCGGCGCGGTCCCCGCCGTCGGCGGGGGTCGTGGGCGCGCGACGCGGACGCGGCGCGATCTCGGGTTCGGGCGGCGCGTCGGCCGCGATCGACGCTTCCTCGGCTGCCAGCGCCTCGACCGGGTCGGCCGTGAGCTCCGACGCGCGCGCCGAGCGGACGGTGCGGGGCTTGCCGCCGGCCTCGTCGGCGCCGGGCGCGCCGTTGGAGGTACCGGAGTCGGGGGTCTCGCCGTTGGCCGCGGCGAGGATCGCGTCGATCAGCTCTGCCTTGCGCATGCGGGTGGGTGCCTTGACGCCCATCGCGCCGGCGATCGCGTGGAGCTCCTCGCGATCCTTGCCGTCGAGCATCGACCGGTCGAGCTCTTGAGTGCTCATGTGGGGTGTTGCTCCTGGTCGGGGACCAAAGAAATGGGGGGCCGCCGCGGTGCTCCGGCCCCTGCGCCGGCGTGACGGACTGCCAATCTGGCCACCGGCAGCCGCTGCTGCGGGTGGCGCTCGGGAACTCACCGCCGGGATCGGTGTGCGCGAACGAGGGATCGTTCTGCGCGAGGCCCGGGTCGAGAGGACCGCGGGGTAGCCGCACCGAGGCGGCGGGAACACCTGCACTCTACCCGGGTGCCGCCACCCGGGGCAAGGAAACGCGTGACGTCCGGAGCCCTAGGCGTCTGCAGGGGACTCGGACGGAGCCCCGATCCGGCCTTCGCTGACGGCCACGGCAAGCTCGAGCCGCGACGCGCACCCGGTCTTCGCGAACAGTCGCGACAGGTAGACCTCGACGGTCTTGGGGCTGATCAGGAGGGTGTGGGCGATCTGACGGTTGGTCAGCCCATCGCGGACCAGCTGGCACAGCCGAACCTCGGTGTCATTGAGGGCACCGTGCCTGGCGGGCCGGCTGCGCGGCGCCTCGAGCCCGGCTGCCTTCATCGCGTGCGCGACGCGGCGTCGCCACGACTCGGCACCGAGATCGCGGTATGTCTCGTACGCCGCGCGCAGGTTCGCCGGCGCTTCGTCGCCGAGCTCGCCGAGCGTCAGCCGGCAGTGCGCCGCTTCGACCACCAGCCCCGCGTCGTCGGCGCGGACGACCGCGGCGCGGCCGGCTTCCACGTCTCCGTCGATCGTCGCGTGCAGGCGGTCGAGGATCAGCTGAGCCCACGGAGAGGTCGACGCTTGCAAGACGTCGTCGGCTTCCTTCGCCCAGCGGGCTGCCGCGTCGTGGTTGTCGCGGTCGAGCTCGATGCCGACGAGCCGGTCGAACACGCCGTGCAGCTCGGCTCGCCGCCCGCACGCCATGTCGTGCTCCCATGCGGCCTCGAGCAGGCCCACCGCCTCGTCGAGCTCACCGAGGGCCTCGTGCAGCAGCGCCCGCGCCCAGAGAGCGCTACTCGGAGCGAACCGCTCGCCTTCGAGCTGGTCGTAGGCGATGCGTGCACCGGCATAGTCACCACGAGCCACCCTGATCGCGAGATCGGCGGCGCGGGCCAGAGAGACCCACGCCTCGGCCGGCTGCGGAGGAAGCGACAGCCATCGCGTGCGTTCGAGCGCCTTGTCCCATCGCCCCGCGAGCCAGTCGGTCATCGTCGCGGAGACCTCCAAGAGCTCGCGCAACGCTGTGCCTCCGAGTGCGTCGCGCAGCGCCCCCGCTTCGGCGAGTGCGGCATCCGAGTCGCGTACGAAGCCGCTCGTTGCGAGCAACGTCGCACGCTGGGCCAGTGCACCGAGTCGCGCCGCCGGACCGAGGTGCTCGCTCGCGGTCGAGCGCCGGCCGAGGTACTCGAGGCACGCGGCGACGTCGCCCTTGGCGTGGACCGCGCCGGCGAGCGCGCCCCAGGCCAGCGCGCGTGCGCCGTCGTCGTCACCTGCGAGGTCGAGGGCGCGACGGGCCTCATCCTCGGCCTCGGCGAAACGGTGGAGGTGAGCGAGCAGCATGCCGCGCTCCGCGTGGAGCCGCGGCAGCGGCTCGTCCGACGCCGAGAGCACCGCGCTCGCCTGTGCGAGCGCTTCCTCGAACGCCCCGATGATCGTGAGGCTGGCGACGAGCACACCGGCCGTACGCGAGCGAGCCCGGCTCGGTGGCATGAGCTCGAGCGCGAGACGGCCGGCGTCCGCTGCTCGCTCGAACTGCGAGGCCAGGAAGAACGTGCGTGCCTGCTCGGCCCGCAGCGCGCCGCGGCGCGCGTCCTCGGCGGGCAGGAGCTCGAGCGCCCGGGTGTACCAGGCCGCGGCCGAAGCCGGTGCCGACGACGACGCGGCCCGGGCCGCCTCTTCGAGCACCGCGACGGCGTCGTTGTCGCCCGGCGCGGCCGACACCGCGAGGTGCGTCGCCAGGTCCGGCAGCGCGACGGGCAGGCCCGCCGCCCGATCGGCGAGCAGCCGCGCGGCGATGAGCCCGTGCACGCGGCGTCGCTCGGCCGGGCCGAGGTCCTCGTAGAGGGTCGCCCGGAGGATCGGATGGACGAACTCGTACCCCTCGTCGCGCCGCAGCACCCTGGCGTTCACCAGGATGTCGAACGAATCTTCGACGGTCGGCTCGTCGAGCTCGGTGATCGCGGCGAGCAGCGGCAGGTGGTCGACGTCGAACCGGCGGAACGCCGTGAGCGCACGGGCAACGCTGCGCGCCGCGGGGCCGAGGTTGAACAGCCGGTACACCAGCGTGCTGCGGCCGCTGAGCGTCGGCGGTGCGGCTTCGTCCGCGAGCCGGCACTCGTCGTGATCGACGACGAGCGCGCCGGACGCCTGGAGCGAACGCACCCCTTCCTCCACGTAGAACGGATTGCCCTTCGCCGCCTCGAAGAGCGCACCGACGAGGCGCTCGTCGGGCGTCGCCGACACCACCGCGCGCGCGACCGCACGGACCTCGTCCCGGTCCAGTGGCCCGAGCTCGATCACGCTCGCGAGGCTGTCGCGAGCGAGCTGCTCGACCGCAGACTGGAGCTCGACCGAGACGTCAGGCGGATGCGACCGCATCGTGGCGACGAACGCGATCGGCGCGGTCTGGAGGTGGCGGACGAGCAACGCCACGAGCGTCAACGTGTCGGAGTCGGCCGCGTGGAGATCGTCGATTGCGAGCACGACCGGTCGACGATCGCACCACTCGCGCAGCAGGCGTTCGAGCCCCTCGAAGAGGCGGTGCACGGGCACCGCATCGCGCTCCGTCCCGCCGGCGAGCAGTGCAGTGAGGCCCTCCTGGACCGTCTCGGCTGCGTCGACGAGCTCGGGATCGTGCTCGGCGGCCAGCGCCGGCCAGACGGCTGCACGGATGGCGGCATACGGCAGATAGCGGTCGAGCTCGTCGAGGCGGCCGTGCAGGACGTCGTGGCCCAGCAGCTCCGCTTGCGCGAGCGCCTCGGTCAGCAGCCGTGACTTCCCGATCCCGGGCTCGCCGCGGATCACGACCGTGACCGCGCCGCCGGCTCGTGACGCCTTGAACGCCTCGACGAGCTGCTGGAGCTCGGAGTGGCGGCCGACGAGTGCCCCGGTCATGCCGCGATCACGCTACCGACCGGCGTCGTGGCACGCGCCCGCGCCGAGCCGAGTCAGGCGCGGGTCGTTCCGGTGGCGCCCGCGATCATCCCCTCGAGGACCTCGAGCAGCGACATCCATCCGCTGAACGGCAGCGTCGGGCCCGACGCGAGGCGGGCGGTGCCCTCGACGTGCACAACCGAGTCGTCGCGCACGGCGGGCACGACACTGACCTCGATCGTGAGTGGCTGTCGCCGGTTGCTCCCGCTGGCCTCGTCGAGCGTGTCCACGCGCTGATCATGCGCGCGCCGCCCGACCGGCTCCAGTAGGGAACCACCTATCCCTTGCCCTATCCCTTGCCGTTGCACGTGGCGCGCACGGATAGGGATCCCCCTACTAGCACCGCACCCCGGCCGATGGTCCGATGAGCACAGCCACAGCGGGGGGAGATCGCGTGTCGGTCCGAGGAACGTGCGAGCAGCGGTTCGCGGAGGTGGAAGCAGAGCTCGAGCGGAACCTCGCCGAACGCGGTGAGGTCGGCGCTTCGGTCTGTGTGACCGTCGACGGCGAGACCGTCGTCGACCTGTGGGGCGGCACCGCCGACCCCGACTCGGGAAGCCCGTGGGGCGATGACACCCTGTGCCTCGTCTGGTCGTGCGGCAAGGGTGCGACCGCGCTCTGCGCGCACATGCTCGCGTCACGCGGCGAGCTAGACCTCGACGCGCCCGTCACCGCGTACTGGCCCGAGTTCGGCAAGAACGGCAAGGAAGGCGTCCCCGTCCGCCTGCTCCTCAACCACCAGGTCGGTCTGCCCGCATTGCGGGAGCCCCTCCCCCCGGGTGGCTTCAACGACTGGCAGCTGATCGTCGAGCGCCTCGCGGCCGCGGAGCCGTTCTGGGAGCCCGGGACGCGGCACGGCTACCACGGCTTCACGTTCGGCCACCTCGTGGGTGAGGTCGTGCGGCGCGTGAGCGGCCGGTCGCTCGGCACGTTCCTGCGCGAGGAGGTCAGCGAGCCGCTCGGCCTCGACCTGTGGATCGGCCTCCCCGAGGAGCAGGAGCCGCGCGTCGCGCCGACGATCCCGGTCGCACCGCCTTCGCCCGGCGAGGAGCTGTCGAGCATGTACCAGGTCGCGATGAGCGACCTCACGTCGGTTCCGGCGCTGATGTTGATGAACAACGGCGGCCACTTCGAGACGTGCAACACGCGCGCCGCCCACGCCGCCGAGATCCCCGCGGCCAACGCGATCGGCAATGCGCGCGCGCTCGCCGGCCTGTACCGGCCACTCGCGCTCGGCGGTGCGTTCGACGGTGTCCGCCTCGTCGACGAGTCGCAGCTCCTGCTCATGTCCGCGGTGAGCTCGGCGTCGTCGTACGACGCGTCCGTGTGCGTGCCGACGCGTTGGACGCTGGGGTTCGCGAAGACGGTCGACAACCGGCACCTCGCAACCGCCGATCAGTCGAGTGTGCTCTGGTCGGAGGACGCGTTCGGCCACCCCGGGATGGGCGGTTCATGCGGGTTCGCGGATCCGCGCGCACGGATGTCGTTCGGTTACTCGATGAACAAGCACGGCGCGGGAGCCGGGCTGGACGAGCGCGGACAGGCGCTCATCGACGCGGTCTACCGGGCCCTGGGCTACCGACAGACCACAGGAGGGTGGTTCACATGAAGCGGTTCAAGCCGGCAGTCGCGTTGCTCGCGACCGCCATCACGGTCGGGGCTTGGGCGCCTGCCGCAGTTGCCGGCGGAGCCGGCGCCTCGACGCCTGGCGTCACCGATACCGAGATCAAGATCGCGGTGATCGGTGGCTTCACCGGTCTCACGGGCGCGATCACGGAGCGCGGGTACGAAGGCCTCCAGACGTGGGCCGACGAGGTCAACGACGCGGGCGGCATCAACGGCCGGAAGGTCTCGCTCCAGAAGTTCGACCACAAGGAGACGGCCGACGGTGGTGTCGCCGCGTGCAAGGACGCGCTCGAGATCGACCCGTTCGTCGTGAGCGTGCCGGAGGGCGTCGAGGCGAACCTCACCGCCACCGACTGCCTCGACAAGGCGGGCGTTCCGACCCTGTACTTCGCGGGGACGAACGACCCCAAGTGGAAGCAGGCGTTCTCGTATATCCCGACCGCCGCCGCGCAGGGCAAGTCGCTCGCGAGCTTCACGAAGGACGTGCTCGACGGCGCGAAGAAGAAAATCGGCGTCATGTACGAGAGCGGCCAGGCTCCCGAGTCGGGCGCCAAGGCGTTCTTGAAGGCCGCCAAGAAGCTGAAGCTCGACATCGTCGACAAAGAGGTGGTGGAGCCGTCGCAGTCGTCGTTCGTGCCGCAGCTCCAGCGGCTTCAGAACGCGGGGGCCGAGATCGTCTGGCTCGCGGCCGTGAACACCTCGCTCGGGATCTTCCGTGACGCGAAGCAGATCGGCTTCGAGCCGCAGTTCACCGGCGGAGGCTTCACGTTCGACTTCCTGAGCAGCCTGCTGAAGGATCAGGTCAAGGGCGTGAAGGGCCTGCGCTTCGGGGCGACGGTCGACTCAGACGCGTACAAGAAGTACGACGCGGTCATGAAGAAGTACGGCCGCAGCAAGAGCCGCGAGAAGGACAATGAGGCGTTCCTGTTCTACGGTCACGGCCTCCTGCTCGGCGAGATGCTGACCCAGGCCGGTCCGAACCCGACGCGTGAGTCGTTCGTGGCCGGTGCCGAGAAGATCAAGAACTTCAAGACCGGCATCCTGCCGCCCATCACGTACGGGCCCGGCGACCACGTCGGCGCCGACGCGTCGTACCCCACGGTCTGTTGCAACAGCGACTTCACGTGGAAGGGCGCGGGCGCGCCCAAGGCGAAGTTCTGAGCCCGTGCCGCAACGAGCCCAGCGAGTGGAGGCACAGCCGAGCGAGCGCCCGCGGGCCGGGTACACCGGCCCGCAGCGAGCGAGGCCATCGAGGTGAGCGAGCGCCCGCGGGCCGGGTACACCGGCCCGCAGCGAGCGAGGCCATAGAGGTGAGCGAGCGGTCCTTCAGGTCGACGAAGGGGAGCCCGGTGCTGCCCACCGAGCGAGCGAGGCCATAGAGATGGACACCGTCATCGTCAACGGGTTCTTCGTCGGCGTGGTCTACGGCCTCGTCGCCGTCGGGCTGGTCGTCACCTACCGGTGCTCCAGGGTGATCAACTTCGCCTACGGCGAGATCGGGATGCTCGGCGCGTTCGTCTTCTCCGAGCTCTGGCTGGACAACGGTGTTGCGATGGGTGTCGCCCTCGCGGCCGGGATCGCGGTCTCGGCCGCGCTGGGCGGTGCCACCGAGGTCGTGGTGATGCGCCCGCTGCGCGACCAGCCCCGGCTCGCAGCGATGGTCGGCACGCTGGCCGTCGGCGTGCTCATCATCACGTACGCCGTCAGGCGCTACACGATCACGCCGCGCTACACGCTCCCTCTCATCAGCGGTGACGGCTTCCGGATCGCGGGCGTGTTCGTGTCGCGCCAGCAGCTCCTGACGCTTGCGATCGCGCTGGTCATCGTGCTCGGGCTCTGGCTGGTGAACCGCTACACGTCGTTCGGCCTGCGGCTCCGAGCCACGGCCCTCGACTCCTATGCCGCCGGCCTCGTCGGCGTGAACAACAACGTCGTCTCGCTCGTCACGTGGATCTTCGCCGGCGCGCTCGCCGGGCTCTCGGCGATCCTCATCGCGCCGACGGTCTCGATGGACGTCTTCTTCATGACGCAGCTTCTCTTCTGGAGCCTGGCGGCAGCGCTCATCGGCGGCCTCACCAGCGCGGGTGGCGCGTTCGTCGCGGGGATCCTGCTCGGGATCGCCGAGGCGGTGATCCGGTACAAGTCGCCGGACATCGGCGTCGATGTCGGACTCGAGCAAGCGGTGCTCGCCGTGTTCATCATCGTCATGCTGCTCGTCCGCCCGGCGGGGCTCGTCCGCTCGCGGTACTGACGATGACCGAGCAGCACGCGCTCGTCTCCCCCAGCCGGGCTCTGGGCGCGGTGCTTGCCGCTGCCGCACTCGTGGTGTTGCCGCTGGCGCTCTCCGAAGCCGACATCTACAAGCTCGGGCTCGTCGTGATCGTCTTCGTCGGCGCGGTCGGCCTGCACATCCTCGTGAACTGGGCCGGCGAGCTCTCGCTCGGCCACGCCGCACTCATCGGCGCGCCCGCGTTCCTCGTCGCGAAGCTCAGCGCCGACCACGGCGTCTCGACCGCCGCACTGCTCCCGCTCGGGCTCCTCGTCGGCGCGTTCATCGGCACGGTCGTCGGGCTTCCCGCCCTCCGGGCGCGCGGGTTGCAGGTCGCCCTCGTCACGTTCGCGGCTGCGATCGCGATCGACCGGTACTTCTTCACCAAGGAATGGTTCGTCGGCCCGGCCGGCGGCGCGCGGGTGGACCCGCCCGACCTCGGGGTCGCGACCCTGACCACCGCCAAGTCGCTGTGGGTGTTCCTCGCGGTCCTCGTCGTCCTCGCCGTGGTCGTTGCGTGGCTGTTGTACCACTCGAAGATCGCACGCGGGCTCCTGTGGATGAGCGCCGATCCCGCCGCAGCGAGCGCGTTCGGCATCCCGATCGGCCGCTACCGCGTGCTCGCGTACTCCATCGCAGGCGCGTACGCGGGCTTTGCCGGCGCGCTCACGACGATGTGGGTACAGCGCCTCACACCGGCCGCGTTCCCCATCCGACTCTCGTTCACGTACCTCATCATCGTGGCGCTCGCCGGAACCGGCTTCCTCCCCGGCGTTGCGCTCGCGGCGTTGTTCGTCGAGGGTGGACGGTTGTTCCTGCCGGGTGCCGAGGCGATCGTCCTCTACGGCGCGCCGATCGGCTTGATCATCACGCTGACCCGGTACCGCGGCGGGCTCAACGGCGCGCTGGCGCGCAGCGCCGACCTCCTGCGTCGACGTCGCCCGTCGGTGGGGGCGCCGGAGCCCGACGAGCATCTCGCGCCGGTCGCCGCGATCACGCCACTGGTGCGACCGGCGAGCAAGACGCCGCTGCTCGACGTGCGGGACGTGCGCGTCTCCTTCGGGGGTCTCCAGGCCGTCGACGGAGTGTCGCTGCACGTCGACGAGGGTGCGATGGTGGGCCTCATCGGCCCGAACGGTGCGGGCAAGACCACGCTCTTCAATTGCATCACCGGGCATCAGCGGATCAACTCCGGCCGCGTGCTCTTCGACGGGCGCGACATCACCCGCCTCCGTCCGCACCGGTGCGCGCAGCTCGGGATCGGCCGCAGCTTCCAGAACCTCGGGTTGATGGTCCACGAGACCGTCGACCGCAACGTGATGGCCGCGCAGCACTTGGGCGCGGGGTACGCAGGTTGGGACGTGCTCGCGGGGCCGTGGCGCTGGGCGCGCGGCGAGCGGCGTCTCGCGGCCCGTACTCGTGACGCGCTCGATGCGTTCGGGCTCGCCGAGGAGCACGACCGCCCCGTGGAAGACCTCCAGTTCGCGGCAGCCCGTTTCGCTGAGCTCGCCGCGGTCGTGGTCGAGTCACCCCGCCTGGTCCTGCTGGACGAGCCGACGACGGGCCTCGACGCGGGCGAGATCGCTCGTCTCGTGAAGGTGCTCGAGCGCCTACGCGGTGACGGAGCGACGGTCCTCGTCATCGCCCACGACGTCGGCTTCGTGATGGGCTGCTGCGACTACGTCTACGTGCTGTCCGAGGGACACATCCTCAGCGAAGGGCTCCCCGAAGACGTGCAGCGCGACCAGAGCGTCATCGACACGTACCTGGGGATGAGCGCGTGAACGGCCTGCTCCACGTCGACCGGCTGACGACCGGGTACCTCCACGCCCCGGTGCTGCGCGACGTGTCCATCGACGTCGGCGAGGAGATCGTGGCCGTCTTCGGGGCGAACGGCGCGGGGAAGACGACGATGCTGCGGGCGCTGTCCGGCACCGTACGCACGTGGTCGGGTCGGGTCTCGATCGAAGGACGCGACCTCGGACGCGCGTCGCCATGGCGGCGAGTGCGCCTCGGGCTCGCGCACGTGCCCGAGGGCCGGCACGTCTTCGGGGCGATGACCGTGCGCGAGAACCTCGAGGTCGCGGGGCTTGCGGGAGACGACCGCGATGCCGCGCTCGAGTCGGTGCTGACGCTGTTCCCCCGTCTCGGCGAGCGCTCCGGCCAGGCGGCCGGGAGTCTCTCGGGCGGCGAGCAGCAGATGCTCGCGATCGGCCGCGCGCTCATGACGACGCCGCGCGTGCTGCTCGTCGACGAGATGTCGGCTGGGCTCGCGCCGATCGTGGCCCAGCAGCTCGTCGACGGGCTGCGCCGGGTGAGCGCGTCGGGCGTCGGGCTGCTGCTCGTCGAGCAGAGCCCGCACCTCGTTGCCGACGTCGTCGACCGCGTGTACCTGCTCGAGCAGGGCCGGATCGTGGGCGAGGGAACGCTCGACGCACTCGGCGGCGTCGACGCGATCGCCGACCTCTATCTCGGCCTGCACGAGAAGAGAGCGAACGGGCGGACGGTGAAGGCCTGACCGCGATGAAGCAGCTGAGCGGCAAGGTCGCGGTCGTCACCGGTGCAGCGCGCGGAATCGGTCGTGCGCTTGCCGAGCACTTCGCCGCCGAAGGGATGCACGTCGTGCTCGCCGACCTCGACGCCGAAGCCGTGCGCGACGCCGCCGACGATGTGCGCAGCCGCGGCGTCGAAGCGATCGCGGTGCCAACGGACGTCGCGGACGCTGCCGCAGTCGGAGCACTGGCCACCGCCACACGCGACCACTTCGGGACTGCACACGTCGTGTGCAACAACGCGGGAGTCGGCGGCGCGACCCGCCGTTCGTGGGAGGTTCCCGTCGACGTCTGGGAGTGGGTCCTGCGCGTGAACGTGGTCGGCGTCGTGAACGGCATCCAGGCGTTCGTCCCCATGCTGCTCGCCCAGGACGAAGGCCACATCGTGAACACGTCCTCGCTCACCGGCCTGTCCTCGGTGCCGTATCTCGCGCCGTACTCGGCTTCGAAGCACGCCGTCGTCGCGATCTCTACCGCACTGTTCCACGAGCTCGCATTCGCACGGGCCAACGTGGGCGTGACCGTCGTGTGCCCGGGGTTCACTCGCACCGGCATCATGACGTCGGCCCCCGAGCACGGCGACGACCCCGGTGCCGCGCTCGTGCGCGAGACGTTCGAGCGGGGCGTCGGTGAGGGCCTCGATCCTTCGGTCGTCGCCGGCCTCACCGTCGAAGCCGTGCGCGCCGGGCAGTTCCTCGTGACGACGCACCGCGAGGTCGTCGAGCGCGCGCTCGACGCGATGAAGGCACTCGTCGCGGGCGGGTTACCGTCTCTCGTCACCCTTTCGTAGAGGAGCACGGACCATGGCCATCGAGCTCGTCCCGTTGTGCACCGCGACGATCACGCTCCGCGATCCGATCATCATGCCGAACACGCCTGCCGGCACCCGCGTCATCGCCGAGGTCGATGAGGCGTTCCTCGAGGGCGAGAGGCTGCGGGGAAAGAAGAAGGGTGTCGCCGCGGCCGATTGGGCGGTTCTCGGTACCGATCTGACGCTCACGCTCGACGTGCGCGGGCTGTTCGAGACCGACGACGGCGCGCTCGTCTACACGACGTACCGAGGTCGCAGCGACTTGTCGCAGGGCCCGGGTGTCGCACCGCTCTACGCGGCGCCGCTCTACGACACCGGCGACGAGCGCTACGCGTGGCTCAACCGCATCCAGGCAGTCGCCAAGGGAAACCTCGCCGGTCAGACGCTCACCTACGAGATCTACGAGGTGCGCTGAGTCACCTTGTCTGGGTCGCTCGCTGCGGCGCAGGATACCTGCGCCGCGGACGCTCGCTCCCTGGCGAGCGACCTGCGCTCCCTCCGGTCGCTTCGGTCGCCGCGCGCGACTCGGGTCTACGAGGTGCGCGAGTCGCGCGCGAGTAGACGCGGCATCAGCAGGTGCGCGGGCACGGGCGTCGCGCCCGCGACGGCGCGCTCGGTGTACTCGCCGCCCGCCGCGTCCGCCGTGGAATCGAACAGCAGATAGGGAACGGGGTCGGGCGTGTGCGTGCGCAGCACGCAGGGAGTCGAGTGGTCGGGCAGCAGCAGCAGCCGGTACGGCTGGCCCCCGAGCTCGTCGACGAGGGGACCGATGATCTCCGCGTCCCAGCGTTCGAGCGCGACGACCTTCTCGCCGACCGCGCCCTGGTGACCGGCCTCGTCGGTCGCCTCGACGTGCACCAAGAACAGGTCGCGGTCGGCGAGCGAACGTAGACACGCGTCGGCCTGCGCGCGGTAGTCGTTGTCGAAGCCGGCCGTCGCGCCCGGGACGTCGACCACGTCGAGGCCGGTGAGGACGCCCAGGCCACGCACGAGGTCGACGGCCGAGCTGAGCCGGCCTTCGACGCCGTAGCGCTCGGCAAAGCGCGGGAGCGCGGGCCGCACGCCTTGCCCCCAGAGCCAGACCTGCGTCGCCGCGCAGCCGACGGTCGCAGCGGCGCCACGCACGACGTCACGCGATGCGTCCATCAGCGACACGAGCTTGCTCGCCGCCGGTCCGCTGGGCAGGACGGCACGCTTACCGGTGAGGTCGTGCGGCGGAACACAGTCCGCGTCCACCCAGTCGAGTGGGACGACGCAGAGGTGCCGGTACTCGACACCCGGGTGGAAGCGCACGCCGTCTCGTCCGTCGCCGAGCGCGTCGTCGAGCGCCGCGATGATGGGGTGACTCTGCGCGTCGGTCGGGTGCCCCGCCGCGAAGTCGACCATCGTGCCGTCGTCGTCGAGCGTGACGAGGTTGCACCGGTACGCCACCTCGTCGGGCGCGAGCTCGACGCCCATCGCCGCGGCCTCGATCGGCGCGCGACCGGTGTGGTACTCGGCCGGGTCGTAACCGAGGATCGCCATGTTGCCGACGTCGCTGCCCGCCGGCAGCCCGTGCGGGATCACCGCGGCGCGGCCGACCTCGCCCCGAGCCGCGAGCGCCGCGAGCCGCGGCATCGCGGCTGCCTCGAGCGGTGTGCGACCGCCCAGCTCGTCCAGCGGTTCGTCCGCGCACCCATCGGGCACAAGGACCACGTACTTCACTCCTCCATGGTCGCATACGGCGCACGCGCAACCGTCCGCGAAAGGGCGTGGCTCAGCTTGACCACTCAGCCCGCGGATCCTCGGCGAACGAGATCTCGTCGTCGCCCACGGAGTTGACGCCGAAGGAAGTCACCGTCGATTCCGCGTACTGACGGTGCCACAGACCTCTCGGAACGACGAATATCGACCCTGCGGACAGGGTGAGCTTGTGCTCGGCATCATCGGTGAGCAGGGTGACCTCTACCGTGCCGTCCAACGGGATCAGCAACTCGTCACCGTCCGGGTGGCGCTCCCACGGCGAGAGATCCTGCCACCGACGGCCAGCGAGCCGATGCTCATCGAACGTTCCGAAGTGTCGCGCAGTAGCGCCCACCTCTTCGGCGGTCGTCGCCTCGGTGATGATCAGCTCGGGTGCCGCTGCCAGCACGGCTGCAACGTTCTGCACTTCCATCCTTCGCTCCCTCAGTCGAGTAGCTCCGCGAGCGCTGTCAGCGACCACGGATAGCTGGCGAGGCCGGCCGCATCGCGAGTGTCGCCCACATCGAGAGGTTCAGGCGTTCGACATGGCTGGCGCTGATCTTGTCGGCGTCCCTCGTCGGTAGGGGCATTTGCCCGCGAAGGACAACGGCGACACGGCGGATACCCTCGCCGCGTGCGCCGCTTGACCGTGTGCATCGTGGCGATCGCGGTGCTCACGGCGTGCGGAGGCGGTGGCGGCGAGCAGGCGTCGACCCGCCGGAGGCCGCGCACGACGGCGACGACCACCACCACCATGACCGCGCCGACGACCACCGCCAGCACGACCCCGCCGAACCTCGCCGCGGTGTCGGTCATGCTCACGAAGGTCGCCGACGTCTCGCAAGGCACCGCGCTCGTCTCGCGTCCCGGCGATCCCGCCCTCTACGTCGCCCGGCAGAACGGCGAGATCGTCGCGCTGCACGACGCGCGAGTCACGCCCGTGCTCGACGTCTCGCGCAAGACGCGCTCCGGAGGCGAGGAGGGCCTGCTCGGGATCGCGTTCTCTGCCGACGGCTCCCGTCTCTACGTGCACTCGACCGCGCTGAACGGCGACACCCGCGTCGAGGAGTACGCCTTCGTGCCCGCGTCGGGTGGCGGCGGGAGGGCCGACCCCGCGTCGGCACGGCTGATCCTCACCGCGCCTGCTGCGCAGTCGAACCACAATGGCGGCGAGCTCACCTTCGGGCCCGACGGGATGCTCTATCTGGGGCTGGGTGACGGCGGTGGCGGCGGGGGCAACGGCCAGTCGCGCGACACGCTGCTCGGCAAGATCCTGCGCATCGACCCGACGCCGTCGTCCCGCGCCCCGTACACGATCCCGCCGGACAACCCGTTCGCGAAGGGCGGCGGCCGGTCCGAGATCTGGGCGTACGGCCTGCGCAACCCCTGGCGCTTCTCGTTCGACGAGCCGACCGGCACGATCTGGATCGCCGACGTCGGGCAGAACGCCTGGGAGGAGATCGACGCGCTCGCGGTGAGCGCGAGTCGCGGCGCGAACTTCGGGTGGAACCCGCTGGAGGGCACGCACGAGTACCGCGGCGGCGCACCGCCGGGCACCGTGATGCCGATCTTCGAGACGTCACACGCCGACGGCAACTGCTCGATCACCGGGGGGTACGTGTACCGCGGCAGCCGCATCCCCGCGCTGCGCGGTGCGTACGTGTTCAGCGACTACTGCAACGGGGCAGTTCGTGCGATCTACGCGGAGGGCGGGAGGGTCGTGCAGCAACGCGAGCTCGGCGTCAGCGCTTCGAGCATCTCGTCGTTCGGGGTCGACAACGACGGCGAGCTGTACGTGGTGTCGCAGGACGAGGGCATCTACCGGCTCGATCCCGCGTGAGCCACGGTCCCGCCGGTATCGATCCTCGGTGACCGTCAGGGCGCCCGGGCGAGGTCGTCACGGTGTACCAGCCGCAAACCGTCGGGTTGGTTGGGGTTGCCGGTGAGCCGGTAGGGGCCGTGGGGTATGAGCTTGTGATGGTGGTCGGCACCGCCGATGCAGGCAAGGCACAGGTTGCCGGGTTCGGTGAGGCCGCCTTCGCTGACCGGGATGAGGTGGTGGATCTCGGTGCCGGTGGTGCGTTCGCAGCCCGGCCAGCGGCAGTGCCGGTCGCGCAGGCGGATGGCACGGGCGAGCCGGTCCGGCAGGGTCTTGCGCCCGGGTCCGTAGACCAGCGGGGTGCCGTTCTCCACCAAGACCGGCTCGACGATGGCATCGCCGAGGACGGCTTCGACCGTGGCCCGGGCGAGCGGGATGCCGTCGACATCGGGGCTGCCGTTCGTCGGGACGTGCACGACCACGCGCGGCTTGGTGCGGCTCGTGGGCTCGACATCGGCGTAGTTGCGGCACAACTCGACGAGCGCATCGGCGCCGCGGTGCGCGTAGGTCTCCCACGCCTCACCAGTGGCGGGGTGCATCCGTTCGACCATGTGCTCGAGGACCGTCTTGACCAGCGCCCCGTCGAGGTCGGGCAGATCGCCGCGCAGTGACAGCATGCCGGCTTCGGGGCGCCACCACCATCGCAAGGCGCGCGCTTCGCGGCGCGCGGCGGCGTCTTCGGTCGTTACCTCGCGCGATGACCGGGCGATCCGATTCAGGTCGGCGGGCGCGCAGTGCTCAGCGCGCTGCGCCCATTCGCGGTCACTCGACTCGTCGGCGATCTCGAGGAGCGGCTCGAGTTGCTCCCGTGAGAGCGCGCCCGCGTGCGCAGCCGCGGCGATCGCGGGCGTCGACTCCATCGAGCGCGCCATCTCCACCGTCGTTCGCGCGGTACGGACCGACACCCCGTGGCCGTCGGTGACATCGATCTGGCCGCGCTCGTCGAGCACCCTGGTCACCGCCAGCTCCTCGACATGCAGACGGCGCTGCTCGCGCACCAGATCGCTCCGCCGCGCGCGCAGCCACTCCGTCGGCCGACACCGCAACTCGTCGAGATGGTTCCTGTAGTCGAACGTGCTCATGCTCACGACGACACCCTCGCACGAGGGTGTGACACTTATAAGTAGAGCGCGCTCGTCGCGCCGTCGGGATCCAGCTCGACACGGCAGTCCGCGTCGAAGATCATCGTCGGCCGGGTTCGCGTTTCATATGCCGGCCACGACGGGTCGCCGGTGCGCGCGAACGCGGTCCACGCGGCGCGCATCGCGGTCCCGAGGCGCTCGGCCCGCTGGTCGTGACCGACGACCTCGCCCCAACCCTCGCGGTCGAACGTACCGAACGTGAACGGGACGTCGATGGCGTGCGCGGCGCCGAGGCCCGGCGCACTCCAGTCGAAGCGGTACACGAAGGTGCTCGTCTGGTGCTGCGCTTGTGCCTCGGCAACGCGGAGGTTCGGCACACGCATCATCGCATCGGTGCGGACCGCTTCCCACACGTCGCCGTTGGTCGCGTGCGGACCGAGCGTGGCTCGATAGGTGTCGACGGCACGCGCCGCGCCCCGCTCGTCCGTCGAGAGCATCTTGGCGACCCAGCGCCCGAGCCGCGGGTCATCGACGCCGGTCGACCGAGGGTCGGGGAACAGCCGCAGCTCCTCGCGGGTCGTGCCGATCACGAGCGGGACCGACGCGGCGCGCCCGGCGGCGAAGGCGGCGGTCACGTCGAGATCGCATACGCGCCCGTCGAGCACCGGTGCGAGCGGCATCATCCCCATGCTCGCGGCGAGCTCGGCGATGACGGACGTCTGCGCGTCGAGCAGCCGGCTGACCGGGATCCCGCGTAGACGGGGCGGGTCGGCTCGTCGCAGCCCGAGATGACGTGCGAACGCGGCCGCGACCTCTGACGCCTGACCGGCGCCGAGCGTGCGGGGCTCACCGCTCTGCGCGATCGCACCGTCGAACGCGTCGCGCCCGAGCGGCGACGCCGCGAGATGCAGGATCGACCCGGCGCCGGCCGACTCGCCGAACACCGTCATACGCCTCGGGTCGCCTCCGAGCACGCGGGCGTGCTCCCGCACCCAGCGCAGCGCTGCGAGCTGGTCGAGCAAGCCGCAGTTGGCGTCGGTGTCACCTCCGAGCGCGAGAAACCCGAGGGCGCCGAGGCGGTAGTTCATCGTGACGACCATCACGTCGCCCTCCGAGACGAGGCGGGCCGCGTCGTAGACCGGTTGCGCGGAGCCGCCGCTCGTGTACGCGCCACCATGGATCCACACCATGACCGGGCGTTGCGCGCCGTCGAGGCCGGGCGTCCACACGTTGACGGAGAGACAGTCCTCGCTGGTGCCGTGGTCGGGCTTGAAGCCGGGCAGCGGGGTCGGCAGCGGGTCGGCTTGCGGCGCGGCAGGACCGAACGTGATCGCGGGGCGGACGCCGGGCCACGGATGGGGCGGCGTCGGCGCGCGCCAGCGCTGCTCCCCCGCGGTCGAGGCCGCGTACGGGATGCCTAGAAACGAATGGACGGTCGAGCCGTCGGGCGCGGTGACGGTGCCGCCTTCGACGACTCCGTACGCGGTCTCGACGCGGGGCCGGCTCACGTCCGCGCCTCTTCTTCCGCGACGCGCCGGCGGATGTCGTCGCGCAGCTCGCCCTTGGAGACCTTGCCACCCGACGCGCGCGGGAGCGCGTCGACGACGATCACGCGCTCGGGCCAGAGCTCCTTGCCGACTCCCTCCGCGTCGAGATGCGCACGGAGGTCGTCGAGCGGGAGCTCCGTACGCCCCGGACGCAGCTCCACGTACGCGCACACGCGTTCGCCGAACGTCGGGTCCGGCATTGCGACCGCTGCGGCCAACGCGACGTCGGGGTGCGTCGACACCTCGTCCTCCACGACCGCGGCACTGATGTTCTTGCCGCCGCGGATGATGAAGTCGGACGCGCGGCCGGCCACGCCGAGGTAGCCGTCGTCGTCGATCGTGCACACGTCACCGGTGAGCATCCAGCCGTCGGGCCTGACGAGGCGCTCGTTGGCCACGGGGTCGGCGTAGTACCCGAGGCAGGTGAGCGGACCCTTGCACGCGGCGACGCCGGGCCCGCCGTCGGCTGTGACGTCGGCGCCGTCGTCATCGAAGAGGCGGACGTGCATCTCGGGGATCAGGCGCCCGGCGGTGCGCAGCCGGCGCTCCCGGGTGTCGCGCAGCGTGGTGCGGCTCAGTGCGCCGGTCTCGTTCGAGCCGTAGAACTGGAGCACGGCACACCCGGCTCGCTCCTCGAACTCGGCGGCCCGGCGGTACGGGACCATCTCGCCGCCCGTGAACATCACGCGCAGGCTCGAGAGATCGCGATCGTCCGCGCTGGGCGCCTCCAGCAGCATCACGAACTGCGTCGAGACTGCCGCCAGGACGCTCACGCGCTCTTGCTCGATCAGCGCGAGGCACTCGTCGGCGTCGAAGCGCGGCATGACGACGGTCGGCGCGCCGAGCAGCGTGGGCGTGACGTGTGCGGTCCAGATCCCGAACCCGAAGGGCGCGGGCAGCACGCTCATGAAGACGTCGTCGGGTGCGAGCGCGCCCGCGTCGACCGCCAGCTCGTGGAACGCGAACCACCGCCGCTGGTGGTGCATCACGCACTTGGGGAGACCGGTGGTGCCCGACGTCGAGTTCAGCAGCCACAGGTCGTCGGCTCCGATCGCCCGTCCTGTCGGCGGTCGCGGACCCGAGGCGAGCGGGACGTCGTCGGAGAAGACCAGGTGCTCGACGCCGATACCCGCGGCCATCGCCTCGGCGTCCGGTGATCCGACGAGCACGCGGGCTCCCGTGGTCGCGAGCAGGTGCCCGATCTCGCGGGTGCCTGCGCGCGGCCCGATGCCGACGATCACGAGACCTGCCTTCTCGGCCGCGAGGTACGCGACGTGCACCGCGGGGCCGTCCGGCAGCCACACCGCGACGCGGTCACCCGGCCTTGCGCCGCTCGCGAGCAGCGCCGCGGCGAGCGCGTCGGACCGGTCGTCGTACTCGCGCCACGTGATCCGGTGCGTGCCACCCGCGAACGCGAGGCCGTCGGGCTCGCACGACACGTTCGCGGCGACCGTGGCCGACAGCGTGCCCACGGCGCGGACGCTACTTCTGGCCGGAGCCCGAGCAAGCGTGAGCGGGCCGGGTATCCCGGCCCGTAGCGAGCGACCCGGAGAGCCGGGAGCGGTACCGTGCCCTCGTGAGCGACACGAGCTTCAAGCCTCTGGCAATGCCGCCGCTCGGGTACGAGCTGAGCGAACGGCAGAAGCTCGCGTGCCTGCACCGCGTGCTCGCCGGCATCGGCTTCAACGAGAACATGGCCGGCCACGTGACGGTCGCCGCCGACGCCGACGGCAACCTGTGGGTGAGCCCATGGGGCAAGTGGTGGGACGAGGTGCGGGCATCGGACCTCGTGCTCGTGAGCCCCGACGGGGAGGTGCTCGACGGCGCATGGGACGTGAGCCCGGCCGTCTACCTCCATACCGGTATCCATCGCGCGCGGCCGGATGCGCGGGTCGTCGTCCACAACCACCCGTATCACGCGACGTTGCTCGCGACGATGGGGCGGCTGCCCGAGATCACACACCAGGCCGCGTGCATGTTCGACGGCGCGCTCCGGCTCGTCGACGAGTACCAAGGGCAGGTGCTCGACGAGGAGGCCGCCGCGTGGCTGGCCGAGCAGGTCGGCGACGCGGACGGCGTGATCCTCGTGAGCCATGGCGCGCTCGTGATCGGGTCCTCGATCGAGGAGGCGACGTATCGCGCCTACACGTTCGACCGGATGTGCCGGCTCACCGCCGACGCGCTGATCGCCGGCCACCCGACCCGCGAGATCGCGCCGGAGTGGCGGAGCTCGCTCAAGGACGCGTTCCGTACCCACGCGCTCGACGCCTTCTGGAACGGCGCCGTCCGCTTGCTGCTCCGCGACCAGCCCGACGTGCTCGAATGAGCCATCTCTCTTGTGGCGTTTCTGAACCTGCCCGGGCATGTTCAGAAACGCAACCAAGGACACGTGGGGAGCGCCAATGCCGGTGACGCTCGACGAGCTACAGGGCATGGATTCGTTCGGCGGGAGCGGCGAGCGACGCGAGCACGTCACGTTCCTGCCCGAGCCCGAGCCCCGCGAGGCCAAGTACACGGTGATCTCGACCGACGACCACGTCGTCGAGCCGCCGCACATGTGGGAGGGTCGCTTCACGGCGAAGTACGCGGACTTCGCGCCGCGCGTCGTCGAGACCGACGACGGCGGGCAACGCTGGCTCTGGGACGGCGAGCTGATCCCGAACGTCGGCTTCAACGCGGTCGCGGGCCGTCCGTCGAGCGAGTACGGCTTCGAGCCGACACGCTTCGACGAGATGAGACGCGGCGCGTGGGACATCAGCGCGCGCGTCCACGACATGGACCTCAACGGCGTGTACGCGTCGGTGTGCTTCCCGTCGTTCCTCCCCGGTTTCGTCGGGCAACGGATCTCGCTCGCGCCGAGCGATCCCGAGCTCGGGCTCGCGGCGATGCGCGCGTGGAACGATTGGCACCTCGAGGAGTGGGCGGGCACGTACCGCGACCGGATCATCCCGCTCCAGCTGCCGTGGCTGCGCGACCCCGACGTCGCGGCCGAGGAGATCCGGCGCAACGCCGAACGTGGCTTCAAGGCGGTCACGTTCTCGGAGAGCCCCGACAAGCTGGGCCTGCCCTCGATCCACACCGGCTACTGGGACCCGTTCCTCGCCGCGTGCGAGGAGACCGGCACGGTCGTGTGCCTGCACGTCGGCTCGTCGTCGACCTCACCGTCGACCACCGAGGATGCGCCGCCCGAGACGATCGCGGTGCTGTTCTTCGCGTACGGCATGTACGCGGCGGTCGACTGGCTGTACTCGCGCATCCCGGTGCGCTTCCCGAACATCAAGGTCTGCATGTCGGAGGGCGGCATCGGCTGGGTCGCGGCGCTCATGGACCGCCTCGACCACTGCTTCAAGTACCAGATGGGCTACCTGCACACGTGGGCGGGAGTCGACGAGACACCGACCGAGGTGCTGCAGCGGAACTTCTGGTGGTGCGCGCTCGACGACGAATCGGCGTGGTCAACGCGTCATCGCATCGGACTCGACCACCTGGTGGTCGAGTCCGACTACCCGCACGCCGACTCGACGTGGCCCGACACGCAGCTCGTGCTCGAGCGCCAGATCGGCTCACTGCCCGAAGAGGAGATCCGCGCGATCTGCTGGCAGAACGCCGCGGAGCTCTTTCGTCACCCGGTACCGGACGACGCGAGGCCCTAGTACGTGCGCTTCGTCACGAGGCCGGCCACCTTGCGGGTGACCACGGCCGGCATCGTGGCCGAGAACGCGGCCGCGACCTTGTTGAGCGTTCCCGGGATGCTGACGGCGTAGCCGCGATCGAAGTCGCGCAGCGCGGACGCCGCGACTTCGTCCGCCGACTGCCACAAGAACTCCGGCATGTTCTCGGTGTTGTCGGCCTGCGCGCGCTCGTGGAACTCGGTGTGTGTGAACCCGGGCGCGAGCACCATCATCTTCACCCCCGTGCCCGCCAGCTCCTCGTGCACCGCGTTCGTGAAGCTGCTGACGAACGCCTTCGTGGCGCCATACGTCGCGCTCATCGGCGTCGGCTGGTACGCACCCACCGACGAGACGTTGATGACGCCGCCTCGACCCCGGGCGACCATCGGGCCGAGCGCCGCGTGGGTCAACTGCACGAGCGCCAGCACGTTCAGGCGGATCTCGGCCACTTCGCCTTCGATGGGCAGCTCGAGGAAGCTCCCGGTGGTGCCGAATCCCGCGTTGTTGACCAGCAGGTCGATTCCACGCGCTTCGTCGCGCAGCCGTGTCTGGACGGTGTGGACCCCGTCGTCGGTCTCGAGGTCGGCGGGCAGCACCTCCGTGGAGACACCGTGCTTGCGTGAGATCTCGTCGGCGAGCGGGCGGAGCCGGCTCTCCGTACGCGACACGAGGACGACGTCGTGGTCGCGAGCGGCGAGCGCGCGCACGAACGCGGCGCCGATGCCGGACGAAGCTCCGGTGACGAGGGCGACCGGTCGTTCCATGGTTCCCTCCCGAGGACGTAGTCGCACGAACGCTAGGCCGTCCCGGGAGCTCGCCGCGAGCGCCGTCTACCATCGATCGCGATGAGTAGCGACGACGCGCCGGTGCTACGAGCCGTCGAGGCACCGGAGCGGTCGGGGTTCGGGACCGCAGGCGAGCCGGGTCTCGAGTCGCTGCACGCCGTCCTCGAACGGATCGCCGCGGACCACGGCATCGAGAGCGTCGCCGTCGTGGTCGACGACGCCGACCTCGGGCGACAGGCCTTCCGCGCCGGGCCAGGCCCGCACCCTGCGCTCGACGCCGAGCCCGGCGTGCACGTCGCCGGCGACGTCCGTGACGGGGTCGATTCGCTCGCGCTGCACGCGCTGAGCGCGGCGTCACTCCGCGCCGCAGTGCTCGACGGAGTCGTACGAGGCGTCGCGAGCCCGGAGCTCGAGCTGCGTCGCATAGGCGGGGTGTGTCTCGTCGACCTCACCGACGGCGAGGAGCCCGTCGTCGACGTCGTCGTCACTGCCGATGCGCCGGCCGACGTCGCCCACGCCGTGCTCGAGACCGCGCGGCGTGCGCTCGACAAGCCCGTCGCGGTCGTCGTCGAGCGGCTCGCCGGTCCGTTCGCGGAGCCAGCCGACGCAGGCGAGACACCGAGCGAGGCGGGGCTCTCCGAGGTCGAGCTGTTGATGGTGCACACGACGCCGGAGACACGAGAGATCGAGGTGCATCTCGCGTACGGCGACGCGCGGTCGATCAGTCGTTCGCCGATGGCCGGCGCCGGCGGCGCGGTCGAGGCGACGCTCGGCGCGCTCCGCGACCTCGGCATGGCGCTCCATCTCCGCGTCGGCTGGGCCCGGACGGTCGAGACGACCACCGAGCCGAGCTTCGTCGTCACCGTTGCGCTGCACGACGTCGACAGCGACCTGGTGTCGTACGGCGCCGCCGCGGGCACGACCCCGATCGAGGCAGCCGCGCGCGCGTCGCTGCTGGCCGCGTCGCGCGGCTAGAGGCCGACGATCTCCGCGACGGCAGCGGCCGTCGGTTCGACCGGCTCCGCGATGTCGGTCTCGCTGATCGCGCGCTGAGGGTCCTTCAGACCGTGGCCGGTCAGCGTGCACACGACGACGTCGCCGCGTGCGACGAATCCCTCCGACGCGGCGCGGAGCAGTCCGGCGACGGCCGCAGCCGACGCGGGCTCCACGAACAGTCCCTCTTCCGACGCGAGCAAGCGGTACGCGTCGAGGATCTCGCCGTCGGTGACCGCGCCGATGTGGCCGTCCGACTGGTCGAGGGCGTCGACGGCCCGCTGCCAGTTCGCCGGGTTCCCGATCTGGATCGCGGTGGCGATCGTCTCGGGATGGAGCACGGGCTCGCCGAGGACGATCGGCGCCGCCCCCCGAGCCTGCCACCCCAGCATGCGCGGTGCGCCCGTCGCGCGCCCGGCGTCGTGGTACTCGCAGTACCCCTTCCAATACGCGGCGATGTTCAGCGCGTTCCCGACCGGGATGCAGTGCGCGGTCGGCGAGTCGCCGAGCACCTCGACGATCTCGAACGCGGCGGTCTTCTGGCCGTCGATGCGCACCGGGTTCAGCGAGTTGACGATCTCGACGCCCGGGCGCTCGGCGAGCTCACGGACGACCTCGAGCGCCGCGTCGAAGTTCCCTCGCACGGGGACGACGTGCGCGCCGTGGATCAGCGCCTGGGCCAGCTTCCCCGTCGCGATCTGGCCGGCCGGGAGGACCACCACACACAGGATCCCCGCTCGCGCCGCGTACGCGGCCGCCGACGCCGACGTGTTGCCGGTCGACGCGCAGATCACCGCCTTCGTCCCCTGCTGGAGCGCCTTCGACACCGCGACGGTCATGCCGCGGTCCTTGAAGGACCCGGTCGGATTCGCGCCCTCGACCTTCAAGAGCACGCGGTCGGCGCCCACGCGTGCCGCGAGCCGAGGGGCGTCGATCAGCGGTGTGTTTCCCTCGAGCAACGTGATGACGGGGGTGGCGTCGTCGACGGGTAGGTGCTCACGGTAGGCCTCGATGATCCCGGGCCATGGCGGGCTCAATCGTCGTCCCCCATGACCCGGAGGACGGAGCCGACGCGGTGCACCGACTCGACGTGCGCGAGCGCGGCGACCGTCGCGCGGAGATCCGCCTCGCGGGCGCGGTGGGTGACGAACACGAGCCGCGCGTCGTCACCGATGCCGCGTTGCTCCATCGACTTGATCGACACGGCGTGCCGCCCGAACTCGCCCGCGATCGCGGCCAGCACCCCCGGGCGGTCGGCCACCTCCAGCAGCAGGTAGAACTGCGACTCCACCTCGTCGATGCGGCGGATCGGCCGGTCGACCAGCTCGCCGATGGTGGCGCCGCGCCCGCCCGACACGAGGTTCTTGACCGCGTCGACGAGATCCCCGAGCACCGCGGACGCCGTAGGCGCGCCGCCGGCACCCCGCCCGTAGAGCATCAGCTCCCCGACGGCTTCGCCTTCGATGAACACCGCGTTGAACGACTCGCGGACCGACGCCAGCGGATGGTGCACGGGCACCATCGTGGGGTGGACCCGGACGGTGATGCCACCGTCGACCTCTTCTGCCACCGCGAGCAGCTTGACGACGTAGCCGAGCGACTCAGCCGACGCGATGTCGTCCGCAGTCACCGCCCTGATTCCCTCGCAGTAGACGTCGTCGGCGTGCACGCGCGCGCCGAAGGCGATCGTGGCGATGATCGCGGCCTTCGCCGCGGCATCGAGCCCCTCGACGTCGGCGGTCGGATCGGGCTCCGCGAAGCCGAGCCGCTGTGCCTCGGCGAGCGCGTCGTCGAAGGACGCGTGCGCCTCGGTCATCCGGGTGAGGATGTAGTTGGTGGTGCCGTTGACGATGCCGGTGACGCGCCGGATGCGGTCGCCCGCGAGCGACTCGCGCAACGGGCGCATCAACGGGATGCCGCCGGCGACCGATGCCTCGAAGAGGAGGTCGACGCCCGCGTGCGCGGCGGTGGCGAAGAGCTCGGGTCCGTGGTGCGCGATCAGCTCCTTGTTGGCGGTCACGACGGGCTTCCCGGCTTCGAGCGCCTCGGTGATCAGCGTGCGGGCGGGCTCGATCCCGCCCATCACCTCGACGACGACCTGTGTTGCCGGGTCCCGCACCACCGATTCGGCATCCGCGGTGAACCGCTCGGGGGGCAGCTTGACGTCACGCGGCTTCGCCGGATCGCGCACGGCGACAGCCGCGACTTCGATCGGGACCCCGGTGCGCGCGACGAGAAGGTCGGCGTGCTCGTCGACGAGCCGGACGAGCGAACCGCCGACGTTGCCGCAGCCGAGCAGACCGACGCGTACGGGTTCACCCATCGATGTCACCCACGAACGTCCATTCTCCCACGTCCCTCCTTTTCGGCACGCTGAGTAACCGCTGCGGTTGTCCAGCGTGCCGAGAATGCGGACCTGCGAGCCCGGTCACGGCTCGTCCAGGCGGACGAGGTCGTCGACGGTCTCGCGGCGCACGACCACGCGAGCCCGTCCGTCGCGCACGAAGACGACAGCCGGCCGCGGCACCTTGTTGTAGTTCGACGCCATCGAGATGCCGTACGCGCCCGTCGCCGGCGTGACGAGCAGGTCGCCCGGCTCCACACCGGCGGGAAGACACGCACCGGCGACGATCACGTCGCCTTGCTCGCAGTGCTTGCCGACGACATTGCACCGAAGTGGACGCGGCTCGTGGACGCGGGCCGGCAGGTACGCCTCGTACCCCGCGCCGTACAGCACCGGCCGCGGGTTGTCGCTCATGCCGCCGTCGACGGCGACGTACGTGCCGATCCCCGCGAGCTCCTTGACCGTGCCGACCCGGTAGACCGTGATCGCGGCGGGCGCCGCGATCGAGCGGCCCGGCTCGACCACCAGGCGCGGCAGCGACGTCAGCCCTGCCTCGGTCCAGGACTGCTCGAGCGCGGCGCGCAACGTCTTCGCGTAGTCGGAGACCTCGAGCACCGGATCGTCGGCGAGATAACGCGCACCGAGCCCGCCCCCGACGTTCAGCTCGTCGATCGTCGCACCTGTCTTCTCGAGAACCTCGGCTGCGAGCGCGGCCAGGATCTCGATCGCGCGCGCGAACGAGTCGATGCGATAGATCTGCGAGCCGATGTGGCAGTGCAGCCCACCGAAGCGCAGGTGCTCCGACGCCACCACGCGGCGTACGGCCTCGAGCGCGACGCCGGCGCTCACGGTGAAGCCGAACTTCGAAGCCTCGGTTCCGGTCTCGATGAACTCGTGCGTGTGCGCCTCGACGCCGGGCGTGACCCGCACCAGCACGGTCGGGGTGGTGTCGCCGGTCGCAACGAGCCGGTCGAGGCGGGCCAGCTCGTCGAACGAGTCGACGACGATCCGGCCGACGCCGGCGTCGAGCGCGGCACGGAGCTCGTCGTCCGATTTGTTGTTGCCGTGCATGATGATGCGCTCGGCCGGAACGCCCGCGTGGAGCGCGACGTGGAGCTCACCACCCGTCGCGACGTCGAGATGGAGCCCTTCCTCCGCGACGAGGCGGGCCATCGCGGTGCAGAGGAACGCCTTGCTCGCGTAGGCGACCGAGTCGTCACCGAACTGGCCGGCGTACTCCCGGCACCGTGCACGGAGATCGCTCTCGTCGTACACGAACAGCGGCGTGCCGAACTCGTGTGCCAGTGACTCGAGATCGAGGGCGAGCAGCGCCGGCGGGACGAGCGACGTGTCGAACGGATCCTCGGTGATCACGCCGCGTCCTCCGGCTCGGCGTCGAGACGCGTCATCTCGTCGGGAGCACCGACGCCGAGGATCGCGAGCGCATTGGCAAGGCCGATCCGGCACGCCTCGGCCAGCCACAGCCGAGCCTGCGTGACCGCGGCATCGTCGCTGATCACACGGCAGTCCCGGTAGAAGCCGTGGAACCGCGACGCGAAGTCGCGCACCCAGGTCGTCACGCGATGCGGGGCGCGGAACTCGGCCGCATCCGCGACGACATCCGGAAACTCCGCGAGCGCGCGCAGGAGATCGAGCTCGCGATCGTGCGTGAGCGGCGCCAGATCGACGCCCCCGATCGGGACACGCTCGATGCCGGCGACGAGCGCGCGACGGCCGATCGAAGCGATCCGCGCGTGCGCGTACTGCACGTAGTAGACGGGGTTCTCCATCGACTGCGCGGTGACGACCTCGAGGTCGAAGGTCTGCGCGGTGTCGAGGCCCTGGAGCAGGAACGTCAGCCGGCACACGTCCGGGTCGACTTCGTCGAGGATGTCGGCCAGCGTCACGATGTTCCCCGCACGGCGCGACATGCGCACGGTCTCACCGCCGCGCTGCACGTTCACGAGCTGGCCGAGCACGACTTCGGGCTCGCCGGGGCCGTGCCCGAGCGCCTCGAGCCCGGCCTGGAGCGACTTCACCTGGCCGTGGTGGTCGGCGCCCCAGATGTCGATGAGGTGCTCCCACCCGCGGGCGAACTTGTCCTCGTGATACGCGAGGTCGTTGCACAGATAGGTGGTCTCGCCGTCCGACTTCACCAGGACGCGATCGCGCTGATCGCCGAAGTCGGTTGCGCGGAGCCAGATCGCGCCGTCGCGTTCGTAGACCGCGTCGCGCGCGCGTAGCTCGTCGAGCACGCGTTCTATCTCGCCCCGCTCGTGCAGCGTCCGCTCCGAGAACCAGGTGTCGAAATGGACGCCGATACGCGCGAGGTCCTCCCGGAGCTGACGGACGACGTCGTGGTAGCCCCACTCCTGCGCCTGCTCCCGCGTCAACCCGTCTCCGAGCTCGGCTCGCAGGCGCAGCGCCATCTCCACGAGGTACTGCCCCCGGTACCCGTCTTCCGGCGGTTCGCGTCCCTCGTAGCGGGCGAACAGCGACGCCCCGAACTTGTCGAGCTGGTTGCCGGCGTCGTTGAGGTAGTACTCCCGGTGCACCGTGGCGGCCTGCGCGGCCAGCAGGTTGGCCATCGCATCGCCGACCGCCACCCAGCGCCCGCCTCCGGCGTGGAGCGGACCGGTGGGGTTCGCGCTCACGAACTCGAGGTTCACCCGACGGCCGGCGAGTGCGTCTCCGTGTCCGTAACGCTCGCCCGCGGCGACGACGGCGCGCAGCACGTCGTGCAGCCAGGTCGGTGCGAGGAAGAGGTTGATGAAGCCCGGCCCGGCGATCTCGACCCGTTCGACGTGCTGTGGCCGCTCGGCAGTCAGGACCTCGACGAGCTTTGCCGCCGCGTCTCGAGGCTTGAGCTCCGCCGTCTTGGCGACCTGCATCGCGACGTTCGTGGTCCAGTCGCCGTGGTCGCGCTGCTTCGGCTGGTCGAGCGCGATCCCTCCGGCCGGCTCGTCGAAGCCGGCCTCGGCGAGCGCGTGGCGCACCGCGGCGAGAAGATGGTCGCGCATCAAGGACGTCCGAAGCCTCGGGACCGAGCCTGTGCTTCGATCGTACGCTTGGCTCGCTTGTTTGCCGGGCACGTTTGCCGGCTGACCCGTGAGTGGCCCGAGACGCCCCGCCCTCGTTGCCGGCCTCACAAGGGCTCAAATCAGCAGGCTTCGTGGCCGAAACAGTCCATCGGTATGACCACATCGCGTCGGACGGGGGGACGGCTCACCGAAGCCGGCCGGGGCGAGAGGTGGTTCAGCGCTCTGGTCCAGAACTCGTCGGACATCATCACCGTGCTCGACGCCGAGGGGCGGGTGAAGTACTCGAGCCCGGCTGCGATGCGTGTGCTCGGGTACCCACCCGGATTCATGATGGGCCGCTCGGCGTTCGAGCTCTTGCACGGTGATGACCTGGAGCGTGTGCAGACGCAGTTCCTCGCCGAGCTGGCGACACCGGGACCCGGCCGCCCGGTCGAGTTCCGGATGCGAGCGGCCGACGGCTCGTGGCGGTACGTCGAGGCGATCGGGAGCAATCTGCTCGACGACCCGGGTGTCAAGGGCATCGTGATCAACACCCGTGACATCACGGACCGCAGGGCTGCGGAAGCGGCGCTCCACGAGAGCGAAGAGCGCTACCGGCTGTTGGTGGAGCACACGCCCGATGCCATCGCCGTGCACTGCGACGGCCGTGTCGTCTACATCAATTCCGCGGGTCTGTCATTGCTCGGTGCCACCTATCCCGGACACGTCGTGGGCAGCGAGCTGTTTCGATTCGTACATCCAGACGACCGCGAACGTGTCGCGGCGCAGCTGAACCGTTCGCCCCGTGAGATCGTTCCACTGCGTGCGGAGCGGATCGTTCGCCTCGACGGAACCGTCGTCGACGTCGAAGCCGTGACGATCCCGACGAGGTTTCGGGGACAGCCTGCGGCCCAGATCGTCGCCCGTGATGTCACCCGTCAACGCCGCGCCGAGGCCGAGCTGGCTCGCCGTGCCCTGCACGACCCGCTGACCGGTATCCCGAACCGCGAGCTGCTTCATGACCGGCTGCGCGACGCGGTGGCGCGTGCAGAGCGCAATCGGTGCTGCGTCACCCTGCTGTTCATCGATCTCGACAACTTCAAGCAGATCAACGACCGTTTCGGACATGCGACAGGCGACCGCCTCCTCTGCGAGGTCACGCAACGACTCGCGGCCGCGGCCCGAGACGGTGACACCCTCGCCCGCTACGGCGGCGATGAGTTCCTGGTTCTCTGCGAAGACGTGGCGGATGACGGCGAGGTGCAGTCGATCGCGAAGCGTCTCCTGGCGACGCTCGAATCACCATTCACCGTCGCCGACGACGACGTCCTGATCTCAGCGAGCATCGGGATGGTGCGGAGCTCCGACATGTCACCCGAGCAGCTCATCCACGCCGCCGACCGGGACATGTACCGCGCCAAACAGGAACTGCGCGCGCTGTAGCCGCCAGCGTGTCGAGCGCGAA